>RCUM01000003.1_pt1 | contig 423491 bp, 374 predicted proteins | sample 2166141 | NCBI WGS metagenome assembly RCUM01 (sample SAMN09932756, study PRJNA488358) | compost metagenome | isolation source: compost soil in crotonic acid-enriched | place: Germany: Experimental Botanical Garden | reverse complement strand
CGTTGGGCGTAGATTAACGCCCTTTAGGGGTGTCCAGAATCATTAAGCCAGATCAACCGAGGTGTCTGGCGTTATACGTCGACCTGAAAGACCGGGTCGATTACGGATTCAATAAAGCACTTTCAGGTCGGCGTACCTCCCAAGCATCCCCCAATCAGTCCCCTCTCCCTCCGGGAGAGGGTTAGGGTCAGGGGACGCGTTACTTGCCCTTGAACTCAGCCTCACGCTTGGCAATAAACGCCGCCATCCCTTCCTTCTGATCCTGCGTGGCAAACGCCGCATGGAACACCCGACGCTCGAAGCGCACGCCCTCAGTCAGGTTCACTTCAAAGGCACGATTCACACTTTCCTTGACCATCATCGCAATCGGCAGCGATTTGCTGGCAATCACCGCAGCAACCTTCAGCGCTTCGTCGAGCAGTTCATCGCTCGGCACGATCCGCGCAACAATGCCGCAACGCTCGGCCTCCACTGCATCGATCAAACGTCCGCTCAGGCACATTTCCATGGCTTTCGCCTTACCTACTGCGCGGGTCAGGCGCTGAGTGCCGCCCATGCCCGGCAACACGCCAAGGTTGATTTCCGGTTGACCGAATCTGGCGTTGTCACCGGCCAGAATGAAGTCGCACATCAACGCCAGTTCACAACCACCGCCAAGGGCAAAACCGTTGACGGCGGCAATGATCGGCTTGCGCCGGTTGGCCACACGATCGCTGTCGCTGAACAGATCGTCCATGTAGATCTGCGGGTAAGTCAGCTCGGCCATTTCCTTGATGTCGGCACCGGCGGCAAAAGCCTTTTTCGAACCGGTGATGACGATGCAACCGATATTCGCATCCGCTTCCAGTGCATCAAGGGCCTGGTTCACTTCGCTGACCAGTTGCGCGTTCAGCGCATTCAGCGCCTGTGGGCGGTTGAGAGTGATCAGGCCAACGCGGCCATGGGTTTCCAGCAGAATGGTTTCGTACGTCATGAATCAAAATTCCTTCTTAAAGATTGCGCGAAATAACCATGCGCTGAATATCGCTGGTGCCTTCGTAGATCTGGCACACGCGCACGTCGCGGTAGATGCGCTCCAGCGGGAAGTCGTTGAGGTAACCGTAACCGCCGAGGGTTTGCAACGCCATCGAGCAGACCTTCTCGGCCATTTCCGAGGCGAACAGTTTGGCCATCGACGCCTCGACCAGTGCCGGTTGCCCACTGTCACGCAGGGCCGCCGCGTAATGCACCATTTGCCGGGCGACGGCGATCTGCGTGGCCATGTCGGCGAGGCGGAAAGCTACGGCCTGATGTTCAATGATCGGCTTGCCGAAGGTGTCGCGTTCACGGGCGTAATCACGTGCCGCTTCAAACGCCGCGCGGGCCATGCCCACCGCTTGCGAAGCGATGCCGACGCGACCGCCTTCAAGGTTGGCCAGAGCAATCTTGTAGCCCTCGCCCTCTTCGCCCAAGCGATTGGCTACCGGTACTTTGACGTCTTCGAAGAGGATCTGGCAGGTGTCGGAAGCGTGTTGGCCGAGCTTGTCTTCGACGCGAGCGACTTTATAGCCCGGTGAATCGGTCGGCACGATAAACGCGCTGATACCGCGTTTGCCGGCACTCGGATCGGTCACCGCAAACACAATCACGATCCCGGCGTTTTGCCCGGAGGTGATGAACTGTTTGCAACCGTTCAGCACGTAGTGATCGCCTTCCAGCCGTGCGCGGGTTTTCAGGCTGCTGGCATCGGAACCGGCCTGCGGTTCGGTCAATGCAAAAGCGCCGAGCATGGAGCCGCTGGCCAGCGGTTTGAGAAAGCGTTCACGCTGATCGTCGTTACCGAACTTGAGAATCGGCACGCAGCCGACTGAGTTGTGCACGCTCATGATCGTCGAGCAGGCGCCGTCGCCGGCGGCGATTTCTTCCAGGGCCATGGCGTACGCCAGGTAACCGGTGTCACAACCGCCCCACTGCTCCGGCACAAGCATGCCGAAGAAGCCCAGCTCAGCCATCTGGCCGATGGCTTCCTTGGGGAATCGATGTTCGCGATCCCACTCGGCGGAGAACGGCTTCAAGCGTTCCTCGGCGAACTGCCGGGCCATGTCGCGGATCTGGGTTTGGTCTTCGTTGGGAATCATGGTGAATCCTTAAATCCGGGTTACCACACAGAACCCTGTGGGAGCTGGCTTGCCAGCGATGGGGCCGTGTCATTGAACATATTGGCTGTCTGACCCACCGCCATCGCGGGCAAGCCCGCTCCCACAGGGTCCAGTGTCAACGTTAGTAAACGCATTCCACGGCCATGGCCGTCGCTTCGCCGCCGCCGATGCAGATGGCTGCCACACCGCGTTTGAGGTTGCGCTGGCGCAAGGCCGAGAGCAACGTCACCAGAATCCGCGCCCCCGACGCGCCGATCGGATGGCCCAGCGCACAGGCGCCACCATGCACATTCAACTTGTCATGGGGGATTTCCAGGTGCGTCATCGCCGCCATGCCAACCACGGCAAACGCTTCGTTGACCTCGAACAGATCGACATCACCCAACGACCAACCGGTCTTCTTGATCAGTTTCTTGATTGCACCAATCGGTGCCACCGGGAACAGGCCCGGGGTATCAGCAAACGCGGCATGACCATGAATCACCGCCAGCGGTTTCAGCCCGAGTTTCTGTGCCTGCGACTGACGCATCAGCACCAGAGCCGCCGCGCCGTCAGAGATCGAACTGGAGTTCGCCGCCGTCACCGTGCCGCCTTCGCGGAACGCCGGTTTCAGCGAGGCGATCTTGTCCAGTTTGGCTTTCGGAGGCTGCTCATCGTGGCTGATCAGCACCTGCTCTTTGCCGGCGGTCACGGTCAGCGGAACGATTTCATCCTTGAAGCTGCCATCCTTGATTGCCTGCTGCGCGCGGGTGGTCGAAGCGATGGCAAACGCGTCCTGCGCTTCACGGCTGAAGTGGTTGGTCTCGGCGCAGTCTTCGGCGAAGGTGCCCATCAAGCGGCCCTTGTCGTAGGCGTCTTCGAGGCCGTCGAGGAACATCGAGTCGAGCACGCGGCCATGACCCATGCGATAACCGGCGCGGGCACGATCCAGCAGATACGGCGAGTTGGACATGCTTTCCATGCCACCGGCGATCACCACATCAGCACTGCCAGCCACCAGCATGTCGTGAGCGAGAATGGTAGTTTCCATGCCCGAACCGCACATCTTGTTGACCGTGGTGCAACGGGTCGATTTATCCAGCCCGGCGCCCAGTGCCGCTTGACGTGCAGGTGCCTGGCCGAGGCCCGCAGGCAGTACGCAACCGAACAGCACTTCATCAACCGTGTCACTAGCAACACCGGCACGTTCAACCGCAGCCTTGATCGCAGCAGCACCGAGTTGCGGCGCGGTGAGGCTTTTCAGTTCGCCCTGAAAACCGCCCATCGGCGTGCGCACAGCGCTGACGATGACAATCGGATCGTTGGAAATAGTCATGACAAATCCTCCTTACTTGGCGGCCATGCGCAAGGCACCGTCGAGACGGATCACCTCGCCGTTGAGCATGCTGTTTTCGATGATATGCCGAACCAGCGCGGCGTACTCGGCAGGCTTGCCCAGACGCGGCGGGAACGGTACGCCGGCGGCCAGTGAATCGCGGACTTCCGGGGTCATGCCGGCCATCATCGGCGTTTCGAAAATGCCCGGTGCGATGGTCATCACGCGGATGCCGAAGCGTGCCAGTTCACGGGCGGCCGGCAGGGTCAGGCTGGCGATCGCGCCTTTCGAAGCGGAATACGCCGCTTGGCCGATCTGGCCGTCAAACGCTGCGACCGAGGCGGTGTTGATGATCACCCCGCGTTCGCCGTCGGCATTGGCCTCGGCTTCGGCGATGGCCGCAGCGGCCAGGCGCAGCATATTGAAGCTGCCGATCAGGTTGACGTTGATCACTTGGGCGAAACTGCTCAGTGCATGCGGGCCGTTCTTGCCGAGGATCTTCTCGCCACGGACGATACCGGCACAGTTGACCAGACCGTTGAGGCTGCCAAAGGCTTTAACGGTGGCCTGCACGGCAGCTTCAGCGGCGGCTTCGTTGCTGATATCAGCAACCACGCTTTGCGCGCCCAAACGCTGAGCCTGTGCGGCGACAGCTTCGGCATTCATGTCCACCAGCATCACTTTGGCGCCGGCACTGACCAGCAATTCAGCGGTGGCAGCACCCAGGCCAGAGGCGCCGCCGGTGACGATAAAAACCTTGTTCTCGATCTGCATGACTGTATTTCCTGATTCAAGCTGAAACGTTATGCGCCGCGGCCTCTTGAGCCTTGGCGATTTCCTGGTTGCGCAAGATAAAGCGCTGCAATTTGCCACTCGGGGTCTTGGGCAATTCGCTGACAAATTCGATTTCACGTGGGTATGAGTGCGCGGCCAGACGCTTGCGCACGTGTTGGCGCAGTTCTTCGGCCAGCTCGGGCGCGGCACGGTATTGCGCGCTCAGCACGACGAAGGCTTTGACCAGTTCGGTGCGCTCCGGATCAGGTTTGCCGACGACCGCTGCTTCGACCACCGCCGGGTGCTCAATCAGCGCACTTTCGACATCGAACGGGCCTACGCGGTAGCCCGATGTGGTGATGACGTCATCGCTGCGGCCGACAAAACTGATGCTGCCGTCCGGGTTCCATTCCACGGTGTCGCCGCTGAGGTAGTAATCGCCGACGAACGCCTTGGTCGGCGCGCCTTCGTAACCGCCGAACCAGCACATCGGCGATTGCTGACGGTCGATGGCGAGAATGCCCGGCTGGCCGACGCCGAGTTCGTTGTACTGATCGTCGAGCACCACGATGCGATGGCCCGGCGAGGCGAAACCGGCGGCACCAACGTGCACCGCGTGATCAAGGCCGTGGTGATTGCACAGGACCATGCCCAGTTCGGTCTGGCCGTAATGGTCGTGGATGACCACGCCGAGGTTGTCGGCGAACCAGCGGATGACTTCCGGGTTCAGCGGCTCGCCGGCGCTGCTGACGATGCGCAACTTGCCCTTGATCGACTTGGCGAATTCGTCGCCACCGGCGATCAGCAAGCGATAAGCGGTGGGCGAACCGGTGAGGTTGGTGATGCCGTATTTGTTGATCACCCGGCAGGTGCTTTCGAGGGTGAACGGCCCATCGTAGAAAGTGATTGGATGGCCCATCGACAACGGCCCGGTGACGCCGAAGTAGATGCCGTAGGCCCAACCCGGATCGGCGACGTTCCAGAAGGCGTCTTCGGGACGCAGGTCTACGGCATCGCGGGTGTAACTCTGGAACGCGACGATGGCTTTGAGCGGTACCGACAGCGCTTTCGAAGGGCCGGTGGTGCCGGACGTGAACATCAACAGAAACGGATCTTCGCCAGTCAGCAATACCGGTTCGCAGACATTGGAATAATTGGCCAGTTCGGCCCAGAAGCTGAAGTCGCCACGGACGATGCCCTGGCCTTTCGCGCCGCCAACGGTAACGAGGGTCGGGCAGTCAGCGACTTCGGCGAGTTTCGGCCGGTTGACCGCATCGGTGATCACAACTTTGGCGCCGGAGCTGTTCAGGCGATGTTCGAGGGCCTTGGGGCCGAAGGCGGTGAACAGTGGTTGATACACCGCGCCGATGCGCCAGGTGGCGAGCACGGTGATGAGCAATTCGATGTTGCGCGGCAGCAGGCCGGCGACCTTGTCACCCTTCTGCACGCCTTGGGCGAGGAGGAAGTTGGCGAAACGCGCGGCTTTGTCCTGGAGCTCGCTGAAGGTGTACGTCGCACTCGCGCCGTCGCGGCCTTCCCAGAACAGCGCAATGCGCCCGGGCAAGGCATGACGGTCGCAACATTCGACGCAGGCGTTGAGCGCCGCCAGCGTACCGCTGAGCGCGGCATCCACGGTGTGCTGATAGTTGAACTGTTCAGTGGCAGACAAGTAATCGCGCATTGCCAGAATCCCTCTGTTTTTTTATTAGGCTGGGAAGCGTAAACAACAGGGGGATAGTCGCGCTGTGGGGCGGCGGCGGCAATGGTCAAAGCCATCAATGTGGCTGACTGGTTTGGCCAAGACCGCTACCACACTGATCGTTCCCACGCTCTGCGTGGGAATGCAGCCTCGGACGCTCTGCGTCCGCTCCAGAGCTGGAACGCGGAGCGTCCCTTGAGGCATTCCCACGCGGAGCGTGGGAACGATCAAGCGGCGGAATGTGTTGGGTCAGACAACCTCATTCAGGATCAGTTGGCGATAGTGGCCCGGATTCGACCCCGACCATTTGCGAAACGCCTTGTAGAACGAACTCGCATCGGCAAATCCCAAGCGGCTGGCAATCTCGACAAAACTGATCGACGGCTCCGCCAGCCAGATAATCGCCAGCTCTTTACGCACGCTGTCCTTGAGCCCTTGGTAGGTCTGCCCTTCCTCGGCCAAACGCCGGCGCAGTGTCGAAGCCGACATGCACAACTGTTGGGCCAGGGCCTCGGTTTCCGGCCACTGCTCGGCCGGCAACTCCCGCAGATCGTGCTTGATCCGACTGGCTAGGCTCTCCGGGTCGCGGTACTTGACCAGGATGTTGGCCGGGGCGTGGGCGAGAAAGCGTTTCAGTTCTTCGGCGGTGCGCTTGATCGGTAGATCGAGACAATCGGCAGAGAAGATCATCCGTGTGCGTGGACGCTCGAAACGCAGGTTTTCCGAGAACATCACTCGATAGTCATCGGTGAACTCCGGCGCCGCACAGCGCAGTTCGATCGCCAGAATCGGAATCCGCCGCCCCGCCAGCCAACAGGCCACGCCGTGGACGATCATCCAGTAGGTGAAATAGGTGAAGGCGCGGCGTGGCTCGGGATCGTCCTCGAGCAAAACGATTTCCGCCAGACTTTGCTGGTGCACCAGTTGTGCGGGCAGGCGTTCGAGCATCAGTGACAGAAAGCTCAGGCCCGTATTCAAACCCGCCGCCAGCGTCGATTGCGCCATGGTGCTGCGGCAGAGGAATTCGAGGCTGCCAGACTTGAGCTTGCGCGGGTCCATGCCAAAGAACTCGTCATCCCCGCGTCGGGCCAACAAGCGCCAGAGTCTGGCGTACTGCGAGGCGGGCACCCGGCCGTGTTCGGTTTGCAGCAACGCCGGAGCAATCCCGACCTTGTTCAACACCTCTTCGGTGGCTGCGCCCGGGGCACAACTTTGCAGCAGCGCTTCACGCACCAGTTGCACGGCGATGGTGTCTTTTTCCGACATGGAGCGCGGTGAACCTTGTTGTTTTGGGTGGCAGGCATATTACCGCAGCTAACACAAATACCCATGTAGGAGCTGCCGAAGGTTCGGGCCGCGATCGGACGATCTTTTGATCTTGATTCTATAAATCAAAAGATCGCAGCCTTCGGCAGCTCCTACAGGGTTCCGGTGTCACCCGCATGAGAATGGTTGTTCTTTACTTTGTTCAGCTTGTGTTCAGGTTTATGTCAATCAATGTCATGTGAGAATGACTTTCATTATGTTACAACTTGTAACCTCTTCGAATGACTTGTTGGATACCGAATGCTTGTTCCCTTCCTGATCATGCTGCGCGAAGGCATTGAAGCCGCGCTGATCGTTGGCATTATCGCCAGCTACCTGCAACAGACTGGCCGTGGTCAATGGATGCCTGCCGTGTGGATCGGCGTACTTCTCGCCGCTGCCCTCGCCCTGCTGGTGGGCGGTGGTCTTGAATTGGTCAGCGCTGAATTCCCGCAAAAGCAGCAGGAACTGTTCGAAGGCATCGTCGGGCTGGTGGCCGTGGGCATTCTCAGTTCAATGGTGTTCTGGATGCGCAAAGTGGCGCGTTCGATCAAACATTCGCTGCAAGCTTCGCTGGACGAGGCGCTAACGTCCTCGAAACACCAAGTGATCGCACTGATCGCCATGGTGTTCTTCGCGGTCGCTCGCGAAGGCCTGGAAACGGTGTTCTTCCTGCTCGCGGTATTCCAGCAAAGCGAAGGCCCCGGCGCGCCCATCGGTGCCCTGCTCGGGCTGATTCTGGCGATCATCGTCGGTTTCCTGATCTACAGCGGCAGCATGCGCCTCAATCTTTCAGCGTTCTTCAAGTGGACCGGCCTGTTCATTCTGGTGGTGGCCGCCGGGATTCTCGCCAACTCGGTGCAAGCCCTGCATGAAGCCGGGCTGTGGAATCACCTGCAAACCGTACTCTTCGACTTCAGCGCGACGCTGCCGATGGATGGCCCGTTGGGCTCGGTGCTGGCCGGTATGTTCGGTTATCAGGATGCGCCGACCGTCAGCACCCTCGGTGCCTATCTGCTTTATCTGCTGGTGGCACTGGTGATGTTCTTTCTCCCCGCGCCCAAGCCTTCCGCGCAATCGTCTTCCGTTTCCAGCCAATAAGGGCATTCATGTCAAAGCCTAATACTCCTCAGGCCTCCCCTCCTCGCGCCTTGCGTTGGGCGGTGGCCGGTTCGGTGGTGGTGATGATCGCCGCCGGTGGTCTGTTTTATTACGCCTCGAAAATGGCTGCGGCCAAGCGTCAGCACAACCACGATGAAGTGGTGGTGAACATTCATCCGGGCAGTTGCGAACCCAACGCACTGACGGTGCCGGCCGGCCGCGCCAGTTTCCGCATCGTCAACCGCTCCGACCGCGCGGTGGAATGGGAAATCCTCGACGGCGTGCTCGTCGTCGAGGAGCGGGAAAACATTGCGCCGGGCCTCAGCCAAGTGATCAACGCCAACCTGCAACCGGGCGATTACGCGATCACCTGCGGCCTGCTGAGCAACCCGCGCGGCACCCTGCACGTGACGCCAACTGCCGCCTCTGATGCTGCGGCCAAAGCCAAGCCATCGATGGTCGCCTTCGTCGGGCCGCTGTCGGAATTTCGCGTGTACCTGGCCAGCCAGAGCAACGCATTGATCAAAGCCGTGACCGCGCTCGATCAAGCGATTGAAAGCGGCGACCTCAGTCAGGCTCAAGCGTTGTACCTACCGGCCCGCGCGGCTTATCAGCGTCTGGCCCCTGCCGCGCAACGCCTGGCGGAACTGGACAACAGCATCAACGCCCGCGCCGATTATTTCGAAAAGCGCGAACAGGATCCGGCCTTCGTCGGTTTCCACCGAATCGAATACGCACTGTTCGAGCAACGCAATCTCGACCAACTGACGCCCGTTGCCCAGCGCCTGCTCAGCGATGTCACCACGCTCAAACAGCAATTGCTCGCGCAGAGCCTGCCACCGGAGCAACTGGTCAGCATCATCGTGCGCAACCTCAACACCTTGGCCGACGTCCGTGCTGCCAGCGGTGAAGAAGAACGCTACAGCCACAGCGACCTCAACGGTTTCGCTGCCAACGCGCAAACCGCACACAAAGTCGTCGATCTGTTGCGGCCAATGTTGACCAAGTCGGCGGCCGAGCTGTTGCCGAAAATCGACCAGGCACTGGCGGACTTCGACAGCGAACTCGACAACTACAAGATCAAGGACGGCTACGCCAGTTACGACGCCATCAGCGGCGAACAACGCAAGCAGATTGCCGACAAGGCCCAGGCTCTGGCCGACGCTCTGGATGGCATCGATCCCGCCCTCGGCCTCTCCGGCCTGTAAGCAGAAGACCCTTTGACGATGAAAGATAGCGAACCACTCAACCTGCAACGTCGCCGTGTTCTGATGGGCATGGGCGCCGCCGGTGTCGCCCTCGCCGGCTCGGCCCTGAGCTGTCCGGCCATGGCCGCCGCGCCGGCACAAGTCACCGAAGCACCGAGCAGTGACAAGACCGAAGACCGTCACGATTTCCACGGCATCCACCAGACCGGCATCGTCACCCCGCGCCCGGCGTCGGGCATGCTCGTATCGTTCGACGTGTTGGCCAGTGATCGTGAAGATCTGGAGCGGCTGTTCCGCACCCTCAACGAGCGCATCGCGTTCCTGATGAAGGGCGGCCCGGTGGCGCAGATCGATCCGAAACTGCCGCCGCCGGACTCCGGCATCCTTGGCCCGAATGTAACCCCGGACAACCTGACCATCACCGTTTCGGTCGGCGAGTCGCTGTTCGACGAGCGCTTCGGTCTGGCCGACGCCAAGCCCAAGCGTCTGATGCGCATGGTCGGGTTTCCCAACGATGCGCTGGACGCCGATTGCTGCCATGGCGACCTGAGCCTGCAGTTCTGCTCGAACACCGCCGACACCAACATTCACGCCCTGCGCGATATCGTCAAAAACCTTCCCGACCTGCTGCTGGTGCGCTGGAAACAGGAAGGCAGCGTGCCGCCGCAAGCCCCGGCGAAACCGGGCGTGCCAGCACAATCGGCGCGCAATTTTCTCGGCTTCCGCGATGGCTCGGCCAACCCCGATTCCAACGACAGCAAAGCCATGGATCGCCTGGTCTGGGTGCAACCGGGCAGTGACGAACCGGCCTGGGCTGCTCACGGCAGCTATCAAGCGGTGCGGATCATCCGCAACTTTGTCGAGCGCTGGGACCGTACGCCATTGCAGGAACAGGAAAGCATCATCGGCCGGGTCAAAACTACCGGCGCGCCGATGGGTGCGCAGCATGAGACTGAAGTCCCGGACTACAGCAAAGACCCGGCCGGCAAGCTGACCAAGCTCGACGCGCACATTCGCCTGGCCAACCCGCGCACCGCCGCGAGCCAAGCCAACCTGATCCTGCGCCGGCCGTTCAACTATTCGAATGGCGTGAACAAGAACGGCCAGCTCGACATGGGCCTGCTGTTCATCTGCTACCAGGCCGACCTGGAAAAAGGCTTTATCACCGTGCAGACCCGCCTCAACGGCGAGCCGCTGGAGGAATACCTCAAACCGGTCGGCGGCGGCTATTTCTTCACCCTGCCGGGTGTCACGGGCGACAAGGACTTTATCGGTCGCTCGCTGCTCAACGCCACACAACCGAAAACAGCCGCATAAAACAATCTCGACACTGGAGCCGCCCCGATGAAAAAGACGCCACTCGCGTTATTGCTGACCCTTGGATTGCTCAACACCCCGCTGTCGGCATTCGCCGCCACCGCACCGCTGGATCTGGTGGGGCCGGTTTCGGACTACAAGATTTACGTTACCGAGCAATTGGATGAGCTGGGCAGCCACACCCAACAATTCACCGATGCCGTGAAGAAAGGCGATTTGGCCACCGCGCAAAAGCTCTACGCACCGACCCGCGTTTACTACGAGTCGATCGAGCCGATTGCCGAGCTGTTCAGTGACCTCGATGCGTCCATCGACTCCCGTGTCGACGACCACGAGAAAGGCGTGAAGGCTGACGACTTCACCGGCTTCCACCGCATCGAATACTCGCTGTTCTCGGAAAAAAGCACCCAGGGCCTTAACGAGTTGGCGGACAAGCTCAACAGCGACGTAAAAGATCTGCAAACCCGCGTCGCCGGCCTGACTTTCCCGCCGGAAAAAGTCGTCGGCGGTGCCGCCGCGCTGCTGGAAGAAGTCGCCGCGACCAAGATCTCCGGCGAAGAGGATCGCTACAGCCACACCGACCTGTATGACTTCCAGGGCAACATCGACGGCGCGAAGAAAATCGTTGATCTGTTCCGTCCGCAGATCGAGCAGCAGGACAAGGCTTTTGCTGCGAAGGTGGACAAGAACTTTGCCACGGTCGACAAGATTCTGGCCAAGTACAAGACTAAGGATGGTGGTTTCGAGACGTATGACAAGGTGAAGGACAACGACCGTAAAGCGTTGGTTGGGCCGGTGAATACGCTGGCGGAAGACCTGTCCACGTTGCGTGGCAAGTTGGGTCTGAATTGATTTTTTGTAGCGTCTAAGCGGGCCCCATCGCTGGCAAGCCAGCTCCCACAGTGTTCTCGGTCATTCACAAATATTGTGTACACCATAGAACCTGTGGGAGCTGGGTTGCCAGCGATGGCATTTTCAGCAGCCTACAAAATCCGGTAAAGCAACCGCTCAATCCGCACCCGACTCACGCGCTTGAGAAACTTGGCCACCCCGGCCGGGTACTCCGGCAGCGTCTCCAGGCTCTGAAAGCTGTCAATCCGCGTGGTATGGCGGAAAATCTCTTCCAGTTCCTTCGCCCGCGGCTCCAGCCATTCCCCTTTCGGGTCATCGATCAACAAGGCGTTTTCCAGATCCAGGCGAAACGCTCGTGGATTAAGGTTGTTGCCGGTCAGCAACGTATAACGCTGATCGATCCACATGCCCTTGAGGTGATAGGTGTTGTCGCCGTCACGCCACAGGTGCAGGTTCAACTGCCCGCTGTCGATGTTGCGCTGATGGCGCTTGGCAAAGCGGCGCAAGCTGATTTCGTACAGATACGGCAACGCCGCGATCACCTTGAACGGCTCGCTCGGCGGAATATAAAAGTCGTTGGCCGTCTTGTCGCCGACCACGATATCGATCTTCACGCCACGGGCCAGCGCTCGGTTGATCTCGCGAATCACACCCAGCGGCAGGTTGAAGTACGGCGTGCAGATGGTCAGCTGTTTTTGCGCGCTGGCGATCAGTTCGAGAATCGCCCGGTTCAACGGGTTGTTCTTGCCGACGCCGAGCAACGGGCTGACCGACAGGCCGTCTCTGGCGACGCTGCCATTGGCGGTGTCGTACGTCGCGTACTTGAGACGGCTGCGCAGATCGCCGATGTCGTTGCGCAGGCTGCGTGTGGTTGGCAGGTTCGGCAGATCGAGGCGATGCACGGCTTTCGATTCGATCAGGCCATGTTTGACCAAGTGATGCATCGAGTCGGCCAGCTCAGCGCTGTGCAGCACGTGATAACGGTCGAAACGGTACTTGTCGAACTTGTGCAGATAAACGTTATTCAGGCTCGCACCGCTGTAAACCACGCAGTCGTCGATCACAAAGCCCTTCAAATGCAGCACACCGAACAACTCGCGGGTCTGCACCGGCACGCCGTACACCGGCACTTCGCTCTGGTGCGTGCGGGTCATTTCCTGATACCACGCCGAGTTACCCGGCTGCTTGCCAGCGCCGATCAGCCCGCGCTGGGCACGCAACCAATCGACGACCACGGCGATCTCCAGCTCGGGGCGCTTGAGCTTGGCGGCGTGCAAGGCATCGAGGATTTCCTGACCGGCTTCGTCTTGCTGCAGATACAGCGCAACGATGTAGATGCGCTGGGTCGCCGTGGCGATTTTCTCCAGCAGGCAACGACGAAACTCGGCGGCGCCGGACAGAATGGTCACGGCCTCGGCGGTCAGCGGAAAGCTGCGCAATTTGGGCAGCAAGGAACGTTTGAAAAGCAACGGCATAGGGCTCGCAATGGGTCGAATCCGAAGAACCCGAGAGCTTACACCATCGCATCCTTCGGGTCTTGTTAGTGCCCGTAAAGAGATCAAAAGATCGCAGCCTTCGGCAGCTCCTACACGGGCCAATGTAGGAGCTGCCGAAGGCTGCGATCTTTTGATTTTAAAAAACCATTGCCAAAGGAGAACAATCGTTCTACTGTTCGCCACATGAACGAAATCACTAGCAACGACACACGCGACATCATTCTGGATGTCACCGAAAAGTTGATCTACAAAAGTGGCATCGCTGCCACCAGCATGGATCTTCTGGTGAAAACCGCAGGCGTCTCCAGAAAAAGCATTTACCGCTACTTTGCCGACAAGGACGCACTGACCGTCGCCGCCCTGCAACGCCGCGACGTGCGCTGGATGCACTGGTACAGAAGCGCTGTCGATCAGGCCGAAACCCCGGCCGATCGCCTGCTCAACCTGTTTACCGTGCTCAAGAGCTGGTTTGCCTCCGAAGGCTTTCGCGGCTGCGCGTTCATCAACACCAGCGGCGAGACCGGTGACCCGCAGGACCCGGTGCGGCTGGTGGCGAAAGAACACAAACAGAAGCTGCTCGACTACGTGTGCGAGCTGTGTACCGAACATGGCGCCGAGGATCCGCAACTGCTGGCCAAACAGCTGCTGATCCTGATTGATGGTGCCATTACCGTAGCGCTTGTGATGGGTGATCACAGTGCCGCCGATAATGCGCAATGCATGGCGCGAAAGTTATTGGACCTGTAACGCCTTAATAAGCCGGACTTGTTGTTCAATTATTAATTAGATCGGGAGACTGATATGTCTACTGCAGCCCAGGTACGTCCGCCATTGCCGCCCTTCAACCGTGAATCAGCCATCGAGAAAGTTCGCCTGGCCGAGGATGGCTGGAACTCCCGCGACCCGGAACGGGTATCGCTGGCTTACACCCTCGACACCAAATGGCGCAACCGCGCCGAATTCGCCAACAGCCGCGAAGAAGCCAAGGCCTTCCTGACCCGTAAATGGGCGAAAGAGCTGGATTACCGCTTGATCAAGGAACTCTGGGCTTACTCGGATACCCGTATCGCCGTGCGTTACGCCTATGAATGGCACGATGATTCGGGTAACTGGTTCCGTTCCTACGGCAATGAAAACTGGGAATTCGATGAGCAAGGCCTGATGTTCCAGCGTTACGCGTGCATCAATGACATGCCGATCAAGGAAAGCGAACGCAAGTTCCACTGGCCGCTGGGCCGCCGCCCGGATGATCATCCGAGCCTGTCCGACCTCGGTCTGTAACAATCGACCCTGTAGGAGCTGCCGAAGGCAGCGATCTTTTGATCTTGATCCTAAAAAACAAAATCAAAAGATCGCAGCCTTCGGCAGCTCCTACAGGGGATTTGTGGTGTTCAGGCGACGGCCGCAGTCTTCTCGGCCTCCAGTTCGCGCACCAGCGGCAACACCCGCCGCCCGAAATATTCCACCTCTTCCTGAAAGTGCAGAAACCCCGCCAGCACCAGATCCACACCCACCGCTTTCAGCGCGACAATCCGCTCGGCAATCTGCAACGGCGTACCAATCAGATTGGTCTTGAAACCATCGTTGTACTGCACCAGATCCTCAAACGTTGATTTCGCCCAGTTGCCTTCACCTTCCGGCGATGCACGGCCTGCCTGTTTCGCCGCATCGCCAAAAGCGTTTACCGCTTCCGGATCGGCCTGATCGATGATCTGCGCAAGTACCGCCCGCGCCTCTTCTTCAGTCTCACGGGCGATGACAAAGGCATTCACGCCGATCTTCACCGAATGATTGTTCGCCGCTGCCTTGGCACGAATATCGTCGACCTGCGCCTTGATCCCCTCAACGCTGTTGCCGTTGGTGAAATACCAGTCCGAAACCCGTGCGGCCATGTCCCGCGCGGCACGGGAACTGCCGCCCTGGAAAATTTCCGGACGACCCAATGGTTTCGGTTTCAGGCTGTAATTATCGAAGCGGTAGAAATCGCCGCGAAAGGTGAAGTTGTCCTGGCTCCACACGCCTCGCAGTGAGCGAATGAACTCTTCGGAGCGACGATAACGCTCGTCGTGCTCCAGCCAATGCTCGCCGATGGCCTGGAATTCACCCTTGAACCAGCCACTGACGATATTCACCGCGATGCGGCCGTTGGTGAGTTGGTCGATGGTTGCCAGTTGCTTGGCCGCCAACGCGGGTTGCCATGGGCCGGGCAGGATCGCGGCGATCACTTTGAGTTTGCTGGTGGCCGCGAGCAATGCGTGGCTGAACGCCACGGATTCATGCTGGAACTCCGCACCATACCCGGCGGTGAAGCGGATCTGCGTCAACGCGTATTCGAACCCGGCGGCCTCGGCGAGTTGCGCCAGTTTACGGTTGTAGTCGATGCCCCAATCGGTGCGCTGTTCGATCTTGCTGACCACCAGCCCACCGCTGACGTTCGGCACCCAGTAGGCAAATTTTACGGCTTGCTGACTCATTGGCGTGTCCTCGGGACATTTGCGGAGATGGGAGTGGTAGAGCAGCAAGCGTGCCAGGGTTGGAATGCCCGGCTTTATTGATGTTCGGCGTGAGATTGATGTTTTGTAGAGGGGGATTTGTTGGCAGGTTGTTGTGTGGGCAACAGTTGGTTTACTTGTTGGCTCGACTGTCCTCATCGCTGGCAAGCCAGCTCCCACAAGGATCAGGGTGAACAATGATCTTGGGTACAACGCAAAAACCTGTGGGAGCTGGCTTGCCAGCGATGGCGTCAGATGGGTCGCCGCAACACTTGGAAATGAGTAACATGACCGCCCTCCCCGCAGCTCACGTTCTGCGCCCTGCCGAATAAGCCGATTCCATGCCTTTCGAACTCAGCGTTGACCTCACCACCCTCGCCATCCTGGCCCTTGTCGCTTTCATTGCCGGTTTCATCGATGCCATCGCCGGCGGTGGCGGTCTGTTGACCACGCCTGCCCTGCTGACCGCTGGCCTGCCGCCGCATCTGGTGCTCGGCACCAACAAGTTGAGTTCGACGTTCGGCTCGGCCACCGCCAGTTTCACCTTCTACAAACGCAAATTGTTCCACCCGCGACAGTGGACCCACGCCATCGTCGGCACGTTGGTCGGTGCATTGACCGGCGCCGTCGTCGCCCATTACCTGCCAGCAGAATGGCTGAACAAAATGCTCCCGGTGATCGTCTTCGCCTGTGGCTTGTATCTGCTATTCGGCGGCACACCGAAAGCGCCGCTGGACAGCAATGCGCCGATCAAAAAGAAATGGCAATCGAGCCAAGGCTTCAGCCTCGGTTTCTATGACGGTGTGGCCGGCCCTGGCACTGGCGCCTTCTGGACAGTCAGCAGCCTGTTGCTCTACCCGATCGACCTGGTCAAGGCCAGCGGCGTCGCGCGCAGCATGAACTTCGTCAGCAACATTGCGGCGCTGTCGGTGTTCGTGTTTTCCGGGCAGGTGGACTGGGTCATCGGCCTGAGCATGGGCCTGTCGGTGATGGTCGGCGCGTTCTTTGGCGCGCGCACCGCGATCAGCGGCGGCGCCAAGTTCATTCGCCCGGTGTTCATCACCGTGGTGCTGGGTTTGACCGTGCGCCTAGCCTGGCAGCACTGGTTCAGCGTGGCCTAAGCGTCGCGCCACGTAGACGTCGATCAGGTAACGGGCAATCGACTTTGACGCCGGCAACGGCGGCAGGTCGTGCACGTTGAACCACTGAGCGTCTTCGATCTCGTCTTCCTGACAGACAATCTCGCCACCGGCGTACTCGGCATGGAAGCCGAGCATCATCGAATGCGGGAACGGCCAGCACTGGCTGCCCATGTACTGAATGTTCTGCACCTCGATCTGCACTTCTTCGCGCACTTCCCGAATCAGGCAATCCTCAGCCGACTCGCCAGGTTCAGCGAATCCGGCCAGCGTGCTATAGACCCCGGTGACGAAACGCGGTGAGCGCGCCAACAGAATCTCGTCGCCACGGGTGATCAGCACGATCATGCTCGGCGAAATCCGCGGATAACTGCGCAGATCGCACGGCTGGCAATACATCGCCCGCTCGCGCGGGACCTGGGTCATTGCCTGCCCGCAATTGCCGCAGAAACGATGCTCGCGCGCCCACGTACCGATCTGTGCGGCGTAACCGAGGACTTTGTAGATCGTGTGCTCGCCATCGAGCATGAACGCCCGCAGGCCTTTCCAGTTACAACCCGGCACTTCGCTGGCGTTGTGCAGTTCCAGCAAGTACACCGGCTCACCGTCGAGATGGCCAATGCCGTGCTCGGCGAGGATCGACAAGTCCTGACGCTTGAGCCATTCACGTGGGAACAGCGCGCCGTTGTCGTCGAACAAAAAGCCTTCCGGGCTGCGCGCCACGGCCCAGCCGCCGGGTTGATCGGTGTCCAGTACTGCAGTGGTCCAGCGAGATGTCATGGTTTCTCAGTCCAGAAATTCGGGTTTCTGTTTGCTCATATGGGCGGCCATGGCCACGCGCAAGTCGGTGGATTGCAACATGGCGGCGTTCCAGGTGGCAACGTATTCGAGACCGTCGTCGATGCGATGGTCGCGCATGTAGCTGATCATTTCCTTGGTGCCGGTAACCGCGATCGGCGATTTCGAAGCGATCTCGCGAGCGATGTCCAACACGCCTTCGAGCATCGCGTCCTTGTCGCTGTAGACGCGATTGACCAGGCCGATGCTGCGCGCTTCTTCGGCGCCGAAGGTGCGACCGGTGTAAGCCAGCTCACGCAGCATGCCGTCACCGATGATCCGTGGCAACCGTTGCAAAGTGCCAACATCGGCGGCCATGCCGATATCGATTTCCTTGATCGAGAATTGGGCGTCTTCGGCGGCGTAACGCATATCGCACGCGGCGATCAGATCGATGGCGCCACCCAGGCAATAACCCTGAATGGCAGCGATGACCGGTTTGCGGCAGTTGTCGACGGCGTTGAACGAGGCTTGCAGGGTCAGAATTTTTTTACGCAGCAGGCGCGCGTTGCGGCCAACGTCTTTGCCCAATTCGTTGGCGACGCCGGCGAGCATCATCAGGTCGATGCCGGAGGAAAAGTGTTTACCGTTGCCGCTGAGCACCACCACGCGCACTTCGTCGGTGTCGTCGATCCACTGGAAGATCTCGACGATCTCGCTCCAGAATGCCGCGTTCATCGAGTTGATCTTTTCCGGACGATTGATCTGCACATGGGCGATGTTGTCGGCCAGTTCGACGCTGAAGGCGGAGTATTGAGTCATGGCAGTGATCCTTTACCGGGCTGAAAATGAGGCCCGAACTATAACAAGGCATCACAGTGGCGGTTCGGCCAAATGCGGGACTGTCCTGAGTTTTGCGTTGTCTGTGCCGACCTCTTCGCGAGCAAGTCGAATCGTCGCACCGTCGCTCCCACAAGGGGAATGCATTTCGAAATGTGGGAGCGAGCTTGCTCGCGAAGGCGTCCGATCAATCACTACAAATCATCTGGCCAATCGCCGCAGCCCAAACAGCATCCCCCCGGCCCCCAGCAACATCGCCGCCAGAAACAGCGGATAGGAAACCCACCACGGTGTCCCCGCCGTCATCATGCTGAACTCCGACATGCCACCAATACTGGCAATCAGGTTCAACGGCAGAAACACCACGTTGATCAACGTCAGCTTACGCAGCAGGTTGTTCATGCTGTTGTTCATCAGATTGCCGCGCGCATCGATCAGCCCGGAAAACACCGTCGAGTAGATCTCCGCCTGCTTGTAGCACTGGTTGTTTTCGATGATCAGGTCGTCGATCAAACCGATCGCTTCGCTGCCGAAGTGCTGCTTCTCGGCATGATTGCGCAGACGCGTGAGGACCGCGCCGTTGCTGTGCAGCGCGTTGATGTAATAGATCAGGCTTTCGCTGAGGTTGAACATCTGCACCAAGTGCTGGTTCTGCATCGAGGCGTTGAATTTCTGCTGCAACTCGCGGGCGACCAGTTTGATCACCTTCAGATGGCCGAGGTAGTGGTGGATGTTGTTGAACAGCAGATCAAGCAACACATCCAGCGGCGTGTTCAACGGCTGGCGGGTGCCGAGGCCGTGCAGCGGCGTGTCATCGGTGGCGATCACCAGCAGTTGTCCAGGCGCAAACAGCAATCCGCAGGACGACACTTCAAACGCCAGACTGCCACCACCGGAGTAGTTTTCCGGACGTTTCCAGATCAGGAACAGATGGTCGGGATGGAACTCGATGCGCGACACCTCGTCCGGGTCCAGCGCTGACGCCAGTGCATGCTCATCGACCTTGAAATGACTGTGCAGCAAGTCGCGCTCGGCGGCATCGGGGTTGCTGAACAGCATCACCTCGGCGTCCAGTCGCTCGACCCGCTGCAAGGCGCCGTGGCTCAGTGCGAAGCTGTTGATCATCGGCGCCTCACCACGCCTGGCCGCGACGCTTGAGTTCCAGGCGGCGCACGAACTCTTCCAGCACCAGTGCGTACAGATCGTCGTGCAAATAGGCGTCTTCAATGCCGGCGTCGAGGTTGGGGTTGTCGTTGACTTCGATCACCACCACTTTGTCGCCGGCCTGCTTCAGATCGACGCCGTAGAGGCCATCGCCGATCAGGTTGGCAGTTTTCACCGCCAGTTCCACCACCGCGCGCGGTGCTTCATGGATCGCCATCGTCCGGCATTCGCCGTTGACGTCCAGGCCTTTGGCCTTGTGGTTGTAGATCTGCCAATGGCCCTTGGACATGAAGTATTGGCAGGCGAAGATCGGTTTGCGATTGAGCACGCCGATGCGCCAGTCGTACTCGGTGTAGAAAAACTCCTGCGCCAGCAGCAACACCGAGTGTTCGAACAGTTCGGCGGTCGCTTCGAGCAAGGCCTGCTGGCTTTCGACCTTGATCACGCCACGGGAAAAACAGCCGTCGGGGATTTTCAACACCAGCGGAAAGCCGAGGCGCTCGCCCACACGCTCGAAGTCTTCGGGTCGTTCCTTGTAAAGGATTTCGGTGGCGGGCATACCCAGTTGATGGCTGTTGAGCAGGTCGGTCAGATAGACCTTGTTGGTGCAGCGCAGAATCGACGTCGGGTCATCCATGACCACCAGCCCTTCACTTTCGGCCTTCTTGGCGAAGCGATAAGTGTGATTGTCGACGCTGGTGGTTTCGCGAATCAGCAAGCCGTCGTACTCGGCCAGACGCGCGTAATCCTTGCGCTCAATCAGTTCGACGTCGATGCCCATGCCCTTGCCGACCCGGACGAAATTCGCCAGTGCCTTGGCGTTGGATGGCGGCAAAGCTTCTTGTGGATCGTGCAGTATCGCCAGGTCGTAACGCGCCACTTGCGGCGAGCGCGGCACTCGCCAGACTTTACGGCTGAAACCGTCCAGCGCATTGGCGAACTGATCTTCCTGATCATCGCGCAACTTGTGCAAGGCGCCGGACTTTATACCTTCGATGTGCCAGCCGTTAGTTCGACGAAACTCAACTAACAGAATCGGACAGGGAAACACTTCAAACAATTGCCGCGCCAGATCCTGTAAGGGCTCGATATGTGTTCGGCCAAAATACAAGGTCAGAGTAAAACCTTCGGTATCACTGTAGAGATGATGACTGAGGGCTTTCTCCAGGGTTTTATCGAGATCGTCCAGTGCCAGGCCGTAGAGTGATTTTTTCGTCAGCTCGCTGATGGTGCGCACCGACGGAATCACCTTGTGCCCCCGGGCTTCGGCCAACAACGAGCAGTAGTAGCCGTGGCCCAGATACTTGTAGCTACGGCACAGATTGATCACCTGCACACGTTTGCCAGGCTCGCTGTCACAGCTGTGCTCAAGGTATTCCTGAGCTGTCAGGATGTCTTCGCTGGGGAAGTATGAAGCCCAGTCTTCCTTGCGCTCGACGATAATCAACACTTGACTGGAGGCTTTAATCGCTGAACTTAAATAAGTTGCTGCCGGCAAACTTTGCTCGGATACTTCGCGCCAATGACCCTGTACCGCTGACATAGAGATTGATCCGTTGGAGAACAAGACCTTTTCTATTAAGCACGAAGTTTTTCGAAAGTCTCGTTTCGTTACGCAACTTTTACGGTGGTCATATGAAGGCTGTTTTTCGTTTGGCGGTAGTTGAAGACTTGCCGGCGCTGCTGGCACTGGAAATGCAGTGTTTCACCACGGATCGGCTCACCAGTCGCAGCTTTCAATGGATGATCACCCGCGCTCACGGGCGGTTGCTGGTGGCGGAGTGCGACGGTCGACTGCTGGGCTACGCACTGGTGTTGTTTCATCGCGGCACCTCGCTTGCGCGGCTGTATTCCATTGCGCTAGCCGTCGAGGCGCGCGGCACCGGTCTGAGCAAACAATTGCTGCAACGTATTGAAGCGCTGGCGCTGGAGCACGACTGCGCGTACCTGCGCCTGGAGGTGCGCACCGACAACCCTGCCGCAATTGCGCTGTATGAACGCAACGGCTACCGGCGCTTTGCGCTGATCCACGATTACTACGAAGACCACGCCGATGCGCTGCGCCTGGAGAAACGCATTCTCCAACACCGCGACTCGCGCAACATCAAGGTGCCTTACTACCCACAAACCACCGACTTCACCTGTGGCCCGGCGTGTCTGTTGATGGCCATGGGCGCACTGCAATCAGAGCGGCTACTGGAGCGACGTGAAGAATTGCAGGTCTGGCGCGAAGCGACCACGGTGTTCATGACCTCCGGCCATGGCGGTTGCAGCCCGCAGGGATTGGCGTTGGCGGCGTGGCGTCGGGGCTTCAAGGTGTGCTTGCAGTTGAGTCTGGCTGGGCCGCTGTTCCTCGACGGTGTGCGTGATACGCATAAAAAAGACGTCATGCGTTTGGTGCACGACGAGTTCACAGCGCAATTGCAGGACACCGATGTCGAGTGCGTGATCGGTGTGGCGCTGGATCTGCCGCGCTTGCTCGCTGCCGGCGGGCAGCCGCTGGTGTTGATCAGCAGCTATCGGCTGACCCGTTCCAAATCGCCGCATTGGGTGGTGGTGACCGATTGCGACGAAGATTTCGTTTACCTGCACGACCCGGATGTTGACCACAGCCAGCATCGACAGTCTATGGACTGCCAGCATGTGCCGGTCAGCCATGGGGAATTCGAGAAAATGTGCCGGTTTGGCCGGGGAAAGTTACGCGCGGCGGTGATTTTGTACTCCCGCGAAACGTAGCCTCCACATGCAGGAGCTGCCGCAGGCTGCGGCAGCTCCTGCAGGGGAATACCCGTCAAGGTGCAGGCTTCAGACCGATCTTGTACAGCGAGCCCTTCTCTTCATCCGTCAGCACATACAAATAGCCGTCCGGCCCTTGCCGCACATCGCGAATCCGCTGCTTGAGCTCGCCCAGCAAGCGCTCCTCGTGCACCACCTTGTCGCCATCGAACTGCAAGCGGATCAGTTCCTGAGTCACCAGCGCGCCGATAAACGCGTTGTGTTGCCACGGTTTAAAACGATCGGCGTCGTAAAACGCCATACCGGTAACGCCCGGAGATTTCTCCCAGACATGGTGCGGCGCGACAGTGCCTTCGGCCGTTTTGCCCTGGGCTTCCGGAATCGGCTGCATCGAGTAATTGATGCCATGGGTCGCCAGCGGCCAACCGTAATTCTTGCCGCGCTCGATGATGTTCACCTCATCGCCGCCACGCGGGCCGTGTTCGTTTTCCCAGAGCGTACCGGTCCAGGGGTTGAGCGCCGCGCCCTGTGGGTTACGCACGCCGTAAGCCCAGATCTCCGGCCGAACGCCGGACTGGCCGACAAAGGGATTGTCATCCGGCACCTTGCCGTCCGGGTATATGCGCACGACCTTGCCTTGCAGCTTGTCAAGATCCTGCGCCGTCGGCCGGTCGTTGTTCTCGCCCAAAGTAATGAACAAATAACCGTCACGATCGAACACCAGCCGCGAGCCGAAATGATTGCCGACTGAAAGCTTCGGTTCCTGACGGAAGATCACTTTGAAATCCTTCAGTGTCTTCAAGTCATCCGTGAGCCGCCCGCGCCCGACGGCGGTACCGGCCTTGTCGCCGGCTCCACCACCTTCGGCATAGGAGAGATAGACCAGACGATCCTCTTTGAAGTCCGGCGACAGCACGACATCCAGCAACCCGCCCTGCCCTTTGGCCCAGACCTGCGGCACGCCGGAGATCGGCGCCGACAGTGTGCCGTCGGCCGCGACCACGCGCAGATTGCCGGGCCGTTCGGTCACCAGCATGCCTTGGCGGTCCGGCAGAAACGCCAGCGCCCACGGATGCTCAAGGCCTGCGGTGATGGTCGTGACTTCGAGGGTGCCCTGTTCGCTTTGCAGCTCTTTAGGGGCGACAGCGAATACCGGAGCGCTGATCAGCGCGCCGGCACACAGTGTGGCTAGAAGGGTTTTACGCAACATGCACGATTCCTTTTGTTCGTTTGAATGGCCGGCAAAACCTCAGTCCTGCCGCTCAACGGTTGCTGCCTCCGCTGCGCGAAGGTGGATTGGGAATGAACGTGGGTGGCGTGCTCGGCACCGAGCGGATCGGCTGGCCGTTGCCAATGCCCCGGTTCTCGACCGTAGGCTGACGCGGCGTCGGTACAGTGTTCGGGCCGCGAATGGGTGGAGCGCTGGGCTGGGTACCCTGCATGCTGTTGGGGTTGGCCCGGCGAATCGGGCTGTTGTAAGGGTTGTTGCTGTTACCCGTCGGGCTTTGCGCCAACAGGACGTCGGCATGAACCAGACCGCCACTGAGGGTCAGGACGACGATGCCAAGCAGAATGCGGTTCATGACGCTGCCTCTCGATGGGCCAAGGATAGAGCCTTCGAGTCCACGCTACGCCCAGGGTTCGGATTTGTTAACCCACAAGCCTTAAACAACATGTAACACGGCTTGACCGAGTCCCTGGAAACCCGCGCATCTCGGGGAAACTTTCAGCCACAGCCGCAGGTCATCCGATCATCACTCGGAGAACGCATCATGGCTCGGGCAATCTGGAAAGGCGCGATCAGTTTCGGACTGGTACACATCCCTGTCGCACTGGTCTCGGCGACCTCGTCGCAGGGCGTCGATTTCGATTGGCTCGACAGCCGCAGCATGGATCCGGTGGGTTATAAACGGGTCAACAAGGTCACCGGCAAAGAGGTCACCAAGGAGCACATCGTCAAAGGCGTGGCCTATGAAAAGGGCCGCTATGTGGTGCTCAGCGAAGAAGAGATCCGCTCGGCGCACCCGGTTTCAACGCAGACCATCGACATTTTTTCTTTCGTCGACGCCGAACAGATTCCCCTGCAAAACATCGACACGCCCTACTACCTGGCACCCGACAAGCGCGGTGGCAAGGTCTACGCATTGCTGCGCGAGACACTGAGCAAAACCAATAAAGTCGCCCTCGCCCGCGTGGTGCTGCACACGCGCCAGTACCTCGCAGCGTTGATGCCGCTGGATTCTGCCTTGGTGCTGGTGAAGTTACGCTGGCCGCAAGAAGTGCGCAGCCTCGATGAACTGGAACTGGGCAGCGAAGTGACCAAACCGCAACTGGCCAAGGGTGAACTGGACATGGCCAAACGGCTGGTGCAGGACATGAGCGCGGACTGGAAACCCGAAGACTACAAGGATGAATTTGAAGACAAGATCATGGCCCTGGTCGAGAAAAAGGCCCATGAAGGCAAGATCGAGGATGTTGAGTCGGTGGGCGGCGAGGAAGAGCGTAAAACCGCTGATGTGATCGACTTGACCGAGCTGCTTAAACGCAGTCTGGGCGGGAAAGCGGTGGCAAAGCCAAAAGCGAAAGCAGAGAAAACGGCGAAATCTGCGCCGGCGAAGAAGACCAAGAAGGCTTCCTGATAATGATTGGTTGCCCTTGAGATCGTCATCGCGAGCAGGCTCGCTCCTACAGGGGAACGCATTTCAAATGTAGGGGTGAGCCTGCTTGCGATGGCGTCAGCAGCGTCTGCTTTGAATTCAGATCAGAATGAACACCGCCAGCAAACCACCGAAGATCGCCCACTTTTCCATGTAGTAACGTTTGCGATTGCGTTTCTTCAGCTCTTTGCCACGCAGGCGAATCTTGTAGATCCGGGTAAACAAGCGGTTGATCCCGCCAGTACGGTCGCCAGCATCGTTCGGTGCACCGGCAGCCGACATCACCGTACGGCTGAACCAGGCGTTAAACGCCGCCGCCCAGCGGTACTTCATCGGCCGCTCGATGTCGCAGAACAGGATGATGCGGTTCTTGTCAGTGGTGTTCTCGGCGTAATGAATAAACGTCTCATCGAACATCACAGCTTCGCCGTCACGCCAGTGGTAGCTCTCGCCGTCGACGTTGATATAGCAGCCAGCGTCGTTTGGCGTGTCCAGACCCAGGTGATAGCGATACGAGCCTGCGTACGGGTCACGGTGACGCACCAGTTTCGAACCCGGTGGCAGCTCGGCAAACATCGCGGCCTTGATCGAACCGATGCTCTGCACCAGTTCGGTGGTGCGCGGGCACAGCTTCATCGCCGACGGATGGCTCTCGCCGTACCACTTCAGATAGAAACGCTTCCAGCCGCTTTTGAAGAACGAGTTGAAACCGACATCGTCGTACTGGTTAGAGCGTTTGATCTCGCCGGCACGCAGCAAATTCTGCCCTTCTTCGCGGATTTCTTCCCAGTGCGCCTGCAACGGGCTCAAGTCAGGAAACTCGCTTGGGTCCAGGTACGGCTGGTTCGGCTTCTTCGAAAACAGATAAAGGAAGCAGTTGATCGGCGCAAGAAACGTCGAATGGTCACTCAGTTGTCGGCCGAGCTTGTGTCGCACACGCCCACGCAGGTGAACGTACGCAATGGAAATGACATAAATAGCAGCAATGATGAGTTTCACGGAAATCGTCACACGTCAAAAGTGAACAAACTGCGCGCCTGGCGGCCTTAGGCCCAGCGTCTTATGCAGTGGTCTGAATACACATGGCACGTCCTTGGCCCGCGCCGTAACCGGACGCTCGGTGAAAGGTGGCATTTTAGCCACAGTTTGTAACTGAGGGTGAGCCTTCATCTGTGAAAATCTGTCCTGCGATTGCGCCAGATGCTGTCCCGGCGTCCTTGGCAGCGCTTTCACAACAGCAGTCCCGCCGCTTTTTCAGACGCCTCCCCTTTGCATCATCCTCTAGAGGGCTACGGAAGATCAGCGGTAAAAGGCTTCAGATGCGCTATACGACAACTGCGATACACAGGTACTTTTTAACAGCAAGATCGCTGCGAATCTCGACGACGTTATATACAAGCTCTGGCATCCCCGACGCCCGACTCGGACACTCAGATTTGAAATATTTGACGAAGGTATCTTTTCTCACGCCAAATCCTTCGCCAAATGTTTCGTTGGCAAACGAGTGCGCGCCAAAATCAACGGCACCGCCCCCTAAGCGGCCGATCATATGAGTGACTTCTTTCTCAATATCGTTGTAGACAGTCTGAGTGCTCGCTTCCGCAACTGCTTTTTGACACGCCGTGTCAATCGCCTCTTTTATTTGCCTATAACGGTCAGCATAGAAAGAAGCACGCGTCGACTCACGATCGACGCTTTCATCACCCACCTCAACTGCCAAAAAGCCCTCTTTAACAAGATCATCAAACTCCCTGTAATCATCATTTTTGATTAGCTTTCCCCACTCATCGAGTCTAGTTAGGACAGGCTCAAAAGAAATGGCTACAGTTTTACCTAAAACCAATAACTTGCTACGAGTGTCCTCACAGATCCACTCCGGTTCCCCTCGAAAAACCGTATTGATTTTTGCCCACTGTTCTTTCTCGTACGCGAATGGCCTGCCAACAGCCCCCTCCTCATCAACCCTCATATAACCGATCAGCGTGTTGAGCTTCGGCTTGATAACTGTTTCAAATGCAAACTCCGCGTGCTGCTTCAACTCTTCACGATCGCCAGGCCCTGCCAACGTCGCCAAAATATTGGCTGGAGAATCCTTCACCCAGACACTGGCCATTTCCTTGACCATCGATGAGTAATCCATGTTCTCCGGTACCGGATTTCCGTTGCGTCGTGGATAGACTAGAGAAGGAATAGCCAGTGTATTCACCAAGGCTTTGTTGATGTGAATGACTGCCGCTTGCTTGCCGTTGTCCCAATTTTCCAGGGTACGGTAAGTATCACCGATGAACGATTTTTCACATTCGTTCCAGTCTTTTTCTTCGGCAAACCATTCTCTCGACGCCGTAATCAAATTCGCACTTTCAATGGCGCTCATGGAAATATTCATTTGAGAATAGACATTATCGCCTTTAGCCTTATCAGAAGTGGGCTCGCAGACCTCAAGAATGCGCTGGGTTTTCTTTGACCATTTATCTCCGATGCCTTCCTGCTCAACAAGGCAAAGCAATATATCAAGGCTGTGCTTATCGTTTACTGCAACCCTTTTAATGCTCAGCATCGCATCTTTCATACAGGCGAAGACCGCAGCGATTTCCTCCTTGTTATGTTTACCTTCGATTCTAGGGATCAAAAACGGCGGCATGCCTATTTCGATAATTTGCCCAGAATCGCTTTCCAGCTCGAAACAAATACCAAACAAAGCCGATAACGCCCCGGAACTCCCCAGCGCAACGTGCGAATCCAGGCCAAATATTGAGTGTCCGGTAAACTCAAACTCGAATCCCACACTCGAGTGTTCGGTCATCACACTTCGAAAACAATGGCCAATGAACGAACTCTGATAGGCGCGCTGACTCTCAATGTATTTTTTAGCAGTCTTGCACTCTGCCATGGTTTTGTAGGGTTCCACAGGAACAGAAACCATGACCGGCATAGACAACGATGACTCGACAACGGAAGAACTGGCGCTTGCGCTATCCTTGGGGCATACCGTTTTCACTCCGACACTTTCGCCCGACTGGTCTTCGGCATGAGCCTTTTTAATGTCGGCGACACTCACACATTTTTTGCATTCCATCGCATTGCTGCTCCATAGACGCGAGTAACTATTTTTAACGAACCGACATCAGCGAGTTCAACAGGAACCCCATCCGTTGATGCGGCGGAATATTTACATCCATCAAAACCTGACTTATCGCTGACCGCTGCATGAATTCGCAGCCCATGCAAAGCGTCAGCTTTATGTAGGCCACGATGTCTCGCGATTCTTCCAGGCCATAGGATTGGGCCCTGTCTATATAGGTAATCAATCGCTGCCTGAATGCGTCGTCGCTGACCCCAGCGACCGCGTCCGGGTAAGCCGCTTTCATTTCAGGCAGAATTTTTTCGGCGAACTTAACCGTCGAATCAGTTTGAAATGCATGCAGCTGTTCATGCCGAATCATGAGCATCGGTTCAAGTCCAGATGGTCGGGGCGTTTTGAAGTCGCTGGCGAGCGAATGATCGCTTTCATTACCGAAGCTCGCGCAAGTCATGGCACCGTGCCACAACCCCGTAAAAATAGCAGCACTTTCGCCCATAGCCAGAAGGCGACCACCGAAACCGGCGCTGCGTAGAAGCCCTGTTCGCGCTAGACGTTCGTTATCGCCCGTCATACAACTGCCGTCCTACTTATGCGACAATGCGCGCAATGTCCAAACACAGACCCCGTATTCGTCGTTCAGCAGCGTGGCCACACCGGTCAATGCTGCTGGCGACGTATGCGCGTTGACTTAACTCAAGCTCAGACTGGGTGGAGCTGGACAAGCTCCGGATTGGTATCGAAGCGGTATCAGACACACAAAACACCAGCTCTAACCCATTGATAGGTAAGGTAATTGATCTCCACAGCTAACATCACGATGCAGTTCGGCGCCAAGCCGCTCTTCGAAAACGTTTCGGTCAAATTCGGTGCTGGCAATCGCTACGGCCTGATCGGCGCCAACGGTTGCGGCAAGTCGACCTTCATGAAAATCCTCGGCGGCGACCTCGACCCGTCCGGCGGTCAGGTCATGCTCGAGCCGAACGTGCGTCTGGGTAAATTGCGCCAGGACCAGTTCGCCTACGAAGAATTCACCGTGATCGACACCGTGATCATGGGTCACGAAGAGCTGTGGAAGGTCAAGGCCGAGCGCGACCGCATCTACTCGCTGGCGGAAATGTCGGAAGAAGACGGCATGGCCGTGGCCGAGCTGGAAACCGAATTCGCCGAGATGGACGGCTACACCGCCGAATCCCGCGCTGGTGAACTGTTGCTGGGCCTGGGCATCGGCATCGAGCAGCACTTCGGCCCGATGAGCGAAGTCTCGCCAGGCTGGAAACTGCGTGTATTGCTGGCGCAGGCGCTGTTCTCCGATCCGGAAGTGCTGTTGCTCGACGAACCGACCAACCACCTGGACATCAACACCATTCGCTGGCTGGAAAACGTGCTGACCCAGCGCAACAGCCTGATGATCATCATCTCTCACGACCGTCACTTCCTGAACAGCGTGTGCACGCACATGGCTGACCTGGATTACGGCGAGCTGCGTCTGTTCCCGGGCAACTACGACGAGTACATGACCGTGGCGACCCAGTCCCGCGAACAACTGCTGTCGGACAACGCCAAGAAGAAAGCGCAGATTTCCGAGTTGCAATCGTTCGTCAGCCGCTTCTCGGCCAACGCCTCGAAAGCCAAGCAGGCTACTTCCCGCGCCAAGGCGATCGACAAGATCCAGCTGGCCGAGGTCAAGCCTTCGAGCCGCGTGAGCCCGTTCATTCGCTTCGATCAGAACAAGAAGCTGCACCGCCAGGCGGTCATCGTCGAAAAAATGGCCAAAGGCTTCGACGGCAAACCACTGTTCAAAGACTTCAGCTTCCAGGTTGAAGCCGGCGAGCGCGTGGCGATCATCGGCCCGAACGGTATCGGCAAAACCACCCTGCTGCGCACTCTGGTCAACGAACTGACCCCGGACGCCGGCAGCATCAAGTGGACCGACGCGGCAGAACTGGGCTACTACGCTCAGGATCACGCGCACGATTTCGAAGACGACGTCACCCTGTTCGACTGGATGGGTCAGTGGACTCAGGGCGAGCAGATGATTCGCGGTACTTTGGGGCGCATGCTGTTCTCCAACGACGAAATCCTCAAGTCGGTCAAGGTCATCTCCGGTGGTGAGCAAGGTCGCATGCTGTTCGGCAAGCTGATCCTGCAAAAGCCGAACGTGCTGATCATGGACGAACCGACCAACCACCTGGACATGGAATCGATCGAGGCGCTGAACCTGGCGCTGGAAAACTACCCGGGCACGCTGATCTTCGTCAGCCACGACCGTGAGTTCGTATCGTCCCTGGCCACGCGCATCATCGAGCTGAGCCCGAATGGCGTGACCGACTTCAGCGGCACTTACGATGACTACCTGCGTAGTCAGGGTGTGGTGTTCTAAAAAGCAGCTGAAAACTGAAAAGCCCTGTCCATGTGACGGGGCTTTTTGCATTCAGCGCGCTGATCGTTCCCACACTCTGCGTGGGAATGCATCCCGTGACGCGGAGCGTCACACGAGCGGGGCGCGGAGCGTCCGTGGCGGCGTTACCACGCAGAGCGTGGGAACGATCAATCTGGAAAGATAGTTAGCCTGCTTTCTTTTATCTCAAGCCCAAGCCATGATGCGAACTCTCCCACCGCCGCCCGCGAACGAGTCCTCATGTCTGCGCAGCAACTGCCACCGCAAAGCTCCATGGCGATCACCCTGCAGATCGTTTCCATCGTGTTCTACACCTTTATTGCGTTCCTCTGCATCGGCCTGCCGATCGCGGTATTGCCGGGTTATGTGCATGAGCAACTGGGTTTCAGCGCGGTCATCGCCGGGCTGGTGATTGGCTCGCAATACCTGGCCACCCTGCTCAGCCGGCCAATGGCCGGGCGCATGTCGGACACGGTCGGCACGAAACGGGCGATCATTTATGGCTTGTGGGGAATTGTCCTCAGTGGCTTGCTGACGCTGCTCTCCACCCTGCTGCAGACTTGGCCGCTGACAAGCCTGATCATTCTGATCATCGGCCGCTTGCTGCTCGGCATCGCGCAGGGCTTGATCGGTGTCGGTACGATCAGTTGGTGCATGGGCCAGGTCGGCGTTGAACACACGGCAAAATCCATCGGCTGGAACGGCATTGCCTCCTATGGGGCGATTGCCATTGGTGCGCCCTTAGGCGTGGTGATGGTCGCTGATTACGGTTTCACCAGCCTCGGCATCGCGCTGGCCGTACTGGCGGCCGGTGCACTGCTGCTGATCCGCAACAAACCGTCGGTGCCGGTGATCCGTGGCGAACGCCTGCCGTTTTGGGCGGTGTTCGGGCGAATCGCCCCGTATGGCGCCAGTCTGACCCTGGCCTCGATCGGTTACGGCACCCTGACCACTTTCATCACGCTGTATTACCTCAACCGTGGCTGGTCCGGCGCGGCGTACTGTCTGACGGTGTTTGGCGTGTGTTTCATCCTGTCACGGCTGATGTTTATTTCAGCGATCAGTCGTTTCGGCGGTTTCAGCTCAGCCATTGCCTGCATGAGCATCGAAACCGTGGGGCTGGTGCTGTTGTGGGTGGCACCGTCCACCGCGTTTGCCCTGATCGGCGCAGGACTCGCGGGGTTTGGCCTGTCGCTGGTGTACCCGGCGCTGGGTGTCGAGGCGATCAAACAGGTGCCCAGCTCCAGTCGTGGTTCCGGGTTGGGGGCTTATGCAGTGTTCTTCGATCTGGCACTGGCGATTGCCGGGCCGTTGATGGGCGCGGTGGCTTTGAATCTGGGGTATTCGTGGATTTTCTTCAGTGCGGCGCTGTTGTCGGTGATCGGATTGGGGCTGACCCTACTGCTGCAGCGCCGGGCGATGTCCTGAAGTTCGCCTCGATCCCCTGTAGGTGTGAGCCTGCTCGCGATAGCGGTGTGTCAGTCACCTAATATGTTGAATGGTATGACGCTATCGCGAGCAGGCTCGCTCCCACAAGGGTTCTGCACCTGACTATTGATCCGCGGTCTGCATGCCGGCCCGGGTCGGTTTACCCAAGGTGTGCGAGAAGAATCGCCCGGCCTCCGAGATCAGGTTGCGATGGATATCTTCGCGATCCACACCATCAGCATCGGTGCACAGCGCCGGCATCGCGCGAATCTGCTCTTCGTTACACGGCGCCATAAATACGAAGTGCCCAGCCCCTGCGAGTAATTTGAAATCCGGTGCCGTCGGCAGTTTGCGCGCCAGCGCGGCCGCATTCTTGTCGAAGGCCACCAGTTTGTCACCATCACCGCTGTAGAGCAGCACCGGCACATGCACATCGGCCAGGGTGTGACGGCCAAACTTCAGGCTCAGCGGCGCCATCAGCAACAGCGCATGAACGCGCGGATCGGCCACCGGTTGCAGATCATCCCGATCAACGATCAACTCACCTTGCGTATTACAGGCATCACGATCGTCCGGGCGCTCTTGGCAATACCGACGCAGGCGATCGAGATCCGGTTGCGCCCCGGACAGGATCAACGCCGTCTCGCCGCCTGCGGAATAACCGATCACCCCGACTTGATCGGCGTTGACGTACGGCGCAAGCATGCGATCGCCCAAGGTCGCGGTGATGGCTTCGGAAATCTGGATCGGCCGCCCGTAGAGGTTGCTCAGGGTGCCGAGTCGGCTGTGGTCTTTGGAATTGTCGCCGGGATGAATCACCGCCACCACCACAAAGCCTTTGCGCGCCAGCGAGGTCGCCAGGTCGTGCAACGCCAGCGGCGTGCCGGTGTTGCCGTGGGACAGCATCAGCATCGGAAAGCGGCCGATGGCGACTTTGGTGTCTTCGCCGGCTTCGACCGAATAGCCCTCAAGCAGACTCAGGTGTTCACGATCGCTGGAGGGATAAAAGGCGATGGCGCGCATCGGTTGCAGGTCGAGCGGATCGAGGAAGGTCATCTCGTGATAACCGACGCTCCAGACCGGGTGTCGCCCAGGCGCGGCATGCACTGTGTTAAGGCTGCCGAGCAGGCAAATCAGTAACGTTGCACAAAGACGCATCATGGGATGCCCCACCCTGTTGTTACTCAATCGAAAGTTCCGTTGCGTTGCGGGCCTGAAACCCCGGGGATTCGGTGTTCCGGTACGACAATGCACTCAGACGCTGATTGTGTGACTGCATAACCCGGGCCAGATTATGTAACAGTCAGAAACAAAAAACTCCGTATTCGCCCCTTGCGGAACCAGAATACAGAGTTTTTTGGGTGTTACCTGAACATCAGCTGTTCTTTACGCAAGCCTTACGCGGCGGCGAACAGTTGCTCGCTGATCTTCGCTTGTGCAGCGGTCATGGCGTTGTTACGCACTTCGTCGCCATACGCCAGGCCTTCGGCGCGGACGATTTCGATGTCGGTGATGCCGAGGAAGCCCAGTACCAGCTTCAGATATTCTTCGTGAGCGATGCCGCTGGCCTGACCGGCATGAATGCCGCCGGAAGTCGATACGATCACCACTTTCTTGCCACCGCACAGACCTTCAGGGCCGGCTTCGGTGTAACGGAAGGTTTGACCGGCGACTGCAACGCGGTCGATCCACGCCTTGAGTTGGGTCGGCACGGTGAAGTTGTACATCGGAGCCGCGATCACAACCGCGTCGGCGGCGATGAACTCGGCCAGGGTCGAAGCACTCAGTTCGGCTTCGTGCTGTTGTGCGGCGTTACGCAGCTCAGCGGTGGTGCCAGCGGCGACCAGGGTGGTCGACGAGAAGTGGCTGATGGCGTCGGCGGCCAGGTCGCGGTAAGTCACCACGGCGCTTGGCTCGGCAACTTGCCAGGCTTTGACAACTTCGCTGCTCAACTGACGGGAAGCAGAGTTGTCGCCCAGAATGCTCGAATCGATATGCAGCAGTTTCATGTGGAATCTCCTGGAAGGAATCGCCGGTGGCGACGGAATGGAGACAATCCTACGCAAGAAACCAATGGATGATTAGCCGCCTGAAATGCGATAGTTTGTCCCACTGATAGAACAGTCGGATGTCCCTGATGCAAGACCTCAACGATCTCTACTATTTCGCCAAAGTCGTCGAGGCCGGCGGTTTTGCTGCGGCTGGGCGATTGCTCGGGATTCCCAAATCACGGTTATCGCGGCGCATTGCCGAACTGGAAGAACGCCTCGGCGCGCGCTTGCTGCAACGCACCACCCGACAACTCAATCTCACCGCGGTTGGCGAACGTTACTTGCGCCACTGTCAGGCGATGCTTCTCGAAGCAGAAATGGCCGATGAGGCGGTGGCGAGCATGTCCAGCGAGCCGCGCGGACGACTGCGCGTTTCCTGCCCTACAGGTCTGGCCCGGGAAATGTTGCCGTGGGTGATCAGCGATTTCCTCGGCAAATTCCCCCAGGTGCAACTGGAAGTCGTACTGCTCAATCGCCGGGTCGATCTGGTCGGTGAAGGCTTTGATGTCGCGTTGCGCGTGCGTGAGCATGGTGACGAGGATCCGCTGCTGGTGACCCGACGCCTGCGTCAGGCGCAGATGGTCGTGGTGGCCAGCCCGGCGTTTTTACAGGGCAAGACGATCAACCATCCGCAAGACTTGAAGCATCTGCCCGTACTGGGTGCGCTGGAGGCCGATCGTATGGTGCATGTGCGCCTGCTTGATCAGCAGGGCCACAGTTTCGAACTGAACATGGAGGCTCGCCTGGGCATCGATGATTTTGTCGTACGCAAGGCCTGCGTCCTCGCCGGTCAGGGATTTACCCTGTTACCGATGATGTATTGCGAGGCGGAGCTGGAAAACGGCACGCTGGTGCAGATGTTGCCGGAGTGGTCACTGCCCGGCGGCTGGCTGCAAGCGGTGTATCCGCATCGACGCGGGGTGATGCCGGCGGTGCGCGCGTGGATCGATCATCTGGTCGAGTCGTTCAATGCCTGTGGGGAACGGTTGTTATGAGCAAGGGAAAGATGAACGAAGCCGACGTTGCGGCGTTCTGCCTGGCATTGCCGGGCGCTCGGGAAGATTACAAATGGGGCGGCGTGCGAGTGTTTTCGATTGCCGGCAACAAGATGTTTGCCTTGCAGGGGCTGCGTGGGGATTCGCTGGCGTTCAAGGTTGATAAAGATCTGTTTCTCGGTCATTGCGACCGCCCGGGCATTCACCCGGCGCCGTATCTGGCGCGGGCGCAGTGGATCATCATGCATCCGCCCTACCCGCTGGGTGCCGAGGAATTGTGCGGGTTGTTGCAGCGCTCGCATCAGTTGGTGGTGAGCAAGTTGCCGAAGAAAACCCAAATAGGTTTGTTGCTGTAAACCCGCCCCCCTGTGTAGGAGCTGCCGAAGGCTGCGATCTTTTGACTTTGATCTTTTAAAAGCAAGATCAAAAAGATCGCAGCCTTCGGCAGCTCCTACATAGGGAATTGCGGTGTATTCAGAACAGCGTCAGCAAGTTCGAGCCGAGAAACAGCTGGTCGATCCAGAACACTTGGTGCAACACGACAATCACCCAGAACAGAATCTGAAACGACACCTTGCGCGTCTTGTGCCGGAACACCTGCTGGGCGATCAATGCGCCCGGCCAGCCGCCCGCCAGTTCCAGAGCATGGAGGATATTCTCCGGTGTGCGCCAGGCATCGGCGCGCGCCTTGCGCTTGTCGGCCCAGTACATGAAGAACGCCAACACACTCACAACACCGTAAGCCGTCAGCGGCACCAACGAAATCCCGCGCAACCACATCGACACCGAGCCGAACAACGGCAGCGCGCAGACGACCAGCAGAACCAGCAGTTTCAGCTTCAGATGCTGGATGTTGTTGCCGCCCGAAGGTCGCCCTTCGGGCCGGCGTGCGCGGGAATCACTCATGGCTTGGCCGCCGCCCAATCAATCCAGCCAAACTGCCACGTCGCCAGAATGACCAGACCAAATACGATCCGATACCAGGCAAATGCCGCATAGCTGTGGCTGGCGATGAACTTGAGCAAACCGCGCACGGCGATCATGGCGAAGATGAATGCGGTGACGAAACCGATGGCGAACACCGGGAAGTCCGCTGGCACAAACAAGTCACGGTACTTGTAGCCCGAGTAAACCGCCGCACCGACCATGGTCGGCATCGCAAGGAAGAAGGAAAACTCGGTAGCGGTCTTTCGCGACAGGCCGAACAGCAAGCCGCCAATGATCGTCGAGCCGGAACGCGAAGTGCCGGGAATCATCGCCAGACACTGGGCGAAGCCGACTTTCAGGGCATCTTTCCAGGTGATCTCGTCGACCGTTTCGGCGTGCACTTCATGCTGACGCTTTTCCGCCCACAACATGATGATGCCGCCCACCACTAAGGCGGCCGCGACGGTAATCGGGTTGAACAGATATTCGTGGATCAGGTCGGCAAAGATCACGCCCAGCACCACAGCGGGCAGAAATGCGATCAGCAGGTTGGCGGTGAAACGACGGGCGCTGGGCTGCGTCGGCAAACCGATGACCACATCGAAAATCTTGCGGCGAAACTCCCAGACCACCGCGAGGATCGCGCCGAGCTGGATGATGATATTGAACGCCATGGCCCGTTCGCCGCCGAAATCGAGCAAGTCGGCAACAATGATCTGGTGTCCGGTACTGGAAATGGGCAAAAACTCCGTCAGCCCTTCTACAACTCCTAGAATCAGTGCCTGCAAGGCCGTCCAAAGATCCATCAATCCCCCAAAGAGCGATGCGCGCCGGCATGCCCCGATAGTATTTTTCTAGCGTTCACTGCGATCAGCGTAGCTGTTTGTGGCTGTACCGATTCCGCACGCACAGGATCCACACGAAACGGTCAAAATTCCGTGAAATATCAATTTGGATTCAGGTTTTCACGCGCGGGGCCGAAATCCTAACAGACAAGCCTTATTAGCGCTGCCGCGTTATACGACTTGGGTCGCGTATGCCCGCTCACGAAATCGTGGTTGGATGCTGGCGGTCGTTTATTACAAGAAAAAGAATCCGGAGTGACAGCGTTATGAACAGCTTGCGCAGTGTGTCGATCAGCCGACGCTTGTGGCTCATCTTGATTGTGGCGGTGGTCATGTTGCTGACCTTGGGCGTGTTGATGCTCAAGCAGATCCACGACGATCTCTACCATGCCAAAGCCCAGAAAACCCAGCACGTCGTGCAGACCGCCAGCGGCCTGCTGACCTATTACCACGACCTCGAAACCGCCGGCACCCTGAGCAAAGAGGCTGCACAGAAACAGGCGCTGACGGCAATTCGCGGCCTGCGTTACGACCAGAGCGATTACTTCTGGATCAACGACCTCACGCCCGTGATGGTCATGCACCCGACCAACCCGAAACTCGAAGGCCAGAACCTCTCGGCGATCCGTGACCCGGACGGCTTTGCGGTGTTCAACGAAATGGTCGCCATCGCCCGATCGAAAGGCGCGGGCATGGTCGACTACCGCTGGCCAAAACCGGGCGCCAGTGAGCCGGTGGCCAAGACGTCCTACGTCAAACTTTTCGAACCGTGGGGCTGGGTGCTCGGCTCCGGGGTTTACGTCGACGATGTGCAGGCGGAATTCCGGGGCCAAGTGATCAAGGCTACGGTCATCGGCCTGGTGATCGCCGTGATCATGGCGCTGTTGGTGATCCTCATCGCGCGCAGCATCGTCCGCCCATTGCAGGAAACCGTGAACGCCATGGCCAACATTGCCAGCGGTGAAAGCGACCTGACCCGCAGCCTCGATACCCATGGCAAAGATGAAGTCACTGAACTGGCGCATCACTTCAACGCCTTCACCGCCAAGCTGCGCCGGGTGATCGGTGATTTGCAGGTGTCGGCCAGCGCCTTGGGCCAGTCGTCCAGCGAACTGGGCAACGACGCCTCGCAGGCTCAGCAACGCAGCCAGCAGCAATCGCAGCAGATGGAACTGGTGGCCACGGCGATCAACGAAGTGACCTATGGCGTGCAGGACGTGGCAAAGAACGCCGAGCACGCCGCCGCCGAAATGCGCGATGCCGAAGCGCAGGCGCAACAGGGCCAGATCAATATCGACGGCAGCTTGCAGCAGATAGACAAGCTGTCCGGCACCATTGATCAAGCGGTGGAAGTGATTCGCACCCTGGCTGCCGAAAGCACGCAGATCGGCAGCGTATTGGAGGTGATCCGTTCGATTGCCGAACAGACCAACCTGCTCGCGCTTAATGCCGCGATTGAAGCGGCGCGGGCCGGGGAGCAAGGTCGCGGGTTTGCCGTGGTGGCGGATGAAGTACGCTTGTTGGCGCAACGTACGCAGAAGTCGACGGCGGAAATCCAGTCGATGATCGAGCGCCTGCAGAACCACTCCGAAGCCGCCGTAAAAGTGATCGGCGACAGCAGCAAGGCGTCGCAACTGACCATCGAACAAGCCGGGTTGGCCGGTGCGAGCCTGAATGCCATTGGCCAGGCACTGCGTAATCTCAATGGCCTGAACGCGTCGATTGCCAGCGCCACGTTGCAGCAGGCGCATGTGGTCGAGGACATTAATCAGAACGTCACTCAGGCGGCCGGCCTCTCGCACAGCACGGCGATCGCTGCCGAACAATCGAGTGCGGCCAGCCTGAAACTTGGCCAGTTGAGCGAACAACTCAACGCCCTCCTGCGCCAGTTCCGCGTCTGACCCGTGTAACTGTGGTGAGCCCACCCCTCACCCCAGCCCTCTCCCCAAGGAGAGGGGGCCGACCGAGGTGTCTCAAGCTATACGTCGACCTGAAAAATCGAGTCGATTATGGATTCAACGCAGAAAGATCAGGTCGGCGTATCTCGAACATCCAACTCGCTCAGTCCCCTCTCCCTACGGGCGGTCCGACGTTTCGGGAGGGTTAGGGTGAGGGGCTTTTGATCTACAGCGATCATCAGTACCTAGCCCAATGCAGTACAATCCGCCCCCTTCTTTCACTCCCCCAAGGAACCCCCATGTCCGGGCTTGAACTGTTTGCCGCCGCCCTCGGGGTGATCGCCGTGTGGCTGACGGTCAAACAGAATCCGTGGTGCTGGCCGATCGGTCTGGTCATGGTGTTGCTCTATAGCTGGATCTTCTTTGAAGTGAAGCTGTACTCGGACATGTTGCTGCAAGTGATTTACGCCGCGCTGCAAGTCTATGGCTGGTGGCAATGGACCCGCGCCGGGACGATGCATGACGGCCGCGAGGTCACTCGCCTCGATCGCCGCACTCTGTTGCTCGGCCTCAGCGTTGGCGCGGTCGGCAGTGTCTTGCTCGGCGCGGCCATGGCGCATTGGACCGACGCCGCGCAACCGTGGCTGGATGCGGCGCTGACCGGTTTCAGCCTGGTGGCGCAACTGTGGATGGCACAGAAACGCCTGCAATGCTGGGCGCTATGGTTCGTACTCGATGTGATTTTTGTCGGGTTGTTCATCTACAAAGGGCTGTACCTGACCGCTGCGCTGTACGGGCTATTCACCCTGCTGGCGGTGCAAGGCTATCGCGAATGGCACGCCGACCCGGCGTTGCGCCCATGAAGGTCGTGGTCCTGACCGGCCCCGAATCCACTGGCAAGAGCTGGCTGGCGGCGGGCCTGCAACAACGCTTTGGCGGCTTGCGGGTGGATGAATACGTGCGTCGGTTTATCGAACTCAATCCCCGCGATACATGCCTGGCCGACATCCCTGATATCGCTCGGGGCCAGTTGCAATGGGAGGATGAGGCTCGGGCGCAACAGCCGTCACTGCTGATTCTCGACACCCATCTGCTGAGCAACATGCTGTGGAGCCAGACGCTGTTTGCTGACTGTCCGGACTGGCTGGAAACCGAGCTGTTGGCACGGCATTACGACCTGCACCTTCTTTTGTCCCCGGAACAGATCGACTGGACCGATGACGGTCAGCGCTGCCAACCGGATCTGGACGAGCGTCTGGCGTTTTACCAAGCCACGCAGAACTGGCTAGAAAACCACCACCAGCACTTTCAGGTCATCCAGGGCAATTGGGCCGAGCGCCAAGTGCAGGCCTTTGCCGCCGTCGAGCAATTACTGGTCGAATGACCCGGTCAACGGGTCACCTTCCCCGGCACTTTCCCCTGTTTTGGGGACAAAGTGTCCGATTCTGAAACACTCGTTGACGTGCAGAGTGCCCGTTTCAGCGCTGTTCATGGCTTTGTCATCCGAGTTGTTACGTGGTTGAAACACATCGTCGCAAACCCTTGTTCCAGAGCTTTGCTCAGCCAATAGACAGCTCGGCGCGGCCGTGGGTGTTTCAACGCTGAAACAGCTCGTGTTTCAGCTGCGCGTGTTTATTTGCCAACTCATTGAAATTCAAAAACTTTTAAAAAGCGGCACAGCTTTCGCTCTCTCCTTCACAACGCTGACTCGGGCCAGCCCACTGAAGAAGGAATTGCAGCCGTGGGGAATATCCAAAAAGGTTTGACCTGCCTTCTGCTGATCGGATCAGCAGCCAGTACGCTGATCAGCCTCAACGTGCAGGCGGAAGGCAACGGCGTCATCGTCCTCAACCGCGATGTTCAGCCTATTCCTATCGGTCGCAATGGTGGCAAAGACCCCTACCCGACCACCGTCAATGCCAACCCGTCCGCGCGCATCAATTCCACCATGAACAGCACCGAATTGAGCGATGGCGACTTCGCCGGTGTCGCCAGCGGCAGCGCGTTCCGCACCGTCAACAATGTCCAGGCCGGCAGCAACCTGCCAGGCCTCAATACCGTCACCAATCCCAACGGCATGCCCGGCATGAGCGCAGGACACGGCGGCGGTTCCGGTGGTGCGATTTCCGGCACGATCAACCGCGCCATGAGTTCCGGCCTTGCCCCCCTGACCCGCATGGCCGGAGGCCAATGAGATGAATCGTTCACTCCTTCTGCTCGCCCTGCTCGGTTGCACCACAGTCATGGCTGCTGATCCCGTTTCAGTGAACAACGCCAATATTCAAGACTCCGGCGTCCATTATCGCGGCAACTTCAACGTCAACCAGGCGGCTGGCGATCAAATGCAGCAGACCAACGTCAAGGCAGTGGCAATCGGCACCGAATCCCACGCCAGTACCAGCGTCATGCAGAAAATCGACACACCGGCCTCGCGCTCCATCGACGCCAGCGCATCCATTGGCGGCACCTCTTTCAGTAATGGCAACGGGATCCTCGGTGTGAACCAGGGCGCCGGCGCCAACAACCAGATGGCCAACGTCACGCGCGTCAGCATCAGTGCTGCCCCGCAGAGCGTTGACGACAGTGCCCTTTCACAACAGAACGTGGCGCTTTTACCAAGCTCAGGAGCAACTGGGACCTCACCCGGCAGTCGCCAGGTCACGACAAGTGATCAGGCCTTCACCGGCAGCCGCGGGGTCATCCAGGTGAACCAGAGTGCCGGGGTGGGGAACCGAATGGCTAACACCCTGAGCATCCGGGTCGCTGACTGACCCAAACAACAAAAGCAGTGCAATTAGAAAGTACCAACACTTAACCAACTAATAAGCACGATGGAGAAACACCATGAAACCTACAATGGCTCTCAAACCACTGGTTTTCGCACTTGCAGCAGTGATGGCAATCGCAGCACAGGCAGGCGGTCGTGATGACGATCATGGTAATGGGCACGGCAACGGGCATGGTAATAACCAGCCTAAAGGCCCAACCCTGGAACAACTGCTGCAAATCACCGCAGGCGCCGGTGCCGCTGTGCTTGACGTGCAAGACAGCGACGGCAACGTGGTGAAAAACCAGGGCACTTTGAACAACGCTAATGCCAGTGATTCGCTCAACGGTTCCAACGGCAACATGGGCGCCAACGTTGCAGCCGGCGACGGCAACCAGCAGGACAACGCTGCTGCGCTGGCCACCGCTGACGAAAGCTTCATCTTCGGTAACGCTGTTGCTGCTTCGAGTGCCACTCAAGTCAACACCAACAACTATGTGAAAAACTCGTCCACCTTCAATAACGCTACGCTCAACAACGCAGGCAACAATGGTTCCGGCAACATCGGTATCAACGTCACTGCCGGCAACTTCAACCAGCAGAAAAACAACCTGGCGATCGCCGTATCCGGTGGCCGCGTAGCTCAGGCTGCTGCTTCTGCCAACCAGTCTTCCACTGGCCTGGTTGTAGAAAACAAAGGCGTGCAGACCTACAAAACCGACACCCTCACCGGCACTTATGCCGCTGCCGGCGTGTTCAAGGCAAAAGGCACTGCAACCATCGAAGACGATAATGATCACGGCGGTTGGGGCAATCGTGGCGGCGGTCACGGTGGCAACGATGACCAGAAAGCCAAGTTCGAAGCCGTGGGTACCTTTGGCCTCGCTGGCGTAACCACTCAGCAAGTCATGACCAAAGACGGCTGGAAAGCGCCAGTGGTCAACAACGCCAACATGACCAACTCGATGAACAACTTCTCCGGCAACGGCGGAGCCAACGTCTCGGCGGGTGTGGGCAACCAACAAAGCAACTCGCTGTCCATCGCTGCTGGCTGCAGAGCCTGCCTGTAACTGCGATCGAAACGAAAGCCCCGGAAACGGGGCTTTTCCTCAGTCCGCAAAGGCGTATCGATCATGCGTAAGCCTGCTCTCCTCGCTCTGCTTTTCGTCTGTGGCCTGACTCAGGCCGGTCAGATGCCCGTCGCTGCCCTGCCGGGTGGCACGCTCGTCTACAAAAACGTGCAGAGCATCCGTGAGCGCAAGTTTGCCGACATCGTCGAACAGAAAACCGATTTCAGCTGCGGCGCTGCTGCACTGGCCACGGTATTACGCCAAGCCTATTGGCTCGACGTCGATGAGGAGCACATCATCAAAGGCATGCTGGTCAACGCTGACCAGGACCTTGTTCGTACTCAAGGGTTTTCCATGCTCGACATGAAGCGCTACATAGAAAGCATCGGCATGCGCGCCAGGGGTTACAAGATTCCACCGGAAAAGCTCGAAGCGGTAACGATCCCGGTGGTGGTACTGATGGAAATTCGCGGCTACAAGCATTTCGTCGTGTTGCAGCGTTCGGACAAGGATTGGGTTTACATCGGAGACCCGGTTCTCGGCCATAAACGCTACAAACATGATGACTTTGTCAAAGGCTGGAACGGCATTGTCTTCGCCATCGTCGGTCCCGGATATGACAAGGCCAACGCCTTGCGCAGCCCTCCGGTGCCATTGACGGCCAAGAACAAGCTCGACGGTTTCAACCCGGTCAAAGATGCTGAATTGATGGATTTTGGGTTCATTCAGAGCGACTTCTTTTAATCGCCGATTATAGAAAATGGGACTGGATGTCCCGGGAGCAGCAGATGAAAACCTCATACTGGCTGGCCGCCGCCTGCCTGGCAGCGAGCGCATCGGGCTACGCCAATGCAGGATTCAAACCCATAGAGATCAAGGACCAGGAGCTCGCCGAGCTGCGTGGTCGTTATGTCATGCCGGGGCGGATTATCAGCTTCGGCATTGTCATGAGCAGTACCTGGCGCAATGCCAGCGGAGATTTGATCGGGGCAGCCACCTCGATGCAACTTCAGGCAGCAACGGTTAGACCCGAATTTTATGTGCAAACGATCAAGGAGCACGGCAACGGCAGCCCCCTTCCTGCGGGTACCGGCACGATCACTGGTGGCGCCGGCCTCAACAGCAGCCAGGGCGTGACGCAGAGCGTGCGTGCCGCTGGCGACAGCAATACCGCCTACAACAATGTAGCCATCAACGTTTCGGAAGCCAATCAGGCCCCCGCGCTGGTGCCCACTCAAGGGCAGGCACTGATGGCCGGACAAACCATTGGCGGCAGCAATGCCGCGGGCAGCGTGGCCGTTTCGGCCAACGGTGGCGGCGTACAGATGGCCATTCAAGCCGCCGGCAATCAGGGCACAGCCCTGCAACAAGTCGCCCAAGGTGGCTTGCTGCAGAATACCCGTCTGCTGGGCAGTGCCAACGTGGTCAATAACATGACTCAACTCAACGTCGTATTGAACAATAACGGCATGAGTGCCGGCGCACTGGATTGCAACCTGAGTCAACTCAGGGCACTACGCACTATTGGATATTGAACTACGCTGAGTCTCGATCATTGGGCTTAAAGGGACGGCTTATTCATGTATCGATCAGTATCACTGCGTGCCGCAGTGTGTTTGAGCACTCTTCTCCCGGCCGCGATGCTGCAAGCGGCACCGGACGCCGATGTAGAAACCCTGAAACAAGAGCTTCTGGAGCTGAAGCAAAGATACGAAGTACAACAAAAGGCCCTGGCGGTCCTCGAACAACGAGTCCGCCAGGTTGAAGAGCAACCCGCCGCCCCACCGCCAAAACGTTTGGCCAAATCACCATCGGACATGAAAGGCAACCGCGTCGCCACCGGTACCGGTGCGGCAGCCGCATCAGGAGGCGCCGCCGGGGGCAGTGGCGCTTCTTACGGGCAATCGCTGGCGGACGATTCGCAACCGGCGCAGAGCGTTTCCAACCTGTACGACGAGGCCAGTGGCTTCTTCGGCGGCGGCAAGTTCAGCGTCGAAACCGGCATCACCTATTCGCGCTATGACACGCGCCAGTTGATTCTCAACGGCTTCCTCGCGCTGGATTCGATTTTTCTCGGCAACATCAACCTCGACCGGATCAAGGCCGACACCTGGACTCTCGACCTGACGGGCCGCTACAACTTCGATAATCGCTGGCAGTTCGACCTGAACGTGCCCGTGGTGTATCGCGAATCGACTTATCAGTCGGGCGGCGGCAATGAGGGCGCGGCGGGAGTCACCACAGAAGAAACCGTCACCAAGGATCCAACCATTGGCGACGTCAACTTCGGCATTGCTTACAAGTTCCTCGACGAGTCGGTCAATACACCGGACGCGGTGGTCACCCTGCGGGTCAAGGCGCCAACGGGCAAGGATCCGTTCGGCATCAAACTTCGCCAGACCGATGCCAACTCCAATCTGTTTGTACCTGACACCCTGCCCACCGGCAACGGCGTCTGGTCGATCACGCCGGGCATCTCGCTGGTCAAGACGTTCGACCCGGCGGTGCTGTTCGGCAGCTTGTCCTACACCCACAACCTGGAGGAGTCGTTTGACGACATCAGCTCGACGGTCAACCAGAAAAACCCAGGCAAGGTAAAAATCGGCGACAGCTTCCAGATCGGCGCCGGTATTGCCTTTGCGCTGAACGAGAAGATGAGTATGTCGTTCTCGGTGTCTGATCTGGTGCAACGCAAGAGCAAGCTGAAACAGGATGGCGGAGATTGGGAATCGGTGGTGTCCAGCGACGCCAACGCCGGTTACTTCAACGTCGGCATGACCATTGCTGCCACTGACAACCTGACCATCGTACCCAACCTGTCCATCGGCATGACGGATGATGCCCCGGACTTTTCCTTCAGCCTGAAATTCCCGTACTACTTTTAAGCAAACGCAAAAGATCGCAGCCTGCGGCAGCTCCTACAGGGATTACACAAACCCAATGTAGGAGCTGCCGCAGGCTGCGATCTTTTGATCTTCAGTGATCTAACGAATCTGATGTTTGTGCAGCAAACGGTAGAACGTCGGCCGTGACACGCCGAGCACTTTGGCCGCCACACTGAGATTATCGCTGTGCCGGTTCAACACGTCACACAACGCCTGGCGTTCGGCGCGGGTCTTGTAATCTTCCAGCGTGCCCATCGGTGTGGCGATCGAGTGCTGACTGATCAAGCCCAGGTCTCGGGCCTCGATCTGCCGCCCTTCAGCCAACACCAAACCACGACGCACACGGTTGGCCAGTTCACGGACGTTACCCGGCCAGTCATGCTTGCCCATGGCAATCAGCGCGTCTTCGCTAAAGCTGCGTGGACGGCGGCCGGTTTCATGACTGTAGAAGTGGGAAAAGTGGTTGGCCAGCATCGAGAGATCACCATGGCGTTCACGCAACGGCGCGGTGACCACCTGCAGCACGTTGAGCCGGTAATACAGGTCTTCGCGAAAACGTTTTTTCTCGATGGCCGCTTCAAGGTCGACGTGAGTCGCCGCCAGCACACGCACATCCACCGGGATCGGCTGGCTGCCGCCGACGCGTTCGATGTGTTTTTCCTGCAAGAAGCGCAGCAGATTGGCCTGCAGTTCAAGGGGCAAATCACCGATCTCATCGAGAAACAGCGTACCGCCATTGGCCGCCTCAATACGCCCGACCTTGCGCTGATGCGCGCCGGTAAACGCGCCTTTCTCGTGGCCGAACAGCTCGGACTGAATCAAATGCTCGGGAATCGCCCCGCAATTGATCGCCACAAATGGTTTGCTGTGACGCTGGGATTGCCGATGAAGCGTGCGCGCGACCAGTTCTTTGCCGGTACCGCTTTCGCCGCGGATCAGCACCGGCGATTCGGTCGGTGCCAGTTTGCTGAGCAATTTGCGCAATTCGCGGATCGGCTTGCTGTCACCGAGCAGTTCATGTTCGGGTTGATCGACGTGAATCGTGCCCTGCCCGCGCAAGCGCGCCATGCCGAATGCCCGGCCAAGGGTGACCTGCACCCGCGACACGTCGAACGGCAAGGTGTGGAAATCGAAAAACCATTCACAGACGAAGTCACCGACGTTCTGTAAACGCAGGACTTCCTGATTGAGCACGGCGATCCATTCAGTGCCGCTGCGACTGATCAGCTCCTTGACCGCCTCGGGGCGTTCAAGATGAAACGGCTGTAATCGCAACAAGCCGACATCACAACTGCGGTCGGCGGCATTTTCCAGGGTGCAACTGTCAACATCCCAACCTACGGCGCGTAATCCGGGCAATAAGCGGTGGCAGTCGTCGCACGGATCGACCACCAATAAACGTCGTAACGCAGGCGCTTCGCTCATGACTGTTCCTTGGCGCCAAATTATTAGAAATGATTGTAAAAACAGTCATTTGGCAGACCCGACTGTAACATTAGCAAGATTTTGACAGCGCCTTGTATCGATTGCTTATAGGTGTACAAGCAAACGCGTTATAAGAAACCAGGTTGTTAGTTAGCTATCGACTAAATTGCTGTTTCAACCTTTCAGTGAGCTTTCAAAAGCTGCCCACAAAGCAACACCATGAAAGAAAGTTGAAATTTCTTTGTTTCATGTGTGACCTGCCTACCGGTTCGGTGCATCAGTACAAGTACCAGCCGAACGGTAAGCCCAACCGACGGCACATCATTTGATTGGGCACGACAGAGAGAAAACCCCCATGACCGCCCCGCTCCGTATCAACGAAGCTCTTTTGATTGCCAACCACGCGTTCAAACCTTTCCAGTGCGTGGCCTGGGCGCCACAAGACGGCAATGGCGAGCTCAGCCTGACCGTGATCGACCGGACCAACTCGCACATCGGTCGCAAACAGATCCCGAGCAGCGCCTACTCTGATCCGGCGCAACTCGAGCAACTGTTGGAGCAGGCTCGCGCTGAACTCAGCGAAGAAGGTTACAGCCTGCAATCCTGGTCGATGCCACACTAACAGCCGGGCGATGCGGATGACGCTCAGGTCATCCGCCCTACTCTGTTAGTTCTAATCTTTTTAACTCTCCGTACTTTTACACAACTATTTGCAACTTATTCAGGCGTAACTGCTTGGCCGGCTTGCTATTGGTTCAAAAAGACACTGTTCTGGCACAGTGCGACCGTCCACCTGTTAGTTCTTACAGTTGTACTTCTCCCGGTTCAGGGATTGAATGTTTCGCTCATGCAGTTACCCGCCCGGTTCCCGGTACCAGGTCAACTCGCAAGGAGATGCGTGCATGTCCACTCTGAACACTTTTGCGCTGCCGGCGCTATCGACTTCGTTATTGAGTCGAGCCGGTCAACTCGACAGAACATTTGCCGCTACCGGCGTCGCTCAAGTGTATTTCGCGGGCAGTGTGTCCAGCCTGACCGAGGACATCGCCCTCGATTCGCACGGGCGGGTGCTGGTCGCAGCTAAGGTCGGCGTCGCCACCGGTAGCCGATTCGGCCTGGCACGGATGCTTGCCGATGGCTCGGCCGATCTGACCTTTGGCGATCAAGGCAGCGTGATCGAAACCTTTGCCCCGGGCTTTGAAGCCACGGCCGGTAAAGTCCGGGTACTCCCCGACGGACGCATCCTGCTCGCCGGCCTGCATTATGAAAACGCTCATCGCACCTTGCCGGCTCTGGCCATGTTTGACGCACAGGGCAAGCCGGATCTGCGCTTCGGTGACAACGGTCGTCAGGTAGTGCGCCTGCCCGGCGACTTGTCCATGGGCAGCCGTGATGCCTGGCTACCGCCGGGCGTCCCGGGTGCTGAAGCCTGCGACTTTGTAGTCCAGGACGACGGCCATATTCTGCTGATCGCCAATCACCATTTCGAACTCGCCGACCATGCCGGCATGCTGATTCGCCTCAAGCCCGACGGCAGCCTCGATGAAACCTTCAACGGCCGCGGCTTCGTGATGATTCGCCACTTGCTGCTCAACACCTGGCTCAGCAGCCTGCTGTTGCAAGAGGATGGGCGAATTGTAGTGGCCGGCTCCATCGACTTTCCACAGGAGGGTCTGTTGGCGCGCTACCTGCCCGACGGTCGCCTCGACGAACGTTTTGCCGTGGACGGCTTCATGGCGTTCAGGGCTCACGGGCAAAGCGCCCAGGTCAGTCAGGTCCTGGAATCGGCCGATGCACTGCATTGTTTCGGCAGCAGTCGCGACCCGATCCGGTGCATGGCGTACAGCCTGCACACCAACGGTCGACCGAACCTGCACCATCACGGCGTGCAACCACAGTTGCTGGAAATCGGCCCGAGCGGCTGCCAATGGAGCGCCGCCCAGCGCATGGCGGACGGCCGCATCATCGCGGTCGGTGCAACCATTGGCGGATTCGAAGCAGATTTTATTGTTGCTCGTTACCAGCGGGACGGCGGCCTGGATCACAGCTTCGGTGACGGCAAAGGCTGGCTGCGCACACGTCTGGGGCGCAGTCTCGACACGGCCAACTCGCTGGCCGTGCAAGCGGACAATGCCATCCTCGTCGGCGGTTATTCATTGGATGGCAACTACCGAGCCATGGTGGCGCGTTACCTGAACCATTGAAAAACACGCACTGTACTTGATCTTCCGCAACGCATCCGGCAACTTGCGCGCTTCTAAAGACAAGGAGCAGCCGATGTCCGGTTCAATGGCCCAGGCGTTCGCGCAAAATTTTCTCGGGCACTCGCCACGCTGGTACAAGGCGACCATCGTCGGTTTCCTCATCCTCAACGCCGTCGTGCTGTTCAGCGTCGGTCCGGTCGCGGCCGGCTGGTTGCTGGTGATCGAATTCATCTTCACCCTGGCGATGGCGCTCAAGTGCTATCCGCTGATGCCCGGCGGTTTGTTGTTGATCGAAGCGCTGCTGCTGAAGATGACCACCCCGCAAGCGCTTTACGATGAACTGGTGCACAACTTCCCGGTGATCCTGCTGCTGATGTTCATGGTGGCCGGTATCTACTTCATGAAAGATCTGTTGCTGTTTCTGTTCTCGCGCCTGCTGTTGGGCGTGCGTTCAAAAGCGATACTGGCCTTGCTGTTCTGCTTTCTTTCCGCGTTTCTGTCGGCGTTTCTCGATGCCTTGACGGTGACCGCAGTGATCATCAGTGCGGCGGTCGGTTTCTATTCCGTTTATCACCGTGTCGCGTCGGGCAACGATCCGCGCCAGGACAGTGAGTTTGCTGACGACCGGAACCTGCCAAAACTTCACCATGACGATCTGGAACAATTCCGCGCGTTCTTGCGCAGCCTGTTGATGCACGGCGCGGTCGGTACGGCGCTTGGCGGTGTCTGCACACTGGTGGGCGAACCACAAAACCTGCTGATCGGCCACGAAATGGGCTGGCACTTCGCCGAGTTCTTCCTGAAAGTCGCGCCGGTGTCGATACCGGTGCTGGCCGCGGGTCTGGTCACCTGCGTGTTGCTGGAGAAACTGCGCTGGTTCGGCTACGGCACCCTGCTGCCGGACAATGTTCGCGCCGTGCTGGCCAATTACGCCGCCGAAGACAACGCCGAGCGCACGGCGCGCCAACGCGCAGCCCTGCTGGTGCAAGGCGCGGCGGCACTGATCCTGATCGGCTGCCTGGCCTTTCATATCGCTGAAGTCGGCCTGATCGGCTTGATGGTGATTGTGTTGATCACCGCGTTTACCGGCATCACCGACGAACATCGTCTGGGCAGCGCATTCAAGGACGCCATGCCGTTCACGGCGTTGCTGGTGGTGTTTTTTGCGGTGGTTGCGGTGATTCACGATCAACAGCTGTTTGCGCCGTTGATCGAGTGGGTACTGGCCCTGCCGGTCGAGCAACAACCGGGCATGCTGTTCATTGCCAACGGTCTGCTGTCGGCGATCAGTGACAACGTGTTTGTCGCCACGATCTACATCACCGAAGTGAAACAGGCGTTCCTCGCCGGCCACATGAGCCGCGAGCATTTCGAGACATTGGCGATCGCGATCAATACCGGTACCAATCTGCCGAGCGTGGCGACGCCGAATGGTCAGGCTGCATTCCTGTTTCTGCTGACCTCGGCGATTGCACCGCTGGTACGCCTGTCGTACGGGCGGATGGTGTGGATGGCGTTGCCTTACACCTTTGTGATGGGGCTGCTGGGCTGGTACGCGGTGAGCTACTGGCTCTAACCAACACTGAATAAACCCGTGGGAGCGAGCCTGCTCGCGAAGAGGGAATGTCAGACAACGGATTCGTTGAATGACACTCCGCTTTCGCCAGCAGGCTCGCTCCCACATTGGTTTTGGGGTGGGGTCAGCGAGGGAGGATGTATTTCTCGATCGCTTGCGCCACGCCGTCTTCAGTGTTCGGCGCAGTGACCACGTCGGCTTGGCGCTTTACCGCGTCCTCCGCCTGGGCCATGGCTATCGAAAAGCCTGCACAATGGAACATCGCCGGGTCGTTGCCGCCATCGCCGATGGCAGCTGTCTGCTCTAATGGAATACCGAGATGTTCGGCCAGCGTCGCCAGCGCGGTGCCTTTGTTGGCTTCCAGCGCGGTCACGTCAAGATAAACAGGTTGTGAACGCGATACCTGCGCCATGCCGTTGACCTTGGCCAGCAATTGCGCCTCCAGTTCGATCAACAGCTCAGTGTTGTTACTGGTCGCGACGATCTTGTCGATGCGCTCAAGATACGGCTCGAAACTCTCCACTACCACCGGCGGATAGCCGAGGCCATGCTGCTCGCGCGGTACCATCGGCCCGTGAGGATCCTTGAGCAGCCAGTCGCCGCCGCTGAACACCCAGATTTCCACATCCGGTTGATCGGCGAACGTGGCCAGCGCAATCAGCGCGGTGCTGGCCGGCAGGTAATGCGCGACCAAAAGACTGCCGTCAGGATTGACGATAGTGCCGCCATTGAACGCCGCCGTCGGCAGATCAACACCCAAGGCTTCGATCTGCTGCAACATGGCTTTCGGTGGTCGACCGGTGGCGAGGCTGAACAGCACGCCAGCCTCACGCAGCGAACGCACTGTTTCGATGGTGCGCTGGCTCAGCGTGTGATCGGGCAGCAGCAGCGTGCCGTCCATGTCACTGAGCAGAAAACGGATGGGTTGTTGCGGAAAGTCACTCATCCGAGGCCATGCCAGACGCGGCCATCGCGAGTCAGCAGGTCTTCAGCAGCCTGCGGGCCGTCCTCACCAGCGGCGTAGGTCTGCACACTTGCATCCTGCTGCCAGGCATCAAGGAACGGCTGTACCGCGCGCCAGCCGTTCTCGATGTTGTCAGCACGCTGGAACAGCGTCTGATCGCCGGTCAGGCAGTCATAGATCAGGGTTTCGTACCCGGTCGACGGCTGCATCTCGAAAAAGTCTTTGTAAGCAAAACCCAGCTCGATGTTGGCCATGTTCAACGCCGGCCCCGGCCGTTTGGCCAGCAGGTCGAACCACATGCCTTCGTTGGGCTGGATCTGGATGCGCAAGTAAGTCGGCTGCAATTCGTCGACTTCGGTGTCACGGAACTGCGCGTACGGCGCCGGTTTGAAGCAGATGACGATCTCGGTGTCGCGCACGCTCATGCGCTTGCCGGTGCGCAGGTAGAACGGCACGCCGACCCAGCGCCAGTTGTCGATCATCACCTTCAGTGCCACGTAGGTTTCGGTGTTGCTGTCAGGCGAGACGTTGGGCTCCTGGCGATAACCGCTCAGCGGCTTGCCGTCGACCTCACCGGCGCTGTACTGACCGCGCACCGAGTTGGCCCGCGCCTCTTCAGTGGTCCACGGACGAATTGCCCCCACAACCTTGGCCTTCTCGCCGCGCACCGCATCGGCGCCAAACGCGGCCGGCGGTTCCATGGCAACCATGGCCAGCAACTGGAACAAGTGATTGGGCACCATGTCACGCAGGGCGCCGGTGTTTTCGTAAAAACTGCCACGGGTTTCGACGCCGACGGTTTCGGCGGCGGTAATCTGCACGTGGTCGATGTAGTGATTGTTCCAGAAGGCTTCGAACAGGCTGTTGGAGAACCGGCTGACGAGAATGTTCTGCACGGTTTCCTTGCCCAGATAATGGTCGATCCGATAGATCTGCTTCTCGGACATCACCTTGAGCAAACAGGCGTTCAACGCTTCGGCGGTTTGCAGATCGGAGCCGAACGGCTTCTCGATCACCACCCTTCTGAACGCTTCGGGAGTTTCTTCGAGCAATTTGGCAGCGCCCAGTCGGCGCACCACTTCACTGAAGAAACGCGGCGCGGTGGCCAGGTAGAACACCGCATTGCCGGTGCCGCTGTCGGCGATTTTCGCCGCCAGCGCGGAATAAGTGCTGTCGTCCAGGAAATCACCCTGGACGTAGCTGATACCTTTGGCGAGCTTGGCCCACAAAGCCGGATCAAGCATCTGATCGCCCTTGCCGACCTTCGCCGCCACTTCGGTGCGGATGAAATCTTCGAGCTTCTGCGCGAAGGCTTCATCGGTAATGGCGTTGTGGTCAACGCCGACGATCCGCAGATTGTCGTCAAGCAAGCCGTCGCGACTGAGGTTGTACAGCGCCGGCATCAGCAAGCGCTTGACCAGGTCGCCGTGGGCACCGAACAAAAACAGCGTGGTCGGTGGTGCGGGTTCTGCCTTGGATTTTCTGCGGATCGTATGGGTCATTTCTTCGGTGTCTCCACGTGGCCGCCGAAGCCGAAGCGCTGGGCCGAAAGAATCTTGTCGCCAAAGGTGCCCTGACCGCGCGAGCGGTAGCGCGAGAACAGCGAGTTCGACAGCACCGGTACCGGCACCGCTTGTTCCATGGCCGCTTCGATGGTCCATTGACCTTCACCGCTGTCGGCAACCGAACCGGAGAAGCCGTCGAGCTTCGGATCGCTGGCCAGTGCATCGGCGGTCAGGTCGAGCAACCACGACGACACCACGCTGCCACGGCGCCACACTTCAGCGATGTCGGCCACATTGAGGTCGAAACGCTGATCTTCCGGCAGGCGCTCACTGGACTTGGTCTTGAGGATGTCGAAGCCCTCGGCGAACGCGGCCATCATGCCGTACTCGATACCGTTGTGAATCATCTTCACGAAGTGCCCGGCCCCGGCGGGACCGGCGTGGATGTAGCCGTGTTCGGCGCGGTGGTCGTCGGACTTGCGATCCTTGGTGCGCGGGATATCACCCATGCCCGGCGCCAGAGCAGCGAACAGCGGGTCGAGGCGCTGCACGGTTTCGGCGTCACCGCCGATCATCATGCAATAGCCACGTTCCAGGCCCCAGACGCCGCCGGAGGTACCGACGTCGATGTAGTGCAGGCCTTTCTCGGCCAGAGTTTTGGCCCGGCGGATGTCATCCTTATAGTTGGTGTTGCCGCCGTCGATGATGGTATCGCCGGCTTCGAGCAAAGTGCTCAGGGTGTTGATGGTGTCTTCGGTCGGCGCGCCGGCCGGCAACATGACCCAGACCGCACGCGGTTTGGCCAGGCCGGCAACCATTGCCGGCAAGTCGGCGACGCCGGTGGAGCCCTCGGCGACCAGGTTCTCGATGAAAGCGGTATTGCGGTCGTAAACAACGGTGGTGTGACCGTTGAGCATCAGACGTCGCGCAATATTGCCGCCCATGCGGCCCAGTCCAATAATCCCGAGTTGCATGTGCTGATGCTCCTTACTACAAATAAATGTGTGTCATTGGTTATAGCCCAACGCGACTGATGGAGGTTAGTCCAGAGCGTTGCGATGAAGTTTCCGGGCATTGTGCCCGATCCAGACTGATAACGCCCCGAATCCTGCCGAAGACACACCGACCATGAAAAATAAAAAAGTTCCATTCACAGGCAAAAGAAATCAAAATCGGCGCCGATAGTAAGTCAGTACCCCAAAGCGGGGACGACCTACAGTTGATGCACGCCATTTGCGAGGTGAGCAATGGGCACAGTACACACAGCAATGCCGCCACAAACCCTGTACGTGACAATCCGTCGCGATGAATTGCGCCAGTTGAAAGACGAACGCGACCAGTTGAAACAGGAGCTGGCGCAGCTGCGCCTGTTGACCCAAGGTGTGCAGCCGCAACCTTTGCCGGTCGTTCAGCGTCACCCCCACGCCTGATCCCCGCCTGTTTCGGGAACAGCCGCCGCTGTTCCCGACATGATCCATCGCTGCCCTCCTCTCTATAGAGCAAAGCGGCAACTCACAAACTTTTCACATTCTCTTCGTAATACTCCGCCCCATTCTGGCCGTACCTGCGTGTACGGCCTCCGTTCGTCGGCTTCATGGATGTTCCGGCGGTGGTTGTAACGAGTGAGCTGGAGCGCCGAATGGCATTGTTCAAACGCAGCAAAACGACTGCGACAGGTTTCGATTGGGCCGGATTTCTCTGGCTGTTTGTATTCTTCTGGTACTTCTCGGGTATCACCCAACTGCTGATCCAGCTGACCGGCACCTCCGGCTTCACCGGGTTCCGTCAGGCGTTCGTCATGAGCGCGATCTGGCTAGCACCGATGTTGCTGTTCCCCAAACGCACCAAACTGCTCGCTGCCATCATTGGCGTGGTGCTGTGGGCCTGCTCGATGGCCAGCCTGGGCTACTTTTTCATCTATGAGCAGGAGTTCTCGCAGAGCGTCATCTTCATCATGTTCGAGTCGAACATCTCTGAAGCCGGCGAGTACATGACCCAGTACTTTGCCTGGTGGATGGTGCCAGCGTTCCTCGCACACACCGCCTTCGCTTACTTCCTGTGGACGCGTCTGCGTCCGGTATACATGCCCCGTGGCCGCGCATTCGTCGCGGCGATGGCAATCCTCATTGCGGTGATCGGTTATCCGCTGGTCAAACAGACAATGCGCATGGGCACCTTCGCCCAAGGCTTCGAGAAATTCGAAACCCGCATCGAGCCGGCGGTGCCATGGCAGATGGTCGTGGCCTATCACCGTTACCAGGAAACCCTCGCCGACATGCAGGGCATGCTGCACAACGTGAGCAAGATCCCGCCGCTGAAAAACCTCAAGGACGCCTCGGCCGACCAGCCGAAGACCCTGGTGCTGGTGATCGGCGAATCGACCAACCGTCAGCGCATGAGCCTTTATGGCTATCAGCGCAACACCACGCCGGAACTGGACAAGCTCAAGGATCAACTGGCGGTTTTCGACAACGTCGTCACTCCGCGTCCGTACACCATTGAGGCGTTGCAGCAGGTGCTGACCTTCGCTGACGAAGAGCACCCCGACCTGTACCTGTCGACACCGTCGCTGGTCAGCATGATGAAACAGGCCGGCTACAAGACCTTCTGGATCACCAACCAGCAGACCATGACCAAGCGCAACACCATGCTCACCACGTTCTCCGAACAGGCCGACGAGCAGGTGTACCTGAACAACAACCGCAACCAGAACGCCGCGCAGTACGATGGTGATGTGATCGAGCCGTTCAACAAGGCCCTGGCTGACGCGGCGCCACGCAAGCTGATCGTTGTGCATTTGCTCGGCACGCACATGAGCTATCAGTACCGCTATCCGCCGACGTTCGACAAGTTCCAGGACCGCACCGGCGTACCAGCCGGCGTGCGTGACGACCAAGTCCCGACCTACAACAGCTACGACAATGCCGTGCTGTACAACGACTTCGTGGTGTCGAGCCTGATCAAGGATTACGCCAAATCCGATCCGAATGGCTTCCTGCTGTACCTCTCGGACCACGGTGAAGACGTGTTCGACTCGGTGGGCCACAAGACCCTGGGCCGCAACGAAAACAAACCGACAGCGCCGATGTACACCATCCCGTTCATGGCCTGGGCGTCGCCAAAGTGGAAAGCCAATCACGACTGGAACTTCGCCGCCGACCTCGATCGCCCGTATAGCAGCTCGCATCTGATCCACACTTGGGCTGACCTGGCCGGTTTGAGCTTCGATGAACTCGACCACAGCAAGAGCCTGGTCAGCGACAGCTTCAAGGCTCGCCCCCTGCTGATCGGCGACCCGTACCAGACCGAGCAGCGTGCGCTGATCGACTTCAGTTTGATGAAGCCGAAGAAAACCGACGCCGCGCCGGCGGATGTCGCGCAGAAGTAACACCAGAAGGGGCCGAAACCGGCCCCTTTTTCATGTCCGCAGAAAACTCATCCAGCCTGCCTCGAATTTCGCTTGTTACCTCTGCCCCGTCCAATGCGTCGCCACGGTCAGCTCTGACAGGTGCCCCCCGATCCCGACTATCAAATGTTCTGCAACATGCTGCAAAAACTCCACTGAACGGGCGTTAACCCCGAGTTAATTCAGGCCTCCCAGACTCTCTTCCGAGATCTGCTTCATGGACGAACGGCTCCCACTTGTTCAGTAGGAGGCACCATGAAAATCACTACCGCAATCCTTGCCGGGCTGTTTGCCCTGGGTTCTGCCAGCGTTTTTGCCGAGGGCGGCGCTGAGCGTATGCGTTATTACTACGACAACTTCCCGGTTCACCAAGCCCAGAGCGAGCAGAAGAGTGACGCCAACGCGAAGGAAATTCGCGTTCCCGCCGATCAGACGGCGCAAGTGACCGAGTCGTATCGCGACTGAGATTGACCGAGCAACCGATGGACCTTCCGTGGCTCCGCTCTGGCCTGGAAGAAGACAGTTTGGCGCCCTGATTGGGGCGCCTTTTTTATGGGCAATGAGCGGGGTGTTCGACCTTATGCTGTCGCGAGTTCGCAGATGGGGTTGAGTCAGCAAGATCCAACCCCCTCACCCCAGCCCTCTCCCCAAAGGGGCGAGGGGGAAAGGGAGCCGATTTTCATGCTATTCAAAACCTGAGTTCGGCTTGATGTTTCAGGTCGGCGTATCTCGCCCAAACACCTCGGTCAGTCCCCTCTCCCTCTGGGAGAGGGTTAGGGTGAGGGGCTTTTCAGGCTTTCAGGCTTGCAGATTCTTGATCCAGAACAGCATACGCCCGTGATCCGGGTCGAACATGCCCGGCGCAAAGCCGAACTTGCTGTAGGCATTCTGCGCCACGGCGTTGCCTTCCAGCACTTCGAGGGTGATTTTGCAGCAACCGCGCTGGCGAGAAATTTCCTCGACTTTCTGCAGCATCTTCTGGCTCAGGCCGAGACCGCGAAACCGGCCCACCACCGCCACGTCATGGACGTTGACCAGCGGCTTGCAGGCAAACGTGGAAAACCCTTCAAAGCAGTTCACCAGTCCCGCCGGTTCACCACCGACGAAGGCCAGCACGCTGAACGCATGCGGGCGCCGGGCCAGTTCTTCGGGCAGTCGGCGCAGCAGCTCAGGGTCGAGCGAATGACCGCCGCCCATTGGGTCTTCTGCATAGTGGTTGAGCACGATACCGATGGCCTCGGCGTGCGTTGGATTACTGTAGCTGGCCTGAAGTACAAGAATTTCTGCGGAATCCATTTCCATCCCCGAACACAAAAGCCCCGGCGCGCAAAGTGCGTACTGAAAGGCTGTCTGACATTAGCGCGGGGGTGATCGGGCGGGCAACCGACAAATGCAAAAGATCGGACGATCTTTTGCTTTTTCAGTGGCCCCAGATCAACTCTTCAGTCCAGCCCAGTTCGGCAAAATCCTCAGCGCGCAGTCCACTCTCGCCGACACAGAAAAACTCATCCAGTTGCGGCGGCTTCACCGAAGTATCACTGAGCATCGCGTGCACCTGTCCACGGTGATGAATCTGATGTTCGAACAGGTGCGAAAGCATGCGCAAACGGCTGTCGTGCTGCGGCGTATCACGGGCAATGGTGACGATGCGCGTCAGATCGTCATCGCGCAGTTGCTCGCAATAGGCGATCAGACGTCGATCAACGTGGGCCTGCTCTTCGCGCAGTTGCGGGCCGTCGGCAAACGGCTCGTCCACGTTGAAAAACACGTAGCAATCGGGGTGCGGTTCAGCTCCGCGCAGCTCGCGCTCCAGTGCATCGACGTAGAACCAGTCGCAGGTGAGGATGTGATTGAGGGTCAGACGAATGCTCGGAAAAAAACTCACCCGAGGCGCCGCCAGATCCGTCGCACTCAGCTGCGTCCAGGCCTTGGCCAGGCGATGATTGGCCCAGGCATTCTGGTATGCCATGGTCAGCAAATGATGGGATAACGCTTGGCTCATGTCGGCGCCCTTTTCCATTCAAGCTTCGGCAAAACGCTGCAGCTGCATCTCCTGCAAGCGACTGAGGGTGCGGCGGAACGGAAATTCCAGATAACCCTCGTTGTACAGCGCATCCATGGGTACTTGCGCTTCGATGTACAGCGGCACCTTGCGGTCGTAGCACTCGTCGACCAGCGCAATGAAACGCCGCACGCCGTCGTCGTGAACCGACAATTGCGGCAACTCACGGTCGCCCGCAACTACCCGCTGCGCGCCATCTTCAGTGCCACGCGCGATCCGCCCTTCGCGTTTCTGCGCACTGAGATTGGGTACTTCGCTCAACAGAATAGCCGTGTAGCGGTCGCACAGCGCGATGAAATCCATGGCGGCAAACGGTTGCTCGCAGAGATCGGCGTAGCGGCACCACAACACCGTTTCACTGGCCTGCACCACGTTCAACTGGCGATGCCCGACCGCCACCGGTTCGGCGCTGGCTGCTTGGCCGGCGGTCAATGCCTGAAAGACTTCGTTCAGCGCACTGACTGCAGATGTGGCGACAAAGTAGCGTTGCAGGCCCGTCCCCGGATGCAAGCGATGATCCTCGGCGCCATTCACTGCAACCACCTGCATATGCGCCTTGATCGCGGCAATCGCCGGCACAAACCGGTCGCGATTGAAGCCATCGGCGTAAAGATCATCCGGCGGCAGATTGGACGTACAGACGATCACCACGCCTTCGTCGAACATCACCTGAAACAACCGACCGAGAATGATCGCGTCCCCGATGTCGTTGACGAACAACTCATCGAAGCACAGCACCCGCACCTCGGCCGCCAGCTCCCTGGCCAGCGCACGCAACGGATCGGCAATCCCGGTCAACTGGAATGAACGCTGATGCACCCAGCCCATGAAGTGATGAAAGTGTTGGCGTCGCGCCGGCACCCGCAGGCTCTGATAGAACTGATCCATCAACCAGGTCTTGCCGCGCCCGACCGGCCCCCACAGATAAACGCCGCTGACCGAACCGGCCCCGGCGTGCAGCGCTTCATGGCATTTTTGCAACGCCCAGACCGCGTGTTCCTGGGCTTCATCCTGGACGAAGCCCTTGTGTTGGACGGCGTGTTGCCAGGCGCTGAGAGGAGAGTCGAAAGTCATGCGCGGCAGTATGCCACGATGGTTACAGGGAAATGTCCAGTCGGGCGATTTTCCCCTGCTCGTTCAAGCGAAATGTGTAGCGCATCTGCGCCGGACTGCCGGGGAAGGTTCCGGAAATCAGCCCGTGTACCAGCACTTTGCCGGTGCGCTGCTGCACGTCCAGCACTTCGACCCTTGGCTGATAGCGTTGCCCGGTGTCGTGCATCCATTGCGCGATGGCTTGCGGGCCGACCTGATGTTGGCCCTCGTCGAACACGTTGGCATCCTCGGCAAAAAAACTGGCGACCCTGGAAGTATCGCGTGCGTTGGCCGCATCGATATACGCAGCAATCGCCGGGGCCAGTGCAGAGACGGGATGAGACATGGTTGCAGCTCCTTTTTGTTTGGTTCTGCGACCATCCTAAAACAGCGTTGCGTCAGTTTTTGTCAGGAGTGAAACGCCCGCTTTCATCCAGTTGCATCTGCTCGCGCCATGTGCGCAACAGGTCGCTGCGCCGTCCCGGATAACCCTCGCCCTGGCGGCTGGCCGCGCTGATCCGATCGGTACGAAACGTACGATAGGCGCTGCGCAATTCGCACCACGCAACGATGATTCGCACCTCGTTGAGGAAGCCCAGCGCCAAGGGCCAGATCAACCGCTGGCTGGGCACCTGTTGCGCGTCGGCGTAATCGATGTGCAGTTTGGCCTGGTCGCGGATGGCATGGCGAAACACGTTCAACGGCACGGCGTTTTGCGGAAAACCATAACCCGGCGGGCCCGGCATCACGGTGGGATTGCGCAGCGCTTCCTGAGCCTGCGGATCGAGCACGGCAGCAATTTTCGCCAGCGCATCCGCCGCGGCTTTGCCGAGAACTTCGTCACCGCGCTGATCGACGTAACGCAAACCGAGGACGATGGCTTCGGTTTCGTCGGCATTGAGCATCAGCGGCGGCAGAAAGAGGCCGCTGCGCAACACATAACCAATCCCCGCCTCGCCATGGATCGGCGCGCCGAGGGCGGTCAGTTCCGCGATATCGCGATAGAGCGTGCGCTCGGACACTTCCAGCTCGGCAGCCAGGGTCGCCGCAGTCACCGGGCGCTTCTTGCCGCGCAGCACTTGCAGCAAAGTCAAAAGACGAGTGGTACGCGACACGTTGGGCAGGCTCTGGAGGGCAAAGATGTTCGAGCTTAGCAGAGGCTGGTGTCAGAAACTGGCAGGAGCAATGTGAGAAGGCAGGTTGATCAAGCCTGCTCTTTTGGGGGTAGCGGAATATCGAGAGGGAATAAAATCCCATTGTGGGAGCGAGCCTGCTCGCGAAAGCGGCGGGTCAGTCAACAAAGATGTTGGCTGAACTGACGCCTTCGCGAGCAGGCTCGCTCCCACAGGGGTTATGGTGCGCGGGTTAAATATCAACCTTGTGGCGGGCGGCGTAGAGGCAGAGCATTTCCATCGCCAGTGTGGCAGCGGCCAGTGAGGTGACGTCGGCGTGATCGTAAGCCGGGGCGACTTCCACTACGTCCATCCCGACCAGATTGATGCCGCGTAAACCGCCAAGAATCTCCAGCGCTTGCGCGGTGCTCAAGCCGCCGCACACCGGCGTGCCGGTGCCCGGTGCAAACGCCGGATCGAGGCAATCAATATCGAACGTCAGGTACACCGGGTTATCGCCAACCCGCGCGCGGATCGCTTCGACAATGGCGTCGCAACCACGTCGATGCACCTGCCGGGCATCGAGTACCTGAAACCCCATATGATCGTCATTGGTCGTGCGCAAGCCGATCTGCACCGAGCTTGCCGGATCCACCAGCCCTTCCCGAGCGGCGTGCCAGAACATCGTGCCATGATCGACCCGTTTGCCCTCTTCGTCCGGCCAGGTGTCGCTGTGCGCATCGAAGTGAATCAGCGACAACGTCCCATGTTTACGCGCGTGGGCCTTGAGCAGCGGGTAGCTGATGAAGTGGTCACCGCCAAACGTCAGCATCGCGCTGCCAGCGGTCAGAATGTGCTCGGCGTGAGCTTCGATGCTTTGCGGAATGCTGTGTGGCGCGCCGAAATCGAAATCGCAGTCGCCATAATCGATGACCGCCAGATGATCGAACGGGTCAAACGTCCACGGCCAGTGGCGTTCCCAGGCAATCCCGGTGGAAGCGGCGCGAATCCCGCGTGGTCCGAAGCGGGCGCCGGGACGGTTGCTGGTGGCGGTGTCGAACGGCACGCCGCTGACCGCGACATCGACGCCGCGCAAGTCACGGCTGTAGCGCCGACGCATGAAACTGGTAATGCCGGCGTACGTACTTTCGGCGGCGGTGCCGTAGAGGCTGTCGCGGGTCATGGCCTGATCGTTTTGCATAGGCACATCCATCGTGGGGCTCCTGTGGTTATTGGTGGCTACGGAAAGTGGTCCACAGACGCGTACGCTGACGCATGTCTTTGAGGCTCATGCTGCGATCGGCATACAGCCGCGCGCGCACTTCGCTCGGCGGATAGATGTCGGGATCGTTACGCACGGCCTCATCCACCAACGGCGTGGCGGCTTGGTTGGCGGTGGCAAAAAACAGTGTGTTGGTCAGTTCGGCCACGGAATCGGGGCGCAGCATGAATTCGATGAACGCCCGTGCGGCTTCGGGGTGCGGCGCGTCTTTGGGAATGGCCAGATTGTCCTGCCACACCAGCGTGCCTTCCTTGGGAATGCGGTAGGCCACTTCGTACGGTTTATTAGCCTTGTGTGCCTGATCAGCGGCCATGCTCGCGTCGCCGTTGTAGGTCAGCGCGAGGCACACGTTTCCGCTGGCCAAGTCATTGATCTGCCGGCCGCTGGCGACATAGAGCACCGACGGCTGGAGTTTCTGCAACAACGCCTCGGCGGCGGCCAGGTCGTTTTTGTCGGTGCTGTAGGGATCCTTGCCCAAATAATGCAGGGCCAGACCGATGACCTCCTGCGGCGAATCGAGGATCGCGATGCCGCAGTCCTTGAGCTTGCTGGCGTTCTCCGGTTTGAACAGCAGGTCGAGGCTGTTCAGCGGTACGTCAGGCAGACGCTGCTTCACGGCCTCGACGTTCATGCCGAGACCCAGCGTGCCCCAGGTGTACGGCACACCATAGCGATTGCCAGGGTCGACAGCGGCGATTTTCTCCAGCAAATCCGGATCAAGATTGGCGTAGCCCTTGAGGCCCTCATGAGGAATTTCTTTCAAGGCACCCGCCGCAAGTCCACGGGCCAGAACGCTGGACGACGGCACCACCACGTCATAACCACTGCCGCCGGTGAGCAACTTGGTCTCCAGCACCTCGGAAGTATCAAAGGTGTCGTAACGCACATGAATACCGGTTTCCTGCTCAAACCGTTGCAGGGTTGGCGGCGGCACGTAATCGGCCCAGCTGTAGAGATTGAGTGTCTTGTCCTCGGCCTGAGCCTGAACAGCCACCGACAACAAAAGCGCGGGGAAACACAGCTTGAACACGGGAGCCATGACGAACACCTGACCAGAGGAAGTGGTTGCAGGATGCGCCGTCGGATACATTAGAAAAATTGTCGAATAATTATCCTGACTTTATCCAGGAGTAATGTGATGTTGGGTCAACTCCACGACGTGGACTTGCAACTGTTGCGCCTGTTTGTGCGGGTGGTCGAGTGCGGTGGCTTCAGTGCAGCCCAGGGTGATCTGGGCCTGAGCCAGTCGAGCATCAGCCAGCAAATGGCTAAACTCGAAACTCGCCTCGGCTATCGTCTGTGCAGCCGTGGCAAGGGCGGTTTCAGTGTCACGCCCAAGGGCGAGCAGTTGCTGATCGCGGTGCGCACGCTGTTTGAATCGATTGAAACGTTCCGCCATCAATCCAACGGCGTCGCCGGGCGCTTGATCGGTGAAGTGCGCCTGGGGATTTCCGAGTCGGTCGATCAGTCGGTGCTGCAACGGGTGGCGGCGGCGATCCGGCGTTTTCGCGAGCGTGATGAGTCGGTGCGCATCGAACTGATCAGCGCCATGCCCGGCGAAATGGAACGGCTGCTGTTGCAACAGCGGCTGGACTTGGCGATCGGCTATTTTTCGCAGGTGCAAAGTGCCTTCGACTATCGCCAGTTGTTCAGCGAAACCCAGCATTTGTACTGCGCTGCTGGCCATCCATTGTTCACTGATTACGCACCCAGCGATGCCGCGTTGCAGGCCTGCGACCGGGTCGATCACCCCTATCGATTTTTTCGCAGTGACGAGCCGTTTCAGGGCAAGGTCTGCTCGGCGCGCTCGGAGCAGGTTGAGGGTACGCTGACGTTTATTCTGTCCGGCAAACATGTGGGTTATCTGCCGGATCACTATGCGCGGAGCTGGCAAGAAAAGGGCCTGCTGCGGCCAATTCGTGAGGGCGAGTTGAGTTTCGAAGTCGACTTTCATCTGGCCCGGCATCGGGCGCAGGTGCCGGGGGATGCGCAAAAAGCTTTTGAAGAGGATTTACTGGGCGCATTCAATCTCGTGTAGGAGCTGCCGCAGGCTCGGGCCGCGATCGGACGATCCTTTGATCTTAAAAGATCGCAGCCTCGTTTCACTCGACAGCTCCTACAGGGGAGTTTGCTGATAGCGACCCATAAAACCTGACCTTTCAGGCAGTTATTGCTCGTTGCCCTTACCGCCCTCTTCCGGCATTCTGCGCCTCCATTTTCTGACCCGGCCCCGCCTCGCGGCGCGCAAAACACCATGACCGCCTCTGAAAAAGCCCCGCGCAACAACGACCTGATTTACGGCCTCAACGATCGTCCGCACCTGACCGCCACAGTGTTTGCCGCGCTGCAACACGTGCTGGCCAGCTTCGTCGGCATCATCACCCCAACCCTGATCATGGGCGGCGCCCTCGGTCTGCAAAGTGAAATCCCTTACCTGATCAGCATGGCGCTGTTCGTCTCCGGGCTCGGCACTTTCGTCCAGGCCAAGCGTTTTGGCCCGGTCGGTTCGGGGTTGTTGTGTCTGCAAGGCACCAGTTTTTCCTTTATCAGCGTGATTCTCAGCGCCGGGTTCATGGTCAAGGCGCGCGGTGGCGGCACCGATGAAATCCTCTCGACGATCTTCGGTGTGTGCTTTTTTGCCGCGTTCATCGAGGTGGTGCTGAGCCAGTTCATCGGCAAACTGCGCATGTTGATCACCCCGGTGGTCACCGGCACCATCATCACGCTGATGGGGCTGTCGCTGATCAAAGTGGCGATGACCGACATCGCCGGCGGTTTCGGCGCGCCTGACTTGGGCGCAGCCAGCCATGTGTTTCTGGCGGCGCTGGTGATCGGAACCATCGTCGTGTTGAACCGCGTCGACGTGCCGTTTCTGCGCTTGGGCGCGATCGTTATCGGCCTGACCCTTGGCTACGTAGTCGCATGGCTGATGGGCACCGTGGATTTCGCCTCGATGCCAGAGGTGCCACTGGTCAGCGTGCCAGTGCCGTTCAAGTACGGTTTCAACTTCGACTGGGTGGCGTTCGTGCCAGTGGCGGTGATTTTCCTCGTGTCGCCGCTGGAGGCCGCGGGTGACCTGACCGCCAACTCGATGATTTCCCGGCAACCGGTCAAAGGCCCGCTCTACATCCGGCGGATCAAGTCCGGCCTGCTCGCAGACGGCCTCAACTCGGCCATGGCCGCCGTGTTCAACAGCATGCCAATGGTGACCTTCGCGCAGAACAACGGCGTGATTCAGCTCACCGGCGTGGCCAGCCGTTACGTGGCCTTCTTCATTGCCGGTTTGCTGGTGCTGCTGGGACTGTTCCCGATGATCGGCGCAGTGTTGCAACTGATGCCGAAACCAGTACTCGGCGGCGCCGAATTGGTGATGTTTGGCACTGTGGCGGTGGCCGGGATCAAGATCCTCGCCGAAGCCGGCCTGCACCGGCGCAACATGCTGATCGTGGCGATTTCGCTGGGCATGGGCCTGGGCATCGCGGCAGTGCCGGAAGTGTTGCGCGAACTGCCGCAAGCGCTGCGCAACATTTTCGAATCGCCGATCACCGTCGGCGCGTTGTGCGCTATCGTGCTGAACATCTTCCTGCCGGAAGAATTCATTGAGCTGGAAGAAGACGATTTCGACCCGGAAGCTTCTATTCTTCAGGTCATGGAAAACCCGGACATGCCGGCCAAAGGTGAACCTGCCCCAGCGGCGGCTGTCGCACAGTTGAACCGCTAACGTCTGGCCTTCAATAGAAAGGGCTGAGCCGGCGACGGTTCAGCCCTTTTTTGTTGAGAGACCGTTTATGCGCCGTTTTCAAGCCGTCATTCTGTCACTGCTTCTGCTGTCCCTCAGCGCCTGTGCGCTATTCCCCAACCGTGATCCGGTGAACATCAACGTAGTCGGCCTCGAACCGTTGCCAAGCCAGGATCTGGAAGTGCGCTTCGCCATCAAGATTCGCGTACAGAACCCCAATGAGACGGCCATCGACTACAACGGCATCGCGCTGGATCTGGAGGTCAACGGTCATTCACTGGCCTCGGGTGTCAGCGATCAGAGCGGTTCGATCCCACGCTTCTCCGAAACCATTGTCAGCGTGCCGGTCAGCATCTCGGCGTTCTCGGTACTGCGCCAGACCTTGGGCCTGAGCCAGACACAAACCCTCGACAACCTGCCCTACGTGCTGCGCGGCAAGCTTGCCGGAGGTCTGTTTGGCACCATGCGCTTTGTCGACAGCGGCAAGCTCAGCCTGCCCAAGGCCACTGCCGCGACCTGGTAAAAATGCGTTAGCCTGCTCCGTTCATTAAAGGCATTCAGGGAGGCTGCAGGTTTATGGAAGACACACCGACGCTGTACACCGAACGACTGATCCTGCGCCCGTTGCAACTGGCCGATGCCGACGCCGTGCAGCAACTGTTTCCCCACTGGGATGTGGTGCGTTATCTGAACGCGGCGGTGCCATGGCCGTATCCCGAGGACGGCGCCCTCACCTATTTGCGCGATGTTGCCTTGCCGGCCGTGGCGGCGGGCAAGGAATGGCACTGGTCGATTCGCCGCAAGTCCGCTCCCGAACAGTTGATCGGCAACATCAGCCTGATGGATCAAACTGACAACCACCGTGGATTCTGGCTGACACCGGCGTGGCAAGGTCAGGGCTTTATGACCGAAGCGAGCGCAGCGGTGACCGATTACTGGTTCAACGTACTTCAACGCCCGCTGATGCGTGTGCCGAAAGCGGCGCCGAATACCGGCTCGCGCAGACTCTCGGAGCGCGCCGGGATGCGCTTGATCCGGACCGATGAAGATGATTTCGTCGGTGGGCGTTTTCCACGAGAAATCTGGGAAATCACCCGGAAAGAATGGCTGGAGCGCCACTGACCCTGCAGACAAAAAAATCCATTGTAGGAGTGAGCCTGCTCGCGATGGCGGGCTGCCAGACACCATAATCGTTGACTGACAGATTGCTATCGCGAGCAGGCTCACTCCTACAGTTTTTGTGTCAGCCAGTGGGTTATGTGTTGAAACGCACCCCAGGTTTGGCCCGTTCATCCACTGACAGCTCAAACACATCCGGCCGCGCGTAGTGCCCGACCACATCGTAGTCATAGCGCGCACGCACCAGTTCATCGGTGTCAATTTGCGCCGTGAGCAACCCCGCCTCGCTGCGCAACGGCCCTGCCAGCACATCGCCCATCGGGCCGACAATCACGCTCCCCCCGGCAATCAACTGGCGATCCGCCGGCCAGTTGGCAATCTCCACGCCCAGTTCATTCGGTGACGCTTGCACCTGACAGGCGCTGACCACAAAGCAACGGCCTTCATGAGCGATGTGGCGCATGCTGACCTGCCACATCTCGCGCTCGTCGACGGTCGGTGCGCACCAGACTTCGATGCCTTTGGCGTACATCGCCGTGCGCAGCAGAGGCATCATGTTTTCCCAGCACACCACCGCGCCGAGCTTGCCAACCTGACTGTCGAACACCGGCAAGGTCGAGCCGTCGCCCTTGCCCCAGATCAACCGTTCGGTGCCGGTGGGCATCAGTTTGCGATGTTTGCCGACGAGACCAGCCTGCGGGTCGAAATACAGCGCCGTGCAATACAACGTGCTGCCAGCCCGTTCAATCACGCCGATCACCAGATTGGCCCCGGTGCGCGCCGACAGACCGGCGAGCGCTTGCGTTTCGGCACCCGGCACATCGATCGCATTGGCAAAATATCGGGCATAGGCTTCGCGCCCCTCGGGCAGGCGATAACCCAATTGCGTGCCGAAGCCCTCGCCTTTCGGATAACCACCCAACAGCGCTTCCGGCATCACCACCAATGCCGCGCCAGCCTCGATGATCGCGCCCTCCCAACTCAGAATCTGCTCCAGGGTCGCGCTTTTGCCTTCGGGCAAAGCGCCGATTTGCAGCGCAGCAACAATTGATTTGGCCATCGCGATAACTCCATGAGGTTCAGTGGTTGCCGATTCTGCGGCGCCACGCGATCATGAATAAAGCCCCATTCACTGCTGAATGATATGAGCCAAATGAATATCGCCACGGTCGACCTCAACCTGCTGAAAGTCTTGGAAGCCCTGCATGAAGAGTCCAGTGCCAGCCGCGCGGCATTGCGACTGGGGGTGACACAATCGGCGGTCAGTGCGGCGCTGCGCCGCTTGCGCGAGGTCTACGGCGATCAATTGTTCGTGCGTACCGGGCGCGGCCTGGCACCAACGCTCAAGGCCAATCAATTGAAACCGGTGGTCAGCGAAGCGCTGAACAAGTGCCGGCAAAGCCTGGCGATGGTCGACCCGGCGGCCAACCAGTACGACGGCCGCTCGGTCACCGTAGGACTGTCGGATGATTTCGAAATTGCCTACGGTCGCCGCCTGATCGAGGAAATTGCCCGCAGCGCTCCGAAGTTGCGCCTGATCTTTCGTCAGACTCATAGCCAGATCGTCGCCCGCGCGCTGATGGAGCGCAGCATCGATCTGGCGATTACGGCCGGAGGCTTTGCCGAGCGCTTGCTCAGCCGTCAGGTGTTGGGCGAAGGCGGTTATGCATGTCTGGTCGATCCGGCGAGCCTTGCGCCCGGTCAGCAGCAGATCGATCTTGAGGAGTTTGTCGACCGCGAGCACATCCTGGTGTCGTCCGGCGGCTTTATCGGCATCACCGATGAGGGCTTGGCGACGCTGGGCCTGACTCGACGGGTCTGCGCGTCGACCACGCATTTCGCCGCGCTGCCGTATTTGCTTAAGGGCAGTCGGGCGGTGGCGACAATTCCGACGCATGCCGCCGAAAGTATTGCTGAGCTCAGCGGCTTGGCGCTGCTGCCCTGCCCGCTGAAGCTGCCGCGTTATCCGATCGAACTGGGCTGGCGTACCAGCACGCAGATCGATCCGGTGGTGGTCAAAGTCCGCGAAGCGATTGCCGCGACGTTCACCTGAAGCGTTACTTGTTCGCGGCCATCAGGCGATTGACTTCACTGCGCACCATGTTGGCGAATTCTGGTGGCGACATGCCGTCCAGTTCCGCGCGGACCCACTCGGCCCATTTGCCTTTGCGCTTGCCACGCTCGCCGAACAAACGCGCGGCTTCGCCTTTGGCTTTGCCCAGATTGTTCTGCCAGAGTTCGAACAGACGGGATTTCTCGTCTTCCAGCGCAGCGCGCTCTGCGAGTGACTTGTCGGCCAGATTGAAACTCATGGGGAATTATCCTGCTGCGTAAAATGGCGACATCTTACACGCTCGACGGAAATCTCCCGCGCAGGTTTTTATTTCTGACCTAAATTCAGTGCAACTTTTCAGCAAGCGCCACACTCCATTGATCACTGTCCATTCAACTGCAAGGAGTCACCCAATGGCCCGCAAATCCGCCGTGCAAGCCGCCGAAGATCAAATCAAGGATCAGGCCTTCAGCGAACTTCAGGCTCTGATCCAAGAGTCCGACAAACTCCTCAAGAGCAGCGCCTCACTGGTCGGCGAGGAAGCGGAAACGCTGCGCGGACAAATCGCCCTGAAACTGCAACAGGCGCTGGATTCGGTGTCGAGCGTACGTGATCGCACCAAACCGGCGGTCGATGCCACCGAGAGCTATATTGGCGGTCATCCGTGGCAGACCGTGGCGATCTCCGCCGGTTTCGGTCTGGTGGTTGGCTTGCTGCTCGGCCGTCGCTGAGTCAGGCACACAAAAAAGGCGAACCCGCTGGGTTCGCCTTTTTTATGCCTGCGTATTTTTGCCGGCTTTGAACCAGTTCCGGGCTTTCAGAACCTGAGCTCAACTCGATCTTTCACGTCGGCGCACATCCCCCATTCACCGCGGCCAGTCCCCTCTCCCTCGGGGAGAGGGCTAGGGTGAGGGGCTTTTGATCTTTGATCACGCCCCCGCCAGTTCACGCAACTGCGCCAGCGTCTGCGCATCCAGCACAATGCCTTCAGCCAGCGACTTGCTGCGCTGCCAATGCCTGCGATCGCCCGGCAACCGCTTGAGGCCGACACTGTGCATCTGCCGCACCAGCTCACCACTGCGCTCGGCAAAACTCTGCCCGGCGGCTTTGCTCGGGTCGATGACGATCAACAATTGCCCGGTCCACGGCGTCTTCGCCCCGGGATGATTGGCCCAATCGAACTCGAAAGAAAAATTCCCTCCCGTTAATGCGGCCGCCAGCAGCTCAACCATCATCGACAGCGCCGAACCTTTATGCCCACCAAACGGCAGCAACGCCCCGCCCTCGAGAATCGCCTTGGGATCCTGAGTCGGCTGACCGAGGCTATCCACGCCCATTCCGGCGGGCAACCGCTCGCCTTTGCGCGCAGCGATCTGCACGTCGCCATGGGCGATTGCGCTGGTGGCCAGGTCGAAGACAATCGGCGCGGCGCCGGCCCGTGGCGCGGCGAACGCAATCGGATTGGTGCCGAACAGCGGCCGGTCGGCGCCGTGCGGCACCACGCAGGTCATGCTGTTGACCACGCTCAGCGCCACCAGCCCTTCGTCGGCAAATGGCTCGACGTCCGGCCACAACGCGGCGAAATGATGCGAGTTGCGAATCGCCAACACGGCAATCCCGGCACTACGCGCCTTCTCCACCAGCAACGACCGGGCGGCGGCCAGTGCCGGTTGGGCGAAACCGTTGCCAGCATCGACACGCACAAAACCGGCAGCGACATCTTCGACTTGCGGCACCGCCTGGCCGTTGACCCAGCCGCTGTTCAGGGTCGAGACATACCCGGGCATGCGGAACACGCCATGGCTGTGGGCACCATCGCGCTCGGCGCCGGCGCAGTTGGCGGCCAGCACTCGGGCGACTTCGGCGGAGGTGCCGTGGCGCAGAAAAATCGTTTCAAGCAGTTGCGTCAGCGCTTCAAGAGACAACGAGGACGAGACAGCAGAGGACACATGATCGTGTGGCGCAGACATCTGAAGCTCCAGAATGATTATTGGAGGGAACAACAGCGTACGGACGACTTGCCCGCCGATTAACCATGCCACAGCTGTCGGCTGTCAACCCTTGGATTGGCGATGACGGGCGTTGGCTCATGGCACATTTCAACTCGACGTGTGCGGTAACTATGTACCGCCTGCACAGCGACCTGCGTACCTACTCTTGAACTCCCCGCCCACGGCGCCCCGTTCAGAGTTCCAATGATGTCCAGCCTCCTGCTATTCCCCGAGATACTCAAATCCCCGGGCCGGCATGCCAGCCTGGGTCGGACCCACGGCCTCAACAGCAAAGATTTCAGCTGGCTCGCACATGTGCAACTGGCGACCCACGCCCTGCGCAGCGAACAAACCCCGCCCATGCTCGCCGAACGCATTCTGCTAAACGCCGACAAGCAACTCGCCATCCCCCTGCCCGGCAGTTTTATTCTCGGCACTGGGCCGGATGACCATGGCGTGTTTTTGTACACACCTTACGACGGTCTGAAAAAATACAGCGATTACCAGACGCTGATGGACGCGCTGCAAACACGCCTCGATAACGCTGAAGAAACCGATGATCTGTTGGCCTTTCTCAGTGTTTTGCTGCGCAAGGAACTGGTAGAGAAACGCGGCATTACCCTCACCCGCGAAACCATCGAAGGTGATGTGTTTGACGATCAAAAAGCGGCGATCAGCCAGTCTCAGGACACCTGCGCCCGCGATGTGCTGGATGAGCTGAAACGTCTGCCGTCGCTCGCCACCTTGCTGGAGAACATTCTCGGCGAACTGCTCGAACCGCATTTTGGCGATTTACCGCAGTCGCGCACCCGCGTCGGTTTTTACCTCGACAGCGCCCCGATGTCCGCGGAGATGAGGCAATGGGTCAGTTCGCTGTCATTGAGTGAAGCGCTGCTGCTGCACTTTCGCCGTCAGGGCTGGCCGCGCGGCCAGACAGCGGAATTCTCCCACCCGGCCCGCGCAAGCCAGGCGGCTGACCAGACCGCCTGGGGCGATGCGATCAAGTCCGCATCGGGACGACTGACCATGCTGCTGTTTCGACAGCTAGAGGCCTACTGGAATGCCGCGGCATTCGAGGGCTCGCCCAGGCGCACATACTTCAGCCAGGCGTTAAAGGATCAAATGCGTGCAGATCTGATGCTCAAGCGCGAAGCGGAAATCCTGTCTGCCACTGAATTCGACGCCTTGCACAGCGTGATCCGCGAACCGAATGTGGCGTCCCGGCGGCCCAACTTCGAAACCGTGTGTTTGCGCGAGGACACCGCCTACATCGAACTGGCCGGGTCGCTGATGATCAACCATGACAAGGCTTATCTCTACACCCCTACCCAAGGCTTGCAAGTCCTCACCAACTACGCCGATCTCAAACAGACGCTGACCGCCAAACTCAATGCCGCCGGCCATGAAGACGAGCTGTACGGACTGATGAACCTGGAGGAGCGCAATCGCTATCTCGGATTTGCCCACGCGCAAGTATCCGGGGAAAACATCGGCGGCGACATCATCAGCACGCTGTTTGAAGCGATCCTCACCAAACAACGGCAAAACATTGAATTCGTCTTGCAGCTCTTCCGCCAGAGTGAACGCACAACCGACATCCATGCGCTTTTCGACAAAGCGCTGGATATCCGTTCGATGATTCATGAACGTCTGCTCAAGCTCGACGTCAACGAGCGCTGGAGTACCCGACCGTTGTTTTCAAGTGCGCCGCTCTCGTCAAGGGTGCAGACCGACAAGGCCAGGCAACTGGCGATAAAGCTTGAACGCGCCGAGGAGAATCTCGGCAGTCACTTCAAGGATCAGCCGACCACCAGCAACGCCGAACAACGCGTGTTTCTCGAAGATATTCGATGGAAACTGGCACAGGCCTTTGAGGATGGCGTGCGCGCTGAGGCACACATAAGGAACCTCAGCGGTTCCTGGCTGACGGCCGAGCGAAAGATTATCGATGCCGTGTTCGATGCAAAACACGCCACACGCAGGGATCGTCAGTCACTCAATGGCTTCCGGCCGGATGCCTGGTCGCTCAGCGTTACCTGCGCAGGCAAAGCCGATGCACTGTCGCTTGCGCATTGCGTACTGTTGACCGAGCGCGGAGGCATGGACGTCGAGCATTCCGGGCGTGCGATCCTGTGGACGCCGGCCATGGGTCTGGAATCGTTCAACGACATCGCCATCGCGCAGAAGCAACTGCAACAGCGCCTGGACAACAACAACCAGTCTCAGACACTGCTGGAAAATCTGCCAACGGCGCACTATCAGCTGGATCAACAATACACACTGGACCCGTTCCAGTTGATTGAAGGCAACGTGTTGAACGATCGCATGCAATCGGCCATTGAACACTTCCTGGCCCATTGTGAGGCATTACGCGTTTGCATCACGGACAAGGACGTACTCGCCAGTTTCCTTACTCAAATAACAAACACCTCCATCGATACCAACTTGCGCCGGGCCATCGACCTGGCCCGGGCTTTCGTCCGCCAGCAGGACTTCCCTGACTGGTTACTCATAGCGCCGGTCACAGAACAACGCACACAACTGGCACTGCTGGATGAAGTGCGGCGCAGCGTTATCGATGGCAAGGATTTTCTCCACGACGTCCCCGCTTTAGCCAGCCATGTGGAGCAGACGCTGAAAACACTGCTCGACGCCCGATTCCCTGGCACTGATCTCAAACCAAAGCAGATCCAGATCACCCCGAATCTCACGCTGGCAGGCCCGCCCTGCAACCTGCTCGATTTTGCCTTGCATCACTACAACATCGTGCAGGACACCGGGTTCAAGGTCGCCTCGACCATCGCCAGCGCTTTGCCAGCAACGCTCGATCAGTCTGCGGTTCAGCAACTGCTGCAATCCCTCGACATCACCACCGCCTACACCCGGAAAGTCACCGAGGCGCTCTCATCCGACACTGAGCCGGCACGCACCAGCAAAGCACGTTTCCTCCGTCAGTTGCCGTGGCAGTTGATGCAGCACGCGCACGCCTTGAAGTTGCAACAACAGTTGTCGCAAAGCGGTTTCGACTACGTTTGCCAGGTTCTGGACATGCCCGACGGCGTAGCGCGCGCCACCGTAGAGGGCGCTCACGCCAGTGCTTGCCCGCTGTCATTGATCAAGACCACCGGTAGCGATTTCGTCGACGCCCTCGGACTTTATGTCATTGGCCCCGGGGCGGGACATACAGGGCCACGCGTGCTCTACGCACCCTACTCGCGGTTCGTATTTCGTGAATTCGAGGACGAGGCGCAATTGATCGAGGCCTTGAATACACCGGGGCATTTTCAGGACCTGGTCATCCGGCGCCTGCCTTCCGGGCAACAAGCCGTCTTCAAGGATCTGCTGAACACGACGATTGGCAAGACCAGTGAAATCAAACTTCACAGCATGCCCATCACCGGCAATCTGCTGGAGCATTTGCACAAGGACACGCTCAGCCTTCTAGCGCAACTGCTCGCGTGCCAGCCGCAGATCAACGCACAAGCCGATTGGGAAACCGCGAAGTCCCTGTTCAGTCACGGTGTGCGCCTGGTTCCCCATCTCTTGTCGGGGAAAATCGCCTCGTTGTTTTTTCTCTGGAAAAGTTACAACGACTTCAAGGAGTCCGCCGAAAACCTTCAGGATCATCATTGGGCCAACGCTCTGAAAGGCTTTATCGCCGGGGCGTTATCCCTGTTTAGTCTGGGTCGGCTGTCCTGGGAAACAGAGGCAGAGGCGCAAACGGCCGAATTTGCCTCCGGGGCGCAGGCCACTGGATCAAATGCTGCCGAAACCGGCGCGAACACCACGGAAAAAACCGCCGCTCGCTGGTCGAAAGTCCCACCGATTACCACCTCCCGCGCGAACTTGCAGTCTTATGAAACGACCACCGCACTCGACAGCCTCACACTTGATAGCAATAAGCTGGTTTACGGGGATTCATCCAGCACGCACAAATATGCAACGATTGCCGGCAAGGTTTATCCGGTGATCCAGGCCGAAAAAGCCTGGTACTTGCGCAAAAAAGACGGGGGCCGTGGGCCGGCGCTTGAGCAGAACAACTCACGACTGGTGCTTGCCCACGCCAGTCAGGCCGTGCATCGCTGTCGATCGAGGAGGCCCCTGGCTCTGCAAACCAGAGTGGAGCAGCACTGTTCAATTCTGATGCTGATCCAGGCGCGAGGGATGGCAGAGATCAACCGCCGATATCCCGCCAGAGCCTTCGTGATTCAGCAAGCGGTTACCCGGGCAAGAAACTACGCGTTGTATTGCCTGTATAACTTCGTCGAACATCGCGACAACCTCGGGGGCACTCGTGTGGAAACGGTCCTCAAAGATTTTTTCGACGTGCGACAGGTCACGCCGATGCTGCTGAAGAAAATCGAGAAGGTGATCCTGCCGATTTGCCGCGAACTGACGGACCCAAAGGATGACTTGCTTTACACAGAGCGTTTTTTCGCTGGCCTCAATGCGCGCTACGACGATGACACGGTTGCCTTTGTCTTCAAGGAAGACCGGCGAAAAGTCGTGCACTTCACCGAGCATTTTTTCAATCCGAAACTGGATGTCTACACCGCTTTCTTGCCGCCCAGGTTCAATGTTGATTCCCATGCTCGCGCGATCACGCTGCTGCACGAACTGTCGCACCTGATCAACGATAGCGAAGATTTCGTCTCCGTAGAGGCGATGAGTCCATACCCCGACCTTATCGATACCACCACCGCGGACGGGCAACAGCTCAAAACGGGTCTGGAACGTTATCGTAAATCCTTGTCACGCTCCGCTGCGCCCGAACAGTTATTCGCGAACAGGAATGAGCAAGGGCTGTGGGTAGATCTGGATCAGTTGCCGGAGCAGGCCGATGTCTACAAAAAAGTCCTCAGTCTGACCAAAACCAGAAACCTTGCAGAGGCACGTAAAGCCTTTCGCAATCCGCTCGCTGATGAAGCACGCATCGAAGTGGTGATGGCCAACGCTGACTCGATCGCCTTACTCATCAGCGAAATGGGCAGACAACTGGATCCGCCAACGGCGCCGATACCGTTGCCGGCGCCGACTTCAAGCCAGGCGGATTCAGTGCAAGCGTCACCGTGACCACCTGGACAAAAAAATGCGCCGGTCTAAGGCCGGCGCATTTTTTAAGAACACACGGAGTATTTACCGCGTGATCAATCCTTCTGATCGCGCAAAATATTGCCCGATGCGCCGTCGATGCGGAACTCGTAAACCACGCCGTCCGCCTTGCGTCCTTCACCTTTCCAGTAGCCGTCGTTGTCGGCTTCGATCTCGTAAACCTCGACGTAACCGGCCTTGGTCTTGACGATCTCAATGGCTTTTTCGATGGTGACCCAGCCAGCGCCCGGCCGATCGGCCAATGCTGCGCCAGCACTGAGCAAACCGGCCGTGGCAATCAACGCTGCGAATGTCTTCTTGATCATTTGTTTTCTCCATTTGTGGATAGTGGTCTTGGTCGTCCTGCTTTTTGGGTGCCTGAGGGAAAAATAAGTTCCACTTTGATGGGTAAATGCCATGACGGTTGTTCTCGGTCACTTCCCGACAAGGTTAGAATGGGCGAAATCAGGACGAGTCAATGACCCAAGACACTCTCTCGGAAGCCGAATACGATGCGATCACCGATGCCGCCGCGCATTGGTGCATGCGGGTGCACGCCGATGACTGCACGGACGCCGAACGTCGTGCATTCAAGCAATGGCACGACGCTCATCCCCTGCATGCATTCGAGTACGAGGCCATGCTGGAAATCTGGGAGGTGGCCGAACATTTGCCGCGCCCTGAATCCGTTCCGGTTATGCCAGCCCGTCAGACTTCGCGCTCGTGGCGTCAACTCGCTGTAGCGGCCGGCGTCTGTGCGCTCGCCCTGCCGCTGGCGGCGTACACCGGCTGGAATCTGGGCTGGCTGCCCAACAGCTATCAGCATTTCGCCGCTACCGATACTGTCCGCCAGGTCACGCTGAGTGACGGTAGCCAACTCGAACTGAACCTGAACACTGATCTGACCTTCAGCAATTACAAGGACGAACGCCGCGTCACCCTGAAAAAAGGTGAAGCGTTCTTTACGGTCAGCCACGACATGGCCCACCCGTTTGTCGTCCGCGCAGGCGAAGGCAGGATTCGCGTCACCGGGACGCGTTTCAATGTCTGGATGTATGAGGACCAAGTGCGTGTGAACCTGATCGAAGGTTCGGTGCTGGTCGCCAGCAATCGCTCATTGCCGGGCGATGGTTTGCGCCTCGGCCCGTCAATGCAGGCGCGCTACAAACAGGGCGATTACATACCCCAGATCAGCCAGACCTACCCTGGTGATACCTCGCTGGCCTGGCGCAACGGCAAATTGGTACTTGATAACCTGGCACTGAGCGAAGCACTGCCTCTGATCAACCGTTATCTGAGCAATCCATTGGAGCTGGCGGATAACAGCACCGGTACGATTCGCGTGGGTGGCATCTACAACATCAAAGAGCTGAACAATCTCGCCAACAGCCTGCCCAAAGTGCTGCCGGTCTACCTGACCCGTAACAAGGAAGGTAACCCGGTGATCAACTCGATACCGCAACAACCGCCAAAAAGCTGAAGGCCGCACCCCTTGCAGGATGCGGCCCTCTGGCTCAACGTAATTGACGCTCGGGTTTACTGAGTTGCGACCTTCCCCACTTTGTCCAGTGTCTGGCGCACAGTCTGCACCTGATACTGCGGGTCAGCCTGAATCTGCTGTTCGGTGAACGGCAGGACACTCCACTGTTTCTTCGAGAACGCCTCGGTCTGATCCCGCGAATACTTCGACGCCGGATCGCTCGACAGCGAGAACGCCAGCAGCCCCTGGGCGTGCGGGCCCTTTTCGTCAAAGGTCACGACTTGCAGGTAGCTGGTGCCACTGACCACTTCGAGTTTGCCGTCTTCACGCGGCACGCTTTGGATAGCGTTGTAGATGCCCAACGTGCCCGGCCCACCGTGAATTGGCGTCTGTTGCCCGCCGCTGCTGACAACCTGGATATCCCCCCAGCGGGTCTGCGGCTTGAGGCCCATTTTTGTGCTCGACTCGACCGATGCCAACATGGCCTCACGCAGTGCCTTGGCCACGGTTGGCTGCTCGACCGCCAGACCGCGCGGCGTGTGTTGCGCATCTTTGGGATCGAACGCGACACGCCAGACATCCGGCGAAGCCTGCAAGGCCTGCATGATGTTGTGGAAATGCATCAGGCCCATACCCGAATCAAGATTGGCACGGCCATCCCAAGCTTTAAGGCTGGTGCAAACCGGCTTCAGCGCTGGCGCATCGACACCGAGGTCAGAAGCACAGAACTTCAACAGATCCGGCACCACCTGAGTCGCCAGGTACACCTGATCGTCCATCACCATCTGCTGCAGATCCTTCACCGCCAGCGGGCCTTTTTTACTCAGCGTGCTTAAGCGATCCAGAGCAAACCGGGAGCGCAAGCCCAATGGTTGGCCATCCTGACTGATCAGCGGCGAGAAACCGGTCAGCGGTTGCGCCGGGTTGGCCAGCCACGCCGAGTCGTTGGAGTGCTGAACGAAGTCCTTGCGCAGCAGTTGCGGCAATTGGCTGGAAGCATAAATACCCTGCTGCGCCGCTTGCGGATCAATGTCCCATGCGCACGCGCTGTTGGAGCCATCCAGCACGATCATCTGCGTGCCGATACGCGGATCACTGCACTTGGCCAGTTTCTCGGCGTTGACGTTCGGCACCACCGACAGGTTCATGTACAGCGTCTGGCCTTTGTCATCCACGGCCAGGGTGTTGACCCACGGAATGCCCTGAATCTTGTGTACCGAATTCTGCAGTTCCTGAAGCGTGGACGCCTGATTCATCGCGTACCACTGGTTCAGCACGCGATCATTGTCGATATTGGCATCGCGCAGGCTGTAGGCGAACTGATTGTCCCAGTCGAGCTTGCCCGGCCACTGCACGATCGGGCCAAACTGCGAGCTGTAGACATCACGCGAAACCGGCACCACCTGGCCGTCGGCCTGTTTGACCTGCACGGTCACGGTCTGCTTGTTCAGCGGCAAGGATTGGCCATCGAGCATATAGCGTGTGGAATCCTTTGGATCGAGTTGCAGACGATACAAGGTGAAGTGTTTCGACGAATCGACCGTGTGCGTCCACGCCAGATGCTGATTGAAGCCGATATTGATCATCGGCAAGCCTGGCAAGGCAGCGCCCATGACGTCGAGTTTGCCGGGAATGGTCAGATGCATTTGATAGAAGCGCATGCCACCGACCCACGGGAAATGCGGGTTGGCGAGCAACATCCCGCGCCCGTTGAACGAGCGCTCGCTACCCACCGCGACAGCGTTACTGCCACGGTCCAGAGCGAAGCGCTGCTGACGCGCATCGGCCAACTGATAGGCCTGCACATCGTGTTCGATCACCGCGCTCGCCTGCGGCGGCGTAGCCCCAGCCAGCGCCTCGGCGAACTGCCCGACGCCACCCTCGACCAGCAGACGGCGGGTCAGCTTCACCAGATCTTGCGGTGCAATCTCACGCACCCACTCGCCCTGACACTGTTGCGGCAAGCCTTGCTGACGACGCTCGCCCAGATAGCGGTTGTAGCCCGCAGCATAGCCTTCGACCAGATCACGCACCTGCGCAGGTTGCGCCTGCCAGAACGCCTTGACCGCTTCCGGTGTGTTGAGCCAGGTAAAGAACACATCGCTGACACGGTTTTCACGCTGCTCGACGGTGAACTGGTCCGGGCCGAAGTAGCGTGAACGCTGACCATTGACCGTCACGATCTCATTGGCCAGCAGACAGAGGTTGTCCTGCGCATAGGCATACCCGATGCCGAAACCAAGCCCTCGCTCGTCCTGCGCACGAATATGCGGCACACCAAAAGCGGTACGGCGAATATCGGCGCTGACATCCGTGGCCGGGCTGAACGCATAGGCCGAACAACTCAGCCCGAAAGCCACGCCGGCCAAGGTCAGTCCCATTAACTGTCTGGAAATTATCACGCTCGCTCCTGATCGACATGCCAAAGAGCGAACCCGGCGCTGGCACGGATCCGCTCTGGAAACACCCACGCGTCCACGCGCAATGAGCCTGTCCAAGAAACGAAGTCAGAGGAAAAAATTTAGGCTCTCCACGTAATCCCCGAAGCAGAATCAAAAGCCCCTCACCCTAGCCCTCTCCCGGAGGGAGAGGGAACTGACCGAGGTGATTGCCAGAGTTACGCCGACTTGAAATACCGAGCCGAACTCAAATTCAGAAGCAGATCAAAAGCCCCTCACCCTAGCCCTCTCCCGGAGGGAGAGGGAACTGACCGAGGTGATTGCCAGAGTTACGCCGACTTGAAATACCGAGCCGAACTCAAATTCAGAAGCAGATCAAAAGCCCCTCACCCTAGCCCTCTCCCGGAGGGAGAGGGAACTGACCGAGGTGATTGCCAGAGTTACGCCGACTTGAAATACCGAGCCGAACTCAAATTCAGAAGCAGATCAAAAGCCCCTCACCCTAGCCCTCTCCCGGAGGGAGAGGGAACTGACCGAGGTGATTGCCAGAGTTACGCCCACGTGAAATGCCGAGCCGAACTCAAATCCAGAAGCAGATCAAAAGCCCCTCACCCTGGCCCTCTCCCGGAGGGAGAAGGAACTGATCTGAGGTGACCAAACCCAACCACACCCCGCCCCTCACCACTCCACAGGATGAGCGTTAGCTCGGCTGCAGCTCTTGATCTTGCCGTGCTGGCCCCTTCGGCAGGCTGAGTGGAGGGATTGATCCGGGGGTGGGAGCGCAGCGACCGTTTGGCGAAGCCAAACACAGCGAGAGGAGGTGCAGCGAAGCAAACCGTAGGCGCTGCGCCCGGATCGATCCCGGAGCGAAGGAACCCCGAGCCCCAGCGAGCGGGCCGAACGCCGGGGCCCAGCCTTTTGCTTACTTTTCGGCGTCTGGAAAAGTGAGTCGCTGTAAGAGCGAAACCGCCAGCCGCAACACCCAAAAAAACGGATATACACCCAAAACCCAAAGAACCTGGTCGGCCCAAAGGCCGCCAAGGCCAACCCGCAATCACAAGGAAAAGACAAATCCCCGACAAAATTTCTACATTTTTTCTTTCATGATTTGTCGTGCTGATACGTCTTGTTCTAGAGAGCGCAAAAAAACCACCCCGATCAGACTCTGAAAAGGAGTAATCGCATGTACAACTCGCAACTACCAACGGACGGTAGCCAGGCACCCAAAGGAGTTACCATGAGCCCTCACGCGAGCGATTTCGGGCAACGCGTCGAGCGTCACGGTAACGAACGCATCCGCTTGCTGCTGAAAAGTTTCGGGCTGCGCACCAGCCTGATTCGTCTGAAAGTCATCGACGCCTTGCTGGTCGCCGCACAAAGCGAGCGGCGCCTCGGCGTGCGCGGTGTCCACAGCCAATTGCTGGACCTGGATATTCCGCTGTCCTTCCTCAGTGTGCGTGAGGTGCTCAAGCGCCTGTGCGCCGAAGGCGTGATCACCTTCAATGAAGATAAGAGCTACAGCCTGCATCCACAGGCCGCAGCTGTCCTCAACCACGATTGAAGCGTGCAGCCATCGCCGTCAAGGCTTGACCTTGCGGCGCATCACGCCGTTGATCACCACCACGATCACCGCCACACCGATGGCGACGAACTGAAACGTCTTCTCCGAAATCATGCCGGCATTTTGCAGCCAGGACAGGCCGAGCATGATGGCCAGGACCGACACGGCGATCAGAATCGAATAAATCAAGCGTTGCTTGTGGGTCATTGCGGCTTCCTGAAACTTTGAAATGTATCCGGTTTGTATCCGTTTGCATGCCATGCACTTACCGTTCTACGGGGATGCGCCGCTGCAATCGGGGTCTCATGTTACAGCCGATGAAGAGTTTTGGCTTCATGACGGCGTAACCATGAGGAATTTTCAAAATGCTGCGTCGAATCACCTGGCTGATTCCCATTCTTGCCCTGCTGACCCTGAGTGGCTGCATCATCTTCCCCCACGGCGGCTGGCATGACGATCACCACCGTTACTACCAGGGTGGCCCTGGTTATTACCAACATCGCTAGAACAGGATTGTTCGCCCTGCCCGCTTGCCAATGAACAGACCGTGGCAGGAAATCAACAAGTCCGATTAACTTCAAACAAAGCCCGCCCCGTTGCGGGCTTTTCTGTTTTTGCCAAATGCTTCTATAAATCGCTCTAACTTGTGCGCCGCGCTAAATCAAATCACTAAATAAGTTGCAAGCATTTGAAATCTAATGTCGCAGCAAAACAATAGGCTGGACGCACATCTGCAACTAATCTCTGGCAACTTCCTTTCACTCACTAACAGGAACGTTTATGCAGAGAACTCTTATACAGATCCGGCCGCAAAAAGCGCTCGGATTTTGTTTGGTGATCAGCGCGTTTGAACTTCTGACGTATATGGCCAGCGACTTGATCATGCCTGCGATGTTAAGCGTTACCACCGAACTTGATGCCGATGTGCGGCATGTACCGAACGCTTTCAATCTTTATCTGCTTGGCGGTGTCTGCCTGCAATGGCTGATTGGGCCGCTGTCCGATCAATGGGGGCGAAGGCGGGTATTGTTGATCGGCTGCGCGTTATTTGCGGTCGCCTGCGCGGGGGCCTACAGCACCGAAAGCATTGAAGCCTTCAATCTACTGCGACTGCTGCAGGGCATGGGCCTGGGTTTCGTTGTGGCGGTCAGTTATCCGGCCCTTCAGGAAGTGTTCTGTGAAGCGGATGCGGTGCGTTTGATGGCTCTGCTCGGCAATATCGCCCTGCTTTCACCCTTGATGGGGCCGCTACTGGGCATTCTGCTGCTGCAATGGTTGTCTTGGCGCGAATTGTTTCTGGGGCTGGGTCTGGCCGCGTCGATGGTCTGGCTGGGGCTTTTTGCCTGGATGCCGGAAACCGTCGGCGTCGCCCGTCGAGACGGACACAAGCAACCGGCCGTGCGTTTCTCCTTGCGCCAGACTTGCAAGCGTTATCGCGCCCTGTTCGGCAATCGCCGATTCCTCGCCGCCAGTTTGGCGCTGGGGCTGATGAGCCTGCCGCTGATCGCCTGGATCGGCCTGGCGCCATTGCTGCTGATCGAGTTGCTCGGGCTGACGCCGCTTGAATATGGCGTCTGGCAAATCCCGATTTTCTCTGCGGTGATTGTCGGCAATCTGATCCTTGACCGGTTGCTGATCACTCACGCCTTGCCGCAACTGATCCGCTTGGCGCTCTGGCCTTTTTGCCTGGGGCTTCTGGCCCTGATCGTCTGCGCACTGGCTGGCGCCGGACTCGGTCCGGTGGTCGCCAGTCTGGCGTTGTACGCAGTCGGATTGGGTATGAGCAATGCCGCGCTGTATCGGTTGGCGCTGTTTGCCAGTGATGACAGCAAAGGTCTGGTATCGGCACTGGTCGGGATGATTTCGATTGCCGTGATGGGCCTCGGCGGCTTGCTGATTGCTGCCATCGGCGGTGGCGCAAGGCTCGAGCTTTTCGCGCTTTGCGCCGCTTTCAGCGGCTTGATGTGTCTCCCTCTGTTGCAGGGTTTTTTGCAACGCACTCCTCCCGACTCCGCCTCTGCTCAGTAAAGGAATATTGAATGCATCACTTCCCCGCCAGCGATGCGCTTTGCGCGTTGCCACACCCCTATTGCCCGGATTCCGTGCCGGTGGGCCTGTTCGATCAGGCCATGACCGAGATCAGTCGGTTTCATTGCCGGCACACCCCCGGCTACGCCCATTGGCTGAACGCCAACGGCCTCGACGAACAGGACCTGGACAGTCTTGATGACTGGGCCCGTCTGCCGCCGATTCTGGCGAACTTCTTCAAACAGCAATTGCTGCTCAGTCCGACCGGAGAGCGCGCCCTGGAACTGACATCGTCCGGCACCAGCGGCCAGAAAAGCCGTATGCGCTATGACCCGCGCAGCCTCGCGGGCGCTCAGTTCATGGTCGAGCGGATCTTCAGTCATTACGGCTGGTACTCACCAGATACGCCTTGCAATTACCTGCTGCTGAGCTACGAACCGCAAGGTGCGATCACCTTGGGAACGTCGTATACCGATCAGTTCCTGTGCCGCTTTGCTCCCGTCAACCGCGTCGCCTACGCGTTACGCAGTAACGGCGACGGCCATCAATTCGATGTGTTCGGCGTCATCACGGCCCTGCAATCGTTCGCCGCAGAAGGCCTGCCCGTGCGCATTTTCGGTTTCCCGGCGTTCCTTTGGCAGACCCTGCAACACATGCAGGCCACCGGCGTGCCTGAGCTGAAACTGCCGGCAGGTTCGCTGGCATTTTTTGGCGGTGGCTGGAAAACCCGAGCCAGCGAGGAAATCCCCAAACAGCAATTGTATGGACGCATCGCCCGGCAACTGGGCATCGAAACCTCGCGGTGCCGCGACGGTTACGGTGCAGTCGAGCACGCCGTGCCGTACATCGAATGTGACCGGCATCATTTTCATGTGCCGGTTTACGCCAAGGCGTACGTGCGCAATGCGCAGGATTTTTCCATCCAGCCCTACGGCCAGCAAGGCTTGCTGGGATTCGTCTCGCCCTACATTTCGTCCAGCCCGGCGCATGCGGTGGTGATGAGCGATCTGGCGACGCTGCACCCGGGCTCAAGTTGCGGCTGTGGCCTCGCCAGCGACTGGTTCGAACTGCATGGCCGTGCGGGCACCACCGCCGGCAGGAGTTGCGCGATGGCCGCCTCCGAATTATTGGGGAGGCACTGACATGTACCTGCTCAACGGAGAGCTTTTCGCTGAAATTGACCTCGACAACGCACTGGCGCAACTGCATCAGACCTTGCCGCACCACCTCAGCACACCGCTGGATAGCGCCGTCGTTCTGACCGCCGCGGGCAACTTTGCGCGGCATCTGCACAGCGCCGAACTGCCGCTGGATGACGAACAACGCCTGGCGCTGATTGATTTCTGTCAGCCTCACGCCCTGCAAACCAAACTTGAACGCGAACTGGGTGATCAGGCCGATTCACTGCGGCGTGTTGATTATCAGCAATCGCGCTTTGAGCGCTGGAGCCCCTTGGGCCTGGTGGTTCACATCACCCCGGCCAACGCGCCGCTGCTGGCCTGCTGCGCCATGCTCGAAAGCCTGTTGGCCGGTAACCTCAACTGGCTACGCCCCAGCCGCAGCGACCAAGGCCTGACCGCGCGCCTGCTGCACGCATTGGTGCAATGCGACCCCAGCGGTCAACTATGCCATTACGTCGCAGTGTTACCCGTAGCCACGGAGCAGATCGGCCGCTTGTGCAAAATGGCCAATGGCGTATCGGCGTGGGGAGGCGAAACCGCGCTGCAAGCCATCCGCCAACAGTTGCCACCCGGATGCCGCTGGATCGACTGGGGGCACCGCATCAGTTTCGCCTACCTGACGCCAGACGCGGCCTCGCCGCCAGCACTGGACGCGATTGTCGATGAAGTCTGCCGACTGGACCAACAAGCTTGCTCCAGCCCGCAATGGTTGCTGGTCGACAGCGACGATCCCGCCGTTGTGCAAGGCATCGGCAGCGCACTGTCCGAGGCATTCGAGCGTCGCGTCGGGCAATGGCCGGCGCTGGCTCCGACGGTTCAGGAAGCCAGCGAGATCACCAGCCATACCCTGATGGCGCGTCTGGGCCAAAGCTTTTCCGGCAGCACCGGGCAGGTCTGGAGCGCGACGGGCTGGCGGCTGATCTGGAGCCATGATCGGTTGCTTGCGCCTTCGCCGCTGTTTCGCACATTGCTGCTCAAACCACTGCCACGGGCGCGACTGACGCAAACGCTGCTGCCTTGGCGCAACGTGTTACAGAGTTGCGCGCTGGTCTGCGGTGAGGCGCAGATCAATGAACTCGCACGCACATTGATTGCAGCGGGCGTCAGCCGAATTACGCCGATCAATGCGATCCATGACGGCTACGACGGCGAGCCCCACGACGGCGTTTACGCACTGCAACGCCTGAGCCGCCGCGTGTCGGTCAGCCTCGCGCCAACGCAGTTGCCCACCCATATGAACCTCGACCAGCCACCTTGCGCACTCACACTGACAGGTCTGCCGATCACCGACAAAGCAGCGTTTATCGGGCAACCGACGACAGCGGCGGCGCAGCTGTTTTTCCGCTCCGGCGGCAGCAGCGGCACACCGGCGCTGTCGGGCTTCAGTTACCGCGATTTTCAACGGCAAATGCGCGCGACGGCCGATGGGTTGTTCGCGGCGGGCCTTGATCCGCGCCGCGACAAGGTGATGAACCTGTTCTTCAGTGGCGGCTTGTACGGCGGCTTCTTCAGTTTTGCCAAAGTCCTGGAATTGCTGGGTGCGACGCACCTGCCCATGGGCGCGCCGGCCGACGATGATTACCGCGATATTGCGCAAGTGATCATCGAGCAGCGCGTGACCGTGCTGATCGGCATGCCCAGCACCCTGCATCGATTGTTCCTCAACGAGGGGCCGCGTCTGAGTCGTTATGGGGTGATTGAAAAGGTTTTCCTCGGCGGAGAGCACATCAGCGATCAGTGCCGCGAATTACTGCATCGCTGCGGCGTCGCCAGCATCCGTTCGGCGGTGTACGGCAGTGTCGATGCGGGGCCATTCGGGCATGCCTGCGCCGCCACCGGCGACGGCGTGTTTCATCTGATGGACGCTATCCAGCAGCTGGAAATCGTCGCACTGGAGCAGGACAAGCCGGTCATTGGCGATGAAGTCGGCCGTTTGCTGTTCACCTCCAAAGCACGTGAAGGGCAACAGGTGCAGCGCTATGAAGTCGGCGACACCGGCCGCTGGCTGCCCGGCGACTGCCCGTGCGGGCTGAATTCGCCGCGTTTCGAATTGCTGCAACGACACGGCCGGCTGCTGCGCATCGGCAGCGATTTCATCTGTCTGAACGAACTCGCCCGGCACTTGCAGGCGCCGTTTCAGTTACACCTCGATCACGCCCCCGATGGCCTCGAGCGCCTGCTGATTCACAGCCCTGGCGAACCCGCAGACATTCTCTGCCGACTCGAGGGCTACGCGACGCTGGCGACACTCGTGCGCACCGGGCTTCTCACCGTGCAGGCGCAAACCTGTGAGCCGCAACATTTCGACAGAAACAAACACAGCGGAAAGATACCGCCAGTAATCGATTCGCGCCGTTAACAGCGATCGTCAGCCATGGCCAAAATAATTAACGAGAGCACCATGAATACAACAACAGAACTTGGCAAGTTGTGCGCTTTTGCCCGCGAACATTCAGCGTATTACGCCAGACATTTGCAAAACGTTGCGCCGCAGACAAACACCCTGGATGAACTTCCGGTAATTGATCCACAACAATACTGGGCAAGTAGCGAAAACCTGGAACAATGGCCGGTACTGACCTCAACGGTCGAACGCGCCCTGGTATTCAAGACCGGTGGAACAACCAGCGCCGGTAAACTTTCAGTATTTACCCGCGAAGAATGGCAGACACTTGTGCGGGACTTCGGCAGCCATCTCGCCGGTCAACTCAATCCCGGCGACCGGGTGGCGAACCTGTTTTTCGTCGGCGACCTGTACGCCAGTTTCATTTTTATCCACGACGCCCTGGCGCACGAACCGGCGGGTGTTACCGAATACCCGTTTACCGGCGACGTCGACCCTGCGGTGCTGGCCGACTCGATCCGCCAACACCGGATCAATGTGCTGGCCGGCGTACCCGCACAATTGCTGACATTCGCCGGCGTGCTGGAGCGTCAGGCGCGAACCCTGGGCGAAGTCGAGACAATCCTTTACGGCGGAGAAAGCCTGTTCACCGGACAATTGCAGGCATTGCACCGGGTGTTTCCCAACGCGCGGATTGCCTCGATCGGTTACGCCAGTGTCGACGCCGGTTTCATCGGTGCCGCAAGCCGCGATTGCGCACTCGGCGAGCATCGGATGCTGGCCAGCCACAGCGTGCTGGAAATCGTCGATGAACACACCGGTGAAGTGATCGAAGAATGCGACCGAACCGGGCGACTGCTGATCACCAACCTCACCCGCCGACTGATGCCGCTGATCCGCTACCCCGTGGGTGATCTCGCTTGCTGGCGAGAGCCGGCTACCGCGTCGATGCGCAAGTTCGCCTTGATGGGCCGCAGCGCCAGCAGTCAGCGGGTGCGCGTGAGCAGCCTGACTCTGTTGATCGAAGACATTGCCGCAATCGTCGCACGCATCACCGCCAGCGACGACTGGCAACTGGTAATCAGCCAATCGGCCAACGTCGATATCGTATGCCTGAAATGGCTACCCGACACGCTGACGGCCGAGACCGCTGACGCCAACACGACCTTGCAGCGTGCACTGATCGAGCAATACCCGCTGATCATGCAACTCTGCGCTGAGCGCTTGATCGAGTTGCAGATTACCCATTGCACACCCGATGAACTCGCTCGCCATCCGCGTTCCGGCAAGCGCCAACGCGTCGTCGATCTGCGTGTCTACGCCACGCCCGGACCGGAGCAACGTCCATGGACAACTTGACGCTGCGCAGTTATCGCCGATCCGACGCCAGGGCGATCAGCCATCTGTTTCGGGAAATCTATGGCGACCACTACGTGCAGCCGCACGTGTATTTGCCGTTGATGATCAATCAGAACCATGGCGAGGGTCGCTGGCATTCGCTGGTGGCGGAATCCGGGAAAAAAATCCTCGGCCACGCCACGTTGTGCAGAAACGCGGGATCGCCTACGGCGGAACTGGCGTTGAGCGTGGTCCATCCGTCAACACGCGGGCAGAACATCGCGACGCAGTTGGGCATGCGGCTGTTGATCCATGCCCAGGCACTTGGTTGCCACGGCGTGACCATCAAACAGGTGACGCAGCATCTCTACACCCAACGCATGGCTGACCGACTCGGTTTTTGCAGCACCGGGTTGTTGCTTGACTACGTACCCTCACCGTTTGGCGAGCCACTGCCGGAGTCCATCGTCATCGGCTACACCCCTGTGGAAGGCTATCGCCGCCCGCTCCCGGCATTGTCCTGGCCGCAAAGCTGTCACGATTTCATGGCGCACTTGTGCGGCGTATACGGAACACACGACAAAGAAGCGCGTTGGGTGGGAGAGCCGATGCAGGTTGAACAATGCTCAGGACGTTATGACGTGGTGCTGAAAAAACTCGACGCCGGCTTGCTTCAACAGCTACGACGACTGCCCGAACACTGGATGATCTCGATCAGGCTAAGGCTGGCAACAGGCTTCGCCAATGCCGTGGATAGCCTGTCGGCAATGGGCTTCGTCTTCACCGGGATTGCCCCGAATGAACGGGGCGCTGGATGGTTGGCTTTGTTTCATCGAGGCTATCGCGCGCGATCGCTGGAGCTGCGCTGCCCACACCTGCAACGACTGCATGATCAGGCTCAACAACGCGTCGCAGCACGCTGAAGCGAGGCGTTGCCGGGTTCTTGCACATCAACCAGCCCGTTCAAACGTTGAGCGGGCTAAACGGTCAGCCTCAAGCTTTGGCTTTGACACCTTCATCGACCGGTTTCGCGGCGTTGCCTTCACCGTAGGTCTTGAGGTTCTGCAGGACATAGATCGCTTTCTTGAACTCGGGAATCAGACTCTGGCCGTAAGCGTTGCCATTGAGGCCATTATTCTGAATGGCGTCGAGCTGGGTCGCGAAATACTCCAGGGCGTTGAATTTGGCATCGATATCTTTGGTCACGCCAAAACGGTCGAACTTGTCACCGGCGTTCTTCAAGGTAAACGACGTGATCTCGGAGATCAGACCGCGGCTGCGCAGCATCTCGCTCAGATTTCCCAATTGTTTTACCGAAACATTCGCAGGATCAAAGCCCTTGATGGCCTTGCGCATGCCCTGCTTGTCCATTTCAGCGGTATTCAGCGCGGTGGGATTGGTACCGACCTTGGTCAGCATCTGCTGCACTTTGATGCTCTGGGCCACTTGTTTTTTCGCGCCGGTGTTACGAACCATAACGCCTGCCTTGCTCTCCCAGCCGCCGACAATACCGATCGTCATGAGAAGACTCCCTGTGAAATGAACATAAAAAGTATCCGTATTGAACGGCAATAATGGACGCGAGTATCGGCGGGCGAATTGATGGCACCAACCTATTTCTGCACATTTTTACAATTCTTGTACATTCTCGATACAAAAGCCAATTAGCCCGTAACGACTGCCCCGAAGCTGTCATGGCAATGCAATGAAATTTGCTTTTTCGAGCGCTAATAGGCACTGATCAGCCGCTATGTATCAGCCATGGTACTGACCAGTCATCGGTACGCATATTTTTTAGGACGCGAGTACCTAAAGCTTCCAGGCACCACGACGATACGCTGTAGATACCCGCACTGTTCTATCCCCGCCCCCTAATAAGAAACGCTGCTCAAGGACCGGTCTCCATGCCCGCATTCCGCACTATTCAGGCTCGCTACACGCTGTTTCTGGTTCTGTTCATCCTGCTGTTGTCGGTGTTGACCGTGGTCGGCATCAGCCAACTGGTCGCCTCCAAGTTGCGTCACACCGAAGAACAGGTGGTACTCAACCGCATCGCCGAAGTCGCCGAGCAGATTCAGGGCGAGTTGAACAAAGTGCAGGCGCAACAGCGCAGCATCACCCAGACCATCCCGCTGCTCGACAGCGCCGCCATCGACGCGGTGCTGCCAGGTCTGGTCGATCAATACGGCGAGCTCAAAGTATTCGGCGGCGGGATCTGGCCTCTGCCGGGGCAACGTGAAGCCGGGCGCAACAAATTCAGTACGTTCTGGCACCGCGATGCCTCGGGCAAACTCGCCGTCAACACGTTCTGGAACAGCGACGCGGCGCCCAACTATTACGACCAGAACTGGTACAAGGGCGGCATGGCCACACCACGCGGTCAATGCGCCTGGGCGGCGGCGTATAAAGACGACGCCAGCGCCGAGCCGCGCACCAACTGCGCCATGGCCATCCAGAAAAACGGCAACGCGTGGGGCGTGTCGACGATTGACGTCACCCTCGGCTTCTTCAACGATCTGGTGGCGCGCAAGGAAAAAGACCTCAACGCCGAGATGCTGATCGTTGAAGCCGACGGCAAGATCATCAGTAACAGCTCGCGCATCAGTGGCCCGATCGTGCTGAAGAACATCAGCGAACTGGCCGGCACGTCGACTTTCGCCAGCCAGGTCAAAGCCGGGCTGCAAAGCCGCGATCAGGCGCAGCGCATCGAGTTCGATAACAACGGCGAAGCCAGCACGTTCTTCATGCGGCCGATTGAAGGCACGCCGTGGTTCCTCGCCACGGCGCTGCCGACGAAAATGCTCACCGCCCAGCGTGATGACGTCCTCAGCACCTTGAGCCTGTTGCAGATTCCACTGGTGATCCTGCTGGTGCTGTTGCAGGTCTACGCGATTCGTCAGTTGGTGCAACGCATGAAAGCCTTGAAAGCCAACATCGATTTGCTGTCCAGCGGCGATGCTGACCTGACCCGGCGCATCACCATTCGCGCCGAAGATGAACTTGGCGCCATCGGTCACTCGGTGAACACCTTTATTGCCTACCTGCAAAACATGATCGGTGAAGTCACCCAGGCTACCGGCGCCATGGCCTCCAGCCTGGATAACCTGCAACGCACCTCGGCACACACCAGCCAGATTCTGTTGCGTCATGCTTCGGAAACTGATCAGACCGTTACCGCCATCACCGAAATGAGTTCGACGGCAGAAAGCGTTGCGCAGAACGCCGCCGAAACCGCCGCGTTTACCCAGCGCGCCAATGAAAACGCCGACCGTTCGCGGGTGGTGGTGGGCGAAGCGACCAACAGCGTGGTCGCGTTGATCGATGAAGTGGCCAGTGCGACACACAAAGTTGAAAACATGCAGCAGGACGCCCAGCGCATCACCGAAATTCTCGGGGTGATCGGCGCGATTGCCGGGCAGACCAACCTGTTGGCGCTCAACGCGGCCATCGAAGCGGCACGCGCCGGTGAACAGGGCCGTGGTTTTGCCGTGGTTGCCGATGAAGTGCGTGCCCTCGCCGCGCGCACCCAGGCCAGCACCTCGGAAATCAACGAGATGTTGACGCGTCTGACTCAGGGCGTTAGCTCGTCGGTCAGCGCCATGGAAAACACCCAGGCCAGTTGTCAGTCCGCCGCCGACGCGACCGCACGGGTCAACTCCGGTCTGGATGAAATGGCCGGTTCGGTCAGCCACATCAACAGCCTCAGCACCCAGATCGCCACCGCCGCCGAGCAGCAAAGCGCCGTGACCGAAGAAATCAACCGCAGCATGGTGCAGATCCGCCACATGGTCGATGAGCTGGTGCAGAGTGGCAAAGCCAGCGAACTCAACACTCACCAGTTGCTTGAAGCCAACAGCCGGGTGAGCGCGATCATGGGGCGTTTCAAAGTGCGCTGATCGAAGCTCCCATAAGGGTTCTCTGCCCAACAGATAACCCTTATGGGAGCGAGCCTGCTCGCGAAAGCGATCTTTCAGTCCCCGCTTCAGTGTTTGAACTACCGCATTCGCGAGCAGGCTCGCTCCCACAGGTTGGTGCTGCGTTTTGCAACAACTGGAAACATTGCGTTGATGCCCGGCGGCAAAAACCGGTCAAAATGCGTGCTTTCCGATTGTCACCCGAGCCGAGAATCCGTTATGCGAACCCACCTGCGTCTGCTCGCCCTGAGCGCCCTGTTCATCTCCGCAATGGCCCAGGCCGCCGACCTGATTCCGATCGAAGTCCATCGCGATGCCAATTGCGGCTGCTGCAAAAAATGGATCAGCCACCTCGAAGCCAATGGCTTCAAAGTCGAAGATCACGTCGAAAACGACATGAGCAGCTTCAAGCAGCAACATGGCGTACCGCCGCGTCTGGCCTCGTGCCACACCGCGATCATCAACGGCAAATTCGTCGAAGGCCATGTGCCCGCGGAACAGGTTCTGGCCCTGAGCAAGCGTGACGATCTGCTCGGCGTCGCCGCACCGGGCATGCCAATGGGCTCGCCGGGCATGGAAATGGACGGCATGAGTGATGCTTATCAGATTATCGGCCTGAAGAAAGACGGGGCTGACGTGGTCGTGGCGGATTACCCGGCCCATTGATCATCGCGGCGTACGGCGGCCTGTTTCTCGCCGCTTTCGGCGCGGCGACCTTGTTGCCGCTGCAATCCGAGGCGTTACTGGTCGGCCTGATCGTCAGCGAGCGTTACTGGCTGTGGGGGCTGCTGGCGGTGGCGACGCTGGGCAATGTACTCGGCTCGCTGGTCAACTGGTGGCTGGGGCGCGGGATCGAGCGCTTTCAGGATCGGCGGTGGTTTCCGGTCAGCCCCGCGCACATGGCCAAAGCGCGCAAACACTATGAGCGCTACGGTCACTGGTCGTTGCTGCTGAGCTGGTTGCCGATCATTGGCGACCCCCTGACACTGATTGCCGGTGTCATGCGCGAACCACTCGGGCGCTTTCTGTTGATCGTCACCCTGGCCAAAGGTGCACGTTACGGCGTGCTGGCCCTGCTGACGCTGGGGTGGCTGGGTTGAACGTTCAGGCGCGGGCATTGCCTGTGTTTAACGTCGGCGTAATCCGCTCGTTCCAGCATCGGCCGATTTCAAACGGAGTTTGACCTTATGTCTGTCATGTTTTCCCGTTGGCTTCCCTCCCTGCTCCTCTGCGCCGCCCTGCCCCTGTCGGCGCAGGCTGCGACGCCAAGCGAAGCGACGCCGGAAGGCCCGGCCTATGGCCCGGAACTGCAAGGCTTCGATTATCCCTACACCCTTAAACACTTTGCCTTTCAGTCACAGGGCAAATCCCTGCAGATGGGTTACATGGACGTCGCCGCTCACGGCAAGGCCAACGGCCGCACTGTGGTGCTGATGCACGGCAAGAACTTTTGCGCAGCCACCTGGGACAGTTCGATCAAGGCCTTGAGCGAGGCCGGTTACCGGGTGGTCGCACCGGACCAGATCGGCTTTTGCACCTCCAGCAAACCCGACAACTATCAATACAGCTTTCAGCAACTGGCGACCAACACTCAGCAGTTGCTCAAAGCGCTGGGCATTCAAAAAGCCACGCTGCTCGGTCATTCCACCGGCGGCATGCTCGCCACGCGTTATGCCTTGCTGTTCCCCGAGCAGGTCGAGCAACTGGCGCTGGTCAACCCGATCGGCCTGGAAGACTGGAAAGCCCTCGGCGTGCCGTATCGCACCGTGGATCAGTGGTATCAGCGTGAGCTGAAAGTCAGCGCCCAAGGCATCCGTGATTACGAACGCACCACTTACTACGACGGCCGCTGGAAACCGGAATTCGACCGTTGGGTAGACATGCTCGCCGGGCTGAGCAAAGGCCCGGGCAAGACTCAGGTCGCGTGGAACTCAGCGCTGATCTACGACATGATTTTCACCCAGCCGGTGTATTACGAGTTCAAGGACCTGAAGATGCCGACCCTGCTGCTGATCGGCACCTCCGACACCACGGCCATCGGCAAAGACCTCGCGCCGCCTGAGGTGAAAGCGAAAATCGGCCATTACGACGTACTCGGCAAACAAGTGGCCAAGCTGATCCCGCAGTCGACGCTGGTGGAGTTTCCCGGCATGGGCCACGCGCCACAAATGGAAGAACCGGCACAGTTCCACAAGGCCTTGCTCGGCTGGCTGAATACAACCAATCCCGTTCGTTGATGAGGTAAGGCTGATGGCGGTGCAGATTGCAGTAATCGATGACTGGCAGGACGTGGCCCGCGACGTGGTCGACTGGTCGGTGCTCGATAGCCTCGGTGAGGTGACGTTCGAGCACGATTACCCGGCGGACAATGCCACACTGGCCGAGCGACTGGGCCGCTATCAGGTGATCTGCGTGATGCGCGAGCGCACGCGCTTCGATGAGGATTTGCTCAAGCGTTTGCCTCATCTGAAGTTGCTGGTCACCGGCGGCATGCGCAACGCAGCGCTGGATATGCAAGCGGCCGCCAGGCTGGGGATCAAGGTTTGCGGCACCGACAGTTACAAGCATGCCGCGCCGGAATTGACCTGGGCGCTGATCATGGCGGCCACGCGCAATCTGGTGAACGAAGCCAATGCCCTGCGCGACGGTCACTGGCAGCAAGGGCTGGGCGGCGATCTGCATGGCAAGACCCTCGGGATTTTGGGTCTTGGCAGCATCGGCCAGCGCGTCGCGCAGTTTGGCCAGGTGTTCGGCATGCGGGTGATTGCCTGGAGCGAAAACCTCACCGCCGAACGCGCTGAACAGGCTGGCGTGACGTACGTGAGCAAACAGGCATTGTTCGAACAGTCCGATGTGTTATCGGTGCATCTGGTGCTAAGCGAGCGCAGTCGCGGGCTGGTCGATGCGCAGGCACTGGGCTGGATGAAGCCGACGGCCCTGCTGGTCAACACCGCCCGCGGGCCGATTGTCGATGAGGCGGCGCTGATCAAGGCGTTGCAGAAACAGCAGATCGCCGGGGCGGCGCTGGACGTGTTCGAACAGGAACCGCTGCCCGCGATGCACCCGTTTCGAACGCTGGACAATGTACTGGCGACGCCGCATGTCGGGTATGTCAGCCGGCAGAACTATGAGCAGTTCTTTTCGCAAATGATCGAGGATATTCAGGCTTGGGTGGCTGGTCATCCAATCCGTGCGTTAAATTAACCCCCACTGTAGGAGCTGCCGAAGGCTGCGATCTTTTGATCTTCGCTTTTAAATGCAAAATCAAAAGATCGCAGCCTTCGGCAGCTCCTACAGGTGTTGTCTGTGGTCAGCCGATCAACTAACTGCCCGCACCACAACAGTGCAACCGCACTTTCCGCTAGCACAGAATCGTGACCGATCAGTCACCGTTTTAGCCCTCCCTCGCAGAAAAACCTGCACTTCGTCGGTGCGTTCCCCCCTCAAAAGCACGGTCGGCGTGGCCTGCCAACCGATTGTCGAACAATTTACCCATTTGCTCCGCCCCGCTCTAGGATCTGGCCTAGACTGACTTTCGCGGGGTAAAACCGACCGGTCACATCGCGGAAAAAAAGTCGAAACTTTTGCGCGCGGCGGCTGGTCATCTGAAAGACAGGGCCATAGCGACTGGTGCAATCCTTGCAACGGCCCGTTCACCCATTCTGCTTGCGCGTGTTGGGTAGCGTTTGCTCACCGATGCGTGGCGCGTTTGCGCCCGGCCACAGGACTTGGCCATGGACATCGCTTGTTCAAGACAAGAATCAGATCAACGAGACGGGAGATTCATATGATCAGTGCGGCATTGGAAATTCAGGGAGAGCGTGCTCAGCAGGCGGTTGGTGAATCGAGCACCATCAGTGTTCCTGGCAGCCGACAGATCAACATCCCCGGCACAAAAACGCTGACTCCGGTAGCGAGCCAGAACCCCAACAAGAAAAAAGTGTTGTTCGTCACCTCGGAAATCGCCGATCTGGTCAAGACCGGTGGTCTGGGTGACGTCTCCGCTGCACTGCCCCGGGCCATGGCCCATCTGCACGACGTGCGCGTGTTGATCCCCGGTTACCCGCAGGTGATGCACAGCGAAAACCCGATCCATATCATCGGCGAACTGGGTGGCCACGCAGCGCTGCCACCATGCAAGATCGGGCGCATGGACATGCCGGACGGTCTGGTCATCTACGTACTGATCTGCCCCGAACTCTACGAGCGCGAAGGTTCGCCCTACGGCGCCAACAACGGCCGCGACTGGCCGGATAACCACATTCGTTTCGCCCGCCTCGGTCTGGCCGCCGCCGACATCGCCGCCAACCTCGCGCAAATTCACTGGTGCCCGGATCTGGTGCACGCCCATGACTGGCCGGCCGGTCTCGCGCCTGCCTATATGCACTGGCGCGGGCAGCGTACGCCCACCCTGTTCACCATTCACAACCTCGCCTATCAAGGCGTGACCAGCCTCGGCTCCTGCCCGGAGCTGGGGATTCCAGCCCATGCCCTGCAACAGGAAGGCATGGAGTTCTACGGCAAAATGTCGTTCCTCAAGGCCGGCATGGCGTATTCAAGCCATATCACCACGGTCAGCGCCACTTATGCGCAGGAAATCACCACCCCGGATTTCGGCTGTGGCCTCGACGGCTTTCTCGCCGCCAAGACCCAGCAAGGTTTGCTCAGCGGCATCCCCAACGGCATCGATGAGAGCTGGGACGCTGCGACCGATCCGCACCTGTTTGCACCGTTTGCAATTGGCGACTGGGAAGGCAAAGCGATCAACGCCGCGCACGTGCGTGAGCTGTTCGGCCTCAACGATTCCACCGGACCGCTGTTCGCTGTGGTGTCGCGACTGGTCTACCAGAAAGGTCTGGACCTGACGATAGCGGTATCCGAATACATCGTGCAGAACGGAGGCCAGATCGCAATCATCGGTCGCGGCGAACCGGAAGAAGAACAAGCCATGCGAGAACTGGCGCTGCGCTTTCCTGGGCAGATCGGTGTGCGCATCGGCTTCAATGAAACCGACGCCCGGCGCATGTTCGCCGGCAGCGATTTCCTGCTGATGCCTTCGCGTTACGAGCCTTGCGGTTTGAGTCAGATGTACGCCCAGCGCTTCGGCTCGCTGCCGGTGGCGCGCAATACCGGCGGTCTGGCCGACACCATTGAAAACGGCGTCACCGGTTTCCTCTTCGATGAGTCCACCGCTGAAAGCTATCAAGAGGCCCTGAGCCGCGCGTTCAAGGTATTCGCCTTCCCCGAACTGCTCAACGCCATGCGTTGCCGCGCAATGGCTGCGCCGTTCAACTGGTGCAAAGCGGTTGAACCGTACGCCGAACTCTACGAACAACTGGTCGCCAAGGCGCTGGGTAAAGCTCACCACAAATAACCAGGGAGGTTCACCACGATGCCGTTACGGTCTACTGAAACCTGGCCCCACGGCGCGATCATGCTAGACGCCGAACACACGCAATTTGCGCTATGGGCGCCGGATGCGTTTTACGTGAGTGTCGAACTTGAAAACGGCCAGTCGCTGCCGATGCTGCCTCAGGCAGAGGGCTGGTTTGTGATCAAGGCCCGCTGTCCGGCGGGCAACCGCTACCGCTACAACATCGACGGCGAACTGGAGGTGCCTGACCCGGCCTCCAGAGCCCAGGATGGCGACCTCGACCGCCAGAGTGTGGTGGTCGATCCTCTGGCTTATCAATGGCGACACACGGCCTGGCACGGTCGGCCATGGAGCGAAGCAGTGATCTACGAGTTGCACGTCGGTGCGCTCGGTGGTTTCGCGGAAGTCGAACAACATCTGGCGCGCCTTGCAGGCCTGGGCGTCACCGCCATCGAACTGATGCCGCTGGCGCAGTTTCCCGGCGAGCGCAATTGGGGCTACGACGGTGTTTTGCCCTTCGCCCCGCAAGCCTCCTACGGTACGCCGGAACAACTCAAACACCTGATCGACAGCGCCCACAGCCATGGTCTGGCAGTAATTCTCGACGTGGTCTACAACCACTTCGGGCCGGACGGCAATTACCTGCACCGTTACGCCAAAGGCTTTTTTCGCGAAGACAAGCACACGCCGTGGGGCGCGGCGATCGATTTTCGTCGCAGCGAAGTGCGCGAGTTCTTCATCGAAAACGCGCTGATGTGGCTGCTCGAATACCGTTTCGACGGCCTGCGCCTCGACGCCGTGCATGCCATTGAGGATCCGGATTTTCTCAGCGAAATGGCCCGACGCATCCGCGCGCAGATCGATCCCAGTCGGCATGTCTGGCTGACCGTGGAAAACGAACTCAACCAGTCGAGCCTGCTGGAATACGACTACGACGCGCAGTGGAACGACGACGGCCATAACGCCCTGCACGTCCTGCTCACTGGCGAAACCGATGCGTACTACGCCGACTACGCCGCACAACCCACCGAACAATTGGTGCGCTGCCTCAGTCAGGGTTTTGTTTTCCAGGGCCACATCACCCGCCATGGCGAACCACGCGGCGAACCCAGCGAACACCTGCCCTCCACGGCGTTCGTGCTGTTCCTGCAAAACCACGATCAGATCGGCAACCGTGCGTTCGGCGAGCGCCTGCATCACCTGGCCGATCCGCGTGCCGTGCAGGCAGCGACCGTGTTGTTACTTCTGTCGCCGATGATTCCGCTGATGTTCATGGGCGATGAGTTCGCCGCCGAGCAGCCGTTCCTGTTTTTCACCAGTCATCACGGTGAACTGGCCAAGTTGGTGCGCGAGGGCCGCCGCAATGAATTCGCCGCGTTCAGTGCCTTCACCGATCCGCACAAACGCGAGCAGATTCCCGACCCGAACGCCGAAAAAACCTTTCACGCCTCACAGCCCAGGTTGATCGGCAATGGCAGCGTGAAACAGCAGGAAACCCTCACGCTGTACCAGAAGCTGCTGCAATTTCGCCATCAATACATCATTCCACATCTGTCCGGCACGCAAGCGCTCGGCGCCCATATGCTCGGTTATGGCGCGGTCAGTGCGCGCTGGCGTCTGGGCAATGGCAGCGAGCTGCGAATTGACCTGAACCTCAGCGACACGCCAGTGGTCAACCCTCCACAGACCGAGGCCGTGTGGTTGTTTCAACAGCCATCCAGCGTCGATCTATCGGAATCGGGCGAACTGCCCGCGTATTGCGCGCTTGTCAGCCTCACGGCCGCAACCCCTTTGCAACCTCTGGATGGAGAGCGCCTATGAGCGATGCGCAACTGGAAATACTTGCAAGCCGCGCCGGCCTTGCCGTCGACTGGATCGACGCCAACGGCCGCCCGCAAAAAGTCGCCCCGGCGGTGCTGCGCAATGTTCTGATCGGACTCGGCCACCCCGCCAGCACCGCGCAGGAAATCGACGCCAGCCTGCTGGAACTGCAAGCTGCCCAACAAGACCGGCACTTGCCGCCGCTGCTGACCAGCGATGTCGGCGTCGGCCTCGATCTGGGTCGGTATTTCGCCCCGCAAACCCCGTGCGAAATCCACCTTGAAGACGGCTCGCGGCTGGACCTGAAACTGGACTCTGAAGCGGTACTGCCGGGACTGATTCCGGTCGGCTATCAACAGGTGCACATCGGCGATCAATACTTCACCTTGGCCGTGGCGCCTGAGCGTTGCTTCAGTGTCGGCGATGCGGTGGATAATCCGATTCCGCGTGTTTGGGGTCTGAGTGCGCAACTGTATTCGCTGCGCCGCCCCGGCGACGGCGGCTTCGGTGACACCCAAGCGTTGGAGGATCTGGTCCGCGTGGCCGGTGAACGCGGCGCCGATGCGCTGGCAATCAGCCCATTGCACGCCATGTTCAGCGCCGATACCGGGCGCTACAGTCCTTATTCGCCGTCCAGTCGTCTGTTCCTCAATCCCCTGTACGCCGCCCCCGGCGCGATTCTCGGTGAACGCGCTTTGCGCGATGCGATCGACGCAACCGGCCTGGCCGAGCAGTTTGCGCAACTGGAAGACCTGACCCTGATCGACTGGCCAAGCGCCGCCGACGCCAAGCAAAAACTCTTGCAAGCGTTGTACGAAGGTTTCATCGCCGGTGACCACCCACTGCACCCGGACTTCGGCAGTTTCCGCCATGCCGGTGGCGAAGCACTGGAAAACCACTGCCGTTTCGAAGCGATTCAGGAAATGCGCGCCGCCCGTGGTGAAAACCTCGACTGGCGGCAATGGCCGGAACACTGGCACGACCCACGCGGCGCAGCGCTCGAAGCGTTTGCCGAGGAATATGCCGAACGCATCGGCTACTTCGCTTTTTGCCAATGGCTGATCCACCGTTGCCTGGAGCGCGCGCAAACCGCTGCACGCAGCGCCGGCATGGGCATTGGCCTGATCGCCGATCTGGCGGTGGGTGCCGATGGCGCCGGGAGCCAGGCCTGGAGTTTCCAGGATGAATTGCTCGCGTCGCTGACCGTGGGTGCGCCGCCGGACATTCTCAATCGCTCGGGCCAGGGCTGGGGCATTTCCGCATTCTCGCCGGAAGGTCTGATTCGCAATGGCTTTCGTGCCTTCATCGACATGCTACGCGCCAACTTCGCCCATGCCGGCGGCTTGCGCATTGACCATGTGATGGGCCTGCAACGCTTGTGGGTGATCCCCAACGGCGCGGCGCCGGCCGATGGCGCGTACCTGTATTACCCGGTCGATGACTTGCTGCGATTGCTGACCCTCGAATCCCATCGCCACCAGGCCATCGTCCTCGGTGAAGACCTCGGCACGGTGCCCGATGGCCTGCGTGAAAAGCTCATCGCCCGCTCCATGCTCGGCATGCGCGTGCTGCTGTTCGAGCAGGACAACACCTTTTTCAAACCGATTCTCGACTGGCCGGACAACGCCTTGGCAACCACCAGCACCCACGATCTGCCGACGCTCAACGGCTGGTGGCATGGCCGTGATATCGACTGGAACGCACGCTTGGGTTTCGTCGATGCCAACGGTGAAATCGAATGGCGGCATCACCGCCAGCGTGAGCGCGAAGGCCTGCGCAACGCGTTGAGCCAGGACCCGCAAAACTTTCGCGAGGAATCCCACGAGGCCGATCAAGTGGTCGATGCCGCTGTGCGTTTCCTCGGCCACACCCGCGCGCCGTTGGTGCTGTTGCCGCTGGAAGATGCGCTGGGCATCAATGAACAGGCGAATCTGCCCGGCACGATCGACACCCATCCGAACTGGTCACGGCGTTTGCCCGGCACCAGTGAAGCGCTGCTCGATGGCGCGGATGCGGCGCGACGTCTGGAACTGCTCGCTTGCGCGCGCCTGCAGGCTGCCGAGCGTGACCAATGAACCAAACGCTCATCCAGCCCCTGCGTGCGACATTGCGCCTGCAATTTCATAAAGGTTTTACCCTCGAACACGCGGTGCCATTGGTGCCGTACTTCGCCCGGCTCGGCATCAGCCATATTTATGCCTCGCCGCTGCTCGCAGCGCGGGCCGGTTCGATGCACGGCTACGACGTGGTGGACCCGACCCAGGTCAACCCGGAACTTGGCGGCGAGCCGGCGTTACGGCGCTTGGTCAGCACGTTGCGCGAACACAACATGGGCCTGATCCTCGACATCGTCTCCAACCACATGGCGGTCGGTGGCAGCGACAACCCGTGGTGGCTTGATCTGCTGGAATGGGGACGGCTGAGTCCTTATGGCGAGTTCTTCGACATTCAATGGCATTCGCCGGACCCACTGATGGAAGGCCAGTTGCTGCTGCCGTTCCTCGGCAGCGATTACGGCGTAGCCTTGCAGGAAGGCACGCTGAAACTGCACTTCAATGCGCAGACCGGCAGTTTCCATGTCGAGCACTACGACCATCACTTCCCGGTGTGCCCGAATGATTACCCTGAGCTGCTGAAATCCACGGATGCACTGAAGCCGTTGGCCGATCGCTTCGGCGCCCTCAGCTATCAGACCGATGCCCATTCACTGGCGATGCCGCTGAAAGAACAACTGCGGCAACAGGCGACAGACCCGCAGATCCTCGAAGCGATCCAGAACAACCTGCAGCACTACGACTCGACCACCGAAGAAGGCTTCCACAAACTGCATGAGTTGCTCGAACGTCAGAGCTATCGCCTGGCGAGTTGGCGCACGGCGGCTGACGACATCAACTGGCGGCGCTTTTTCGACATTAACGAACTCGGCGGGCTGCGTGTTGAGCGTCCGGCAGTGTTCGAAGCCACCCACGGCAAGATCTTCCAGTTGATTGCCGAAGGGCTGGTCGACGGTTTGCGCATCGACCACATCGACGGTCTCGCCGACCCGCGCGGTTACTGCCGAAAACTGCGCCGCCGGGTTGATCTGCTGGCGCCGGGCAGGCATCTGCCGATCTACGTCGAGAAGATCCTCGGCGCCGGCGAAACCCTGCACCGCGATTGGGCGGTGGATGGCACCACCGGTTATGAATTCATGAATCAGCTGTCGCTGCTGCAACACGACCCGGACGGCGAATTTGTGCTCGGTGACCTCTGGCAACGGCGTACCGAACGTCCGGCCGCGTTCATCGAGGAAGCGCAACTGGCGCGCCAGCAGATCCTCAACGGCTCGCTCGCCAGCGATTGCGAAAGCGTCGCCCAGGCGCTGCTGCAAGTCGCCCGCGATGACCTGATGACCCGCGACCTGACCCTCGGGGCGATCCGCCGAGTGCTGCAAGCGTTGATCGTGCACTTCCCGGTGTATCGCACGTACATCAGCGCCATGGGCCGCTCCGCGCAGGATGAAAAGTTCTTCCAGCAGGCCATGGACGGCGCGCGACAGAGCCTCGGTGAAGGCGACTGGCCGGTGCTCGACTGCGTTGCCGCCTGGCTTGGCGGTACGCCATGGCGGCGTAAACCGCGCGGGCGTTCGCGCAAGATTCTCAAGCATGCCTGCGTACGCTTTCAGCAACTGACCTCACCGGCAGCGGCCAAAGCCGTGGAAGACACCGCGCTGTATCGCTCCGCCGTGCTGCTGTCGCGCAATGACGTCGGCTACAACACCGAACAGTTCAGCGCTCCGCTCAGCGACTTTCATGCGGTCAATCAACAACGGCTGAGTGAATTCCCCGACAACTTGCTGGCCACCGCGACCCACGATCACAAACGTGGTGAAGACACCCGCGCACGTCTGGCCGTACTCAGTGAACGCAGCCATTGGTACGCCGAGCAGATCGAGCTGTGGCGCGCCCTCGCCCGTCCGGTGCGGGTGGATGATCAGATGCCATCGAGCGGCGATGAGCTGATTCTCTATCAAGCGTTGCTGGGCAGTTGGCCGCTGCAACTGCGTGACGACGACCAGGCGGGTTTCGCCGATTACGCCAAGCGCATCTGGCAATGGCAACAGAAAGCCCTGCGTGAAGCCAAGCTGCAAAGCAGTTGGAGCGCACCGAGCGAAAGCTACGAAAACGCCGCGCATGCGTTCACCGAAAAACTCCTCACCGGTGAGGAAGGCGAACTGCTGCGCGCCGCGCTGAGCAAGACCGTCAACAGCATCGCCGCCGCCGGCGCGCTCAATGGCTTGGCGCAAACCTTGCTGCGCATGACCGTGCCGGGTGTGCCCGATTTGTATCAGGGCAATGAGTTCTGGGACTTCAGCCTGGTCGATCCGGACAACCGCCGGCCGGTGGATTACGCCGCTCGCGAACACGCTTTGCAGGAGCCATTGCCACCTGTGGAGTTGCTGGCGAACTGGCGTGACGGGCGTATCAAGCAAGCCTTGATTGCCCAAGTGCTGAACCTGCGCGTGGAGTATGCCGAGCTGTTCCGCCGGGGCAGCTACCAGGCCCTGGAGGTGCTCGGCAGTCAGGCGCACAACGTGCTCGCGTTTGCCCGTGAGCACGCGGGCAAGCAGGCCATCGTGATCGTGCCGGTCCGTTGCGCGACCCTGCTGGAAAACGGTGCTGTACCTCAGGTCGATGCGCTGCGCTGGGGCGATACGCGAGTGGTTTTACCGTTCGCCGCCTCTGCGACAAACCTGAAGGGACTTTTTTCAAGCAGCGCAGTCACAAAAAACAGGGAGCTGAATATCAGCGACGCGCTGGGGGATGTCCCGGTCAATCTCTTTATCCAACACTTAACGTAAGCATGAGTTCAGTTCAGGAGCATTGCGATGAGTACCGACGATAAACGCATCCGCGAATTCGCCTATCAAATCTGGGAATCGGAAGGTAAGCCCGAGGGGCATGAAGAACGCCACTGGGAAATGGCGCGCAAGCTCGCCGAAGCGGAAGCGCTGGCACCGAAGAAACCGCCGAAAGCCGCCGGCAGCAAACCGGCTGGCAAGACAGCCGAGGCCAAGGCCCCGGCCGCCAAGCCGAAACCACCGGCCAAAGCCAAACCGGCCAGCGCCGCCAAAGTGATTCCCCCGGGCGAAAAGCCTGCCGAGAAAAAGCCTCGGGCGCCGCGAAAGCCTTCGGCGATCTGACGCTTTAACGACGATTGAACTGAATGACCGTGTGGCGGGTTCGCTCGCCACCGAGGGCTCACTCGCCCTGAAGAAACCCACCAATCCCCTGTAGGAGTGAGCCTGCTCGCGATAGCTATCTGACATTCAACATTGATGTCGCCTGATAGACCGCTATCGCGAGCAGGCTCACTCCTACAGGGGGATGTGTAAGCCCAGAAATTACCCGTTTTGCAGGAGCAATCATGACCCGTCCAAAGAATGCCGAACCCACCGCGCACGCCGAGCCGTCGAGAATCCGTGAAGGCCTGCCCTTCCCGCTCGGTGCGACCTGGGATGGTCTGGGGGTGAACTTTGCTCTGTTTTCCGCCAACGCCACCAAGGTCGAACTGTGCATCTTCGACGATGCCGGCGAAGTTGAACTCGAACGCATCGAACTGCCGGAATACACCGACGAGATCTACCACGGCTACCTGCCTGATGCGCACCCGGGGCTGATCTACGGTTACCGCGTCTACGGCCCGTATGACCCGGCCAACGGCCACCGCTTCAACCACAACAAATTACTCATCGACCCGTACGCCAAGCAACTGGTCGGTCAACTGAAATGGTCGGAAGCGTTGTTCGGCTACACCATCGGCCACCCCGACGCCGACCTCAGTTTCGATGAGCGCGACAGCGCGCCCTTCGTGCCCAAATGTAAAGTCATCGACCCGGCGCACACCTGGGGCAACGACCACCGCGTCAGCGTGCCGTGGGACAAAACCATCATTTATGAAACCCACGTGCGCGGCATCAGCATGCGTCACCCTTCGGTACCGGAGAACGTACGCGGCACCTTTGCCGGGCTGATGGTCGACGACGTGCTCGAACACATTCGCAAGCTCGGCGTGTCTACCGTCGAATTGCTGCCGATTCATGCCTTCGTCAATGACCAGCATCTGCTGCATAAAGGCATGACCAATTACTGGGGTTACAACAGCATCGCGTTCTTCGCCCCGGACCCGCGCTACCTGGCCAGCGGCAAGATTGCCGAATTCAAGGAGATGGTCGCGCACCTGCACGAAGCCAACCTCGAAGTGATCCTCGACGTGGTCTATAACCACACCGCCGAGGGCAACGAGCAAGGCCCGACCCTGTCGATGCGCGGCATCGACAACGCCTCGTACTATCGCTTGATGCCCGACGACAAGCGCTACTACATCAATGATTCCGGCACCGGCAACACCCTCGACCTGAGCCACCCGTGCGTGCTGCAAATGGTCACCGACTCGCTGCGTTACTGGGCCAGCGAGATGCACGTCGACGGTTTCCGCTTCGACCTGGCGACGATTCTCGGCCGCTACCACGACGGTTTCGACGAGCGTCACAGCTTCCTCGTTGCTTGCCGTCAGGACCCGGTGCTGCGTCAGGTGAAGATGATCGCCGAGCCATGGGACTGTGGCCCCGGTGGTTATCAGGTCGGCAACTTCCCGCCGGGCTGGGTCGAATGGAACGACAAGTTCCGCGACACCGTGCGCGCGTTCTGGAAAGGCGACGACGGCCAGGTTGCCGATTTCGCCAGCCGCATGACCGCTTCCGGTGAGATGTTCAACCAGCGCGGGCGGCGGCCGTACTCCTCGGTGAACTTCATCACCGCCCACGACGGTTTCACTCTCAACGACCTGGTCTCTTACAACGACAAGCACAACGAAGCCAACGACGAAAACAATCAGGACGGCAGCAACAACAACCTGTCGTGGAACCACGGCGTCGAAGGCCCGACCGACGATCCCGAAATCAATGCCCTGCGCCATCGGCAGATGCGCAATTTCTTCGCCACCTTGCTGCTCGCCCAAGGCACGCCGATGATCGTCGCCGGTGATGAGTTCGCCCGTACCCAGGACGGCAACAACAACGCCTATTGCCAGGACAGCGAGATCGGTTGGGTCAACTGGGACCTGAGCGAGGACGGCAAGGCATTGCTGAAATTCGTCAAGCGCCTGATCAAGCTGCGCCTGGCTTATCCGATCCTGCGTCGCGGCCGCTTCCTGGTTGGCGAATACAACGAGGACATCGGCGTCAAGGACATCACCTGGCTGGCGCCGGATGCCACCGAGATGACCACCGAGCATTGGCACGATGCGCACAACCGCTGCCTGGGCATGTTGCTCGACGGCCGCGCGCAGGAAACCGGGATTCGCCGCAAGGGTGCGGATGCGACGCTGCTGCTGGTGGTCAACGCCCATCATGACATCGTCAACTTCACCCTGCCGGAAGTACCGGAAGGCAGTTTCTGGACCTGCATGATCGACACCAATCAGCCGTCGATCCGTGGTCAGGAACGCTTCGATTTCGGCCACGAATACTCGGTCACCGGGCGCTCGCTGCTGCTGTTCGAACTGCAACGTGATGAAGAAGACTGATATGGACCTGCACCGTTATCTGAGCCGACGACCAACGGATTATCCGCACACCGCAGCCCTCGGCGGGTGCCTGCGGGCGCTGGTCGAGGCCGGGCTGGATCGTCTGCCGTTACCGGGCAGTGGCCGCACGCTGGAGCGCTTTCAGCAGTTGGCGGAAGTCGGCGGGCATGACCTGGGTCTGTGCAAACTGTTTGAAGGCCACACCGACGCGCTGGCGATCATTGAACAACTCGGCGGCTCACCTACGCCGGGCAGCACTTGGGGCATGTGGGCAGCGGAGCCACCGCAAGCACGAGTCAAAGTCAGCCCAGTCGGGCACATGGTCGCGCTGCATGGACGCAAGGCATGGTGCTCCGGCGCCGCCGTGCTCAGCCACGCCTTGCTCACCGCCTGGGATGGCGACGATCAGCAGCAACTGGTCGCCGTCGCCCTCGACCAACCGGGCGTCACCGTCACCGAGCAAGGCTGGCAAGCGGTGGGCATGGCGGCTACTGGCAGCGTCGAGGTGCTGTTCGACGGTGCCGAAGCGCAGGCCATTGGCAATCCCGGCGACTATCTGCAACGCCCGGGTTTCTGGCAGGGCGGGATCGGTATTGCCGCGTGCTGGTACGGCGCCGCACGGCAAATCGCCGACGCGTTGCGCATCCAGTGTGAGCAACGCCCGGAACCGCACGCCCTCGCCCATCTCGGCGCGGTCGATAGCGCCTTGCAGGCCGCGGCGGATGTGTTGCGCTTCAGCGCCTTGCACATCGATGCGCACCCGGAAGACAACGCCGAATTACTCGCCCGTCGTGCCCGCGCGGTGGTCGAGCAGTCGGCTGAACAGGTGATGCGTGAGGTCGGGCGCGCCCTCGGTGCCGGGCCGTTTTGCAAGGATCGCCACTTTGCCCGGCTCAGCGCTGATCTGCCGGTGTTCCTGCGCCAGAGTCATGCCGAACGGGATCTGGCCGCGCTCGGGCAAATGGTGGCCGGGCACTCCGCGGAGGCATGGGCGCTATGAAAACCAATCCGATTGTCGGCCAGGGCACCAGCCTGCACCAATGGCAGGCTTCGCGGCATCTGGCGGAACTGGATAGCATCGACATCCTCAGTCTGGTGCCTCCGGGCGCCCGGGCGGTGATTGTCGCGCCGCACCCGGACGACGAAGTGCTCGGTTGTGGCGGTTTGCTGCAATTGCTCGCTGAGGCCGGTCGGCCTTTGCAACTGATGTCGGTCACCGACGGCAGCGCCAGTCATCCCGGTTCAAGTCGCTGGCCGGTGGAACGTCTGAGCGTGGTGCGTCCACAGGAATCGGCCGAAGCGCTGCGTCGTCTCGGTCTGCCGATGCACCGCGTGAAGTGGCTGCGCGGTGGCTTCAGCGACACCCAGGTGGCGGCTCAGGAAGCGGAGCTGGTCGATTTCATCGAACGTCATCTGCGTCCCGACGACGTGCTCTTTACCACGTGGAGCGAGGACGGACATTGCGACCACGAAGCCGTCGGCCGCGCCAGTGTCGAGGCTGCCCGTCGCGTCGGTGCGACTTGCCATGAACTGCCGGTGTGGACCTGGCACTGGGCAACTCCGGAAGACGCCTTCGTACCGTGGCAACGCGCACGCAAGATTCTTCTGACGCCGGCGCAAGTCGCGCGCAAACGCCACGCGGTGCACGCTTTCGCCAGTCAACTGGAAGGCGATCCTGACGCCGGACTCGGTCCGGTGCTCGCACCGTATGTGCTCGATCGCCTCTTACAGCCCTTCGAAGTGGTGTTTCTATGAGTGTCGAGGATCGCTATTTCGACGGTTTGTTCGCCGGCAACGATGACCCATGGGCGTTCCGTGAGCGCTGGTACGAGCAGCGCAAACGCGCGATCACCCTCGCCGCCCTGCCGCGTCCGCACTACCGGGCAATCTTCGAACCGGGTTGCGCCAACGGCGAGTTGAGCGCCGAACTGGCCGCGCGTTGCGATCGGTTGTTGTGCTGTGACACGGCCAGTGCGGCAGTGACTCTGGCGCGCACGCGGTTGAGCGTGTTCGACCACGCCGAAGTGCGGCAAAACCGTCTTCCGGGCGACTGGCCGGAGGAAAAATTCGACCTGATCGTATTTAGCGAGATCGGCTACTACCTGGATAGTCAGGATCTGACAGAAGTGATCCGTCGAGCCAGTGATTGCCTGACTGCCGACGGCCAGTTCCTCGCCTGTCACTGGCGTCCGCCCATTGACGGCTGCCCGCTGAATGCGCGGCAGGTTCACGACCTGATTCACGAAAAACTGCATCTGCCCCGTCTGGTCTTGCATCAGGAAGCGGACTTCATCCTTGAGGTGTGGAGCCGCGAACCGCGCTCGGTGGCGGCACTGGAGGGCTTGCGATGATCGGCATTCTGATCCCGGCGCACAATGAGGAAGACTTGCTCGACGACTGCCTGAGCGCGGCCATGCGCGCCAGCCGCCACGGTTTGCTGGCCGGTGAAAAGGTTGAAGTGTTGGTGGTGCTCGACAGCTGCACCGACCGCTCGGCGCAGATTGTCAGTCGCTATCCGGTGCTGAGCCTGCACATCGACGCACGCAATGTTGGCCAGGCCCGGGCGGCCGGCGCGCAGCTATTGCTGGAGCGCGGCGCGCGCTGGATCTCTTGCTCGGACGCCGACAGCCGCGTGGCCGACGACTGGCTGGTGGCGCAACTGGGGTTGGGCGCGGACGCGGTATGCGGTACCGTCACGGTCGAACGCTGGCACGAGTCGTTCGATGAAGCGGCGCAAATCCGCTATCACCGGCATTACCATGCCAGCGATGGCCATCGGCATATCCACGGCGCCAATCTGGGCATCAGCGCCGACGCCTATCGCTGGGCCGGGGGCTTTAAACCGCTGGCCTGCGACGAAGATGTGCAATTGGTGCGGGAGCTGGAACTCGACGGCGCGAACATCGCCTGGAGCCATCGCCCGCAAGTGCTCACCAGCGCGCGGTTCGACAGCCGTGCGCGCGGTGGCTTTGGTGACTATCTGCGAAACCTGGCACAGATGGAGCAAAAAAAAGCGGATCAGATTGATCTGTGACGCGACGAACTACGCTTCATGAGCAATACTCTGCTGCGCGGCAATCCAGGGTTCGGAGCGTCGCTGGGCAATCAACCAGCCTTCACGGGTCGGCGGCGTCTGGCAATCACCGCCAAACGCACGACTGAGGGCGAAACAACACAAGGACGTCACACCATGAAACCGTTAACCCTCAGCGACAGCAGTTCGTCGGCGCAAATCTGGAACAGCGCCCCGCAACTGGACAACATTCCGGTCATCAATACTTTAAGTCTGGTACCCGCCGGCGCCCGCGCCGTGGTCATCGCGCCGCATCCGGGCGATGAAGTGGTCACCTGTGGCGGTCTGCTGCAATTACTCTCCAGCCTCGGTCATCCGTTGCAATTGCTCTCGATCACCGATGGCAGCGCCAGCCACCCGGGTTCGCGGCAATGGTCGGAAAAACGCCTGAGCGTGTTCCGCCCGCAGGAAAGCGTCGAGGCCCTGCGCCGTCTCGGCTTGCCAATGCACAGCCTGAAATGGGTGCGCGGTGGTTTCACTGACAACGCTCTGTGCGAACAGCAAGCGCAAGTGACCGAATTCATCAGCCGCTACCTGCGCCCAGGCGATGTGGTGTTCAGCACCTGGCGCGGCGATGGCAACGACGACCATGAAGCGGTGGGTCGGGCCAGCGCGCATGCAGCGGAACAAGCCGGGGCGACCTTCCACGATGTACCAGTCTGGGCCTGGCACTGGCCCGAGCGCGACCAGCAACTGATCCCTTGGGAACGCGCGCGCAAACTGCGCCTCGACACCTGGACCGTCGCGCGCAAGAGCCACGCCACCCATGCTTACGCCAGTCAGCTCAAGGGTGAACCGGCGATTGGTATTGCACCGATGCTGCCGCCGGTGATTCTCGAAAGAATGCGCCTGCCCTACGAAATCGTGTTTGTCTGACGCCGTTTCGGGTGGGAGCGAGCCTGCTCGCGAAAGCGGTGGTTCTACCAACTTATGTATTGGATTTACCGACGCCTTCGCGAGCAGGCTCGCTCCCACAGGAATTGGGTTGTCATCAACCATGATTTGCAAGGAACTGCCGCACCTCGCCATCAGTCGCATGAATAAGCGGCCCGCAATCCAGAGGAGTGAACGTGTCCAGCGAACCCAAGCGTCATGTTGTCGACGCGCCTGTCATTCATCGTCTTAGGGTGCTGACGGTCAACACCCACAAAGGCTTCACCGCGCTTAACAGGCGATTCATCCTGCCGGAGCTGCGCGAAGCGGTGCGCAGCACCTCGGCCGATCTGGTGTTTCTGCAAGAAGTGGTGGGTGAACACGAACGGCATTCGAACCGCTACAACGAATGGCCACAAACCTCGCAATACGAATTTCTCGCCGACAGCATGTGGAGCGATTTCGCCTACGGGCGCAATGCCGTTTACCCCGACGGCCACCATGGCAATGCCCTGCTGTCGAAATACCCGATCCGTGAATACCGCAACCTCGACGTGTCGATCACCGGCCCCGAGCGCCGTGGACTGTTGCACTGTGTGCTCGACGTCCCGGGTCACACCGAGGTCCACGCAATCTGCGTGCACCTGAGTCTGCTCGAAAGCCACCGGCAATTACAGCTGCAACTGCTCTGTCAATTGCTCGAATCGCTGCCCGACGATGCCCCGGTGATCATCGCCGGCGACTTCAACGACTGGCAGTTACAGGGCAACGCCGCCCTCGCCCGTCGTGACTACCTGCACGAAGCGTTCGAGCGCCACCATGGGCGCCCGGCCAAGACCTACCCGGCGCGGTTTCCATTGCTGCGACTGGACCGGATCTACCTGCGCAATGCCAGTAGTCATGACCCGCAGATCCTCGGCAACAAGCCGTGGACGCATCTGTCCGATCACCTGCCGCTCGCGGTAGAGGTGCATCTGTAAGCGCATTTCTGACAAGACCGTCCGTCAGCCATGCTTGAACCGCGAGGAAATTCATCTACACCTAAAAAAGCTCAAGGAGTAGCGCATTCAATCCGTTAGATCATGGACTTGATGTAAGGCATCAACTGTAAACGATGCCTAGACCATGACACGCTCAAGGATGAATTCCCCGAATTTGCCGTAGGGAATGACCATGCCGCGCTACTCCACGCACTTGCTGACATTACCGCACGCCTTGCTCCTGCCTGCTTCCTTGCTGATTTTGACCAGCCACCCCGTTTCAGCGGCCTGCACGCTCGTGCCCGGGCCGGGCAATGACAATTTCACCTGTGACAGCGGTACCAGCGGTTCGCTGACGGATCTCGCCGGCAACAACAGCCTGACATTCGCCGCTAACGGCAGCGGTCAGATCAATGGCAGCGTGACCTTCGGCGTTGGAGCCGACCGGGTCGAAATCAACTCCGGCGTGATTACCGGCGCGGTCAATCAGGGCAACGGTATCGATGACTTTGTCATGACGGGCGGCTCAATTGGCTCGTTGGCTCAAGGCGACAGCCGCGATACGTTCTTGATGAACGGGGGCATCATCGTCGGCGCCTTTGAGGATGGCGACGTCGCGCGCATGACGGGCGGCACCATCGGCCGCGTGGACATGAAACTCGATAACAATATTTTTGACCTGTCGGGCGGGCAGATTATTGGCAATCTGGTCACCGGTTTCGGCACTGACACCATTATCGTTTCCGGTGGCCGCATCGGCGGCAACATTAGTGTCAGCGGCGGCAACGACAGCATCACGGTGAGCGGTGGGGAAATCGTCGGCGAGGTTCGCGCCAGCGTGGGTGATGACCGTTTGCTGTGGGATGGCGGCGGCATTATCCGTTCGACGATCCTCATGGACGTCGGCAATGACACCGTCACCCTGCGCAATCTCGACGATAATATTCTTGCGCTGACGCCCAGCGTTAATGGCGGCGTCGGTAGCGATACCCTGTCACTGGATAACACCCGCACGGCCCTGCCCGCGAGCTTCATCAATTGGGAAGCGGTGAGCCTGGTTAATGGCTCGCAACTTGATCTGGGGTCGTCAGGACTGGTGCTGGGGGACGCCGGCACCGGCAGTGGCGTGTTGAACATCGATACCCGCAGCACATTGTTTGCCACACAAGGTACGGTGGCATCGGCGGTGGCGGGTCAGCCAGTGACGCTGAATAACGCGGGGATCATCGATTTGACCCGCAATAACAGCCGCACTGACGATACGCTGACCGTACAGGGCAACTACGTCGGTAACAGCGGCCAGTTACGCTTGCAAAGCTTGGTCGGTGGCGATGATTCACCGAGTGACAAACTGGTGGTCAACGATGGCAGCTTAAGCGGCGGCACGGTGATCACGGTCAGCAACCTCGGCGGACTAGGCGGCCTGACCGAGGTGAACGGCATCCAACTGGTGCAGGCGCAAGGCAGCACGCTGAGCAGCAATAACGCCTTCACCCTCAATGGCCCGGTGTCGGCCGGAGCTTACGATTACTATCTGTTCAAAGGAGGTGTCACTGCCGGCACGGAAAACAGCTGGTATCTGCGCTCCGCCATCGTTGCGCCGCAGCTGGTGAGCGCTCCCAACCCCGATCCAACGCAGCCGCCCATCCTGGTGCCGGTGGTCGCTACCCCCGTAGCGGCGGCGACGCCGGCCGGGAGCCCGCCGTTGCCGGTATTGCCCGCAGCCGTTGCGGGAGCCGAACCGATCCCTTTGTATCGCCAGGAAGTCCCGACTTGGTCGGTGTTGCCGCCCGCTGCCGCGCAACTGACGCTTAACGCCCTGGGCACCTTTCATGACCGTCAGGGCGATCAACGCCTGCTCGCGGAAACCGGTGCATTCGGCGCCGGATGGGGCCGTGTCTATGGTAAAAATCTCGAGCAGACCTGGGCCGGCACGGTCACGCCGCGACTGGATGGCTCGCTCAATGGCTTTCAGGTCGGCAACGATCTGTACAGCTCGCAGACGTCCGGCAGCCTGAATCAGCGCTTGGGTTTCTTTGTCGGTCACAGCCGCTTGCAAGGTGATGTCGACGGTTTCAACGAAGGCTTTCAGCACAACAGCGCCGGCAAGATCAAACTCGAGGGCGACAGCTATGGCCTGTACTGGACGCTGACGGCGCCCACCGGCGGGTACCTCGATACCGTGGTAATGGGCACTCGCTTCGACGGTGACAACCATTCCGATCGCGGGGTAAAACTGGACAATCGCGGGCACGCCCTGACGTTGTCCACCGAGGCCGGTTACCCGTTGCCGATCAATGACACCTGGGTGATCGAGCCGCAGGCGCAGCTCATCCATCAGAAAATCTCCCTCGACAGCCAGAACGACGGTATTTCACGCGTCTCGTTTGATTCCGACGGCGCCTGGACCGCTCGCCTCGGCGCACGCCTCAAAGGTCGATATCAGGTCAGCGGCCTTCCTGTCGAACCGTACCTGCGCGCCAATGTGTGGCATACGTTTTCCGCTACTGACTCGGTCACGTTTGGCGACAACGATGTGATTTCCAGCGAACGGAAATCCTCGACAGCGGACATCGGCCTGGGCGTAGTGTTGACCCTTGATCGCGCGGTCAGTGTGTACGCCAGTACCGATTACACCAGCAATATTGACAGCAATGACGTGCGCGGCGTGGTGGGCAACCTGGGCATTCGCCTCAGTTGGTAGACCTTCCGTCGACAATTTAAACTCTCTACCTTGCGGCTCTCAATGCGTTCTTCCATACAAACAACCACTTAGTTATGTGCAGAAAAACAAACGCTTGCAAAGCCTGTTTTGCCACTACCGCTCATCGTTCAATTTCTTGACGGCGGCGCGCGACTCTTCTTATCTCTACCTTACTACCCCCGGAATCACTACCGGGACGAGCCTTCGGACACTCGCGAAATCGAGCGGCCACGGTTCGCCCCGCTCCATTCGGTCGCCCCTCGTTCGGGGTAGGAGAGACGCCACATTGAGATGCCGCATGCGCCTGCAAGGTAGACCTCCATGAGAACTTCAATCACCCCACACGAGATCAAAATCACTTTCTGCACAGTGTCGAGTTCTATCTTGCTGTGCTCATCCATGGAGGCGCAGGCCGGTCCTGCGGCGGATGAAACGACCCCGTGGTACCGCGCGGATGTGCCCGTGATGACGTTGCCCGCCACCGTCATCACCCCCGGCCCGCAACGCTTCAGCCCACGGCCCGATCTGCAGGGCACACGCTTGATTACCGAAGACCTCGCACCGTCGGCCTGGGACGAGTTGTACGGTAGAAGCGCCCGTCAGGCGCAAACCGATGTGCTGTCGTCAGGCTACGCAATGCCCGGCAGCGGCGACTTCAAAGGGCCAGCCGTGTTGACCGTACAAGGTGGCGGGCATACCCAGACCATCGGCTTGATCGGCGGCGTCAATCAGATTCAAGCCAATGGCAACGGGGTGCTCACTAGTCGCGCCTTGGCCGATCCGAACACTGACACCCTCAATCTACAAGGCCAGAGCCTCGGGGCCTACTACAGCCTCACTGGTGCGCAAGGCTGGCACGTTGATCTGTCGGCCAGCGGTGGCCGGGTCAGCGGCTTCAGTCGCAACGGCCAAGGCGCGCGGCAAGCCACAGAAGGCAGTGCGATGACCTTCTCGGTCGAAGGCGGCTTCCCGATTGGCTTGAGTGAAAACTGGGTAGTGGAACCCCAGGCGCAATTGATCAATCAGCGCATCACCCTCGACACGCCCTACGCCGGTTCGGGCAATGCCTCTTCCTCCGATCTGACGGCGTGGAGCGGTCGCGTCGGCGCACGGTTGAAAGGCAGTTACGATTTGAATGGTCTGCCGCTCGAACCTTATGTGCGCACCAACCTGTGGCACACCGTTTATACCGGCAGCACGGTGACGCTGGATCAGGTCGACAAGATCAGCAGCAGCCGCAAGTCATCCACCGTTGAGTTGGGACTGGGGCTGGTGGCGCGGGTGACGCCGGTGGTGAGTCTGTATGTCAGTGCCGATTACAGCAGTGATGTCGATGACAATGATTTGAACGGGATCATTGGCAGCCTTGGGGTGCGGATGCGCTGGTGAGCGTTGAGCCGGATTTTGGAGGTGTCTGAACTGGCGCCTTCGCGAGCAGGCTCGCTCCCACATTTGGAATGTATTTCCCCTGTGGGAGCGAGCCTGCTCGCGATGGCAGCGACGCGGTCTCGGATCAGCCCTCTGGCTTGAGGATCAACACCGCCAACGGCGGCAGATTCAGCTCCAGCGACAACGACTGGCCATGACTCGGCACTTCCTCGGTAAACGCCCCGCCGCCATTGCCGTAATTGGAACCGGCATAGGTGTCGGCATCGCTATTGAGCAATTCAGTCCAGCGCCCGGCGAACGGCACACCCACGCGATACGCCTGACGCGGCACCGGCGTGAAGTTGGCCACCACCAGCACCGGTTTACCCTCCTTGCTCCAACGCAGCCAGGCATAAACGCTGTTGATCGCATCGTCACCGATCAACCACTGGAAACCCTGCGGCGCGTCGTCCTGATCGTGCAGCGCCGGCTCTTCGCGATACAGCCGATTGAGATCGCCGACCAGTTTCTGCACGCCCTTGTGCTCAGAATACTGCAGCAGATACCAATCCAGTTGCTGATCGTGATTCCACTCGCGCCACTGGCCAAACTCGCAGCCCATGAACAACAGCTTCTTGCCCGGGTGCGTCCACATAAAACTCAGATACGCGCGCAGGTTGGCGAATTTTTGCCAGCGATCGCCGGGCATCTTGTCGATCAGCGAGTGCTTGCCGTGCACCACTTCATCGTGGGAAATCGGCAGGATGAAACGCTCGGACCAGGCGTAGACCAGACCAAAACTCAACTCATTGTGATGATGCGCGCGGTACACCGGATCCTGCTGAATGTAATGCAGCGAATCGTGCATCCAACCCATGTTCCATTTGTAGGCAAAACCGAGACCGCCCTGCTGCGTACTTTGGCTGACACCCGGCCACGCAGTTGATTCTTCAGCGATCACCAGTGCGCCCGGCGCTTCCAGTTCGACCACGTCGTTCAAATGCCGCAAGAAGTCGATGGCCTCCAGATTTTCCCGGCCGCCATGGCGGTTCGGCACCCATTCGCCAGCCTTGCGCGAATAATCGCGATAGAGCATCGAGGCCACCGCATCGACGCGCAGGCCGTCGACATGGAAATGCTTCAACCAGTGCAACCCCGAAGCGAGCATGTAGCCATGTACTTCGGTGCGGCCGAGGTTGTAGATCAGCGTGTCCCAATCCTGATGAAAACCTTCCAGCGGGTTGCCGTATTCGTACAGCGCGGTGCCGTCGAACTGGGCGAGACCATGAGTATCGGTTGGGAAATGCGCCGGCACCCAGTCGAGAATCACGCCGATCTCGGCCCGGTGGCAGGCGTCGACGAATTCAGCGAACTGCGCCGGCGAGCCGTACCGCGCACTCGGGGCGAATTGCGAGAGCAGTTGATAACCCCAGGACCCACCAAACGGGTGCTCCATGATCGGCATCAGTTCGATGTGAGTGAAACCCAGTTCCTTGACGTAGGGAATCAAGCGTTCGGCGAGTTCCGGCCAGGTGTACTGGCGGGCGACTTCACCGAGATCATCCAGTTCGCACTGCCACGAACCGGCGTGCAGTTCGTAAATCGACAGCGGCGCGGAATGCTTCTGGCGGTCACGGCGGCTGCTCATCCACTCCTGATCCTGCCAATCGATCTGCAGTGGCTCAGCGACTTTCGAGGCGGTGTCCGGCGGCAGACTGGTGGCCAGCGCCATCGGGTCAGCCTTGAGCGGCAGGATCCCGTGAGCGCCAAGAATTTCATATTTGTACAGCTCGCCTGCTTGCAGGCGCGGGATGAACAATTCCCAGACCCCGGACGGATGCCGCAAGCGCATCGGATGGCGGCGGCCGTCCCAGACGTTGAAATCCCCCACTACGGATACGCGCCGGGCATTCGGCGCCCACACGGCAAAACGCACACCGTCGACGCCATCAACGGTTTTCAATTGCGCGCCGAGACAGGCGCTGAGATCACGGTGATTGCCTTCGGCGAACAGATACAAATCCATTTCACCGAGTAGCTGGCCAAAGCTATAAGGATCCTCTGCAACCTGTTCGCCGCCGGCCCAGCGCGTGCGCAACTGATACGGCCGCGCCTGATCGAAATGGCCGACAAACAGCCCCGGCGTTTCGGTTTGCTCCAGCGGACCGCGTTCTTCACCGCTGTCCTTGTCCAGCACCACGACACTCAGCGCTCCGGGCAGATAAGCACGAATGAACTGCCCTCCAGCGCCATCGCCGTGCGGGCCGAGAATGGAAAAAGGGTCGTGATGTTCAGCGCGGACCAAGGCATCAATATCTTTCGCCGAGGGCAGCAATGTTTCTTTAACCGCACCCTGTTCCTTGTTCGAGAAACTCATGACTACTCTCCACCAAGATCGGAAAAGGGTTTAAGCCCCGTCAATAACCCATACAAACCGTGCAACGGCACGGGCAGCCACGTGGGGCGATTTTCGGCTTCATAGGCCACTTCATAGGCCGCCTTCTCCAGGCCGAACAACGCCAGCGCGGCGTCGGCACCTTCAGGATCTTGCCAGGCATGATCAAGACTAGCTGCCGCGCGGCGATATGCCTGAACAAATGCCTCGCGGGCCTCACGCAGATAGCGCTCGGCGACTAGACGCCGCGCCGTTTCAGACTCGGCGCTGTGGTCAACGTTGTGCACGTTGATGGTCATTGCGGCCGCATAATCGAAGGAGCGCAGCACGCCGCTGACATCCTTGTACGGACTGTGTTTGCCACGACGCTCGCCCAGTGGCCGCGCCGGTTCACCCTCGAAGTCGATCAGGTAGGCATCGCCCTTGATCACCAGCACCTGGCCCAAATGCAGATCGCCGTGGACGCGAATGCGCAAACCGCCGACAGCTTTTTTCGCCAGATCCTGTACGTGCGTGAGGATGGTTTTCTTCTCGTCGATCAGGCGTTTGACCAGTTTCTGATCCGCCGCATTGAGTTCGCCCTGATGCTGCTTGAGCAGTTTCAGCGCGTGTTCGACCTGCGCCACAACATCCTTGCCGGTGGCCTGCATGTCCTTGGCCGTCGACACCTGTGGGGCGAAGTCGGCATTGTCGGTGGGCGCGGCGAGCACCTTGTGCATCTCGCCCAGACGCTGACCGAGCATGCCAGCAAAATCCTTCAGCTCACTGAGGGCGTTGTAATGCTGTTCCTGTTCGGACATGGCATCGGCCAGCTCATCGCGCAGCGCCCGTTCAAGGTTGTTCTGCGTCCATTCCCAGGCGTCGCCCTGATTGCTCAGATAGCCTTGGGCGATCATCAGCAGATTGTCTTCGCCCTTGGCATCGCGGCGAATCACCGAGCCGAGCAGCGGAGAGATATTGGTAAATCCGGCCTCGGTCAGGTAAGCGCTCATCTCCAGTTCCGGGTGTACGCCAGAAGCGACTTTGCGTATCAGCTTAAGTACCAGGCTATTGCCGATCACCACCGAACTGTTTGATTGCTCGGCAGACAGATAACGCACTTCCGACTCGGCACTGAGGCCAAGCGTTTCCAGATGCGGCGTCGGTGCAAAGCGGATTTCGCCTTCGCTCGACTCCAGCACGGCGTTGTTCTGCATGCCTTGCAGCACCGCACGAATAAACGTTTCAAGGCTGAACGCGTCAGTAATCAAGCCGACCTGTCGCACTCGGCGTACACGGGACAAGGCCAATTGCTGCGGCAACGCCGGGCCGACCTGATCTTCGGAAATAAAGCCGAACGGCAACTGATAACGACTGGTCTGCCCGCCACTGGTGACTTCGATTTCGCTGAGCAGCACCGGATGCTGCGCATCGCCGAAACGCACGCCGTAGGCCAGATGCACCTTGTCGATGGCCGCGTCCTTGCCGGCGAACCAGCGGCGATTCTGCAGCCAGCTCGGCAGGATGCTTTGCTCCAGCGTCGTGCGCGACGGCGCTTCGAGCAATTCTTCCATGCGTTTTTTCAGCACTAGGGTGGTGAAGTCCGGCAGGCTTTGCGCCGGCTCCACGTGCCAGCTCGGCATCTGATTTTCCGCCGCCAGTGCAAACCAGTAGAAACCGTACGGCGCTAACGTCAGAAGAAAATTCAACTGGCCGATCGGCGGGAAGGCGTTACCGCCGAGCATCTCCACCGGCACCATGCCGACGTAGGCCGACAGGTCCAGCTCCACTGCTTGCGCACTGCGCGAAACGTTGGCCACGCAGAGAATGATTTCGTGTTTGCCATCGGCATCGGTGAATTCACGGGTGTAGGCCAACACGCGACGGTTGTTCGGCGAGAGCATTTTCAACGTGCCACGGCCGAACGCCTTGGACTGTTTGCGCACAGCGAGCAAGCGTCGGGTCCAGTTGAGCAGCGAATGCGGATCGCCGGACTGGGTTTCGACGTTGACCGACAGATAGCCGTATTGCGGGTCCATGATCGGCGGTAGCACCAGGCTGGCCGGATCGGCACGGGAGAAGCCGCCGTTGCGGTCGATCGACCACTGCATCGGCGTACGCACACCATCGCGGTCGCCAAGGTAGATGTTGTCGCCCATGCCGATCTCGTCGCCGTAATACAGGGTCGGCGTGCCCGGCATCGACAGCAGCAGGCTGTTGAGCAATTCGATGCGGCGGCGATCACGCTCCATCAACGGCGCCAGACGACGGCGGATGCCGAGGTTGATCCGTGCGCGACGGTCAGCAGCGTAGTAATTCCACAGATAGTCGCGTTCTTTATCGGTGACCATTTCCAGGGTCAGCTCATCGTGGTTGCGCAGGAAAATCGCCCACTGGCAGTTGGCAGGAATTTCCGGGGTCTGGCGCAGAATATCGGTGATCGGGAAGCGATCCTCCTGAGCCAGCGCCATGTACATGCGCGGCATCAACGGGAAGTGAAACGCCATGTGGCATTCATCACCGTTAAGGCCCGCCGCATCGGTATCACCGAAGTACAGCTGAGTGTCTTCGGGCCATTGGTTGGCCTCGGCGAGTAGCATGCGATCGGGGTAATTGGCGTCGATCTCGGCGCGGATCTGCTTGAGGACGTCGTGGGTTTCCGGCAGGTTTTCGTTATTGGTGCCGTCACGCTCGATCAGGTACGGAATCGCGTCGAGGCGCAGGCCGTCGATGCCCATGTCCAACCAGTAGCGCATCACCGAGAGCACGGCTTTCATCACTTGCGGATTGTCGAAATTCAGATCCGGTTGGTGCGAATAGAAACGGTGCCAGAAGTACTGGCCGGCGACCGGGTCCCAGGTCCAGTTGGATTTTTCCGTATCGAGGAAAATGATCCGCGTGCCGTCGTATTTCTGATCGTCATCCGACCACACGTAAAAGTCCCGCGCCGCCGAGCCGGGCTTGGCCTTGCGCGCACGCTGGAACCACGGGTGCTGGTCGGAGGTGTGGTTGATGACCAGTTCGGTGATCACCCGCAAGCCACGCTTGTGCGCCTCGGCGATAAAGCGCTTGGCGTCGGCCATGGTCCCGTAATCGCTGTGCACGCCACGGTATTCGGCAATGTCATAGCCATCGTCGCGACGTGGCGAGGGATAGAACGGCAACAGCCAGATGGTGTTTACGCCGAGGTCAGCGATGTAATCGAGTTTGGCGATCAGGCCGGGAAAGTCGCCGATCCCGTCATTGTTGGAGTCGAAAAACGATTTGACGTGAACTTGATAGATCACCGCGTCCTTGTACCAGAGCGGGTCTTTGATAAAGGTGGCTGCCTTGGGTTTCTTCGCCATGTGAAACTCCTGCTGAATGCTTTAAAAGCGCCCCACGATGATCGTTCCCCCGCTCCGCGTGGGAATGCCGCCATGGACGCTCTGCGTCAGTTTCTGGGACGCGGAGCGTCCCGGGATGCGTTCCCACGCAGAGCGTGGGAACGATCATTACGTAGCGGTAATTCGCCAGATGCCGAATGGCTGGTACGCCGGGTCGATGCGCATGAACTGATACTTGCCGTGCCAGTCCCAGCGATGCCCGTTCATCAAGTCTTCGCCATGGGTCGTCGCATCGTCGGGCAGGCCCATTTCCCACAGCGGCAGTTCGAAATTCGCCTCCTGCACGTTGTGCGGATCAAGGCTGACCGCGACCAGAATGAAGTTGCTGCCGTCAAAGCTGCGCTTGCCGAAATACAGAATGTTGTCGTTCCAGGCGTTGTAGACCTTCAGACCCAAATGCGTGTGCAGCGCCGGGTTCTGCCGGCGGATGCGGTTGAGCTGGGCGATCTCGGCAATGATGTTGCCCGGCGCGGTGAAGTCGCGGACGCGGATCTCATACTTCTCCGAGTCGAGGTATTCCTCTTTGCCCGGCACCGGTGCCGACTCGCACAACTCGAACCCCGAATACATGCCCCACAAGCCTGAACCCATGGTCGCCAGCGCCGCACGGATCAGAAAACCCGCGCGCCCGGATTCGTGCAGGAATGCCGGGTTGATGTCCGGCGTGTTAACAAAGAAATTCGGCCGGTAGCATTCGCGCCACGGCGATTCATTCAGCTCAGTGAAATACGTCGCCAGCTCAGCCTTGCTGTTGCGCCAGGTGAAATAGGTGTAGCTCTGCGTGTAACCGACCTTGCCCAGCCGCGCCATCATCGCCGGCGTGGTGAACGCTTCGGCGAGGAAGATCACTTCCGGGTACAACGCGCGAACATCGGCGATCAACCATTGCCAGAACGGCAGTGGTTTGGTGTGCGGATTGTCGACGCGAAAGATCTTCACGCCCTCTTCGACCCAGCCAATAACGATGTCGCGCAACTCGACCCACAGGCTCGGAATGGCGTCCGGCGCATAGAAGTCGACGTTGACGATGTCCTGATATTTCTTCGGCGGATTCTCCGCGTATTTGATCGTGCCGTCCGGGCGCCAGTTGAACCAGCCCGGATGCTGCTTGAGCCACGGGTGATCCTGGGAACACTGAATGGCGAAGTCGAGGGCGATTTCCAGACCGTGATCGGCGGCGGCAGCGACCAGTCGACGGAAGTCCTCGCGAGTGCCGAGTTGCGAGTGAATGGCTTCGTGGCCGCCCTCCTCGCTACCGATGGCATAAGGGCTGCCGGGATCATCGGGGCCGGCGGTCAGGGAATTGTTGCGCCCCTTGCGATGGGCGCGGCCAATCGGGTGGATCGGCGTGAAATAGAGTACGTCGAAGCCCATGTCCTGAATCATTGGCAAACGCGCGTGCACATCGTTAAAAGTGCCATGACGGTGGGGATCGTCGGTGATCGAGCGCGGAAACAGTTCGTACCAACTGGCAAATTCGGCCAGTTCGCGTTCGACGTCTACCGGGAATTCCGGACTGACGCTCAGGTAGGCACGGTGATCGGCCTCAGCCATCAACTGCGCACTGCGCGAGTGCAGGAACAGCGCGACCTGCTCGGTTTCGAGCAGCCCGGACAATTCATGGTGCAACGCGGCGAGCTGTTCGCTGAGCTGACCTTCGCTGCGCTCGGCGGCCTGTTGCACCATGCTCCGGCCTTCCTGCAACTCCAGCGACACCGGTACAGCAGCATTGTGTTTCTTCTCCAGTTCATACTGAAAACTGGCGAATTGGTCGATCCACGCCTCGATGCAATAGAGGAAGCGCCCTTGGTGTTCAGGGCGGAACTGGCCTTGCCAGCCGTTATTGCCCTGATCGGTCATGACCTCGCTTTGCCAGGTGTCTTCGCCTTCCTCGCGCCAGCGGATGCGCACCGCGAGTTTGTCGTGACCGTCGGCAAACACCTTGCTGGTGACCACCACCTCACGGCCGGCAATCGACTTCACGGCGAACTGCCCGCCATCGAGGGTCGGCATGGTGTTTTCGATGGCAATGCGCGGCAGCAGCAACGCCTGCGACAGCGGCATGTGCGGGTTGTAGCTCAGTTCAGAAGGTCTTTCAGCAGTCATTGAGCATCTCTCCTTAACGCCCCAAGGACGCTCTTGTGCCGGATCAGTGTTCACAACGAAGCGCCTGCCCCGAAATGAACTCACTTAGGTTCCGAGCGACCGGCGCCGGGAAAAGTTCAGATGAAATTGCCGTGTCAGAAAAGCGGATCGAATTGCGTGCAGGGTGGTCAATCCACTTAAGCACTTCTCACGCCATGTGCCACACGGAGGTCATCAGATGAATATCCCGATCCCGGCCGAAACGCCCGATCCGAACATCGACAAACCCACGCTGCCCGAGACCGAGCCGCAGCCAATTCCCGAGCAGGAACCACCCGGCACCACGCCACCGCCGAAAGAAGAACCACCAACGACGATGCCACCAGTCATCGTCTAACTGATCATTCCCACGCTCCGCGTGGGAATGCAGCCCCGGACGCTCCGCGTCCCAAAGCGGACGCGGAGCGTCCATTGAGGCATTCCCACGCAGAGCGTGGGAACGATCACCGTGGCAACGATCAGTCAGTGATCATCAGTCTTCTCCTCTTCTTTTTCGAAGAGTTTTACGATGCGCGGCATCACGCTGAAAATCCCCAGCGCCAGTAAGGTACTGAGCAGCGCCGTGGCTTCCCGGCCAAGGCCGGCAGCGACACCAATGGCCGCCGTCATCCACAGCCCGGCAGCGGTGGTCAGGCCTTTGACATGGCCTTCATCGCCTTCCTTGTTTTTCAGAATAGTCCCGGCACCGAGAAAGCCGATCCCGGCAATCACCCCTTGCACCACGCGACTCATCGCATCCGATTCCGCCCCCGACGTCTGCGGCACCAGCACAAACAGCGCGGCCCCGAGCGCCACCAACATATGCGTGCGCACCCCGGCAGCCTTGCCCTTGTGCTCGCGTTCAAAACCGAGAATGCCGCCCAGAATGGCGGCCATCAGCAGGCGCACGGTGATGCGCGTCAATTGCGACGCATCCGCGACGTCGGCGAATTCCGCCTGCAGGGTTTGCCACACTTCATGCCACCACGCGTTCATCGTGCAGTCCTTGTTATTGGGTCTATAGAGGATGGACAGCGACGACCATTAATCAGTTGCGCAGAACGATCAGCGCAGCGTGCGCCCTAACATTTCAGACACCCCTGAAAAAAGGACTGCCCTCATGCCCGTTCGAGTCGATCAATCCAACCCCGAACAGAAAGTGTGTTTTTTCACCGTTGAACATGGCGAGGAAATTCGCATTTGCGACACCCTGGAAGTCATGACGGATAGCGAAAAATCCATGTCATTCGTGGAAATAGAAGGCCGGCGCGTTTACATCAGCGAAAAAGAAGCCGATGCCTTGACCGTTGCCGGTGCCAAGGACGGTCGCAAACACCTGAAAGCCGACGACAGTGATTCGGTGATTTGACTGACCCTGATCAACACCCTGCGCAAACGTCTGCGATAGGCGTTTGCGCCTTTGTCTGCGGGCTGCTTCAAGTTGACGCAGGCGCTGCGCAAAAAGCCATCTGATCCGCTTTTTATTGAAATACCTGAGTCTGTTATGCAAACAGATCGACGCTCATAGTGCTCTGGCCTGATGGAGGCTGATGAGCGAATAACCATGAGCGAACAAATCCCCGTCCGAACCGTAGAAGCATCTCCAACTATCAAAAGTGTGCCCGCACGTCCAATGAAGGCGACGGCCAAATCCAGCGACAACCAGATCCACACCCGCAGCTTCACCGGTCTGTTCCGCACCCTGCGCATGAGTGGCGCGGGATTTCTGTTCGTGCTGTTTTTCGGCACCGTGTGGCTGAATTGGGGCGGACGTCAGGCGGTGCTCTGGGACCTTTCCGAAAGCAAATTCCACATCTTCGGCGCGACGTTCTGGCCGCAGGATTTCATCCTGCTTTCCGCGCTGTTGATCATTGCCGCGTTCGGCCTGTTCGCCATCACCGTGTTCGCCGGCCGGGTCTGGTGCGGTTACACCTGCCCGCAAAGTTCGTGGACGTGGATTTTCATGTGGTGCGAGAAGATCACCGAAGGCGAACGCAACCAGCGCATCAAACTGCAAGCCGCGCCGTGGAGCCTGAACAAATTGGCCCGACGCGCGGCCAAGCACACCCTGTGGCTGGCGATCAGCGTGCTGACCGGCCTGACCTTCGTCGGTTACTTCACGCCGATCCGGCCACTGGCCGAAGAACTGCTGACCCTGCAAATTGGCGGCGTCAGTCTGTTCTGGGTGCTGTTTTTCACCGCCGCCACCTACATCAACGCCGGTTGGCTGCGTGAGGCGGTGTGCATGCACATGTGCCCGTATGCGCGGTTCCAGAGCGTGATGTTCGACAAGGACACCCTGGCGATTTCCTATGACGTCGCCCGTGGCGAAAACCGTGGCCCGCGCAAACGCGACGTGAAACCGCTTGAGGCTGGCTTGGGTGATTGCATCGACTGCCAGTTGTGCGTGCAGGTCTGCCCGACCGGCATCGACATTCGCGATGGCCTGCAGATGGAATGCATCGGCTGCGCGGCGTGCATCGACGCTTGTGACTCGATCATGGACAAGATGAACTACCCGCGCGGCTTGATCCGCTACAGTTCCGAGCGCGAACTGCAGGGTGGCAAAACCCACCTGCTGCGGCCGCGTTTGATCGGTTACACCGTGGTGCTGGTGGCGATGATCGGCGCATTGGCATTGGCGCTGGTCGAGCGGCCAATGGTCTCGCTGGACGTGACCAAGGATCGCGGGTTGTTCCGCGAGAATGGTCAGGGCCAGATCGAAAACATCTACACCCTCAAAGTCATCAACAAGACCCAGCAGCGCCAGGACTACAACCTGAGCCTGGTGGATGGCGACGGCTTCCAGTTGCAGGGCAAGACTGAACTGAGCCTGGCCCCGGGGGAAATTGTCGATGTGCCGGTGTCGGTGGCGATGACCACGGAACGCCCGGCCAGCAGCTCGCAGACCTTGAGTTTCAAGATTGTCGACAGCGATGAGCCTGAGGTTTACAGCGTGGCGAAGAGCAGGTTTGTTGCGCCGATGAATCGCTGAGCCGTTAGAATCTTTTTCCCTCACCCCAGCCCTCTCCCGGAGGGAGAGGGAGCCGACCGAGGTGTCTGTCGCTATACATCGACCTGACAGACCGAGTCGATTATGGATTCAGCAAAGCACTTTCAGGCCGAGTCGATTACGGATTCAGCAAAGCACTTTTCAGGCTGAGTCGATTGTGGATTTAGCAAAGCACTTTTCAGGCTGAGTCGATTGTGGATTCAGCAAAGCACTTTTCAGGCTGAGTCGATTGTGGATTCAGCAAAGCACTTTCAGGTCGGTGTAGTTCGCAAGCATCCCCCAATCAGTCCCCTCTCCCTCTGGGAGAGGGCTAGGGTGAGGGGCAGTTCCCCTGACACACCTCATCAACAACCAGCACCAAGGCTCCTCGATGAAACGCTACGAAAAATTCGCCGACGACATCGCTGAACTGATCCGCTCCGGCGTCCTTGGCCCCGGCCAGCGCGTGCCCTCGGTGCGTTACGCCAGCCAGACCTACGGGGTCAGCCCGTCCACGGTGTTCCAGGCCTATTACCTGCTCGAACGCCGTGGCCTGATCCGCGCCCGGCCGCGCTCCGGCTATTTCGTCAACACCCATGCACCGAGCCCGTTCTCGGAGCCGGTGATCAGCAGCCACGTCAACGATTCCACCGAAGTCGACGTCAGCGAACTGGTGTTCTCGGTCCTCGATTCGATCAAGGACCCGAGTACCGTGCCGTTCGGTTCGGCGTTCCCCAGCCCGACCCTGTTCCCGTTGCAGCGCCTGTCGCGTTCGCTGGCCAGCGCGGCCCGCGAGATGGACCCGCGCATGGTCGTCACCGACATGTCGCCGGGCAATCCGCAACTGCGCCGGCAGATAGCCCTGCGCTACATGGTCGGCGGCCTGATGCTGCCGATGGAAGAGCTGCTGATCACCAACGGCGCCCTTGAAGCGTTGAACCTGTGCCTGCAAGCCGTCACCGAACCGGGCGATCTGGTGGCCATCGAAGCCCCGGCGTTCTACGCCAGCCTGCAAGTGCTCGAACGGCTGAAACTCAAAGCCGTGGAAATTCCCGTGCACCCGCGCGATGGCATTGACCTCGGCGTACTTGCGCAAACCCTCGAACGCCATCCGATCAAGGCCTGCTGGTGCATGACCAGCTTCCAGAACCCGATGGGCGCAACCATGCCCGAGGCGAAGAAACAGGAACTGGTCGAACTGCTGCGCCGCCATCAGGTGCCGCTGATCGAAGACGACGTGTACGCCGAACTCTATTACGGCCAACAAGCACCGAAACCGGCCAAGGCGTTCGACACGGAAGGTCTGGTGATGCACTGCGGTTCATTCGCCAAAAGCCTCGCCCCCGGCTACCGCATCGGCTGGGTCGCTGCCGGGCGCTACGCGCAGAAGATCGAACGACTGAAACTGATGACCTCACTGTGTGCGTCGATGCCAGCGCAAGCGGCGATTGCCGACTACCTGCAACACGGCGGTTATGACCGGCACCTGCGCAAACTGCGTTACGCACTGGAAGAACAGCAGAGCGCGATGCTCGCGGCGATTGCCCGCTACTTCCCGGCGCAGACGCGGGTCAGCCAACCGGCGGGCGGCTATTTTCTGTGGCTGGAACTGCCACCGCAAATGGATTCGCTGAAGTTGTTTCAGATGGCACTGGCGCAGGGGATCAGCATTGCGCCGGGGCCGATCTTTTCGCCGACGCAGCGCTTCAGGAATTGTATTCGGTTGAACTATGGCAGCCCTTGGACCGAGGATTCGGAAAAGGCCATGGAGACATTGGGGCGGATTGTGCGGTCGTTCTGAAAGATTGTTGCTGACTGCACTGGCCCCATCGCTGGCAAGCCAGCTCCCACAGTGTTCTATGTCACCGCGTATGTTGTGTACGACACAGAAACCTGTGGGAGCTGGCTTGCCAGCGATGAGGCCGGATCAGGCAACACAAATCCCAACGATCAGCGCCCGCCACCCAAATCAACAAATGTCCCGGTCGCATAAGAAGCCTTATCCGACAACAACCAGACAATCGCCTCCGCCACTTCATCCGGGCGCCCGCCACGGGCCATCGGAATCGCCGACTCGAGCTTGCTGACCCGATCCGGATCGCCGCTCAAGGCGTGGAAATCGGTATAGATGTAACCCGGGCGCACCGCGTTGACGCGAATCCCCTCGCCCGCCACTTCTTTGGACAAGCCAATGGTGAAGGTGTCGAGCGCACCTTTGGAGGCCGCGTAATCGACGTATTCGTTGGGCGAACCGAGACGCGCGGCCACCGACGACACGTTGACGATGCTGCCACCCTGCCCGCCGTGCTTGGGCGACATGCGCAGGATCGCGTGTTTGGCGCAGAGAATCGGCGCCAGGACATTGGTTTTCATGATTTTGAGGATGCGGAATTCGGACATTTCGTCGACCCGCGATTTGTGTCCGACAGTGCCGGCGTTGTTCACCAGCGCGGTGACCCGGCCCAACTCGGTGTCGACCCGATGGAACAATGCGATCACTTCGTCTTCGATGCTGACGTCGGCACGCACGGCGATGGCCTGGGCGCCCAATGCGCGAACTTGCTCGAGCACGCTTTGCGCAGCTTGCTCATCCGACTGATAGTTGATGCAGATCCGATAACCTTGCTCGGCAGCCAACAGCGCCGTAGCGGCGCCAATCCCGCGCCCGCCACCGGTGATCACAATGACTTTATCCATGCTGGCCTTTCCCCCAAATGCACACGTAACAGTCGGGGGGAAGAATAACCGCCATTGGCGGGTTTTGCATGAGGTCTGTTGTGTCGGGCCGGACGCCTTCGCGAGCAGGCTCGCCCACAGGGGTGTGCATTCCAAATGTGGGAGTGAGCTTGCTCGCGAAGAACGACAACGCGGTCGATCAGACCGCCGCTGACTGCTCACTGCGCGCAATATCCTGCATGAATTTTTCCGCCGGCATCGGATGCCCGAGCAGATACCCCTGCAACGAATCACAGCCCAGTTCAGTCAGAAACGCCTGCTGCACACCGGTCTCGACACCTTCAGCGACAATGCGCAAACCCAGTGCCTGCCCCAACGCGACAATCGCCGAGACAATCGCCGCATCATCGCTGTCATGCTCCAGATCGCGCACAAAACCGCGATCAATCTTCAGCTCATTGGCCGGCAACCGCTTGAGGTACATCAGGCTGGAATAACCGGTGCCGAAGTCATCGATCGACAGGTCGACGCCCATGTCCGACAGTTCCTGCAACACCATCATGCTCGCATCGGCATCGCTCATCGCTGTGGTTTCGGTGATTTCCAGGGTCAGGCTGTTGGCCGGCAAGTGGTGAGTAGCCAACGCCTTGGCCACGCTGCGCACCAGTCCCGTGTGGCAGAACTGCAACGCCGACAGATTCACCGCGATACGCCAATCGGTGTAACCGAGCACGTACCATTCGCGCATCTGGCGGCAGGCTTCGTTGAGCACCCAGTCGCCGATCGGGATGATCAGCCCGGATTTTTCGGCCAGGTCAATGAACTTGTCCGGCATCAGCATGCCGTGAATCGGGTGTTGCCAGCGCAACAGCGCTTCAGCCCCGACCGGGCGGCCGTTGGCGGCGTCGAACTTGGGTTGGTAATGCAAGCTGAACTGGCTGTGTTCCAGCGCCGCGCGCAGGTCCTGCAACAACTGCAACTGCTTGCGCGCGTTGTTGTTCATCGACGCATCGAAAAAGCTGTAACCGTTTTTGCCGCCGCCCTTGGCGTGGTACATCGCCGCGTCGGCGTTCATCAGCAGTTCCTGCGCGGTCTGGCCATTGCCCGGGTACAGGGCGATGCCAACGCTAGCGGAGATCTGCAAGTCATGCTCGGCAACGCGGAATGATTGTGCGATCAGACCGACCTGACGCGCCGCCAGTCCCAGCGCATCATTGGGTTCGCTGAGGCGCACCAGTAACACGAATTCATCGCCACCGATCCGCGCCAGCGTGTCGAGGCTGCGCAAGTCTTCACGCAGACGCACGCCGACTTCGCGCAACAACTGATCACCCATGTGATGACCGAACGCATCATTAACCGGTTTGAAGCCGTCCAGATCGATGAACATCAAGGCAAAGCAGCCGCCCTGCTCGTTGACCTTTTTCATCGCCTGATTGATCCGGTCGTCGAGCAACATGCGATTCGGCAGGCCGGTCAGGGTGTCGTGCAGGGCCAACTGCGTGAGTTCACGGTTGGCGACGGTCAACGAATGTGCCAGATCGGCAGTGCGCGCTTCAAGCCGTGCGTCGAGGATCGAGGTGAGCAAGGCAATCGACAGCACCGCCAGCGTGGTGATCAGCACCAGGCTGTCGAGGCCGCTGCCCTTCAAACCGTTGACGGTGGCACCGCAGAAACTGCCGTCTGGAAATTGCGCGGCGGCCATGCCGGTGTAGTGCATACCGACAATGGCGATACCCATGATGACCGCTGCGCCGCCGCGAATCAGGCGCACATACGGCGAGTGCTTACGCAGGCGAAAGGCAATCCACAGCGCCGCTGCCGACGCGCCGACCGCAATCAGCAACGAAGCGCCGAACAGCGTCGGGTCGTAGTCGATCCCCGGCGTCATGCGCATCGCCGCCATGCCGGTGTAATGCATGGCACTGATCCCGGCGCCCATGATCAGCGCACCGAAGGCCAGTTGCAGAACCGGCAGTTTCGGCTGGCTGACCAGCCACAAGGCGAACCCGCAGGACAACACGGCAATCAACAGTGAGAGCGCGGTCAGGGTGATGTCGTAGCCAAGGTCGATCGGCAGTTTAAAGGCAAGCATGCCAATGAAATGCATCGACCAGACGCCGATGCCCATGGCAAACGCACCGCCGGTAGTCCAGAAATGCACCGCGCGGCCCTTGGCCGTGGCAATGCGACCGGTGAGGTCGAGCGCAGTGTAGGAAGCAAGAATCGCCACGCACAACGAAATAAAAACCAGGGTGGAGGAATAACTACCGATGAGCATGGGATTTCTCGTGGCCACCCAACGCGGACTGCGTCCATTCTCGGTCGGGCAAATGCGGCGATTGTACTGATTGCACAGAAGAACGCACTGACAAAGTGAGCAATTGGCCATCAAGCCGATGAAACGCTTGCTTGATTGTTCGGTAAGGCTCTGGAGTGGGCCTTTCTGCAGCTTGCGCAACTCACTGTGGGAGCGAGCCTGCTCGCGAATAGGCGCGTTGATCGTTCCCACGCTCCGCGTGGGAATGCAGCCCGGGACGCTCCGCGTCCCTTCAAAGCCAAACGCGGAGCGTCCGTTGAGGCATTCCCACGCAGAGCGTGGGAACGATCAGTGAAGCCAGCCTTCAGCGGGTGTTATCACTTACATCCAGTTGCCCATCCCAACCGCCGCCCAGCGCTGCGATGAGTTGCACGCTGGCAATCAAGCGGCTTTGCAGAATGTTCAGCACATTGCGCTCATTGCTCAACGCTGTCGCTTGCACCACCACCACATCGATATAGGCAATCAACCCGGCCTTATACTGGTTTTCCGTCAGGCGCAGGGAGTCGCGGGCCGCATCGAGGGCTTCCTGGCGCACCGCCGCTTCGTCTTCGTACACCTTGAGTTGCACCAGGTAGTTTTCCACCTCGCGGAAACCGTCGAGCACAGTCTGGCGGTACTTGGCCACGGTCTGGTCGTAGGCCGCTTCAGTGCGGTCGACTTCTGCCGAACGAATGCCACCGTCAAACAACGGCAGCGCCAGTTTTGGCCCCACCGACCAGAAGCGGTTCGGCAGGCTGACCAGGTTCTGCGAGGTACTGCTGCTGTAACCGCCGCTCAGGCTCAGGCTCAGGTCCGGGTAATACGCCGCTTTGGCCACGCCGATATTGGCGTTGGCGGCAATCACCGAACGCTCCGCCGAAGCGATGTCCGGACGCCGCTCAAGCAACTGCGAGGGCAGGCTCAACGGCACCTGCGGCAGCTTTGGAATGGTCTGTACTTCGGCAATGTTGAAGTCCGCCGGCGCCTGCCCGGTCAGCACGGCAATGGCGTTTTCGAACTGCGCGCGCTGCCAGATCAGGTCGACCAGATCAGCCTGGGTGCTTTTCAGTTGCGTCTGCGCCTGCGCCACTGCATCACGCCCGGAAACCCCGGCGCGGTACTGATTCTGGGTCATTTTCAGCGAACGTTCGTAAGCGGCAACCGTGGCTTCGAGCAGGCGTTTTTGCTGATCGATCACGCGCAGTTGCAGGTAGTTCTGCACCAACTCCGACTGCTGGCTCAGGCGCATGGCGGCCAGATCGGCAAAACTGGCCTGAGCACTGGCCTCATCGGCTTCCAGACCACGGCGCAATTTGCCCCAGACATCGGCTTCCCAACTGACGCCAAGTTCGGCGTTATAGGTGTCGCGGATGCCACTGGAGGAACTGCTCAGGCTCGAACTGCTGCTGCCGGTGCCCTGACTGGAGCGGGTCTTGCCCAGGCTCAAGTCTACTTTGGGATAAAACGCGCCACGGGCACTGCGCACCAAGGCCTGAGCCTGGCGGTACTGGGCTTCCGACTGCGCGACGGTCTGGTTGGAATTGTTGAGTTTTTCGATCAGCCCGTTTAGCTGCTGATCGCCATACAACTCCCACCACGCACCACGGGCCAGCGAGTCGCTCGGGTTGGCCTGGGTCCAGCCCGCGGCTTCCTTATACTGGGAGATTTCGGCCGTCTGCGGGCGTTGATAGTCCGGGCCGACGGCGCAGGCACTGAGCATCGCCACGCACAGTGACAGGCTCAGCAAGCGCGAGCCCCGAACAGTGGCCAGATTGATAAGCGAACGGTCAGTCATAGCGGAGTTTCCAGAGCGGCGTCAGTACGCACGCCACGCCATTTGTTGAAACGATGGCGCAGCTTGTCGAGATAGAGGTAAACCACAGGCGTGGTGTAAAGCGTCAGCACCTGACTGAAGATCAGCCCGCCGATGATGGTGAGGCCCAGCGGCTGGCGCATTTCCGCGCCCTCGGCCCGGCCGAGCAGCAATGGCAAGGCACCGAGAATCGCCGCCAGCGTAGTCATCAGGATCGGTCGTAGCCGTTGCAGACAGGCGCTGCGGATCGATTCCAGCGGGGTAAGGCCCTGATGCCGTTCCAGTTGCAGCGCAAGGTCGATCATCAGAATGGCGTTTTTCTTCACCACGCCAATCAGCAGGAACAGCCCGAGCAGCGAGATCAGGCTGAACTCGCCGCCCAGCGCATAGATCGACAGCAACGCACCGACACCGGCCGACGGCAGGGTCGACAGAATCGTCAGCGGATGGATGTAGCTTTCATACAGCACGCCCAGCACCAGATACACCGCCAGCAACGCGCCGAGAATCATGAACGGCTGGCTCTTCTGCGTCGCGGCGAAGGCGTCGGCAGTGCCGGCCATTTTCGCGATGACATCTTCCGGCAGGCCGAGCTTGGCAATCGCCCGCTCGATCGCGGCACTGCCCTGCTCCACCGTCACGCCTTCGGCCATGTCGAAGGAAATGTCTTCGGAGGCAAACTGGCCTTCGTGGCTGACGCGGTCGTCTTCCAGGCTGTTTTCGTAATGAGCGAACGTCGACAGCGGCACCCGCGCACCGTCAGCGGTGATCACCTGCACTTGCTTGAGCGTCACCGGATCCTGGGCGTATTTCGGATTGACCTCCATCACCACCTGATACTGGTTGAGGCTGTCGTAGATGGTCGAAATCTGCCGCTGGCTGTAGGCGTTGTTCAGCACCGCCGTGACCATGTTCATGTCGACACCGAGGCGTTTGGCCTGGTCGCGGTCAACAATCAGCGTCACTTGTTGCGCCCCGGCGCCTTCGCGGGCATCGATGGCGGTCAGTTCGGGCAGGGCTCGCAATGCCGCGACCACTTTCGGGAACCATTTACGCAACTCGCCGAGGTCGGCGCTTTGCAGGATGTAGCTGTATTGCGAACTGGTCTGCTCGCGACCGCCGCCAAATTGCAGATCCTGGTCGGCCATCAGCATCAACTGCGCACCGGGCACTTTGGGCATTTCCTTACGCAGACGCTCGATGACTTTCTGCGCCGACAGTTGCCGCTCCTTGATCGGTTTTAGACGCACAATCATGAACGCGTTGTTGGTGCCGTTGCTGCCGCCGATGAACCCGGCGACACTTTCCACCGCTTCGTCCTTGAGCACTGCGCGGCGGAAGATTTCCATTTTCGGCTGCATCACGCTGAACGACAGGCCGTCGTCGCCGCGCACAAAACCGATCAACTGGCCGGTGTCCTGCTGCGGCATGAAGGTTTTTGGCACCACCACGTACAGCGCGACGTTGACACCGACGGTGATCAGCAGGCTGAACAAGGTCAGGCGCCGGTGACGCAACACCCAATCGAGGCTGGTGGCGTACTTGCCGACCATCCAGTCGTTGGTGCGGCGGCTCCAGCGTTGCAGGCGATTTTCCTGCCCCGGCGTGTGCGGCTTGAGCCAACGGGCGCAAAGCATCGGCGTCAACGTCAGCGAAACCACCAGCGACACGACGATGGCCGCGGCCAAGGTGATGGAAAACTCACGAAACAGGCTCTCGACGATGCCGCCCATAAACAGAATGGACAGGAACACTGCGACCAGCGAGACGTTCATCGACAGCAAGGTGAACCCGACTTCCTTGGCCCCGAGGTACGCGGCCTGCATCGGTTTGACACCTTCGTCGATGTGCCTAGAGATGTTCTCCAGCACCACAATGGCGTCGTCGACCACCAATCCTGTAGCAAGGATCAGCGCCATCAGCGACAGATTGTTCAGCGAGAAGCCGTAGAGGTACATCACCGCAAAGGTGCCGACCAGCGACACCGGCACGGCCAATGTCGGAATCAGCGAGGCGCGGAAATTACCGAGGAACAGGAACACCACCAGAATCACCAGCGCCACGGCAATCAGCAAGGTCATCTCAGCTTCATGCAGCGTCGCCTTGATCACCGGCGAGCGGTCCATGGCCAGATTCAGCTTTACGCTGGCCGGCAACACCGCTTGCAAGGCCGGCAATTGCGCCTTGATCTCGTTGACCGTCTCGATGATGTTGGCGCCGGCCTGGCGGTTGATCACCAGCAGCACCGCCGCGTCATCGTTGAAGAAACCACTGTTGTAGCGGTCTTCGACGCCGTCGCTGACCTTGGCCACGTCCTTGAGGCGCAGCGCGGCGCCGTCGGCGTAGTGGATGATCAGTGACTCGTAATCCTTGGCTTTCTCCAACTGGTCATTGGCCTGGATCTGCCACAGGCGTTGACCGTCCTCGACCGAACCCTTCGGCCGGCGCACGTTGGCATCGGCGATGGTCTTGCGCACATCGTCGAGCGCCACGCCGTACTGGTTCAGCGCCTGTGGTTCGAGTTCGATGCGCACCGCCGGTAGCGAACTGCCGCCGATCTGTACTTCGCCGACACCCTGCACTTGCGACAGGCTCTGCGAAAGAATCGTCGAGGCCAGATCGTAAAGCTGACCTTTTTCCAGCACATCGGAGGTCAGCGACAGCACCATGATTGGCGCCTGCGACGGGTTGACCTTCTTGTAGGTGGGCATGCTGCGCATGCCGCTCGGCAGCAGATTGCGCGAAGCGTTGATCGCTGCCTGCACTTCCCGCGCAGCACCGTTGATGTCGCGGTCGAGATCAAATTGCAAAATGACCCGGGTCGAACCCTGACTGGAGCGGCTGCTCATGGTGTTGACGCCGGCGATTGCGCCGAATGAGCGCTCCAGCGGTGTCGCCACGGTGGACGCCATGACCTCCGGGCTCGCGCCCGGCAGACTGGCCTGCACGACGATCACCGGGAAATCCATTTGCGGCAGCGGCGAAACCGGCAGCAGGCCGAAGCTGACACCGCCGAGCAGCATGATCGCCAGGCTCAGCAGCATCGTTGCGACGGGGCGCTTGATGAAAGGACCGGAGAGGTTCATTGACCGCGATCCCCAACGTCACACCAATCCCCTGTAGGAGTGAGCCTGCTTGCGATAGCGGTGTGTCTGTTTACATTGATGTTGCAGGTGCCGGCCTCATCGCGAGCAGGCTCACTCCTACAGGGGTTATGTGTTCGGACAGTCATACCGACACCTCTTCGGCATCCGCATTAGTCTTGCCAAAGCGCCGGCCGAGGCGGTCGAAATACAGGTAGATCACTGGCGTGGTGAACAGCGTCAGCACCTGGCTGACCAGCAAACCGCCGACCATCACCAGACCCAGCGGCTGACGCAATTCAGCGCCGGAACCGGTCGCGAGCATCAACGGCACCGCACCAAACAGCGCCGCCAGCGTGGTCATCAGAATCGGCCGGAAGCGCAACAACGCCGCCTGATAGATCGCCTGTTCCGGCGCCATGCCTTGCGTGCGCTCAGCATCGAGGGCGAAGTCGATCATCATGATCGCGTTCTTCTTGACGATACCGATCAGCAAGATGATGCCGATGATCGCGATCATGCCCAGGTCATTGCCGCTGAGCAGCAGCGCCAGCAAGGCACCGACGGCCGCCGACGGCAAGGTCGAGAGAATGGTGATCGGGTGAATGTAACTTTCGTACAACACGCCGAGCACGATGTACATGGTCACCACGGCCGCCAGAATCAGCAGCAAGGTACTCGACAGCGAAGCCTGGAACGCTTCGGCCGCGCCCTGGAACTGGGTCTGCACGCCGACAGGCATGCCGATGTCTTTCTGCACCTGCTCGATGATGTCGACCGCATGCCCCAGCGCCACACCGGGCGCGAGGTTGAACGACATCATTACCGCCGGGAACTGGCCGATATGGGTGATCGCCAGTTGCGCCTGACGCTCCTCGATATGGGCCAGACTCGACAGGCGTACCTGCGCGTCATCGGTGGTCTTGACGTGAATCTGGTCCAGCGCCTGCGGGCCGATCTTCTCTCCGGCCTGGGCTTGCAGCACCACGCGGTACTGGCTGGCCTGGGTGTAAATGGTCGAGATCTGCCGCTGGCCGAAAGCGTCATAGAGCGCATCGGTGATATTCGCCACCGAGACGCCAAGGCGTGAGGCGGCATCGCGGTCGATCACCAGATAGACCTGTAAACCCTTGTCCTGCAAATCACTGGCAACGTCGGTCAATTCCGGACGTTGTGCCAGCGCTTCGACCAGTCGCCCGCTCCACTGGCTGAGCAGTTCGGAATCCGGCGAGGACATGCTGAACTGATACTGGGTCCGGCTGACACGGTCTTCGATGGTCAGGTCCTGCACCGGCTGCATGAACAGGCGGATGCCGACCAGTTTGTCCAATTGCGGTTGCAGGCGCGCAATCACTTCAGTGGCGCTTAGATCGCGATCGCCATGGGGCTTGAGGTTGATCAGCAAGCGGCCGCTGTTGAGCGTGGCGTTATCGCCGTCGACACCGATGTAGGACGACAGGCTCTGCACCGCCGGATCTTGCAGAATGATTTTCGCCAGTTCCTGCTGACGCTCGCCCATCGCGGCGAAGGAGATCGACTGCGGCGCTTCGGAGATGCCCTGAATCACCCCGGTGTCCTGCACCGGGAAGAAGCCTTTCGGCACGACCATGTAAAGGAATACGGTCAACCCCAGCGTAGCGATGGCCACCAGCAAGGTCAGAGGCTGGTGTTTGAGCACCCAGCGCAGCATCCGCCCGTACTCGGCAATCATCCAGTCAATCACCGCGCCACTGGCCCGATAGAAACGGCCCTGCTCGTGTTCTTCCGGTTCGCGTTTGAGCAGACGCGCGCACATCATCGGCGTCAGGGTCAGCGAGACCACCAGCGAAATCAGGATCGCCACGGCCAGGGTGATGGCAAACTCGCGGAACAGCCGCCCGACCACGTCGGCCATGAACAACAGCGGGATCAGTACCGCGATCAGCGACAGGGTCAGGGAAATCAGGGTGAAACCGATCTGCTTGGCGCCTTTGAGCGCGGCCTGCATCGGGCTGTCGCCTTCTTCGATAAAGCGCGCGATGTTCTCAAGCATGACGATGGCGTCGTCGACCACGAAGCCGGTGGCAATGGTCAGCGCCATCAAGGTCAGGTTGTTGACCGAGAAGCCGGCCAGATACATCACGCCGAAAGTACCGATCAGCGACAGAGGCACCGCCACCGACGGAATGATCGTGGCACTGGCGCGCCGCAGGAACAGAAACGTCACCATCACCACCAGGGCGATGGCGATCAGCAATTCGTGTTGCACGTCAGTGACCGAGGCGCGGATGGTCTGCGTGCGATCCGTCAGCACCGTCACTTCGAGGCCGGCCGGCAGGTTGTCGGTAATGCTCGGCAGCAGTGCCTTGATACGGTCGACCACCTCGATGACGTTGGCACCCGGCTGACGCTGGATGTTCAGCAATACCGCCTGATTCTGGTTGGCCCACGCAGCGAGACGTTCGTTCTCGGCGCCATCGACAATTTCCGCCACGTCCTTGAGCCGCAACGGCGCGCCGTTCTTGTAGGCGAGGATCAGGTTGGCGTAATCCTTGGGCGAGGTCAGTTGGTCGTTGGCGTCGAGCATCGACACCCGCGTCGGGCCGTCAAAGTTACCCTTCGGCTGGTTGACGTTGGAAGCACTGATCAAGGTGCGCACGTCCGCCAGGTTCAGGCTGTTGGCCGCCAACGCTTCCGGGTTGACCTTGATGCGCACGGCCTGACGCTGACCGCCGGCAATGCTGACCATGCCGACGCCGCTGATCTGGGCGATTTTCTGCGCCATGCGCGTATCGACCAGGTCATTGAGTTTGGGCAGCAACATGGTTTTCGAGGTGATCGCCAGGGTCAGCACCGGGGTGTCCGCCGGGTTGACCTTGTTGTACACCGGCGGCGCCGGCAAATCGGTGGGCAGCAGATTGGTCGCGGCGTTGATTGCGGCCTGCACCTGCTGCTCGGCGACGTCCATGTTGATGTCGAGGCTGAAACGCAACGTCAGCACCGACGCACCACCGGAACTGGTCGAGGCCATTTGCGTGAGGCCCGGCATCTGCCCGAACTGGCGCTCGAGCGGTGCGGTGACAGCACTGGTCATCACGTCCGGGCTGGCGCCGGGATACAAGGTCATGACGCGGATGGTCGGGTAATCGACTTGTGGCAGCGCAGAAACTGGCAGCAAGCGATAAGCGATCAGGCCGGCCAGGACAATGGCCAGCATGCTCAGGGTGGTGGCTACCGGTCGGAGGATGAACAGCCGCGAAATGTTCATGCGCCCTTCTTGGCCTTGTCGGTGACAGCAGCGTCAGTCGGGGTGGCGGCAGATTTGCCTTGCAGGTGTTCGGTCGGGGTGGTCGGCACTTGATTGCTGTCGTTGACCACTTCCACTTCACTGCCCTCCTTCAGACGGTCAGTACCTTCCAGCACCACGCGGTCGCCGGCAGCCAGGCCTTCGGTGACCACGGTGTTTTCGCCATCACTGGCGCCGATCTTCAATTGGCGAATGGTGACTTTCTTGTCGCCATCCAGTGCATAGACGAAGGTGCCGTTGGTGCCGAACTGGATGGCCGCCGACGGTGCCAGCACCACGCCTTTCAGCGTGTCAGCGAGCAAGTGAACGTTGACGAACTGGTTGGGGAACAGCGCCTGATCACGGTTATCGTAGCGGGCCTTGAACTTCAAGGTGCCGGTGGCAACGTCGATCTGGTTGTCGAGGCTTTGCAGAACGCCGGTGGCTTGCAGTTTGCTGTCGCCGCGGTCCCACGCCTCCGCCGGCAGCTTGGCGCCGCTGCGATAGCGGGCGAGCACGGTTTCCAGGCTGTTTTCCGGCAAGGTGAAAGCCACACTGATCGGTTGCGTCTGGGTGATCACCGCGAGGGACGTGGTGTCGTTGGCGGTCACCAGGTTGCCGACGTCGACCTGGCGCAGGCCGACACGACCGGCAATCGGCGCGCGGATCTTGGTGAATTCGAGATTGAGCTTGGCGTCGTTGACTGCGGCCTGGTTGGTCTTGACCGTGCCCAGATACTGACCGACCAGCGCTTCGGCGGTGTCCAGCGTCTGTTTGGCGATGCTGTCCTCTTTGTACAAACCGCGATAACGCTCGACGTCGACCTGAGCGTTTTTCAGTTGTGCCTGATTCTGCAGCAGAGTGCCTTCGGCTTGCAGCAAGGCGTTCTGGTACGGGCGTGGGTCGATCTCGGCCAACAGGTCACCGGCCTTGACCATCTGCCCTTCTTCGAAATTGATCTTGACCAGCTCGCCGCCCACCCGGCTGCGCACATTGATGGTGTTGAGCGCGGTCACCGTGCCCAGCGCCTTGTAGTACAGCGGGAAGTCGCCAGTAACCGCCGGCGCCACGCGCACCGGAATCGGCCCGGTGCCGCCTCCGAAGCCCGGCCGCATCATCCCCGAACGCCCGGTGTGCCCGGCCGCCGCCTTGTCAGCGCCCTCTTTGTGGGCTGAACCGGCGGGCCAGAATTTCCAGCACAGGACGGCGATCACCAACAAGACCAGCAGGCTGATCAGCCAGCGACGGGAGTTACGAGGGGACGATTGCATGGAGTCATTAACCATTGGGCGCGTGGGCTTCTTTTACGGGAGGCTGAACGATAAGCACTGGTGGGGAATTAGCAAAGCAGCTTTACCGGCAATTTACTTACACCTTACGTTTCAAGGTGTGAGGCAAAACACTGATACACAAATGAAAACGGCCTGGACAGGGCCAGGCCGTTAACAATTGTAAAAGCGCTTACTTGAGAACGGACAGTGCCGCTTCGTAGTTAGGCTCTTCAGCGATTTCCTTGACCAGTTCGCTGTGCAGGACGTTGTCGTTTTCGTCCAGCACCACAACGGCGCGAGCGGTCAGGCCTTTCAGCGGGCCGTCGGCGATGGCTACGCCGTAGTTCTCGATGAACTCGGCACCGCGCAGGGTCGACAGGTTTTGGACGTTTTCCAGACCTTCGGCGCCGCAGAAACGCGCTTGGGCGAACGGCAGGTCAGCCGAGATGCACAGCACCACGGTGTTAGCGATGTCGTTGGCCTGAGCGTTGAACTTGCGCACGGAAGTGGCGCAGGTCGGGGTGTCGACGCTTGGGAAGATGTTCAGCACTTTGCGCTTGCCGGCGAAGTCTTTCAGGGTGACGTCGGACAGATTGCCGGCAACCAGAGAAAAGGCTGGCGCCTTGGAACCGGCTTGTGGCAACTGGCCGTTGACTTGAACCGGATTGCCTTTAAGGGTGACTTGAGCCATGACTTGAGTCCTTCTGATGTTTTGATTGGAAAGCATGCAAGAGGCCGAAGTTAACCACGAAATGGTCCGACGACCTATGCCCTGTTTGGAAATTGTTGGGTGCCTGCGCGAAAAATTGTATACAAAACCACAACCATCCCCCTGTAGGAGTGAGCCTGCTCGCGATAGCGGTGTGTCATATACGCAAATGTTGAATGACACATCGCTATCGCGAGCAGGCTCACTCCTACAATTAGATCTGCGGTGTGAAAAATTCTCCGCACTTTTACCAGAGACCCTGTCGATTCAAGTGTGGCCCGTTCGACTAAGCAATGAATCCCACCAAACTCACGGAGTAACCGCCATGCGCTTCATGATCCTTGTCAAAGCCAGCGTCGACTCGGAAGCCGGCATCATGCCCAGCGAAGAGCTGATCACCGCGATGGGCAACTTCAACGAAGAACTGGTCAAGGCCGGCATCCTGATCGATTGCGATGGCCTGCACCCGAGCAGCAAAGGCGCTCGCGTGCATTTCTCCGGGGACAAACGCACGGTCATCGACGGGCCGTTCATCGAAACCAAAGAACTGGTGGCGGGCTACTGGATCTGGGAAGTGAAATCAAAAGAAGAAGCCATCGAATGGGTCAAGCGCTGCCCTAACCCAATGTCAGGCGATTCTGATATTGAAATCCGCCAGATATTTTCTGCAGAAGACTTCGGCGCTGAGTTCACCCCTGAAGCGCGGGAACAGGAAGAGCGTGTCCGCGAACAGGCCAAGAAAAACGGCTAAACCGGAGATCCTATGTAGGAGCTGCCGAAGGCTGCGATCTTTTGACCTCAAAAAGCAAAGTCAAAAGATCACAGCCTCATTTCATTCGACAGCTACAGAATCGATCACTCGGGCATAGAGCGGATCTTGATCGTTCCCACGCTCTGCGTGGGAATGCCTCAAGGGACGCTCCGCGTTCCAGCTTGCGAATTTGACGCAGAGCGTCAAGGGCTGCATTCCTTTGCTGCGCGTGGGAACGATCATTCAACAGAGATCAGTTATTGAGCTCGACGTGATCCTGGGCTTGATTCACCGCGAGTTCACCCAGCATGACGACCTGTCTTAATTGATCGTTCCCACGCTCTGCGTGGGAATGCCTCAAGGGACGCTCTGCGTTCCAGCTTGCGAATTTGGCGCAGAGCGTCAATGGCTGCATTCCAGTACAGAGCGTGGGAACGATCATTCAAGGGAGATCAGTTCTTGAGTTCGACGTGATCCAAGGCTTGATTCACCGCGAGTTCCCCCAACATGACAACCTGTGCGATCCCCAATGCAGTCTTGCGCTGCGAGGTTTCCAGCGAGGCGGCGAAATTCATCAGCATTTCGCTGGCCGAGCCGAGGGTTTCGCTGGCGTTGGCTAGAAGAGATTCGGTGTTGTACCTGGGATTGGCGAGGTACATGGGTTCCGGCTCGTTGGCGCTGGACATGATATGGGCGCTGGGGTTGAGGTAGAAATCGAGCGCGCGGTCGGCGGCTTCGTGGAGTTTTTTACTGTCGACTGAGGCGTAGGGGGATGTGGTGTCGGCGTCTGATTCTGGGGGGTTGGGTGTTGGCTTTTTCATGGTGTAACTCCACTGGAAAATTGGAGCTGCCCCATTCGGTTTCCGGACGAAGAGGTGGCAGCTGTACGCAGGTTGGAAACCCGGGCAGCGGCGACCCGGACGACCCGAAGGTCCCCCGCGCACAGCCGCCATAACGGAGTGCACACATTCGAAGTGCGCAAGGATACGTTATGAAAGGCGTGTACGCGCCACTAATACCCGTCGGGGTTTCCAGTCCCGGTCGCTGATTTGGCAGCGACGAACACAGGCTAGAGACCCGACGTCCGACGGACAACCTGAAAACCTTGTGGGAACGTTCCGCAAATTCCAAACAACGTTTAAACATCCCGAATTGAAATACGCATATGTAGTAGCGGCCGAAGGCTCGAGCCGCGATCGGACGAACCTTTGATTTTGCATTTAAAAAACACGATCAAAAGATCGCAACCTCTTGTCACTCGCCAGCTCTTGTTGCCAGTGCGCCGTCCGCTTGCAGGTTCAGTTGGCGGGTGATGCCCGGCAACGGCGGCAACCCGTACTGCCGCTGGTTTGTCGGCCAATAAGCAACAGCTGAGGACTTTTCCACGCGAAACAGGTAGGGTGCGCAAAATCAAAGTGCCATCACTGGACCGCGTCGCAGGTTTTCATGGAGTTGTACACGCAATGAGTTGCTGGACCGTCCTTGGCCTTACGGCCGACGCCGATACGCGCAGTATCAAACGCCAATACGCTGCCCTGCTCAAACAGACCCGTCCGGACGAAGACGCCGAGGGCTTCCAGCGCCTGCGTGACGCCTATGAGCAAGCCCTGAATTACAAGGAATGGGCGCAGGCCAGCGAGGACCACGGGGCTGATGAAGACGCCTGGGATTTGACCGGTCTGACCGTAGTCGAAGTCGATGCCTTGCAGCAGGCGACGCGCTCGCTGGCCGACACCAGCCTTGCACAATTGCAACAGCGCCATGCCCTCGCCGTTGAGCAGGGTTGCGCGCATATCCTCGAAGAGACCCTGCTGCAGCATTGCATCGAGCACCCGGATACATCGGCGCCGATGGTCGATTGGGCGGTGCAGACGTATCACTGGTTCAGTGCCTGGCAGCGGCTGGAACTGGACGAGGAATCCATCGAACATTTGCTCGATCACCAGCGGGAACGCATGACTCGACCGCTGCGTGATGCCCTCGAACGTGAGGACAGTGCGGCCTTTTTGCAGGCCTACGCACAGTGCGCGCAATACCTCTGGCTCGACGCTGAAGTGCACCGGCAGTGGTTCAACCTGTTCCTCAGTCGATTGCTACTGGACTGCGAATACTGGTCTTCCGCTATTTTCGAGCAGGTTTGTGCGGGCCAGGGCTGGCATTCCGGCCCGGCCAACCGTTGCCCGAAAGATGAATGGAAACGTCTGGTCGCGCGCCATGAGGCTCCGATTTTTATCGCGCAACAGCGTCAACTCGCCGAAGAGCCGCCCGCCACCGCCGAACACCGCGCCGCCCGCCTGCTGCTCGGCACTGGCCCGTTCAACCAGCGTCGCGCATTGGCCCGACGCCTGCGTGAGAAAGATTGGGAGCATTGCCGACATTTGAGTTCGGCGCTGTATGCCAATCATCCGAAGGTTTGCGCAGAGTTGCCCGGTGGCAGCGCGTTCTTCTGGCGTGACTGGGAACTGAAGCGCGGTGAATGGCCGACCTACGTTGGCGTGGTGCTGGCCTGTCTGATCGGTGCGTTTACTCATTTCATCCCGCTGGGGCTGCGCGTCACCGGGCTGATCAATATCGTCATGACCTCAACAATCGTGTTTGGCGTGATCGCTGCGGGCATCAACTGGCTGACGCACGAACTGGCGCACACCCATTGGCTGCTGGATGACCGCCTCAGCGCGCGGTTGTGGCCGGGTTTTGCCAAGGACGCTGCGCCGTTCGGCGTACTGCGCGATCTGATTCCCTGCGCATTGATGGTGGCCGGGCTCACCTGGTTTTTCGGCCCCATCGCTGGCGTCGTCTATGCCGCGACACTGGCCTGCGTGGGTTTGATCCGTCGCCGTCAGGTCAAACCACACACGTCCTGGGAAAAGACCAACCTGCCGGTGAAAATCGGCCTGACGCTACTTGGGGTTGTCGCCCTGGTGCTGGTGCTGGGCGTGTTCAAAGTGGCCGCCAGTCAAGGCACGGTCAATCGCAATCAGGGGCTACAACCCTGGGCCGAGCGTTTGTGTAGCCGGTTGCCGGCGAGTTCTTTCGATTGCGGCGCTCCCGCCACCCGTGAACAGTGGTATCCCGCGGAGGCACGGCCATGACGTCGAGATTCATGTTTGTCAGCGGCGTAGTGGTCGTTCTGGTGGTGATGGGGCTGTCGAGCGCGACCCGGCCGTTCCTGAAGCTCGATCTGTGGCTTGATCAGCGCGACTCAGTGGTGACCGCACAGGCCAATGCGTTGAGTCCGATCATTGCATGCGTCAACCGTGTCGATGTGCACTGGCGCAACGCCTACGACAAATTCGAGCGTCCGCGACCAGCAAGTAATGCATTCGATAGTTATCTTGCTGAGGCTCGGGATTTCGACAACACGGATGCGTACACCGTGCAGAACATCCAAAAGGATCTCTGCCTCAGTCATATCAACGAAAAACTCGAACTCTTGACCTATCAGCCAGTGCTTTCGCAAAAAGTCCGTGACTACGCGCAAGCACTGCAGGGCGCGGCGGTGATCTTTACGCCGGAGCGACTCGACAGAAGTGCGAACTTTTATGCCACGCCGCTCGCCCGGTTGTCACAGGGCTCGGGGCAAATCCAGGCCGCCAGCAATGCCTACATCAACGCATCGACAGCCTTGCGAGAGGAACTGCTGCCACTTGATGTGGCACAGCGCTCCGAGCAGCTCAAGCTGCTGGAAGCGCGGGTGGGCAGGGAGATTCATTGGTCTCTGCTGGCGTACATGATGCAAGCCCGGGAGACATTGGAGCTGCTCGAAGACGGGATGAAACACCGCACCCTGACCCCGCAAGCCGTGGCCGATACCACCGCCGATCTGCAACAGGCGTGGAATCGTCGCGCGCCCTTCATCGCTCTTCGCGAGGGTGGATTTCGAAACAAGGACGATGACGCGCGGGAGCTGTGGCGGCACATCAGTGCGCCAGCGCAAAGCTATCTCGACGCGCTGAACACCCTGCATAAGGACTGGCAGAACCACGCCGAACCGCAACGCTTGAGCGACGATTACTACGCCGTCACCCATGGCTACGACGCCCTACTCAGCCAATACAACCGCCAGGCACGCGCCAATTTCTGAGGGTGTGCACAGGCCGGACGGTCCTCGCGGACAATCCGGCCTCGTGCGCTTACTTGGCTTTCTTGAGCTTAAGATACGACTGACGCAGGTCCGAGGCCCAGCCATCAATGACGGGTTTGACGTCATTGGTGCTCATTGCCTGCGAATCATTTTCCAGTGGCTTGCCGGTGCCTTTGCGCACCACTTGCGCGACGACCTTATTATTCGCGCCATCGAGGAACACCGCTTCGGTGGCCAACGTAGTTTCCTGATCGCGAATACCGCTGGCGGTGCTGACCGCAGCGGCGACCAGCGCAATCGGAATTACCTCGTAAGCATGCAGGCCTTCGGTGGAGCTGCTCACGGCGGTGATTGCCGCACGCACCACAATCACGCCCGGGCCAGGACCGGTGGCCAACGGCAAGTCTTTGCCGATCTCACGCTTGAGCGCCTGATCGTAGTAGGAAGTGATGCCATTGAGGGTTTGCTGGGAGATTTTCGCGGTCGGTTGCGGTTTCGGGTAGAGCTGAGTCGGCTCGATGTACACACTGGTGAATTTCCTGACGTCGACCTTCGGATCGATCCAGCGCATCACCTCGGCACCGGACGGGGATTTGGCCTCCTTGAGCTGGCTGTAGTCTTTGAGGAATCCTGAGTACTCTTTCGGGTCGACGGTTTTGCTGGAACAACCTACCACTGCGAGGGTGGCAAAACACAGTGTGCCCATCATCACTGCTAGCTTCATACTGTAACTCCTGTCAGAAGGCCGAAAACTTTGCCCGGGGGAATTACAGGTATAGCTAAAACTTCAGTAATTGCGATTGCACAGCACAATATTCACGCAAGGCTGCGCGGAGGATCACAAGCGTCATTTGAAAGACGTCGAGCATCCGGCAGCGCTGCATCGAGCTCTTGGCCATTGGTGAACTTCAAGAATCCGCTGCATTGGAGCAATCTGAGCCAGAACGCCCGCAAGTGCTGTTGCAGGGGTGGAAGAAGATGAACATGGGCGATCCGGCGCTTAAGTGACCGGCTGGAAATTGTCTTCCCTCACCCTAGCCCTCTCCCAGAGGGAGAGGGGACCGATTGGGGGATATTCAAGAGTTCCGCCGACTTGAGCGAGTGCCTTTGAATCCATAATCGACTCGGTCTTTCACGTCGGTGCAGAACGCCAGACAACTCGGTCAGTCCCCTCTTTCAGAGGTAAATAGAGGGGACCGATTCGGGATGATTCGAGAGATACACCGACGTGACCGGTTGGCTTTGAATCCATAATCGACTCGGTCTTCCACGTCGGTGCAGGACGCCAGACACCTCGGTCAGTCCCCTCTTTCAGAGGTAAATAGAGGGGACCGATTCGGGATGATTCGAGAGATACACCGACGTGACCGGTTGGCTTTGAATCCATAATCGACTCGGTCTTCCACGTCGGTGCAGGACGCCAGACACCTCGGTCAGTCCCCTCTCCCTCCGGGAGAGGGTTAGGGTGAGGGGCTTTTCAGGGGTTCACCCCATTACCAGGACGAAGTCTCACCACTGCGCAACGCCATCTCCCGCCGACTGTTGATGTGCATCGCCTTGATCAAGGACACCGTGCCCACCAGCAAAATCGCCGCCCCCAACAGGAAGTCGATGTTGTACAGCTGGAAGTCCTGCACCGGCCCGATCAGCAGCACCCGCACGATCGCGGCGCCCAACAGCGTGGCAAGGAAGTCGATCCCCGGTTCATTGCGGTAAAACACCAGCAGTAACGGCAGGCACAACACCAACAGCAGCAACAACACCACCACCTTGAACGAACCTTTGCGCTCGACGCTGAAGGCACATTCGTGCGGCCCGTACGCCTTGTAATCCTCGTCGCGGATCATCGAGGTTTTCTCGTTGATGTAGTCGACGCGGTTGTACTTCTGGATCGGCGTGAAAGTGTTGGACATCTCCATCAACGTGGTGATGTTCTTGAAGCGCAGGTCGATGCGCTCGCTACCCTTGAGGTAATAAAGCACCGGCTTATAGCCGTAGCGATAGCTGTCGAAAGGGAATTCGGTGACCTGACCCTGGACACCGATCGGCCGTGGTTCAAGTTCGGCGTAGGCACTTTTATTGGTGGCGGAAAGGTTGCGGCTCAGCGGCTGCACCTTGACCTGCTCAAGGAAGATCGGCGTGACGCCGTAGGACCATTGCAACGGTTCCAGACGCAGACGCAGTTCGTTGCGGCTGAGGTCGTAACGGTTGAAGGTGCGTTCCGAAACCACCAGGGAACCGCTGAGCATGAACTCGCCGCGCAGGTTGTTGGTGACGCGCAAGGTCAGTTGGTCCTTGCCCAGCAACGCCGCTTCCGTGGATGGCGGCGTGCCGCACCACGCGGTGCTTTCACCGACGCCGCCGAGCTGGCCGTCGCGGTTTTCCTTGAATACATAAAAGTAACTGGCCCACAGCGTCACCATTAACAGCAACGCTGTGAGGCCGAGGATTTTTTTGCCCGGACTCACTGATCAGACTCCCTTCTTCGGTTCCATCGTCCAGCCGAAAACCCGCTGGCGACGGCGACTCTACCAAAAGGCCACCACTCACCCAAGGGAAAATGCCCGATTCAGGAGGTTTCTAGGGGTTTCCCCGGTGGTAAAAGCCAGATCAAAAGATCGCAGCCTGCGGCAGCTCCTACAGTTGAACTCATGTAGGGGCTGCCGCAGGCTGCGATCTTTTCAAGCGTCAGCGCCGTCGGAACAACGGACGTGGTTCGATGACTGAGCGGCCGTAGAGCACGCTCATTCCGGCCAATCCTTTCAGCGCATCCTCAGCCGATTTGTCCTCACGCACCGCGAAACTGTCGAACCCGCACTGGCGCATATGGCTGAGCTGATCACGCAAGACATCGCCAATCGCGCGCAACTCCCCTGCCCAGCCGAACCGGCTGCGCAGCAGATACGCCTGACTGTAAGCACGCCCGTCGCGAAAGTTCGGGAAATCCAGGGCGATCAGTGGCAACGAGGCCAACCACGGCACCAGGCTTTCAACCTCATCGTCCGGGCCAAGCCACACCGCATGAGTCGACGGTGATTCCAACCAGTGCGTCAGCGGCAACATCAGCAAACCTGCAGGCCTTGGCGTCGATGGCTCACGCACTAGCGTCCACGGATCGTCCGTCACTATTCGCGCTACGCCCTGCTCCAGCCGCAACAAATTATTCATACCGCCTCCAGCGTTTTCGGATAAACCCGCTCTTTGAACGGCTCCAGGCCAATCCGCGCGACGGTGTCGACAAACAGTTCCTCGTGCTCGCGATAGCGCACAAACGTACCGATGATCCGCTCGATCACCTGCGGCACTTCCGCAGCACTGAACGACGGGCCGATGACTTTGCCCAAAGCGCTGTTTTTGCCCTGGGCGCCGCCGAGGGTGATCTGATACCACTCGCTGCCATTCTTATCGACGCCGAGGATGCCGATATTGCCGATGTGGTGGTGACCGCAGGCGTTCATGCAGCCAGAGATGTTCAGGCTGATATCGCCCAGATCATGCAGGTAATCGAGGTTGTCGAAGCGTGCCTGAATCGCCTGGGCAATCGGGATCGATTTGGCGTTGGCCAACGCACAGAAATCGCCACCGGGGCAGGCAATGATATCGGTGAGCAGGCCAACGTTGGCGCTGCCCTGGTCGTGTTTACACGCCAGTTGCCACAGCGCATAGAGGTCGGTTTTCGGAACATCGGGCAAGACGATGTTCTGCTCATGGGCGATGCGAATCTCGCCAAAACCGAAACGCTGCGACCAGTCGGCCACCGCCAGCATCTGCACAGCGGTGACATCCCCCGGCGGCGCCGCCATGCCCGGTTTGGTCGACAGCACCACGCTGGTGTAGCCCGGCACCTTGTGCGGCTGCACGTTGCGCGCGACCCAACGGGCAAACGCCGGGCTTTCGGCCAAGCGCGTGCCGAAGTCCAGATCGGTGTCGGCCAGGGTGTGATAGACCGGCGGCACGAAGGCGCTGGCGACCCGTTGGTATTCGGCCTCGGTCAACTGCGCCGGGCCGTCCTTGAGGTGCTGCCATTCCTCTTCGACTTCCTTGGCAAACGCCTCAATGCCCAGCGCCTTGACCAGAATCTTGATCCGCGCCTTGTACTTGTTGTCACGTCGACCATGGCGGTTGTACACCCGCAGCACGGCCTCGACGTAGGACAGCAAATGCTGCCACGGCAAGCCTTCGCGGATCTGTAAACCGAGAATCGGCGTGCGCCCCAGACCACCGCCGACGATCACTCGTAGAAGCATCTGCCCATCGCGGCCGGGGTAAAGGTAGAGGCCGATGTCGTGCATCATGATTGCCGCGCGATCCTGCTTCGCCGAGCAAATGGCGATCTTGAATTTGCGTGGCAGAAACAGGAATTCCGGGTTGATCGTCGACCACTGCCGCAGAATCTCGGCCAATGGGCGCGGGTCGATCAACTCGTCCGCCGCGACCCCGGCGAACGCCTCGGTGGTGATGTTGCGCACGCAGTTGCCGGAGGTCTGGATCGCATGCATGTTGACCTGCGCCAGACGTTCGAGGATGTCCGGCACGTCGCTCAGTTCGATCCAGTTGAACTGCATGTTCTGCCGCGTAGTGAAGTGACCGTAACCACGATCGTAATCGCTGGCGATGCTGGCCAGCGTGCGCATCTGTTCGGCGCTCAAGGTGCCGTAGGGAATAGCCACGCGCAGCATGTAGGCGTGCTTCTGCATGTACAGGCCGTTTTGCAGACGCAGCGGCAAAAACTCCTCTTCGCTCAATTCCCCGGCCATGAAGCGCTCGACCTGATCGCGAAACTGCGCAACACGCTCGAACACCAGCGCCCGGTCGTAATCATCGTATTGATACATGCCTGCCACCTCATCAGTTATTCCTGTGGGAGCGAGCCTGCTCGCGAATGCGGTGTGTCAGGCAACTGCATTGTTGGCTGACACACCGCATTCGCGAGCAGGCTCGCTCCCACAGTTTTCTTCAGAGCACTATGACGAAGCAGCGCAGCGCGTTACAGATTCACCTGAACTCATAAAAACCATATCAGGGCGCGGCAGAACGCCGCAGTCAGCCCTTTAATCTGATCCGCATAAATCAAAGATTCCTGAGCCTGTTTTGTTTCTGACGGGGTTTCTACAGTGCAGCTCATGCCAGACCGGGTGGCCTGGCAAGACTTTGCAACCGTGGATGAACTGACCATGAGCACAGCAACAATCGGACAGGCTTATAACTACAAGGTCGTCCGCCAATTCGTTATCGCGACGGTTTTCTGGGGTGTGGTGGGCATGGCGATGGGCGTGTTCATCGCCTCGCAACTGGTGTGGCCAGAGATGAATCTGGACCTGCCGTGGACCACCTTCGGCCGACTGCGACCGCTGCACACCAGCCTGGTGATTTTCGGTTTCGCCGGCAGCGCGCAATTCGCCGCCAGCTACTACGCAGTGCAGCGCACCTGCCAAGTGCGGCTGTATTCAGACAAACTCGCCGCGTTCACCTTCTGGGGCTGGCAATCGGTGATTGTGGTCATGCTGATCACCCTGCCGCTGGGCTACACCACCACCAAGGAATACGCCGAGATCGAATTCTCCGGCGCGGTGTGGATGGCTGTCGTCTGGGTCGCTTACGCCATTGTGTTTTTCACCACCGTGGTGCAGCGCAAGACCAAACACATCTACGTCGGCAACTGGTTTTTTGGTGCGTTCATCCTGGTGATCGCCATGTTGCACGTGGTCAATCACCTGTCGATTCCGGTGGACTGGTTCAAGTCGTATCCGGTGTATTCCGGCGCCACCGATGCGATGGTGCAGTGGTGGTACGGGCACAACGCGGTGGGTTTCTTCCTGACCACCGGGTTCCTCGGCATGATGTATTACTTCGTGCCGAAACAGGTCAATCGGCCGGTGTATTCGTACCGGTTGTCGATTGTGCATTTCTGGGCGCTGATCACCCTGTACATCTGGGCCGGGCCGCACCATTTGCATTACACCGCGCTGCCGGACTGGGCGCAGTCGCTGGGCATGGCCATGTCACTGATCCTGCTGGCGCCGAGCTGGGGCGGGATGATCAACGGCATGATGACCTTGTCCGGCGCCTGGCATAAGTTGCGCACCGACCCGATCCTGCGCTTCCTCGTGCTGTCGCTGGCGTTCTACGGCATGTCGACCTTCGAAGGGCCGATGATGGCGATCAAAACCGTCAACGCCCTCTCCCACTACACCGACTGGACAATCGGCCACGTTCACGCCGGCGCGTTGGGCTGGGTGGCGATGATCACCTTCGGTGCGACTTATCACATGGTGCCCAAAGTGTTTGGCCGCGAGCAGATGTACAGCACGCCGCTGATCAACCTGCACTTCTGGCTGGCGACCATCGGCACGGTGTTGTACATCGCCTCGATGTGGGTCAACGGCATCACCCAGGGCCTGATGTGGCGGGCGATCAACGAGGACGGCACGCTGACCTATTCATTCGTCGAGGCGCTGCAGGCCAGTCATCCGGGGTTCATCGTGCGCTTTGCTGGCGGGGTGTTCTTCCTTACCGGGATGTTGCTGATGGCCTACAACGTGTGGCGTACGGTGCGGGTGGCCGACGTTGCACTGGCGCGCAGTGAAGCGCAGATCGCCTGAGGCAGGGAGCCGCTCGTGATGGAGATTTTCTTTGATGTGTTGGGCGTGATGTTTCTGTGGCTGGCGGTGGAGTACTGCTTGCGACGGGAGACGGCGGACAGCCTGGATGAAGCGAGTATGGTGCCGTTTGCCGATGATCCGGAGGTGGCGCGGCGGGTGGAGCTGGCTACCGGGAAAACCGTGAAAGCGGTGGCGCCGGAGGTGGCGAAGCCGGGGTGGGTGAATCTTGATATGTGAGGGGTGTCAGTCGGGCAGCCCTCACCCTAGCCCTCTCCCAGAGGGAGAGGGAACTGACCGAGTTGTTTGTTCAGGTTACGCCGACCTGAAATATCTAAGGTGAATGCAATCTCACAAACAATGAAGATCGGCTCCCTCTCCCCCTGGGGGAGAGGGAACTGACCGAGTTGTTTGTTCGGGTTACGCCGACTTGAAATATCTAAGGTGAATGCAATCTCAAAAACAACGAAGATCGGCTCCCTTTCCCCCTCGCCCCCTGAGCTAGAGGGAACTGACCGAGTTGATTATTCGAGTTACGTCGGCCTGAAAAATCCAAGGTGAATGCAATCTCATAAACAACGAAGATCGGCTCCCTTTCCCCCTCGCCCCCTTGGGGGAGAGGGCTGGGGTGAGGGGGTAGCTCTTGATCTTAACTACGATCGCGAGGAATCAGGCTCTGCAACTGCTGGGCGAGGAAGTTGGCGTCAAAGGCAAACGTATCCGGATCCTTCAAACCATTGGTCTTGCGCCACTGCCACGTGCCGTCCGGCAATCCCACCAGCGAAATGCTGCCATACCGCGCCGCCGTCAGCCCCATCACCGCAAGCGAAATCTGCCCGCCACTGCCCATAACATCCGGCACGAACTCCACCGGTTTGCCGGCAATCACGATGCTCAGTTTCTCGGTCTTGAAGGTCGATGTTTCCACCGGTGTACTCGGCCCGAACGCGACATACGCCTCGCGACTCACCTCCAGCAGATTCGGCGCCTGCACCGGCTCCAGCCATTGCTGAATATCGGCGAACAGCGCGGTAATCCGCGTGGCCCAAGCAGCCGATTGCGTCTCGAACAGTTGCTTCTTGTGCGCTTCGCTCTCGGCGTAATGACGAAGCATCTCGCCCAGTTGCTGTACATCGTCCATAGCGGTGTTCCTCGGAAAGGACCTGCAATACTCGATAGTGGCAGATACCAGCCGCTACGTACGATTAAGCTGCAGCAAGCCCGACGCAGCACCATGACACTTGGGTGAAACTTCAGCAGTACAGTCACTTGCTGCTGGCATCGAAGCATGAAGAAAAGGAAACTCCGGGCAGACCTGAACGCTCGACACTGTCATTTGCCTGAGGACATCCAATGCGCACCATCGGCCTGATCGGCGGCATGAGCTGGGAATCCAGCGCCGAATACTATCGACTCATCAATCAGCAAGTCCGGGATCGTCTCGGCCCGTTGCGCTCCGCGCAGTTGCTGATGCACAGCGTCGATTTCGGCCCTGTCGAACAGGCCCAGCACGCCGGGCGCTGGGACGATGCGGCGGCAATTCTGGTCGATGCTGCGCGCAGGCTGGAAGCGGGAGGCGCGGAATGTGTGGTGCTGTGTACCAACACCATGCACAAGGTCGCCGAGCAGATTCAGGCGGCGATCAGCATTCCGTTCCTGCACATTGCCGAACCGGCCGCGCAGGCTGCCCAGGACATTGATGCGCGCACCGTCGGTTTGCTAGGCACGGCGTTCACCATGGAACAGGACTTTCTCAAGCAACGTCTGGTCGCCAAGGGTTTGACCGTATTGGTGCCGGACGAAACAGAGCGTAAGGATGTGCACCGGATCATCTACGACGAACTTTGCGTCGGCGTGATCAATGAACAGTCGCGACAAATCTATCAGCGGGTGATCGAATCCCTCACCGCGCGTGGCGCGCAGGCGATCATCCTCGGCTGCACGGAAATTGGCATGTTGATCAAACCCGAACACAGCGCCCTGCCCCTGCTCGACACCACCGAACTGCATGCGCAGTCGGCGGTGGCGTTCGCGCTGGGCGCCTGACTCAGGTTTTCGGGCGAGTGCGCAGGCGGGCCATGCTCAGGGTGTCGACCCATTGCCCGTCGCGCACCGCGTAATCGCGAAACAGGCCTTCGGTCTCGAACCCGAATTTGCGGTAGAGCGCGATGGCGGCCTCGTTGTCGGCGTAAACCGAGAGTTCAACGCGGTGCAGGTTCATCCAGTTGTCGGCCACATCCAGCGCCGCCGCCAGCAACTTCGAACCGACGCCTTTGCCCTGCCACGCCACAGCGACTGCCATACCGACGCTGCCGGCATGACTGCGACGAATCCGCGAATAGTTTTCCAGCCCCAGATGGCCGATGACCTGACCCTGATGCAGCGCGACCAGCTTCAACACCCGCTCATTCTCCGCCAGCAGCCGTTGGCGCCAGACGTCGATTGACTGAAACGGCATCTGCAACACCTGCCGGGTGACGGCCCGCTCGTTGTAAAGCGCCGTGACAGCCTCGAGGTGCGACTCGCTGAAGCGTTCGATGTGAATGGCGGCGTTGTGGTCGGGCATGGAGGATCCTTCCTGGATCGATGAGTGGCCAATCACTCTAAACCGCCGGTGATCAGTCTGGCGAGTTTCGGCTTGCTGACCACTCATCGCAAAACCGCCATACCTGTCAGAGTTGACAGGTGACGGCGCCGTCCACCTCGCATTAGATGCAGCAATGAGTTCCCATCTGATGCCTGGAGAATGAAATGAGCCGTGTCCGCAGCATTGTCGAACCGTTCGCACTGTCCTACCCGCATGTTCCCAAAATGGTTGAGCTGGAGCCCACAACTGAAGGCGTTCATGGAGGCGTTTCCATCGCCGATAGCAATGCGGCTGGAGGCCTTCAGATTTTCATGTTGGCGTACTTGGGACAAGCCAGGAACGATAAGCTCAGGCTGATACTGAACGGCGATAAGCAACCCGGCACAATCATCGTCGCTCCCGGAGAAGAGAATGAAGATACGGCTTTGTGGCTGGGCGCCGAGCTTCTGCAAAAAGGTTCGAACCGCATCGAGATCGAAGTAGAACGCACCTCGGGCAACAACGATGTCACCAAAGAACTGGTGCTGCTCTATCGCACCTCCCCACCCGGCGATACGCCTGCGGTGTTGAACTTCAGCGTCAGTCACAGCCGGATCGACGCGAAAGATGCCGACGATGTATCCGTCACCGTCACCTACAAAAATATCAACTGGTACGACTACATTTACGTCGACTGCAACGGCGCACGCGTTACGTATCGCCTGATGCCGGACACCTTACCGCCGCCAGCCACCGTCCCGAAAGAAATCATGATTCCGATTCCGAGATCGAAATTGGAACAGGGTGGCAATGATTCGGACTTTGAATTCAAGTTTCGAGTCGTCGACCACGTAAGCAACCCATCCGGCCCACCGACCTGGTCAGACATTGTGACGGTTGATGTGGATTTGACGCGGACTTCCTCACCGCTGGTCATTGATCAGAGCCTGATGACCCTGGATGGCGTCAAGCTGATGCAAGACTATGGATGGGCGACAAAAGAGGTGGTTGGTAATGTCCAGGTTCGCGAAGCTTCGGGCGGTGTGCCACCGTACCGATACACTTCCTCTGACGACTTGATTGCAAAAGTGACGTCAAACGGCAAAGTCGAAGGTTTGAGAAACGGCACCGCTACCTTGTCCGTGACAGATAGCGCCGGCACCACACTGCGTTACTCGGTTCAAGTCAGCAATGTTTACAACGTTAGAGCCGCCACCCGTTTAATGACCGTCCCCGAGGCAGTAAATTGGATCAGGAGTGAAGCTGGAGAGGCTTATGACAATTTTTTTGTTCCTCCAACGGTAAAAGCCATTCCTTTGAATTTCGTCGATCTTCATAAGATTTTACTGCCAATTCCTAATTCTATCCCGAACGGCTTTTTTAGATGGTTTGGCCGAGGTGAAGGCACCGCTGGTTCCTACGCGGTTTTCAACTCTGGAACCGGTGCGTTTTATCAGGGTATGAGTACAAGTGAGACACGGATGGCTCCAATCGCCTTTATCAAAACCTGAATGCTCTTACTGCTCAAGGTGCGGATTCGCAGCAACTGGCCCATGCCACGACGATATTGCTGCGCGATGGCTGTGTTGGGGCGGCAGATTCGGTTGCGGGTTTGGCTGATGCGGAAACCTTTGTACTGTGCCCGTTCAGTCAGGTTTTCAGCGGCTGATCGGGTGTTATCGCTAGCAGACTCACTCCTACAGTTGGATTGGTTGCATTCAGTGGGAGTATGGTTTTCTGGGCGGGCCTCATCGCTGGCAAGCCAGCTCCCACAGTTTTCCTGGGTGCTCACACAAACCGGATTCTCCGCAAATCCCTGTGGGAGTGAGCTTGCTCACGAAGGCGTCAGCTCAGGCTCCATCGTCGGTGAATGTGCCGGCGTCTTCGTGAGCAAGCTCTCTCCCACTTTGGGGTGTGCTCAGATACCAATTTCCAGCCAGCATTACCCTTGTGAGAGCTGGCTTGCCAACGATGGCGTTGGGTCATTGAGTATCAATGCCAGCCATCAGACCGCTTTCGCGAGCAGGCTCGCTCCCACAGGGGGTTGTGGGCATACAGGGGATTGGCTCAGGGCTGAAACCATTCGTGGCGTTCGTTGAAGGTGTGGTGGATCAGGTCGGTGAGGGTCTGCACTTCGGCCACATTCTGTGAGTCAGCATTGACCGCCAGCCATGCCTGCAATTGCATGGGCTCGGCGAATAATCCGGGTAACGCAATCAGCCCCCGATCGAAGCGGCTCATATACGCTGGCAACAACCCGATGCAAGCGCTGCAACGAATCATCTCCAGCATCAACTCATAAGACTGCATCTGCACCACCCCGGCCAACCGCTGTTCAACCAACTCATTCCACGGACGAAAACTGTCGATTTGCCGATCATGCTGCCATTGCACCAGCATGAAGTCGGCGAGGTCGTCGGGGGTGTCCGGGCGGGCGGTGACGCGGGAGTAGCGTTTGGCGATGTGTGGCAGGTAGTCGAGGCGTGCCAGCGCTTGCGGCTCGCTGGTGGCGAAGGTCGGTCCGGGGTGTGGGGTTTCGCCGTGGGCGAGCCAGAGAACGATGTCGGCGCTGACGGCACGCAGGGACAACTCGCTGTCCAGTGCGATGATTTCCAGGCGTACGCTGGCGTTGCGCCGCAGCAGCGCGATGAGGTCGCGGCCGAGGATGTCGTGGAGGATCGATTCGGCGACGGCGAGGCGAATCAGCGGTTGCTCGATCACCGGGAGTTTGCGTTCGTTGGCCAGCGCCACCAGTTTGGCCTGTAGCTGTTGGCCTTCGCGAGTAAGGCTCAAGGCGCTGCCCTGAAAGCTGAACAGGGTGTGTTGCAGTTCTTGCTCAAGCTGGGCCAGTTGTTTGCGCAACAAGGTTGCGCGCACGTTGAGGCTGCGCGCGGCTTGCATGAAGCAACCGCAGCGGGCGCTGACGAGGAAGTATTGCGCGACTTCGCTGTCAATGGTCGCAGCATGTGCGAGCCACGGTTCGCTGTGGTCGTGCGGCCAGTGGTAATCGTGGTTGCCCTGTCGTCCTGCGGGTTCGGTGAATGACATCGATGACTCCCTGTCGATCTTTGTATTTTGCTGGCTTCCAGCACTTTTAACTATTTCTGAACCCAGTGGAGATCCTGTGGGAGCTGGCTTGCCAGCGATGAGGCCGGAAGATCCAACATCATGGGTGACTGATAAGCCGCCATCGCTGGCAAGCCAGCTCCCACAGGTCACTCAGTGAAGGTGAAATCAGTGTTTTTCCTCCAGGACTTTGTTGAGCTCCGCGCCGTCAATGCTCAGCGTTGCAGTGTTGAGCATGCCGTCCAAGTAGGCTTGGGCGATCTGTTCCTGACGTTGAGCACGCAAGGCCTCGGTTAGCTGATCACGCAGTTCATCGAGGGTTGCGGTACGGGCGGGTTGTTGCTCGGTGAGCTTGATCACGTGGAATCCGGCGGCGCTCTGGACGGGATCAGAAACCGCGCCAACCTTGAGCCGCGCCACTGCACCACGCACCTCCGGGACCAGTTGCGGCAACGGTTGCAGGCCCGTATCGCCGCCGCGTTCAGCGGTGACACGATCCTGTGAATACTGAGTGGCCAGTGCGGCAAATTCCGCCGGCGTTGCCTGAGCTTTCTTGCTCAATTCAAGCGCCTGCTTGCGCACCGACTCAAGATTCTGCGGATCATTCACCCCAAGGAAAATCTGACTGACCCGATACAACGCCGGCGTCTGCCAATTCGCCTTGCCTGAGTCATAAGCCTGCTGCAACTCAGCCGCACTCGGATAATCCGCCGGCACCTCACTGACCGAACGCAAGTAATCACGGAACACGATCTGCTCAGTCACTGCCCGGGTCTGCCGCGCAACCTCGGGACGCTGCGCCCAACCCTGCGCATCAGCCTGCTCCAGCACCGCTTTCTCGGCCAGACGCGTGCGAATCCACCGTTCCAGCGCCTCACGATTACCGCGCAATTGTTCGCGGGTTTCCGGCGGAACTGTAGCCAGCAACGCCTGAAGTTCCGCAGGGGTTACCTGCTGATTACCCAACCGCGCCACCGCCGGCCCCGTTGCAACCGCCGTCACCGACGACGATTGCTGGGCGGCGACCGGGTCACTGCCCGGCCGCACCACCAGCGCCACGGCCACCACCAACAGCGCCACTGCAGCAGCGCTGATCACCATGGCAGGCTTTTTCACAGCGCGACTTCCTCTTGCTCGGCGACAGCCACTTTCGCGGTGGATGCTTGCGCAGCTTGAGTGAAATCACGCAGATAAACGATAAATTCCTGCAACAGGCGATCCCACAATTCCAGGTTGCCGCGCAGGTGATCGTTGCTCACGCCCGCTGCCACGACCACATCCATTTCCATCACCAGAAACTCGCCCTGCAACGACAAACGCGCAAAACGACGGCTCGCGTTCCACTGCTCGGCCACACCGTGTGGCAACTCACCCTGCACCCGCAGCGCACAGCTGAAAGTGAAATCGACGTAGCTACCCTGCTCCACCGCCGGATTACCGAAACGCACGGCGTAACCAATGCCCTGACTGGCGCTGAGCAACTGAACAATACCGTTCTGCTCGGTTTCGTTGACGCGATAACCCGCAGCTTGCAGGACTTCGGTCAGAGATTTTGGCGATACGTGGCTGATCAATTGAGTCATTACTTCTTCCTTGTCTATCAGTGCGTGAGCGCGGCTTGCGGCGCGTCGAATTGAGTCTTGTAAAGGTCATCGCCAAACCCCTGAGCCAGTTCATCGAACTTGACCCGGGCGCTGCCCGCGAAGGGCTGGCGGATCTTCATCACCTCGGCCACGTCGATGTTTTCGTAGGCAGTGAGGATCTGCTTGGCGACGCCGTACATCTGCTGATTCTTGACTGAACATTGCTGCACTTGTGTGTCACGTTCAGCCAATTGCGCTTGAAGCTTAGACCGTTCTGCTTCTTTGGCACGGGCCAGCACCAGCAACTCGTCATAGGCCTTTTTGAACTTGCCGGTCTGCTCGACGCTGGCCGCCACTTGCGCCTGCGCCTGGCTGTGCAGGCTCTGTTGCTGCCCGGCCAATTGCTCGGCGACGCCTTTGGCCTTGGCCAGTTCGGCGCTCAATTGCTTGATTTGCGCCTGCGCAGCCTTGACCTCGTTCTGCGCCGCCAGTTGCGCGGCGCTGGCCTGGGCCTGCTGACTTTGCAGGGCCTGCAACTGTTGCGTGGTGCTGCGCAATTGCGTGCGCAGGCGCTCTTCCATGCCTTCGGCATTCACCCCGGTGGCAATCAACAGCCCGAGCCCGAGCAACACAAATCGCGTTTTCATAACCCTCTCCCGGCGCCTTAGAAGCGCGTGTTGATCTCAAGCTGCAAGACGTCGATGTCGAACGGCGCGCCGTACACCGCTTCGGTACTCATCCAGCGACCGGTCGCGTAAACGTTCTTCGCCAGACCGTAATTGCCGCCGATGAAATAACCCTTGGCGTTGGTGCCGCCGAGGTGGAACGACGAGTCGTTGAAGCCGTCCGGCAAGGCGTCCGGCTGGATGTATTTGTAGCCAGCGAACATGTTCCAGTCGCCCTGCTTTTTCAGGTCCAGAGCGCTGCCGAGGGTGAACTGCACCATCCACGCATTGGCGCCGCTTTCGATGTCGCCGTTGCTGTCGAGGTTGTTGACGATCTGCCCGGCCGAGCGCTTGCGCATGTCGCCTTCGTCGTAGGCGAGGTTGTGGATGTAGTTGCCCTGGCTGCGCAGTTTGAAATCTTCTGGCAGGTCAGCATCCCAGACCATGTTCAGATCAAGCAGGTTGAATTCCGAAGCGAGGCCAACAAACTGCGGCTGCGGCGTGGTGGTCGGGTTGAGCGGGTTCGGCGTGATGTCGCGCAGCAGGAACACGCTGTTGCCCTTCTGCATGAACGCTGCGCGGCTGCCATCGCTGTCGCAACCTGGCGCGCCGGCCCACGGTTCGCAAGGGCTGGAGCGCTGGCCTTGAATGTCGTCGAAGCGGTAGTAAGCCAGTGCGCCTTTCAAGCGGTTGTTGCTGTTGATCGCCCACTTGGCGCCGATCTGCGCGCCGTACAGCCACTTGTTGTCGCTCTCTTCCTTGTCAAAGCCGTTGCTGCTGGCGGTGTCGTTGGTGTAGTCCACCGGGAACGCGCCGACGGTGCCGAACACGCCCCAATCACGGTTGAGTTTGTGGTCGAAAATCGCCGCCACGCCGTCGAAATTCAAATCGTTGGAATAGAGCATGTCGGTGGACATGAACGGGTTGGCAAAGCGCCCGCCGGTAAGGGTCAATTCATCCGTAGGCTTCCAGTTGAGGTAGCCCTGATCGAGCCAGATGTCCTTCTTGGCGAAACCTCCGCCGAGGTTTTGCGTGGTCGACACCGGGTTGTTGTCCGAACCGGTGCCGATACGAATACCGGCGGTCCATTGCGGCGAGATCTCCGCTTTCATGCCCAGTCGCGCACGAATGCGGAATTGGTTGGTGCGGTCTTCGCGGGTGTTGAGCAGCGGCGGCAGATTGGTGCTGCTGTTCGGGTTAACGTCGTACGGGCCATTGTTGTTGAGCTTGGCGAAGTCGACGATCTCGTTGCTGTTGCTGTCCGAGTAGTAGCGCGATTCGTTGCGCAAGCGAATTTCGCCGTCGAAACTGATGCGCGCAGCCCATTCCGGGAAGCTGTTGGGCGCGGCCCAGTTTTCCTGTTTGGCGGTGGCCATGACTTCGGCTTTGACCTGGTCGCGGATCTGGTCGCGCACCGCTGCCGGCACGTATTGCACTCGGACGTCGCCCGGCGCAGCGACCGGCCCGGCCGCGACTGCGGTGGATGCGGCGGCCTGTTTGGCCTGGGCCGCTTCGTTCTGCGCCTGAGCGATCAGCGCGTCGGCCTTGTCCTGTTTCAGAATGCCCTGCTCGACCAGCAAGCGGATCAGATTGATCGTGGCGTTCTCCGAGGGCGCAGGCGCAGGCGCTGCCACGGCCTGACCGACCAGGGTCGCAATGACCATGCCGACCGCCAGGGACAATCGATTCACGTTGGAAATCATCTGCACACAACTCCTTTTGGCAAAGCGTAAATAAGTGAATTAACCCGGACGCCGCCCTTGCAGGGACAGGCGCACAGGCAAAGTGATGGAGGCCGGTGGCCGTTCGCTCAGCGCCGGGGCACCGCGCAGCGCCGCCAGCACCTGGGTATCGATTTCGGGATTGCCGCTGGACTTGATCAGCTCGACCCGGGTGATCTCGCCAACGCTGCTCAGCCAGACATCGGCCTGCAGCGAGAACGCGAGGTTGCGCAGCTCAGGGTTCTCACGGAGCAAACGCTGGAAGGTGAACGCCAGAAACTGGCTGTACGTCCCCGTGCCCAGACGCCCGCCGCCGGTCCCGGCCATGCCGCCGCCCTTGCCCGCGCCAATGTTGAAAGCGTCGTTACCGGACTGCGCATCGCCGTCCATTTGCATCGGATTGGCCAGATCGTCCGCCGGTGATGGCGGTGCTTCTTCCTCGGGCTTGACCTCTTCCGGTTCCGGCGTTGGCTCGGGCTCGACGACTTTTTCTTCGACCGGGGTTTCCGGCTCCGGCGGTTTTTCTGGCGGCGGTGGTGGCGGAGGTGGCAACGGAATGATCGTTGGCACCTTCGGCGCTTCGCGGCGGATGCCGCTCATGTCGTTGGCCCACTGCCACAGAAACCACGCAGCGAGCGCGCCGATCAGCAAGCCGGCGCCCCACTTCGCGTAACGCAGCGCTGGCTTTTTCACCGGCAGCGGCTCGATCGGGAGTTGTGCGGTCATGACTCAGCCCTGACTCGGTTTGCCGGTCACAAGACCGACCTGGGACAGTTCGAGCCGGCGCAACAGATCCAGCACTTCGATGACTTTCTGGTATTGCACCGTGGCGTCGCCGCGCACGATCACCGGGAAATCCGGGCTCTGCGCCTTCTCGATGCGCAGACGTTCTTCAAGCTCGGCCAGCGTCACCGGGTAGGCATCGAGGAACACCTGGCCGCCGTCGTTAACCGAGATCGCCTTGGTCTTGGCCTCGGACAGTGACACCGAAGCGCTGGCCTTGGGCAGGTTGATCTGGATCCCGGAGACCTGCGCGGTGGCGGTGAGGATGAACATCACCAGCACCACCATCAGCACGTCGACCAGGGGCGTGATGTTGATGCTGTCCACCGCGGCATCGTCATCATCGTCGTGGGAGGCATTTACAGACGCCATGTCAGTGCTCCTCAGGCCGGTACGGAGTGGTTGACGTGATGGCCGCGATGCGACGCTTCACTGAACTGGCTCTCGCCGTGCATCTCCGCCAGACGGGTGATGAACTCGTCGACGAACACGCGCATGTCGGCGCTGACTTCCTTGTTGCGGGTGATCAGGCGGTTGTAGCCAAACAACGCCGGGATCGCGACGAACAGGCCCATGGCGGTGGCGAGCAAAGCAGCAGCCATACCGGGAGCGATAGCGTTGATGTTGACGTCGCCGGCCATCGCCGTGCCGAGAAACACCACCATGATCCCCAGCACGGTGCCGAGCAGGCCGATGTACGGGCCGCCGGCGATGGCGTTGGACAGGGTCGAGAGTTTCGAACTCAGTTGCTGGTTTTCGCGGGTGCGCACGCCGTCCATGGAGCAACGAATGGCTTCGATGGTGGCCGCTGACACCGACGAGGTATCGGCGCCCTGCTCGCGACGGGTGCGGATCTCTTTCACCGCTACCAGATACAGACGCCACAGCGACGAATGCTGCAGACGTTGGGCGAGTTGCGCGTCGTCGGCGAACATCTCCAGACGCGTGCCGACTTTGGCGAACTGCACGCGGAAATCTTCGTTGGCGGCAGTGACACGGCTGAGGCTGCGGTTCTTGCGCAGCATGATGATCCACGACTGGAACATCATCAGCACCAGCACGGCGATGATCACCCAGGCGTCGATGGGCACGGCGTTGAGCAGGAAACCGAGGCTGCCGAAACCGAAACCGGACTGTTCTTCGTCGACACCGTAAGCCACCAGTTTCGACTCGGCACCTTGCGAGGTGGCGTCGGCCAGCAACAGCGCTGCCGGACGTGACACTTTCGACAGGCGCAATTCATCGATAGCGCCCACGAACGGCTGGAACGGGCCTTCGTGCACGTCAGCGCCGATGGCCATGACCGAATTGAAGGCCGGCATCGCCTGGGCAAGCGTGGCGGCTTCGCGACCATTGATGAACAGGGTCACTTTGGAGCCTTCAGCAGTCAGCGCAACGTGCTGCCATTGGCCCGGATTCAGCGCTTGCGTGGCGACGGCGCGTTGGCCATCGATCTCCACAAACGGCACGCCTTGGTTTGCTCCGATCAATAGACTGTTGGCGCCTTCGCGACGGGCGAGAATCAGTTGCTCGCCACTGGCCTGATCAAGTCGCAGCCAGGCACTGAAGGTGAATGCGCTACCAGCGTTGTGTTGCAGCGAAGGACTTGCCGGCAGCAGCAACGGCTGGCCGCTGAACTGCAAGGCGCGCCCTACTACACCGTCAATCGCCGCGCCGGTCGCGCTTTGTGCGGTATTGCCGTAGGCCGTGGTGTCTTTGGCCGGGGTGCCGGTGGCGCCGTCGAAGTGATACAGCGCGGTGTAATTCGGGTCAAAGGTCAGCTGGCCGTTGCCGGTCGCCGGGGCCTTCTGATTGCCGTAGTACATCCAGATGTCCTGGCGCTGACCGCCCTCGACATTCGGTACATCGACCCAGATCAGCGCCATGCCCATCAGCGCATCAAAACTTTCGACCTGGTGGTTGAGCACGGTTTTGTCATCGGCGGCGACAAAGCGCAGGTCCGCGCCGTCCTCTTTCACCCCATCGAAGGTGAAGTTGCCGGTGTGCAGGCGCACCAGCAGCGCAGTGCGGCCAAGAGCCTGATTGATCGCCGCACCTTGCGGCGTGGTGTCGACGGCGATCTGTTTGCGGTAGTGCCAGTCGTCCTGCCACCAGGCCTGAGCCGTGGCCGGGAGCACGAAGCCCAGGCAGATCAACAACGAAAGGAAGAGGCGCTGCATGAACGTGCTCCTTGTCAGAAAGTGGCTTGAAGGTTGAAGTGCAGGCGCGATTCCTGCTTCGAGGTGTTCGGCCCTTCGAGTAACGGATAGCCCCAGTCGAGGCTGCCGGACAGCCATTTGCTCAGACTGGCGCGAGTGCCGAGGCCGACGCTGGCCAGGGCGTAATTGGCGTCCTGATCCGGCAGTTCGTCGCGCAGGTAAAGTTGTGCGCCTTCGGCAAAGGCATAGAAGCGCCAGTCCTGCATCCACGTGCCGGCGTACTTGGCCAGCGATGGCGTGCGCAGTTCCTGGCTGAGCAGTAAGCCGTCATCGCCGGTACGCTCGGCGGCCAGATAGCCGCGCACCGAAGTCGCGCCGCCGGCGGAGAATTGTTCATTGGAAACCAGTGGCCCGGACGCCAACTGGAAAGCGGCTTTGCTCGCGCTCTGCCAGTCGCTGTCGAAGGTCCAGGTGTAATTCGTGTCGCCCTTGAGCACGGCGAAACTCGGTTTGGCGCGGTAGCGTTTGTAGTCGAAGTCTTCGTCGGAACTGCCGTAGCCGAAAATGCTACGAGTGGCGGCTACCAGGCTCAGACCGAGGCCGAGCTGGCTCTTCTCGGTGTAGCGATAGCCGTTGTAGGCGAAGGTGAACGGCGCATATTGCAACGGGACTTTGTCGCTCTCACCGGACAGGGTCAGGCGTTCGTCGAAGTCCTTGAAGTCGATGCCGGCCGACAGCGAGTTCGACCAGTTGCCGCTGGAGGGCAGCGTATAAATCGCCGAGACGCCATAGGAATGGCCCTTGCCGAGCACGTTGCTGCCACCGATGGTGGCGACGTTGCTGTCGGACTGGTAACCGGAGAACTGCACGCTCCAGCGATCCGTCAGCGGCGCGGTATACGAACCCGACCAGACCTTGGCGTTGTCGGTTTCCTGCGGCGCGGTAAAGTAAGTCAGGTTGATGCTGTGGCCGAGTTGCCAGAGGTTGTTGTAACCGAGGCTAGTGACCGTGCGCAGCTTCTCGGTGTCGGCGCTGTAATCGTTGTTGAGGCCAACACTGGCGGTCCAAGGGCTCTGGTCTTCGACCTGCAAATCGACGTCCATGGTGCCGGGGCGCTGACCTTCGCGCACCAGCGGCATCACCTGTCGGCCCGGGGTTTTGTTGAGCTGTGCGAGTTCGCCCTGAACCTTGGCGAAGTCCGGTACCTCGCCTTCTTTCAGCGCCGGGACGTCGTCGCGAATATCCAGCGGCGAATAGTGTTTGGCGCCGACCACACGCACCCGGCCGACCTTGGTTTCGCTGACTTGCAAGTAGACGATGCCGTCGGCCACCGCTTGCTCCGGCAGCTCGACGAACACCGATTGATAGCCACGCTCCTGATAGGCCTTCTGCAAGGCGTCCCGCGCGCCTTCGATATCCGTGAGGGCTTTTTGCGGGCCGAGAAACGGGTACACCGCCTCTTCGATCGCCCGTGCATCGAGCACGGTGTTGCCGCGCACGAAGTATTCGTTGACGTCGACCAGACGCTGCGCCGCCGCGTTGTTGGCGGCCTCCTCGGCCAATGCCGGCTGCGCGCCCGCCGTCACCAGCAGCCAGCCCCACAGCGCCAGCCGTGACTTGAAAATCGGTTCCACACTACCCCCTGAATTCGCGATGACCTGTTGGCGTTTCGAACGCCGCGTGTATGGCGTCAATTGCTGGCTGTCGAGGCGCAGGCGTGTTTGCCCAGCCACGTGTGCAAAAGCGCGAAGTTCAACGAGAACTCGGGCATTTGCAGCAACGCGCCGCAGAACACTTCGCCGATGATTTTTTGAATGAGCAGCACCGCGCGCGGCTCGTTGAGCAACGTGGCGATGTCGCGACTGAGGGCGTTGAAGCTCCAGACTTTCTGGTTCAGGCCCAGGCCAACGAACCAGCGGAACAACAGGTTGTAATTGAGCTGTTCATACAGTTGCTGCTCGCTGGGCACCGAATACAGCAGTTGCAGAAGCAGAATGTGCATGACCGTTTGCGCGGGGATCAGCATGCCCGGCTCGGCATTGAGGTCGTGCAGGAGGTCGCGGTGGGCGTCGAGCAAGTCGTCGATCTGCGGGCGCAGCAACACCAGCGAATGGCCCGGCGGAATGTAGCTAGACACCTCTTTCAAGGCGCCCTGCCAGTCATCCTGCGAGACAATCCAGACCCACGGCGCGCCGTAGCGATACACCGAAACCGGCTTCTTGCGCGCGGCTTCGACGATCTTCGACAGGCGTTGATCGAGTTCCTGCATGCCCACTTTCGAGTAGCGTTCCATAGTCCCCATTGCCTCACTCCCGGCGTCCCGCCTCGGCTTGTGAAAAGCGCCCCGTTGGGCCCCTCAAGCGCGTTACATAGGCATGACCGGACTGGCGATGTGCTACCGAACTTTTGTCATAAAAGCTTCATTACAGAATTTGGCAATGAGATGGGACATACACCGAGAACCCTGTGGGAGCTGGCTTGCCAGCGATAGCGGTCTGTCAGCGAAGTAAAGGTTGCTGACATGACGCCATCGCTGGCAAGCCAGCTCCCACAGGGTTTTGCAGTGTTTGGGTGATTTTGGGTCAGGTGTAGACCGGCCAAGTGTCGACGATTTTGCCGCCGCGCACGGCGAGCAGGTCGCCGAATTGCAGCAGAACGGCCTCGGTCTGGGTCGGGCGCAGGAAAACTTGATCTTCGATGGTCAGGCCCACGGCGTTGGAGCCATTGACCATCTCTTGATTTGAGCTGCGTCCGTAGACGCTGTTGCTCTGTAAACCCTGGGGCGATTCGAACTCGGCCATCCAGTTACCGCCGTAGATGAAATAGGTCTGGCGCTGATTCTGATCCCACCACGACAACAGCTTCGACTTGTCATCCAGTGCCGGAATATTCACCGCGCCTGTGCTTTTCAAGACTGGCGTGGCGATGTAAGTCGCGGGCACATGCTCGGTCAGCGACGGCAAATCATAGTGCGTCGGTTTGAGCATCGCCGTGCCCACGGAAACCTCGGTACTCAGTTTCTCGTTTTCGTGAACGCGATAACTCGGGCTGCCGGCGGTATTCAGGCACAAACCGTCGTGCCACAACGCCGGGAACTGCTGCCGGGTGAAATCGACGCAACGCTGATAAATCACCATGACCTTGGCGAACAATTCCTCCGGTGAGCCGAGTATTCCCGGTACACCCATGCCCACAAACGGGTCATAGCCCATGAACCCGGCGAATTCCAGATGCTGCGGGTTGGCGCTGATCAGCGTGAGCATCTGCCCAAGGACATTCACATCACTGACCCCGCCACGATGCAGGCCGACATCCAGCTCGATGTTGATGCGCATCCGTGTGCCCAAACCCTGCGCCAGCGCGAGGTATTGCTGCAATCGCTCTGGCCCGTCGAGCAGCCATTGCAATTGCTTCGCCGGATCGAAAGAGCCTTTGTGGGATTGATAAAACAGCTCGGCCGAGCGTACCGGCAATGGCTTGCCGAGCAAAATGTCGGACTGCGGAAACACCTGTGCATCGTGATTGAGGAACGGCTGATGGAACGACATCAGCTTTTGTGTTCCGGCCCGTTGCCCGATGTAGCTCAACAGTCCCGGTGACGGCAGCGACTTTTCCACCAGCCGCAGGTGTTTGCCGCCGCGTTTGATCGACTGCATCACCACATCAATGTTGTGATCGAGGCGATCCAGATCGATCAGCAGCACCGGGCGCATAGGCCCCTTTTCCTTCAATTCCTTGTTCAGCGCCCGGAAGTATTCGCTGTACGGCGCGCCGCGATCGCCCGGCCGCAGCCACGCGCCAACGCCGACCAACAAAGCACCGCCACCCAACGTGCCGAGCAGAAAATTGCGCCGATTGACCGCCATCAGCTCACCCCCAATATCGACGCCAGATGCGCATTGAGAAACCGTCCACTCGGATCCAGCGCCTGACGCACGTCGACAAATTCACGCCAGCGCGGATACAGCGGTTGCAGGTTCTTCGCGTTGAGCGAGTGCAACTTGCCCCAATGCGGCCGGCCGTTGTACTTCCAGAAGATCGGCTCGACCGCCGCGAAGAAGTTGTGATGATCCATCTGATAATGCTGGTGTACCGAGATCGAACAGCTGTCGCGGCCCTCGAACATACTCAGCGCAATGTTATCCGCCTTGACGTAGCGGTACTCGATGGGAAACCAAGTGCGCAGGTCCTTATCCTGGATCAGCTTGAGGATTTCGCGCAGGCAGGCCGGGCCGTGTTCGGCGGGTACCGAATATTCCATCTCGTTGAAACGCACGGTGCGCACGTTGGCGTAGATGTCGAAGGAGTCGCCGACGCGGTCATCGAAACTGGCCAGATGGCGCAGGCTGTTGAGCAGCGTGCGGCGCAGGTCGGGAAAGTCGCTGCCGTATTTGTCGATCTTCTCGATCAGGGTGACGAACTCGTTGCCGCCCTCTTCTTCCGGGCTGATCGGCGGCGTCGCCGGGTCGTCGGTTTCGTTGAGGGCGATGGACAAGGCGTAGTCGGAATGCGTGACGACGAGCATTTCCCAGTGCTGGTTTTCACGGGTGTTCTTGTCGAGGTCTTCGAGCAGTTCCTCGGTCTTGGCGATCCACTGGCGTTCGCGTAGGCGGTATGCCTGGCGGTTTTGCAGACGGATTTTAGTGGCGACACCGAGCGCACCGAGGGAGACGCGGGCGGCGTTGAATACTTCGGGGTGGCGCTGGCTGTCGCAGTCGAGCACCTCGCCATTGGCCGTGACCAATTGCAGTCCGCAGACGTGGGCCGAGTAGGATTGGAAGTTTTTCCCTGTGCCGTGGGTCGAGGTGGCAATGGCCCCGGCCAGGGTCTGGTAATCGATATCGGCCATGTTCTGCAGGGCCTGGCCGATGTCTTTCAGTGGCTGGCCCATGCGCGACATGGGCGTGCCGGCGGCGAATTCGGCTTGCAGGGTTTTCGCATCGTGATCGAGCAGACCGCTGAAATAGCTCAGCGACAACAGCGTGCCGTCGGTAGGCACCAATGCACTGAACGAATGCGCCGAGCCGACCGGACGAATCTTGCCTTTCGCTTGTTTGATGACGGCTGTCAGTTCATCGAGATTTTTCGGCGCCAGCCGCGCCGCCGGCAAGCAACTCTGCCCGCCCGACCAGTTGCGCCACGGAATCAGCCGTGGCGCGCGCAGCAATTGGCCCAATGCCGGGTGACTCACCAGCGCACTGAACGCACCGACGATGCTTGCCCGTTGCAACAACTGACGCCGTGTCAGATCCATCGTCATGCCGGGCACCTTATTCTGGGAGGGTCTGGTCGGCCATGAAGGCGATCAATTGCAGGAATTGTTCTTCCGAACATTCGACGCACTGGCCCATCGGCGGCATGCCGTTATAGCCGTTGATGGCGTGGTCGAGCAGCGTGTCGGTGCCTTGCTGGATGCGCGGTTCCCAGGCTTTGTGATCACCGGTGAGCGGTGCGTTGGCGGCGGGATTGGCGTGGCAGAGCTGGCAGCTGTTGGCGTAGATCTGCGCCAGTGCCGGGTCGTTGGGCATGGCGTTGTTGGGGATGGTGACCGGGGGTTTGGGGTCTTCGCCGCAGCCAGACAACGCCATGGCCAACGCCAGCATTAAAGTCCGTCGAATTGCCCGCATAGCGACCTCGCTTATTGTTGTGAACACACCTTACGGCAGCGCCTGCAACGGGTTGAGGGCATTGCAGGCCAGAGAGGGGGGCAAACGGGGCCAGCCAGGACTCGCCTCGGGATCGGCTATAGACACAAAACCCTGTGGGAGCTGGCTTGCCAGCGATAGCGGTGTGTCAGGCAATGAAGATGTTGAAAGTACCGGCCACATCGCTGGCAAGCCAGCTCCCACAGAGTTCGCGGTGTTGCCAGCCCGCTCTGTTTTGCGCCTTTGCGTGACATTCGGGTGACATTTGCGGGTTTAAATTCCGGCGCATTCAGGCGTATAACCTGTGAAGGCTTTTTGATCTGCATACGGACATCAACACGGGGTAGCGACATGACCACAGCAAACATCCTTGGCAACCTGTTCCCTTCTGTCAGCGACATCCCGGAAAAATACCGCCTCGACGCTCAGGTCGAGCAACGCGAATACCTGGTCGACGGCCAGTTGCGCCGCTGGGACGGCCCGCTCGCCACGGTGCGCAGTCCGGTTTATCTCAAGGGCGATAACGGCGACGAACAAGTCATCCTCGGCAGCACGCCGCTGCTCGACGCCGACACCGCGCTCACTGCCCTCGACGCCGCTGTGCGTGCCTACGACCGGGGCCAGGGCCTGTGGCCGACCATGCGCGTAGCCGAGCGCATCCAGCACGTCGAAGCCTTCCTCGGCCGCATGCGCCAACAGCGCGATGCGGTGGTGAAGCTGCTGATGTGGGAAATCGGCAAGAACCTCAAGGACTCGGAAAAAGAGTTCGACCGCACCTGCGACTACATCGTCGACACCATTAATGCGCTCAAGGAACTCGACCGCCGCTCCAGCCGTTTCGAGCTGGAACAGGACACCCTCGGGCAGATCCGCCGCGTACCGCTCGGCGTCGCCTTGTGCATGGGCCCTTACAACTATCCGCTGAACGAAACCTTCACCACGCTGATCCCGGCACTGATCATGGGCAACACCGTGGTGTTCAAACCGGCCAAGCTCGGCGTGTTGCTGATCCGCCCGTTGCTCGAAGCCTTCCGCGACAGCTTTCCCACCGGCGTCATCAACGTGATTTACGGCAGTGGCCGCGAAACCGTCAGCGCGCTGATGGCCAGCGGCAAGATCGACATCTTCGCCTTCATCGGCACCAACAAAGCCGCCAGCGACCTGAAAAAACTCCACCCAAAACCACACCGTTTGCGCGCCGCGCTGGGTCTGGATGCGAAGAACCCGGGCATCGTCCTGCCGGAAGTCGATCTCGACAATGCTGTCAGTGAAGCGGTCACCGGTTCACTGTCGTTCAACGGTCAGCGCTGCACCGCGCTGAAAATCCTCTTCGTGCACGAGGATGTGGTCGATAGCTTCATCGAAAAATTCAACGCCAAACTGGCCACGCTGAAACCGGGCATGCCATGGGACAGCGGCGTGTCGCTGACGCCGCTGCCGGAGTCGGGCAAGGTCGATTATCTGCATGGTTTGGTGGCCGACGCACGCGCCAAGGGTGCCGAAGTGGTCAACCCCAACGGCGGCGAATCCCGCGAGTCGTTCTTCTACCCGGCAGTGCTGTACCCGGTAAATCCGCAGATGCGCGTCTACCAGGAAGAGCAATTCGGCCCGGTGGTGCCGATTGTGCCGTACCGCCATCTCGATACCGTGATCGACTACGTGCTGGAGTCGGATTTCGGCCAGCAGTTGAGCATCTTCGGCACCAACCCGGTGGCGGTCGGCCGGCTGGTCGACACCTTTGCCAACCAGGTCGGGCGGATCAACCTCAACGCCCAGTGCCAGCGCGGGCCGGACACTTACCCGTTCAACGGCCGCAAGAATTCCGCCGAAGGTACGCTGTCGGTGCACGATGCGTTGCGGGTGTTCTCGATCCGTACGCTGGTGGCAACCAAGTTCCAGGACAGCAACAAGGACCTGATCAGCGAGATCATTCGCGGGCGTGATTCGAGCTTCCTGACCACCGATTACATCTTCTGATCAACTGTCACGCGGATCGTGAATAAGCAAAAAGGCGACGGCAACCGCTTCTGATCCAAAGTCGCCAAGCGCCCGGCAAATCAGTGGCTACACTGATGCCAGCACTGTGCTGGATGCCGGGAGCTTGACCATGCTGGATTACTTTGCGCTAGGGGTTTTGGTGTTTGCCGGGCTCGTACTGTTTTACGGGATCATCGTGTTGCACGACATCCCCTATGAGATTGCCGTTCATCGTAACCACCCGCATCAGGATGCGATCCATGCCACTGGCTGGGTCAGTCTGTTCACGCTGCATGCGCTTTGGCCCTTCCTGTGGATCTGGGCGATGGCCTATCGAGAAGATCGCGGCTGGGGCTTCGGTGACGGTAAATCCGTGCAAAACCATGTCGTTCGCCTGGAGCAACAGGTGCTCGAACTGCAAGGACGCCTCGAACGACTCGAAGCGCTGAATGCCACTGCTCCCAACAACCGGGAGGGCTGAACACCATGGATCTACTCCTTATCCTGACTTACGCCGCGATTTGCGTCGCAGTGTTCAAGATCTTCCGTATCCCGCTGAACAAATGGACGGTGCCCACCGCTGTACTGGGCGGCATCCTGATGATCGGCGCCTTGATTTTCACCATGAACTACAACCATCCCTACTCTGAGGTGGCGCGCACTTACTTCGTTTCTGTGCCGGTCATCCCCATCGTCAGCGGCCAGGTGATCGACGTGCCGGTGAAGGGTAACGAGCCGCTGGAAAAAGGCGACGTGCTGTTTCGCATCGACCCCACGCCGTTTGCCAACCGGGTGAAATCCCTCAAGGCGCAATTGATCGCAGCCAAAGGCGATCGCTACCGGATCACTGAACTGATCCGGCGCAACTTCGGCACCCAGCGTGAATTGGATGCGGCCATCTCCCGCACCGATGATCTGCAGGCGCAGCTGGACAACGCCCAGTTCGAGCTGGACAACACCACCGTCCGCGCACCGAGCAAAGGGTTCGTTACCCATGTCTCGCTACGGCCGGGGATGATGGCGAGCAAGTTGCCGCTGCGTCCATCGATGGTGTTCATTCCAGAAGAGGGCCAATACTTTGCCGCGTGGATGCGCCAGAACAGCCTGTTGCGCCTGACCGTCGGCGATGAAGCAGAAGTCGCGTTCGATGGCATTCCCGGCAAGGTGTTCGCCGGCCGGGTGAAAAACGTCATCGGGGTGATTGCCGAAGGTCAGGTACAACCTTCCGGCACCCTGATCGGCTACACCGGCTCGCCGCCGGCCGGGCGTGTGCCAGTGATCATCGAAATCACCGATCCGGCCTTCGCCCAGTACAGCAAGCTGATGCCGGGCGGTGCTTACGGGCAGGCCGCGTTGTACAGTCAACACTTCCATCACATTGGCACGATGCGCAAAATCCTCCTGCGTATGGCAGCATGGATGAATTACATTTTTCCTTTCCATTGACCTGAAGTCCAATCACGAGAGGCCCGCACTGAGTACTTACAGCACCCATCGACTTCCGCCCTTGCTGCGCCGTGTCCTGCGTCCGTTGCTTGATCCTTATCGACGTTACCGGCACGCGCGGCTGATCCATGCGGTGCGCGTTGCCCTCGGCTTGCTGGCGACTATCCTGCTGACCACCGGCATCAATCTGCCCCACGGTGAATGGGCCTCGGTGACCATGCTGGTGGTGATCGGCGGTTTACAGCACCACGGCAATATCGGCAAAAAAGCCGCCGAACGCGCCACCGGCACCTTGATCGGCGCCGGTGTCGGTTTGCTGCTGGTGGCGCAGCAGGCGTGGCTCGGCATGCCGTGGCTGACGTATTTTGCGATGGCGGTGGTCTGCGGTTTCTTCTCTTACCACGCGATTGGCAAAGGGGGTTATACCGCCCTGCTCTCAGCGATTACCGTGTTCATTGTCGCCGGGCATGGCGACAATCCGATCACCGACGGCTTGTGGCGCGGCGTCGACATTCTGATCGGCATCGCCCTCGCCCTGGCCTTCTCTTTCGCCCTGCCGCTGTACGCGGTGTACTCGTGGCGCTACAACCTCGCCGATGCCCTGCGTGATTGCGCCACCGTGTATGGGCGAATCATCAGCGGCCAACCCGTCAGCGCCGATGAGCATTTGAAATTGATGGGCCGACTCGGCGCGGTGATGGTGCAATTACGCTCGCTGATGCCGTCGGTGTCCAAGGAAGTGAAGGTGTCCATGACCGAACTCGATGCGATCCAGCGCAACTTGCGCATGTGCATCAGCACGCTGGAGATCCTTGGCAACACGCGACCGGATGCCAACGACCCAGAAGCCATGGCGCATCTGCAATCAGCGCTGAAGGCCGAGCACCGGCAGATTCGCGTGCAACTGATCGGCATGGCCCGGGCGCTGAAAACCGGCGCTTCGCAACGCCTGGACAAGCCGCTCGAGTTGCCGGAAGCCAACCTCGATGCGCCGGTTTACAGCACGCTGGATGGCTACCGACTGTTGACCCGGCAACTGGCAGCGAACATCGGCGAGATGCGCCAGCGCCTGGCGAAAACCGCGCCGCGCTGGAACATTTGAAGGTTACTGCGCGGCCAGTCGCCGCGCTTTCAGTCCCCAACCTTGCTGCATGCCGGCGGCGGCCAACAGGATCGCCGCGACACCGACCCACTGCAGGGTTTCCAGACGATGGCCGAACGCGAACCAGTCGACGAAGATCGCCGCGATCGGGTAGATGAACGACAGTGCACCGGTCAATGCGGTCGGCAATTTCTGGATGGCGCCGTACAGCAACACATACATCAGACCGGTGTGGACGATGCCCAATGTGACCAGGCTGGCCCAGGCACTCGGCTCATCCGGCAATGCGCTGAAATGCGCAAATGGCGCCAGCAACAGAACCCCGGTGCAGACTTGAATCAGCGCGATCAAATGCGGTGGCGTGCCGGTCAGGCGCTTGATGATCAACGCGGCAATCGCATAGAGAAACGCCGCACCCAAGGCCAGCGCAATGCCCATCAGATAGTCATTGCCGCTTTCACTCTGGGTGCCATGGGCACTGACAATCGCCAACATGCCCATGAACGAAATCGCCAGCCAGAACAGCTTTTGCAAGGTGATTTTCTCGCCAAGAAACAGCGCCGCCAAACCGACCAGCATGAACGGCTGCACGTTGTACACCGCCGTGCCGATGGCAATCGAAGCCCTTGAATAGGAGGCAAACAACAACACCCAGTTACCGACAATCGCCATCCCGCTGAACACCGCGAGCAGGAAGGTGGTTCGGGTCAGAATGCCCGGGCGCAGGAAGCCGAATACCGCGCAGATCAACAACAAGGTGCCGGCGCCGAACACGCAGCGCCAGAACACCACGTCGAGCACCGGTTGCCCGGAGACCAGCACGAACCAGCCGATCGTCCCGGATATCAGCATGGCGGCGGTCATTTCGAATGAGCCGCGCCGCAGGGTCTTGTCCATCATCAATCTCCTCAACAATTGAACAAAGTATGCCAAGGCGTCCCGGCGGCGCTCCAGAGCAAAAAGCAGGCTAAACTCGTAATCTGCCTTTTTTATCGCGGGTGGTTTTCATCAATCGCCTAATACTGGAGTTTTTATGACTGATGACATTGATCAGATCCTCATCGGCGCATTGATGGAGGATTCGCGGCGTTCGCTCAAGGCGCTGGCGCAGATCAGCGGCTTGTCGTCGCCGAGTGTGGCCGAACGCTTGCGCCGGCTGGAGGAACGCGGCGTGCTCAGGGGCTACACCGTGGAGGTCGATCCGAAGTGTTTCGGCTATCAGTTGCAGGCTATCGTCCGGGTTCGGCCGCTGCCGGGACAACTGCAGGAGGTGGAGCGGCAGATTCTGGCGATTCCCGAGTTCACCGAGTGCGACAAGGTCACCGGCGAGGACTGCTTCATCGCTCGCCTGCATGTGCGCTCGATGGAACAACTGGACACCCTGCTCGACCGCCTCAATACCCTTGCGGAAACCAATACTGCGATCGTCAAGAAGACGCCGGTCAAGCGCCGTTTGCCACCGATGGCCTAAGTGCTTTTTCAACACGTTTGACGTAGATTGAGGTTTTTCCGACGAAGGATTGGCGGTATGAAAGTTCAGGCAATGATGCTAAGCGCATTAGTGTTGAGTGGTTGCGGGACAGTGCAAACGGTCATGCGCGACGACCAGGTCGCCGTGGACGATTTGAGATCGAACAAATCCTATTGAGGGGCGGTGCCGAGAATCTACAGCGGCGTGATGTATGACTTCTGCAGTCTGCATGCGCCGATAGACGAGGGTAACAAATACAACGCCGCCCTGCCCGGCTGGGCGATTGATGCTGTGGCGTCCGGGGTGCTCGACACGTTGTTGTTGCCTTACACCATTTACAAACAGCAGACTGACGGCAGCATCGTGATCAACTGAAAAAGCCTGCGCACGCCGAAACGTGCGCAGGCTTTGCGCTTCTTACTCCAGCAGTTGCTGCAGGCTCGGGTCACGAATGACTTTCTGCAACGGCTGCGGCGTGGCGTTGTTGGTGGAATTGAGCATTTTCAGTTTCATGTCCGACGCTTTGCTGCACGCGTTCTTGCCGTCGGCGTAGATGCCGCTCATGTCGCATTTCCACTCGAAGTAATTCACCAGGCCGCCGGACAACTGCAGGCTGTAGTCAGTGCTTTGAGTGCCCGGCGTGAAAGCATGGCCGGCCGGAATGTTCTGGAACCACTTCATCCATTCAGGCGAACCCGGCTTCGGCGCATTGGCCTGGAACGTTGGATTCATGATCGCCACTTGCGGCGTTTCGGCGGTCGCATGGCAGCTCAGGCAGGAACTGTTGGGGTTGTCCACCGGGCCATTGAGGCGACCGTTCCAGCCCAGATGGGTGGGTGGCAATTCCTGGGTCTTGGCGTTGATCGCCGTCTGTTGCAGCGCGGGATTGATCTTGGTTTGCGTCGGTTGCGGGTTGGTGAAGTCGTTGCCAGTTTCTTCCGGATCGTTGCCCCACATGATCCCTACCGGGACGAGGTTGTCCCAGCCCGGCTTGCCGGTTTTCGCGCCGTTGTACTGAAAGGTGCCGAAGATCCAGCCAGTGGCGCTCATGCGCTTATCGCGCACGGCGATGTCCATCTGGATCAATGCGACATCTTTGACCTTGCGATTGGCCGAGGTGAACGTTTCGGTGACGTAGCCCTTCCACAACACCGGGTTCACCAGGAACGGCACGGTGCTGAGATCGATATCGGCGAACAGGGCTTTGCAGACTACGGTGCCGTCGGGGAAGCTGTTGGGCGCCGATGTGTATTTCGGATCAGGGTTGTTCGGGTCTTTCCAGACCTCTCCGATGGTATAGGCACCGATGTCGTTATAGATGCCCACCGCGTATGTCTGGCCAGTAGCGGTCTGCGTGGCGGCGAGTTGCTTGACCTGGATCTGCGCCTCTTTGGTCAGGCCGTGAATCCCTTCGCGTCCCAGCGGGCCGTAGTGCTGCCACGGCATGTGATACCACTGACGTTTTTTATTGTTCTGCACGTACCAATCAGCCTCGACGTTGCCATCAAGGCAATAGGTTTTGACTTCCTCCATGTACGCACGCCAAGTCTCAAAATTGTTATCTGGCTTGGTCGGCAGATTCTTGAAAAAACCGGGGAGCGGTACTTTCGGCGCTGTGGCCGGGTAATTCTGGCTCAACTCAAACAGTGGGCCAGTGTATTGGCTGGAAGGTGGCTGATAGCCGAAGTCAGGATAGACGCCGGCGAAGGTTGACGCGCTGAACAGCGCGGTGGTGACGGCCAGTACAGCCAGTTTTCCTTGGGGCTGGTTCATCGATGATCTCCTTGATTGGGACAACGCCTGCAATGGCAGGGCCTCCATTATTTTTTTCTGGTATCAGGGCCCCGGTGGTTCGCCGGGATACGGTCACGGTGCATGGCATTTGGCGTGGTTCACCTCCCGGTTTTCACTGGACGAACGAATACAGTCGCTCTCGACCAAATGGCCTGGCGATCAACAGCGAGGGAAGTGAATGCGAGGGACGCAGGAATTACACGAGGGGTGCTGGTTACCGACTCCTGTCGATCAGGCTACTGCTCTTCCTTGGTAATTAGGTGTAGGTGATTTCCAAAAAGACGCCACTATTTTCAGATCATTTTGTAGGTAAAAGGCCACTACGCTTTTCGGCGAGCAACAAAAAACCCGCCGAAGCGGGTTTTTTGTTGAAACGACTAATGATCAGTCGTCGCGGCTCATGATGCCGAAGATCTGCAACAGGCTGATGAACAGGTTGTAGATCGATACATACAGGCTGATGGTCGCCATGATGTAGTTACGCTCGCCGCCGTGGATGATGGCGCTGGTCTGGAACAGGATGCACACCGACGAGAACAGCACGAAACCTGCGCTGATCGCCAGTTGCAGGCCGCTGACCTGGAAGAAGAAGCTCGCCAGCGTTGCACCCAGCAACACGAAGAAACCAGCGGTGATGAAACCACCGAGGAAGCTCATGTCCTTGCGGGTAATCAGCACGTAGGCCGACAAACCACCAAACACCAGCGCGGTCATCGCGAACGCCGAGCTGACCACTTCAGCGCCGCCCTGCATGCCCAGGTAACGGTTGAGGATCGGGCCGAGCAGGAAACCCATGAAACCGGTCAACGCAAAAGCGGACACCAGGCCCCAAGCGGAATCACGGAGTTTGTTGGTGAGGAAGAACAGCCCGTAGAAGCCGATCAGCACCACGAAAATGTTCGGGTAGCCAACACGCATCTGCTGGGCAACGAAAGCCATGACGCCGCTGAATGCGAGGGTCAGAGCCAGTAGGCCGTAAGTGTTGCGCAGGACGCGGCTAACCTCTAGCTGCTCAGCCTGCACGCTGTTATTAACTGCGTAATCCTGTTCGCGCATGGCGACACTCCTGTTGGTTTGAAACGTTCAGTCGCAAAGATCATAACAGACGCTCTGTAACAAGCCATGCAGAGAGTTTGACAGTGTGTTTCATTCAGGTATTATGGCGCCCGCAACGCAACGGAGGTGTGGCCGAGTGGTTTAAGGCAACGGTCTTGAAAACCGTCGACTGTAACAGGTCCATGAGTTCGAATCCCATCGCCTCCGCCATATTTGGTACCGACAAAGCCCTGATTATTCAGGGCTTTGTCGTTTCTGGGATTCGGGAATTTTGCCTCTCCCTTTCTGTATCGTTTCCGCATCTTTTCAGCCATTTCCGCAACCCCTACCCTTCTGACATCACGACGTTGGCGCTAGTCAAATCACACCACACAGAGCGCGTTGGTTGCATTGACTGCGGTCAGTAGGCAGCTTTCGGCCAGAAGCGCGCGGCGTATGACAAAGCGCTTCTACAATAAATGCTCACGTAGAAAATCGATGAACGCCATCGTCCGCGCTGAACGTCGCCGCTAACGACTGAGCACGGCGCTGACAGGCAACGCGCTGGTCTGATAGTTGTTGAGTACGGTACTCACTTTGCCCTGCTCGACGTCAGCGGTGAACAGCCATTCAGGAGAGAGGGAAATACCCAAGCCGGAAAGAACCATTTCGCGGATGGCTTCGCTGCTGTTACTCGTGACGTTGCCCTGGATACTTACATCCAGCTCTTGGGCGATGTGCGTAAAGTGCCAGCGGTCGTAATGCTCCAGCAACGTGAAGCCGATGCAGTTGTGACCTGACAGTTCGTTGGGCTCACGTGGCACGCCGTGTAGATCCAGATAGCTGGGCGCGGCATAGACACGGCGCGGACTATTGCCCAGTGGCAGTGCCACTAATCCCTCGCTCTTCACCATGCCAATGCGGATAGCCAGATCGATATTTTCTTTGAGCAGGTCTTCATTGTGGTCACTCAGCCGTAGGTCAATCCGAACATCAGGATGGCGTTGCAGGAAAGTCCCTATGAGCGGCGCGATGCATAACCTTCCATAACTGACCGGGGCGGCGACTCGTAACGGGCCAGCGATCTGCTCCTGCCCACTGGTAAAGCTACGCGTGGCAGTTTCGATGTGGCTGAGAATTTCCTGGCAATGGTCGTAGAAGCGTTGACCTTGGTCGGTCAGGGCCAGGTGCCGGGTGCTGCGTGCGAACAATGGCCCACCCAGATACTGCTCCAGCGCGCGTACTTGCTTACTCACTGCCGGCTGCCCCATGTTCAGCTCACGGGCTACCGCCGAAAACGACCCGCGCTCCACGACGCGAACAAAGATGTGCATGCTGTCGAACAGATCCATCGACGATTAGTTCTCTTTGTGGAATAAGTCATATGCAAATTACGTTTCTTATCGGAATGATTAAAGCGCGGCAATCTGTAAGCGTCCACTCCAACACAGGTTCCCGTCATGAATCATTCCATGCTTGCCGCTATCGCCGAGTCCGCTCAGTCCCCTCTGGCCATCCGTCACATCGATCTCCCTGTTCCCGGTACGGGGCAAGTACTGGTCAAGGTTCACGCAGCAGGAGTCAATCCGCTCGATACCAAAATTGCCGCCGGCGCAGGGACTCATGCCCGCCAAGCACTGCCGGCAGTGCTTGGCCTTGATCTCGCCGGTACGGTCGTTGGACTGGGCGAAGCGGTCGAGGAATTCACCATAGGCCAGGAAGTCTTCGGCATGCCCGGCGGGATCGGTGGTGCCCAAGGCACTATGGCCGAGTATATCGCCGTGGATGCCAGGCTGATCGCTGTCAAGCCACACACCCTCAGCATGCGTGAGGCGGCCGCATTGCCTTTGGTGTTCATTACCGCGTGGGAAGGTCTGGTCGATCGCGCCAATGTCCGCACCGGTCAGCGAGTGCTGATTCACGGCGGCGCGGGTGGTGTAGGCCAAGTAGCTGTGCAACTTGCCAAGGCTCGCGGTGCCGATGTCTACGCCACCGGTTCAGCGGGTAGTCTCGACTTCATACGCTCGCTGGGGGCTACGGCGATCGACTATCAGGCACAGAGCCTTGAGGATTATGTCGAGCACTACACAGCGGGTGAAGGGTTCGACATTGTCTACGACACTGTCGGCGGCAGCACGCTGGATGCTTCATTCAAAGCGGTGAAAGCCTATACCGGGCATGTGTTGAGTTGCCTGGGTTGGGGCCAGCACAGCCTGGCACCGTTGTCGTTCAAAAGTGCAACCTACTCAGGCGTCTTCACCCTGGCGCCGCTGCTCACCGGCAAAGGGCGCGAACACCACGGCGCGATCCTGCGCGAGGCCGCCGCGCTGGCCAATGCGGGTCAACTGACGATCCGCGTGGATCAACAGCACTTTGCGCTGTCAGACGTCAACGAGGCATTTCGCCAAGTCGCCGAAGGCCGCGGCAAGGGCAAGACGGTAATCCAGTTTGTGAGTGCATAGCCCCTTGTAATCACTCGAAAACGCAATCGGCCAGAAGCGTCCGCTTATGGCTGATTGCTGCCGTTCACGAGTGACTACTTTCGGCCAATACCGGCGATCCATACGACAACTAAATCTTGCTATAGGAGTACAGGCCGCCCGTCGTGTGAGGATTGGCAAGCTGGTTTTCGTGGCTCACGTAGCGAGTGGTCTCAGCCCGCGACTGGCTGGGTCAATATCTCCAGAAAACCGGGGTTATGAGCACCAACACGGTCAGGATTTCCAGCCTGCCCAGAAGCATGCCAACAGTGAGTAGCCATTTGGCCGCATCCGGCAGTGATGAGAAATTACCTGCCGGCCCAATGATTGTGCCCAAACCGGGCCCGACGTTACACACCGCCGTAGCGGCACCGCTCAATGCAGTTATCCAGTCAAGCCCAATTAGAGCCAGACCCAAAGCGATGGCGGCAATCGTGATGGTGAAAAAAAACGAGAAGGTCAACAGCGAGCGTACGATCTCCTCGTCGATGGCATGGCCGTTGTATTTTTTCTGAATCACGGCGCGAGGATGGATCAACTGCTTCAAGCTGCTGACAAGAAGAGCGGCAGCCACCTGAAAACGGAAGATTTTTAGCCCGCCTGCCGTTGAGCCGGAACAGCCCCCGACGAAGGTCAAATAGAAAAACAGCAAAACAGCGAAGCTGCCCCACAAGGTGTAGTCGCCAACCGCAACTCCAGTGGTCGTGACGACCGAGGTCACATTAACCGCCACGACACGAAACGCATCCCACCATCCGTAGTCGCTGTGAAAATACAGCCAGGTACCTACAGCCAACGACGTGACGAGCAAGAATCCAATAAACCCGCGTACCTGGTGATCCTTGATCAGTGCACGCCGATTACCCCGACATGTTGCGACGTACAAGGTGAATGGCAGGCTACCCAGAATCATGATGCCTACCGCAACCCAGTGAATTGCTGGTTGCTTCCAATTCCCAAGGGAGGCGTCCGAAGTTGAGAACCCGCCGGTAGAGATCAACGACATTGCGTGGTTGACCGCTTCAAATGGCGTCATTCCTGCGAGCCAGAGCGACAAAGTGCCGATACTCGTCAGGCCCAGATAGAGCAAAAGAATGTACTTGGCTGCAACATGAGAACGTGGTGTCACTTTCTCCGACCAGTCCGAGGACTCTGTCTGGAAAAGACGCATGCCGCCGACTCGCAAGAGTGGAAGAATTGCCACAGCCATGCCAATAAAACCGATGCCACCTAACCAATGCAGCATGGAACGCCAGATCAGTAAGCCGGGAGATGAGCTATCCAGACCGGTGAGTACAGTCGAGCCAGTGGTTGTGATGCCCGACATCGTTTCAAAGAATGCATCGGTGTAGCTGATATCGCTGATGAAAACCATTGGTAAAGCTGCGAAGGAACACACAACGACCCAGCTTGCGGTAGTCAGCAAGTACATGTCCCTCGGTCGAAGATTGCCGGTATCCGGACGCCCTCGCACGATCAACAGCAGACCACAGATGAAGGTAATCAGACTCGCCCAGAGGAAGGCCGACAGATCGTCGCTACGCTCATAGACCACCAGCGTGATCATGGGGATAGCCATGCTTACCGCCAGGGTGATCAAAAAAATACCTAAGATGAAGCCGATAAGCCGAATTGCTGCGAGAGACATCACAATAACGTTCCAAATTAGCACCGCGCAGTATCGGATTCCCACCCTGAAGACTCCGTAAATTCTCCGTAAAATTTTTTCCTGCAATCAGCCAGGTTGCGTGACTCAAAGGGTAGCCATGTGTCAATTTCAGCCCTTCGCAACAGGGCGTGCAGGTGGTGCGCCGTCTGGTGGAGCGACTCGGAGCTGGTCGCCGCCAATCCGCTGCAGCGTCACTGCCGCGATGTCCAGGCCATCGCCGCACACCGCGACCTGGATCGCTGTTGCACTATCGCAATCATCTGGAGGCATGCTATTGCATTGCCGGGGAAGTCGAAGACATGCAAGGGAATGTCTTCCCGATTCGCCCGGGTGATGTTTATGGACTCGAACAGCCCGACCGTCATTACCTGCGCGGGGACGAGCGGCACAATCGCAACGACAGCCAAGGTTCGGCGTACTGAAGCATGGCTGGCCAAACGGCCAGACCGTCGACAAAAGGGAGCTTCACATTGCGCAAGGACTACCTGGCCTTTTTCACCTCGCTGTTTCTGTCGCGGCTGGCGGATCAGATCCTGCTGTTCATCGTGCCATTGGTGGTATTCCAGACCACCAACAGCGCCTCCTGGGCAGGTCTGGCGTTTTTCGTCGAATCGCTGCCGCGGTTTCTCGCGTTTCCGCTGTGCGGAGCCTTGTGTGACAAGTTTTCGCCCATCCGCATCCTGCACATCAGCCAGGTTTACCGGGCCCTGCTGTGCCTGATCGCGGTGGCAATGTTTGCCCTCTTCGGCGGTATCGCCTGGGTCGTCGTGCTGTCGGCGCTATGTGGCGTGCTGACCACCCTGGGCATCATGGCCCGCGAGGTGCTGATGCCACACATTTTCCAACACTACAGCTACACCAAGACCTTGTCCTATTCGCAGATCGCCGATCAGACCGGGCTGGTTCTCGGGCCACTGGTGGCTGCGCTTTTGTTGGAAATCTGGGCCTGGCATTGGGTGGTGCTGTGGGTCGCCGGGCTCTTCCTGCTGGCGGACCTGAGCATGCTGGTCTGGCAACGCCTCAGCCGTATCACTCTGGAAGTGTTCGAGCAGCATCAGGACATCTGGCTGCAACCGCTGCGTATCGCTTTCGGGCATATACGTGAACTGGCGGAGCTGAAAAAAATCATTCTGCTGGCCGTCGGGGTCAACCTGATCGTCGGCGTCACTCTGGCGACGTCAGCGGCGATGGTGATCGGCGAGTTCAGTGCCGGCAAAGATGCGTATGCCGGACTGCAGGCTGCCGGCGCGGTCACCACCATCGTGATTCTATTCTTCCTCGCCCGGGTTGAAATCCCGCAGCGGTTACTGGGCGGGCTCGCTTACTCGATGATCGCCGCTGGCGCCCTCATCAGTGCACTGAGTCCGAATCTGGCCGGCTATGTGGTGGGTTTCCTGCTGATCGTCGGCTTCGACAAGATGTTCAACATCTACATGCGCAGCATCCGCCAGCGGGTGATTCCGGCCAAGGATTTCGGCAAAACCGTGGGCGTGATCACCTTGCTCAATAACCTCTCGCAACCCTTGGCGGGTTTGCTGGTGGCGCTGCTGGCCACAAGCGTGGGCACACAAGGAGTGATCCTGATTCTGGCCTTGCTGACTATGCTGTTGGGCGCCGCAGCGGTATGGTGGTTTGCCGTCATCAGAGGAACCCTGAATGCCGAAGAAACCACCGGCCCCTGAACACAAAACCACCGCCGCAGACATCGAGCGTTCGATCCAGGCGTTGAACAAAATGGCCGAGCGCCTCTGGGGCGAAGGTCGAGAGGCCGAGGCCAAAGCCCTGCTCGATGCGCTCGATGCGTTGAACCGGGCGCTGGACAGAATCAGGATTGGCGAGAGTCGTCGGATTGTGACGCTTCATTAAGAAGCCGTGCCTAGAACCAATGTTATGAATCAGCTGTGCCCAATTGGCCGGGCCAAGGATGAAGACAGATGCGCGCGATAAAAACCTTCTTCGGCATTTTGTTGCTGCTATTCGGTTTCGACTTCACCTACGAAAAACCCCGCCGAGTCTTCACGGCGGGGTTTGTCCGATTTTGCATGGTGGTCGCTTTTGCAGAATTGCTGATACTGCATATGATTTATAACGGCCCGGCGCGTTAGCTCTACGGTTTGAGAATCAGCAACGGCTCGCCCTTTTTAACGATGTAAGTCGCCAGCTCCGAACCTTTGTCCTGACCGACATTGCGCGCCACATGCGCTACGCCTTCAGGAATGAACAGCGAATCCCCCGCCTTCAACGTCACCGGCGCCCTGCCCTCCAGTTGATATTCGAACGTGCCGCTGATCACGTAAGCGACCTCGACACCCGGGTGTGCATGCCTAGGCGAAGTCACGCCCGGTTCGAAATCGACTCGCGCCTGAATCACTTCGCGCTCGGCAGCACCGAGGTCCTCGCGCACCAGATCGGTCCGGCTCAACCCTTGTTGCCAGCTCTTGGCTGGCGCGTCAGCCGCGTGGGCGACGCCGATGATTGAAGCGAGTAGCGCAGCGCTGGCCAGTAACAATGGACGATGCATGATGTTGCCCTCTCAAACGCAGTGGTGGTGTGACCGCTACTTTGGGAGTCGCGTGTATGGCTGATGTGTCGTAAACCCCGGGTTTATTGTTCGCGTGTGTCTGCGCGGCAACTTGATACACGCTTATACAAAAGTGTCTTTGCCCGGTGACAGTGCCAACAGCCATGTCCTGAACGCCACGATCTTCTTCGATTGCGCCGTTTCATGGGGCGCTACCAGATAAAAGCCGAGTTCATCCTCAAGGCGCAGATCGAAGGGAGCCACCAGACGGCCGGCCCGCAGATCGTCCTCGACATAGGTTGAACGGCCAATGCACACACCCTGCCCGTCAACCGCTGCCTGTACCGCCATCATCGCCAGGTCAAAGGTCAGGCGCGGGCCTTCTGCAAGTTGCGCCGGCTGGCCCTCGGCACGCAACCAGGCGCTCCAGTCACCGGCCGTCGCGCCACTGACTTGCAGCAATGCGTGATTGGCCAGGTCTGCGGGCGTTCGCAACGTTTTCGCCAATGCCGGACTGCATACCGGGAAAATATCATCGGACATCAGAAAATCGCCACGCAACCCCTTCCAGTCGCCGCGCCCATAACGGATCGCCGCATCAATCGTGCCCTTGCGAAAGTCGACCAGCTCAGTGACCGCACTGATTCGCACATCAATAGCGGGAAACGCCTGCTGAAAGGACGGCAAACGCGGCAACAACCACTTCGATGCAAACGACACCAGCGTACTGATCGTCAGCACGCTTTTATCGCGAGACGCGAGCAACTGCTCAGTCGAATACCGCAGCTCATGAAACGCTGCACGCACACCCGGCAAATAGGCGTGCCCGTCCTCGCTCAGCACCACCCCCTCGTTGAGCCGCAAAAACAGTGGCCCGCCCAGCTCGGCTTCGAGTCGGCGAATCTGGTGACTGACAGCGGTCTGGGTGACATTGAGTTCTTCGGCAGCCTTGGTGAAGCTCATGTGCCTGGCGACCGCTTCAAAGGCGCGCAAGCCATTCAGCGAGGGAAGTCGGATCGTCATGGTTCTGAGTGCTCATGAGATTTTGTCATACGCTAGCACCGTAAATGACCTTTGCGGAAGCCGCTTCGGCAATGGAATCTGGCGCTCTCTCTCAGCAAGGAAGTGCCATGAAACTGTATTTTGCGCCCATGACCTGTTCGCTTTCCCCGCACATTGTGCTGCGAGAACTGGGTTTGCCGTTCGAACTGGTTCGCGTCAACAACCAGAGTAAACGCACCGCCGATGGCCATGACTTTCGCGAGATCAATCCGAAGGGCTACGTTGCAGCGCTGGTTCTGGATAACGGCGAGGTACTGACGGAAGGGCCGGCGATCCTGCAGTTTCTGCTCGATCAGGTGCCCGGCAACACGCTGGCGCCACCCTTGGGTTCATGGGAGCGCACGCGCTTGCAGGAACATCTGAACTTCATCAGTACGGAAATTCACGGGGGCAGTGCACCGCTGTTCAATGCGCAGATCCCGGAATCGGTCAAAACGATTTTCCGCCACACACTGTTCAAGCGCCTCGACTACCTGAATCAGCAACTGTCGGCTCGGGACTATCTGATGAGCAGATTCGGCGTCGCCGATGCTTATCTGTTCACCGTGCTGAAGTGGCTGCCGACCTTTGCCATCGACATACAGGACTGGCCGGCACTTGCCAGCTACATGCAGCGCATCGGCGCCCGCCCCTGCGTTCTTGCAGCCATCGCGGCGGAAGCCGCAACGCAGCCGGTCTGACCGGCCTCTGTTGCCACGGAGCGGGCCATGTCGACGCTGTATCTGTAAACTGCGGCCATCTTCACTCGCTCAATCAAAGGATCAGCATGGCTAACCAAGACATCACCTTCACTCCCGATCCGGACGCCGACTCGATTTCCTCGGACGTCGCTACGTTCAACGGCATCATGGTTTCCACCCAGATTCCAACCCGTGCCGACGGCAGTCTGGAACTGGGCGATATCACCGCGCAAAGCGAATGCACCCTGCAAGCGCTGAAGGTTGCACTGGAGCGCGCCGGCAGCTCGATGGATCGAGTGATGCACCTGACCATTTACCTCACCGACATGGCTGATCGCGCCGCGTTCAACGAGGTTTACAAGCGTTTCTTCGCCAAGCCTTGGCCGGTGCGTGCGGCAGTAGGTGTGGCGTCGCTGGCCGTTGAAGGCATGCGCGTGGAAGTCACTGCGATGGCGGCCAAGGCCTGACACATCACCCCAGCCCCTGTAGGAGCTGTCGAGTGAAACGAGGCTGCGATCTTTTGATCTGAGCTTCAAGATCAAAAGATCGCAGCGTGCCGCAGCTCCTACAGGTCCGGAGTGGAAGTTCACCATCGGGCAGCACAGGCGTGCCGGGCGCGCGTTTCACGGGTAGAATGCGCGCCTAACCGTGACAGCCTGACTAAAAAAACTATGTCCTTGCCCAAGCATCACCTGGAATTGCTCAGCCCTGCCCGCGATGTCGCCATCGCCCGTGAGGCGATCCTGCACGGCGCCGACGCCGTGTACATCGGCGGCCCGAGCTTCGGCGCGCGCCACAACGCCTGCAACGAAGTCAGCGAAATCGCCGAGCTGGTGGAATTCGCCCGCAAGTATCACGCGCGAATTTTCACCACCATCAACACCATCCTGCACGACAACGAACTGGAGCCGGCCCGCAAGCTGATCCATCAGTTGTACGACGCTGGCGTCGATGCGCTGATCGTTCAGGATCTGGGCGTGATGGAGCTGGACATTCCGCCGATCGAGCTGCACGCCTCGACCCAGACCGACATCCGCACCCTTGAGCGGGCGAAGTTCCTCGATCAGGCCGGTTTCTCGCAACTGGTATTGGCCCGCGAGCTGAACCTGCAGGAAATCCGTGCGATCGCCGACGAAACCGACGCCGCCATCGAATTCTTCATCCATGGCGCGTTGTGCGTGGCCTTCTCCGGCCAGTGCAACATCTCCCACGCGCAGACCGGGCGCAGCGCCAACCGTGGCGACTGCTCGCAAGCCTGCCGTTTGCCGTACACCCTCAAAGATGAAAAGGGTGGCGTGATCGCCTACGAAAAACACCTGCTGTCGATGAAAGACAACAACCAGAGCGCCAACATCCGCGCCCTGGTTGAAGCCGGTGTGCGCTCGTTCAAGATCGAAGGTCGCTACAAGGACATGGGCTATGTGAAGAACATCACCGCCTATTACCGCCAGCGCCTCGACGACGTGCTCGAAGATCGCCCGGACCTGGCCCGCGCGTCCAGCGGTCGCACCGCGCACTTCTTCCTGCCTGACCCGGAAAAAACCTTCCACCGTGGCAGCACCGACTACTTCGTCACCGATCGCAAGATCGACATCGGCGCGTTCGACTCGCCGACCTTCACCGGTCTGCCGGTTGGCACCGTCGAGAAAGTCGGCAAGCGCGACATGCAGGTCGTCACCCAAGAGCCGCTGTCCAACGGCGATGGTTTGAACGTGCTGGTCAAACGCGAAGTGGTCGGTTTCCGCGCCAACATCGCTGAAGCCAAAGGCGAGTTCGAAGAAGACGGCGAGAAGCGCTACCGCTACCGCGTCGAGCCGAACGAGATGCCCGAAGGTCTGTACAAGCTGCGCCCGAACCACCCGCTGAATCGCAACCTCGATCACAACTGGCAACAGGCACTGCAGAAGACCTCTTCAGAGCGTCGCGTGGCCCTGAGCTGGGTCGCACGCCTGCGTGAAGAGCAACTGGAAGTCACCGCCACCAGTGAAGAAGGCATCAGCGCCAGCGTCACCCTCGCCGGTCCGTTCGGTGTGGCCAACAAGCCTGAGCAAGCGCTGGAACAATTGCGCGATCTGCTCGGCCAGCTCGGCACCACGCAGTACCACGCCACCGACATCAAACTGGATGCGCCACAGGCGTTCTTCATCCCCAACTCGCAGCTCAAGTCCCTGCGTCGTGAAGTGATCGAAGCCCTGACTGCCGCCCGTGTCGCTGCGCATCCGCGTGGCGGCCGTAAAGCCGAAACCAGCCCGCCACCGGTGTACCCGGATTCGCACCTGACCTTCCTCGCCAACGTTTACAACCAAAAGGCGCGCGACTTCTACCACCGTCACGGCGTGAAGCTGATCGACGCCGCGTACGAGGCTCACGAAGAACCGGGCGAAGTGCCGGTGATGATCACCAAGCACTGCCTGCGTTTCTCCTTCAACCTGTGCCCGAAACAGGCCAAAGGCGTGACCGGCGTACGCACCAAAGTCGCACCGATGCAGTTGATCCACGGTGATGAAGTGCTGACGCTGAAGTTCGATTGCAAGCCGTGCGAAATGCACATCATCGGCAAGATGAAAGGCCACATCCTCAACCTGCCGCAACCGGGCAGCGTGGTCGGCCACATCAGCCCCGAAGACCTGATGAAAACCATCCAGCGCGCACCGCACTGAGTGGATGACGTGCGCGGTGCTTCGGCGCCGCGCACGCCTGCCCTACACCACCGGGCCAAATCGCAGGCATAAAAAAACGCCAACTTCTTGCGAAGTTGGCGTTTTTTCGAATATGGCAGGGGCGGCTGGATTCGAACCAACGCATGGCAGGATCAAAACCTGCTGCCTTACCGCTTGGCGACGCCCCTACTGCTCTTTCCAGCTACTTCGTTAGGTTCGCTGTGAGAACGGGGCGCAATTTACCAAGGTTTTTTGGCTTTGGGAAGCGCGAAGTGAAATATTTTTTGTTTTAAAACAGCGACTTATTATTTTGGCCTGAATCAGGTCCAGGGGGAGTCGGTTTCGCCGCCGTGTATCACACTGTGTACGAACCCTCTCGCGACACATCGACTTTCAACAAAGCCGTTCTTCGACACAGGACAGATACGTCCCAACGCTCAAATGCACTCAAGGTTTCAAGGGTTCATTCAGACCCCTTGGCCAAAGGCTCGCAAAGGAGACGTCACCATGAAGATGGCACTGCACACCCGCAAAACTGCATTCGGCTTGTCGATTCTGGCTGTGGCGCTGCTCGGCGCTTTTGGCAGCGCTCAGGCGCAAACCACTGAACCGGCCGCCGTCAGCTATTCCGCGCCCTCACCCTTCGGCCCGCTCAAGCATGTGAAGGCTGGCGTGCTTGACGTCGCCTATGCCGAAACCGGCCCAGCAGACGGCCCGGTGGTGATCCTGTTGCACGGTTGGCCCTACGACATTCACAGCTACGATGAAGTCGCGCCGCTGCTCGCGGCCAAGGGTTATCGGGTGTTGATGCCGTATGCGCGCGGTTATGGCGATACGCAGTTCCTCTCCAAAGACACCCTGCGCAACGGTCAACCAGCGGCGCTGGCCAGTGATGTCATCGACTTCATGGATGCGCTGAAGATCAAACAAGCGGTGCTCGGTGGTTATGACTGGGGCGCGCGTTCGGCGGACATCGTTTCGGCGCTGTGGCCGGAACGCGTGAAGGCATTGGTTTCGGTCAGCGGTTATCTGATCGGTAATCAGGCCGCTGGGCAAAACCCGCTGCCGCCCAAGGCTGAATTGCAGTGGTGGTACCAGTTCTACTTTGCGACGGACCGTGGCCGTGCCGGGTATGAGAAGAACACGCATGATTTTGCCAAACTGATCTGGCAAACCGCGTCGCCGCAGTGGAAATTTGATGACGCCACGTTCGACCGCAGCGCCAAGGCGCTGGAGAACCCCGATCACGTCGACATCACCGTGTTCAACTACCGCTGGCGTTTAGGCCTGGTGCAGGGTGAAGCGAAATACGCCGCGCTGGAACAGAAGCTCGCTACCGCGCCGTCGATCAACGTGCCGACCATTACCCTCGAAGGCGATGCCAACGGCGCGCCGCACCCGGCGCCGGAGGATTACGCCAAGCGCTTTACCGGCAAGTATCAGTTCCGCTTGATCAATGGCGGGATCGGGCACAACTTGCCCCAGGAAGATCCGCAGGCGTTTGCCAAGGCTGTGATTGATGCGGATCACCTGTAGTAGCAAAAAAGCAGTCAGCCGCAATGGCTGACTGCTGATCCTTAACGTGTGCAACTACTCGGTTGGTACAACCAGATCCAACGCCTTATTCACCGCCAACTCCCCCAACATGACCACTTGCGCTATGCCCAACAGGGTATGACGGTTTGATCCCTCTAGCACGCCGGCAAAATTGCCGAGCATCACCGAGGCGGACGCCAACGACCCGCAAGCATTGGTCAGCAACGACTCGGTGTCTGCTTGCGGGTTGGCCATGAACAGAGCGTTGGGCGTATAGGGTTCGGCCATGATCGCGGCGGGCAACAGGTAATGGTCGAGCGCACGCTCTGCCGCTTCGTGGAGCTTTCTTGAATTGGGCGAGGCGTACGGCGATATCAGGTCAGTGACCGGTGGTTCGGGTGGCTGGGACATCAGCTGAAACTCCAGACAAGAACCGTTGGCGGCTCTTTGATAGAAGGCGTGAAGCGCCGCGATTACGGACGCTTCTGTGCAATGAGGGAGCGAGCCCCCTCACCCATCTGCTCCGCGACTAGTGCGGCAAGCGCTGGTTGTCCAGAACTCGGCCGACCACCAGCTCGCTGAGCATGATCACCTGTTGCAGGATCAGCATCTTTTTGCGCTGTAAAGGATTCTATCGAATCGGCGAGTTCACGGGCCATGTCAGTGGCGGAGGACAAGGTTTCAGTGGCTTCGACGAGCAGGGTTTCGTTATCCACTGTGGGGTCGATGAGGTAGATCTTGCCGGTCTTGCGGGTGGGTACTGAGGTCTTCAGCGCTGAGGGGTTGAGATAGAAGTTGATCGCGCGGTCGGTGGCCTCTTTGATGTTTTGAGGTTCGAGTGCGGCGTCGTAGGGGATTGGATCGGTTTCTGGCGGGTTTGGCGTAATTTTGAACATAGATGACACTCGCTTAGCAAAAAATAAGGAGCCATCACTCACGCTACCAAACGAGGTGGTGACCATTGCGCAGGTTGGTAGACCGGTCTAAGCGAGTAAACCCCGGCGCTCCCGAAGGAGCCCCACGCATGGCCACCATAAAAAACCGAGCCCCGAAAAGAGACTGCATATAGCGGCGCATAACGCTTAGAAAACGGGCTACCAAACCCGATCACTGTTTTGCAGTGACAGGGAAACGATACAGCCCGCCTCAAGGCGCGTAAGCCGGCGGATTCTGGCGTACGCGTAGGCAACGGCGCAAGGTGTTGTAGCCGTTATGGCGTAACAGTGCGTGTAAGTTAAACGTGCATGGGTGATAGCGTTTAAAAGCCCCTCACCCTAGCCCTCTCCCAGAGGGAGAGGGGACTGACCGGGGTGTTTGGGAGAGCTACGCCGACGTGGGATACCGAGGTGAATTTTGGTGACGAAGCGGTTGGTGCCGCCTGCAAGTTCCCTCACCCTAGCCCTCTCCCAAAGGGAGAGGGAACTGACCGTGGTGTTTGGGGGAGGTACGCCGACGTGGGATATCGAGGTGAATTCAGGTGGGTGACGGCTTGGGTTATTTGACCAGGCGTTTTTCTTTTGATGGGCGATAGCCGAAATATGAGCTGTAGCATTTGCTGAAATGGCTTGGCGAGACGAAGCCGCACGCGACCAGCACTTCCACTTGTGAAAGCTCAGTGTGCTGCAACAACCGTCGCGCTTCGGTGATGCGCAGTTCCAGGTAATAGCGCTGCGGCGTGGTGCCCAGTTGCTCCTTGAACAAGCGCTCCAACTGCCGACGAGAACGCCCGGCATACACCGCCAGTTGCTCCAGCTCCAGCGGCTCTTCCAGATTGGCATCCATCAGCTTCACCACTTCACGCAACGGCGCACTGACGCAGATGTTCTCGTCTGGTTTGATGCGCCGGTAACGCGATTCCTCGAAGGCGAGGATGTCTTCGATCCCTTCGACCAGGGCTTTGCCGTGCAGGCTCTTGATCCAGTCCAATGCCATGTGGAAAGCGCCGGACGGACTCGATGCGGTCAGTCGGTCGCGGTCGATCACGTAAGGCTCACTGCTGACGTGGGTGGTTTTGGCGATTTCAGTCAGCGCCGGGCGATGTTCCGGGTGGATCGCGCAACGATAGCCGTCGAGCAATCCGGCGCGGCCGAGAAACCACGAACCGTTCCACAACCCGGCAAGCGAGATGCCGCGCTCCGCTGCTGATCTGAGCAGACCAATAAACTCATCACTCGCCCGCAGCTCAGTGCGATACCCGCCACACACCACCAGCAGATCCAGTTGCGCCAGCGCGGCTGAATCCAGACGTGCGTCAGGGCGGATGACCAGCCCCAGATCACTGATGACTTCGCCGTCGCCCAAACCAAACGTGCGCGAGGAAAACAGCCCCGGACGCAGCAGGTTGGTGGTGACAACGGTGTCCAGTGCTTGGGTAAACGCCGGTAGCGAAAAGTGTTCGAGCAGCAGAAAACCGGTGCGGGTCATGCGCGTTTCATCCGCGCTTTGCTCATTCAGATAGCGGAGGTTTTTCCCCTTCATGCCTCCGCTGAATTGGCGTCGTTCGATCAAGTTGTGGTCCATCGGTCATGTTGTTGTGCGCCGATAGTTGGCTTGATCCGCGTCAGAGTCAATCACGCCTGTGGTTGATGGCTGGTCACGCAGTGAATTCCACCGCCACCGGCGGCGATTGCATCGATGTTGAGCTGGACGATTTCGCGCTGCGGATACAGCTGCGAGAGCAGATCAAAGGCCTTCTTGTCTGCCGCTTTATCGCCAAATTCCGGAGCGATGATTGCGCCGTTGATCACGAAGTAGTTGATGTAACCGGCGGCAAAGTCCGGGTTGTTCTGGTTGAACTTGCTTTGGCGCGGTTTCAGCGGCGGCGACATCGTGTGGATCTGTAATTTGCGACCGTCAGCATCAGTGGCGTTTTTGAGGATTTCCAAGTGCGCCAGGGTGACCTTGTGATCGTAGGATTCAGGGTCGGTGTCGAGGTTGGCGATGACCACGCCGGGCTTGATGAAGCGCGCATAGAAATCGACGTGAGCGTCAGTGATGTCCTTGCCCTTAATGCCCGGCAGCCAGATGATTTTGCGCAGGCCCAGGCGTTCCTTCAGTTCAGCTTCGACATCGGCCTTGCTCCAGTCCGGATTGCGGTTGCTGTTGATCCAGCTGCTCTCGGTCATGATCCCGGTGCCGTGGCCGTCGACCTCGATGCCGCCGCCCTCGCCCACCAGATCGGTGCGGATGTACGTGGCTTGCGCGTCGTCGGCGACCAGTGCGGCGATCTTCGCGTCTTTGCTGTGCCGCTGTTTGCCGCCCCAACCATTGAAATTGAAATCAACCGCGCCGAGACCGCCCTTGTCGTCGATGACGAAATTGGCGCCGATGTCGCGCATCCAGATGTCATCCAGCCCGGCAGTGACGTAAGTGATGTTGTGTGTGCCGCAGAATTCTTCGGCGATGCTGCGCTCATTTTTACGGCAGAACACCGTGACTGGTTCAAACCGGGCAATGGCGCGGGCGATGCGGCCGAGGGCTTCCTGGACGTCTTCGGTGAAGTCTTCCCAAATCGCATCCTGCGCGCCGAAAGCGATGTAGGCGCGCTCATGTTTATCGCCCTCGTCGGGCATGAACCAGCGGCCTTGCGCGGCGGCCAGGACTTTGCCCGGCGACAGGCCCAGGCCTGTCACCGCAGCGCTGACAGCGGCGACCACCGAGGCCTGTTTGATGAAATCGCGACGAGTCGTCATGTGGGTTTCCTGTCTTTCAGTGAAAGGCCGACGCGTACGCCGGCCGTTGATCATTTGCCAGTGGCAGTCTTGAATTTGGTCCAGGTGCGCATGCGCGCGCGCATGTCGGCCTGGGGAATATCCTTGCCCGGAATCAATCGAGCATAGGTCGCTTCGTCGAGGTAGATATCCGGGTTGTCGCGCATGCTTTCATCGACACTCGCCCGCGCCTTGGCGTTGGAGGTCGGGTAACCGGTGAAATTGCTGATCGCTGCCATGTTCTCGGGGCGCATGACAAAGTTGATAAACGCGTAGGCGTATTCCGGGTGTTTCGCGTCGACCGGAATGGCCATGGTGTCCATCCACACCGTGGTGCCTTCGCGCGGCACGCGATACTGAAACTTGGTGTGCTTACCGGCGCTGTCCGAAGTGCGTTGCGCCTGGGTCATGTCGCCGCTGTAGCCGAGCGACAGGCACAGGTTGCCATTGACCAGGTCAGTGACCGGTTGCGACTGGAACTTGCGGATGTACGGCCGCAACTTCATCAGCAACTCGCTGGCCGCTGCCAGATCTTCGGCTTTGCCGCTGCGCGGATCGCGACCGAGGTAATTGAGCACCACCGCCAAGGCTTCGTCCGGCGAATCGATCATCGAAATCCCGCAATCGGCGAATTTCGCCGCCAGCTCCGGTTTGAACAGCATGTCGAGGCTGTTGACCGGTGCATCGGCCATGCGTTTTTTGATCTGCTCTTCGTTGTAGGTCAGGCCGATGGTGCCCCAAGTGTAAGGCACCGTGGCTTTGCTGGAATGCTCGTAATGGCTGCGCAGTTTCTGCAAACCGGGTTCGATGCGGGCCAGTTCCGTCAGCTTCGCTTGATCCAGCGGCATCAGGCTGCCGGCACGCATCAAGCGCTCGGCGACGGTGTCGCCGGGGAAGATCAGGTCGTAGCCACTGCCGCCGGAGAGCATCTTCGCCTCCAGGGTTTCGCTGCCGTCCATGACGTCGTAGATCACCTTGATCCCGGTTTCGGCGGTGAAGCGGCTCAAGGTGTCTTCGGCAAAATAATCCGCCCAGTTGTACAGCCGCAGGGTTTTGTCTTCGGCGTGCAGCGACGGTATCAAGCAGATCAACGTCAGACCGATCGCACCGCGCAAGCGTTTGTGGTGGATAGCCATATCAAACCCCTTGAGTGTTCCAGCGTGCGTGAAGTTGGCGACCATCCTGACTGAGAAGCGGCCCGTACATGTCCGGACGACGATCGCGGTATATGCCCCAGCTCAAACGCTCCTCGCGCATGGCCGCCAGATCGACGCTGTGCAGCAGCACACCGCTGCTGTCGCGGTCAGCGCTGGTGAGCAATTGGCCCTTGTGATCGCTGATGAACGACGAGCCATAGAAGCTCATTTGCAGGCTCGGATCGGTAGTCGCGACCTCTCGCCCGACCCGGTTCGCCGCCACCACCGGCAGCAGATTGGCAGCGGCATGGCCGCGCATGGTCATCTGCCAATGGTCACGAGAATCCAGCGCCGTGCAGCCGGGTTCAGAGCCGATAGCCGTCGGATACAGCAGCACTTCGGCGCCCATCAACGCCAGGCAGCGGGCGGTTTCGGGGAACCACTGGTCCCAGCAGATACCGACGCCGAGGCGGCCGAACACGGTGTCCCAGACTTTGAAACCGGTGTCGCCGGGACTGAAGTATTCCTTCTCCTGATAGCCGATGGCGTTGGGAATGTGGGTCTTGCGATACACACCCAACAGGCGCCCGTCGGCATCGGCCACGCTCAGCGAGTTGAAGTAGGCGTTGCCGGCCTTTTCGAACCAGCTCAGCGGCAATACCACGCCCAACTCGCGGGCCAGTGCGGCGAAGCGCGCGAGCACATGGCTGTCGCGATATTCCTCGGCCAAAGCCATGTGTTTATGGCTTTGTTCGATGCAGAAGTACGGCGTGGCGAACAGCTCCTGCAACAGGATCACTTGCGCGCCCTGCTGCGCTGCGTCACGGACGAGCTGCTCGGCGCGATCAAGGTTGCCGGGTAAGTCCCAGGTGCACGGCATCTGGGTGCTGGCGATGGTCAGAATGCTCATGCGTTCAACCTCTCAGCGGCCAGGCTGGCTGTTGTTGCGTGATGCAGTGCACCCCGCCGCCGCCATGGGCTAGATGATTGATGCGCACCGGCACCACTTCGCGGCCGGGGAAGGCTTGCTCCAGTACTTTGGCGGCGACGTTGTCAGCCTCGATGCCATACGCTGGCATGATGATCGCGCCGTTGGCGATGTAAAAGTTGGTGTACGAGGCGCAGAACACTTCGGCTTCGGTGTCGACAGCGTCGGTGGCTTCGAACAGTTCGATCAGCTCGAATTTGCGGCCCTGCGCATCGGTGGCCAGTTCCAGCGCGCGGCGGTTTTCCCGCGCCACTTCGGCGTACACCGAGGATGTGTCGTGAGTGGCATCCACCAACAAGACGCCAGGCCGGGCAAAGGCGCAGACGCCATCGACGTGGCCGTCAGTCATGTCGCCGGTGACGTAATCCGGATCGCCCGGCAGCCAAATGGTTTTCTTGACGCCGAGCAAACGGCTGAAGATCTCTTCCATCTCCGCTTTGCCAATGCCGGGGTTGCGATTGGGGTTGAGCAGCACCGATTCAGTGGTGATCAGCGTGCCTTCGCCGTCGACATGAATCGCCCCGCCTTCATTACTCAGTGGCGTGCCGAAGCATTCCAGGCCAAGGTGATTGAGCGCACGGCGAGCCAGGCTTTCATCCAGTTCATGCGCCGACTTGCCACCCCAGGCGTTGAAGCGCCAGCTGACACCGGCCAGGCCTTGCTGCGGATGGCAAACAAAGGTCGGGCCTGAGTCGCGGCACCAGCTGTCATTCACGGCCAGCGCAATCAGCTCGATGTTCGGCCCGCACAACACCTTGGCGCTGGCGACGGCGGACGGATCGACCACCAGTTTCACCGGTTCGAAGCGGGCGATGGCGTTGGCCACGCGAGCGAAATCTTCCTGCACTTGTGCAAGGGTCACACCCCAGCCCGACTCCCACAGCGCTTTGTTGTGCGGCCAGACCATCCACGTTGCGGCGTGGGTAGCCCACTCTGCCGGCATCATCCAGGAGCTGTTTTTATTATCGTTGTGCTGCATGATAAGCCTCGTTAGTTAAGCCAATGTGTTCACGCCGCCAATGCTACGGACGCGAAAACAGGCAAACAAACGATGGATTTAGCGCACAACTGATTAGAGGAACTTATCGATATGCTCAAGCACTGGCCGCCACTCAGCTCCCTGCGCGGTTTTGAAGCCGCCGCCCGGCTGGGCAGTTTTCACAAGGCTGCCGACGAGTTGAACCTCACTCAATCGGCGATCAGTCAGCAGATTCGCAGCCTTGAGGCTTACCTTGAGCAGCCGTTGTTTTTTCGCAGCGGTCGCAGCGTCGCGTTAACCGATGCCGGGCACGATTTGCTCAGCACCACGCAAGCGATGTTGCAGCAATTGGCAGTGGGGATTCGGCGCCTGGGGCAGTATCAGAAACCCAATCAACTGGTGCTCAACACGACGCCGGCGTTTGCCCGGCATTGGTTGTTGCCAAGATTGGCGGACTTTCGCGATCAGCATCCAGACGTGGATCTGTGGATCTACAGTACCGACGAGGTGCCGGATATGGCCACGCAGACCATCGACATCGCGATTCGCGACGATATCAGCGCGCAGGCTGAGTGCAGTTTCAAAGTGCTGCAAAGCGATCGACTTTACCCGGCGTGCCATCCGCGCCTGCTGAACACGCCGGCAGCGCAACGCAGCACCTTGCATGGCGAGCGGGAAATGGACTGGAGCCATTGGGCGGTCGAGGCCGGTATCGATGTCGGCCAGCAGGCTCAGGGGTTGAATTTTTCCGACCCGGGGCTGCTACTGGACGCGGCTTGCGCGGGGCTTGGGATTGCGCTGGTGAGTCAGTTGCTAAGCCGTCAGGCGCGAGCTGACGGCTTGTTGCAACCGCTGGTCGAGGCGACTATTCGCGGGCCAAACTGGGCACTGCTGACCCACCGCGACAGTGAAAATGACCCCATGGCCAGGTCTTTTATCGATTGGTTATCCGCCAACCTGAGCCTTGGCTCAAACAGCCGAGAAAACCCCGGCGCCTAAACGCCCCTCGAGACGCCCACACAGCACGTAGTGCTGATAACCGCTGGAGAACGATCCCTGGGAAATCGCGATCCTGACATCGTCATTCAATCGAAGGTACTGGGCTTCATCAAAGTTTTCTGCGCTGACTTCGCCCGCACGCCCGAGACGCTCGCTGTCCACCGTGAGACCTTGGCTGGCGAAGTGCTCGAAATCGATGATGCGATTCACCGCGTGCCGCTCCAGCACACCCTGATTGGGATGCATCGAGTAGATATGCAGGCCCTTACTGGCGCAGCGGTCGCACATGTCGACACAGTTTTTCTGCGTCGATTTACGCCGCGTCAGTTCTTCAAGCGGCATGTCGAGGTACTTGCCAACCTGATACTCGGTCTGATTGAAGATCGTGCAGCAAAGCACCGTGTTGCCATTGCAGTCGATGACCAGCCAGTCATCCTTGAGCGTGCACGCCATCTTGGGAAATTGCTGGATGACGTTGACGAGATCGTCGTACGGCGGCAATGCGAGGCGTTTCAGGGTGTCAATGTCCGTAGCCGTGACAGACGGGTCACGCTCGACAATGGCCAGTGTTTTCTCCAGCGGCATCATCACCGAATACCCGGTGGTGAAGATGAAGCCAAGACGCTCACTGAATGCGCGCATCAGTGATTCTTCTTCGATGTTATCCAGGTAGCGGTGATAGTAAACATCCACACGGGTTCTCAGACCCAGGCGCTGTTTGATCTCCTGCAGGGCGATCATGTTTTGTTTTACAACTTCGATATCGCCGCCGACATGGCCCTTTTCGTAGGTCTCCTGGTAAAAACCCGAGAGCGAAATACGGAAGTAACTCGGCTCGGCCATCAGGGCCTTTTCCATATTCTTGGCGAGATTAAGGTTGGTGCTGATACCGCTGCCCATGCCGGCAGCATTAATGATCTCGATAAATTCGCCAATTTTTGGATGAATCAGCGGCTCGGTCCAGTTATAGAGGTAGATGGTGTCGACGCCCTCTGTCTTGGCCTTATCGACAATCTGCTTGAACATGTCGAGCTGCATGGCTTTTTTGAAATTGAGATTTTCCGAGTTGCCCATTGGGCAAGACGGGCAGCTCAGATTGCACGCACCGACGATATCGATGTACATATTCATGCGGGTGAAGCTCCTAGAATTGAAAGCCATGCATCTCATCACTACGGGCTTTCAAGTCGCCTGATTGTGTTGGTATTTTGACGGCACTGGCACAGCAGCTAGCAATAACTGCACCACAATGCTTCTACGCCATTAACTCAACGACCCAATCGATGAACACGCGCAATTTCAGGCTGACATGCCGGTTCGGCGGATAAGCAATGTAGAGCGGCATCGGCGCAAGTTTCCAGTCTTCGAACAGCGGCACCAGCTCGCCACGCGCTTGATGGGCGGCAGACATGTATTTGGGTAACCACAGCACGCCCATGCCCGCCAGACCTGCCGCGAGATAAGCGTTGCCGTCATCGACTGCCAATACGTGCCGTCCCTTGATTTGCAGGTTTTCAGTGGCGTTGTGCAAGGCATATGGCACCGGTTTGCCGGTGCGTGCCCAGAGAAAACCGACCACGCGATGGTGGCTGTCTTCCAGGTCTCTCGGGTGCGCGGGGATGCCCGCGCGCGCCAGGTATTGCGGTGCGGCAAACACCCCCAACTGCAGATCGGCGACCTTGCGTGCCATCAGCGACAGGTCCATGAGTTCGCCGCCGCGCACCACGCAATCGACGTTCTCATCAATGATGTCGACGATACGGTCACTGACGCCCATGTCGATCTGGATATCCGGATAGCGCGCGTGAAACTCAGGCAGGGCCGGCACCAGAATCAACCGTGCGAGCGGACTCGGGACGTCCACTCGCAGCCGGCCCGAAGGTGATGCCGCCGCGCCGGGCAGGCTGGTTTCGGCATCATTGAGGTCGGCGAGCAAGCGGATCACCCGTTCGTAATAAACCGCACCATCGGCGGTGACGTTGACCTTGCGCGTGGTGCGATTGAGCAACTTGACCCGCAGGCGCGCCTCCAGTTGCTGAACCAGTTGGGTCACGGTGGTCTTGCTCATGTGCAAGGTTTCCGCCGCTTTGGTGAAACTCCCCGCCTCGACCACTCGGGCGAAGGCCTGCATTGCGTCAAAACGGTCCAAGGTGTGCCCTCGATTGTTTGGATTTCACAAACAGTGAACGCCAAGCTTGCGCGTTTATCGCTGGCCTGCAAATACCTACAGTGGCTCCATCAACTCAAATGAAGGAGACACTCCCATGACTCAGCGCGATGTTGTTTTTCCATCCGCACGCCGCACGCTTTACGAACGCCACCGTTACTCGCCCGCCATTCGCTCCAACGGTTTTCTGTTTGTCTCGGGACAGGTCGGCAGCACCGAGGACGGCACGCCAGAGCCAGACCTGAAAAACCAGGTGCGTCAGGCGTTCACTAACCTCAATGCAATCCTTGCAGAGGCCGGTGCCAGCTTCGATGACGTGGTCGATGTCACCGTGTTCATCGTCGACCCACCGTCGAAATTCGAGACGATCTGGAATGTGGTGCTGACCGAGTTCTGGGGCGAGGCGCCGCATCCGACGGTGACGGCGGTTGGTGTGACGTGGCTGTATGGGTTTGATTTCGAGATCAAGGTGATTGCCAGGTTGCCGTAAATATCCGGACACACCCATTCGTTTGCCATTTCAGAGGTCGTCTGTTTGCATGCTGCCCCACATCAGCATTCAGATCAGGGAGAGGATCGATGAACATTTTGGTGGTGGGTGCCAGTAAAGGCTTGGGCCGAGCTTTTATCGAAGGTTTGGGTAACGCGGGAGACACACTGATTGGTGTGTCCCGCACGCGTCCCGAAGGTTTGGTGTGCGAGGCAGAGCATCCAGTACGCTGGGTGGAAACCGATCTGATGAACCCGGCCAAAGCCGCGCACGCCATCGAGCATGCGGTCGTCGACGATGGGTTGGATACGCTGATCTACAACCTCGGCATCTGGGAAGAGTCGGCTTTCGATCCAGCCTATGACTTTCTCGACAGTCCGGACGACGAATTGCAAGCCATCGTCAGTTGCAACATCAGCGCAACAATCCTGTTGATCAAACGCCTGCTTCCCCTTCTGCTGAAAAGCCCCCATCCCAGAATCATCCTCACCGGATCAACCTCGGGCCTGCCACAAAGCGGGCGTCCGGAAGTCGCCTTCGGCGCCTCCAAATTCGCCCTGCGCGGGATTGCCGATACGCTGCGCGAAGGCTACCGACAGCAGCGTCTGGCGGTGACTTGCCTGAATCTGGGGTATCTCAACACCGAGGATCGGCTGAGCACGCCGCGAGATCTGGCTGCGCAGCGTGGCGAGGGTCAGCTGATTCCAGTTCACGATGTCGTTCAGGTGGTGCGCATGATTCTGAGTCTGTCTTCGGCCAGCTACGTCAAGGAGCTCACCCTGCCGGCAATACTCGACGAACGCTTTTGACCATTCCTGCCCTGATGGCGCTGGCCTTTACGCGTGCGAATACGTATAACCTCGCCGATTCGTCTACCCTCACGTAGCGCCCTGGTTCAGCTCTTCACACTTTTTGACGCTCACGAAACGGAGAATTCCATGCTCAAACGAACACTGGCACTGACCGCCGGCCTGGCCCTGTCCTTTTCTGCATTCATGGCCCAAGCGGCCGACGTTTTGCGCGTCAGCGCGATTCCCGATGAAGCCCCGACCGAGTTGCTGCGCAAGTTCGAACCGCTGGGTGCTTATCTGGAACAACAACTGGGCATGAAAGTGCAGTTCGTCCCGGTGGCGGACTACCCGGCAGTGGTTGAAGCACTCGCGACCGATCGCCTCGACATGGCCTGGCTCGGCGGTTTCACTTTTGTGCAGGCACGTTTGAAAACTGACGCAACAACGCCAGTAATCCCGTTGGTACAACGCGAACAGGATGCACAGTTCACCAGCAAATTCATCACCGCTGACCCGAATGTGCATAGCCTCGCCGACTTGAAGGGCAAGACCTTCGCCTTCGGTTCGGTGTCGTCGACCTCCGGCAGCCTGATGCCGCGTTACTTCATGCTGAAAAACGACAACATCAAGCCTGAGGGCTATTTCAGCCGTGTCGCCTACTCTGGCGCCCACGACGCCACCGTCGCTTGGGTGCAGGCTGGCAAGGTTGACGCCGGTGTGCTGAACGCCAGTGTCTGGCAGAAACTGGTCGACGCCGGCAAGGTCGACACCAACAAGGTCAAAGTCTTCGCCACCACCCCGACCTATTTCGATTACAACTGGACCGTGCGCGGCACCCTCGACCCGGCGCTCGCGGCGAAGATCAAAAAAGCCTTCCTTGATCTGGACCCGGCCAACCCTGAGCAGAAGAAGATTCTTGATCTGCAAGCGGCCAGCCGCTTCATCGACACCAAGCCCGAGAACTACAAGGGCATCGAGGAAGCCGCCCGCGCCGCCGAACTGCTGAAATGACCCTACGCCTCAAACAAGGCAGCCTGCGCCACGCCAATGGAGTCGACGCCCTGCGCGGTGTCGACTTGCAGATTGGCGTTGGTGAACAGGTCGCCATCATTGGCCCGTCCGGGGCCGGTAAGTCGAGTTTGCTCAACCTGCTGGCCACCGCCCTGCGGCCCAGCAGCGGCGAGATTGAAGTGCTCGGCGAACGCGCCTGGCACTTGTCTGCCCGCCAGCGTCAGCGTCTGCGCGCGCGGATCGGCCTGGTGCATCAGGCGCCGCCGTTGCCGCCGCGTCAGCGCGTGGTCACCGCCGTGCTGGCCGGCAAGCTGGGGCAGTGGAGTCTGGGTAAAAGTCTTTTGAACCTGTTGCATCCGCTGGATGTGGCCGGTGCGCGCGCGGCGTTGGCGCAACTGGACCTGGGCGACAAACTGTTCGCCCATTGCCAGCAATTGTCTGGCGGCCAGTTGCAACGCGTCGGTATCGCCCGCGTGTTGTATCAGGCGCCGGAAATCCTCTTGGCCGACGAACCGGTGTCAGCCATGGACCCGGTCATGGCCGGGCACACGCTGTCGATCCTCTCGCGGCATGCTCGCGAACATAACGTAACGCTGGTGGCGAGCCTGCATGCGGTGGATCTGGCGCTGTCGCACTTCCCGCGAATCATCGGTCTGCGCGACGGGCAGATTCTGTTCGACAGCCCTTCTGATCGCGTCACCCCGGAAATGCTCGACGCGCTTTACGCCAATGAAAAACTGCAATCACCGACCATTGCGGTGGCGCCTCTGACTGTGCAGATTCCACGATGCTGAAAGCCGATTCACGCGATCCCGCCGCATGGCCGCGTCTGCTGCTGACGTTGCTGGCGATTGCTTTGCTGTGGCCGGGCATTCAGCTCAGCGAGCTGAATCTGGGCGTATTGCTCCCCGACAGCCAGAATGAAATGGGCCGTTTTGTCGCGCAATTCTGGCCACCGGCGCACGACGAAGCGTTTCTGCAGTTACTGTTCAAAGCCACCCTGCAAACTCTGGCCATCGCCACCGCCGGCATGGCTTTGGCGCTGGTGTTGGCGATACCGGCGGGCCTGGTCGCCAGTCGTGCGCTGTCGCTGTCTGCCGCGTCACGCGGTGGCGTGCCGAGCCGACTGGGGCGTCTGTTGCGCTGGCCGGTGCGCGGACTGTTGATTTTCCTGCGCAGCGTGCCGGAAATCGTCTGGGCGCTGCTGTTTGTGCGCGCCGTAGGGTTGGGGCCGGCGGCCGGTGTGCTGGCCATCGCCATCACCTACAGCGGCATGCTCGGCAAAGTCTATGCGGAGATTTTTGAATCGACCGATCAGCGTCCGGCGCACGCACTGTTGCAGGCTGGCAGCGGCCGTCTGGCGGCGTTTGCTTACGGCACGTTGCCCAACGTCGGGTCAGAACTGCTCTCGTACACAGTCTATCGCTGGGAATGCGCGATCCGCGCGTCAGTGGTGATGGGGTTTGTCGGCGCCGGCGGCCTGGGTCAGCAGATCGACCTGTCGATCCGCATGTTCGCCGGCGGTGAGGTCGCCAGTATCCTGCTGTGCTTCCTGGTGTTGGTATTGGCCGCCGACCAACTCAGCCGCTTGCTGCGCTGGAGGCTGACATGAATCGTCTGATCAACTTGCTGCTGATCGCCGGCATCGCGCTGGCTGTCATCGCGTCCTTCACTTATCTGGGACTGGATCTGGGCGAGGTGGGCAGCGCCACCAGCCTCAAGCAGATGAGCGCGTATGTGCAGCGTTTTCTCAGCCCGGACTTGAGCGCGGATTACCTGAAAGCCATCTTGCATGGTTCGATGGAAACTCTGGCGATGTCGGCCCTCGGCACCCTGCTCGCCGCTGTGTTCGGCATCGTTCTCGCCCTGCCCGCCGCCGGACGGTTCGGCTGGCCGCTGCAAAGCGCCTCGCGCCTGCTGCTCAATGCCTTGCGGGCGATTCCGGAACTGGTCTGGGCCGCGCTGATGGTGCTCGCCGCCGGCCTCGGCCCGAACGCCGGTACCCTCGCCCTCGCCCTGCACACCACTGGGGTGCTCGGTCGTTTGTTCGCCGAAGCGCTGGAAAATACCCCGCCACAACCGGCCGAAGCCATTCGTTTACAGGGCGGCAATCCGCTCCTCGCCTTTTGCTACGGCACGCTGCCGAACCTTGCGCCGCAACTGCTCGCCTACGTTCTGTACCGCTGGGAAAACAACATCCGCATGGCCAGCGTGCTCGGCTTTGTCGGCGCTGGCGGATTGGGGCAGATGCTCTATGTGAGCCTCAGCCTGTTTCAGGAAGCGCAAGCCAGCACGGTGATTCTGGCGATGCTGGTGCTGGTGTTTGTGGTCGACTGGTTGAGTGCCTGGAGCCGGCAACGCTGGGTCAAAGCGTAGGCCGGCTCACCACTCAGTTCAGCGAAAGGTTGTGTTGCGTGACATTGTCCATATTGAAATGGCTCAAGCGTCCCTGATCATCAAACAGCAGGAAATCGCTACCGACACAACGTACCCGCACACCCTGTCGAGGCCATTGCAGTGTCGCAACGAGGCGGTTGCTGGTCCTGGCGATGAAGTGCCAGCGCATGTCGTGGTCGTTGATCAGGTAACCGATCAGCCGGCAGTGCTCATGCAAATGCACTTCCACCAACTCATCATGGTCTTGCTCGAAGTCACAATCCGGCAGGCTGTAGTTGTTGCAATCAGTCCCACCACCGAACACCAGAACCGAAACCTCGTCGCTTTCACGCTCCACACGCATGAACTCCAATCGCCCGTCAGCGCTGAGCAAGTACTGCTGGTCGATACCCAACGCAGGCACCGGCATTCGCTTCATCAGTCGTCGCTCGGGTAACCGGTAGTGCCACAACTCCAGGCCCGCTTGCGCATCACTCAACCATACAGATTCGTTGCACGCGTCATCCTTCATGCCAATGACCTCTCCGGGCAAATCGCTCACGTGCCACAGGGTTTCGAATCCACGATCGACATCCACCACCCGCAGTTGTCGCCCACGGCCGATGGTCCAGTTCGAACCGTTGAATGTGCGGCTGAACGCACTGAACATCTGCACGCCGAGATCCGTTGCGACGCGCGTGACCAGATCCACTTTGCTGATACGCCATACTTCATTGCGCCGAGCGACAAGCAATGCGACCTGCCGCCCATGGGCAAGAACGATGTATTGCGCAGGCATTGCGAATTGGTAGAGCGTGTTGCCATGCGCATCGACCACCACTGCGCCGGCCTCGCCCAATGCCAGCAAGTAGCGCTGATCGGTTAGCGGCACGGCGTCCCGGATCATTCGGCTGCCCATGTCCGGCGCAGTCCATTGCAGGGGTTCGCTGCCGGTGACCTGCGTGTAGGGTGCAGGTCGTGCGGGCAGTTGCTGCGGCAGGTCGGCCTGCAATAGTTTGTCCTTGCTCATGCTGACCAGTGCCTGCAACTGCAGCAGAGACAAACGCCCCTGCCCGCCCACCTGATCGGCAATAATCGCGTGGACGGTGGCGCTCGCCAACCAGGCCAACTCGGTGGCGTGCGCCTTGTGCTGCAACAGGCTTTCGGCCAGTGCCGCCCGCTCGGCGTAGCGGGCAGGATCATCACGCAATTGCTCGACCTGATCGGCGTACGCGAACAAGGTGTCGGGGAGCAGAATTGCCCGTTTCACCAGCGCTCCAAGTGCCAGGCTGCCACCGGCCATTTCGGCATTCAACAACCATTGCGTGGCGCGCTCGCGCTCTGCCAGCAGCGGCCAGACAACCTCGACGGCTTGCAACCAAAGGCCTTTGCGTGCCAAGGATTCGGCCCACTCCAGACGCAGGCGCTCGGCGTATAACGGCCATTTGTCCTGGAGCAACGCCACAGCATCAGCGAAGGCTTCATCGCGCCGCGCCACCAGCAAGGCGCGTTGCCAGTTACCGGCCAGGCACAGCAGACGCACGATGGTCGCAGCGGGCATGTCCCAGGCCAGCGCGAGGTCGGCGGCCTGTTGTTGGCGGCCGTGTTTTTCCAGATAGTCGAGCGCCTCCTGCTGCACCTTGAGCAGTTCGGCGAGGACGAACACCGCCTCCTCTATCCGGCCTTCACGGTCGAGCCGCTGGAAGGTCTGGCGGTAGATCTGGCGCAGATGCCCCTCGACGTCTTGCTCGAAGACCATCGAGCGGGCGAGCCCCTGGTGCTGGCTGATCGACAGATCCTGACGCCGCTGTGGGGTGCCGAATGACTGCTCACCGCTGTGCTCGCCACCGCCCAGCGGAATCGCATGGCGCAGCGCCTCTTCATAATCGCCGTTCTCGAACATCTCGAACATGCGCTGCATATAGGCTGCCTGACGCCTGCCGTACAGCGCAGACAGCCGCGAGTGCCGGGTCAGGCGCGTCACCCAGCGACGCCACAGCGCTGGTTTATGTTGGTGTGGCCGCGCCCGCGGCGCAATGTCTGCGGCCGAGTGGGTCGGCGCACCCGGCAATGGCAACGGCACCGACGCCACGCGCCGCAACAGATGACGCAACCCGAACAGCAACAGGGTCAACGCGACCCCGGCAATCAGCGTGCCCACCACGACAGCACCGATCTGCACCGACAGCGACGTCGCCGGCGCGGGCGTCACGGCGTTCACCTCGGTGTGCCGGCCCTGAGCGCCCATCCAGAACACCGCCACCAGCAACACCAGCGTCACACTGAGTTTCAGCCACGGCAGAGGCGCGTCATCAGGCACTGTCCAGCCGGCGCTCGCCGGTGATACGGCGGCATCGGGCGATACCTGCGGCGCCTTCTGCTGACGCGCGATCAGCGCTTGCAGAGTCTTTTGCTGCTCGGGGCTGACCGGTTTCAGGTTTTTGCCAAGAATCTCGCGCACATCGCTGGTGACTTCCAACGGCTCGAACACTGGCGGCGGCAATACGTTGCGACAGTCATAGGTGTCGAGCAACGTCACGCCACTGATATCAATCCACTCACCCGGCGCCAACACGTCGGCATCGCGCAGATGCAGAGCACTGACATGGCTGCCGCGCACCAGCCAGAGATCGGCGGCCGGCAGATCGCGCATTTCCTGCGGGTCGAGTACGGCTGAACACAGCGTCTTGCCCTGACGAATCAACGGCCAGCCGAGCAAGGTCTCGCACTGCACGGTCAGTGGCTGAGCAAAGCGCAGCAGATCACCATCGGCGAAACGGTAAGCGCTGGCAGCGGTCTGCCAATGCTCGATGATCAACCGCTCGCGTTCGTGCTGGGCGAAACGTTCAGCGGCAAACCACAGGCCCTCAATGCGCTGGTGACCGCTCAAGACCGGGCGGCGGATCAACGCCGCGGCGTTTTCAAGCATGGCTGTCGTCCTTGTTTTTCGGCTGTTCATTACAAAACACCTGCAAACGCAGGAGGCGCTGCGGCACCGCGTACACCAGCAGTTCGCGGGCGCTGGTCAGCACAGCCACCAGACCACTCAACGGACAGAAGCTGACCTTGGCAATCACCTCGCTGGTGGTGAACAACGTCTCCATGTCATCGCCGTGCCAGAGGGCGATGGCCTGCTGACCGGGGCTGATCATCAACAGCAAGTAACACTCGTTGTCGTCTTGCAGCAGACCGATACCTTTCCAGCCGCGGGCCAGATCGATGCATTGCGCCGCTGATGGTAAGTCATTGGCCGAGTACACACGCCAGCTCTCACAGTCGTTTTTCATCGTGAGCAATGCACAGCCGCCGAACGCGCTGCGCCCGCGCTGAATGCCGGCAAACAGCACCTGGCTGACGCCTTCGGCAAGGCCCAATCCATACGGTTGCTTCGCCCCGGTGTCCAGACGCACAGGATGGGCGAACAACCGACCGCCTGAACGACATACATAGACCATCGCATCACCGGCCATCTTGGCCATGGCGATCACATCGGTCGCCAGGCGATGGGTCTGGCGGGTTTCCGGGGCGGCGATATTTTTGTCCCTTTTCACGGTCCAGTAGGCCAGATGCCCTTGAGTATCGAGCAGATACAATCGCCTTTCAGAGCGACTATGCAAACCGACCGCAGGGAGGAAGTTGCCCGTGCCCGGCGGCAGCTTCAACTCCTCCGGGCCCGGTTTATCCACCGGATTCAGACCGGGAATACTCCAGAATGTCAGTTGCAAAGGGTCGCTCATGACCGCCCCGATGGCGCCCCCAAAAAACAGCGCCGTCAGCGGCGTACGTCCTGCGCTCCAGAGGTTACGACGAACTTCCAATGGTTTTTTCTGGTATTGCGCCGGTAGCTTGATCACCACCATGCCGGGCTCATCGAGCATTTTCAGCGCGACATGGCTGCCGGAGCTGGAAATCACCGGCTGTAGCGTCAGCGACACCCGCGGCACACAACCTTTGGCCGTCGGCGCAGCCTTTACGATTTCGCCCTCAAACTGCCCTTTGAGCAGTTGCAGGGCCGCACGCTCAGCGGGCATCGGTAATAGCACGCGACGGGTGTCCGTTGCCTGCAAGTGCACAGACAGGCTGCAACCATCAAGACTTCGTGCGATTTGCACGCGATGGCTGCAAGTCTGCCGGTCTGTTGCCGGCAGACGTTGCCCCACCAGCCAGCATTCGCCGACCGGCATTGACGCGCTATGCAGCCAACTGCGCCAAGCCTGCCAATGCGCATCGCTCACCGTGGAGAAGGTCCGTGCACCGAGCAATCGTTTGAGCTGCGCCGCCGAATCGACCTCATGCAAGGCTGGCTCCTGCTGCAAAATGCCCCAACGCAGTTCGGCACCCGCCTCTTTCGCGCGACGTCCCAGCAGGATCACCAGCGCCATGTGCACCAAGCGTGCGGCGCCCAGTTGCAACGGCCCGGCATCGAACAGCACGACAATCCGGCGACTGGCTTGCTGCGCGCGATATTGCGGCGCGAGGAACAGATGTTCGCCCACGGCCGCGCGGCGCAGAAACTCGTCGGGCACTTCGTCGGCCAGCAGCCATTCGCTGGTCAGCAGCCGGTCATACGGCCCGCGCCTCTGTAAATCGCCCAAGCCATCGGGCTCGGGCACGCCGCCCTGTTGCACACCGCGCAGCGGGCCCAGTACCGGGTTGAGCCGTCCAAGCAGATCGGCGAAAAGCGGCAGTTGTTCTGGGGCGAACCACTCCAGCCATTCGCGCCACGGTTGCAGAGATTCAGGTAACTGCATCAGCGCCCCGCCCAAAAATCGTCAATTCGCTGCAAATGTTCTGCGCTCACCGGCAATTGCCGATCGAGCGGTACCACCGCCGATGGATCACGCCACAGCAGCAGCGGCGCCCGCGAGAAGCGGTGCGACAACGCGTGCGCCAGCAGGTCGGTCGGTACATCCGGCTCCCAACTGGTGGGTAACCAAAGCCCGGGCGCACGCTCGTCCATCGCCGCATAGGCAACGCCATCGACCCACGGCAGATCCGCCGCCGCGCCGCTCACCAGCAGCACGTCGCGATTGGCGGTGGCATGCAGGCGCGTGGCCTGTTCATCCGGTATCGCCAGCAATCGCGCATGCAGACGCCGGGCGGCTTCGCCCCACGCCACGGCAGCCTGCGGCGCCACTGCCACCGGCCGCGAGCGCCAGCGCCAACTCAGCGCTTTGCCATTCATGCGGCAGTCGTCAGCAAACGGGCGAGTTGGCCGCGAACGTCGTGCAACGTCGCCGGGATGGTCAGGTCGTTGAAGTTGGCGTCGATCTCACGCAGCAGCCCCTCCAGCAAGGCACCGGCCGGCGGTTCAGTGCGCGCCAGATAATCCTCGGCGGTTTCCAGCAGGCGGCTGACCCGCGACATCGGCTGCAGGGTCGCCTCCTCCACCGCGCTGAACAGATGGCGGTTGCTCGACTGGGTGAACATCTCGCGGAGCACCTCGCGGCCGTGCTGCTGGGTTTCCTTGGTTGGCAACACATACAGCAGCGGCCACAGATCGGCGGCACTGGCCTCCACTCGACCACCGAGCAACGCGGCGGCAGCGATCAGGCGCTGGGACTTGACGATGCGTCGATCCGACAACTGAATGCCGGCCTCACGCAAGCGGCGAATGGCTTGGGCCAGCGCCGGGCGCACGGAGCTCAGGTCAACGCTCTTCAGAGCCTGACCCAGAGTGTCGAGCTGGCTCAGACCGAGCAACTGTTGAACCGGGCGTTGCTCGGACTGCCAGCCGCCGGCGAGCATCGCTTCCAGCTGATTGTCCGGCACAGACTCGACAAACAGGTGCAGCAGGAAGCGGTCACCAAACGCCGCCAACGCTTCATCGTCGGGCAAGCCGTTGGAGGCGCCGACGCAGACCCGCAGCGGGCACTGAATCTGCGTATGCCCACGCCGGAAGCGCCGCTCGTTAAGCACGCCAAGGAGCGTGTTGAGAATGGCCGTCGAACCGAGAAACACCTCATCGAGGAAAACGATATCGGCTTCAGGCAGCATGCCGCTGACGTCAGTTTCCACCGTGCCTTCGCGAAGCTTTTTCAGGTCGACCGCGCCGAACAGTTCCGAAGGTTCGGTAAACCGCCCCAGCAGATACTCGAAATAGCGCCCGCCCATCGATTGCGCAACCCGGCGCACGACTGCACTTTTCGCGGTGCCTGGTGGGCCGATGACCAGAATATGCTCCTGTGCCACGGCGGCCAGAACAATCAGTTCGGCCAACTGCTCACGCCCCACAAGACCTTCGGTGGCGACGCGTACGGCCTGACGGATTTGCGCGGCAGCGCTCTGCAATGAAGCACTCATGGGCATCTTCCCTGAAAAATGAATTCTGATTGGGCTGGTCGGCAGGTATCGGCCGCCGGCGAGTGATCTTTAATCGCCACTACGGTCAAGTTCGCGAGTGGATATCTGACAAAAGCTGATTATGCTTCAGGAAACCTTGCAGCGATGCGAGGCGGTCAGACTGTGCAAGTTTCACGCGGGAGCAATGGCGGCATATGCCACAAGGCCAGAGTGCGACAAGCAGTAACGAGGGACTCCGGCCTACAACAATAAGCACGACGGAGAACACCCATGGCCACAATCGACACAGCATCCACCGGCAGTCCACCGCGCAGCGGCGGCATCACCAAGGAGGAGCGCAAGGTTATCTTCGCTTCATCCTTGGGCACGGTTTTCGAGTGGTACGACTTTTACCTTTATGGCTCTCTGGCAGCGATCATCGCCAAGCACTTCTTCGCTGGCGTTAACGAAACCACCGCGTTTATCTTCGCCCTGCTTGCCTTCGCCGCCGGGTTCGCGGTGCGGCCGTTCGGAGCCATTGTGTTCGGCCGTCTCGGCGACATGATCGGGCGCAAACACACCTTCCTTATCACCATCGTCATCATGGGCGTCTCCACCGCAATTGTCGGCATATTGCCCGGTTACGCGACCATTGGTGTTGCCGCGCCGGTCATCCTCATCACTTTGCGCTTGCTCCAAGGCCTGGCGTTGGGCGGCGAGTATGGCGGCGCCGCGACCTACGTGGCCGAACACGCGCCGCGCAACAAGCGCGGCTTCTTCACCTCGTGGATTCAAACCACCGCGACCCTCGGCCTGTTTCTGTCGCTGCTGGTGATCCTCGCCTGCCGCACGACGCTGGGCACTGAAGCCTTCGAAGCGTGGGGCTGGCGGATTCCGTTTCTGTTGTCGATCCTGCTGCTGATCGTCTCGGTGTACATCCGCCTGCAGCTGAGCGAGTCACCGGTGTTCCAGAAAATGAAAGCTGAAGGCAAGGCGTCGAAAGCGCCGCTGACCGAATCCTTCGCGCGCTGGGACAACCTCAAAGTGGTGATCATGTCATTGCTCGGCGGCACGGCCGGGCAAGCGGTGGTCTGGTACACCGGGCAGTTCTACGCGTTGTTCTTCCTGCTGCAGACGCTGAAGATCGACCCGCAAACCGCCAACCTGTTGATCGCCGGTTCGCTGCTGATCGGCACGCCGTTCTTCGTGATTTTCGGCAGCCTTTCCGACCGGATCGGGCGCAAGCCGATCATCATGGTCGGGTGCATGCTGGCGGCGCTGACGTACTTCCCGATCTTCCACGCGCTGACCCAGTACGGTAACCCTGATGTGTTTATCGCCCAGGAGAAGAACCCGGTCAAAGTGATCGCCAACCCGGATCAGTGCTCGTTCCAGTTCGACCCGGTGGGCAAGGCCAAATTCACCAGTTCCTGCGACCTGGCGAAGACCCTGCTGGCAAAACGGGCGATCCCGTATGAGAACGTGATTGCCGAGCCGGGCACCGTCGCACAAGTGCGCATCGGCGATAAAGTCGTCGAGAGTTTCGAAGGCAGCGCCCTGCCGGCCGCCGACTTCAAGACCCGCAACGATGCGTTCACCGCGACCCTCGGCACCGCGCTCAAGGAAGCCGGTTATCCGGAGAAAGCCGACCCGGCGAAAACCAACTACCCAATGGTATTGCTCCTGCTGACCGTGCTGGTGATCTACGTGACCATGGTTTATGGCCCGATTGCCGCGTGGCTGGTCGAGCTGTTCCCGACCCGCATCCGCTATACCTCGATGTCGCTGCCGTATCACATCGGTAACGGCTGGTTTGGTGGCTTCCTGCCGACGGTGGCGTTTGCCATGGTCGCCGCGACCGGGGATATCTACTACGGCTTGTGGTATCCGATCGTGATTGCGGTGATGACAGCGATACTGGGCACGTTCTTCCTGCCGGAAACCAAGGATCGCGACATTCTCAAGGATTGAACCCGATGCGTCGCCCTCCCCGTCAGTGGAGGGCGACGCGCAGGTTTCAACGCAGCAACCAGCGCGCCGTCAGCCTAGCGCTCAACGGCAGCATCCAGTAGACCATGTTGAAAGAGATCAACCCGGCCACCACCACTTTGAACAGCCATGCTGGCCATTGCAGGTTCGCCACCTCCAGCAGCGCCGCCAATCCCCAGGGCATGCTCACCGACAGCGGCAAAACGATCAGCCATGACAATACCCACTGCTTCCAACGGGCCCCCGAAGGGCTGCTCATCGTTGCTGTCGCCGGAGTACCGCGCGCTGATAGATGCGATCCCGCGCCAGTGTCATTGGATCGGCACTGAGGCTGATGCCGTCAAGCAAACGTCCCGGACTGAAGGCCAACTGCTGCTGGGCGCCGAACTGCGCATCGGCCGGCGCCAGTGAGTCGAGGCTGAAAATGCCCAACTCGACCTCCTGATGCTGACGCGACCACGCAACGGAGCCGTCTTCGATAGCATCCTCCGCTGACGCCAATTGCAACACCAGACGCAGCGTCAGCGATCCTTTGGCCAGTTGCTCTGCCATTTCCGACTGCAAGTAATCCGCCGGCTTCGCCGCTGCCTCGGCGTCACTCAATAGCGGCTGCATGAGCAGTGGCTCGATACGGTAACGGCCGATTGTTTCAACGCCCCGATGATTACTGAATACCAGAGCATTGACCGCGAAGTACTCGAGCCCCGCATAACTGCGCGGCGCCGGTTTCGGTGCATCGAGGAAAGCCCGCGCCCGTGGATGACTCGCCAGAAAGCTGTGCAGGGGCAGCGGATCGGGAGGTGTGGCGACATTAGCGGCAATGCCTTGCAGGAAGATCAGAAAATCTTCGGGCGTGGCCACCGGAAAGCCGTCGAACGAGTGCGTCACGATATCGGTGACCTCGCCGCCGGCCAGGGTAAACCGAACTGCCAGACCACGCGGGCTGGCCAGCGGATCTCCGTCAGCGGTGGCGGGTACGCCACTGAAGTTGGAGAACCGCAGTACCACCGGCACCGTTTGCCCCTGCAAATGCGCAGCCCGGCTGAGGGTGCTGGCGTTCGGCGAAGCCTTGAATGTACCGTTTACCAACAGGCCTTTGGCATGGGTCGCACGAAACCCCGGATGACGGCCGAAGGTGGCATTGAGCGCATCGAGCAAAGCGTCGTACAACGGCTCTGGGGCCATCGTGTCATTCCTTGTGTCGTTGGCAGACAAGGCTGAGGAAGATGCCAGCGTCCCGGCCAGCACGGCGCCGATCAGCAAGCGTTGCAAGCACACGGCATTCATGCCTGACGCAGACCGGGATTGAGTGCGATGTGTTTGTACTCGATGAAATCATCCATGGCCGCCACACCGTTAAGCCTGCCCTGCCCCGATTGCTTACAGCCACCCTCTTCGAATTCGTCGAACACCATGGCCCAATCGTTGATCCAGACGGTACCGACCTCCAACTCGTGGGCAACGCGTAACGAGCGATCGACATCACGGGTCCAGACGCTGGCCGCCAGACCGAACTCGCTGTTATTGGCCAACTCGATTGCCTCGGCTTCGCTGTCGAATACCTGCAAGGTCAGCACCGGCCCGAAGGTCTCTTGCTGGACAATAGCCATGTTTGGATCACTGACACGCAAGAATGTCGGTCGATAAAACGCGCCTTTAGCCAGTGGCCCTTCCACGACCGGCCCACCGCGCACAATCACTTGCGCTCCATCGACAATTGCCTGCTCGACCACTTGATTGACCCGTTGCACATTGGCTTTGTCGATCAACGGCCCCATTTCACTGGCCGGATTTGCTGCGGGCCCCACGCGCACGGCCTCAAGAACGGCCGCCAGACGATCAGTCAGTGCCTTGGCAATATCGCGCTGCACCAGCAGTCGCGAACCGGTCATGCAGAACTGGCCGGCGAACACCGTCAAAGCTTTGAGCAGCACCGGAACGGCCGCCTCGAGATCGGCATCGTTGAACACCAGCATCGGCGTTTTACCGCCCAGTTCCAGACCAAAACGCTTGAGGTGTTGCGCCCCTGCCGCCGAGATCGCCCGGCCAGTGCCGGTACTGCCGGTAAAACTGATCACCGGCACCTTTGGCGACTCGACCAGATGTATAGACCCCGCCGCGCCCGCTTCGCTGAATAGATTGATCACACCGCGCGGCAGTGACCGCGCCTCGCTCATGATGCGTGCGACCAATGCATTGGTCTGGGCGGTCTGCCCCGGCATTTTGATCACAGTTGTACAACCGGCGGCCAACGCCGGTGCCAGCGAACGAATCATCAACACCACCGGTGAATTCCACGGCACGATGATGCCTGCCACACCGACAGCCTGGCGCAATACAAGGGAAATCCGCCCCGGTGTCGGCTCCGCTGCGCGCCCATACTCGGTACGCGCCAACGCCGCGTAATAACGCAACTTGGACGGCACCATGCGCACTTCAAATTCCGCTTGCGGACGGATCTTGCCGTTTTCCAGCGCCAGTGTGTCAATCAACGCTTCGGCGTTACGTTCGAAGGCCTCCGCCAGCTCCAGCAGCACCGTGCCACGCAAGGCGCGATCGTCTTTCCAAGAGGACTGCGCAAACGAACGCAGGGCAGCTTCAATGCCCCGTTGCGCGGTATCCGCGCTCCCCTCGGCATAACAACCAATCTGCTCATACGTCGCGGGGTCAATCGAGTCTTTGTAAATACCGGAATCGTGCCATTGGCCATCGATCCAATTCAAAACGGGAGTGTTGTTCATAGCAGTATCGTCCTGACAATTAGGCGTAAAGCGCGGCGATTTTTTCCGCAAAAGCAATCACAGTGATGTTGGTGGCTACCGACGGCACATCGGGGAAGATCGACGCATCGACCACGCGCAGCCCGTGCAGACCAAGGACCCGGGCCTGCAAATCCACCACGGCATGCTTGTCACCGGGCACACCCATCGGAGCGGTTGAAGTTGGATGGTGATAGGTGTCCAGGCTCGCCCGGACGCTGGCCAACAGCGCTTCGTCCGACGCAACCCCCGCCCCCGGATTGAGTTCGCTGTGAATCAGGGCGTTCAACGGTGTTGTGCCACCGATCCTGCGGGCCAGGCGAATGCCGTCGAGCAGGCGCTGACGGTCCTCGGGTTCGGCGAGAAAATTCAGATCGATGATCGGCGCTGTAAGCGGATCGCGACTGGCCAGAGTGAGCGTGCCTCGGGACCGTGGCCGCGTGAGCGCAACCGCCAGCACGAAGCCGATGTTGGTCGGGCTCTGTTCGTGGGGAAACAGGTGCGTCGCAGTGATGTGCAGGTCCAGATCGCCGGACTCCGCGCTGCGGCTGTGGGACCAGAGTTTGGCGCCGATGGCCGGGGATTGACGGCCAATCAAGCGTGGATTGGCCGCGTAGGCGTTGTAGTAAAACGGATGATCCTGCAGTTGTTGGCCGACTGGCAGCGTTGCCACCACGGGAATCTGCAATGCCCGCAGATCGGCATCCGGACCAACGCCGGAACGCAGCAGAATCGCCGCACTGCCATAGCTGCCCGCGCTAAGAATGACCTCAGCGGCGCGCAGTTGCGTGCCGTCGCTCAATTGCACTCCGATCGCGCGTTGACCGTCGAACAAGACCTTATCCACCAGGCTGTCAGGGCGGATGTGTAAGTTGCCACGAGTGCGCACCTCATCGTTGAGGTAGGCCATACCGGTGTTGATGCGCACACCGTCGACGACGTTCATCGGGTACGGACCAACCCCGTTGGCATCGGCGCCATCAAAGTCGTCGATGATTTTATAGCCGTAGGAGAAAGTCGCCTGAATAAATGCCCGCTGCATTGGCGTGACATCCAGATGGCTCAGTTGCTGTACCGGAAGCGGCCCGGCATGCCCGTGCAAAGCACTGTCACCACGGCTGTGGCTTTCCAGTTTCCTGAAAAACGGCAGCAGGTCTTCATAGCCCCAGCCCGGCAGATTCCAGCGCGCGAAATCACTGGGCCGTGCCCGGATCGCCACGGCACCATTGATCGCAGAGCTTCCGCCCAACACTTTGCCGCGCACGGCGCCAATCGGATGCTCGATGTAGCCCGCCCGGGTTTTGTAACCCCACTCGAACTGCGGGTTGCCATTGGCACCGACAATGTCGCTGTTGGCGACAATGTCTGGATAGTCGTTCACGGCAAAACTGTTGCCTGCTTCCAGCAGCACGACCTGGCGCTGGCTGTTCTCGCTCAGACGCCGCGCCAACACTGCACCAGCCGAACCGCCACCGACGATCAGTACGTCGACGGTATCAAGGGTGTTCTTCATGCATTTCTTCCCTGTCAGACGCAGGAGTGGCGTCTGTTGGGAACAAGCATATGGAAGGACTCACACGCTCATAAGCAGGCAAAAACCGAATCGGGGTTTCGTTAATTCCGAACGACTCACTGCCTTTGGCGAGCATGCTCGGCAAGCTGCTTTTCCCACGCGGGTGGACTGCCGATCTGCTCACTGAGAAAGCTGATCAGCGCCTGCAGTTTCGGTGAAGCGCGCAGGGATTGCCGATACACCGCCGAGATATTTCCGCCGCGCGGTGCATACGCTGGCAACACCTCTTGCAGTTCGCCAGCGACCATCGGCTGCGCGGCAAGAAACGTCGGCAGAATCGCCAGGCCCATGCCGGCCTTGGCCGCTTCCATGAGTTGATGGGCATTGTTGGTGCGCAGGCGACAGCGCACGCGAAACGACTCCAGCGTGTTGTTCACCGGCAGCGTCCACATGCCATGGGGCTCGCGATTGACATAGAGCATGGCGAAATGGCGGGACAGTTCCTGCGGCGTCTGTGGTGTACCGTGAGCAGCGAGATAGTCGGGGCTGGCGCAAATGACGTGGCGGTTGGCGGTGATGTTTTTCGCCACCAATGAAGAATCAGGCAGCTCACCAATACGGATTGCGGCGTCGTAGCGCTCTTCGTGCAGATTGACATACCGATCGTCGAATTCGACATCCAGTTGCAATTGCGGGTAACGCACCGCGAATGACGACAGGATCGGCGTCAGATAGCGAATGCTGAACGCCATCGGTGCAGCCAGCCGCAGGTTGCCACGCAAGCTCGACTGGGAGGCTTGTACAGCGTCTTCGGCATTTTCGACTTCAGCCAGAATGCGCACGCAGTAGCGATAAAACACCTCGCCCGAATCAGTCAGGCGCGCCTGCCGTCCGCGTTCCAACAGAATACTGCCCAAGCGTTTTTCCAGGTTTTGCAGACGTTGGCTGACCATCGATTTAGCCATCCCTAAACGGCGTGCGGCTTCGGAAATACTTCCGGTGTCGACCACCATGACGAAAGCATGCATCTCACAGAGTTTGTTCACGTAGTTAATCCAAAGAAATCGCACAGGCCTGCGCAACCGGCGCGCAGATCTCGGGGGTGGTTCAGGCTATTACAAAGCGTGGTTTGAGAGTGTCAGCCAACTTGGCCATCATGCTGACGATCGGCTTGAAATTGATCAGCGGGGCCACGCCAGCCTGGACATTCAACGTCGGCAATCTAAAACCCCGCTGACCCATCGCGGTAGTCGCAAAAACGGACTGGTGTTTCCCATACAAGGGACGATCCGCCTTGTATAGTTAGCGCCTTCTGACTGAATGGATTTCGACCGTGCTGGATCTCAATGACCTTCAGTACTTCGTCATGGTGGTGGATCATGGCGGTTTCGCGCAGACCGCCCGCGCCTTGGGCATTCCCAAGTCCAATCTGAGCCGACGCATCGCCCAGCTCGAAGAGCGCCTCGGTGTGCGCCTGATCATCCGCAACACCCGCCACTTCACAGTCACGGAGCTGGGGCAAACCTATTACGAGCGTTGCCGTGCGATGCTCAAGGAAGCCGAAGCCGCAGAGGCCGCGATCGCCCTGACTCACGCCGAGCCGGGCGGCGTGCTGCGCGTTACCTGTCCATCCGTACTGCTGGAAGAGTGCGTGGGCGCAATCATCACGCGTTTCATGGCTATCCACCCGCGCATGGAGGTGCATCTGGAGGCGACTGATCGTCAGGTCGATGTGGTCGCCGAGGGTGTCGATCTGGCGTTACGGGTACGCCCGCCGCCCCTGCAGGACTCCGAGTTGGTCAGCCGCGTCATGTCCCAGCGGCCACAGTGTCTGGTTGCGAGCCCAGGACTGCTGAGTCGTCTGGGCACGCCGAGCGCACCAGAAGATCTGGCCCGGTTCCCCAGTGTTCATCATGGCAGTCCGCAACGCGATTACAGCTGGACTCTGTTTCATCAGGACGGTTCGGAATTCACCCTCCAGCATCGCCCGAACCTGATTACCAAAGGCCTGCCGATGCTGCGCTGCGCGGCGATCGACAGTGTTGGCGTTGCGCAGATGCCAATGTCGTTGGTACACGACTTCATTGAGCGAGGGGAACTGATCGTGGTCCTGCCTGACTGGGCGCCGAGAACTGAAATGATTCATGCAGTGTTTGCGACCCGGCACGGGATGCTGCCGTCTTCGCGCTTGCTGATTGATTTCATGCTGGAGCAATTCAGATTGCTCGATGATCCGCTGCGCGGCATGCGCAAGCCGCCATTGGTTTGATGCCCCGCAAAAATATCGAACGCCCACCGCAACGGCACCTCCAATGTTTACATCACTGGAGGTCAGCACCATGAATAGCGATGACAGCAAAATCCAGAACGCCCCGCCCACCGACACCTCCGGCAAACCGGTGAATGTGGTCAAGCGCGATCTTGAAGACAGGGACGATGACACCGAAGCCGTTGATGAGGTCATCACGCCTTCGTCTAACCGCGTAAAGGAGCAGGACGCCGAGACGCTGCAACGCAAGATCGATGAGATCGAACGAAAAGTGGCCGATGGCAACTAGGCCGCGTTGGGAGCGGATGGAGTACATCCGCTCCCGCAGCGCATTGAGCTCACGCCGGTTGGAACGTCGATTCGAGCAGATGACCGCCGATGAACTGACCGTTCTGCACCTGAAGCAGTACCTGACGATCGGATTGATCGAACAGTGAGCGGTGCAGTTGCCTGGCGTTGATCGGGCCATTTTTCAGATCATTGTCGAGCGCCGCCAGTTGCGATTTGAAGCGTTGCAAGTTGTCGGCACTGCCACTGAAAAACAGCGTGTTGCTTAACTCCATCTGGGCACTGTAAATCTGCTGGTTCGCCGCAGCGGTCACGGTCAGGCGCTGCAGATTGTCCAGCACTTTCGCCGCTTCGGTGCGGTAGCGTGCCAATGGTTTTTCCATGTGCAGCAAGGCGTAAGCGACCACGCGCAACTGCGTGACTTGCAGATAGCTTTGAACCCAAATGTCCATCCGCGACAGACTTTCAAGCAAAGCCACCCGGGAGGAGTCGGCGTTGAACAGCTTGCCTGTTTCGACGGCCTTCGCCTTGTCCACCTCTTTGTTCATCTCCCGCTCGAAATACGTCTCCAAGGCCACCAGGTCGACCTGGCGGTTTTCCAGTTGCATCAGCGCAGCCGTATCAATGCCTTCCTGTGGATAGTGATCAAGCAGGCTTTGCACGTAACCCACCAGCCCGGTCAAATCATCACGGCGCAGGTTGATCAGGTCTTCTTGCACTTCATCCAGCTGGCGCTTGATGGCGGAAAGTTTCTCATTGATATCGTGCAGGTGTTTCTGCCCGACCGCCGACGAGACGGCATTCCATAGCGCACCACTGAGCATAATGTTTTGCAGGTTGTCGGGGCTGAACAAGTGCGCATTTTCCTTGATGCGCCCGCTTTCGGTGACGAAGGCACGCACCGCACCTTCTTGATCCTTGGCTTTGGTCAACGTCTCAAATGGCAGACTGCACACAACGTAGTTGCCGTTTTGCAACTCGGCCAGCGCCGCCAGGCCCGGGACATTGGACAGCAATGGGTTGAGTGCGCTGAGTTGCCCGGCGGGAATGGCACTGCCGGTGATGACCGGCGCGCGGTCGAACACACTGATCTTCATTAACGTACCGCCCGCCTCATCGGCCAGCACCATGTCCTGCAGCGCCGCGCCCTGCCCGGCCAGCGTTGCAGGATTGGCCAGTTTTGGCGCAACGGGCGCTTGTGCATCCGCTTCCTGACGCAAACGGATCCAGCCCATCTGCGCCACGAACGGCACGGTGACCCGATACGCCTCTGCCGCCGCGCTTTGCGCCCCGATGCCTGCCGTGACCAACAATCCCAGCGGGTTCAAACGCAGGCCGGTGGAAACAGCGGTGAACAACGCTGCACTACCGCCAGCCGACAAGCCCATGATCGTACCGCTCGCACCAAGTCCCAAGGCCGATGCCAGCGAGAACGTACCGGACAAGACTTTGATGTGCGTGCTGCGTTCGTGCCGTTGCGCAGCAGGCATTTCACGCCATTCGGCACCAAACAGGGCCAGCGCAATTTCCCGCTCCTTCTGCGCCAGTGGCTTGTCCGCAGGGCTCTTGCCGTTCAGCTTCTTGTACACGTCGTCAACGATTTCGCTGTAGGCCACCGCAGTACGGCCGAGTGCGCGGCGCGCGAGGTTCATTGCCGAATTGCCGCCGAACTGCTGCAATTCATGGCCCAGCAGTGCAAGCAGTGGTGCGGAGTATCGATCGGCACGGGGATCATGTTTGGCCAGAATCAACTGTTTCTTGCACTCGGCGTCCAGACCCGCCCGGCCTCGGCCGAAATCGCTGATCACGTCCACCAATACATCGATTTCCTCGGCGCTGGCAGCCTGCATCTGCGCCAGTAACGTCTCATCGCACACCCATTGTTCCTTCAACATTGCCTCTCCTGCACTAAACAATCGGCTCGAATACCGGTAAATCATCGCTCAGAGCGAGCGCGCCATCAAAAAGATATCACAGTAGATATTGCAGAAAGGGTCTGACAGACCAAAGTCTTAACGTGCAGCACATCGCGCAGCCGCAATCAGGTAATCGTGAATACGTTGGCCGTTTCGTCCTGCGACGCACCTTTGGCACACTGCCTATGAGCGGAGAAACTGTTGACTCATTCTGTCGTCAGCGTCGCCAGCGCCAGGGCATTGCCCAGTGCTGCGCCGCTGGCGGTGTTGTCGAAAATACACCAGGTCGTGGCACCTGCAGCGGTCGCTGACAGCAAGGCGTGTGCGAGGTGTTGCAGATAAGGTGAATCGTAGGCGCTGTGGTAAATGCGCGGTGAGCCGTGCAGGCGCCAATACTGTGTTCCCGCCCAGCCACCTGGCGAAATATCACGGCTGATGCGCGAAGGATCGACTGCTGCTTGGGCGATCCGGTGAGTCATTAATATAGGCTCGGCGCTGACCCACGATTCATGCCTTGGCTCAAGCACCACCGCGCCGGAGAAGCGCTCGCGCAATGTCGTGAAAAAGGTTTCGGCGCTGGCGGCGTCAAACGCCAGCGAAGGTGGTAACTGCACCAGCAAGCAGCCCAAGCGTTCGCCCAGACCGCCGCATTCAGCCAGAAACCTGTCCAGCGCCGCCTCGCAACCTGCCAGGCGTAATTCATGGGTGATGTATTTGGGCATTTTCACCGAAAAACGGAAGGCCTCCGGTACGCCATCGGCCCAACGCTCATAGGTTTGCCGGCGATGCGGGCGGTAGAACGAGCTGTTGATTTCCACGCCGTTGAGTCGCGCGGCGTAGCGCTGCAAATGCGTGCCCTCTACCGGAAATACCGGCCAGTGCTCGCGTCCCAGACTCCAGCCTGCACAGCCGATGAAAATCAAAAGTACACCTGCGGGTTTCTCCTGCCTGATCGTTCCTACGCTCTGCGTGGGAATGCCTCAAGGGACGCTCCGTGTCCAGTGACGCGGAGCGTCACGGGCTGCATTACCACGCAGAGCGTGGGAACGATCAAACCTGTGCGTTTACCGATTATTTTTTGCCGGGCAGCACCGCGCCGAGCACCTGTTTGGCGGTTTGCACGATCACCCCGGCTTCATCCGGATCGCCCTTGAGCAACGTCGTGGCGAATTTCTTCGCCTGCTCAAGCTTGATGTGCGGCGGCAAGGGCGGCACGTTCGGGTCGGTCTTGAACTCGATCACCACCGGCACTTCCGAGGCCAATGCCTTTTCCCACGCAGCGGCGACGTCTTCTTCGCGATCGACAAAGATGCCTTTCAGGCCAATGGAAATGGCGAACAAGTGGTAAGGCACGTCCGGGATACTTTGCGACGCTTCGAACTTCGGATCGCCCTCCATCACCCGCTGCTCCCACGTGACCTGATTAAGATCCTCGTTGTTGAACACCGCGCAGATCCATTTCGGACTCGCCCATTGCCGCCAATATTTGGCGACGGTGATCAGTTCGGCCATGTTGTTCATCTGCATTGCTCCATCGCCCACCAGCGCAATCACTGAACGCTCGGGATAAGCAAACTTGGCGGCAATCGCGTAAGGCACTGCGGCGCCCATGGACGCCAGGCCACCGGACAACGAGCACTGCATGCCACGGCGGATTTTCAGGTCACGGGCGAACCAGTTGGCGCAGGAGCCAGAGTCGCTGGTGATGATGGCCTCATCGGGCAAGCGTGGCGACAGCTCATAGACCACCCGTTGCGGGTTGACCGGGTCGGCTTTGGCCATGGCGCGTCTTTCGAGGGTTTTCTCCCAACTGCTGCGCCAACCTTCGATTTTCTTGCGCCACTTGTTGGAGGTTTTCTGTTCGAGCAGTGGCAATAACGCGGCGAGGGTTTCCGCCGAGTCGCCGACCAGATTGACCTCCATCGGATAACGCAGGCTGAGCATGTCGGGCTGCAAATCGATCTGCACGCCGCGCGCCTGGCCTTCTTTGGGCAGAAACTCCGAATACGGAAAACCCGAACCGATCATCAGCAAAGTGTCGCATTCGCTCATCAGTTTGTAGCTCGGTTCGGTGCCGAGCAGGCCGATGCTACCGGTGACCCAAGGCAGATCATCGGGCAGCGCGGCTTTGCCCAATAATGCCTTGGCGACGCCGGCACCGAGTTTCTCCGCCACGGCGATGACTTGATCCGTCGCCTGCAATGCCCCGGCGCCAACCAGAATGGCGACCTTCTCGCCCGCATTCAAAACATCGGCGGCGCGCTGCAGATCCTCTTCATAAGGCAGCACTTTGGGTTTCGTGTAACCCACCCCGGAATGCGCGGTGCCATGCGCGCGAGCCGGTGCTTCATACTTCAGTTCCTGCAAATCGTTGGGCAGAATCAGCGCGGTCACCCGGCGTTCTCCCACGGCCGTGCGCACGGCCCGATCGAGCAAATGGCGCACCTGCGAAGGCGCCGACGCCTGATGTACAAATGCCCCGGCGACGTCTTTGAACATCGACACCAGATCCAGCTCTTGCTGATAGTGACTGCCCAATGCCGTGCGTGCCTGCTGGCCGACGATGGCGAGCACCGGCATGTGGTCCATGCGCGCGTCATAGAGACCGGTGATCAGGTGCGAGGCGCCGGGGCCGGAAGTGGCGATGCACACACCCAGCTCGCCGGTGAACTTCGCGTGTGCCGAGGCCATGAACGCGGCCATTTCTTCATGCCGCGCCTGAACGAATTCGATTTTGCCCTTGGCCCGACTCAGCGCGCCGAACACGCCGTTGATCCCGTCGCCCGGATAACCAAAAATTCGCGTAACGCCCCATTCACTGAGCCGCTCAACCAGAAAATCTCCCACTGTCATCGTCATCTCGATCCTCGTCTTTCTCCGCTGCATGGAGCTGCCCCGGCAGAACATCCGCCGAGAGGTCTAAGGGTCTGGACAGTTGGGTTGTTGGCGAAGTTTCGATTGGTTTCCTCAGGCCAATCCTTGTTTGTTTTTCTGAGTCCCCCACAAGACCTGTCGATCGGTGGTGAGGCCATTCGCGTGCAGGCTCGCTCCCGCAGGGAATTGAGTTGCAAATGTGGGAGCGAGCCTGCTCGCGAAGGCGCCAGAACAGTCACTGCTGAGGCGGGGCCTTTCAACGATGCGGATGCACCGTGAACGCCACCAGTTTGATCACGATCGGCCGCACGACCAGGATGCACAGGAACGCCACCGGCATCGCCAACTTATAGGCGTGCAAGGCATTACTCAGGTAGTTGTTATCAATGCCCGAATTGGCAGCGGTGATCACCAACGACATCAGGAATGCCATGATCGTCGCCATGTACAACGCAAACACATACGGCGTGGCGCGCGGCGACAGCTTGCGTCGGCTAAGGATCAGTGCTTCGGAGCTTGTTGGTTGATTCATAAGGCGTTTCCATCCATTGACAGGGAGACCGCACGTTAGCAAAGCCGGTCTGCCGCAACTAGACGCTCAGCCGCAGGTACTTTATAAAGCAGAACTTACGAATCAACCCACGACGGGACGATGAATGAATCTGTTAGCGGCGATTGCCAGTTTTATCAAAGTGGTCGAAGCCGGCTCGATTGTCGGCGCCGCCAAGACCCTCGGCGTCAGTGCGGCAGCGGTCAGCCAAACGCTCAATCGGCTAGAAGCACACCTCGGTGTACGGCTGTTGCAACGCACCACGCGCAGCATGGCACTGACCGAAAACGGCGCGGTGTACTACGAGAAAGTCCGCCGGATTGCGGCGGATCTGGAATCGGCGCAAAGCTTGATCAGCAGCGATGAAACCGAGTTGCAGGGCCGGCTGAGCATCGCCTCGACATCTGCTTTTGGCCGCCATGTGCTGGCGTCGCTGATTGCCGGCTTCACCGCACAGCACCCGCGCCTGCTCATCGAACTGTCGACCACCAATGGCAAGATCAACCACATTCAGGACGGTATCGACCTGAGCCTGCGGATCAAGCCGCAACTGGAGGACGGCATCGTCGCGCGCAAGATCGTTTCGCTGCCCTTCATCATGTGCGCCGCGCCGGCCTATCTTCAGCGCGCCGGGTGGCCGCAATCGCCGGATGATTTGCAAAACCATGCCTGCCTGGCCTTTCGTTATCCCCTGGACGGGCGTTTTCTGCGCTGGAGCTTTATCCGCGACGGGCAGCGTTTCGACGCCAATATCAACGCCACCGCCATCAGTGATGACATTGATGCACTGGCGCAAATGGCGGTTCACGGCGCCGGGGTCACCCGGCTGGCGGAGTTTGTCGCAGCGCCTTATCTGGCGAGCGGGCAATTGGTGCCGCTGTTTGAACACAGCGACGCCACCCACTCCGTTGTCGAGCCGATGGACATCTACGCCTGCGTGCAGGAACGTGCGGCGATGACGCCGAAGGTCAAAGCCTTTCTGGATTATTTGACAGCGCATCTGGCCACGCGCTGGCCGATGGAAAATGTTTAAGATTCTGGGTTCAAAGAGGCTCGCTGAAGCGCGCGAAATCGGGCAAAGTCCACCTCGCCCAATCGGCCCATCACGGAAGATAACAACAATGAAAAAAACGCTCACTGCCCTGCTACTGATCTGCTTGAGCAGCCACGCCTTCGCTGACGCCCAACCCGTTGGTTTCCAGTACGCCACGCTGGCGGATCCGCGCAATGAGCGCCCGGTAGAAATGGTCGTCTGGTACCCGAGTGCGACCACCGCTGCGACGCCACAATTGTTCGGCGACAACCCGGTCTTCGTCGGTGCGCCTGCGGTGCTCGACGCCCCGGCCGCCAAGGGCGAGCATCCATTGGTAGTGCTGTCCCACGGCAATGGCGGTAGCTGGATCAACCAGACATGGCTGGCCAGTGCACTGGCCCATCAAGGTTACATCGTCGCGGCGGTCAACCACCCCGGCACCACCAGTCGCGACCGCAGCCCGCAAGCAGCGGCGCAGCTGTGGCAACGCCCCGTTGACCTCAGCCGCGCCATCGATGCCGTGACGGCTCAGCCAGAAAAATTCGGCGCAGTGACCAAGGATCGAATTGCTGTTGTGGGCCATTCTCTCGGCGGCTGGACAGTGCTCGAAACCGGCGGCGCGCGCTTCGACCCCGAACGATTTGCCGAAGACTGCAAGGTCCACACGCAACTCGCCAGTTGCACCGCCTACCAACAAATGAACACTGCAAACACTGCGCAAGCGAAAGCTCAATTGGCCGCCGACTGGCGTGACAAGCGCGTCACTGCCGTGGTTTCACTGGATCTGGGCCTGTCGCGCGGGATGACCGACGCCAGCCTCGCGGCCTACCCCGTGCCGATCCTGGTGATCGCTGCCGGCGTGCCGTCGAAAGAACTGCCCGCTGAACTGGAGTCCGTCGACCTCGCCAAACGTCTGCCAAAAACCTCATCGCATTTCGTCGAGATCAGCGACGCCAGTCACTTCAGTTTCATGGCAATCTGCAAACCTGGCGCCGTGGCCATGCTCGACGAGGATGTACCGGGCGACAGCATCATCTGCACCGATGGCGACGGTGGTCGTCCGCGTGCGGTCATTCAGCAACAGGTGATTTCCCTGATCAGCGGGTTTCTGGCGCCGTCACCTGCCCCCTTGAAACAAGCCATTACCTACAAGGATTCGCAATAACAATGCTCACGCCCTCCCCTCAGACCTTCCGGGGCAGTTGCCTGTGCGGAGCGGTGAAATACCAGATCCGTTCGCGGCCCAAGGCGCTTTCGCATTGCCATTGCAGCCAGTGCCGCAAAAGCCACGGCGCGGCGTTTGCCAGCTATGGCAGCGTGCAGCGCCAGAACCTGGAATTGCTGGAAGGTGCTGACCAGCTGAAGTCGTATCAATCGTCTGAATCGGTACAACGCCAGTTCTGCACGCACTGCGGCTCGTCGCTGTTCTGGGCAAGCAATCAAGGGGAATTCAACGGCTGGATCTCGGTTGCGCTGGGCACGCTCGACACGACGTTCACCACTGAAAAACAGCAACATGTGGAAGTCACTTCGAAGGCGCCGTGGTTTGAAATCAAGGATCAATGGCCGCAGCGCTGAGGCTGAAAGATTCATTTATCAGACGTTGCTTCACCCGTTGGAGATCAGATGAAACGCTCAAAAATTGCGGCGTTGGCTGCGCTGGTAATGGCCGCAATAACCGTCATTTCACTGCAGATGTTTCTGTACGACGCCGAGATAACCATGGCTCAGGCATCCATGGGCAGCGTGCCTGTCCAATTGGTCGCACAAATCCTGATCACCATCGCCACTCATCTGTTCGTCGTCCTGATGGTGCCAACGCTCTTGATCGCCTACAGGAAGTACCTCGCCGGCTATGCGGTGCTTGCCCTGTCCCTCGCGGCCTACGCCCAGATGACCACAGGGCTGGGCGTGATCGGGCCGATGATCGCGGTCATCGCCGTCTCGATCCTGGGTTTTTATGGCTTCAGAAAAGCCAGCGAATGGGTTCGCTACCTGCGCGCGAAATGACTGATGCGACCGATCAATCGCGCTCTGGTACAGGAAGCGGGTTCTGTGGTGTCCTGTCTATGATCAGCGAGGTATTTTTTCCACTTGCCAAGATGAGGCCCCTTAGATGAGCAAAGCGCCGTACGTTCCGCCCCAGGTCTGGAAAAACGAAGCCCCGTCCGGTGGCCAGTTCGCCAGCATCAATCGGCCGATTGCTGGCCCTACCCATGACAAAACGCTGCCAGTCGGCAAGCATCCATTGCAGCTGTACTCGCTGGCCACGCCCAACGGCGTCAAAGTGACGATTCTGCTGGAAGAGCTGCTGGCGTTGGGGCACAGCGCTGCCGAGTACGATGCGTGGCTGATCCGCATTGGCGAGGGCGATCAGTTCTCCAGCGGGTTTGTCGAGATCAACCCCAATTCGAAAATCCCGGCGCTGCTCGATCGCAGTGTCGAGCCGCCCATTCGCGTATTCGAATCGGGTTCGATCCTGCTGTACTTGGCGGAAAAATTCGGCGCATTCCTGCCGAAGGATCCGGCGGGCCGTACCGAAACCTTGAACTGGCTGTTCTGGCAAATGGGCTCGGCGCCCTACTTGGGCGGCGGTTTCGGGCACTTCTATGCCTATGCGCCGGAGAAGATGGAGTACCCGATCAACCGCTTCACCATGGAAGCCAAGCGGCAACTGGACGTGCTCGACCGGCGTCTGGCCGAAAGCGCCTATCTGGCCGGCGACAGCTACACCGTCGCTGACATCGCAGTCTGGCCGTGGTACGGGCAATTGGTGCGCAACAATGTCTACTCAGCCGCCGAGTTTCTAGCGGCCCACGAATACACGCACGTGCAGCGCTGGGCAGAGGAGATCGCCAAACGGCCGGCCGTCATTCGCGGACAACGCGTCAATCGCACTTGGGGCGATGAAGCGACTCAAGTGCCCGAGCGGCACCAGGCCGAAGATCTGAACTGAGCCCTCTTCGCCTCACGCTCATCCGCTGAGCGTGCCCCCATCAGCAGCGCCGGCGCAGTTTCTTGTGCCGGGCCGCTGCGCCCTGATTTGCCCCTCGCACGCCCCCGAAAACTCACACGTCCCTGCCAATCCCCCGCGGTAGAGCCTCCGGTCAATTGTGAAAAATTCGTTAACTAACTGAGCCGTACGGCTTTCTTCACCCGGAATGATCTGACACACTAATGCGAATAATTCCTACACGCACTCGCACTGGATTCGTTTTCGTATCATTTGGGGAAGCAGATTGATGTCGTTTCGCACTATTCACCGCCGCTCAAACCGTTCACCAAACCTGTTGGCACTCGCCATCTGCATGGCCAGCATCGCACCGGCACTGGCCGACGAGACAACGCCCGCCACGCCTGAAAAAACCGCGCCGACCACACTGGAACTGGACGCGACTGAAATCGGCGCAACCCAGATGAGCAGCACCACCGAAGACACCCAGTCCTACACCACTGGCCCGATGCGGACGGCGACCAAGCTGTCGCTGACCATGCGCGAAACGCCCCAAGCGGTAACGGTGATCACCCGTCAGCGCATGGACGACCAGAATATGACCAGCATCAACGACGTGGTGAAAGGTACGCCGGGACTGTTCCTCAGTCAGGCCAGCGGCCCGGGTCGGCAGACTTACAGTTCGCGCGGTTTCGACATCGACACCATCATGTACGACGGCCTGCCGAGTTCCTACTCGCCGTTCTCGATGGCGGTGCAACCGAACCTGGCAATGTTCGACCGCGTCGAAATTGTCCGTGGCGCGACCGGCCTGGTCACCGGTGCCGGCAACCCTTCGGCGGCGATCAACCTGGTGCGCAAACGCCCGACGGCCGATCAGCGTGTAACCCTCACCGGCGCCGCCGGCAGTTGGGATGACTACCGTGGCGAGATCGACGCCTCCAGCCCGTTGAACGAAAGCGGCACCCTGCGTGGCCGGGTGGTCAGTTCCTATCAAGGCGCCGACAGCTTCCGCGACAAGGAAGAAAACGACCATGGCCTGTTCTACGCCATCGGTGAAGCCGACCTCAGCGACAGCACCACCGCGACCCTCGGCTTCTCGCGTCAGAACGAACAGACCAACTATTTCTGGGGCGGCCTGCCGATCGGCACCAACGGCCACCACCTCGACCTGCCCCGCTCCACCTACCCGGGCACCGACTGGGAAAACCGCAAGCTGCAGATCGATACTGTGTTCGGCGAGGTCGAGCATCGTTTCGACAACGACTGGAAACTGCACGTCGCCGGCTCATCCTCGACCCTCGACGGCGAGTTCTCCGGGACTTACCTGTCGCGTTACGCCGGCCCGCTGGAAACCACGGCCTATCAATCCCATCACACCGACAAGCAGCGCTCGCTCGACGTGTTCGCCAGTGGCCCGTTCGAAGCGTTCGGCCGCAGCCACGAACTGGTGGTCGGGGCCAGCAACCGGGTGTATGACGCGACCACCAAGGAGTACGATCCGTACACCACGGCCTGGCCGATTGGCGCGCCCAAACCTGATTTCGTACGGGACGGCAAAACCCGCACCGTCACCACCCAGGACGCGGTGTACCTGACCACTCGCCTGAGCCTGGCCGATCCGCTGACGCTGATCCTCGGCGGCCGTCTCGACTGGTACGACTACGATGACCGCACGGCCGATGGCGACTACAAAGTCACGCGCAACCTCACCCGTTATGCCGGCCTGATCTACAAACTTGACGACCATCACTCGGTGTACGCCAGCTACACCGACATCTTCACCCCGCAAACCCAGAAGGATCTCGGCGGCAAGGTGCTCGAACCGATCGTCGGCGAAAACTACGAGGTGGGCATCAAGGGCGAGTACTTTGACGGCGCCCTCAACGCCAGTCTGGCGGTGTTCCAGATGGACCAGACCGGCCGCGCCACCCAGGCCGACAATCAGTTCGGCTGCCCGGTCCTGACCTGCTACGGCTCATCGGGCAAGGTACGCAGCCAGGGCGTGGACATGGAACTGCAAGGCGCGCTGACCGACAACTGGCAGGTCGGCGCTGGCTATACCTATACCCGCGCGCACTACATCAAGGACGAAAACCCGGCCAACAACAATCAACGTTTCGAAACCGACACGCCGGAGCATCTGTTCAAGGTGTCCACCGTCTATCGCTTCCAGGGTCCGCTGCAACACCTGCGCGTGGGCGGCAACGTTTACTGGCAAAGCCGCATGTACAACGACGTCGCTCTGGCCAATAACGGTAGCTACCGCCTTGAACAGGGCGGCTATGCGGTCACCGACCTGATGGCCGGGTACGAGGTCAACAAACACCTGGATCTGCAGGTCAACGCGAACAATATCTTTGATCGCGTCTACTACTCCGCCATCGGCTCCAATGTTACGTGGGGCTCCAACGACAACTACGGCAACCCGCGCAGCTATATGCTGACGGCGAAGTACAAGTTCTGAGTCGCTGACCTTCTGATCAGCAACAAACAAGGGCGCCGGGGAAAGCCACGGCGCCCTTGTACTTTCTGGCCTCTTCATTAGTCATGAGCAGCAATAACCGTTAGTCTCTGAGCGAACTCTTCACGAAGCATCGCGCCATGACCAATCCGGCCTTTACCCCTGATATTGACGCGATCCGCAGCATTGACGCGGTGCCAGTCATCCTGAGCATGGTCAAACACCTCACGGGCATGCGGTTCGCTGCGGTCGCACGGGTCACCGAAAGCAACTGGGTGGCATGCGCTGTCGATGACTCCATTGATTTCGGGCTCAAACCCGGTGGCGAACTGGTACTTGAATCGACCATCTGCCACGAGATCCGCCAACATAAGCAGCCGGTGATCTTCGGGCACGCCAGCGCGCACCCGGTCTTTTCGTTGCACCACACGCCGAAAACCTATGGGCTGGAAAGCTACATCTCCATTCCCATCGTCAAAGCCAATGGCGACTTCTTCGGCACGCTGTGCGCCATCGACTCGGTCCCGGCCAATATCGACGAACCGGCCATCACCAAAACACTGACCCTGTTCGCTCAATTGATCGCCATGAACCTGGACACGCAACGCCATCTGGAAGCGACCCAGATCGAGCTGAACAACGCCAATGAACTCGGGCGCCTGCGCGAGCAATTCATCGCCGTTCTCGGCCACGACTTGCGCACACCACTGAGCGCGGTGCGCATGAGCGCCGACTTGCTGGAAAGCAAAACCGAAGACAAGCGTTCGCTCAACCTGATTGCGGCGATTCGCAACAGCTCGGTGCGCATGGGCGTGTTGATCGAAAACATCCTCGACTTTGCCCGAGGACGTCTGGGTGGCGGGATTCCGGTGCAGCGCAAGTTGGTGGACGACTTGCAGCACACCCTGCAATTGACCCTCGCCGAGGTACAAGCATCCCATCCCCAAGCGGTGTTTATCCATGAACTGGATGTGCCGGCGGGCATTTATTGCGATGCGCTGCGCATCAGCCAATTGCTTTCCAATCTGCTGGGTAACGCGGCCACCCATGGCTCGAACAGCGCGCCAATCGTCCTCAAGGCGTATGCGGAAAATGACGAGATCGTGATCTCCCTGACCAACCAGGGCACACCGATTCCAGCGCAACTGATGCCACTGCTGTTTGAACCGTTCTCCCGGGCCGAGGCCGGGCAACGTTGCGAGGGTTTGGGGCTGGGGCTGTATATCGCCTCGCAGATCGCGATGGCGCACAACGGTACCTTGAGCGTGACCTCAAGCGCCGAGTCGGGAACCTGCTTCGTGGCGAGATTCCCGGCCCGGTACAAATGGCTTTAAGCCGCCTGCCGCCGCATTGTCAGAATCGCCGCGCCAAAACCGATAAAGGTCGAACCAACCACACGACTGACCCAACGGGACAACGCCGGACGGGTCAGCACGCCCTTCGCGCGCGAAGCCAGCGCGGCATAGACACTCAGTGACGACACCGACAACGCCATGAAGATCGAGGTCAGGATCAGAAACTGCGGCAGCAGCGTCGCGCCCTGATCAATGAACTGCGGAAACAACGCAGTAAAAAACATCGTCGCCTTGGGATTGGTCACCGCCGTCAGGAACGCCGACTTGTACAGCTTGCCGCGAGTCGGTCGCACTCTGCCCGCCTCACCTTCAATCCCATCCGGCAGCATCGGCCCCTTTTTGAACAATTGCTTGACCCCGAGGTAGAACAGATACCCGGCCCCGATGATCTTCACCGCGTTAAACAACACTTCAGAACTAGCCAACAACGCCCCCAGCCCCAACATCGCCGCCGCCGACAGACAGAACAGACCGCTGGCATTACCCAGCGACGACCAGATCGTGCTGCGCTGCCCGTGAGCCAGACTGTTATTGATCGCCATCAACGTCGCAGGCCCCGGGCTGGCGATAGCAATCGCCGCGACCACAGTGAAGGTCAATATCGAGTGAGAATCCATTTTCGCTGCTCGCAAGGTTGAAGATGCCGCATCTTACAACAACCAGCTGCATAGCCCAGATCAAAAGCCCCTCACCCTAACCCTCCCGAAACGTCGGACCGCCCGTAGGGAGAGGGAACTGACGGTGGTGTTTGGGAGAGTTACACCGACGTGCGATACCGCGTTGAACTCAGGCTGTGAAAAGCCCACAGATCGGCCCCCTCTCCCTCGGGAGAGGGCTGGGGTGAGGGGAAGCACCACCACAAATCCAAAGCCGACCACGCCCCGCTCTTCACCACTCAATAGGCCGAGTGTCAGCTCGCCTGCTTTTGATCTTGATCTGTAAGGCGACGTCGGAAGGCTGAGTGGAGGGATTGATCCGGGGGTGGGAGCGCAGCGACCGTTTGGCGAAGCCAAACACAGCGAGAGGAGGTGCAGCGAAGCAAACCGTAGGCGCTGCGCCCGGATCGATCCCGCAGCGAAGGAACCCCGAGCCCCAGCGAGCGGGCCGCACGTAGGAGCAAGCGTTTTTTGCTTACTTTTTTTGGCGTTTGAAAAAAAGTGAGTCGCCGTAAGGGCGAAACCGTAATAAGCCATCACCGCAGCAACGGATATTCACAAAGAACACCCCGAGCATGGTCGGCCCAAAGGCCGCCAAGCCCAAACAAAAAAAAGCCCCGCAGCCACATAAGGGCGCGAGGCAAAAAATTGGTTGGTTGCGGCCAACCAAAGGAGCTCAGTCAATACGTAAAAAAGCCAAAATCAGATGCAATCCTGCGCCGCCCGCTCAAAACTCGAAGGCAAAAGATTCGAAGCCAACAAATGGCGCTCATAGATAAACACCTTGCCGCCATTACCGGCTTTATAAGCCTCCAGCACGTTGTCAGCAGAAATCTTGCTCGGCACCACAATCCGATAACTACGCTGAGTCTGCGAAACCGTCGGGTTCAACGCACTGCCCTGCAACTTCGGCACTACACAATCGGCGTACTGCGCAGGCGTCTTACTGGTCTGCAGCGTCAGGCTCGGATTGTTCGGCGCCGAAGCGCAACCGGCGAGCAGCAAAGAGGCAACGGCCAGAGCTGGCACAAATAAAAGACGCATCGTTGTCATCCTGAAAATAAAGGTTCGGTTCAACCGGCAACGGTTCAGCCTCACGGAGCCGCCGTTGCCATTTATGTTTTAAGTGATCAGCTCGACGCTACCAGCGCCTTGAGCGACACATCGAATTGCTTCAACGCGTTGAGTTGCAGGTCACGCTGCTGACCGATCTGTGCAGCGATGGCCGGTGCCGCCTGGTTATGCACCCAGACCGAAGGCAACTGCTTCTCGACGGCGCCTTCTGCCTTGCCGATGTATTGCAGGTCGGCGTCGTAGAAGCGTGCGGTAAAACGCGCTTCAACCAGACTGTTGCGCTGCGTCAGCAAGCGGTTGAAGGTATCGAGCTTCACCACCACGTCCGGATGCGCCTGCACCAGGGCATCAAGGTTGTCGTAAACGGTTACCGACAAGAACTGCTGTTGCAGCGAACTCACCAGCCAGTCGATGGCCAGTTCCGGATCGGAACTGTCAACGAACGCTTCACGAATCCGCGAATCCAGCGCGTCTTTCGCGCCGTTGACCGCCATGTCGTGGTAACGCTCAAGGTATTGCAGGTTGTCCAGGGTGCTCTCGCTGAGCAACACACCCACGGTTTGCGAATGCTGCAACGTAGCGCTGCTGCCCGTGATGGTCTGGAAGTGACACGACCCGGCGTCGGCTGCGTAAGTCGGAGCTGTGAACAGTGCGCCGCCTGTAAGCAGGGCGACAAAAGCCAGTCGGGTCAGGGTGTTCATCGCGCAAATTCCTTGAGCTGCGTGTTCGATGGAAGCGATTTTCCGCCGTTTACCGACAAAGCAGAACTTGCGTTTCTTGATGGTCACTATTACTTCTAGCAATAGTTGCGCGATGTGCAGACTGATACACACTCAACTACAACGAGAAAAACAGCCCATAAGGAGTTCGCCTTGAGAACGTTTGACCTGATCCGTGACGCCGTTCTGCCCGATTTTCGCGAGCGTGTGGCCGAATATCTGGTTCAGTACGAAAGCGTATTGCTGGACAAAGGCATTACCGACCCGCAGCTCATCCAAGACACCGCCAACCAGTTGCGCGGTTACCTGCGCGGGCTTAACACCACCCGGGTGCTGGGCATGGCCTATTGGGAAGAGCTGGATCGCCGAGTCGTCGACACCTGGCTTGAGCCCAAGCCATGACCGATCGGCACGGCGGTCAGGGTGGCGGCGAGCGACCGCGCCTTCCCCGCTGCCAATGATCTGCGCGGCAACACGACCTCTGCGAAAAAGCCGCCCGAACGCTTACAATCGCCGGTCAAACTGCCACTCAGACAGGCTCATCAAGAAATGCCGCTCGACCCACCTACGATGCTGACCCTTTCCATCGCCCTCGCAGCCGCCGCAGCGCTGTACCTGGCGATCGAATGGCGCAGCATTCGTGAGCCTTCGCTGCTGTTCTGGAGCGCCGGTTTTGCCACCATCACCGTCGGCTCCACCCTGGCCCTGCTGCGCAGCAGCGGCTTTTTGCTGATCGGCATCTGGTTCGCCAACGGCCTGCTGGTGACCGCGCATTTCCTGTTTCTGCTCGGCGTGGCGCGTTTCACCCAGATACGCTTGTCGACGGCCTGGTACCTGATCTTTGTCACCTGGCTGGTCTTGCTGCTGTTGCCGGAGGGGCCGCTGTGGTCGAAGGTCATGCTGGCGGCCAATTCGTTGCTGGTGGCGCTGTCGACCCTCAAGGCCAGCTCGCTGCTGCGCCCCCATGGCAAATCGTTGAGCGTCGGCGCGGTGCAGTTGCGCTATGTGCTGCTCGGTCACGGGCTTTTCTACGTGGCCAAAGCCTTGACCGTGGTGATCCCCGGCACGCTGATCGATCTGGCGGCGTTTCGCGGCGAGATCATTCAGATTTCCCTGGTCGAGGGTGCGATGGCAATCATGTTGATCGCCCTGTCGATGACCGGCACCGAGCGTTATCGCCGCGAAAAACAGATCGCCCGCCTCGCCGAGCGCGACCCGCTGACCGCTTTGTATAACCGCCGCGCCCTGGAAAAACGCGCGCCGCGCCTGCTTGAACAGGTTTCGCCGGCGCATCCCGGCGCCTTGCTGCTGATCGACATCGACAACTTCAAACTGGTCAACGACCAATACGGCCACACCGCTGGCGATCGTTTGCTGATCGCCTTGAGCGAGATGATCCGCTCGGTGCTGCCGCGCAATGCGCTGACCGCACGCCTGGGCGGTGATGAGTTTGTCATTTTGCTCAGCAGCACCTCGGGTGAGCGCGTCATGGAACTGGGCAACGCGTTGCGTGAGCAGTTTCTGAGCATGACCTCCCAGACGTTCCCGACCACGGCTGCGGTGACCCTGAGCATCGGCGCCAGCCTGTTCGACAAGCCGCCCGCGCACCTGACGGCGCTGATCGAACAAGGCGACGCCGCTCTCTACGAATCGAAACGCGGCGGACGCAACCGCTTGCGCCTGACCGGACTCAACCCTCCAGGATAATAAAAACCATGTCCAGCCTCGTTACCCCTTTGCAAGACCTCGCCGCACCTGAAGGCGTCTGCTACGGCTGCGGTGGCCGTAACCCGCACGGTCTGCACGTCAAAAGCCGCTGGCACGAAGACGGCGTTCACGTGATCGCCGAACACCTGCCCGACGCCAAGTACTGCGGCTGGCCGGACTTGGTCTACGGCGGCCTGCTCGCGATGCTGGTCGACTGCCATTCCAACTGGACGGCCATGGCCTACCACTACCGCGCTGAAAACCGCGAACCCGGCAGCCTGCCGCGCATTGACTGCGTTACTGGCAACCTCGGCATCAAGTTCATCAAACCGACACCGATGGGCGTGACGTTGACTCTGCGCGCGAAAGTCGAGGGTGACGTCGGGCGCAAGACCCGGGTGATCTGTGAGGTGTTTGCCGGGGATGTGCTGACGGCCGTGGGCGATTCGGTGTTTGTGCGAGTGGATACCGGGCAACTGGCGAATGCGGCGCATGGGCGGAAAAACCAAAGCCCCTCACCCTAGCCCTCTCCCAGAGGGAGAGGGAACTGACCGAGGTGTCTGGTTGAAATACGCCGACCTGAGATATCGAATCGAACTCTGGATTCGAAAAACCCTCACCCCTGCCCTCTCCTTGGAGAGAAAAGACTGACCGAGTTGTCTGGTTGAAATACGCCGACCTGAGATATCGAGTCGAACTCTGGTGTTGAAAAGCCCACAGATCGGCTCCCTCTCCCTGGGGAGAGGGCTGGGCGGGCGGCGTTCCGATGAGGGGTGAATTCACCACCGAACCCGATGTGAAACCGGCTTAGACCTGTTTCACATTCGCCCGCGCCGTATGCAGCTTTTTATAGCTCTCAATCAAGCGCAAATGCCGATCCAGCCCTTCCAGCTTCATGCTGGTCGGCGTCAACCCGTAGAAACGCACGCTACCGTTGACCGAACCAATCGCCGCATCCATACGCTCGTCACCGAACATCCGGCGGAAGTTGGCTTCGTAGTCTTCCAGTTGCAGATCCTCGTCCAGCTCCATCTCCAACACCACGTTGACCGCTTGATAGAACAAGCCGCGCTCGACGGTGTTGTCGTTGTATTGCAGGAACGCTTCGACCAGGTCTTTAGCCTGTTCGTACTTCTGCAGCGCGAGGCAGATCAGCAGGCGCAGTTCCAGAATGGTCAACTTGCCCCACGGCGTGTTGTCGTCGAACTCGACGCCGATCAGTGTGGTGATCTCGGTGTAATCGTCCTGCTCGCTGTTTTCCAGGCCTTGGGCGAGGTTGCGCAGACCGACCTTGCTCAGGGTGTGCAGGTTGAGGATGTCGGCGCGGAATTCCAGGGCTTTGTTGGTGTTGTCCCAGATCAGGTCTTCGACCGGGTAGATCTCCGAGTAGTCCGGCACCAGGATGCGGCAAGCCTTGGCGCCGATGTGCTCATAGACCGCCATGTAGACTTCTTTGCCCATGTCTTCGAGGATACCGAACAGCGTCGCAGCTTCTTCGACGTTAGAGTTTTCGCCTTGGCCTGAGAAGTCCCACTCGACGAATTCGAAGTCCGGTTTGGCACTGAAGAAGCGCCACGACACCACACCGCTGGAATCGATGAAGTGCTCGACAAAGTTGTTCGGCTCGGTCACGGCCTGGCCGGAGAACGTCGGCTGCGGCAAGTCGTTCAAACCTTCAAAACTGCGGCCCTGCAACAGCTCGGTGAGGCTGCGCTCCAGCGCCACTTCCAGGCTCGGGTGCGCGCCGAACGAGGCGAACACGCCGCCAGTGCGCGGATTCATCAGGGTCACGCACATCACCGGGAATTCACCACCCAGCGACGCATCCTTGACCAGAACCGGGAAGCCCTGCTCTTCCAGGCCTTTGATGCCGGCGAGGATGCTCGGGTATTTCTCCAGTACTTCTTGCGGCACGTCTGGCAGGGCCATTTCGCCTTCAAGGATTTCGCGCTTGACCGCGCGTTCGAAGATTTCCGACAGGCACTGCACCTGCGCTTCGGCCAGGGTATTGCCGGCGCTCATACCGTTGCTGAGGTAAAGGTTTTCGATCAGGTTGGACGGGAAGTACACCACTTCGTTGTCGGACTGGCGCACAAACGGCAGCGAGCAGATGCCACGCTGGGTGTTGCCGGAGTTGGTGTCGAACAGGTTCGAGCCACGCAATTCGCCGTCACGGTTGTAAATCTTCAGGGTGTATTCGTCGAGAATTTCGCTCGGCAACTCGTCCTTAGGGCCTGGCTTGAACCACTTCTCGTCCGGGTAATGCACGAACTCGGCGTTAGCGATTTCTTCGCCCCAGAACTGGTCGTTGTAGAAGAAATTGCAGTTCAGGCGCTCGATGAACTCGCCCAGCGCCGAGGCCAGTGCGCCCTCTTTGGTCGCGCCCTTGCCGTTGGTGAAGCACATAGGCGAATGCGCATCGCGAATGTGCAGCGACCAGACGTTGGGCACGATGTTGCGCCACGAGGCGATTTCAATCTTCATGCCGAGGTCGGCGAGGATGCCCGACATGTTGGCGATGGTCTGCTCCAGCGGCAGGTCTTTGCCGGCGATGAAGGTGCCTGCGTCCGAACCGCCCACCGGCATCAACAAGGCCTGGGCATCGGCGTCGAGGTTTTCGACTTCTTCGATGATGAATTCCGGCCCAGTCTGCACGACCTTCTTCACCGTGCAGCGATCGATGGAACGCAGGATGCCCAGGCGATCTTTCTCGGAGATGTCCGCCGGTAATTCCACCTGGATCTTGAAGATCTGGTTGTAGCGGTTTTCCGGGTCGACGATGTTGTTCTGCGACAGGCGAATGTTTTCCGTCGGGATGCTGCGCGTGTCGCAGTACAACTTCACAAAGTACGCCGCACACAACGCCGACGACGCCAGAAAGTAGTCGAACGGCCCCGGTGCCGAACCATCGCCCTTGTAGCGGATGGGCTGATCGGCGATCACCGTGAAGTCGTCGAACTTGGCTTCAAGTCGAAGGTTGTCGAGAAAATTGACCTTGATTTCCATGCGGGATTACCAGAATACGGCTAAACGAATGGCCGCCATTATCCGGTTTTTGCGCGGGAAGTCTTGCCCTTTCGGGATTGGCCGCTGATCGGCGCGCTGCACTTGGGGAGGCAAATCACGCGGGTTTCACTACGCTTTCAATGCAGTCCCCCAGAAGAATCTGAACATTGCGCCCGCGCCGTGGTTCTAGATTCAGAAGACAGCGGATCAAGGACGAGCACATGGACCTTTCCAGCTTTGCAGCCCCGCTTCCACCGCGCCAGAGCGCCGTCACCCGCCGCCTGGCCTTCGCGGTCGGTGCGCTGTTTGTCAGTGGCGTGATTGCCGCCGCCGTGGCCTTGCTCGGCATTGCCGAACGCCTCGACAACGACGAGATCAACAAAACCCGCTTCTATTCCGCTCGCGCGCTGGAAAACCGCATCACCGCCTCGAAAAACTACATCACCAGCTACGCCTACTGGACCACGGCCTACGAGCATTTGAGCGGTCAGGTCGACACCGACTGGGCCTACACCGAGCAGAACCTCGGCAAGACCCTGTTCACCACCGACGGTTATGACGGCGTGTTCGTGCTCAACCGTGAAGGCACCCGCTACGCGGTGGTGCGCGGGCAAATGGTCGATGCCGAGTTGTCCGCGTTCGTGCAGGTCAGCGCCACGGAGTTACTCGATCAAGCGTTGGGCCAAGGTGATCTGACCAAGCCGGTCAGCCGCTATTCACTGTTCGAAGGCTGGCCGGCGCTGGTCTCGGCGGCAGCGATTATTCCCAACGATGAGCGACCACTCGGCGACCCGCAGAAAACTTCGGTGCTGGTGTTCGTCGACAAACTCACGCCGACCAAATTGCGTCTGATCGGCAGCGGTTACGGCTTGAATAACCTGACCCTGGCGCCGGACGAGACCATCGACCCGCAGCGCCCTCGGGTGCCACTGGACAACACCGGTTACAGCCTGATCGCCGATCTGGAGCGGCCCGGGCAACATTTATTGTGGTCACTGTTGCCACCACTCGGCGCGACGATAGTGGTGCTAATGCTGCTGACCGCGTACTTCTTCCGCCACGCGTTGCGGTCATCGCAGTACGTCGATCAGAGTTTTGCTGTCATGCAAACTTCCAATCACGCACTGGAGAACGCCAACCGCGAACTGGAAGCCAGCGAAGAACGCTTTCGCGCGGTGGCCGAAGCCGCGTCGGACTGGATCTGGGAAGTCGACCGCACCCTGGCACTGACCTACCTTTCGGCACGTTTTAGCGAGGTAACCGGTTACCCGCAAACCCTGTGGCTGGGGCAAGACATCGGTCAACTGCTGTTTTGCGACACCACGCCTCTGGAACTGTGGCTGAGGAATCTCACCGAGCAAGACAGCGCCAGTGACTTGCGTTGCACCTACCGTGACCACGCCGGCCAGCATCGCCACTGTCGGCTCTCCGCCCGGCCGATCTTCGACAAGCACGCGGTTATCGGCTATCGCGGCACCGCCAGCGACATCACCGACGAAGTCGCCGCCCATGCGCAGATCCAGCATTTGTCGATGCACGACGCCCTCACCGGCCTGCCCAATCGCAATAAACTCGCGCGTTATCTGGATGAAGCGCTGCTGCTCAAGGAGCACGCGCCGCCGCTGTCGCTGCTGATGATCGACCTCGACAACTTCAAACCGATCAACGATTCGCTCGGCCATCCGGCCGGTGATGCCGTGCTGCAGGAAGTTGCCGTACGCCTGCGTGAATGCACACGCGAACTGGACATCGTCGCGCGTCTGGGCGGCGATGAATTCATCGTGGTGCTTAATGGCATGGACAGCCATCACGAAATCGACAAGTTCTGCACCCGCCTGATCGCCAGCCTGCATCAACCGGTGGTCTTCGAGCAGCATCCGCTGCACATCGGCGCCAGCATTGGCATCGCGCTCAGCCGGCGCCACAGTTATGTGCCCAGCGACCTGATCCGTTACGCCGACATTGCCCTGTATCAGGCCAAATCCGAGGGCAAGAACACCTGGTGCTATTTCGAAGCGCACATGAGCGATCAGATTCAGACCCGCCGACAACTTGAGGATGACCTGCGCCACGCGCTCAAGCACAACGAATTCATCCTGCACTATCAGCCGCGCTACAAGATCGATGGCAAGCACATCGTTTCGGTCGAAGCGCTGGTGCGCTGGCAACATCCGACCAAGGGCCTGCTCGGCCCTGACCTGTTCATTCCGTTGGCGGAGCAAACCGATCTGATCGTCCCGCTGGGTCGCTGGGTATTGCGCGAAGCCTGCGAAACCGCGCTCGGCTGGCCGGAAGACATCCTGCTGTCGGTCAATCTGTCGCCGGCGCAATTTGCCCTCAGCGATGTGGTCGAGGATGTTCGCGAAGTGCTGGTGCAAACCCGTTTCCCGGCCAGTCGCCTGGAACTGGAGATCACCGAGAACGTGATGCTCAACGACACCGACTGCGCGCTGACCACCATGAATGCCCTGAAGGAATTGGGTGTGCGCCTGAACATGGACGACTTCGGCACAGGTTACTCATCGCTCGGTTACCTGCGCGCTTACCCGTTTGACGGGATCAAGATCGACAAGCGCTTTATCGCCTCGATCAGCAGCGGCACTAACGATCGCGCGGTGGTGCAGGCGATCATCGGCCTGGGCAAGGCCATGGGCCTGACCGTGACTGCCGAAGGGGTCGAAACTGAAGAACAGCTGGATATTCTCGGGGTCGATCAATGCAATGAGGTGCAGGGTTACTTCATGAGCCGGCCGATCGACAAAGCAGCGTTTGCGCGGTTGCTGCAGGATTCCAGAGGTGCACAGTTGAAAGCCAAGACAGGTCGTGTGACCTGAACGGCTACAGGGCGGATCCATCGCTGTAGCCGTTTGCGGCGGGTTCAACCGTTTGATCGCCCCGTATCCCCGGTGAACACATTGCCCGCATCCCGCACCAATTGCCGCCACTCGGCGCTGGTGATCAGTCCCTGCTCCTCCATTTCATCGGCTGCCTTGAGCAGTTCGTCGTACTGTTCCTCTGGGTCCAGACGCATCTGCGATTGCGTCGCCAGCGTTCGCCATGCCGCCAGTTTTTCTTGTTTGCGCTGATCGAACATCGGGGATGATCTCGTGAGGGACTCCCTTGATAGAAAGAAAGATCATCGCAGTGGTTCAGCGCAGTCGACGGATGGACTGTTTGCTTTGGATACATCACCGAACCCTGTAGGAGTGAGCCTGCTCGCGATAGCGGATTTTCTGTGGCGGATGTGTTGGCTGAAACACCGCTATCGCGAGCAGGGTCACTCCTAGAGGGATTGAGGCAGTTTGTCAGAACTTCTCGGCCACGCGCCGGTATGGATAATGCGGATCCCGGTACTTGCCCGGTTTCTGCCGTTTGGGCAGCTCGATTTTCTCGCGTTTCACATCCTCATACGGAATGCGGCTGAGCACATCGGTGATGATGTTCAGCCGTGCGCGGCGCTTGTCGTTGGAGTCAGCTACCAGCCACGGCGCGTGTTCGGTATCGGAGTGTTTAAACATTTCATCCCGTGCCCGTGAGTAGTCGTACCAGCGGCTGTAGGACTTCAAGTCCATGGGTGTCAGTTTCCAGGTCTTGCGACCATCGTTGATTCGCGCTTCGAGCCGGCGGGTCTGCTCTTCGGGGCTGACTTCCAGCCAGTACTTGAGCAGGATCACTCCGGATTGGACGATGGCGTGTTCAACCAAGGGAATCGATTTGAGAAATTTGTCAGCCTGCTCGTCGGTGCAAAAGCCCATCACCCGCTCGACACCGGCGCGGTTGTACCAACTGCGATCGAAGATCACCACTTCTCCCGCCGCCGGTAGATAAGGCAGATAACGCTGCACATGCATCTGGCTTTTCTCGCGATCAGTCGGTGCCGGCAACGCCACCACGCGAAAGACACGCGGACTGACGCGCTCGGTCAACGCCTTGATCGTGCCGCCCTTGCCGGCGCCATCGCGCCCTTCAAAAACGATGCAGACCTTGACGCCCTTGGCGATCACCCATTCCTGCAACTTGACCAGTTCGACGTGCAGTTTGCGCAACTGGTCGAGGTAATCCTTGTTTTTCAGCTTCAGACTTTCAGGCGCTGTGGCGGCCTTCTTTTTGCCTTTTGCCATGACCTTGGCCCTCTCCAATAAATGCAGAAACAGAGTGTTGATTGACGGGATACACCAGACACGTGAGGTTAGTTCATGCCGTGCTGTTTGCCATTGCCGGGCAAAAAGCAAAATTGCCATGTGTTTCGTTCGTTCTTTGTTGCGTCGCACTGTTCATTGCCCTGCCCTTGTCTGCCTGGAGTTTTCTCGATGCCCGCGTCCAAATCCCTGCCCGCCGCCCTGCTCGGTCTGGCTCTCGCCGGCCCGGCAATGGCCGAGACTCAAGGTCTGGAACTGGGGCAAGTGCTGATTTCGGCCGAGGATCGCAACGGCAGTGATGTCTCTGTTGAGGAAGCCAAGGCCCGCCTCGATCAGGTGCCCGGCGGCACCAGCGTGGTCGACATGCGTCAGCCGTTGCAGGGCCGCGTGGCGAGTAATCAGGATGTACTGGCCTATCAGCCGGGCGTTTATGCGCAGTCGGCGGGCAACGAAGGCGTGAAGATTTCAGTGCGTGGCTCGGGCATCAACCGCGCGCCGGGCGCTCATGCGTCGGGGCTGTACACGATGCTCGATGGCCTGCCGCTGACCGGCCCGGGCGGCACGCCGTATGAGTTGCTCGAACCGCTGTGGGTCGATCACGTCGAAGTGCTGCGCGGCGCCAACGGCTTTGATCGCGGCGCGCTGGCACTGGGCGGCGCCATCGATTACGTCAGCCACACCGGCTACAACGCGCCGAAACTGCAAGTGCGCTATGCCACCGGCAGCCACGGCTATCAGCAGCGCCAGGTCAGCTCCGGGCAAGTGCTCGGCGACTTCGATTACTACGTGTCGCTGACCGATGCCAACGCTGACGGCTATCAGGATCACACCCGCAGCGAGAGCAAAGGCCTGATCGCCAACTTCGGTTATCGCTTCAACCCGAACCTGGAAACCCGCTTCTATATCCGCTACCGCGAGACCGACAACGACCTCGCAGGGCGTGTGACCAAGCACTCCATCGAGCACTCGCCTCGCGCGGCCAATCCGTCCTATGTGGCACGCGATGACAGCCGCAAGCAACCGGGCAGCACCTTCATCGGCAACAAGACTACGTTCTATATCGACGACGACTCGAGCATCCAGACCGGCCTCGTCTATCACGATTACCCGATGGACCTGCGCGAAGGCCCGAATCGCTTGAAAGTCGCCTACACCGACGTCAGCGGCACCTTCGACTACAAACGCCGTGACACTATTTTCGGCATGGAAAGCCGCAGCAACGTCGGCCTGCGCGTGACCAAACACCTGCCCAACGACGGCGCCAGCGAGTACGTGCGCATCCCCACCAGCAACACCGCAAGCTACGTGCCGGGCACGCGCATGCGCAACTTCACCTATCAGGGCTCGGACACCGTTCTGCATTTTGGCAACGACCTGGAAATCGCCGACGACCTCTGGCTGACCACCGGCCTCGCCGCCATTTACACCCGCCGCGAAAGCGCCGTGACCTATCCGCAGAGCGGCGGCAAAACCAGCATGAACGACTGGGATTACGCGCCACGCCTCGGCCTGCGCTACCAGATCACCCCGGATCTGCAAGTGTTCGGCAACCTCAGTCGTTCGGTCGAAGCGCCGCATCCGTGGTCGCTGATCTACAGCTCCAACGTGCGCTTTGCGCCCGGCAACGGCCCGACGACCGGCACGCAAAAAGACCCGATCAAACTGCAAAACCAGACCGCGACCACACTGGAGCTGGGTGGCCGTGGCGACAGCGCCGTCGGCGAATGGAGTCTGGCGTGGTATTACGCGCAGGTGCGGCATGAATTGTTGTCGGTGTTGCCGGATGCCAACGCCGTTACACCTTATGAGTTGAACGCCAGCCCCACGGTGCACCAAGGCGTTGAAGCGAGCCTGAACAGCAAACTCTGGTCGGCGGCCGATGGCCGTCAGCTGAGTTTGCGTCAGGCGTATACCTTCAGCGATTTCCATTATCGCGATGACGATCGCTTCGGCGACAACCGCCTCCCCGGCCTGCCGATGCATTACTACCAGGGTGAGCTGCGTTACGACTGGCCTCAGGGATTCTTTGCGGCAGTGAATACGCAACTGGTATCCAAAGTGGCGGTGGATTACGCCAACAGCTACTACGCCGATCCTTACGCATTGTTTGGCGCGACGCTGGGCTACAACGCGCCGAAGGGTGACTGGCAGACGTGGGTGGATATGCGCAACCTGACCAACAAGCACTACGCGGCCACGGTCACGCCGGGGTATGACGACAAAGGACTGGATGCCGCGCGGTCGACGCCGGGTGAAGGGATGGGGGTTTATGTCGGGGTGTCGTGGAGTTTGCTCTGACACCTAACCCTGTGGGAGCCAGCCTGCTGGCGATGGCGGCGTATCTGTTGCGAAGAAGCTAGCTGACCCACCGCCATCGCTTGTAGGCAAGCTCCCACAGTGATTTGCGCTGTACCTGAATTTTGTGATCTATACACAAACCTGTGGCAACAGGTTTGCCCGCAAAGGCGTCAGCCGAACACGCGTCGATGTAACTGTTCTATGCCCTGTTTCAGAACGAGTCACGGATGAAGACCATGGATACCCAACCAGAAAACCTGCTGGAAAAAAGCCTCAAACGGGCCGCTGACGAACCGGCACATCGTCCGGAGTTTTTCAACACCCTGTTGAATTCGAAGGTTTACATTCTCGGCACCGCCGGAGGGGCAGACGGCCACGTCAATCTCGAAGCCGGCAGCAACATCAGCATCGCCCATTGGCAAAAACCGGACGGCACCCCGGTCATCCCGTTTTTCTCGTCACTGCAAACACTGCAACAGTCCATCGACAGCGAGCAGTCCTACCTCGAGATACCCGCCCGATCGTTGTTCGAAATCACACTCGGCGCCCTGCTCTGCCTGAATCCGAAGTCGCCGTACGGCAAAGAGTTTTTCCCGCAAGAGGTGCACAATTTGCTCGCCGATGCCGTTGGCCAGACCGCCACGGAACGCACGGTCGAGAAAGAAACCAACGTGTTGCTCGGCCAGCCCACCGAATACCCATCCCAAATGGTCCACTCGCTCACGCAACTACTTGCCAAACATTCCAATGTGAAGCGCGCGTTTCTGGCATTGATGCATGACACCTCGGTGGACGAAAAACCGCACTTGATCGTGGGCATTGAGGCGGACGGTGATATTGAGCGGGTTATGCGTGAGGCGGGCAATGTTGCCGGGGATACCGCGCCACAGGGCGAGCCGGTTGATTTATGCCGGGTGTCCCAAGGTGAAGCGGGCCTGAGTGATTACTTTCTCAGGGAGACCACGCCGTTCTATGAGCGCAAGTGGGGCAATAAACTGCGTTCTTTTCTGGGATTTGGCAGTGCCTGATCACGTTCGGTTTTAGCAGTGCAAGCCCGTGCGATCGGGCTTGCTTGTCATGGCGGTGTCATGAGAACTGAAGCAGCTTGGATGCACGGTTCTCAATCTTTAGTGGCTACCTCGTCAGATCGAAAGGATGTCCTCGAAGAAAGGTTCTGCCTGCTCCCACTTCCTACCGGATTTGATCATGTTCATGAAGTTTGATGTTTCCTGGATGGCTTTCTCGATATTGGCTTTGTTCATCTCGTAACCTCCATCGAACATGCAGTGCTGCGCACGGTTCTTATCATCGTACCGGTACATTTCCATCAATTTTCCGGTGCCTCCGACCCGTCGTGTGTGCCCGGCACTGTAACTGTCCTGAATCACATGGGCGATAGCGCCAGTCGCTAGTTCCTGCAGAGTCAACTGAAGCATGGCCGGGCTTGCCGGTTTTCCATTCTTGACTCGAAAGTGCAGCTTCATATCGTAAAGATCCAGAACTGTGCACCTCCCACCCGGCGAGGGGCATCCGACTTTTGCAAAGAACTCATTGTAAGGAGTGCTTCTTCGCAGAGTGTTGTAAGGCACTTCGCCGATTGCCACTCGGTAGGTGTACTCCAACCATCTGCGAAGTCGCTGCAAGGCTATGGTCTGGTCGGCATCACTTGGCAACATCGCGTGCAAGAACTGCAAATCTCCGTAGTGCGACCGGTTCATGATGGTGGTGCCTTTTTCCTCCAGAGCAATCTTGCGTCTGAACTCCAAGGCGTTCCGCCAGCCACCGTAATAAAACGCTTTGCGAAGCAGTTCTTCAGGATCGTCATTCCACTCCACGCCCCCCAGTAGAGGTGAAAGCCAAGTCTGCTCTTTTATCGTTGAACCGTAAGCCTTCAGATAAGCGATCCTGATGATGGCCTCGTGGATGGGCTGACCTTTGCCATCTCTCACATAGTTTTTGTCCTTTAGGCAGCGGTTCGCCAGATTGTTGGAGTAGAAGTAGATGTTGGACACGCTCGACAGAGGATCATAGGCCCCACCATCAAGGCTTTCCGGGCGAATCTCGAAGGCCCCCAGATTCGTACAGATCAGTAAAGCAACCGCAGTCACGATACTTCGCATAGAAGCTCCTTCCTCAATCGACTTGAGTCGAAAGCAAATCGTTAGCCGCTAAGGTTCCGCAATTGGGTTGGCGGCACCGGTCGAACGACTGCACATTGCAATCAGATCTTTTTTCTGTGCTGCGTCCGCAGTACTTTTGATCAGGTTCAGGCACTGCTCCAACACGGCATAACGCTGAAGTCCCTGCGTCAGGTTTTGAGCGGCGACTCCGGTGGAAAACATTTTCCCCAATTGATGCGAAACACCAGATGTCCCTTCGCTTTTTAGCCCTGAATCAAAGCTGCCGAACACCGACATCGCGTCACGCTTGCTGATGCTCAGTACTTGAGCGATCTCTTTTTTCGTTTCGCCCGCTTCGACTTCTTTCTTATTGATACCTTCGGTCACGCTGCCGACAGTTTCCTTCACTTGCGTTGGAGTGAGTACTTGCTTGGACTCAAGTTTGGTTTCTATGTCTGGGGGTAAAATTAGCAGTTCGGACAACTTTTTAGACAGCGGCTTTGAGTCAAGAGAAGTTTTATTGTCAATTAGTGTTTTGTGCTCGATAAGCTGGGTTCTCGCCGACTTCAGCAAACTCACCTGTTGTTCTTTTACGACAAGGTCTTTTGTCAGCTTCGCTACTGCCTGTTGTTGCTCCGGAGTTGCAGCAGCCCGTTCAGCTTGCGGTCCCTCGCCATACGTTGCATAAATTTCTTTTATTGGCGTAATAACACCTTCGGTCTCCTTCGACACAGCCAATGGGACATACGCGGCATCGATGTTCTTGAAGCCAAGGTTCATGCTAAAACCCGTTGATTCAGTCGTAGGCGCTGAAATATCAATGCCCAGTACTTGTTTAGAGGTATACACCAGAGGTGCTTGCTGCAACGGTGAACATCCACCGATCAGAAGAGTTGTGGTCAGAATGTATTTATTCATGGAAGGCTCCTTGGGCGGGATAGATGCACAGGGTATTGACATCGACCCCGGCGGATTCAAGAGTCGCTCTTAATGTGTTGGCAGCTTCGGCACTGGTATTGATGAAAACCGCTACGCATTTACTGGTGGGCAGGCTTAGGAAGGTCTCTCTGTTGTAGCCGATAGATAACCCGGTCGGGCCACTAATAATTCCGACACCGCGGCTTTCCAAGAAAAGAGTTTTTTGCGCTTGGGTCGAATCGATGGTGTAAATGGGTAACCCGTAATACTTTTGAACCAATGTGCCCTCGTCATAAACATTAATAACGCTGCAGCCCGATAGCGTCGCCATTGCCAATAGGAGTGTGACGATCGCAATGAACCACCCTCTTCCTGGAGCGAACTTTGTGTTCCGACTATTGAGCATCGAGCATCCTTGCTTGGTGAAAGGTTACGGGGGCTCCACGCACTTCGCGTTGCCCTAAAAACCAATATAGACGTGTTTTCTGAGACTGCTACCAGCACCGACTATTTCTTTATTCAATGTTGTATGTAATGCAATGAAAATCCTGCTACGGCGTCACTGATCAAAAATATGGCGCCATTATTTTGCAGAGGTGAGTTATCAGGGATTCAAAACTTGGAAACTAGTGAATAGTTGCAATTAAGAACCTGTAATGAAAAGAGACTGCTTCGACCCGTTTTACCATCACACGAGTCGCAGCATCAGGACTTCTCCAACAAAGCGGCAATCCTGTTCCGCTTGCAGAGCGATGAGTGGCTGCACACCACGCAGATGTTGCAGCGGATTCTGCAAGACTTTGAGCAGCCGCCACTCACTCGCCTGCGCACGCTGGTGCAGGCATTCATTCGTTCAGAGTGCGACGAAGCGCAGATGCGCGGCGCACTGAACGACGCTGCTCCGCTCTACCGCAACGCTCCTGAGGCCCAACAAGTGCGCGCGGCCGGGCGGCAGATTTTCGCCACGTTCACGGAAGAATTGCTGCCCGAGGTCGGTGAGCAGATCCGTACCGCAGCGTGCGATCTGATCTTGACCACGCTGAGTTCGGTCGGAAAGGATTTTTCCGCCAGCCCGCGTACCGAGGAAGAAATCTCGGTATGCGCCGACGGGCTGGCGGATATGTTCAGTGCTTATGCGCTGGCGCTGAATGAGCGGCGTACACCTCTCACCCGCGCTTCGGCAATTTCCAGTTCGAACGAATGAAATGGCAGGTGTAGCCATTCGGAATACGCTCAAGGTAATCCTGATGCTCCGGCTCCGCTTCCCAGAACGGCCCCGCCGGTTCGATTTCGGTCACCACGCGACCTGGCCACAGTTTTGAGGCGTCGACGTCGGCCGCGGTGTCTTCGGCAATGTCGCGTTGCGCTTCGCTGAGGTAGTAAATCGCCGAACGATAGCTGCGCCCGAGGTCATTGCCCTGCCGGTTGGCTGTGCTCGGGTCGTGGATCTGGAAGAAGAACTCGAGGATCTGCCGATAGCTGATCACCGCAGGATCGAAGGTGATTTCGATAGCTTCGGCGTGGTCACCATGATTGCGATAAGTAGCGTTCGGCACGTCGCCGCCGGTGTAACCGACGCGAGTCTGCAACACGCCGGGATAGCGCCGCAGCAGATCCTGCATGCCCCAGAAGCAGCCGCCGGCGAGGATGGCGGTTTCGGTTTGAGTGGTCATGGCGTGTCGTTCCTCTTCGGGATGTTGGGTATAGCGATGGTTATGAGGGCGGGTTGGCGGATTCCAAGGGGCTGAGCCAATAGAACTATTCCTGCGCAGAAACCTGATTGGCTTCCTCAAGCAAAGAACCCGTAATCCTTCGGCCGCTGTAATCACTGACAAAGTAATTGATTCGGTTAGCCAGATACTGAATCGATAACCAGCCCAAACCGTGGTAGTCACGCATCTCCTCGGCGTTGAGCTTGATCATGGATTGGTACACCACAAAAGACGCTTCACATTCAACGAGGATGTAGACAGAACCATCTTCAGCCTTGAAAAGTCGCCAATAGCTGTCGTCGGTGTGATATTGCGCGGGGGTGAGTCGAATCCGTTCCATGATTTTAATTCCGTGGATTTTCTCTTGGTTTTGAGACCTTAACATGGCTGCAAAGCCACAATTTAGATGAGGTGTTTCTGGCCGGTTGCCGGCGTTAACGACATTCAGCTTCGGGTCCAAAGCGCCAATCGCGGATTGAAGAGACAAAAGTTATGACAACAGCACATTCACCCGCTAAACACCATTAGACGCGAGCTCCAGCAACCTGGTGAATTGAGCAATCGCCCGATGAATCTCATCCTGAGTATCACCATCCCAATCCTCAACGGTCGCCAATTCAGCCTTAAGCGCGTCAATTCGATCGCGAATTTCAGCAATCTCTTCATACCCACACTGGTGCGCAATTGCCGCCCACTTCTCATCCGAAATACGCTGCTGTACGGAAAGGCCCACACTCGCTTGCGCGATCATTGCTGACAGTTTGCTCATCAAATATCCCTCCTCTATTCCTTGCAGACAGTCGGCCCTATGCCCTCACCGGAAATGGGCATGATGTCATTGGCCGTGCTGAGCCTCAGCGCTTTATTACTGAACAGACGCCCAAATCAGCGGGCTAAACGAGACCGGATCTATGCCGACATACGGTCCGGGGATACCTCAACGTAACTCGACTCCCCGCCTCCACTGGCACCGGACAACCACCCCCACACAAAGCTCAAAGTCGTTCGTCCCGCGTCATCCACCCCGACAATGCCACGGGACCAACCGGACAAAACCTCGTCCTCAGTCGTCAGGCAATGAAACAGCAACTCAATGGTGTCAGGGCCGGTCACGCGCCCCACTTGGTGCCCCATACGAATCCGGCCGCCCTGGTAAGTGCTGGAAATGCCCGAACCCTCAACACAGTAATGAAACACCGTGCCGCGACCCGACAGTCCCTGCGTATTATTCGCTACCGCGAATCGGCGATCATGCAAACGTTCGCTGACTTGAGAAAAAAGAGTTCCCATAAATATCGCGTCCTTGATGTAGAAGGCTATTCCAGTGTGTGAGCATCCTACCCCATCGAATTTTGGATTTATCAGCCGGCTTTTCTGAAAGTTTTTTCAGGCGCGTAAAAAACTGCTCAGGGTTCTGCCGGGCAAGCCGTTACAACAAGGGAGGCGTATGAAAGTAAGTCGCGACGACAGGCCTGAAGCATTCCAACGTTTGGAACACCTTCTATACGGCTTCAACTATCAGGTATGGGTAAACGTCTATGGCCCGCTCGATGCGAGTCAGCCATTAGTTGATGCCCTTGAAAACGCAATCTCGCCGCGCAGTGTGGTCGCCAACATAACGACCACATCCATTGCCGAGGTGCAAAAGGACGTGATCGAGTTACTGCTATATCCCGGTGAGCCAGGGATTGGTCCGATTGAGCTTGACGTTAAACGCGAAGAAATCACGCGACTTGCCAACGAGATGATGCAACTTGCACATGTCGATGAGGCTGACCAGATAAGCGCCTTCAGATACGTAAAGGGGCACCCGGGTTATCCGGTGTTCTGGGAGTTTGCCTACGACGTACACGCTCAAGGGAAACGCTGGATCCTGCTAGGGTGCAGCAGCGACTGATCTACTCTTTGCCATTCATTTTTTGTCTGTTTTTATGGAACCACCGATGGACATCAGCAATACCCAGGAAGAGAACACCCTAGAACAATCGCTCGAGTTGGCTGCGAAAGAACCTGCCCGCCGACCTGAATTTTTTAAGATGCTGTTGAACTCAATGGTTTATGTCCCGGGCTCGACCGGTGCGGGCAAGGGACACATTGACCTTGAGGCTGGCAGCCAAATCAGCATCGCACATTGGGAAAAGCAGGACGGCACGGCAGTCATCCCGTTTTTTACCTCGCTGCAAACGCTGGAACAGTCCATAGCTCGTGGCGAGTCTTACCTGGAAATTCCGGCCAGATCCCTGTTTGAAATGACACTGGGCACTCCGCTGTTCCTGGAACCGAAGTCGCCCTATGGCAAAGAGTTTCTCCCGGGAGAAGTGCAAAATCTGCTGTCCGCCGAGATTGGCCGGACCACACAACGCACATTGGAAAAAGACGCCCACGTGCAACTCGGGCAGCCCGCGCAATATCCAACAAAAATGGTTAACGCGCTCACGCAGCTATTCGCCAAACATCGCAACATCAAACGTGGGTTTCTGGCGCTGATGTACAACGTAACGACGGATGAAAAACCTCACCTGGTGGTTGGCATCGAAGCGGACGGCGATATTGAATTGATCTTGCGCGAAGCCAGTCAAATTGCCAGGGACACCGCACCCGATGGCGAAGACGTTGGCCTGTATCGCATTCAGGAAGGTGAGCAGGACCTGAGCGATTACTTCTTTACACAAACCACTCCGTTCTATCAGCGGACGTTGGGCAGCAAACTGCGTTCATTGTTTGGTTTTGGTAAAGCGTGACCGAGCTCAACCCCAAACTGACCGCAGATCAGGCGTGCGCAATCGTGCTCGCGCTGTTTGACGGTGTGATGAGAGATGGCAAACCCGAGCGGTTTGTCATTCAGCACTGTGAGCTGTCCGCCAACGGTGATTACTGGGTCATTCGCAGTAACAGCGAGGACTGCGTCGTCCACGGCATGACAGAGTTCTGCTACGTCGGTGTCAATGCACACTTGATCAATGTGGTGACCGGCGAGCGCGAGACGGTCGCCAATTGCGTTAGTGTCGAGGAGTATCTACAGGACAAATACGACCTGACCGCGGCGGCGGGCAAACAGTATGTACTGACCCCGCAACTCGACCGGGCGAATAAACCCGCGCTGATCAATCTGCGCCGAAAACTGCAGTGCACCTACCCGCAAACCCTCGCGTTGCTGACGGGCCAGCAACGGCTATGGCTCACGGGTACACGCAGACGTCTGCAAGACGCACAGCGACTGCTTGGCGAGCAAGGCATCATCACTCAAATCGAGTTAGTGCCTGATTCCATTGAAGCCGTCGCCATCGGCGTCGAAACCTGGTACATCGAGGCGGTGCTGAAGGCGGTGCGCAAGCGCTTGAGTTGAGCGGCGAATGACTCGTCGCGCTCAGTCAGACTCAGTCAATCAACTTGCTCAGGACTCGGTGCCCATCCTCCGTCACCTCGACCATCGCCGACAGCATCACGCTATCTGCACCGTCCCGGGTGAGCACGGTCCAGAGTTTCGGCGGCAGAAACCGCACGCCGACGCGACCGGACTTTGCCACCACATAAACGTTTAACACCTGCCCGGTCTCCATCAATGCTGCATCAGCGTACTCGCCCTTGTAACCGAGCACGTGAGGTGCCTGAACCCGCATCTGGCCCATGGCATAACCCGACAGCTCCTGCACGGCGACCGCTTCGCCGGCATCAAGCTCCTGTTGAATCGCGCTACCGATATTCGATACACGCTCGCCGGCCCGAATCTGAGCGATACCACTTTGCAGCGCGCGGCGCGCCGTCATCAACAGTTGCCGCTGCTGTTCAGTGGCATCGGGGGTAGCGAATGTCCATGCCTGGGCAACATGGGCTTGGGGTGATGCGGCGATCAACTCCACTTTGACCAATGCAGCCTCGGGGAAAGGCTTGTCAGTGGGAGGAGCGTTGCCCACCTGGTTATTCACTGATACCGGCACTGCCTCCGGGTATCCCTTGTACCCCACGGCCATCGGCCGCCAGCCGTATTGCGAAAACTGCTTCAGTAAAAAGTCCTGAATCGCGATACCGCTACCGCCCTCGCGGATCATCGGTTTGACCTTGAGCAGAAGGTCACTGGCCATGGGGGCGAGCAGTGTTTCCTCAGCCAGAATTGTCCCGCTATCCAGCTGAGCAATGCGCGCACCCAGTTTTCCGTTACCGGCGGCGTACTGGTCGTAGCGCGACTCGGTGGCAATCACATTGGTACAAAACAAAAATGAAAATATTCCAAGCTTTTTCAAATCGTCGCTCCTTGGACGCGAATGACGGGGATCAAGGATCGAAGCCTGCATCCTCGCCACAGATTATTTTTCGTTTAGCTTGTATCGGCTCAGTGAGCAGATCTTGAACCAGCCGTGGCCGAGGCAACGAATGCACTGCAAGTTGACGGGATCGGGCTGCGCTGGAGCGTAAAACGAGATTCAACGTTAAGTTGATTTTCGGCAGTTTCGAATGACTGCATCAGCAATGTTCGCTGATCAACATCAAGCCGATGCAATTACCTCGAGAAACACGCCTTGAATCTCGCCGCGACCGAAACCTCTGGGAAATTTCCTACACGCCAGCGGGAAGCCGGCTATTCGATGCGCGCCTCGTGATCCTGATAATTCAGCCCTTCGTTGGCCGACGCCAACAACGTCCAGATGCAGTCAGCCTGCATTGAATGGCCGTTTTCTTCTCAGGAGGGCACACACCATGAAGATCGGGTTACGGATGCTGGGCGGGCTTGGCGCAACGGCGTTGATGCTGATGGCGGCGCCGGCGATGGCGGCTTGCACCTGGGCGACGGGCAACAATACGGTCAAGCAGTTGACGCTCACCGGCGGCGCGGTATTCGCGCCGCGAGACGTACCGATCGGCACCACGTTGAACACCAACGGCACCATGCGACAGCTGAATTTCGGTGACACCTTGCAGTGTTATGGCACCGCTTCCTATAACACGACACTGGTCGGTCCGGTGGCGGTGAACATTCCGGTGGACGTGCTGAATGTGCCAGCCAATGCCTTACTGCAGACCAACGTGCCCGGCATTGGCCTGGCCATCTACATGACGGGTTTCGCTGCAGCCTGGATTCCGCCGCCGGGTAACCCCAGCCGATTCATTCCCTTCAACATGAATCGTACCGCTCCAAGCCAGGCGAACATGAACCAGGCGATGATGCGTTATGCGCTGATCAAGACCGGTGACATCGCGCCCGGCACCCACACCATCAATCAACTGGTCGCCACTGGCACTTCGGACATGGGGCCAATGTTCGACCTGACCTTCACCGCCACCGTAACCCTGGCCGGTTGCTCTCTGCCGGCCGCCCCCGGCAACCAGATCAACGTGCCGATGGGCACCTGGGAAAAACGCGTATTCAACGGCAAAAACTCCACCACCCAGGCCCAGCCGTTCGCCATTACCCTCAACGCCTGCATCGCCGGCAACAACTACCCGTCGAACACCAACGGCTACTTCAATGGCAACTTCGCCAACATTCAGATCGATGCCGACAAGACCTCAACCATCCTCGACGCGGCCAATGGTGTCCTGAGCCTGTCGAGCGATTCGACGGCGCAAGGCGTGGCCATTCAAGTGTTGCAGGACAACGGCACGCCGATGAATTTGGGCCAGCCCGTGCGCCTCAATCGCATCGTCAACGGCGTGACTTCAGTGCCGCTCCGAGCCCGTTATATCCAGACCGGCGATGGGCCGACGCCGCAGCCCGGCACCGCCAACGGCCATGCGAGTTTCACCGTAACTTACCGCTGAAATCCGCCAACAAAAATCCACCTGTTTTTCCCGACGCTCCCCTTTGCCATCGCCTATTTCGCGCGGTGCCAAAGGCGGGGCGTTTTTTTTGGCGACGACTTATTGATCGCATAGCAGCGCTAGGAATTTTCCTACAAGCAAAGGGATTTTCCCTACATAGCGCCCGGATCCGCATCCCGATAATGAGCCTCAGACGCCACGCTCTGCCCCTGAAGGGATGGCGACGTCGATCCGTCTCAGGGCCTTCGGGCTTCAGGACATTTACTCAATATCTGGAAGTGATCATGAAAAATTTTGCGCTCAAAGGTTTGTCCCTGGCCCTGGTTCTGGCAGCCGCTTCGCAAGCTGCAATGGCCGCCGACGGTGAAATCAACTTTGTCGGCAGCGTGACCGACAACACCTGCCCGGTCGTGGTGTCCGACCTCAACGGTTCGGCCGGTGCCGGCGACGTTGGCCTCGGCAGCGTGCCGGCGACCTCCCTCGCTACGGCCGGCGCAGTGGCGGGCGGCGGCGCGTTCACCCTGACTATCGACACCACTGCACCGGGCTGCAACGTCACCGGCAAGAAAGCCGTGGTCAAGTTCCTTTCGCTGAGCGGCAACGCCGGTTCCAGCGGCCAGTGGATCGGTCTGCTGCCGGAAGCCGGCGTGGCCACCAACGTCGCCGTGCAGATCAAAGATGCGTCCGGCAAAGACGTGCAACTGGGCCTGGAATCCTCGCCTTATCTGGACCTGACCCAGCCGCTGCGCTTCACCGCCAACTACGTCGCCACCGGCGCAGCCACTTCCGGTCCGGCCAACGCCAAAGCCGCGTTTACCGTCGACTACCAGTAAGTCCGGTCAGCCTCCGGCGGCGATTGGCGCTGCCGGATGCCCTTCCCTTTGCCACGGTTTTTTGTGGCCGTGCCGACAAGAGGATGAACGCAATGAACCCAGCAAAAACCTCCTTCAAAACCGCATCGGTATTGGCCGTGTTATTGAGCGCAACGTTACTCAGCAGTTTCAGCCAGGCCGGTGTGATGCTCGGCGGCACGCGTATCGTGTACGACGGCAACAAACGCGATGCCTCGATCACGGTCAGCAACACCACCGCCGAGCCATACGCGGTGCAAGCCTGGATCAACACCGAGGCCGACGACAACACCACTGCGACCCCGTTCGTGGCCACCCCGCCGCTGTTTCGCCTCGATCCGCGCAAAGAGCAAATGGTGCGCATCCAGAAAGTCCCCGGCGATCTGCCGCAAGACCGCGAATCGGTCTTCTACTTCAACGCCCAGGAAATCCCGCTGGCTGGCAAGGCCGACGCCAACACCCTGAAAATCGCCATGCGCACGCGCATCAAAGTCTTCTATCGCCCGCCCACCCTCAAGGGCAGTGCGATGGATGCGCCGCCACAACTGCGCTGGAGCCTGCAACAGGAACAAGGCAAACCGGTGCTGGTGGTCAACAACCCGACAGCGTTTCACGTGTCCTTTATCGGCGTGAAAGTCGAGGCCGGTGCGCAAGTCGTTGAAGTCAATGAACCGAAAATGGTCGCGCCGATGAGCAGCCAGCGTTATGCGCTGCCGGGTTTCAGCGGCCGCAGCGGCGCGGTGGTGTTCTCCGCGATCAACGACTACGGCGGTTACAGCGAGCCGAAAAAAGTCGAGCTGAGCAGCGCCCCGTAACACCGTCACCCCTTTCCTTGCGAACCTGCCTGCACGCTGCCGATGCCGCGTGGCGGCCGAGTGTTGAGTATTGTCATGCGAATCGAAGCCCTGAACCGTCATCGTCAGTCCGCGCCTTTTGTTCCATTGCATCTGTCGGTCGCCATCCTCGCGGCGCTGATGGGCAGCTCGGCGAGCGCAGACGAGCCGGCGAAGTTTGATGCCAGCTTCATGCAACCCTTCGGTGGCGCCAGCGCCGGGCCCAACCTCGATCTGGACGCCATCGCCAACAGCGGCAGCATTGGCCCCGGCACGTATCCGGTGGTGATCCGGCTGAACCAGAGCTTTTTCGACCGCCGCGACATGACCTTCGCCAAGGACGCAAAAAGTGCTGAAGTGCGCGCCTGCCTGTCCGAGGCGTTTCTCAAGGAACTGGGGGTCAAGGTCGAGGCGTTCCTGACGCCGGGCGAAACATTCCCCGCGTGCATCGACCTTGCCGAACTGATCGAAGGCGCTTCGGTGAGCTTCGACGCCGGGCGCCTGGCCCTCGACATCAGCGTGCCGCAGATCGCTCTGCGCCGCGATGCCGCTGGTTATGTTGCCCCCGAAGAATGGGATCGCGGGATCAACGCGGCGATGCTCAACTATCAGTTCTCGGCGGCCAACACCCAGTCCGACGCCCGTGGCAACGGCACGCAATACAACCTCTACGCCAACGGCGGATTCAACCTCGGCGACTGGCGTTTTCGCTCCAGCTCCTCGTTCCGTCAGGACGAAGACGGCCAGCAGGACTGGCAGCGCAGCAACACCTACGCGCAGCGTGATCTGACCGCGATCAAAGGCACCCTGACCCTGGGCGAAAGCTTCACCCCGGGCGATGTGTTCGACAGCATTCCGTTTCGCGGCGCCCAGGTGGCGTCCGACATGGGCATGCTGCCGGACTCGATGCAGGGTTATGCGCCGATCATTCGCGGCATCGCCGAAACCCAGGCCAAGGTCGAAGTGCGCCAGAACGGCTACTCGCTGTACACCACTTATGTGGCGCCCGGCGCGTTCGAAATCGACGACCTCAACGCCGCGTCAGGCAGCGGCGACCTGGAAGTGATCATCACCGAAGCCGACGGCCGCGAGCGCCGCTTCACCCAGCCGTACGCCACGCTGGCCAACATGCTGCGGGAAAAAACCTGGCGTTACAGCGCCACCGCCGGTGAGTACAACGCCGTGGACGGCGGCCAGCGTCCAGCCTTCGCCCAGGCGTCGCTGGCGTACGGTTTGCCGTTCGATCTAACGTTATATGGTGGCCTGCTGGGCGCTGATTTCTATCGCGCGGGCGTTGTGGGCGTGGGCAAAAGCCTGGGCAGTCTGGGCGCCGTGTCGTTGGACGTGACCCAGGCCCAGACCGATGTGCCGAGCGGGTCCGGCGTCACGGCCGGTAAAGAGAAAGGCCAGAGTTTTGGCGTGCGTTACGGCAAGGCCTTCGAGACTGGCACCTCGGTACGCTTCGCCGGGTATCGCTATTCCACCGAAGGCTATCGCGACTTTGATGAAGCGGTGCGTCTGCAAGAGCCGAACGAATTCAACACCTTCTCCAAGCGCAGCAAAGTCGAAGCCAGCATCAACCAGGCGCTCGACAGCTACGGCTCGTTCTACCTGAACATGAGCAAGCAGAACTATTGGGGCACCTCGCGCGAAGACAAACAGATGCAATTGGGCTTCAACACCCAACACAAAGGCGTGACCTACGGCATCTACGCGAGCAAGACCCTGACCGACAACTTCGGCCAGAACAACCAAGTGGTGTTCAGCGTGTCGATGCCCATCGGCCAGACGCGCAGCACCGGCACCTACACCGTCACGCGCAACAACGACGGCAGCCTCGACCAGCGCGCCGGCCTGAGCGGACGCGACGGCAACCTCAACTACAACGTCAACGCCAACCGCTCCGACAACGGCGGCAACAACGGCTCCGCGCTGATCGGCTACCGCGCACCGTTCGCCCAACTCGGCGCGGGCGTCAGCGTCGGCAGCGGCTACCGTCAGACCTCGGTGAGCGCCGCCGGCTCCGTGCTCGGCCACAGCGACGGCCTCGAATTCGGCCAGACCCTCGGCGAAACCGTGGCCCTGGTCGAAGTCAAAGACACCCCGGACGTCGGCGTCCTCAACGCCCCCGGCACCCTGACCAACGCCAAGGGTTACGCCCTCGTGCCGTACGTCACGCCGTACCGCAAAAACCGCGTGGCCCTCGACACCGGTGAGCTGGACAACAACATCGACATCGAAGAAGGCGTGACCAACGTCGTGCCCCGTCGCGGCGCCGTGGTCAAAGCCAGCTTCGCTGCCAGCCGCTCGGAAAAAGCCCTGCTCAACGTGCGCCTCAAGGACGGCAAACAACCGCCGTTCGGCACGCCCATCACCAACGAAAAAGGCGCCAGCGCCGGCGTCGTCGGCCAGGCCGGTCAAGTGTTGCTGTCGGTGGGTGAAGGCAAGGTCTACCAAATGAAATGGGGCGAAAAAGCCGACCAGAGCTGCCGCATCGAACTGGACGTGAGCAAAGCACCGCTGGTCGACGGCTATCGCGTGGCGGATGCCGTGTGTAAGTAAAACCGGGGCTTGATACGCGTTGATGATCGACGCTGTTTAAAGATGCCAGGCCTCACACGCCTGGCATTTCAACGACCGGTTTAAAAACGTTCCGAGATACGTCCGACAGGCTACAACGCCTTGCGCCGTTGCCTACGACTACGCCAGAATCCGCCGGCTTGTGCGCCGGGTGGGCGGGTTCTATCGTGGGTCGGTCACTGAATAGCAGTGATCGGGTTTGGTAGCCCGGCATACCTGTCGCATCGCAAATCTATTTGCACGGACGTCTTCGTCCGCTGTTTATGGTGGCCATGCGTAGGGCGTCTTCGGACGCGCCGGGTATCCAGGTGACCGGTCTACCAACCTGCGTTTGGCCACCACCCTCGTTTGGTAGCGAAAGTGATGGCTCCATTTTTCATCCTGGAGTTTCATCTATGTTCAAAATTACGCCGAATCCACCAGAAACCGATCCAATCTCAGGCGACGAATCCCCCGACGCCAAGAAATTCAACGAAGCCGTCGACCGCGCCCTCTCCCATTACCTCGGCCCTGCCCCGGAAATCATGCTCACCCCGTACCAAACCAACAAGATGTTTATCGCCAACCCGAACACCAAGACTGAGGAATTGCTGGTGAATGCCAGTGAATCACTCGGCTCTGCGTCGGTGATGCTTGGGGATGTTATCGGGCTGGTGCAGGGACCGGCACGCAAGACGCTGCAAGGCATTGCGCAGGTGGTGATGCTGGGGGAGTTGGCGGTGAATCGGGCGTTGGATAACGTGGTGCCGGTGGAATAAACGGCGCTCTAACCATGGCGGCGGTTAGCTGCCGCCACGGCGAAATGAACCTGAAAAAAAATGAGCAAAATGGCAGGTTTCGGCCAGAAGCAGCCCCTCGAGGGAGTCTAAAAAATCAGCGGCGATTCAGTGAGCCAGCGGCAGATCAGATCATGCCTTTAGGCTTGGCGGTAGCGCTGATGACAGCGTCTTCTTCCGTTACGGTCTGAACGAAGCCTTTCGTTTTAAGAGCGTTGACCAACCTCATATTGAGAACGGTATTTGGCACCTGGATTTTTTTGACATTCGGTGAAAGCTTTGTGAAACCGCCATCACTCAACATACCAAGAACCATGGATGCCTCTGCCCAACTACACGAGGGCAAGCATTGGATCAGAACTTCAGAGCGCTGAGCTGAAGTAAGCCCCTCGGCACTTGCAGACTTCTTGAGTACAGGGATAAACGCTGAAGGAAAGCTTACCGAGTGTCGATTAGCGAGGCGGCAGGTTTCAGCGACCTCTTTGACAGCCTCATTGTCGGTGTCGAAGGCTTCACTTGGTAACGCCGTCCACATTTGGATCTTTTCATTTAGATCAAGCACACCGCTTTTACTGAGTGGCACTGCCATGCTGAGCGACAGTTGAGTTAGATCAATATGGTCGCGTGCCTCAACCCAATGTGCCGCGAGATACGGTGCTTCCAGTTCTGTGCTGAACGTCCTGATGCTCTCGCGGATATCAGGGCTGTACGCCAAAAACGGTGCGCTTGCTAGCATTTCCCAACGTTCAGTAGATTGCAGTCCCTTAAAAATCGCGGGATCGCGCAAGAACACGTTCGTGAAGAGCACTTCAAGTGTTTCGTTAGATAACCCTGTCGAGCCGATTAGATACGTCTGCAGCTCTTGCTGCAGAGAGGGAGCGAGGCTCCAGAGTTCCTCTTTGAGCTCCTTTGCATGACGCTGGATGAAGTTTGCGAAGGCCTCCATATCTGAGGTCTCGCAACCTTTATGCTCTAAAGCGGGTACAAGTACGTCTTTGAAGAATGTCCACACCGCAACTGCCTTCAATTTCACCCGATCAGACACCAATATTTTCACCCATAGTGATGGGGTAGTGTTTTCAAGCCGCTCGAAGGTGCATGTCGTTCGATCAAACAATTGATCCACGGCATCTGAATCGTCCGATTCTTCAAGGATGGCCCATTGCAGCTCTGTAAAGGAGGTCGCGGACTCGTCCAGCGTGCCAATTTGGGCTAAAAGCGTGTTTGCAAACTCCTCTGCAGACTCAAGCAGGAGTTCATTCAAGCCATCAATCTTAAGGGCCTGCAGTCGACGATAGGAAATGATGCTTTCAACGTGATCAGCTTTACTTGCGTGCACGGATTCGGCTTTTTGGCAAATCAGCGTGAGCATGTTCAGGTTTACCTCAACACACCCCCATTCGATCAGCTTCTTGAGGTCATCCAAGAGGATGCTGTCATTTAGTGCTGAGAAACGCATCGGTAGCTCTTTCAACCAAGACCAGCCTTTACCTCCTGCTTCGAGCCCAGTCATCAAGCGCGACACGTCTTCGAGACTCGCAATGGCATCATAGATACCCTTGCCCGGTATAGAGTCAACTTGAGTGAGCTGGGCAACCTCCAATCCATCCATGACTGCACTGATCAGTACTTGCCTCAGCACTGCTGACTCGAATCGTTTAGCGTTTAACAACGCTTGGAACAACCCAGGCTCCAGAGCATAAACAGCTTGAATGAACTTTTGCGATGCCGCGGTCGATATCAAAATTTCGGTCGCTTGCGCCATTCTATCCAAGTGCCCATCAAGCCCACTCCCAAGAATAGTCGCGAGCTTACTGCGCTCATGACTCATGCCGGAATCGTTGTACGTACAGCTAGAAAGGTGCTCGATTAGTCCGACGATAATGCCCCTGCCATCGCTTAGATCATCAGTATCCAGCTTTTCCACGGCCTTTTTTGGGGCACTGATCACGGTCGCGATGTCCACAGAGACACCACGTCTCAGCTCAAGGATCAGGTTTTTGTCTTCGGATGTGAGGGATCCTGCGTAGAAGTAACCGAAGTAGTCCGTGTAATCCGTGTCGAAGTATCCGTGACGCATCAGGTAAACGACGATGTCCAAGCCGTTCAGTTTTTGAGTGATGACATCGCCGTAGGTTTTTGTAGCAGCAGTTCGGAAGGTTTGGTGATTAATTCGGCCTGCCTCAATTCGGAGTTCGGCCATTTCATCATCGATATCAGCAAGGGTTCGTTGAAGCAGCTCATATCTTTTTGAGTATGACGTCGATGTCAGTAGCTGCTTTGAGTCAAAAGGTGCTGCGGTCTGGTTGGCATTCCCGTACCTGTCGTTGATGGCCATTGTTAAATGAATGCTTTGAGAAAAAATCGACTCAAAAACATCATCCTTAACAAAGTCAGTCAACGAAAATTGACTGCCACTTGGCATCCAAACATGGGTTGCCGCAATGCCAGATTTTTGAACAAGCTCTAGCCATACGTACGCCCGTAGCTCTGCCACACTCCCAGCGATTTCCTGTACCCGCTTTTCCCGCTTCTCTAGCAACGCCTGGTAGGCGTCTTCAGCCTGTTTGGACTGCTGGAATCGCCACTCGCTGAAACCTTGGATGGTCTCGTAAATGGCACCACGTCGTTTTACCAGGTGTGCGTATTCATCAGGATGCAGATTGCGAATCGCGATGATTGAAAACAGTTTGTTCGGATCAAGTTTTAGACCGGAGCCACCGCTGAGAATGCTGGAGAACATGTCGAATTCGTTGACGATATTCTTGATCAACCGCATGTCATCGATGAGATAACAAACGGTTTCGACCAACGTTTCATTAAGCCCAACGTCCAACGCTGCCCCATTGAACTGTCGCTCACGAAGCATTTTGAACATTTGCTCGCGAGAGTTCTCGGAGTTGACCACGGGGATAATTGGAATGATCAGGTCGAAAAATTTCGTTTTCTCACCGACGGCGAACAGCTCATCCCGAAGGGCATAGATGAAGTAAACCGGTCGTTTGATCTGCGGGGACTGCTTGATAATGAAATTGATTTCCCGCAGCCGCGTGAAGACGTCATGAATACCAAATCTATCGAGATCCTCGATCACAACGATGTCAATTTTGCTGCGTTCAAAGCAGTAGACGATTTCATCAACATTCTTGTGCAACACGGAGCCGTGGTGTGTCGTTTCCAGTTTTCCGCCCTTGATCGTGAAGCCGTCAATGCTGAACAGAGAGAGCAGCTTCAGCGCCGAGAACAACATGAAGATGCCACCACCCACTAGCATAACGACGGCAATCCATCCCGGAATCAATAGAAGCCATTCGACCAACCAAGCTTGGTCCGTTTTCGGCAGTTTCTCGACTGTCGGGACGTAAAGCCTCAGTACGCTCACGATCATAAGCACGTAGAAAATTGTACGTATCCATATGCTGGGCGAAGATGCCTGGATGATTCGCTTTAATCGACTCTTTGGCAGTTCCTCTGACGGTACCGCGTACAGCAGTTGCTGAACGATGGTTTCCTCAATGCGCGTCAAAATATCCGACTCGGTTTTTTTCACCGGGTCTTTGGCGTCTGTAATGTTTGAACTGGAATCAGCGGGAGCAACTGGAACATCTGTCGAGGTCGACTTCCCTGCCCCACCGTTGCTTAAATCTTTGCCGAAGGCGGCCAGCGATACGAATGCATAGGTGAGTTCAGGGTGACGATCGACAAACGTACGGATAACGCTGCTCTTGCCAGCGCCATACTCACCAGTAATCGCGATATTGCGAATCTGATCGTTGCTAAGTGCGCTCAGCAGCTCACTCTCGTAACGCTGTGATCGACCCATCTCCAAAAGTACAGGCGTTAGCGGCTCGAAGACATTTTTACCGCCGGGCACAGCAAGATATTCACGCGCGGCGGCGGCGGCTTTTTCAGCAGCTTTTCTGTAGCGTTTGTACTGTCGCATCGAATGATTCACGAGCGAGCTGACGGACCCGCACTTCGAAGTAAGCGCCTGAGCTATACGGCGGAACATCCCTGTCTCCTATGCTGCTGGAAGGCTGTTCGGGGGGAACCGCCAATAATGGTCTTAACTCAATACCCAGTGTCACTGAGGTACGTGTTTGTAGAGACTTTACCGATGATAGCGCACCGCCATCGTTGAATGGGACGAACTCACTGCTGCTTCCCCTAAAGCACATCTTCCGGAGACCTCGCATGCCTGGTTTTCTCGCTGGATCTCACCTCATTGTCAGCCGCGGTCTATATACCCGCCACGGCATATATGTCGAGCACGATCAGGTGATCCAGTACTTTGGCATTGGGGCGTGAGCGGAGTGGATGAGCGTCCGCTTCTGGCCGAAAGCAGCCTTTCGTGAATGGCAGCGATTGGCCGAAAGCTGAACCACCGCCAGCTGCTACCACCCAGTCCAAAAAAACGGCTGCTTCGCTGATATACGCAACCTCTTCACCCCTTCTTCTTAAACAATTTATTGACGTAATACCTCAAACTCCACCGATCCTTCGGCCGCGGCTTATAGTGCGTTTTATTCCTCTGCCCCGGCTCAACCCCCACCCCACTCGCCGTATAGTAATAAAGCGCAATCGACCGCCGAGTGATGCCTTCCGGCGTGGTCAACGGCTCCGGATGCCCGTGATTGCTGTCCTTATCCGTATTGAAAATCACACACCGGTTATAAATCGGCAGCACTTTCTTCAGGCACTTTTTCATCCCCACATCCCAAAGCTCCAGGTTGCCGCCGTACGCCTCCTGCCAGTCCTCGGTCAGGTAAATGATCACGTTCAGTCGTCGCTCAACGTTGAGCTTTTTGTTCAGCCGAAAATCCGAGTGCACGCCGAGGAAGCCGCCGGTTTTGGTTTCGTGCAGCCCGCCGCCGGCGAAATACGGATCGGGGATCAGGCCTTGGATGCCGGTGAGTTTTTCGAGGAATTCCAGCATGGGTGCGGAGTTGAAGGTGTTGAAGACGTTCTTCAGGTAGGGGCTGCAGGCGTTGGGGCTGATCTGGCGTTTGAGTTGGCCTTTGTAGCCGCGCTCGTAGATCTGTTCGTTGTGGGTCGGTTCGACCGGGAAGTGTTCGCGGATGCTGGCGATGACGTCTGCTTGCAGGAAGTTATCGATGACGATGTGCGGGAACGGCGTGGCCTGGGTGTATTCGCTGGTGAGCGATTCGCCGAAAGCGCTGGCGGCGGTGTGGTCGAAGTCGAGTTCCGGGGTCAGGGTGATGGGGAGTGTTTGCGTGTTGGCTTGCATTGCCGCTCCAATTTACTTGAATGCTTTCAGGTCTCGGTAAACAAGGCTGGGCGCTCGGCGCGATGCCTTTGTTTTTTTTGCTGAGTACAGTTGCGAGCAGGTTGCCATGTCGGCCATGGCCTGCCGAGTGTCCGTTGCGTAAACGTGGGGCGGCGCTGTAACGGCATGTTTCTGACTGTCACAAACGCGTCATATTGCCTCTGCTAATCTCCTCGGCGCCCTGCCCTACACCCCAGTCCTAGAGCCCCCAACCGAAGGTGCCGCCAAGGTGTTTCCGACTCCCGTTCGCCAGCAAATCATTCTGCGCTCCGACAATCTCCGTTCCGACGACTTCGGCGCGTTGTTCTCCCGATTCTTCGGCAACCGATATTCCGACTCCCCGCCGCTGCCGTCGAACATCATTATCGGCGGCGTTTACGGGCGGCACGAGGGCGTGAGTTTTCGGCGGATGCATTATCACGGTGATTTCACCGTCGCTTTCCCCGATCCACAGGATGAGGTCACGTTCGTTATCCCCACGGCGGGCAAGATTGTTTTCAACCACGCTACTGAGTCCATCGGTGTGTCGCATGTGGGGCTGGCGATCGATAAGGCGGATATCCGTTCGATGCACTTTCTGGATGATCACGCGCATCACGGGATGTCGATCAACCGCCATCAGCTCACCGAGCGGCTATCGGCGCTATTGGATAAACCGATTCTGCAGAAGATCGTTTTTGAGCCGAGCGTGGATCTGAATTCGGCGGCGTTTCAGGGGATCAAGGCGTTGATTGATCTGGCCACGGGGACGGAGTTTGATTTGTTGCTCAACAGCGGGACGTTGATGCCGTCGCGGTTGCGCGAGATGTTGATTGATGCGGTGCTGGAGGCGTGGCCGCATAATTTTTCCGAGGCATTGCACCGGCCGACGGCGATGGTTGCGCCTCGGCATGTGAAGTTGGCGGTGGAGTTTATTCAGGCGCATCCGGAGCAGTTGGTCAGTGGTGTGGATCTGGCGCGGTTGAGCCATGTCAGTCAGCGCGCGTTGCAGGAGGGATTTCGGCGGTTTGTCGGGATGTCGATTGTGGCGTATCAGCGGCAGGTGCGGCTGGAGCGGGCTTATGATGCTTTGAAGCGGCGGGGTTCGGGGTCGGTGACGGAGGTGGCGTTGCGGTTCGGGTTTAGTAATGTGGGGCGGTTTTGTCAGTATTTTCAGGGGGCTTTTGGGGTGAGTCCGGCGGAGTTTCGGACTCGGGGGTGATTGGGTAACAGGTTTGCTAGGTAACTTGTGGTGAGAAGATTTAGCTAAACGTCGCACCACGCCGATGGGTCGCTAAGCGTGGGGATGGCACGCCGGCGCGGTTGATCGAGGAGTGGGCGCGGAGGCGTTTGACCGAGTTGGCCAGTTGATTTTGCGGTAACTGCTTTCCCCTCACCCTAGCCCTCTCCCCAAGGAGAGGGAACCGAGCCGGGGATATTGAAGATCTACACCGACCTGAGAGTCTTGCTTTGAATCCATAATCGCCTCGATCTTTCAGGTCGATGAATGACGCAAGACGCCTCGGTCAGTCCCCTCTCCCACAACTTCATATACAAGCGCAAGGGACACTTGCAGGTTTTGTGGTGGGGCCGCCCCTCATCGGAACGCCGCCCGCCCATCCCTCTCCCGAGCGAGAGGGAGCCGATTGGTGGGCTTTTCAAAATTTGAGCTCGACTCGGTATGCCACGTCGGTGTAGCTCTTCCAATCCACGCGGTCAGTCCCCTGTCCCTTCGGGAGAGGGTTAGGGTGAGGGGCTTTTGATTGGCTGCTATTGGATGGAATCAAATTTGTGGGAGCGAGCTTGCTCGCGAAGGCGCTGGGTCAGTTGATGTTGATGTTGACTGGTCTGGCGCTTTCGCGAGCAGGCTCGCTCCCACATTGGGTTTTGGGGTGTTTTTTATTGGGGTCATCCTTGATCCCGTGTGTCTTTTAGAAGGCGTAGCTGGCCTTGAGGCCGCCGTTGAAGCCGTGGCTGTCGCCGCCGCCATTGGCGCCGATTTCTGCGCCTAGGCTCAGGGCGCCGAGGCTGGCCATCACATTCACACCGCCGCTGAACTGGTCGCGGTTGTCGAAGGCGGCGCGTTGTTCGATGTCGAGGCCCAGCAGGTGGCTTTGGCTGTCGACCTGATTGTCGCCCAGTGTGCGTTCGTAACCCACTTGCACGCCCGGCACCAGTTGCCATGCGCCCATCGTCACCGGGGCGAAACCTACGTTGAGGTTGGCGACGGCGCTGCGGTGGGTGGCGGTGTTGTCGTCGACGTCGAGCGCCAGTTCGCTGCCCTTCTCTTTGAAGCCGTTCAGGTCGAGGTGGCTGATGCGGAAACCGAGGCTCGGTTCGAAAGTCATGCCGTTGAGCGGGGCGCGGTAGCCGAGGGCTGCGGTGGCGCCGGTGAGGTTACCGTGGGTGTCGCCCTTCGCGGTGCCGAGGCCGCCGCCGAGGTCGCGTTTGCTGTCGTAGTCGACGTAGCCGGCGCTGGCGTTGGCATCGACGAACACGCCTTGTTCGAGGCTGGTGAAGCCGTAGCGAGCGCCGACGTTGACGAAGGTGAAGTCAGTGTCGGCTTCCCCACCCGCGCCGCCGACCGTGCCTTTGCTGTAGCCGAAGCCGCCGCGTGCGCTGAGTTGTTCGCTGAAGCGTTGAGTGATGCCGACCATCAGGCCTTGGCTGTGTTCGTTGCTGCTCTCGGCGTGGGCCGAGCCGTCGGTGCCGAGGTAGCCGGCGAGCGCGGTGGTCCAGAGGCGATATTGGCCGACCTTGAGGTCAGTGCCGCTGGCGAATGGTGCAGCGGCTTGTTCGATCATTGCGTTTTGGCGCAGCAGGTAGCTGGCGGCGTCGGCGTGAACCTGGCCGCCGACCTGGGATTCGACACCGCCGAGGGTGCCGGCATCAATGGCCGATTGCAGGTAGTAGTTGTAGGCGCTGTAGGTGCCGGACAGGTTGGTGTTCTGCAATTGGCGAAGCAGTTCGGCGCCAGCGGCGGCGTTGCCGATCAGCCCGGCCTGACCCGGCAGGCTGTTGTATTCGACCAGTTTGCCGCGCAGGACGTAAATGGTTTCCTGCGACAGACCGAGACCTTGTTTGAGGTAGCTGTCCATGCTGCCGTATTGCGCGGTGACTTCGTCGAGGCCGGCCTGCAGGTAGCTGGCCTGCACGCCGAGCAGCGGCTCGTAGATCGCGGCCATGCTCGGCGGCAGCGCTTTGAGCGTGGCGGCGACGCGGGCGGCGGTGTAGTCGTTGGTCGCGAGGTAGTTGGCCATGATGGTCGCATCGTCGACACCGGCGATGCTCTGCAACACAGCGGCGGTCCAGCCGGTGCGATCCTTGCCGGCGGTGCAGTGGAACAGTTGGGCGCCGTCGGTGCTGGCCAGTTCGTTGAACAGTTGGTTGAACTGGCCGCGCATGCCAGCGTCGCTGACGAAGGCGCGGTTGGTCTGCTCCATCATGGCGATGGCGTCGGCGGCGCTTTTGAAGGAGATGTTGGTAATGTTCGAGCCGGAGGTGGTGCTGCCGATGATGTCGATGTTCTGCCAGGTTGCGCCGCTGATCATGGTGTCGGGGGTGGCGGCGATTTCGCTGGGGGTGCGCAAGTCGTAAACGGCTTTGATGCCGAGGCTGTTGAGGGTCGCCAGGTCAGAGGCCGTTGGGGTTACTGCGTTGGCGCGGTAGAACACGCCAGCGCGCATCGTGCCATCGTGTGCGGTGGAATACGAGGTGGTGGTGCCGGCAACATCGCGGAAATTGTCCATGCCTTGCAGGCGCGGCGTGTCGAGCAACACGGACTCGGCAGCATGGGCGGCGGCGATGGACAGGCTCAGTACGGACAGCGAACACAGAAGACGTTGAAACACAGTGCAGCCTCATTTCGGTTAGCGTAGGGCTGCCTACTATCTGCACTGAACTGACACGAAATATGACAAATTCGCGTAGCGCGAAAATGCCTGCGCGAATGGGCCGTGGGGTGCGTGAATTGTCCATCGGGTCGGATGGTGGAGTTTGAGCGGCGACACTCTAGGAGCTCGGGATTGCTGGATATCCTGAATTTGACACAAATTTTGTAGGAGTGAGCCTGCTCGCGATAGCGGTGGGTCATTTAGCAATGATGTGGCAGATAGACCGCGATCGCGAGCAGGCTCACTCCTACAGGGTTCTTTGGGCTACTGGAGATCTGTGGTTTGCCACAAACCTGTGGGAGCAAGCCACAGGGATTGAAGGCCGGCATTGGAATAGTTGATCTACAACAATATCCGCCGATCCCGGCGGCGGTATTCTGAACGGGCTGAAAACAGCCGTGCTGTGCGCACGTCACAGGCCTTGTGGCCAAGGTGGCGCTAAATGAACAAAAAACGCATTGTCTGGGGGAGCATTCTCCTGGGCCTTCCGTGTGTCTTGCTTCCGGTACTTTTGATGGGTTATGTCGCCTGGATGTTGAATCTGGTGGCTGCGCAGCAACGTCTGGAAACCCTCGCGGCGGTGGCCTCCAGCCGCGCCAATGGCACCTTCAGCGAAGCGGCCGGTGCGCTGAAGAGCGTCGCCGGCTCGAACCTCGCCCCCTGCACGCCCGAGAGCATCGACGAGATGCGACTGCTGACCATCAACACCCTGTCAGTGAAGTCGATCGGTTACGTCGAAGAAGAGATTTACGCCTGCGGTTCGTGGGGTACGGTCGGCCAGCATGCGGCGCCGTGGCAGGAAGACTTCATCACCTCCGACGGCGTGCGCGTATCCCTCGGTGTGCAGTCGCGCATCGTCGCGGCCAAGCCGATGATGGCGCTGCAATACGCCGCGTTCAATGTGCTGGTCGATCCCCAGCAGTTCCTGCATGTAACGCTCGATGAGGATCTGCATCTGGCCGTCGGCACCGCTGCCGGGCAACTGGTCAGCGCCTCGCGCCCCGGCGCGGAACACTTTCTCGCTCGGGTGCATTCTGGTCCGCACTCGGGGCTCGACGACGGCTACCTCTACACCCTCGTGCACAGCGGCGACTGGGTCGCCATCGCCGCGCTGTCACGCCATGAGTTGATGCAGGGCTTGGTTCGCCGGGAAATGCTGATGCTGCCCATCGGCGGTTTACTCGCCGGCCTGCTGGTGTTGCTGATCGTGCGCCGCACTCGCCAACGCCTGTCGCCGCTGGCCGAATTGCAACTGGCGGTGCGTAATCGCGAGTTCGTCGTTCACTATCAACCGATTATTCGCTTGGACGACGGCGCCTGCGTTGGCGCTGAGGCACTGGTGCGTTGGCAGCACCCGGACGGTACGCGGGTCTGCCCCGATGCGTTTATCCCACTGGCCGAGCACAGCGGTTTGATTCTGCCGATCACCGATCAAGTGATTGACCACGTGATGGACGACCTCGGTCCGCTGCTGGTCAAGGAACGCAGTCTGCACGTGGCAATCAACCTGGCGGCGAAAGACGTCAGCAGCGGCCGCTTCCTGCCGAAACTGGAGGCCGCGCTGGACCGGGCCAACGTGCAGCAGCATCAGATTTGGCTGGAGGCAACAGAGCGCGGTTTTGTAGAGATCGACGCCGCTCGGGCCACGGTCAACCATGCCCGCGAGCTGGGTTATTTAGCGGCCATCGACGATTTCGGCACCGGGTTTTCCAGCCTCCAGCATTTGCAGCAACTGCCGCTGGACGTGCTGAAGATCGACAAGTCGTTCGTCGACAATATCGATCAGGATGCCGCGACCGGCACCGTGACCGGCCACATCATCGAAATGGCCAAGAGTTTACGTTTGCAGATCGTTGCTGAAGGTATCGAGACCGAAGCGCAGCGCGATTACTTGCGCCGTCAGGGTGTGCAGTTTGGGCAGGGTTGGCTTTTTGCCAAGGCGATGCCGGCGGAGGAGTTTTTACGGTTCTATCGAGAGTGCGCGCAAGTGGAGCACGATGCGCAGGAAGCAGCGATGCCGGTTTAAGCGCGCATAAACACGCGGACAAACCCATCTTCGGTCGCGCGATGGGTTTGCCGTCAGCCTGCTTCAATTGGTCTGGCTGAAAACCTCAATCGCCGTAATCCCTACTCGCTCGGCGTGTTCAAGAATCTGCTCGGGCGTTGAATCCGCGGTGGGCATGATCAGGCCGTTTTCCGCGTCGCCCAGGTGCAACTCCAGCAGATGCATCGCAGCCTCGTGCTTGGCCAACTGCTGTTCCTTGAGTTCAAGCAGAAAAGTCCGAGGCTCGTCGTTGAATCGATATTCGATGTGATAGGTGTACATGATGTCATCCGTGTCAGTAGGAAGAGGCACTGATTATCCTGACGCGATGGTCAGTTTTTAGTTCAAATTGAATCGCCTCTCTGACCAATCTGGAATTCATGGCAAACTTTTTCCTTGCCGAGGCGTCCCTTTCTTAAACCCCCAACCGGCTGATTTCAGCCAAGGACTGGCGATGACCTTCTTCATTTTTCTTCTGGCCTGCGCAGCAGCGGCAACCACAGGCGTGATGTTCAAACCGGGGCCGTGGTACGAAGGGCTGAACAAACCCGGTTTCACCCCGCCGAACTGGGCGTTCCCCGTGGCATGGACGATTATCTACCTGCTGCTGGCCTGGGCCGGTTACCGTTTGAGCCTGATCCCCGGCAGCCAGACCGTGCTGGCGCTATGGGCGGCGCAGATTGCGCTGAACACGCTGTGGACGCCGGTGTTCTTCGGTGCGCATCAGGTGCTGGCGGCGATGGTGATTCTCACCGTGTTGTGGCTGGTGGTCGCGGCGATGGTGGTGCTGGCGATACAACTGGACCTGATCACTGGCTTGATCCTGTTTCCTTATCTGGCGTGGCTGTGCGTGGCGGCGGCGTTGAACTTTTCCATCCTGATCAAGAACCGCTGATGAGCAGTGCCAATCGGGGCAGTGCAACGCCATGGCCGCAGGGCGAGCGCGAGTTGGCGCAGGTGCGCGCCTTCAACAGGAAGCTGGCCTGGCTGCCGCGGTTCAAGATCCGCAACCGCCTGACGCCACGCTTGATTCAAGCGCTGTTGCGCGTCAGCCAGATCGGCGGCTCCGGCGTGTTGCGCAAATTTGGCCTGACAGCTGAGCGCCGACTGATCGATAAAGTGCCCGTGCGGATCATCCGCCCCAAGGGCCCGGCGAAAGGCGTGGTACTGGATTTTCACGGTGGCGGCTGGGTGATCGGCAACGCGCAAATGGACGACAACTTCAACGCGGCCATCGTCGACAGCTGCCAGGTCACCGTGGTCTCGGTGGATTATCGACTGGCGGTGTCCACGCCCATCGAAGGACTGCTGGAAGATTGCCTCAACGCCACTCGCTGGTTATTGCACGAGGAGGAGTTTGCCGGGCTGCCCGTCGTGGTGGTCGGTGAATCGGCGGGCGGTCATCTGGCGGCGGCGACCCTGTTGGCGCTGAAACAATGGCCCGATCTGCTGCAAAGAATTAGCGGCGCACTGCTGTACTACGGCGTCTACGACCTGACCGGCACGCCAAGTGTGCGCAGCGCGCCTGCCGACACGCTGGTGCTGGACGGCCCCGGCATGGTCGAGGCGTTACGCTTGCTGACGCCTGAGCTGACTGACGAGCAGCGCCGACAGCCACCGCTCTCTCCGCTGTACGGCGACTTCGCCGGTTTCCCGCCCGCGCTGCTGTTTGCCGGCGAACTCGATCCACTACGCGACGACACCCTCGACATCGCCAGGCGCTGGGCACAATCGGCGCGGGTCGAAATGTATATGTTGCCCGACTCGCCGCATGGCTTTATCCACTTTCCCACGGCCATCGCCGAGGGTGTGCTGGCGTACAGTCGGCAATGGATTTCGGCGCACATCGAGGCCGTTGCGGTACCTATCGGAACTTCCCACTCCAGCGCTTGAACGCCCGCCGCCCGCGCAAAACACCCCAGCACAACCACAGCCCAGCACCCGTCGAGGCAATAAAAACGGCAATGGTCATCAGCAGATAAAAACCGAAGCGCCATGGCTGTTGATCGAAGACCAAGTGCTCTCGGACTTTGGAAACGCCTCGCCCCGTCGTGACGTCGAACTGCCAAAGGGTCGCGGCGCTGTGTATCGCATCAGCACTGGCCCACGCCCCGAGCAGGCATAACAGCGCACCAATGAGCGAGTAGAAGCGAATTCGATAATTAGGGATCACGTACGGTTCCTCTCCCTGGAAGGCCGACAATCACCACGCTCAGGCGATATAGAAGAAGTACAGCGCCAAGCCAAGCAACTGCATGAGCAGCAGAATGGAAAGCAAATGATTGCAGCCCTTCCAGACGTTGCTCACCGGTTTGTTTCTGGCGACTCGGTAACGCAGGTAACTGTCGAGCGAAAGCGACGCCGTGGGGATCAACACGAACAAAAACGTCAAAAAGAAATTAAACATTTACTTTGTCCATCGACTCCCAACATGAAACCGGATTTGTTCGCTGCATCGCGCGCTCCTCAAGTCGTCTGAGCAAACAGCTTAGCTGATCGGCATGCCCCCGGAATCCGTGGGGTTCTCCGCCGCAATGATCCCGGGCAACGACACTCGATGGGGACAAGTCGGTGACATGCAAACCCGCAACACCGCGATTCAATGGCAGAATCCCCTGACCCTGATGATTTCGGAGACCACAATGCTGCGCGTGTTTGAACAACGGCTCGACCCATTTCCTCCCGACGAAGCACCGCCTCCGCCCGTCGGCCTGATGCGGTTCCTGTGGGCCTGCACGCGCGGTGCACGCGGTTATATCCTCGCGCTGGCGCTGCTCAGTGCCGGCGTGTCGATCTACGAAGCCTGGCTGTTTTCCTTTCTCGGCCAGGTCGTCGATCTGCTCTCGACGTGGCAGGCCGGCGGTGGAGTCAACGCGCAGGAAAGTCGTGTGCTGTGGGGCATCGGTATTGTGCTGTTTATCAGCATCGGGCTGGTGGCGCTGCGCACCATGGTTCAGCACCAGATCCTGGCAATCAATTTGCCGTTGCGGCTACGCTGGGACTTCCATCGGTTGATGCTGCGGCAAAGCCTTTCGTTCTTTTCCGATGAGTTCTCCGGACGGGTCACGACCAAGGTCATGCAGACCGCACTGGCCGTGCGCGAAGTGTTGTTCACCCTCATCGAAATCGCACCGGGCATCGGCGTTTACTTCATTGCGATCATCGCCCTGGCCGGCGGCTTTGCCCTGAAACTGATGCTGCCGTTCATTATCTGGGTCGCGTTGTTCGGGTTGGCCATGGTGTACTTTGTGCCGCGTCTGGGCCAGGTCGGTCAGGAGCAGGCTGATGCGCGATCGTCGATGACCGGGCGCATTGCCGACGCCTACACCAACATCACCACGGTAAAACTGTTCTCGCACTCCAAGCGTGAAGCGCACTTCGCACGCGCGGCGATGGAGGATTTCAAACTCACCGGGTTCCGCCAGATGCGTCTGGTCAGCCAGTTCGAGATCGTCAATCAGACGCTGGTGGTCGGGCTGATTATCGGTGCCGGCGGCTATGCCCTGTGGCTGTGGCATCTGGGTCAGGTCGGCACCGGCGCGGTGGCGGCGATTACCGCCATGGCGCTGCGCATCAACGGCATGTCGCACTGGATCATGTGGCAGATGACGTCGCTGTTCGAAAACATCGGCACCGTGCAGGACGGTATGGCCACCCTCACCCGTGGCCCCAAAGTGCAGGACGCACCGAACGCCGGCGTGCTGGTGCCGGCGGGCGGCGCGGTGACGTTCGACAAGGTGAACTTCAACTACAACGGCGAACGTCAGGTCCTCGACAACTTGAGCCTGAGCATCCGCGCTGGCGAGAAAATCGGCCTGGTCGGCCGCTCCGGTGCGGGCAAATCGACGCTGATCAATCTGCTGCTGCGCTTTTATGATGTCGACAGCGGTGAAATCCGCATCGACGGCCAGAACATCGCGCACGTGACGCAAGACAGTCTGCGCAGCGCCATCGGCATGGTCACCCAGGACACGTCGCTGCTGCACCGGTCGATTCGCGACAACATCGCCTACGGCCGCCCGGACGCCACCGACGAACATATCCGCCGCGCCGCCGCCAATGCGCAGGCCGACGGCTTCATCAGCCAACTGAGCGACAAGCAAGGCCACAGCGGCTACGACACTCTGGTCGGCGAGCGCGGCATCAAACTCTCCGGCGGCCAGCGCCAACGCATCGCCATCGCCCGAGTGATGCTGAAGAACGCGCCGATCCTGCTGCTCGACGAAGCCACCAGTGCGCTGGACTCGGAAGTCGAAGTCGCCATCCAGGAAAGCCTCGATGAAATGATGCAGGGCAAAACCGTGATCGCGATTGCCCATCGGCTGTCGACGATTGCGGCGATGGATCGACTGATTGTCATGGATGAGGGGCGGATTATCGAGCAAGGGACGCACACTGAGTTGCTGAGCAGAAACGGTATTTATGCGCGGCTCTGGCAGCATCAGAGTGGTGGGTTTCTGGGTGAGGATCAGGGCGTGGCGACGGCGATGGATCAGGCTTGAGGGTGTGGGGCTGGTTGGAAGCAGTCGCTTGTGGGTGACTGCTATCGGCCAGAAGCGGACCTCCAAATGTCTATACGAAACTAGGAGGGGCTCAGGTTATGCTGCATCAAGGCCGACTTCCTAAAAAGAAGCCCGCTTATGCAGGCTTCTTTTTCCGGGGGTATCCTCTCAACGGGTTACCCTCTGAGTTATTCAGAAACCGGGCTTGATCTCGAAGCCGCAATACAGACCTGCAAAAACGCCAATGCCCAGCGTGACTCCAAGAGAAAGGGTGGCTCCACCGATTGCTCCACTTTGTTCATTTGGCAACTGCATGGTGAGCGAAAAGATGGGCGCTACGATCATAACTTGGCGAACACACGACACAGTGCTTGGTGTCTGAGGCGAAGTGCTATCGACTCCATCAATCGTGAGATCGAAGGATGCTCCTAGTTTTGCTACTGCGAGGCCGATACCGGAGATCGGTACAAACAAACCTGCTCCAAGCCCTCCGCGGCCATCAACAACAGAAGCATTTCCGCCTACCTGCCCGCCAATACCCGCAGCTAGACCAAATGCAGCAAGAGCATTTCCCCCCATAGAAGCCCCGACCTTTACACGTGAAGACAATCTGTTTTCAATGTAGGGGCGGCTTTTTCCAGTATCCGATCTGATTGATGGTCCATCGTTCCTATCAGGACGGTCTGCCCCTAGGTGCTCTCCCGAATTCATTCCGGGTCGATCGAAACGATCCGCTTTTTCAGATATTGTCGTTGTTTCTCTTGAGGGCCCTTCACGCAAACTGAGCCTGCTTTCCCCGTGAAAATCCGGACGCTCTCTTCCGGAATCGCGTCCCGATCCGTGATCGGAATCTGGCGGTCCATCCCCACCTCCGCCACCGCCTGGTTCAGGCGTATTGGCCACACCTTTCCCGTTCATTGACAGTAAGAAAATAGGATGTCGAGAGAGATATCCTTGACCGATGACATAGTGATTCCTCCTGAAGATGTGGCGGCTATGGATATCTCGTACAGCGACTGGGGGGTGTTCTGAGGATCGCTAATGGGGCTCAAGTTTCGCAGCTGAGCGCTCCCGACAACATCTGAAGGTTTGGGATTTTCCCTGGTTAGTATGCGACCAAGATCCGTCATAAGCCGTGGTTGGTTAATAGCGACGGTCTTACCATTGGAATCTATTACTACTGCATTTTGTGGCAGGGATATATTACCTCGCCATACCCCAGCAGCCTGGTCTGAAACTCCGTTTGTGTAGGCCGAGAGTCCGCGAAAACGTACACCGATATATGGCTCAAATAGATGTGATCGGACTTGAAATGAAACTTTGAACGGTTTTCCACCTTGAGTTGCGGTCAGCGCTTTCTTCCAGGCAGTCTCTCCTACAAGACTGCGTAGAGATACCGACATAACACCAGCTGACTCGCGGTGCAGCTGTGACACTATTGAGCGCTCCGCCTGTGCTTGCCACTTCAACAACTCATCTAGGAAGGATCCAATCTGATCATTCCAAGTTGACGGAACCGGTGGTGATGCACCCGTGGTCCAAGTCCAGCATGTGGCAAATCCCCGCTGTATCACTTCCGCCATCGCGAGGGCGTCAGCAAGTTGGTCAACGAAACGGGTACGCATGCCGGACAAGTGCGGGACCAAGTTTAGCGGCCCATCTAGATCACTGAGTGCTTTGCGTTTCAGAGCGTTCGTCGTTCGGTTAAGTTCTGCACGACGCCTGCGAAAGTCGATGTCTTTTTGGCTCCAATCGGTTGCGATACTTTTGGCCTCTGCCAGGAGAGCAGAACTTGAGGCAGAAGCTCTCGCAAGTCGATTCTGGGTTTTGAAACTGATCTGGTAGCTAACGATTTCTGGTGCTGCAGCTGTCTTGGTGAAGAGATAGACCCAATTATGAAGAGGTCTTGCATCTGAGATATTTCCAGCAGGTGTTGGCTGCGAAATAAGAGGAGGGCCTGGATTAAGTATGGGGTCGCGAGCATACAGATAGTTCGCAGGGGCGTTAGAAGCGGCGTATTGATTGTGTACCGTTAGGTAGGGTGAATACATACTTGCTTGAGCGAGCCAGGCGCGCTGTGAAACAGCTTTCTCAAAGTTTTCCAGCACCTCTGTAAACGCAGCTTTTCCAATGACCTCATCATAGAAGTAAACTACCTCGCCAGATGCCGTCGCCCACTCTTTCTGAGCTGCGAGCTCCTTAGCTGAAATTTTATAAGGAAAGTCATACCAGCCCGCCGAAATTTCATCGTCTTGAATTTTCTCAGATTCGTCCAGTTCGTACTGTTCGAGGAGAAATCCGGTTAATCGAGCATTAAGTTCCAAGTATTGGCGCCGATCATTGTCCAAGCTCGCAAGCTTCTGCCGCAGGTCGTTGAGGTACACATCGGCCCAACGTGGAGAAAGGGTATCGGCACGCTTGCGAATCGCGGGCACTGCAAGAACAGCTTCGCTAGGTAGGTTTTGGTCAATACCACTTTGCCAGCCGCCTCCGTTAATAGGCAACCCGCTTATCGCAGTAAGCCTCTCAGCGAGCTTTTGTAGCTGCACCGATGACAGATTCGTCAGAGGGAGCTTTGCATCATCCTTTAAGCCTGCCATACCTTTCCCTCGTTTGGTGCAGACCGCGGGAGCGTCGTGTATGTAGCATAGAGCGTCTAGAAAAAAGCGGTACCCAACACACAACTTTTCTCTCGTCGTGGCGCATTGGAGCATGTCACCTGCCTACCAGTGATTCTGGGGTTTCGATCACCAAGCAGTGGCAGGCCAGCTCGCCAGGTTTGATCAAGCTACCGTAGCCGTTGATCAGCCGCTGGCAACCCGTGCGCATGGTGCCGCAGTTCAAATGGTGGATACGTATGCTCATCTGAGTTCCAGGGCTGCGGTAGATAGCGCTGGTATGTTGGACTTCCAGTTCTGCAGGTTAACCAGGCTTTCGCGATAGGGACGCAATCCCTTGCTGAGCAGCATGCTCGAGAACACCAGAGCTGCAGAAGTGACAATCAGGAGCGAGTAACGAAGAGCCTTGTCGTCACTGAAGCCAAAGTCAGTGACCAAAGCCACTGGCGTAGGTGCGACGCCCAGCCCAAGCAAACTGATCACCAAGCTGTACACGGCGGTGGTTTGCCCGCGCATGGAGTTGGGCATGATTTCCTGAACGGCAGCAACTGCGATGCCGAAAGGCATGCTTAGGAAGAACGTCGAAGGTACAAGCACCGCAATTGCCCCACCATGCAGTGGGCATCAGTGGATAGACCCTAACTTAGTAGCTACTCAATGGCTGCTTATGGCCGATTGGTGCCTGTCGAGATGAGCAGTTATCGACCCATGACAGACATGAACTCACAGGCCACTGGTATAGATGAGCAAGGTTATAAACGCTGCGAATGGAGATAGCAGAATCAGCCCGCCGACGACGACTGCCCAGCCCCAGGCAAAACCACTCTCACCCTTGAAACGGCCGCCACTCAGCAAGCCCAGAACAAACACGCCAATGCGATGCGCTATCAAATCGATAATGAAGTCCATTAACCCTTTCTCGTTGTCGGTTTTCCTAGGAGCGTCAGAACGTCCGCTTCTGGCCGACAACAGTCTTTCGTGTGCGGATATCGCCCAAAAGCAATCATCCAAGACATTCACCCGCCGTACCCCAAGACGCAGTCCATCGATGACCTACCTTTTGATGGACACTCACTTTTAACTCACCGGCACCGCAAACACCGCACTGGCCCGCGCCACCGTGCGTTCCCCAACATGCAAACTAACAGCAGCAAACGCCAGTTGCCGGCCTTTTTTCGAATACTCCAAACGCACTTCCAGCCACTCGTTCATCTGCACCGCGCCGAGATAATCCAGCGTCATGCTCGCCGTGATCAATGGCTGTGGAGGGTCGCTGGAAAACGCCATGGCGTAACCCATCCCGACATCGGCCAACGTCGCCAATACCCCGCCATGCAAGGTGCCACGGCCATTCGCATGGCGTGAGTCGGTCAATAAACCCAGTTCCAGTTGCAGCCCGCTGCCCCTCGCGTAGATCGGGCCCAGCAAATCAAGCAACGGGCTGCTGCGGTTAAACGCGGTGAAACCTTCGGGAATTGCGATGGCGTCCATGGTCCCTCCTGGTGCCGGTGACTCACCGGCTTCATTGACCTTAATGGGAGGGTTTATTGGCAATCGTCTGATGGAGCAAGAACTATACGGATGCGAAATCTCCAGTGATCAACTGTCGAAGCAGGACCGACCGATCATCCCGTGGACGCCAGATCGCCACGTTCCATCATTCGAACACTGGCAAACGTCGATTCGTTGCGCGCTTGGTCAAGCGTCGTCAGCGGCTTGATTGTTGACGGCTGCGCTACCGGTTTGCGACTCATCTCAGAGCCGGAGCGCTCATCACTCGGCGGCACGCCAAAGTGCTCGCGGTAGCATTTGGAGAAATGCGGCGTTGAGACGAACCCACAAACGTACGCCAGCTCAACGATCGACAAGGACGTCTGCTTGAGCAGTTGTCGTGCGCGAATCAGCCGCAACCGCAAGTAGTAGCGCGACGGTGTGCATTGCAGATATTTCTGAAACAACCGCTCCAGCTGTCGCCGTGACAGGTCGACGTATTCGGCCAGATTATCCAGATCGATCGGTTCCTCGAGATTGGCCTCCATCAACGCCACCACTTCTTGCAGCTTGGGCTGGTGCGTGCCGACCACATGCTTGAGCGGTACGCGTTGGTGATCCTGCTCATTGCGGATGCGCTCGTAGACGAACATCTCGGAGATGGCGGTGGCCAGTTCACGACCATGATCGCGCGCAATCAGGTGCAGCATCATGTCCAGCGGCGCGGTGCCGCCGGAGCTGGTGAAGCGGTTGCGGTCGAGGGTAAACAGACTGGTGCTGACATTGACGCGCGGAAAAGCTTCCTGCATCGCCGCCAGAAATTCCCAGTGCACGCTGCACTCGTAGCCGTCGAGCAACCCGGCTTTGGCGAGCGCCCAGCTACCGGTGCACACCCCGCCCAAGCGCTTGGACTGTCGCGCCAAGGCTTGCAGCCACGTCGTGTGCTCGCGGGTAATTGCGCTCTGGATGCCGACGCCACCGCAGACGATAACCGTGTCGGCCACGGAGGGATTGCTCCACGACCCATCCGGGGTGATCGGCACGCCATCGCTGGCCCAGACCGCCGCGCCATTGGGGCTGAAGGTATGCCAGCGATACAGCGTTCGCCCCGTCAGTTGATTGGCCATGCGCAATGGCTCGACGGCGGACGCCAATGACATCAGGGTAAATTTGTCCAACAGCAAAAACCCTACGGACTGGGTTGTACCGTCGGCTACGGAGGGGGTCGATGACATCATGGCCTCATAAAAATCGGTCGCGACGCAGGCGTCTGCCATTCCCTCCGACATACGTGGAGGGAGTATCAGGTTCGGCGCAAACGCCTACCCCACCGATGTGACCCTCGCCGTCGGCGCGGGATGACGCGACGTCAACAGGCCAATGAAGGAAATCGCCAGCGCCAGGCCAATGGTTGTCGTGACTTCAGTGCGGTGTTGCGGGGTGATCATCATCACCGCCAGCGCGGCGCAGATGAATACGATCACCAGCCACGTCAACCAGGGGAACAGCCACATGCGGAAGGTCAGCTCGACGTTGCGCTGTTGCAATATCCGCCGCATGCGCAACTGCGACACCGCGATGGCGAGGTACACCAACAGGGCAATCGCTCCGGAGCTGGCCAGCAGGAATTCAAACAGCCCGGCAGGCATGAAGTAGCTCCACACAGTGATCGACGCACCGAGCACGGTGCTGGCGATAACCGCTGCGCGTGGCACACCTTCGGAAGAGGTCGCCTTCAGCGCTTTCGGCGCATCGCCACGCCGGCCCAGCGAGTACAGCATCCGCGAAGCAATGTAGATCGAGGAGTTCATGCAACTGGCCACGGCAATCAGCACGACGACGTCGACCATGAATTTGGCGTGGGGAATGTTCATGATTTCCAGAGCGCGCTGATAAGAGCCGACCGAGGCCAGCAACGGATCATTCCAGGGCACCACGGAGATCACCACGAAGATCGACAGCAGGTAAAACACGCCAATGCGCCAGATTACCGAACGCGTGGCCTTGGCAATGTTTCGCGACGGGTCGTTGGATTCGGCGGCGGCGATGGTCACCGCTTCGGTACCGATGAAGCTGAACATGATGGTGATGAAAGCGCCGACCACCGCCGACAAGCCATTGGGCGCAAACCCACCGTGCTCGGCCATCAACCCACTCAAGCCGCTGACTTCACGATCCGGCACCCAGCCCATCAACACGGCAAAACCGACGCCGATAAAACCGATGATCGCCACGACCTTGGCCATGGCGAACCAGAACTCGAATTCACCGTACTTGGACACGCTGAACAGGTTGGTCACCACCAGCGCAATGATTGAGCCCAACGCGAACAGCCAGGCATCGACCTGCGGAAACCATTGGTTCAACACATGCCCGGCGGCGAGCGCTTCGATGGGAATCACCAACACCCAGAACCACCAGTAGAGCCAACCGATGGTGAAACCGGCCCAGCGTCCGATGGCCTGGTCGGCATAGGTCGAGAACGAGCCAGTGTCGGGGTTAGCCACCGCCATCTCACCGAGCATGCGCATGACCAGCACGACGAGCAAACCGGAGAACAGATAAGCCAGCAGAACCGCCGGCCCCGCCGCCGCAATGGCATGTCCTGAACCTACGAACAATCCGGCGCCGATAATCCCGGCAATGGACAACATAGTGACGTGACGAGGCTTGAAGCCCTGCGCCAATTGGCTACTCGAATCCGTTGAGTTCGGGCTGATCATTGGTTTTTTTATTCTCTGCTGAACGACATTCAAGCGAGTTGACCAAGGCAATCGAGCACTGTCGTTGCCTGCCGAGCCCCCGAAAGAAGCCCCCTTCAACCGCCGCAGTTCTTATCAACCCCATGATCTGGATGGGATTATTTTGATGTGAAGACGCGTCACCTTACCCGGCCTGTCAGATGATTCAGTAGCCTGATTGCGTCATGGTTGTGTCTGATATCGACATATCGAAACCAATCGGTCGCAATGAATACCGATAAGTCACCCAGTATCTGACGACAGATACCCTCATCTCGCCCTCACCTCCCCGCACACCCCGGCAACGTAAACACCACACGCGCCCCACACGGCGCGTTCGCCTCCGCCCACAAGTGACCGCCATGGGCTTCGATGATCGACCGGCAGATCGACAACCCCATCCCCAACCCGGTGACTTTGGTGGTGTAGAACGCGGTGAAAACCTCCTCCACCTGATCGCAGGCAAATCCCGGTCCCGAGTCGCTTACGACAATCCGCACGTCTTTCCCGACAGACTCGCTGACAATGATTAACCGACGCTCGCCCTCCTCGATCACCGCCATGGCCTCCAGACCGTTGATGATCAGATTGAGCAGCACCTGTTGCAGCTCGACGCGGTCAACCAGCACGGCAGGCAAATCGTTGACAAGGCGCGTGGTGACCGCCGCGCCATAGCGGGCCGCTTCACCCCGGGTAAACCCGACCATCTCGCCCACTACCGCGTTGAGGTCCACCGGATGTCGTTGCGGCGGTGTTTTGCGGATCAATGCGCGGATACGTCCGAGCACGTCGGCCGCGCGGTTACCGTCGTTGATGATGCGTCTGAGGCCCTGTTCAACTTCATCGGTGTTCGGCGGTTGCGCGCCGAGCCAGCGCAACGCCGCGTTGGCATTGATCACGGTGGCGGCGATTGGCTGGTTGACTTCATGGGCAATGGACGCTGCCAACTGGCCCATGGTCGCCACGCGATTAGCGTGGGCCAGTTCCGCTTGTACCTGGCGATATCGGCGCTCGCCTTCGCGCACTTGCTCTTCGGCCTGTTTGCGTTCGCTCAGGTCAAGCACGAAGGCCACGCCCTGCTGCTGACTGGCTTCGAATGCGGCCAGACCGACGATCACCGGCAGCCGAGTGCCGTCCTTGCGGATGTATTCCTTCTCGAACGGCTGGGCGCGCCCGGTGCGGATTGCCGTCGCCAGCGCGACTTCACTTTTCATGCGCAGTGGCGGCGGTGTCATGTCGCGCCAATGCACCCTGCCTGACAGCAGATCGTCGCGCTCGTAACCGACCATGCGCAGGAACGCGTCGTTGGCCTCAATGATTTCACCGTCGACACTCCAGACGATGATGCCGATGATATTGGCGTCGACCAACCGGCGAATCCTCGCCTCGCGCTCGGCGACGTCTCGATACAGCCGCGCGTTGTCCAGCGAGATCGCCGCCTGCGAAGCCACCAGTCGCAGTACGGCAATGCGCGCCGGACTGAACACACCCGCAGATAGATTGTTCTCCAGGTACAGCGCCCCGGCAATCCGACCCTGATTCATCAACGGCATGCACAGGATCGAGCGAGCGCCGCGTTGATGAATGTACAGATCAGCGGCAAATGCCGGATCGGCGACGGCATCGTCCAGACACAGGTTTTCACCGGTGCGCAGGGTCTGGTAGAGCACCGATTCGGCCAGCATCGATGAACTTACCGGCTCATGGCAAAGCAGCGCGCTGTCGTCACCGACACTGGTTTTCGCGGCGATATACGGCGCCTCGCCTTCGATCAGAATCAGCCGGCCATGCTCGGCGCCAGCCTGTTCGATAGCGGTGCGCATGACCATTTCGATCAGTCGATCCAGCACGATCTCGCCTGAAACGGCCTGGGACACCTTGAGAACCGTGGCCAGATCCAGATGCTCGACCGGGGTGGCGATGGTCGCAGTCGGACCGGGCACCGTATCTTCATTGCGCAGATAACGGTGCTGTAGCTCCAGTTGCCGCACCTTGCCCTCTGCCCCCCAGCGCAAGTAACCGTAGCGCGCATCTTGCAGGTACAGGCGGGCGATTTTGCTCAGACCACGGGCACTGTAGAACCGCGCTGCGAGTTCGTTGGCCAAGGCTTCGACATGCACAAAGCCGTTGTCCCTGGCCAACTGAATCGCTTGCTCGTACAGCATCTCGGCTTCGATCAACTGCCCGGTGACCCGAGCGATTTCGGCTGCGACCAGCGCCGTCTGACTGGCGAAGGTTTCCGCACACTGTTGCGCCCAGGTTTGCAGTTGATCGTGGTGCTCGCCCAAGCGTTGCGATCGGTCGGTATCGGCTTCGCCGTGGGCAGCCAACGTTAACGCTGCGTAAAAGTGAAATTCGGCCTCTTCAAAAAACGAGGAGATCACCCACAACAGTTCCCGGGCCTGCGCCGCGCAATCGGCGGCCGCTGCGTAATCCCCGGCCAGATAACGCGCCTGCAACTTGCGCACCCAGTACTTGCCCCGAGCCAAGGCCAGGTCCGGAGCAGCGAGGTTCGCCTCAAAGCGTGTCTCATCGAATTCTTCATCATTGAAACTGCCAAACACCGGGGTCTGCCCTCGCAACATGCGGATCAGTGCCCGTTGGCAACTCATGAAACTGATCACCAGACCGAAGCGGATTCTTTGCGAGTAAGCCAGACCCGTTTCAGCCTGCACCTGCACTTCCGCCAGCGGCTCGCCAATGAACAGCAAGTCGGAAATCAGGCTATTGCCAGCGTAGGCTGCATAGGGCAAATCGCCGGTGCGGTTGCCGGCGCTGAGCGCACGCCGCAGCAATTCGCGGCACTCGCGCACCGGGCGCATCCAGCGCACCACGAAGATCGAAAAGCACAGGTAGGTACGCGCTTCGTATTGCGCAAGGCCACGGCGGTCGACCAGATCGCAGCCCAAGCGGCCAAAGCGGTAACCGCTGGCATAATCGCCAAAGCGCCGCCCGGCAACCCGCACAACATTGGCGTAGAGCATGCAGGAGGCGTCGCAATTACCGTGCTCCAGGCTCAGGTTAACGGCTTTGCATATGGTCAGGCAGGCGAGGTTCGCATCCGACTGCAACGCAGGGGCCAACAGTTTGCTCAACGCATCCAGTGTCACCAGCGTGGCCGGATCCTCCATCAGTGGCAGGTCGATCAACTGCTCGATGCTGCGCTCACCCAGTTGCCTCCAGATCTGTTGGTATTCGGCGCGCACCTGCTGATCGTCCGGATGCGCCGTCCAGTCGATGCCGACCTGACGTAAATACGTCAGGCACACATTCACCGCGCGGTCACTGCGGTCGAGCAGCAGGCAGACATCCATCAACAAACAGGTGACTGCCGCCCGCTCTACCGTGGTCTCGACGCGCTCGGCCAGGGCAGTCAGGCGCGCATCGGCCAGTGCCAGTTGCCCAGTGAGAAATTCGCACTCGGCGCGGTTCAGCTCCAGAGCAAACCCCAGTTCATGGCGACGGTCATCACCGTGCTCGCCGAGCAACGCCGCACCCGTGCCCAAGTAGCTCAATGCTGAGGTGTAAGCGGTCGAAGCCTTGGCACGCTGACCTGCGAGCAGGTTGAATTCGGCCAGCTGTTCGCGTTCGGCCCGCGCGCTGATCAGACTGGCGCCGCGATTGAGTTGCCCGACGATTTCGAAGATCGCGTCTTCACGCCCCTCCGCTGGCGTCTGCAGGGCGAGCAAACGGCCGATACGCAGATGAGTTTGCGCACGTTCGGTTTCCGCGGTTAGTGAGTATGCCGCCTCGTGGATACGGTCATGGACAAACGCACAAGTACCGTCGTGAAACTCCACCAGTTCCTGGCGCACCGCCGGCCAGAGCGCCGCGTGCACCCGCGCCGTCGGCAGGTCGAGCACGGTGGCCAGCGTGTCAATGCGCGCTACGTTGCCCAGGCAGGCCAATTGTTGCAGGGCCTGACGCGTGTCCAACGGCAGACGCGCCAGTTTGCCAACCATCAGATCGACCACGTTATCGGTGTAGCCCTTGGCGTTGATGAGTGCCAGATCCCAGCGCCAACGGTTGAATTGGTGGTCGTAGATCAGCAGCTGTTCTTCGGCCAACGCGTGAAGAAACTGGATGACGAAAAACGGATTGCCGCCGGTCTTTTCCAGCACCAGGCGCGCCAGGGCAACGATGCTCGCGGGTGGGCAGCGCAGGGATTCTGCGATCAGTTGCTCGATGTGCACGCTGGCCAGCGAGGTCAGGCAGATCTCGTCGATATGCACGCCGCCATTACGCAGCACTTTGAGTTTGCCGCTGAGCGGGTGGTCGGCATCGACCTCGTTATTGCGGTACGCGCCCACCAGCAGCAAATGCCCAAGCTCCGAGCGGGTCAGCAGATCTTCGAGCAGATCGAGGGTCGCTGCGTCGAGCCATTGCAAATCATCGAGAAACAGCGTCAACGGATGTTCCGGCCGAGCAAACACGCCGATGAAACGCTGCAACACCGCCATGAAGCGCTGCTGCGCCTGCTGCGGTTCAAGCTCCGGCACCGCTGGCGGTTCACCGATAATCAACTTGAGTTCCGGGATCAGCTCGGTCATCAACCGTGCACTCGGTGACAGTGCCTGCAACAACGCCGCACGCCAGTCAGCGAGCACCTCGCGACGCTTGCCCAGCAGCGTTCGCACCAATCCTTGAAAGGCCTGGACCAGCGTCGCATAGGGGATGTCGCGCTTGTACTGATCGAACTTGCCAGCGGCGAACAATCCCCGCGACGGCACCAGCACTTTGTGCAGTTCACTGACCACCGAGGATTTACCAATGCCGGAGTAACCGGACACCAGCACCAGCTTCGGCGAAGGAGCCTGCACCACCTGGGCGAAAGCATCGATCAGGGTTTGCACTTCGCGTTCACGACCGTAGAGCTTTTCCGGGATCAGCAAGCGATCGATCGCGCCCTGCTCGTTCAACGTGAACACATCGATCCGCCGCGCCCGACGCCAGTCGTCCAGACAACGACGCAAGTCATGCTCGACGCCGGCGGCGGTTTGGTAGCGCGCTTCGGCGGTCTTGGCGAGCAGTTTCATGACTACCCGCGAGAGCATCAACGGCACCGTGGCCACGCGTTCGCATGCAGGCATCGGTTGCCGCGCAATGTGGCAATGCACCCACTCCATCGGGTCGTTGGCGTTGAACGGCAGCGAGCCGGTAAGCATCTGGTACAGCGTCACACCAAAGGCATACAAATCGCTGCGCGAATCGATCGAACGATTCATTCGACCGGTTTGTTCCGGCGCCATGTAGGCCAGGGTCCCGGCAATGGTTTCTGGCGGCGCGGGGGCCTGACGTTCGCGCGGCAGTCGCGAGGCCAGACCGAACCCCATCAACCGGGCTTGTCCGTCGTGGCAGTTGACAAGGATGTGCTGCGGTTTGAGATCCTTGTGCACCAGCCCGCACAGGTGCAAACGGCCAAGCGCTACGGCTATGTTGATTGCGTGCAACAGGCAGGTTTCAGTGTCCAGCGGCGTGATCAGCAAACGCGACAGCGGCTCGCCGCCGGGGTCGTCGAATAACAAGTGCGTGGTTCCGCCCGCGCGTTCAAGGGCTTGCGGTTGCAGCGCCCATTCATTGTGCAGAGCGTCTTTGAGGCCGTATTCATGCGCCAGCCGGTCGAGGGTTGCGGGCAAAGGCTGAGCGATTGCCGGACGCACTATCAGCACGCTGGCGCTCTCCCCCTGTCCTCGTTTGCGGGAGAACACCCGCTCGCCGTCGTCCCACAAAATCTGTTGTTTGCTGGCCATCGGAGTCGACACCGTCAAAGGGGTTTCTGTCACGCGCTGAAGCTCGGTTCAGCTTGTCCGCCGCGCCGGCTGGATGCCCAGCGATTCGGCAATACGCACCAGATCGGCGACCGAACGTGCAGCGAGTTTCCTCATGACCTGCCCGCGATGGACTTTCACCGTCACTTCGCTGAGGTTGAGTTGCGCGGCGATCTGCTTGTTCATCAGCCCGCCAATGACGAAACCGAGCACTTCGCGCTCACGTGCCGTCAATGTTTCGTAGGCTTGACGCAACGCCGCGCCGGATTGTTCGGCGAGCAGTCGCGCACTGTCGCGGGCCAAAGCACTGGCCACCGCATCGAGCATGTCCTGATCACGAAAAGGCTTGGCCAGGAAATCCACCGCGCCGGCCTTCATCGCCTTCACGCTCATGGCGATATCGCCGTGACCGGTCATGAATACGACGGGAATGCGCAGGCCGTTTTTTTCCATCTGCTCCTGAAAGGTCAGGCCACTTTCGCCGCGCAAACGCACATCGAGCACCAGACAACCGGGCACGTCGCGTTTGGCCGAAGCGAGGAAGTCACGGGACGTTTCGAAGGTCTGCACCTGCAGGCCGATCGAACGCAGCAAACCGTCGAGGGCCTGACGCATGGAGGCGTCGTCGTCGACCACATAAACCACCGGTTCCCTCAGCACGGACGGGGCTGCGCTGGGGCTGGAATGCGACCACAGGGTCATCGTGAGTCCTCGGCGAGATCGCAACGCGTGCGATGTGCAGGTGAATAAATCTAGTCCATGATGGCGAACGCAGCCAGAGGCCAGCCAAACGGTCGCGCAGCAGGCTAGCAGTCGACGCGCATTGCCGACAGGCCAGAAACCCCTGAAAATCGGCCATGCCCTTTCCCCTCCTTCTTCAGCCGTTTGAACAGGCAGGATTTCAATGTCCAGCATTCCCTTCACCGCTACGCCCGAACCGCGCGACGTGGTGTTTATTGCCTACCCGCGAATGAGCCTGCTCGACCTCAGTGGCGCGCAAACGGTGTTCTGGGCCGCGAGCAAAGCCTTGGCCGAAAGATGCCAACCCGGTTATCAGTTGCACACCGCCAGCCTTGAGGGTGGTTTGGTCAATACCGTTGAAGGTTTGGCCGTGGACACCCGAGCGCTGCGCGAATTGGACATTGCCGCGCTGCACACCCTCGTCGTACCCGGCGCACCCGATATCTGCCAGACCCTCGACGAGCACGCCGAACTTACCGCGTGGTTGCGGCGTAATGCCCCTGTCGCGAGGCGAGTGGTGTCGGTGTGCAGCGGCGCTTTCCTGCTGGCCCAGTCCGGTTTGCTCGACGGCTGCCGCACCGCCACGCACTGGGCCATGTGCGACAACCTGCGCGAGCGCTTCCCGGCGATCGACGTGGATGCCGATGCGATCTTCATCCAGCAGGGCAAGGTCTGGACCTCGGCGGGGGTCACGGCCGGTATCGATCTGGCCTTAGCGCTGGTCGAGGCCGATTACGGCCGCGAAGTGGCGTTGCAGGTTGCCCGCGAGCTAGTGGTGTACCTCAAGCGCCCCGGTGGTCAGGCGCAATACAGCACATTGCTGCAAGCGCAGGTGCAGGACAGCCCGCAGTTCGACCCGTTGCACTTGTGGCTGATCGATCACCTGGACGATCCGAAGTTGACTGTAGAGCGACTCGCCGAACAGGCGAAAATGAGCCTGCGCAATTTCACCCGCGTCTACAAGCAGAGCACCGGGCGCACGCCGTCCAAAGCCATCGAACTGTTCCGCCTCGAAGCGGCCAGGCGCATGCTGGAGAACTCGGCGCACACCATCGACAAGGTTGCGCGTCTTTGCGGCTTCGGTGATGAAGAGCGGCTGCGCGCCTGCTTCCAGCGTCACCTGTCGATTTCACCGCGCGACTACCGCAGCCGCTTCAGCCGCGAAGGTTGATGCCGAAAACCGCTGACGCTCAAAAAGTCTCCACGGACTATACCTAGGTATAGTTTTGCGCCGGTGCCGACGGCGTATGGTGCAAGAACGACAGGAGTCGCCATACGTGCCCGTCCGGCCAGGGAGCCCTATGCAGCACAAGGTTGTCATTGCGGTGGTTGACGACGACGAGGCCATTCGCGATGCACTCGCAGGTTTGCTTCGCGCCTTCGGTTATCAGGTGTTCACCTATCCGGGCGCGCAGGCATTCCTTGAGTCAAAAAGCCCGGCGCAGACACACTGCCTGATCTCCGATATCCAGATGCCTGGCATGAGCGGCCCGCAACTGCACGAAGCATTACGCGCACAAGGCTGGCGCATTCCGGTGATTTTCGTCACCGCCCATCCCGAAGAATTCCACACCCGCGCGCCCGGCGTCATCGCTTGTCTGCCCAAACCCTTCCCGCCCGACACCCTTCTCAACCACATCGACTTTGCCCTGAACCGTCCTCTGTAGCGTGTTCGATACCTTCGTATACCGCCCTTCGACCCATGCGTAATCCGCACACACCGATGGACAACTGCGCCCGCAGCGCCCACGCCATAGCATTGATTTCGACAGCGGACGATTAAGCGCCAAGCAGTACGGCAAGCAGTTTGCGGCGGCCAGTGATCATCACGCCAGTGTCGGAAAAAACTCGGGTTATCCATCCATCAGCATCAGGGAGCACATTATGAAACAACAATTATTGGTGATCGGTGCGGGGTTCGGCGGGCTGTGGAGCACGTTGAGCGCCGCGCGTTTGCTGGATATGCATGACCGCCACGATGTGGAGATCACACTGCTCGCCCCGCAAGCCGAACTGCGCATCCGTCCGCGCTTCTACGAACCCGATGTCCACAGCATGTACGCGCCGCTGGATGCGCTGCTCGCTGCCGTGGGTGTGCGTTTCGTCAAAGGCACCGCCGAGAGCCTTGACAGCCAGGCACGCCGTGTCGGTTATCGCGATGAGGCCGGTCGCCCGGGTGAGCTGACTTACGATCGCCTGGTGCTGGCCAGCGGCAGCCAACTGGCGCGTCCGCCGGTGCCGGGCCTGAAAGAGAATGCGTTCGACGTCGACCAGATCGAGTCGGCGGCACGCCTGGAGCGCCACCTGCACGCGCTGGCCAGCCAACCGGCCAGCGCCGCGCGCAACACCGTGGTCATCGCCGGTGGTGGCTTCACCGGGATCGAAACCGCGACCGAAATGCCGAATCGTCTGCGCGCCATTCTCGGCGAGCTGCAAGACATTCGAGTGATCATCGTTGATCGCAGCAAAGACATCGCCGCGACCATGGGCGACGGCATCCGTCCGTCCATCATCGAAGCGTCAAAAGAACTGGGCATCGAGTGGATCATCGACGCCACGGTCGCCGCCGTGGATGCCAACGGCGTCACCCTCGCCGACGGTCGCCACATCGAGAGCAATACCGTGATCTGGACCGTGGGTTTCCGCGCCAGTCCACTGACCGAACAGCTCAATGCCGAACGCGATGGCCAGGGGCGTCTGCACGTCGACGGCAATCTCAAAGTGCAAGGTCTTGAGCACGTGTTCGCCGCCGGCGATGTCGCCCGTGCTGCCACCGACGACGTCGGCAATATCTCGGTGATGTCCTGCCAGCACGCGATCAGCCTTGGTCGTCATGCCGGCAACAACGCCATTGCTGATCTGCTTGGCGTGACGCCGACCACCTACCGTCAGCCGAAGTACGTGACCTGCCTCGATTTGGGTGCTTGGGGCGCGGTGTACACCGAAGGCTGGGATCGCCAACTGAAGCTGGTGAAAGCCGAAGCCAAGGAACTGAAGACGCAAATCAACAGCGTGTGGATCTACCCGCCGGCCGCAGACCGTCGCACTGCCCTCGCCGCTGCCGACCCGATGATTCCGGTGGCCTGATCTCGCCCCCATTGTCCAAGAACCAATGTCTTGCCTGATAAAAAGGAGAACACCATGACCATGCATCTGGATTCCTTCACCGCCCACAACGCCACCCTGCAAACCCCGACCGAAGAGCTGGTGCCATCGCGTTACGCGCTGCGCCTCGGCAACATCGACGTGATGGTAATCAGCGACGGCGTCCTGCCGCTGCCGACCCAAACCATGTCGACCAACGCCGATCCCGCCGAGCGCGCTGCGTGGTTCAAAGAGATGTATCTGGGTCCCGACGCGTTCGACTGGGCACTCAATGTCCTGGTGGTGCGTAGCGGCGAGCAGGTGATCCTCGTCGACGCCGGCCTCGGCGGACAATTTCCCGGTTTCCCTCGCGCCGGGCAGTTTCCCAAACGCCTCGCGGCGGCCGGGATCGACCTCGCGGACGTCACCGATATTGTCATCACGCACATGCACATGGACCACATCGGCGGCTTACTCGTCGAGACGGTGAAAAATCGTCTGCACGACGACGTGCGCATCCACGTCACCGCCACCGAAGTCGACTTCTGGACCTCGCCGGATTTCACCAGCACCGACATGCCCGCGCCTGTGCCGGACGTGTTGCGCTCCACCGCCAACGCCTTCATCCAGCAATACCAAAGCAAACTGCATATCTTCGAGGACGCGTTCGAAGTCGCCCCCGGCGTGGTCGCAAAACTCACTGGCGGCCACACCCCGGGCCACTGCGTGGTTTACGTGAACTCCGGCGACGAACGCCTGACCTTTGCCGGCGACGCCCTGTTCCCGGTTGCCTTCGACCATCCGGACTGGCACAACGGCTTCGAGCACGATCCTGATGAAGCGGTGCGCGTGCGCGTGCGCCTGCTGCAGGAAGCAGCGGCCAGTGGCGAACTGTTTGTCGCCACGCACCTGCCCTTCCCGTCGGTCGGCCGCGTTGCCGTCAATGGTGAGGGGTTCCGCTGGATTCCGGCGATCTGGGATTATTGATCGAGATCGCGTAACACTGCTTCGCCCGGCCTTGGTCGGGCGAAGTTGTTTTCGCCTGTTACAGATCCGTTCCGGGACAACCGCTACCTTTCCTCCGTTACATGGAACGACGGTCGATCCTTGCTCTCTACCACTGAACCTACAGTGGAGGAATTGACCATGATTGCCCCTGAAACCGGTATGAAACCGGGTGAGCGTTACTGCATTGAAAGCGTCGAGCGCGCGCCGCAATTTCCTGGATTTTTCCTCGATGGCAAGTATTACCTGGGCCCCGAGTTGCAGACGGCCGTCGGCTGGCTTGAAGGACAGAATTTCCTGTATGACCAACTCGATCCCAATGGCGAGCCGGTTTATCCGGGCAGAATCGTTGGCACGATTACCGCGCGGACACTGGAACTGGCGGATGGGTTGCGTCTGAGCATCGAGGAAATGCCGTTTCAGGCAGAAGCCGTTTCACCATTGCGGACGTTTGACGAAGTGACCGTTAAAACCCGACCTCTGACGATATCGCAGCGGCACACGACAGCCGGCCGCCAGCCGATGCAACCTTCTGCGCTGTTGGTTGCAGGCGCGGCATTGCTGGTAGGGCTGTGCTTGTTGGCGATCAATCGTTCTGGCCGTCGAGTCAAATAGGCTTTGCACGACGCGGGCGGTGACCGTTTTTTACGGCCGCGATCAAAGGCTGATTACAGCGCTGGCTTCGCGCATGAAGATCTCCACGGTCTTCGGACCGATACCATCGAACTCCGCCAGTCGCCTCTCGAATGCCTGGCGATCAGGGCTTGCCTCGACCATGTGGCTGACCTTGCCCGCGTACTCGTCGTTAAGCTTGCGTGCCAAGGCGTGCAGCCGCACGGCAGTGGTCTCGTCGTAACGCACGTAATGCGCCTCCCCTAGCATCGCGACCAGTTCACGATGGCTGCACGCAGCCAGTTTGCGCGGCGTATCGCGCCCGTGTTTATCGGCAATCACCCGATACGCTTCGGCAGCGATTTCAGCCTGTATCCGCTTGCCCATCAAGAAGCTCGCGAGCAGCCATTTGAACAAGCCACCGTCATCGTTGTGCTTAAGCTGAATGTTCAAATCCCTGGCGCTGATGGTCTTGTTCACCGCTAACCTCCGGGGTTGAAATCGTGGGGATTTTTCGTCCTGTGCCTGCCTGGCAGACGCTTGATCGTTAGGCTGCCGCCGGTTCCAACCGTTCAAAATAAAACACCTACCAGCGGCCTTAAACGAACTCCCGAAAATCCTTTGAATTTTTTTCGTCGGCAAAACTCATTTGCGTATGAGCGTAAGGAGGAGCGCATGAGTAACGTCGACATCTTCGTCATCGAATACAAACTTCACGGCCAGCCAAAGTCATTCGTCATCCGCGCAAAAACCATGCGCAACGCTGACGCATGGCACTGGGCGAGTTGCGACGCCGGCATTGCGCCGATTCCAAAACCCGGCAAGCCACCGTTGAAAGTCATCTCCAAACCCCAGGCCGAACGGTTTGGCATCACCGAGGTGAAATGGCGCGAAACGGCGACGGTGGACTGGACGGAGGCTTAATCATACTCAAACAGATCGGTAATACGCTTGGTGGGATTTGGCAGTCGCCGTGAGGATTCTCAAGCGCCACGCCGACGCCTGGCGGATACAAACCCGGGCATCCCGCGGATGTCTCGGGCTGGCACGTAAACTAGACATTAGCGCGTGATTTTGGGTGGCCCATAGAGTTCGGTTTCCCAGTCCTCAAAAGGCGGTTTTACTTCGAAAGACCGATCGCAATATGACCGTAGGTAGTCAGTCGCCCTTTTTTGCGCGTAAGTGAAATTGAGGACATTGCCTTCGTCGTCCATCTCTATGACATTCGCAAATATCGCAAAGACCTGTTCAATCGCACTGGGCTCTGAGCCATACATATCGAGGTACTTCACGTCCTTGAGCATGTAGTGGCTTCCACTGGCCATGAAGTATGCGAACGTTCGGAGTGCTCCACTGAAATCGTTACTTAGCTTTTTCATATCAGGTTCTTGTAGGCAACATTAAGGATTTGATTAAGAGGCGATTTTCATCCCCCCGAGCGAGCAAAGCCAATGGCCCGGGGTGTATAAGCCGAGGACCTGACGCACGGTGACTGCACCTGATTACTGGCTGACTAACGGAAGACCTAGCGTAAGAGGAGCGCCATCTATTTGCTATCATCCTGATGCTTTTTTGTGGCCGAATGCGCGAGCGGCACGCCCACGTAGCGTCTCGCGCTGGCCACCAGCGGTCCGGCAATTCGACTATTCATGTAAGGCACGTTAATGATCTCCGAATTGGCAGTCTCGAATCTTTTAGGGCCATGGCGCGGGGATGCCCATACCGGGCTGATGCAACGCTGCAAGGAGTCATGGGATACACCGCTAGTGCATTTGAGCGATCTGATGGTCGCTACTTTTTTGAATCAGAATATCGCACCCGAACACCTGTTAATCGAGGCAAAACACCGCATCGAAGTGCGGGAAAGAGATGGCTCCGAGTACTTCGACGGCCAGCTTCTCGAAGCGATGGAAAATGTGAGATCTCGGGGGCTGGATTTTTCTGGAGTTTGATATGGGGTTCTCCTCCACGTTATGGGCTTGGTACGGCCAGAATGAGTACAAGCAGGTTCTTGCCGTGTGCGAGGTCATCGAGGCGCTTGGGTTTCTGGCTCAAGCCTCGGACATACAGCAGGCAACTATCCCGGATTGCCCCGCCTGTGAAGTCTGGTCCGAGATGATTCTCCCGATAGAAAAGGTACTTTCAATCTGCGGCAGTGGGCTATCGGAGGACGTGAAGAGCCGGCTGGAAGACATTTGGGAGCGTTGCAATAGCCTTACTGAGGCCGCATTTCACTGTAATGATCGCCTGATCTTTGATCACGCAGAATGGATGCCCATCAGGACACGAGCCACCGAGTTGCTGGTTTTAATGGAGTCGACGCAAATCCATCCATTCCTGGGTGACGTGCTATTGGACTGTAAAAAGTTGCTCTCGGAATAATTCGGTGAGTCGTTCACGCGCACCAAAACGGTTTTACGTTTCAACCGTTGAGTGAATGTGCATCACCGCCGACCTGAATGAGCGGCAGGTCGGCGGTGCTGCGCAGAACGGTTACTGCACTTGCAGTTCCAGCAGTTCACCACCCTCTTCACTCAGACGCTGCAGATATGCACCGGCGTCAAGCAACTGATAAGGAAAGTAAAGACCTGCCGGAGTCGGCGGCTGACCATCCAGCCCAAGCAATCGCTCCAGCAGCATGGCGACGCTCAGCCCCGTCAACGCTGCAGCGCCTGCCGGGTGAACGAGAGCATGCCGGGTGTGCAACGGTCGCCCTTGATGATCCTCACCCAGCAGTTCGATGAGAATCTCGGTCGACATCGGCCGACCGGCGCGCCGCGATGAACTCACTCCGCTGGCGAGATTGAACTGAACATTTGGCGCATCGGTGGCCGCCGCCAGCCCTGTGACATCGATGGACGAGAAGCCGCTGGCTTGCATCGGCGTGCCGTCCAGCGCTCTGAAGCTGACGTTCTTGTCCGCCCCTTCGCGCCAGAGGTAATCGCCCTCGCGCCGAGTCAGGGCGGCGGGCAGCAGCTTGTTCAGGTGATCGAAATCCTTAGCCACGGTCGGCCCGCCGCCATCCTGCTCGTCGACCAACGCATCGATACGAATATAGCGCACCCGGGCAAAGGCCTCGGCGAGGTGCAGCGTCGCAACGGTCGTAGCGCCTACCATCCACTCGTAACCCAGCACGATGGGCGCCGCATCAGGGCGGTGGATGTAGCTCGCGATTTGCGGCGCCATCTCGAAAATGCCAGAAGAAATGCTCAGGTGCGGGACCTTGCGCCTCTGCGCGAAACGCAACCCGGCAAGGGAATGATCCATATAGAAAACCGCCACGGCACTGACCGGGCGATCACCCAGCCCCAGGTCATCGGCCGCAGGGTCAATAATCACGCCCTGCGCCCCGCCCATTTCCTCGGCGGCTTGCTCAGCCTTGGCCAGGTCTCGGCCGCCGATCAGCAACGGGACGCCGGGATAAGCAGCACGCAACGCTTCGGCAGAACGGTGGCCAATGGCGCCGGAACCGCCCAGGAACAAAATCGGGTGAACTGACATGGGTATCCTTCCTCGTCTTTTGGGGTTGCAACCTAGTGTTGGTGCGTGCCCTGTCGTGAGGGTTCCCCGCCATTGCCTGAGCTGGAGAGTGGACCGACGAATGTGATTTTGAACGGAGTGTTGATGAGCCGTGTTTAGGCGTTTTTCATGGTTGTTTAAAAGACACGTCGCGTTACCTGCTTAAGGCTACAACGTCTTGCGCCATTGCCTACGACTACGCCAGAATCCGCCGGCTTGTGCGTCTGCGGCGCGGGTTTTATCGTTCTTGGGTCACTGAAAAACAGTGATGGGGTTTGGTAGCCCGCTCTCATATGACGCATAACGTCACCGTGCGCAGATGCTTTTCAGCATTTGTCTTATGGTGGCCATGCGCAGGGCGCCCTCGGGCGCGCCGGATTTTCCATATGGGCCGGTCTACCAACCTTCGTATGGCCACCACCTTTCGTTTGGTAGCGAAGGTGATGGCTCCTTAAGTCCCATATGGAGCTTCATCTATGTTCAAACCAACGCCGAATCCCCCAGAAACCGATCCAGTCTCACCCTACAAATTTCCAGACTCGCGAACACTCAACGACGCCGCCGAACGCGCCCTCGATTACTACCTCACGCCAACACAACGCATCATGGGCAGCGACCAGAAACACGCTCCCATGTTTCTGGCCAACTCCGATTACGACAGCGAGTCCCTGCTCGTTAACGCCAGCGAATCTCTCAGTTCAGCCACCGAAATGCTCTGCAACTTCGCCGCCCTCCTCGACCCAGGCCACCGCAAAACTGCGCTGGGCATTGCGCAAGTGGTAATGCTGGGCGAATTGGCGGTAAATCAAGCGCTGGATAAAGTTGTGCCGGTGGATTGATGAGTAATCCCTTTGTGGCGGCGTTCTGGCTGCTGTCACAAAGGGATAAAGATTGCATTGGGTGGCCGCTCTCGGCCAAAAGCCGTCAGTTGCAATTAAAACTAAACGGCTACGTGTTTACCCAACTCAATTTTACTGAAGCAGCTTCAAGGCGCGATCAAAGTCGAACAGCTCCACCTGCGCCGCGGCAAGTGCCAGACGTTCTGCCAGCGCTTGATCGAGTGGCCTGTTGCGCAGGGCCGCCAGCACGTCCAAAGCCGCGGTATCACCTTCGTCCAGAAGAACAATAAGCCGGTTCAGTTGCTCGCTGATTGCCGCGTCGTCCAGCAGGTCACCCTCCGTGGAAGCCAGTGTGTCCGCCTCAAGGTTCGCCAGACTCGCGAGGGTCGGGAGCAAGTAATGCTCGACCTGCATCGCTAGCGCTTGCACGACCTCAACCGGCTCGTCGTCCTGACAGGCCTGTTCTAACAAGGTGCAGGCCTGCGCCACGGCCTTGGCGCCGATATTGCCGGCGGTGCCGCGCAAGCTGTGCGCCAGTCGTGCGGCAGCAGCAGAATCCGGATCGATTCGTGCGGCCTGGAATTGCTCGGAAAAATCTGTCTGAGTGTCGCGAAACTTGCAGAGTAGACGTAAGTAGAGATCCCGCCGCCCCATGCAGGTGGCGAGTCCCGCAGCCAGATCAATGCCCTCAAGACGATCTGGCAATCCATCGACCAAACCTGCGTTCAGCGAAGCTTGAGCGACTCGTGGTTTGATCCATTTTGCCATTGTGGCGAACATGGTTTCGACGTTGAGTGGCTTGGAGATATGGTCGTTCATACCGCATTCGAGCGCGCGCTCGCGGTCACCGTCCATGGCGTTGGCGGTCATGGCGATCACTGGCAGAGTGCGGAAGCGCGGTTGCTGACGAATTTTCCGGGTGGCTGTGTAGCCATCCATCACCGGCATCTGGCAATCCATCAGCACGCCATCGAAGTCGTCATCCTCGCCGAGAATATCCAGGGCCTCTTGGCCGTGCGTGGCGAGTCGCAAGCGTATTCCGACACTCTCCAGTAGCTCGCTGGCCAGTTCCTGATTCAGATCGTTGTCTTCGACCAGAAGCAGTCGCGCTCCATTGAGGCTGGCGACGGTGTTGGCATTGTGCAGGGAGCGTTCGCCAGCCCGAGTATCGCTGTGGGTGTCTCTGCCCAGCACGACACCGATGGCTTCAAGTAACGAGGACGGCGTGACAGGTTTGGTCAGTACCACCGGCAACTGGATGCCCTGGCGCTCGGCTTCTTCGCGGGCTTCTTCGCGGCCAAAAGCGGTCACCATGATCACCGATGGCGTGCGCATCAGGCTGGCGGAATGCATTCTGCTCACAGCTTCCATGCCATCCATGCCGGGCATCCGCCAGTCCATCAAGACCAGATCGTAAGGCAGCACCTTGTGCTCGGCGTCGGCCAACATGCGCAGCGCCAGACTACCGCTCTGCGCGACATCCACTTCCAGACCAAAGCTGCGCGCCATGCCCGAAAGGATTTCACGGGCACTGGCGTTGTCATCCACGACAAGCACGCGCATGCCCAACAGCTCGCCAGCCTTGAACATACGACGCGGCGGAACATTTTGCTGTACGCCGAGTTGGACCTGGAAGTGAAACGTGGAGCCGACTCCCGGTTGGCTTTCAACCCAGATTCGACCGGCCATCAGCTCCACCAGCGTCTTCGAGATGGACAATCCCAGCCCGGTGCCCCCGTACTTGCGAGTGATCGAACTGTCAGCCTGACTGAACGACTGGAACAGACGTGAACACTGCTCGACGGTCATGCCGATGCCCGTGTCGCGCACCCAGAAATGCAGTTGCACGTGTTCGTTGTGAGAAGCAACTTCTTCAACGCCGACCACGATGTCACCGTGTTCGGTGAACTTGGCCGCGTTGTTGCCGAGGTTGATCAGCACTTGCCCCAGTCGCAGGGGGTCGCCCAGCAGTGCCGTGGGCAGGTCAGGCGGAATCTGAAACAACAACTCCAGACCCTTGTCCTCGGTCTTCAAGCCGATCATGGCAGCGAAGCTGTCGAGCACATCTTCCAGACGGAACGGGATCTGTTCGAGACTCATCCTGCCGGCTTCGATCTTTGAGAAGTCGAGAATGTCGTTGATGATTCCCAGCAGGTTCTCCGCTGATCGGTGGACTTTTTCAATGTAGTTGCGCTGGCGTTTATCCAGTTCGGTACGCAGCGCCAGGTGGCTCATGCCGATGATGGCGTTCATCGGTGTTCGGATCTCATGGCTCATGTTGGCGAGAAACTCGCTCTTGGCCTGCGTGGCCTCCTCGGCCGCAGCCCTTGCCTCTGCCAGTGCGGTTACATCGATGTTGATGCCGGTTGCGCGCAATGGCTTGCCGTCAGGCGTGCGTGAGAAGCGATTCAGCGACCGGAACGTGCGCACCTGCCCATCGTTTTTACGCACAATCCGGAAGTCGAACTCGGCGCGATCATCGCCACTCTGGACGGCACTCTCGAACGTGCTGCTGACCCGCGCCAGATCGTCGGGATGCACCAGTGCCTTCCAGTGCGCCAGCGTACCGCCGAAGCCGCCTGGCTCCAGACCAAACAGGGTTTCGAGTTGGGGTGTCCAATAGTTTGTGCCACTGACCAGGTCGACGTCGAACAGCCCGATGTCACCGGACTCCTGCGCCAGATTCAGACGATCGCTGGCCGTGCGCAGCCTGGCTTCCATCGCCCTGCGCTCACTGACATCGCGCACCGAGGCGCACACACAGACGCCACGCCCCTCCAGGCGCGGTAGATGGGAAAGGCCAATTTCTACGGAGAACAAACTGCCGTCTTTGCGTACACCGCTCAGATCGTCAAGATCGCCGCCCATCTGCCGGGTTCCGCCGCTGGCAATGAACCCGTCGCGTAACCTGACATGGCGCTCGCGGGCAGCCTGCGGTACCAGACGCTCGATGCTGGCGCCAATCAGCTCGCCGGGGGCGTAGCCAAACAGGGTATCCATCTGCGGGTTGGTCATCAGGATGCGACCGTCGGCGCCCAGCACCAGCATGCCGTCCGGTGCTGCCTCGATGATGCCGCGGTACCAGGCTTCGGTGGCGCGCAATGCGGCCTGCTGGGCCTCCAGCTCGCTGGCCTGGTGCTCCAGTTGCAAAGCCTGCGCGCCCATTTCGTCTGCCTGACGGCGAGTTTCCAAGAGCAGCGCCTGAGCTGCCTCACTGCGTTCCATAATGGCCATGGCGCCGGCCAGCCGGGGCAGGACTTCTTGCAGCAGCAGCGCTTCGTTCTCTTCCAGTTGGCGAAAACCGGCCATTTCCATCACCCCGAGCAGGCGTTCGCCACGCATCACGGGCTGAACCAACAGGACGCTGGCCGGGGCTGCGCCCAATGGCGTACGTACATGCCAAAACGGTTCCGGTAGATCCTGAAGCTGGCGGGGCTGGCGATCCAGTGCGCACTGGCCAAGCAACCCTTCACCGAGATCAATTTCAGCGGGTAGCGGGTGAACACTGTCCACCGCATAACCGCCAACCAGGCGCAGGCGTGCCGCGCCTTCATAGAGAACGTAAAGCGCTCCCTGGCACATGCCCAACTGCGGCGCGATGTGGCTGAAAAAAGCCTGGGCCAACTGCTGCGGTGTCTCCGCCTGTTGCAGATCCACTTGCAGGAGCGATGTGTGGTTTTTGATCCAGCGCTGTCGCTCAAGCTGACAAGCTTCCAGCTGCAGCGTGGCGATGGCACGCGCCAGGTCGCCGGTTTCGTTGCGAAGATCGGTGTGCGGGATCTGACCGTCCAGCTTGCCGGACGCCAATTCGTCCACCGCCACGCGGACGCGATTCAACGGCACGCGTATGGAATAGCTGACCAGCCAGGTCAACAGCAAGGCCAGCGTCGACCCACCCAGCAGCAAGATGGACGTGATCGCAGTACTACGCTCTGCGTACTCCGCCAGGTTCTTCGCTGTATCGTGGATGTCGGCTTCCTTGTTTTTCTCGATCTGGTTGAGCAGCCCGTCGCCGCCCTGTTCCAGCGCAAGAAAATCCTTACTGTTGAGCAACATCAAGGCCTGACCCAAGGAACCCTTGCCGGCCAGCTCCAGTGCCTCATCGCCGTCTTTTTGCAGACGCTTTAATACCATTTCGAATTCCAGCAGGCTGCTGACGCTGCTCTGCCTGCGCAGCGTTGGACGAACCTGCTCCAGCGCTTCGTGGAGTCGCGCCTGGGCGACATCCATCTGGGCTCTGGCGCTGATACGGATGTCTGCGTTGTTGGTCGCGATTGCACGTTGCATGGCGAGCAACAGATGCGGCAACTGCACCCGAACCTCCTGCACATGCTGGATACCTACCAGATCCTGTTGGTACAACTGCTGCATTTCAGTTCTTAGCGAATACTGCGTGCGCAGGCTTTGCACGCCCAATATCAGGATCAATATCAGCAGCGCAGCGAAGCCGATGATCAATTTACTGCGCAGAGACAGGCGCTCGAGCATCTCGAACAGTCTGTTCATAAACGGCCTCTTTCAGCTGGATGTGCAGAGTAATGCGCGGGATTCAGGGACGTTCGGCAATCTGCTCAAGCAGTGCTAACTGCCTGGCCATGTCCTGGTCGCTGTCGGCAAATCGCTCGGCAATTGCGCGGAACTGCTCGGCATTGGCGAGAAACGCGTCACAGATGTCCGGATCAAAATGCGAGCCCCGGCCTTCGCCGATGATTTTCACCGCCTGCTCGTGAGGCATGCCGGGTTTGTACACGCGGCGGCTGATCAGCGCATCGTAGACATCTGCCACGGCCATTAACCTGGCGCTGATCGGGATATCGTCGGCGGCCACGCCTTGCGGATAGCCACTGCCATCCCACTTTTCCTGATGGCCGTAGGCGATTTCCTTGGCCAAATGAAGGAAATCGACGTTTATGCCTAATTGATCCTCCGCGTGCTGAATGGCGTCCCGCCCCAATGTGGTGTGGGTCTTCATGATCTCGAACTCTTCAGCGGTGAGCCGTCCCGGTTTGAGCAGGATGCGATCGGGAATGCCAATCTTGCCGATATCGTGCAGCGGTGCCGATTTGAAGAGCAGCTTGATGCTGTCCTCGTCGAGAAAGTGCCGGAAGCGCGGGTGGTTGCGCAACAGTTCAGCCAGGCGTTTGATGTAGTGCTGGGTACGGCGAATGTGGTTGCCGGTTTCGTTGTCACGGGTTTCGGCCAGCGAAGCCATGGCGTGGATGGTGACATCCTGGATGGCGATCACCTCCCGGGTGCGGCGCTGCACTTCCCGCTCCAGAAATTCGTTTTGATTGCGCAGGAAATCGGCAACGGACTTGAGCTTGATTTGGGTCTCGACCCTGGCCATGAGCACCGGGGGGATGATCGGCTTGGTGATGTAATCCGCAGCCCCGAGGCTCAAGCCGCGAATCTCGTCCTCCGTGGCAGTCATGGAGGTGAGGAAAATGATCGGTATATGGCGAATGCGAACGTCAAGCTTGAGCTGCTCGGCAACGTCATAACCGGACAGGCCCGGCATCATGATGTCCAGCAGGATCAAATCGGGAAGCGGGTCGGCCTGCAGAAGGCGTAGGGCCTTTTCGCCGCTGTTGGCGGCCTTAACCCGATATTTGTCCTTCAGCAACTCGGCGATCAACATCAGGTTGTCGGGGGTATCGTCGACCACCAGAACGGTCGCTGATGGATAAACGCCCTGAGTGCTATCCATGGTTGTTGGCTCCCTTGCCAGACAATTAAGGAGTTGGCGCACTTGCACCAGTCTCTTGCTGGCAAGCGTAGCTATAAAAGCTGCAATCGCTAGGCGGAGATCTGTAGGCTGGTTCCCGGCATCAGGTGGATCAACTCTGGATAGAGCGCTCGTAAATTAACGAGCATGGGCTTCAGCGTCCGGTTCAGATAGCGCGATAAAAGCCTTAACGTGCTGGGCGACGGCAAGCAACCCCATTCGATTTGACTGATATCGGATGGCTTGCACACTTCCCAGCACATCAATGATGGTCATTTTCCCCTATTGATTGATCGACGTGCCAAATGCAACGGCTCGGCAAAGGCGCCGGGCCGTGAAGAGCCGTGCTTAGAGGAACGTGAGGACAGCGTTGAACACCAGTGCCGCGACAAAGCCAAGTGGCGCTGCGCGAAACAGGAGCTGCTGGAACAGTGAGCTGCGACTCTGCTCCGTGGCACATGAGCCTAATATCAAGCTACCACCAGAGGAGAACGGCGAGATGGAGGTGGCTTGAGCGCCAACGACGATGGCCACAAACAGGATCATCGGATCTAGCCCCAGTGCCGTGGCAAGCGGTGGCACCAACGGAAACAGCGCCGGCGTCACCACCCCCAGCGTGCTGGAGAACAGCGACATGAACGCTGCCACCACACCGAAGACAATCGGCACCATGATCGGCGCAATGCTATTGCCCATCCACGATGCCAGTAAGCCGATGGTCCCGGCCTTGATCGCGACCGAGATCAGCATGCCCACACCACAGATCATGATCAACGTGCCCCAAGGCACAGACGCCATTGCCTTGCGTTCGTCGCCCAATTTCAGCAAGAGCGCGATCACCGAGAACAGGCTGGCGATCAAACCGATGTCCATCTTCGAATTGATGAAGCTCACCGTGGAATTTTCCGGGAAGACAATTTGCGCAACGGGTGCCGCCAGTACGATCACCATCATCGCTAACGTCAGCCATAGGGTGATTGTCTGCTCGCGGTTCAGTGGCGTCGGCACGGCGACCGCATAAGCGGACGCTTTCATCGCCTTGCCATGGCCGGTGAGAAACACCAATACCGAAATCACCGCCAGCGGTATCACCAGGGTACTGGCGAAAATCGCTGCGGCGTTGATGAAGGCCTCGTTTTCCGGGATGCCAGCATTGACCATCAAGCCACGAAAAATGATACCACTCTGGCTGGAGACGAAGTTGGCTCCGCTCAAGGCGCCATAGTTGACCGCCATGCCGCCCGTGATCAGGCTCATCCCGGTGCGCTCACACAGCAGCAGCGTGATGGGCGCCATGAACGCCAGCACTGTGTAGTAGCCCGCCCCCATCGCCGAGATGGTGGTTGCCGTGAAGAAGACCGCGAACGGCAACAATTGAGGCATCGACCGGCATCGATAAATCAGATGCTCCGCCAATTTTTCAAGCGTGCCATTGACGGTGGCAAAACTATAGAACAGACAAACCGAGAAGATGATGAAGAAAATCTTCAACGGCCACAGGCTGATGACGTCGGACGGGCTCAACCCCATGCCGTAACAGCCGATCAGGTAAGCAAAAGCGATGGCGAACAGGCCTATGTTGATCTTGGTCTTGTAACCCAGGGCAACGGCGACAACGATTGCCGCGACGACGAGCAGGCTCATCATGATGGAAGTCCTATTGTTGTTATTGATCGTTTAGCAGCGTGTTTCGAAGCCAAACAGCTTCGCTGGGTTGTCCTTCAGCACATGCGCCCGCTCGGCCGCGTCCGGCAGCAAGCCTTCGAGGAAAGCCACTTGCCGGGAATAGTCCGTCTGCTGTTCATACTGAGTGTTGGGCCAATCGCTGCCCCAGACGAGTCGCTGGAGACCGCCACTCGCGTCGCGCAACAGCGCCAGCCCATGCGATGCCTGGGCAAGATCGGATCGACTGCGGTACGGGGCGGAAAGCTTGAGCCACACCCCGTCATCCTTCAGCAACTCAAGAAACGCCTGATGGTTGGGGTTCCCGGCATCGATGCCCCCCGTCGGCAGGCCGAAATGATCGATGACCACGGTCACACCGCAAGCCCTGATGGCCGATACGATCGGCGCCAGGTCATCGATGCCGCGCTGAACTTCAACTTGCCATCCCCGCAGCGCCAACCGCTGGAACAGAGTGGTCCAGGCTGGGCCGCTGTAATCCGCCAGCGCCTTACCAATGAGATTCAAACGGATACCAACCACACCCGCTTCGGCCAATTCGTCCAGCAGGGTTTCGCTGACGTCGACATCCACCACCGCCACCCCACGCAAACGCTGCGGATAACGGCGCAACGCGTCGAGCATGAAGTGATTGTCGGTGCCCAGAAAGCTCGGCTGAATCAACACGCCGTGTGAAAACCCGTGGCGATCCAGGTGATCCACGTATTGCTCCACCAAAGCGTTGTAACGCGGGCTGTAGCGACGGTTGGCAACCATCGGCAGATCCTGGCGGAAGACGTGGGCGTGCGTGTCCACACCGGTGAAGGCAGGCGGGTGAAGACTGGTCATAAACAGATAACCCCGATCGTTTGTTGTTATGGAGAATCACCTGCCGCCATGAGAAATCAGGTTCTTTGGCCCAATCTGCCATCGTCAGCACGTGTACAGAAGCTTAAATTCATATATATGACTAGATCACCATATATTCAGGGATGGATATCTGTCAAACCTCACGCAGGTGCTAAAGTGGCTGCGCATGCCGAAAAGGAATCAAAGAAAAAATGAACGCCCCTACCCTCGGATACGACGAGCGCTTGCCGCTCTATCAGCGCCTGCGAGAAGAAATGCTCTCCAAGATCGCCACCGGCGAATGGATGCCAGGCGCGCCCATCCCCACGGAGGCCGAGCTCACCAAACACTATGGTGTAGCCATCGGCACGGTACGAAAGGCCGTGGACACACTGGTCAATGAAGGCCTGCTCCTGCGCAGCCAGGGCCGGGGCACCTATGTGCGCCGTCCCAACTTCGATGCCTCACTGGCGCGATTCTTCAGGCAAGTGAATGCCGCTGGCGGGCGCGAAATACCGACCAGCCGCATCCTGGCAAAGAACCGGCAAAAACCCTCTCAAACTGTGGCAACAGCCCTGAAGTTGCAGGACGACGAAGACGTCGTGCACCTGGAACGGCTGCGGATGGTTGAAAGCCGCACACTGTTTCACGAGGATATCTGGCTCCCCGCCACACGGTTCGGCGTATTGCTGGAAATTGATTCCGAAAGCTTCGGCGAACTGCTCTACCCGTTTTATGAAACCCAATGCGGACAATGTATCGGCTCGGCGACAGAGACCCTCACCGTAGAGCAAGCCGACCGGGCCACCGCCAAAATCCTTTCAATCAAAGAAGGCGCCCCGGTCGTCACCATCGAGCGCACCGCCCTCGCCTATGACCGCTCCCCGCTCGAATACCGAATTTCCCGCGCGGCGGCCGAGGGGTTCAGGTACCAGATCGATATCTCATGAGCCCAGTGACAAGGGCACCCACGCCCTAGCAGCCGGGGGTGTCGGGGTTACGCCGGCGGTCCAACCGGGGCGTAACCGGCTTGTTCAGGCTCAACCTGAGCCTCAGCTCTGTCATCTTTGGGGCGCCGGTAGCTGGCGGAGTAGAGAGCCGCTATGGCAGATCGGCTCCGCTTGGAGAGCTAAACATTGCCCCACCAGCAGCTGCGCCTTTGGCGATGGCCGACTGTACAGACGCTACCACCATCCCCCCGTTTCCGCCTGGTCGGGGACCGCGCAGGCGACCCAGTTCGACCACGCCACCGGGGTCCCCCCAAAGGCCAGGCCGTGTTTGGCTTGCTGCCCGCTGAGTACCTTCCGGCCAGCCTGTTGACGCCGATGGCGACCGGGCTGGGGGTATCCGAAGCGCTGGCTGGCCAAGCCGTGTCCCGCCCGAACGCAGAGAAAAACCTGTTATCCACCCATAAACCATCGTAATTTACCCGCCATAACTACAAGGTCGTTTTGGGGATACACGTGGGAGCCTATCGTCTGCTGTTGGCCGTCCTGGTCGCTGTTTCGCATATGGGCAAGATGTTCATGGGGTTCAACCCGGGCGTGGTGGCGGTGATTTCTTTCCTGCTCATCAGTGGTTTTGTGATGACCTCACTGATCGAGCGCAATTACCAGGCGCCCGAGAAAGTTGGCCGGTTCTACCTGGACCGCGCCCTGCGCCTTTACCCGCAATTCCTGTTCTACTTCATCCTCTCTTGTGCGGTGATCTATTTCCTCCTGCCTGGCACGCCGCAATGGGCTGAACTGAACGTCAAAAACATCGCCGCGAGCCTTGCAATAGTGCCCCTCGGTTTCTATATGTTCGGCGTGACCGGAGCGGGAATCGTGCCACCGGCCTGGTCGCTAGGACTGGAGATGTGTTTCTACCTGGTGATCCCGTTCCTGCTCATCTACAGACTACGGGGCGCGGCCTTCGCCTTGTCGGTTGCGGTCTTCATCCCCGCCTGCCTTGGATTCATCAACACCGACTACTACGGCTACCGTCTGTTGCCGGGTGTCCTGTTCATCTTCCTGTGCGGCAGCTACCTCTACAAACCGCAGGCGAAGGGTTTCGCGATTGCTGGCGGTACCGCTGTGGCAGCGGCATTGATCTTTGCAGCGATCATGATGGGCTGGATCGAACGTCGGCCGTCCAACGCCGAAGTGGCCGCCGGCATTGCCCTGGGCATCCCTGCGGTGTACGGGCTGACAACACTCAAATTTCACCGGATTGACGAGTTTCTCGGGAACATCAGCTACGGCGTATTCCTCAATCACTTCCTGGTGATTTACTTCTTGCACGGCCTCTGGCCGATCACCTCATTCGATTGGTCCAAGGTTGCAACGGTGTTGGTGCTGTCGTTCTTGCTCAGTGGTGTTTCGTATTACTGCGTCGAGCGGCCAGCGTTGAAGTTTCGGCATAAACTTCGGGCCGGCTCCAAGGATCGAGTGGGGGCCGTTCGGGCAAGTGAGGCAACGGCTTGACGGCGACAGGCGACAGATCGCGCTGCTGAACGTGGCCTGTCTCTCACATTCATGTGCCTAAGCGAGCGCAGTCATTCGCGAACCACTGCTGGCGGCGCTATGATCGCAACACCCGACGTCTTGAACACAAAACCCATGCCCACCCCGAAAACCCGCCCTACCCCCGCCCCGTTCCTCAACCCCGGCGAATCCGTGGTCCTGTTCGATGGCGTGTGCAAACTCTGCAACGGCTGGGCGCGTTTTTTGATTCGCCATGATCATCAACGTCGCGTGCGTCTGGCAGCGGTGCAGTCGCCGGAGGGACAAGCCTTGCTCGCGTGGGCCGGCCTGCCAGTCGATCAATTCGACACCATGGCGGTAATCCGTGACCGTCACTATTGGGAACGTTCAGACGCGTTCTTCGAAGTCATCAGCCAACTACCCGCCCGCTGGCAGCCATTGCGGCTGCTACGCGTATTCCCGCGCGGCCTGCGCGACTGGGCCTACGACCGCATCGCGCTGAACCGATACCGACTGTTCGGCAAGTACGACACCTGCCTGCTGCCAACCCCGGATCATCAACAGCGCTTTCTGAAAATAACTAGGCCAGAAAGCTAATCAACTGCACCGGCGTCATCTTCGTCACCATCATCAGTACGATGACAAACATCCCGGCAAACCCGAGCACGCCCATCCAGAACCACTTCCGGTAAACGGCTTGATACTGCTCATCAAGCCCCGTCCCCGCCTCGCTCGCACTCGACGCCATCACATACAGGCGCTTCTGCAGGAGCAACACCGGCAGCCACAGCGAGCCGACGCAGAAGAAGACGATCAGCGAGGTCAGCACCCACTCGGCGCTCATCGACAACCCCGAAAGCCGCATCAGCAGATAACCTGTGATGATCTGCACAAACCCGGCCGGCGTGGTGATCCAGGTGTCGAAGCGCACCACCATGCGCGCGACGTGCGCTATCACGTGCGGATTGCCGGTGCGGCTGGCGGCGATCAGGTAGAGGTAGGAGCCCATGCCGAAACCGAACAGGAAGATCGCGGCGATGATGTGCAGGTACTTGAGGCACAGATAGAGCATGTCAGCGCTGCCCGTCCGAGAAATGCACGGCCAGGCTCAGGTTGTCCGGGTCGTTGATCGCGGCCATGTATTCGGCGACGCTGATTTCGCCCACGCACGGTCTGGCGCCGGCGGTTGGCACGTAGCCCTGGGCCATTTTCGTGGCCAGGGCCACGGCGGCGCAGCTGGGGATTTCCGGGCCTTTGTCGTTCAAAGCCGTGAGTTGTGCGGTCATCGACAGCGGCTTGCCGTCAACACCAAGGCCCTGCACGTCGATGTACATCGCACTTTTGCCATCGCCGAATCGCTCGAATCGCATGCCCAGCCGATGCAGTCTTCCGGCCCACAAGGCATGGTCGCGCACCAGCCCGACTTTCAGCGCCTGAGCCAGCAAGCCGTTGGCGATACCGCCGAGCTTGAGACCGGCGCCCGCCTTGAAGCTCAGGGTTTGCGCACCATAACGACCGGCGAAGATGTCCATGTCCGGGACATCGACGTTGGCCAGCAATCGCGTGCCCATCTGCGGCATCTTGCGCAGGGTCAGGTCCAGCCAGCCCGACACTTCATGGACTTTGCCGTTCTTGAGTTGCTTGATCGGTTTGCCGGCATAAGCCAGGACACCTTCGATGGTCGACAACCCGGGCATTTTCGCCGAGGAAGAAATGCCATGCTCGATCGAGTCAATGCGCGAAAAGCGCTGGCGCTGCTCATCGATGATCGCTGAAGACAGTGTCGGCACCGAGCTGCAACCACTGAGGATCGCCACGCCCGCTTGTTTCGCCCGCGCGTCGAGCACGTCGATGCCGTTGACGAAGGTGCGGCAGTCCGCGAGGTCGCAATAGTTCACGCCGGCATCGATGCAACTCTGCGCAACGGCATAGGATTGCCCCTGAAACGGCCCGCCGGTATGGACGACCAACTGAATGTTCAGCGCACGCAAAGCGGCTTCGAACTCCGCGCCCATGGCATCGCCGCACCAGCCTTCGCAGACATTGCCCGATTGGTTGTTTAGCTCATCGACTTTGCGCTGCAACTTGCGCGGGTCACGACCCGACAGCACCAGCCCAATGTCCGGCATCAGCGCCAGATGCCTGCACACGATGCTGCCGAAATTACCGTAGCCCCCGACCACCATCACCCTGAACGGCATGCAATTCTTCCCTAAGTCATTTCATCAAACAGGCGGGAAGGATATAGGGCCGAACGTCAGCAGGCCATTCAGATCAGTTGCTCGCCAGCCGACGCGATCCATTTGCGCAGCAGGCAGCCAGAGTGTGCCGTCGCGATTGTTGGTTGATGAAAGAAGGGACACACAACATGAAGGCTCAGCAGTTCCAGGGGGCTTCGGCATCGGCGTCGATAGCGTATTTCGCCCGAGCCTGGGCATGTGCCCGCGGATCGACCGAAGCCAGCGCCGCCAAAACGATGTGATAGCGATCCACTTCAAAGAAGCTGCGCAACGCCGAGCGTGTGTCGCTGCGTCCAAATCCGTCGGTGCCCAGGCAGATGCACGGTGCCTGTAAATACGGCACCACCAATTGTGCATAGGCGCGCACGTAATCACTGGCCGCCACGACTGGAGCGTTACCGGGCAGACAATGCAGCAGGTGACTCTGGCACTCGACATCGCCGCCGAACACTTGCTGACGCTGCACCTCGCGGGCATCCCGGGCGAGTTCGGAGAAGCTGGTCACACTCCACACTTCGCTGCTGACTTGCCACTCTTGATCCAGCATATGTGCGGCGGCAATCACCTCGCGCAGAATCGCTCCCGAACCCAGTAAACGAACCGCCGGTACCTCCTCGCCATAGCGCGCATAGAGGCGCATGCCGCGAATCACGTCCGCGTGTTCGTCTGGTTCAAGTGAGGCCTGAACGTAGTTCTCGTTGGTTACCGTCAGGTAATAGAACTCATCCTCTTGCTGCTCCAGCATGCGCCGGGCGCCATGGTCGATGATGACCGCCGCCTCGCTGGCAAATGCCGGGTCGTAGGCGCGGCAGTTGGGCACAGTGGCTGCGATCAATTGACTGGAGCCGTCCTGATGCTGCAGTCCTTCACCGGCCAGCGTTGTGCGCCCCGATGTGGCGCCGATCAAAAAGCCTCTGGCGCGCTGGTCGGCGGCAGCCCAGATCAGGTCGCCAATGCGCTGAAAGCCGAACATCGAGTAGTAAATGTAGAACGGCAGCATCGGCTCGCCATTGACGCTGTAGGACGTCGCCGCAGCGATCCAGGAAGAAATCGCGCCGGCTTCGGTGATGCCTTCTTCGAGCAGTTGCCCGTCGGTCGATTCCTTGTAATAGAGCAGCGCGCCGGCATCTTCTGGCTCGTACAACTGGCCGACGGATGAATAAATCCCGATTTGCCGGAACAGATTCGCCATGCCGAATGTGCGCGCTTCATCGGCGACAATCGGCACAATGCGTGGCCCCAATTGTTTGTCCCGGATCAGATGGGTGAACAGTCGCACCACCGCCATGGTCGTCGAGTTTTCACGCTCATCGGCCTTCAGCGCAAAACGGCCATAGCTGTCGAGCGGTGGCACTGTTATTGGTGCTGACACACCGTTGCGCTTGGGCAAGTAACCGCCGAGCGCCCGTCGCTGCTGATGCAGGTATCGCAACTCGGGGCTGTCGTCAGCCGGTTTGTAGAAGCGCATTTCTGCCACGGCCTCATCATCCAGCGGCAAGGCGAAACGATCACGGAATGCCTTGAGCACCTCGATATCGAGTTTTTTCTGCTGGTGCGAGGTGTTGCGCGACTCGCCGATCTGGCCCATGCCGAAACCTTTCTTGGTTTTGGCGAGCACCACGGTCGGCCTGCCCTTGTGCTTGCGCGCGGCCTCGAACGCGGCATGCAACTTACGAAAGTCGTGACCGCCCCGGCGCAACGCGTCGATCTGCTCCGGGCTCATGTCTGCAACCAACGCCTGCAACTGCGGGTCCTGGTCGAAGAAATGGCTGCGGTTATACGCACCGTCATTGGCCCCCAGATTCTGGTACTCGCCATCCACCATCCCGGCGAAGTGGCGCAACAGTGCATGGCCATCATCGCGGGCAAACAATGGGTCCCAGTCCGAACCCCACAACACCTTGATCACATTCCAGCCGGCGCCGCTGAACAGTGACTCCAGCTCCTGAACGATTTGCCCGTTGCCGCGTACGGGGCCGTCGAGACGCTGCAGATTGCAGTTGATCACGAAGGTGACGTTGTCAAGATTCTCCCGCGCTGCCAGCGAAAGCGCGGCGATGGACTCCGGCTCGTCCATCTCGCCATCACCAAAAACGCCCCAGACATGCCGCCCCTCCGTCGAGGCAATCCCACGGTGCTGCAAATACCGCAGGAACCGCGCCTGGTAAATCGCATTGATCGGACCAATACCCATTGAGCCCGTGGGAAACTGCCAGAAGTCGGGCATCAACCAAGGATGCGGATAGGAACACAATCCGCCGCCCTTCACTTCTTGCCGGTAACGCTCCAGTTGCGACGCCTGCAAACGCCCTTCAAGAAAGGCCCGCGCGTACACCCCGGGGGCAGAGTGCGCCTGGAAGTAAACCAGATCACCGCGCCCGGCTTCGCTGTCCGCACGGAAAAAGTGATTGAAGCCGACCTCGAAAATTTCCGCCGCCGAGGCGTAACTGGCGATGTGACCGCCCAATTCGCCATAGGCCTTGTTCGCCTTCGCCACCATGGCCAGGGCGTTCCAGCGAATGATCGAGGTGATGCGCTCCTCCATCACCAGATCCCCGGGATAAACCGGCTGTTGTTCGAGCGCGATGGTGTTCTGGTACAGCGAATACGCACTCGCCGTCGTTTGCACGCCGAGACGGCTGGCCTGCTCGGCCAGTCGCAGCAGCAAGAACCGCACGCGCGGTCTGCCGCCGACTTTCGCGACACCTGCCAGGGCTTCCAGCCACTCGTTGGTTTCAATGGCATCGATGTCTTCGTGAACCGGCGTTCCGTGGGTTGGCCGTTGCGCGGTATCTTTCATGGCAGAACACCCTGACAGGTTGAATGGACGACTGGATCAGTTCGACACGTGCTCAAGAAATATCAGTTGCAGCGGCTCCTCCAGCAGGTCATCCGCCGCGGCGGCAAAGCGCTTGAAGTAAGGCATGGCGAAATGCGCATCCAGTGCCGCCTGATCCTTGAAGGCCTCGCGCATGTAGAACGTGCCGCGCTGGTCGCGCAGTTCAAACAACACATAGTCGAGATTGCCCGGCTCTGCGCGTGTCGGCTCAACCAGCGCCAGCAAGCCTTCTTTCAAGGCCTGTTCCTGGCCTGACCTGGCCTTGAGCACGGCAATCGAGATCAATGTTTCTGTGGACTGGCTCATCTTCAATACTCCTGGGACCGGCTGCATTCAGAGAAAGGTAAACAGCGACTGGGACGGCAAGCGGGACTTGGGCAGGCCTGCGTTGAAGTCTTCGCTGCTGTGATAGCCCAGGCTCACCACGACCAGACTGGTGAAGCCCTGTTCGCGCAGGCCCAGTTCACTGTCGAGGACTTTGCTGTCGAAACCTTCCATCGGCGTCGCGTCGATACCCAGCGAGGCGGCACCCAGCAGCAATGTGCCCAGCGCGAGGTAGGTCTGCTTTTCCATCCAGTGCTGCAGGTCTTTCTGATCGAAGCGATGCAGATCGACAAAACCGCGCCGTCCACGCTCCTGCCCTGCTCGCGCCTCGGCATTGTGAAAACGCCCGTCCATGGCTTCCTGAGCCAGCAACGCCTGCAGGTATTCCTCCGGCAGATGCGTGCGAGTGCAGAAGACGATGACGTGCGACGCGTTGAGTATTTTCGGCTGGTTGAAGCTGAACGGCCCCTGAGTACTGTGGGCGATTCGCGTCCGGCTCTGATCACTCTCGGCAACCACGAAATGCCAAGGCTGAGAGTTGACCGACGACGGGCTGTTGCGCAGTTGTTCCAGCAGCAACTCCAGTGTGTGCCTGGGAATCTTGCGGTCGGCATCGAAAACTTTTGTGGTGAAACGGCGCTTGGCCAGAGAAACGAGATCCATGATTGAACTCCTGATCTGAAAAGTGAAAACGTAAAACTCAATGCCGCTTGGAAATCAGCGCGTCGGCGCCGGCGCTGCGTCGATCTTCAGACGCATCAGGCTGTAAGGTTTTTGCCGCTGATCCTGCCCGGAACGGAATGCCGCCTGGCGGTGCAACTGGTTGGCGATGAAATACAGATAGCCGTCGGGGCCAATGGACAATGTGTCTGGCCAGAGCAGACGCGGGTCGTGTACCAGCGTTTGCCATTGGCCGTCCGGCAGACGCTTGCGGATCGAGTTGTGCTCGTAATCGCCGGCATAGATGGCGCCGGCGGCGTCAGCCTCCAGACCATCGGACGCGCCCTTCTCCCCCAGATCCTGCACGGCAGCCGTCAGTTGCTGTTCACTGAAGTTGGCATCACGCAGCAACGCGGTGGACACCGAATACAGGTGCCGACTCGACAGCGGAGTGAAATACAGTGTCTTGCCGTCCGCCGACAGCGCGATGCCGTCCGAGGCCACGCCCAGCGGTTTGCGCTTGCCGTCCGGAGCTTCAACGGTGAGTGGCAGGCCTTCAACCACCGGGACAAAGGTCGGGTCAACCGAAGTCGCCGGCACACCGCTCAAACGGCGCATGGCACTGCCGCTGGCGATGTCCATGACGATGATCGCGCCCGGTCCACGCAGGGACGAGTCAGTGAGATAGACCGTTCCCTCCGGGCCTGTGCGAAAGTCGAAACGCATGTCGTTAACGTAAGTGCTCGGCAACATGACGTTGTCCGGGAACACCAGACGCTTGACGATCTTGTTGCTGACCAGATCCACCGCGATCAGCTTCGCGCCTTTAGGTTTTGGGTCTGCGAAACCCGGCGCGGCGGTATCGAGCAACCAGACACGGCCCCGCCCGTCGGCCACCACGCTCTGTACGCTGATCAGACCATCACTGGGATCGTTGAGGTTTTCCTGATTGATCGCCGCGTTCGGGTAAGCCACGACTTTGCCGTCGCGGATCTCGCCCACGGTGAACGGCACGTTGTCGCCCCAACGCGGGAAGTTGACGAAGATGCGCCCGGTCTCGGTGACGGTCACGCCGGTGGGCATCGCGTCGTAGAACGCATGGACCTGTTCGAGCTTGCCGAAGGATCGGTCGGCGGGGGCATTGGCCGGCAACGCGACGGCGCTGATTGCATGGGCGAACGGCGCCGCCATGACCATGACCAATGCAGCAGAAAGCTTTTTCATACGCATGAGCTGCTCCTGACCGGCCCGCTTGCAGGCCCGTCTGAATGAGTGAAATCAGAAACCTTCAAGCACCAGTTTGCCTCGGGCCTTGCCGCTCTCGACCAAGGCATGGGCACGGCGCATGTTTGCCGCGTTGATCGCGCCAAAATGTTCACCGACAGTCGTTTTCAAAATGCCCTGGTCAATCAGATCGCTGACGCGATTGAGCAGGTGATGCTGCTCAATCATGTCCGGGGTTTCGTACAGCGAACGGGTGAACATCAGCTCCCAGTGCAGCGACAGCGACTTGCGCTTGAGCGGCATCACGTCGAGGCTTTCAGGATCGTCGATCACGCCCAGACGCCCTTGTGGTTGAAGCACTTCGATCAGCTGCGCAAAATGCTGCTCGGTATGGGTCAGGCTGGCGACATGGCTGACCTCGTCGATGCCCAGTGCCTGCAACTGTGCGAGCAGCGGCTGACTGTGATCGATGACGTGATGCGCGCCCAATTGCCGGACCCAGTCAGCCGTTTCCTGCCGTGAGGCGGTGCCGATGACAGTCAGCTGCGTCAACTGTCGGGCCAATTGCACCAGCATCGAACCGACGCCGCCCGCTGCCCCCGTGATCAACAGGCACTTGCCCTGCCCTGAACCTTCGGTGACACCGAGACGGTCAAACAACAGCTCCCAGGCGGTGATCGAGGTCAACGGCAATGCCGCGGCATCCGCAGCACTTAACGAACGCGGTTTGTGCCCGACGATTCGCTCGTCCACCAAATGAAATTCGCTATAACTGCCGGTGCGGGCAAGGGAGCCTGCGTAGAACACTTCGTCGCCAGGCTGAAACAGCGTCACTTCAGCCCCGACCTCGCGGACAATACCGGCGGCATCCCAGCCGAGGATTTTCGGTTCTTTGGTGAAAGTTCCGGCGCGTACTTTGGTATCGACCGGATTGACCGACACCGCACGAACTTCTACGAGCAAATCCCGGGGGCCGGGAGTTGGCACCGGAAGGTCGATGTCCTGCAACGATTGCGGATCTTCAATGGGCAAAGCGTGTTGGGTGAAGGTGATGGCTTTCATGGAAACTCGCTGTCTGAAGAGCTGATGTGCTCGCTTGCCGCCATCTTCGACTTCCCAAGCACAAAGAAAAACCAGCAGAATGCGCCAACACTTTCACTGCAGGAGTGAAAATGATCCGCATCGATGATCTTGGTTTGTTCACCCGCAGCGCCGCGCTGGGCAGCTTCACCGCTGCCGCTCATGAGGCGGATTTATTGCCCGGCCAGGTTGCCGCGGCGATCAAGCGTCTGGAGCGTGAGCTGGACGTGCGCCTGTTTGCGCGCACCACCCGCAGCCTGCGATTAACCGCCGAGGGCGAGCAATACTTGCCCACCGCCCACTCGGTGCTGGAGGCGCTCAAGCAAGGCAAGGAAAACCTGCGCGGTGAAAGCGCCACGTTGCGCGGCGTGTTGCAAGTGACGGCGCCGTCCGATCTGGGGCGCAACATTTTGCTGCCGTGGCTCACACTGTTTCGCCGCCAGCACCCGGAACTGACCTTGCGCTTTTCCCTGTCGGACCAGATGGCCGACTTGTTTCGTGACCCGGTAGACGTGGCGATTCGATACGGCTCGAATGAAGATGCCAACTACGTGGCGCTGCCGCTGGCACCGTGGAACCGGCGGGTGCTGGTCGCCGCACCGGAATACGTGGAGCGCCACGGATACCCGCAAACGCCGGACGATCTGCACAACCACGCTTGCCTGCTCTACCAGCAAGGCGGCCGGATCTACGACAAGTGGAGCCTGGGCAGTGAAACGATCCAGGTCTCGGGACCGATGTTCAGCGACGACGCCGACATCGTGCGCCGCTGGGCGTTGAGCGGCGAAGGCATCGCCAACAAATCCTGGCTGGACGTCAGTGCAGACGTGATCGCAGGGCGACTGGTCGTGCTACTGAAGGATTTTCCCGGCAATGCCTCACCGTTGAGTCTGGTGTGCCCGCATCGCAAGCAGATCACCCCGGCGGTGTCTCAGCTTTATGCGTGGTTGAGTGGCCAGTTTGTCGCTCTGGAACGCATCCAATAGCTCCCCCCCGTTGGTTGCCACATTGACGAGACGCTCCTCGAATGTTCAGATGCCGGCCAGTTTCAGGTGTCCCATGCCGCCGTGCATGGGGTGAAACGGGAAACCGGTACGTTCTTTTCGAACAAGTCCGGTGCTGCCCCCGCAACGGTATGCGCGTGATGTTTTCAATACACCACTGTGGCCAGACGGCCATGGGAAGGTGAAAACCTCGATACGCGCGAGCCCGGAGACCGGCCTGGAATTTCGTTTGGCAAAATCCTGCGGTGGGCGGGCATGGGCCGGTATTGGCTGTGCGCGATGCCTTCTCTTGCATGCTCTTCTGCGAAGATCCTTTTCGAGAAGACAATGATTCGACCTTTCAACACTTCTGCTCCAACCCTGTTCCTTGGCTGCCTGTTCAGCCCGCTGCTACTGGCCGACGACGCGCCGCTGGAACTCAATCAACAAATCGTTTCCGCACCGTCGGTGGAGTCCACCACCGTCGCCGACATGGCCAGATTCGGCAGCAAGGTCGAAATCGTCAGCCGCGAACAGATCGAACGCGCCGGCCCCAGCGCCGATGTCAGCCGCGTGATGCAGATGTTCATTCCAGGCTTGTATGTGGCGCCGAAAAACGGCCCTTTCGACTACGGCACCTATTCGCTGCTCGGCGGGCGCAACGACGACACGCTGATCCTGCTCGACGGCGTGCGCCTGAACAATCGCCTGTACGGCGGCCTCTATCTGGACACCCTGCCGGCCAACGCCATCGAACGCATCGAAGTGCTCAAGGGTGGGCAGAGCCTGTTGTTCGGCACCCAGGCCGTGTCCGGTGTGATCAACATCGTCACCCGCAGCCCTCAATCGCTCAAAGCCGCCGGCGAAGTGAATCTAGGCGTCGACAGCTTTGGCGGCACCACCGAAGACGCCCGCGTCGAGAATATCTTCACTAACGGCTTCGGCGACCTCGGTTTGTTGGCGTACGTCAGTCACAACGTCTCCGACGGTTACCAGCCCTATCGCAACCGCGACATGAAAAACGATTCCGGCAAGGATCGCGCTTACGAAGTCACCACGTTCGGCGGCAAGGCGATTCAGTCGTTCGACGATGATTCGCGGCTGGAGCTGTTTTACCAATACGCCGACGCCAACCTCGATTTCGCCCGCCCGGTCGACAACCACAAGACCACTAACGACCGCGTGCAGCAGATCGCCACGGCGACCTTCGAGCAGGCCGTCAATGAGCGCCTGAGCTACTTCGTCAAAGGCCATATCAACGACTGGGACACGCGTTATACCCGCGTCAACAACCGGGAGGGCGGCGGCACCAAAGTCATCAATCACAACGACTATTGGGGCTTCACCGACTGGGGTGTGCAGGCCGAAGGCAAGGCTGAATTGCCCGGCGATCATGTACTGGTGTTTGGCACCGACAATCAATGGTTCAAGGGCCAGGATGATGTGTTGATCATCGATAACGACAAGGCCGAAGCCCACGCTTTCTACACGCAACTGCGTCCGCAGATCGACGCCCTGCCCGACTGGCACCCGAGCATAGGCGTTCGCCACGAAGCCATGAGCGGCGGCGACAGTGCCACGGTCGGCATGCTCACTTCGCTGTATGACCTCAACGACAACTGGTCGGTGCGCGGTCAGTACGGCAGCGCCTACAAACTGCCGAACGCCGAGCAGCTGTTCGTCAATGAACCGGGCGACGAGATCGGCAATCGCAACCTGAAGCCGGAAAAAAGCCGCAATGCGGAGCTGGGTGTCGACTACAAAGGCTTTCTGCTCGACCGCGAATTCAGCGCCAGCGTGACCCTGTTCAAACGCAAGATCGACGACTTGATCACCCTCGACGACATTCAATGGGTCAACGGTGAAGGCCAGGTGCGTATGCGTGGTTTCGAGGCCGACGCCAAACTCGCGCTCAACGATCAGTGGAGCCTGCAAGCGGACATGACCCGCAACCTCACCGAATCGCGCAGCGGTGTGACCCTCAACGATATCCCGAGCTTCTTCGCCCGCTCGCGCGTGGGTTATGAGTCGGAAAACCGTCTGTGGGGTGCCGGCGGTGCGATCCGCTATATCCGCGACATCAAAAGCTCGAAGCAGGTCGAGTACGGCAATTATTCAGTGGTCGACGCCGACGCCTATCGCTACCTCGACAACGCCCACCAACACCGCGTAAGCCTGCTGGTGGAGAACCTGTTCGACCGTGATTACGTCACCAGCCGTTCGAGCAACGTCGATAACCTCGGCCGGCCGTTCACCTCCGAAGTGCGCTACACGTACCGCTTCTGATGAGTGACATCAAAACCGTCGACGGCGTCGACACGCACCCGGACTGGTCGCAGGTGCCCGAGCATGCGCGCCATGTATTCGTCTGCACCGGCCCGCGTTGCACCCAGCGCGGCGCGTTGCAGTTATGGAAAACCTTGCGCCGGCACTTACTGGCGCACGATCGCATCGAGACGCCGGGCGGCGTCTTGCTGACCCGTACGCACTGTCAGTTCCCGTGCAATCTGGGGCCGATTGTGACGGTGTACCCGGAACGCTGCTGGTATGGCGTGCGCAGCCATGAAGATGTGCAGCGGCTGGTCGAGGGGCATCTGGTGGGCGGTGAAGTGGTTGCGGATTTGCTGATCAAGGCGCAGACATGAGATCGATTCTGTACGTACTTGGCGCCCTGCTCTGCTCAATGCCTGTACTCGCCGACAGTTACCGCAATTGCGGCGAAGAATGGAGCGCCGATCAATCTTCGCGCATCGTCGCGCTCAATCAGCATGCGGCCGATCTCGTCCTCGCACTGGGTGCCGGGCCAGCGCTGGTCGGCGTGGCGTATCTGGATGACACCGGTGCCGGTCAGCGCCAAGCCGAGTATTTCGGCGTACCGGTAATCGCGCGGCAGTACCCGGCCAGCGAAGTGCTTTACGCTGCGAAGCCGGATCTGGTGATCGGCGGTTTTGCCACGGCGTTCGGCGACGGGGTGACCTCGCGCTCGGGGCTTGCGCGCAATGGCGTGGGTACGTATCTGCTGGAATCCGCCTGCAATGGGCACTCGCTGGATTATTTCGCGCATGTGCGCAATGACTTGCTGACCTTGGGCAAGCTGCTGCACCAGCAGCAAAAAGCCCAAGCATTGATCGACTCCATGGAAAAGGACATTGCCAGCGCCCGAGCCTTGGCCGGTGCAGGTAAACCGTTGTCCGTGTTCTATCTCGACAGCGAAGTCAAAGGTCTCGACAGCGAAGGTCGGCGTGGCTTTGTCACTCCGCTGCTGGCGGCTGCCGGAGCACGCAATGTGTTCGCCGACATCAACCTCTATCGAGTCACCGTCAACAGCGAAACCCTGCTGGCCAGCGACCCGGACGTGATCCTGCTGGCCGACGCCGAATGGTCGCCCGCCCGCCGCAAACGCTACCTGTTGGCCCACGACCCGGTCCTCTCGCAACTGCGCGCGGTGCGCGAGAACCGCATCATCGAGATCCCTTTCACCCACCTGCTGCCAACCTACAACAGCGGCCGCGTCGCCTTGCAACTGGCCCGCCTGCTCAATGCACTGAAGAAAAATAAATGAACCCGTCGCACCGCACGCCACCTAACGAACAGACCATCAGGAGGTAGCCAATGCAAATCGAAACCGTGTGGATCGTACTGGCGGCAGTTCTTCTGCTAATCGAACTCTGGGCCATCAATCGGGTGCGCAAGAGCGAGGGGAAAGCGAGCAACAAAGGTGTATGGATTGTGCTGATCGTGTTTGTGCCGCTGTTCGGCTTGATTGCCTGGGCGTTGGCGGGGCCCAAGCATGTCAGTCATAACTCAGCATCGTAGTCAGGCCGCTAGAACCTCATCTATGCTGCACTCCGCAATACGGCCGGCCAGGCGACAACAGGGAGGTTGCATTGGCGAAGCGTATCTTAGTGATGGATGCCGGTATCGTCGGCACCTCTTTCGCGTGTCACCTGCCCGGCAAAGATTCCCCCGAAGAGAGAACGACGTACATGGAAGTGATCAACACATTACAACCCGCCGATTGTGCGGACATGCAAGACATCCGGAGTGAAATCGATCGTCTCGATCAGGCGGTTATCAAACTGCTGGGCAAACGTTTCCAGTACGTCATTGCCGCGTCGAAGTTCAAAACCTCATCGACGTCGGTTCTAGCACCTGAGCGTTACCAGGCCATGTTGGCCACCCGCCGCGAATGGGCCTGCGCCGAAGGTTTGAACGCAGACGCGATCGAGAAAATGTACAGCGACCTGGTCAATCACTTCATCGCAGAAGAGATGAAGCACTGGGCGGCGCAGCAACCGGAACGTTGACGCCTTTGCCGGAGTTTTTCACTGGCTCACGAACATGCGGCGCGTGCTGTCGACCACCGCCCGCGTGTGTCCGATGATTTCTTTTTCAACCACAACGCCAGATCCCTCACGAAATCAAGGAGCGCTATTCATGGAAGAAGTCATTACCTACCGCACCGCCACCGCTGCAGATGCTCTGGCGATGTGCGAGCTGGGCCAATTGCTCAACTCGGTACACCACGCCGCCCGCCCCGATATCTACGCCGCCGCGACCGAAGATTTCGCCCGCGATTTGCCGCACTGGGCGGGGGTATTCGAAAAGCCTGGCCAGATCGTCTTCATCGCCAGCGCAGGTGAACGGCCCGTGGCGTTCATCACAGCCATCCTGTCCGCCAGTTCCGGCCCGCTGATGCAGCCGCAGAATGTGGTGCGCATCGGCTCGGTGTGTGTCGCCGAGCCGTTCTGGGGTAAAGGCATTGGCCGCGCACTGATTCAACGGGTGAAAGACTGGGCTATCGAGCAAGATGCTCAGGACTTGCGCCTGACGGTGTGGCCATTCAACGAGCGCGCGGTACGCATGTATGCCGAGTTCGGCTTCGAAACCCGTGCCCTGGAGATGGGCGTGCGTTTGTGAGGAGCGGCCAACTCCGATCATGAATAAACCCGGCAAAATATCAGCACGAACCCTATCGGATGGTTCGATCCTGCCGACAACATGCTGATGACCTGCGCAAGACTGAACGACGCACGTCCATCCTTTTACAAGAGCCACTTTCCATTACGATTCAAGAGGCTGCACCCATGAGCAATGCCTGGAACGAAGGTTATTTCACCGACGAAGGCTACACCTACAGCTATAGCCGGGAAATCAATCCGGTATTCCAGCGTTACTGCCTGTTGTTGCGCGGCTTTGCCGGTCTGGACAATCCCGACGGTTATCACTGTGAACTCGGCTTTGGCCAGGGTGTGTCGATCAATATCCACGCCACGGCCAACCCTGGTGGCTTCGTCGGGACGGACTTCCACCCCGGTCAGGCGGCCCATGCCATTGAGCTGGCGGAACTCAGCAACAACGGCGCAAAACTCTACGACGACAGCTTCGAGCAACTGCTGGCGCGCCATGATTTGCCGCAGTTCGACAGCATCAGCCTGCATGGCATCTGGACCTGGGTCAGCCGTGACAACCAGAAACTGATCGTCGAATTCGCCCGACGCCACCTCAAACCGGGTGGTCATCTCTACGTCAGCTACAACGCATTCCCGGGCTGGTCGCCTGCTGCGCCGTTGCGCCAATTGTTCAGCCTGCACGACCGCTTCGCCAATCACTCGACGCGGGCGGATCAGCGCATCGACGCCGCGTTGCAGTTTTCCGAAGCGCTGCTGGCGGCCAACCCCAAGTACGCCATTGCCGCGCCGAGTCTGGGTGCCCGGCTGCAGACCATCAAAGGTCAGGACCGCCAATACGTCGCCCACGAATATTTCAATCGCGACTGGAACTGCATGTATTTCGCCGACATGGTGGATGCACTGGCCCCGGCCAAGCTCGATTACGTCACGACGGCGGTGCCGATGGATTCGGTCGACGCACTCAACCTGAGCGCCGAAGGCCTGGCCTTTCTCGACGGTATCGAACACCCGGTGATGCGCGAGCAGGCGCGTGACTATTTCGTCAACCAGGCTTTCCGTCGCGACCTGTACGTGCGCGGTGCCAACCGACTCAACGCGACCGAGCGCCGTTCGCGCATGCTCAATACGCGATTCGTGCTGATGCAGCCGACAGAAAACGTAGCCTCCAGCGTCACCGGCCCCGCTGGCGCAGCGACGCTGCAAGCGGAAATTTACCGCCCGCTCCTCAATGCCCTCGCGGATCAGATGTATGAAGCCAAAACGATGCAGCAGTTGCTCGATGCGGTGTCACCAATGGCCTATGACGATCTGGAACAGGCCATCGCCATCCTGGTCAGCATGGGCGCGGTAGCCCCGTGCCAGAGCGAAGCTGCCGAGGCTCTGGTGTATGAACGCTGCGCCGCGTTCAACCTGCAACTGTGCAAACGCGCGCTGTTCAATGCCGACATTCAAGTGCTGAGCAGCCCGGTCACCGGGGGTGGCGTCACCGTCAGTCGTTTCCAGCAACTGTTCCTGATTGCGATCCGTCAGGGCAAGCAGCACCCGGCGGAGTGGGCGCAACTGGCGTGGAGCGTCATCGCCGAACAAAACGAAGTGTTGGTCAAGGACGGCAAAACGCTGACCACCGCCGAAGCCAACATCGCCGCGCTGACCGAACAGGCCCAGGCTTTTGCCGAGCAATCGCTGATTGTGCTGAGTGCTTTGAAAATCGTCTGATCGGAGGTGGATGGTGCGCAACGGGGCAGGAATTCTTAATCAAACGCCCCGTTGAGCACCTCATAAATCAGGCCGGTGGCCAGGGCGACCAGGATCAGATCCGTGCCCACCTGCTGCCATTCGTAGCCATCGTAATGCGGCAGGTGACCGACCAGGCGTCCATCGAGTTTTTTCGCGATCCCGGGCGGCAGCGGTTTGCCACGCGCAAGATTCTTTTGAATGCCCGGTGGCAGCGCAGGTCCTGGGCTCCAATAGTCGCGGTAGCCACCAACAATCCCGAGCACATTGCCGCGATCGATACTAGGGGCATGACTCCAGTCACCGCCAGAGTTGTTGCCCTTGTTGCCATTGCCTTTCTGGTTACCGTGGCCCTGCACATTCTGCGAATTACCCTTGCCATTGCCATTGCCATTGCCATTGCCATTGCCCTGGCCCTTTCCATTACCGGGATCAGCCAATGCCATCGCCGAGCTGACAACCAGCGCAAGAGAGGAAATCGTTGCAATCAACGTGCGTGACTTGTTCATGCGGCGCGCCTTCATGGTGGGTTGCTCCTGTGTCATCTTGACGTTACACATCAGCTTAGTTTATTCCGGCTGACCGATCGTCGATTACGCCCAGCCCATCGACACTGCCTGACAGGAGCTATTTCATGGATTTGAAGTTCAGCCACATCGACGTACTGGTCAAAGACCTTGAAGAAGCCTGTGCCTATTACGCGCAGATCCTTCAGGCGCGGATCTCCACAACGCAGACCTGGAATCGCGGGGGCCTGCACGTACGCTATGCCGTGGCGTTGATCGGTCAGGAACGCTTCATGCTGGTCCAGCCGCTGGCGGGAAATCTCAAGGAACTGTTGGATACAGTGGGCGAAGGCATGATTTACCGTCATTGCTACACGACACCTGATATCGAGTTGGCCTACGACGAACTGCTCGCCAGCGGGGTTCAGCCGGAAGACGAGAACGGCCAGCCGCTGACTCGCGAGAACCTGCAATCGCCGTCCGGAACCCGCATCATCTGGTTGCCCAAGCGCTTCGGGCATTTCTCGATCGAGATTCTCGAAGAGAAGGCGCTGGGGGCATTTATCGAGGCAGCATTTGCTTGCGGATGAAACTCCGCCGCCCCTGATCGATACGTCTACGCTCTCTCCATCGCCACCACGCTTGGAGACTTCGCCATGACCCGCCCACTGCTGACTGGCCTCGCCCTGCTCGTCCTGAGTTTCCAGGTCCACGCCGACGTCACTCCCTTCCCCGCCACCTTCCACACTCAGGACATCAAAGTCGAAGGCGCGACAATGCATGTGCGAGTTGGTGGCAAGGGTCCGGCCGTGGTGCTGTTGCATGGTTTCGGTGATACCGGCGACATGTGGGCGCCGCTGGCGGCGGATCTGGCCCGCGACCACACCGTGGTGGTGCCGGATCTGCGCGGCATGGGGTTATCGTCGATTCCGCAGGACGGCTACGACAAGAAGACCCAGGCCGGCGACATTCGTCAGGTGTTGAGCGCGCTGAAGATCGAGCACTCGGTGGTCATCGGGCATGACATCGGCACCATGGTCGCGTTCGCCTATGCCGCGCGCTATCCCGAGCTGACCGAGCGCCTGGTGGTGATGGATGCGCCCGTGCCCGGCATCACACCGTGGAACGACATCGTTCGTTCGCCGATGCTCTGGCACTTCGACTTCGGCGGCGCGGACATGGAGCGTCTGGTTGCCGGGCGCGAACGCATCTACCTCGACCGCTTCTGGAACGAGTTCGCCGGCACCCCGGCCAAAATCGATGAAGGCACCCGCCAGCATTACGCCAAGCTATACGCCCGCCCCGGCGCCATGCACGCCGCTTTTGCCCAGTTCCGCAGCATTCGTCAGGACGCCCTCGACAACGCCCCCGTTCTGCAGAAACACCTGGCCATGCCGGTGCTCGCCGTGGGCGGTGAAAAGTCCTTTGGCAACAACGAAGCGATCGTCATGCGCAATGCCGCGGACAACGTGACCGAAGTGGTGATACCGGCGGCGGGACACTGGTTGATGGAAGAGGCGCCGGCACCGACCATCAAGGCAGTGCGCGACTTTATCGCAATGTGAAGAATGGGCATTGCCTTGGCCCGACGCTTACGTCAGGATTCGCCCCTTTTGCGCGCAAGAGCAGGCCGGACAGAAAACATGAATCGTCAAAAGAAACTGCAGCAGTTGTTCAAGGAAAAGGCCAAGAAGGCCAGCGCCAAACTGGCGCCGAAAAAGCCCAAGTACATCAGCAAGGCTGAGCGGGCGAAACTGGAGGCTGAGGCAGCAGTGGAATCAATCGATTCCAGCGAGAGCTGATCCCTGCTCTACAAGAACGGCGCAATATTCGCCAGCGCCCGGTCAATGTAGAGGTCTTTCTCCGCCACCGGCGCCACGCGTTTCGCTGACCGGGCCGGGTGGTCGTTTTTTTCCTGTCCGTTTTGGGCGTTTACCGACCAAATTTACGACACATTTATTTTTATGCTTGCGCCTATTTCGGAGCCAGACTCACGATGACAAATAGCTCGCCAAACTATGAAAAAAATCATATTAAACTGATGAGATTTCATATCACCCTGGCATTATTCTATTTCCTCATCTGCTCACTTTCTGCATGGCTATGCATGATTGATAAAAGCACCTCAATAGGCATACCTGTGTTTTGCGCAGCAGCCGTTTTCGTCCATTTACTGCTTGCCTATGGAAGCAGAAACCGACTTGAGTCTTCGAGAAAAGCATCAGAGTTCATAGGTGCGTTATTGATGTTTGGTTTTCCAATAGGTACGTTGTTGGGGTACTTCTTCTTGCAATGCACAATATGGCAGGATCCGGAACAAAAACATTAATAGGCTTGTGAGAACGGACATGTGAGCGGTTCTCCTTTTCTGCGCCGATACTTGTACGACGCCGAGTTGAGCCTCTCCAGTGCACCGGCCCTGTGCAAGTGCTAGGGGCTGACCAAGGAACAATGGACCGAACGCCGACGGTGACGTTAATGGCATGTCTGAGCGCACCTTGCGAACCAGTCCGCATCAAGAAGGCGTTTTACACGCCAGCCAAGCCCCCCAGAACAAACTGCTGAAAAACCGCGTCGCCTCGCCAAACCCGGCCTCATGCAACAACGCCTGAACCGCCGCTTCGGAATGCGGCGGGTCGGCGCCTTGCAGAATCTTGCCCAGCTTGGCCTTCACCTCCTCCGCACTGGCGCCCTGCTGCCGCCAACGCTGTCCCCACGCCTGGAGCAATAACGGTTGGCTGGCATAGGCGTAATGGTTGCCGGCGACAATCAGCGGTGCGCCCGGTTTGAGTCGCGCCTGAATCGCTTGCAGGATCTGGCGCTTGGGCTCATCACCGTTCAGATGATGGAGCACGCCGATCAACGTTGCCGCATCAAATGAGGCAGCAGCCGGCAGGTCTTCGACGTGGCCAAGATGCACCTGGGTTCGGTGCAGCAAGTCGTTGGCCTGCAGTTGCGCTGTCGCGGTTTCCAACATCGGTACGGAAGGGTCGACTGCGGTGAAATGCCATTGCGGCTCCAGCGCCGCCATCGCAATGATTTCCTGCGCCGTGCCGCCAGCGCCGACCACCAGTATGTTGGCCGGACGCGAACCCAGGCTCGCCGCCAACATGCAGGCCGCCAGATCATGACAGGCGTCGTAGCCGGCCAGCGCGATGCGGCTTTGGCGGGCGTATTCGCTGGCGCGGGAGGTGTCGAATTTTTCTGCGGGGCTGGTCGAGGTTTGGCTCACGGCAATGCTCCTGGTTTTTCGAGCACGCTACGCCGAAGAGCGCGAGAGGGAAAATTCATTCGCTTCATGCCCCGCATTCCTTGCGGGAATGCGGGGCATGTGAACCTGGGTTTTGTATTACCGAGCAAGCAGCGCCTGCAGCCCACCATGGCCGTCGACGATCAGGCTGCGAATCAGTGCCTGATAGTGCTCGGCACTGTTCGGTTCTCGAAGATCGAAACTGGCCAGCCAACTGACCAGTGTTCTGTCCTGGCCTGACAAAGCAACCAGTTCCACGCTGGCCACGTAGTTGTCCAGCGGTAAGGGCGACTCTTCAAAACGGTAGGACAGCCTCAACGTCGAGTCATCAACCGACAACAAGCGCTCTCTGACAACGGCGCCATCGCTCAACGTGAGCGTGCGAATGCAGCCCACAATCTCGGGTCCTGCGCCTTCGATATGGCTGTCCACAATCGAAGGGTGCCAGTTCTTGATCTCGCCAAACTGCTTCACCACGTTCCAGACCTGTTGTGCAGCGCCTTCCACGACAGCGGAAAACTCAACCTTCGACATCTCGTATCCCCTTGTAATTGATCATCCGCCGATCCCGGCAGCGGACTACCGGGATCGACCGATATTCAGGCCTCGAACTGGTGATAAACCTTGGCGATGACCTTCCAGACGCCGCCAATTTTGATCAGGGTCAGGTAGTCGTTGTAGTCAGCACCGATCGCATCGGTTTCCATGTCCACGCGCACCACCGCGGTGGTCGGTGTGATAGCCAGCACGTCTAGACGCGTACTGATTTGCGGGGCAGCGCCGTTTTTCTCGACGAAATCAAACAGGTTCTTGATCGGGCCGCCGAGCAATTCGCCGTTGGTGAAACCGTACATCACCGCCTCTTTATGAAAGGCTTGAGCGACGCCTTGAGCATCACCGACCCGAAGACCTTCGACGTATTGATTGGCGGTGGCGATGACAGCGGTGTATTCGGCGGTCGGTACAGCCTTGATGTTCTTCGACATGGTTGTTTCCTTTCGTTGGGGGGGAGTTACAAAGGCCACCGGAAGCCAAGGCTGGCACCCGGCGGCTGGAGCAGCCAACACTCACCAGTCCTGGCGCGTCGGCGAAATGATGAGGTCGTTGACGGTGACGTTTCCCGGCTGGTTGAGCGCATATATCACCGCCCGGGCAACATCGTCAGGCGCGATGGCGATGCGGTTGAGTTCCTGGGCGGCCTTGCGCCCTCGCGGATCACTGACCTTGTCCGCCCAACCGGTATTGATAACGCCGGGGCTGACCGTGTTGACGCGGATGCCATGCTGTACGCCCAATTCCTTGCGCATGGACTCGGTCATGGCCTGCACAAAAAATTTGGTGGCGCTGTAAACACCCGCCGCCGGCCCGACCTGATGGCCGGCCACCGAGTCCATGTTGAGGATCTGCCCGGACCGCTGCTCCAGCATCACAGGCAGCACTGCCGCGGTAGCGTTGAGATAACCCTTGATGTTCACGTCGATCATCTTTTCCCAATCCTCCACGACCAGATCGACCCAATTGGAGAACAGCATCAGCCCGGCGTTATTCACCAGAATGTCGACACCGCCATAGGTGTCCTGCGCGAACCTGGCGAGTGCTCTGGTTTGCTCAAGCCGGGTCACATCAGCAGTAAAAGCGACCACGTCATGGCCGGCCTCACGCAACTCGGCGACGAAAGCCTGTAAGCCCTTTTCGTCCAGCGCAGCGACAACCACACGAACCCCTTGTGCCGCCAGCGCACGCGTCGTGGCCGCGCCGATACCGGAAGATGCACCGGTGACGATGGCGACTTTGTTGTGTAGATAATTCATGTTTCGTTCCTCTTTGCAGTGAATGCGATTGCGCCCGGTCGGTGTCAGGGTTGCCATTCAGGCGTTAGCGGTTGGCCAATCGATGTAGCCTTTCGCGCCACCGCCGTAGTAACTCTCACGCGGGGCAATGGTCAGTTCGAGACCATGGCGTAAGCGCTCGACCAGGTCGGGGTTGGCAATAAACAAACGCCCAAACGCCACCGCATCGATACGGCCCTGCGCCCGACGCTCAAGCGCCATCGCCAGGTCATAGTTGTTGTTGCCAATGAACGCGCCGTCGAACTGCGCACTCAGCGCGTCGAGATCCACGCCCGCAGGAACGCTGCGAGAAGTGGCGGTGGCGCCTTCGACGAAATGCAGGTAGGCCAGATTGAATCGATTGAGTTGCTGGATCAGGTAGCCGTAAGTCGCCATGACGTTGCTGTCGGGCGGCGTATTGCCGGCATCGGGCGTCACCGGAGACAGGCGGATACCGACACGGTCGCTGCCCCAGATGGACGCCACCGCTTCCGTCACTTGCAGCGTCAGCCGGGCACGGTTCTCGATGGAGCCGCCATAGAGGTCCGTGCGCTGATTGGTCGAATCACGCAGAAACTGGTCGAGCAGATAACTGTTGGCCGAATGCACTTCGACGCCATCGAACCCGGCTTGCCTGGCATTCTCGGCGGCGAGTTTGTACTGCTCGATGATTCCGGGAATTTCCGCGGTCTCAAGCGCGCGAGGCATCGATACCTCGACAAAACCTTTCTCGGTATACGTGCTGCCCTCAGCCTTGATGGCCGAGGGTGCGACCGGCGCTTCGCCATTGGGCTGCAACTCGACACTGGAAAAACGCCCGACGTGCCACAGCTGGCAGACGATTTTTCCGCCGGCCGCGTGCACCGCATCGGTGACTTGTTTCCACCCGGCGACCTGCGCTTGCGACCAGATGCCCGGCGTCATCGCATAGCCACGTCCCTGAGCGGAAATGTTCGTCGCCTCGGCGATGATCAAACCTGCACTCGCACGCTGAGCGTAGTAAGTCGCATGCATTTCATTCGGTACGCCGTCGTCGGCCATCCGGCTGCGCGTCACGGGGGCCATGACAATTCGATTGGCCAATTGCAGCGCGCCCATCTGCATGGGCGAAAAAAGGTCGGTATCAACAGCGTTATCAATCATAAGCACTCCTATTCAATAGACCGGTCGTCTAGTAAAGCAACCCAAAAAAAACGCCCCTGCGCCAGCGGGCGTGCACTCGTTATCGGTGCGGTTTCAAACGTGAGGGGCCGACGCTTGAAGGCTCACACTTCGGCAGCGGGATGAACACCTGACGGTTCAAGCGCGGCTCTTTCCCACTTGGCAATCACCAGCGGTGCGATGGCATTGCCCAATACGTTCAGCGTGGTCGTACCGCTGTCGATGATCCTGAAAATACCCGCGATCAATGCCACGCCCTCCAGGGGCAGACCGGCCGAAGCCAACGTAGCGGAGAGGATGATGATGGCAAACCCGGGCACCCCCGCCGCGCCTTTCGACGTCAGTACCATCGTCACCACCAGCAGGATCTGCTGCGACAGTGACAGGTCGATGCCATAGAGCTGCGCCACAAAGATCGTCGCGACACCGAGGAAAATCGAAGCGCCGTCCAGATTGAATGCATAACCCACCGGCACCACGAAACTGACGATCCGCCGCGGTACACCGTAGCGCTCCAAACGGCTCATCAACTGCGGCATGACGGCGGCGGATGCGGCACTTGAGAACGCCAGAATCAATTCACTGCGGAAGTAGCGAATCAATTTGAAAATGTTCTCCCCAATCAAGTAGCAAATGCCACCGAGTATCACCAATGCAAAGACCACCAGCGCCAGGTAAACCACGCCGATCAACTTGAGCAATGGCAACAGCGAGGCAAAACCAAAGGTCGCGACCGTGGCGCCAATCATGCCGAAGACACCAACCGGCGCGTAGGCCATGACAATAGAGACCACTTTGAACATCGCATCGGAAATGCTCTGAACCACCGCGATGGCTGGCGCACTTTTTTCTCTTGGCAGCGCATTCAAAGCGAGGCCGAACAGCACGGCGAAGAACAGTACCGAGAGCAATTTCGCTTCCGACATCGCCACCAGAACATTGTCCGGCACGATGTTCTGCACGATCACCAGCGCGCCTTTCGAGGGCTCCATGTTGATCGATGCCGTGCCATGCGACAGGCCGGAAATATCGGTGCCGCTACCCGGTTCAAAGAGGTTTGCGAAACACAAGCCGATGACAATGGCCAGCGCGGTAATAGCAAAGAAATAACCCAGCGACTTGATGCCCATGCGGCCAAACGACTTGTTATCGCCACCACCAGCGATGCCCAGAATCATGCAACAGAAGACAATCGGTACAACCACCATCTTCATCATCTTGATAAAGATGTCACCGAGGGGCTTGAGGATCTCCGTGCTGACCCACGTTTGATATTGCGGATGGATATTGAAATACCAACCGACGAGCACGCCAAGCAACAGCCCGGCAACGATTTGCCACACCAGGGGAATACGTTTCATGTCTAGCCTTTTTGTTGGAAGGAAAGGTCTGCGTCAGCGGCAGTTGCTAGAGTCATGAGCTTCCAGCTCACTAGGGACCAAATGGCACAACCGGGTTGTGCCATGACGGTTGTCACTTGGCGAAGAGCTGGCTCATATCCTTGAACGCCTTGAACTCCAGGGCGTTACCGCAAGGATCAAAGAGGAACATGGTGGCCTGCTCACCCACCTGCCCTTGAAAGCGGATGTAAGGTTCGATCACAAACTCGGTGCCAAAGGACTTCAGACGTTCGGCCAATGCTTCCCACTGTTGCCATCCCAAAATGATGCCGAAGTGCGGAACAGGGACGTCGTGACCGTCGACCGGGTTGCTGTGAACGCTTTCCTGGGACGCGGTTTTCGGGTGTTCATGAATCACCAGTTGGTGGCCATAAAAGTCGAAATCGACCCACTGAGTACTGGAGCGCCCTTCTTCAAGACCAAAGACTTCACCGTAAAAGGTGCGCGCTGCAGCCAGATCGTAAACGGGGATAGCGAGGTGAAAAGGCGAGAGGCTCATCAGAAACTCCAATCATGTTTTTGTTGGTTGGTGAACATTCCTGCCGTCATCGGCGCCTTGGGTTCAGCCGCTGCCGGGGGATGGGAAACATCCTAGGGCGGAAAACCAAACATAAAAATCAATATATATTTCTTAGAAACACAATTAATATTTGTGAATGATCAAAGAACTGAAGACACTCATCGCCGTAGCACGCGAAGGTACTTTCGCTGCAGCCGGCAACAGGATCGGACTCACGCAGGCTGCCGTCAGCGCCCAGATCCAGCGCCTGGAAGCCGAACTCGGCTTCGAGCTTTTCGACCGAAAGGGGCGCTCGGCACACCTCAACAGAATGGGCCACCAGATACTGCTGCAAGCGCAAGAACTGCTCAGGCTCTACGACAGCCTCGGCTCGACAACGGTGGGGCTGCCGCCCAGCGTGCTGGTCAACATCGGCGCCATTGCGTCGGTGCAGCGCTCTTATCTACCCGATGCACTCGCGAAGTTTCACCAGCACTGCCCGCAGTGCAGATCCCGGATCGTTCCGGGGTTGTCGATGGAACTGGTCAATCTGGTGGATGCTGGCGAGATCGACATGGCCGTGATCATCCGCCCACCCTTCTCACTGCAAAGTGATCTGCGCTGGACCACGCTGGCGCTGGAGCCTTACCGGTTGATCGTGCCACGCGATGTGCCGGGCGATGACTGGAGCCAATTACTTTGTAGCCAGCCGTTTATACGATATGACCGCTCCTCTTTCGGCGGCAGGCAGGTCGACCGCTTTTTACGGCAGATGCATTTCACCCTGCACGAGGTCTGCGAGCTGGATGAACTGGAGGCAATTATCAAACTGGTCGAAAACGGTGTCGGCGTGGCGCTGGTGCCGCAGACGGCGCCCGGCTTTGCCTGGCCTGCCGGCGTCCGGGTGCTCGACCTCGGTCAGCACACGTTCCACCGTGATATCGGGCTGGTGCACCGATCGCGCCAGACCTTCACCGAACCTGTACGGATGCTGGCCGAGCTGATCAGTGCGCAGGTCAAGATCGGCTATGACTGAGTGCAGGGTTGCGCCTTCACAAAGCACAGCCATTAACCGCATCAATAACAACCATTGATTCAATGAAGTTCTCTTATCAAATGCGCGGCGTAACATCGGCTCCAGACCCCACCACTACATCACGGAGCACACACTCATGAAACGCCAAGCCCTTCTCAGCATCGCTTTCTCACTGTTCGCCCTGAATGCTGTTGCCGCTCCCGCGACTCAAACCGATCCGCTGTTCAGCGACGCAGTAGCCGCCGCCACCCAGACTGATCCGCTGTTCAGCGATGCCGTTGCCGCCGCCACCGAAACCGACCCGCTGTTCAGCGATGCCGTTGCCGAAGGGGGTTCCGACCGTTTGCTCGAACGCCGCGCCGTCTGAGTGCAGCGCTTTACCGCCGTCACCGAATAAAGGCCCGACCTCCCGTCGGGCTTTTTGCGTCTGCAAGTTCTGCTCACCGGCCCTGCTCTGCGGGAAACTTTTGCGCGCCAATCGCCTCGATCACCTAACCTCATAGACTGTGTGATCCATTCGAGCCGCCTCACCCATGCGCAACACATTGAAGTCGTTGTTTTTTTTCGCATTCATGCTGGCGGTTGGCGGCAGTCCGACGCTATTGGCCGCCGACTTGCCGGCGCCGGCAACCACCGCCGCCGCGCCGCTGCCGGTGATTTCGCAAAGCGAACTGCAGGCGCTGCAACAACGCCTCGACGGCCTCAAGCAACAGATTTCCGCAGCGAACAATTACAACCAGCTCGAAGGCCCGCAGGATCGGGTGCAGGCGTTCATTCTGGATGTCGATCGGTTGTCGGCGGCGTTGTTGCCGCAGCAGGCGCAACTGGCAGTGCAGTTGGGGGTGTTGGGGGCCGCGCCGGATGCCGATCTAGCGGAAGAGCAGGCAGACATCGTCGCGCAACGGGCGTCGTTGGCCGAGCAGAAGAGCAAGGTCGACGGCACATTGAAGAGCCTGGCGGCGCTGAAGCAGAGCGCGGCGGATCTGATTACGCAGATCGCCGGGATACGCCGCACACTGCTGGAAAGTGAGCTGACGCTGGGCACTGACAGCGTGCTGAGTCCCAGTTTCTGGTCGCCGCTGGTGAGTCCGAGTGACGATGATCGCCAGCGTCTGCGCTTTTTCGTTGCGCAGGTGCGCGACACATGGGCCACCGTGTGGGCGCCGGGCGAACGCATCTACACCAGTATGTTGATGGCGCTGGCACTGATCATCTGGACCTTCGGCCGCCGGCTGGCCGAACGCGGTCTGACCTGGGTGTGCATTTACCGCATGCCCGAGGGACGTCTGCGCCGCAGTGCGCTGGCGTTCGCCTCGGCGCTGGCGACCATCGCCACCACCGCCATTGCCCTGCAATTACTGTTCTACGCCTGCACCCGTCATCAACCTTTGCCGCCAGTGCTGGAAACCTTCTCCGAAGAGTTCGAAAAAGTCGTGTATGCCTGCGTGCTGCTCACCGGGTTGAGCCGCGCGTTGCTGTCGACCGAACATCCCTCGTGGCGCCTGCCGGCGATTGCCGATCAGGTGGCGCTGGCGCTCAGGCCCTACCCGCGCATCCTGTCCTGCACGTTATTGGTGCTGGTAACGCTGGTGCAGGTGAGCAATGCCACCGGCATGAGCAGCCAGATCGTGATTGCCGGACGCGGGGTCATTTCGATCGTGGTGCTGGCGATCGTGACGGTCCTGTTGTTGCGCGTCGGCAAAGTGCGCAAGGCGCTGGTCGCGGCTAATGATGCGGCAGCAGCGAACAGTACGTTTGCCGGGGTGATTTACACCCTTGCCAGCGTCTCGATGTTTGTCTCGGCGATTGCCCTGCTCGCCGGCTATGTGTCGCTGGCGCGGTTCATCAGTTATGAGCTGGTGTGGGCGTACATTGTCTTGTCGGGTTTCTACCTGCTGATCCAGTTGATCAAGGACGTCTGCGAGCACGTATTTTCACCCAGACATGCGAGCGGTAAGGCGCTCAAACAGTTATTGGGCATCGGTGATCGCCGCCTCGATCAGATCTCGATCCTGCTGTCCGGCTTCAGTCGCGCCGCGCTGATGCTGCTGGCGGTGATCGCTCTGTTTGTCGGTGGCATCGGCACCACGCTCGGGCAACTGGCGAGCAACATCATGGCGATCCTTGGCGGCGCCGGGCTGCGCAAGCTGAACATCGTCCCCGGCCACCTGCTCAATGCCGTGCTGGCGCTGATGATCGGCATCTGGCTGATCCGTGCCCTGAGTCGCTGGCTCGACAACGAGTTCCTGCCCAGGACCGACATGGACCCGGGCATGTGTGCCTCGTTGAGCACGCTGTTTTCCAATATCGGTTACGCCTTCGTGATTCTGCTGACGCTGTCGTCGCTGGGCGTGCAGTGGACTAATCTGGCGTGGATCGTCAGTGCGTTGTCGGTGGGTATCGGTTTCGGTTTGCAGGAGATCGTGAAGAACTTTGTCTCGGGGCTGATTCTGCTCACCGAACGACCGGTGAAGGTGGGCGACTTGATCAGCATCAGTGGTGTGGAAGGCGACATCCGCCGCATCAACGTGCGCGCCACGGAAATCCAGCTCAGCGACCGCTCGATCGTCATCGTGCCCAACTCGCAACTGATCTCGCAGAACCTGCGCAATGTCACCCTGGGCGGCAGCGCGCAAGGCGTGGCGTCACTGGAACTGGTGTTCCCGCTGGATATCGATCCTGAAGAGGTGAAAGACCTGTTGCTCAACACGTATCGGGAGAACGAAACCATCCTCGATAAACCGGCACCGTTCGTGCGCTTCAGCAAATTGTCGCCTGACGGAATTACTTTGACGGTGACCGGGTACGTGGCTAGCCCGAGGATTGTCGGGGTGACCAAAAGTGATTTGCTGTTCGAGATTCTCAAGCGGCTGGGTGCGGCAGAGATTGCGTTGGCGAAACCGCCGGCGAGTGCGTAATGAATCGGTAAGGCTCTGGCATGGAATATTTTCGCTGTCTGAAAAATCGCTTTCGCGAGCAGGCTCGCTCCCACAATTTTTGCGCGGTGAAGGGTTATTCCGGAAGCGCCTAAATGCCTGCTTTTTAGGTCTTTATTGGCGGTCAGACGGCAACCTTATACTCGAGCGGTTTACTCATCGTTCAATAAGGATGTTCCATGCCTCGACGTTTTCTACTGGCGGCGCTGTTCGTCGCCGTCGCCGGTTGTGCCAGCCCTCCTCCTGCGTCCGTTCACACCCATGATCCCGCCAGTTCGACCTTGCAAGGTGATATTTCGCGGCCGGCGCAGGCGCAGTGGATTCGCACCGAGTTGTACTTCTCCGTTGGTTCGATCGATGGCAAGGACGGTGCAGTCAGCCCGGCGCGCTGGCGCGAGTTTCTTGATCAGGAGGTGACGTCGCGATTTCCTGATGGTTTCAGTGTGTTCGATGCTTATGGGCAGTGGCGGGATAAGGGCGCGAAAGAGCCTGAACGCTTGAGCACCAAGGTGATTGTGATCTTGCATGAGAACAGCCCGAAGAATGCGGGCAACATTGAAGCGATTCGCCTGGCTTACAAGCGTATTACGGGGGACTTGTCGGTGCTGCGGTTGTCGCAGCCGGCGGAGGTGTCCTTCTAGAATCAGAAGCCCCTCACCCTAACCCTCTCCCAGAGGGAGAGGGAACCGATCCGGGGATATTGGAGATTTACGCCGACCTGAGCATGGCTCACTGAATCCGTAATCGAATCAGCCTGAACTTGCACCACTGAATCCGTAATCGACCTCAGCCTGTTTTTGCTTCACTGAGCCCATAATCGATTCGGTCTTTCAGGTCGATGTATCCCCCAAGACACCTCGGTCGGCCCCCTCTCCCTCCGGGAGAGGGCTGGGCGGGCGGCGTTTCCGATGAGGGTTCGCTTTTAAACGGCTCAACCCGGCCAATAGCACGGCACCAACCAGCAACACCGCAATCCCCAAAAACGCCCCAAACCCCACCACCGTCACGCTGGAATACAGCATGTACAGGCACAACCCGAAGAACAGCAGCGGCAACAGCGGATACAACGGCACCTTCACCGGCCTCGGCACCTCGGGAAAGCGCCGTCGCAGGATGATCAGCGCTACGCTGCTCAAACTCAGAAACAGCCAATAAACCGGGGTCAGGTACTCGACCATAGTGTTGAAGCCGCTCTGAGTAAAACTGCCAAACAGCACCAGCAACAATGCCACCGCTCCTTCCGCCAGTAACGCTTTGCGCGGTACACCATGGCGGTCATCCCAGGCGCCGAAGCTGCGCAGTTGTGGCACATCGCGCGCAGCAGCGTAAGTGGTGCGAGCGCCGACCAGCAGGGTCGAGTTGATGGTCGCGATCGCGGCGATACCGACCATCAGCAAAATCAGCATGACACCCGGTGCACCGAAAGCACGGTTCAACAACTCAACCGCCGGTGCATTGCTGGCGGCCAGTCCAGCGAATCCCAAGCCCTGAACGAACGCCCAATTGAGCGCCAGATAGATCGCCATCAACACGCTCAGCGCACCGAGCATGGCAATGAAAATCCCTCGTCGACCATCGCGAACCTCTGCCGATAATGTTGCCGCATCGCTCCAGCCGCCGAACGCCAGAAAGACGAAAATCATCGCCGCCGAAAACCCGGCCATACCGGTGTTTTGCGCGACGGGCGCAAGACTCGGCGCAGGCGCTTCGATACCTTGCCAGGCCAGAAAAACACCGGCACTGGCGATGCTCAAAAAGCCCAGCGCCAACAGCCCCACCAACAAGGTCTGGGTAATAAAACCAATGTGCTTGCCAGTGAGATTAAGCAGCACCAACGCGGCAATCACCGCCCCGGCAAACAGCCCCGAACCGTACTGCCCCAGCGGCACCACCGCGTTGACGTAATCGGCAAACATGAACGCCGACAACGCTATCCACCCGGTGTGCATCACCGAAAACCGCGACCAGGCGAACAGGAATCCCATGCGCTCGCCATACGCCGTGCGCAGAAAGTGATAATCGCCGCCCGGGTGCGGAAACGCCGTGGCCATCTCGGCAAAACACAGTGCGCCAATCATCGACGCGACACCGCCCAGCCCCCACACCAGATAGAAATGCTCTGGCCCGACGTTGAGGGCGACGGTCGGCGCGGTTTTCAGGATGTCGGTGGTGATCACCATGCCCAGCGTGATCAGCAACGCCTGAAACACCGGCAGATGCCGCCCCGGTCCCGCGTTAGAAACCATAGGTAGCGCGGGCGTAGTAGTAGGCGCCGTTGGTGCCGATTGGCGAGAGCACGTCGTATGGCAGGTTACCGCCGTAGTTGATCGCCGAACCGGAACGTTCCGGGTAGTTGTCGGTGAGGTTGTTGCCGCCCACGGCAATGTTGAATTTCGGCGTGAATTTGTAGGCCACCTCGGCGTCCAGCTGCCACACAGCGCCGTAGGTTTGCTCCGGTTGCGAATCGCCGAAATCGAAGACACGGGTGGTCTCGCCCTGGCGCGTCAATCTTCCAAGCAGGCCCCAGTGTTCGCTGGCCCAGTTGGCGGAAAAGATGAAACGATCCTTTGGCGCCGCGTCGGTCAGGGTGTTGGTTTCCTCGACACCAACGAGGGCGTCATTGCCAATACCCAGCGCCGTCAGTTGCGACGGCGTGGCTTTGGTGCTGGTGACTTTGGTGTGGTTGTAGGTGTACGCGGTGGTCAGGCCCAGTTGCCCTTCGTAGAACGGCTGGTGGTAGTTGAGCACCAGTTCGGCGCCGTGGGTGCTGGTGTCGGCGGCGTTGGTGAAGAAGTTGACGTCGTGCACGCCAGCAACGCCGAAGTTGTCGTTGATGTAGTTTTCGAGGGCATCGCTGCCAATGCGTTGTGACAGGGTGATGCGGTCTTTGACGTCGATGCGGAACACGTCCAGGGATGCATCGAAGCGTTCGTTCAACTGGAAAGTCAGGCCGAGGCTGAAGTTCTTCGAGGTTTCCGGATCAAGCTTCTCGGCGCCGAGTGCGCGGGCGATCGGGTCGTTGACCGAGAGCACGCGGATGTCGGTCAGCGTGCCGCCATCGCCAAAGTTGCTGGTGGTGTTCTGGAAGCCACTCTGGGCCAGTGACGGTGCACGGAAGTTGTTCGATACCGCACCGCGCAAGGCCCATTGCTCGGTGAGTTTGTAGCGACCACTGAGCTTGCCCGTCAGTTTGCTGCCGGCATCGTCGTAATGCTCCCAGCGGGTAGCGGCGTCGACGAAGAAGCGGTCGGTGAGATCGCCGGACAACTCGGCGTAAGTACCGAACACGTTGCGATCCAGATCCGACTCTTCGCTCGGGCGCAGGCCATTGGCGCCGTCGGCTCCGGAGCCGACGTAGGAGGCCTCGTCACCGGCGTAGGTCAGGTAGTTTTCGTAGCGGTATTCGCCGCCAACCGCGAGTACGAACGAGCGCTCGCCGAGACGCAGTTCGCGGCTGAAGTCGAGGTTGGTGGTGGTCTGGCGCAGCTCGTAATCGCCGGTGTCGAACTTCGTCGGTGAGTCTTCGCCGAGGCTGACGTTAAGCGTGCGCCGGGTCGAGCCATCGAAGCGGTTGCGACCGTGGGTGACGCTGCTGTCGAAGTCCCACTCGTCACCGATCAGGCCTTTGAAACCGGCGGTGGCGGAGATGTCTTTGTTGTCGCCGAGCGATTGCGGCAAGTAGCCGTTGGGGTAGAACTGCGGCTGTTCGGACGGGTAGCGATAGAACTCGGCGCCGGTGGTGTGGCGCTGATTGTAGGTGCCGAAGCTGTAGGCCTTGCCGCCGGCCAGCGGCAATTCGCTGTTGAACCAAAGGTTGACGTCCCGCGCTACGCCGTCGCCCATCACATAGTTGCGCTGGCCGGGGGTATCGGCAAAGCCGTCAAAACCGGCGCGGTTGGTCGGGTTGCGATCCTTGTATTCGGTGCCGCCACGAATAAACCCGCCCTCCTCGCCCAAACGCGTGCCGATCTTCGCCGTGGTCACGCTGTTCTGGCCGTCGGTGGTGGTCTTGTCGATGGCGTCCTGATGGGTGTGATAGGCGCCATAACTGGTAGACACCTCGCCGCCTTCCGGCGCGTCATCCAGGATGATATTGATTACCCCGGCAATCGCGTCGGAGCCGTACTGCGCGCCGGCACCGTCACGCAGCACTTCGATGCGTTTGATCGCGCTGAGCGGGATCGAGTTGAAATCCACGGGTGCGGTACCACGCCCGATCTTCGACGAGTCGTTGACCACCGCTGACGTATGGCGACGCTTGCCGTTGACCAGTACCAGCACCTGATCCGGGCTCATGCCACGCAGTTGCGCCGCGCGCACGTGGTCGGCGCCACCGGAGTTGGATTGGCGCGGCAGGCTGAAGGATGGCAATAACGTCTGCAACGCCGCGCCCAGTTCACCATCAGCGGCGCCGGCGGATTTGAGGTCTTCGGCGGTGAGCACATCGACTGGCACCGGCGAATCGAGCACGGTGCGTGAAGTGCCACGGGTGCCGGTGACCAACACGGTGCCAAGTCGGGATTCGCTGTCGGCACTTGCCGAAGTTTCTTCGGCGTTGACCGGAAGTTGCCAGATAGCGGACACGACAGCAGCCGCCAGTAATGAACGGGAACGGTAATGCATATAACAGCTCCTTGAATCGCAGTTAATACCCGGCCGTTGCCGACAATAAAGTTCGGCAAGCAATGCGCGGCAATGTCTGCTGTAGTTTTGGATTTCTGGAAGGCAGTGAAGGCTTTTTTACGGTGAGTTGCAGTTTCCCCAGCGTGAGTCGTTTCCCTTGAAAGCCGATGCTAGACGAGCGGCTGCGGGCCGTAAAAGAACCAATAACGCTTAGGTTAGATCGCTCTAAAGGATTGTTCTTAGTTCAACAAAAGTGTTGCTGAGCCAACACTTTAACCAACTAAAACTAAATTTTTTAGATTGAAATGCAGGATCCCTGTAGGAGTGAGCCTGCTCGCGATAGCGGTGTGTCAGCTTACAACTTTTTTACTGATACTCCGCTATCGCGAGCGGGCTCACTCCTACAGTTTTGATCTGCGTCGGGCATTACTCAATCGAACGCTTTTTCCAGCCAGGCATCCTCGGCAATATCCAGTTCATCACCACTGAATCGCTGTTCGGCAAACGGATCGGCGTGCAGATGAAAGCCGTTCTGCTCCCAGAACCCGGGTTGTTCCTGCTCAACGAATTCAAGCCCACGCAGCCACTTCGCGCTCTTCCAGAAATACCGCCCCGCCACCACCAGCCGTAGCGGCCAGCCATGTTGCGCGGTCAGCGGCTGGCCGGCGTAATGGGTGGCCAGCAGAGTGTCAGGATGCAGTAGATCCTCAAGTCGCAAGTTGGTCTGGTAATCGGGGTCGGCATGAGCCATGACGAACGCTGATGTCGGCTGGATGTCGAACGCCTGCAACAGATCCTGCAGATGCACCCCGCTCCATTTGGTGTCGAACTTCGACCAGCGTGTCACGCAATGTATGTCGCAGCGCAGTTTTCGTTGCGGCAATGCCTGCAGATCGGCGTAACGTAATTCGATTGGCTGGGCGAGCGTGCCGGACAGGCGTAGCGACCAGTTGGCGAGGTCGTATTTCGGTATTTCGCCTTCGTGCAGGATCGGAAATCGCTCCGTCAGTACCTGGCCTGGGGGTAGTCGTTTACCAAGAGCCGGATCGGCTTTCGGCGAACGGCTTTTGCGTAAGCGTGAGGCTTTGTTGTGCATAGTCACTCCATTTTCAAGGGTGCCCCCAATCTCCTGTAGGCCTTCGCCTGCTCGCGATAGCGGTGAATCAGCCGGCAACAATGTTGGATTCAAATCCGCTATCGCGAGCAGGCTCGCTCCTACAGGGGATCGTTGTCGGTAGGAGGATCTAGTTGGCCACCGGAATCCACGACGCCCGTGCGACATTCGCGGTATCACCAAAACTCGGTAGCTTCTGCGCCAGATCTCGAACGTTCTTCACATCCAGATCCAGCAACTGCTGACGGGTAATCAGCGTCGGCGGCACCAGCACCTGATGCCCCGGATTTTCCCCGGCAATCAACATCGCCAGACTGCGCACACTGATTGCCCCGGCCACTTGCGGATTGACCGCCGCCGTCGCCGCCCAGGCGCTGTCCGGCTCTTTCATGATCTGAATATCGGCGGTGGAAATATCGGCGCTGTAGATCTTCACCTTACTCGCCAGCCCCGCTTCGTCGACGGCGATTTTTGCGCCTTTGGCGAACTCATCGAACGGTGCAAAGATCACGCTGATGCCTGGATTGGCTCGAAGCACGGCGCTGGCCTGATCCGCCACGGAGTTGGCAATCGGCGGATTCAGTGTGCCAAAGCGTGCCTTCTCGACGATTCCCGGATTGGCTTTCTTGACCTGACTCCAGATCTCATCGCGGCGCTCCATTGGCGTAAAACCACTGATGTACACATAGCCGGCATCGAACTTCGTGCCGTTGTCCTTGACGGCTTGATCGAGGGCCAGACGCGCCAGCGCATGGTGATCCTGCTCGACCTGGGTCACTTGCGGGGTGTTCAGATCGACATCGAAGGCGACGACCTTGATGCCTTTGGCGATCGCCCGATCGATCGGTGCTTTCAGGGTTTCGGCCAAACCGAGTTGGACGATGATGCCGTCGACGCCGAGATCGACCGCCTGATCGATCATCTCGCCCTGACTCGCCGCTTGCTGCCGGGCATCGAATATCCGCAGGTTGGCCCCCAGCGCTTCGGTCTGTTTTTCGACGCCGCGCAAATACGCCTCAGGGAAGTCCCCGGAGAACAAATACCCCACCAGCGCGATCTGCACCTGACCTTTGTCGAACGGTGCGGGTGCGCCGGGCAAGGCTTTGGCCTGAGCGCTCAGTGCCATCGCCGAAAGCAACGCGCCGGCGAGGCAATGACGGGCGAACTGTGTGATTGAACCGTGCATGCAACTTCCTTGAATAAAGCGGCTCAACGCGCCCGATGCGCGAGGCCGAAGGTGAACATCAGGGCCAGCACCAGCACCAGTCCCTTGACGAAATCCTGTGTGTAATACGGCGCGTTGAGCATGGTCAGGCCATTGAGCAGCGCCGCCACCAGCAGCGCACCGACCAGGGTGCCAAAGGCGTTGGGCTTCTTCGCGCCGAGTACGGCAAAACCGATCAGCGCTGCGCCGAGGGCATCCAGCACCAGACCGTTGCCCGAACTGACGTCGCCGCGACCCAGGCGCGCTGCCAGCAACAATCCGCCGAGCGATGCGAGCAACGCCGAGAGCACGTAAGCCAATAACTTGAAGCGCTGCACCGGTGCACCGGCCAGTCGTGCGGCTTGCTCGTTGCCGCCGATGGCATAGAACAAACGACCAATGCGCGTACGTTCGAGAAACAGCCACACCGCCACCGCAACCACCGCCGTGATCAACACCGGAATCGGCACCACCTCCCACAATCGCCCACGCCCCAGCGCAAGAAATGCGGCACTGAACGTACCTTCAGTTTCCTCACCGCTGGGCAAGGTCATGCCCACCGCAATCGAGCGTCCGCCCGTGGGAATAAGTTGCACGCCGATTACCAGAAACATGCTGCCCAGCGTCGCGAGAATGTCCGGCACCCGCAGTTTGACGATCAGCCAACCGTTGAGCAGGCCGACCAACGCACCGCCCGCCAGACTGATCAACACCGCCGGCAACGCGCCCCAGCCGAGCACGACCATCACGTAACTGGCGACCATCAGGCTCATCGCCGCCACCGCGCCAATCGACAGATCGAGACCGCCGACCGCCATGGTCAGCGTCACGCCCAGCGCCAGCAGCGCAACAATCGACACCGATTGCAGGATGCTGAACAGGTTGCCGACGCGCAGAAATGCCGGCTCGGCCACACTGAAAAACACCACGATCAGCGCCAGCAACCACAACAGGCCGTAGCGGATCAACCCGTGCAGCAGACGTTCGGCACGTGCCGGCTCGGTCGATAACAGCGAACTTGAATCAGGCACTCGCTCTGCTCCTTGGCGTGGCTTGAGGGGAATGTTCGGTCACGTCGCTGCCGGCCAGTGCGGCGACCAGATCAGCACGATTGAGGCCGGCACGCGGGTACTCGGCGACCACGGCGTGATCGCGCACCAGCAGAATGCGGTCGGCAATTTCCAGGGTTTCATCGACGTCGGCGCAAATCACTAAAGTCGCGCGCCCCTCGGCGCTGTCGCGCAGCAGTTGGCCGATGTCGCGGCGGGCGCGCACGTCGACGCCTTGAAAGGGTTCATCAAGGATCAATACCCGCCCTTCGCCGAGCAGCCAGCGGCCGAGCACGACTTTCTGTTGATTGCCGCCCGACAACGCGGTCATCGGCACATCGATGCCGGCAGTCTTGATCCCCAGCGCCGCCACTTGTGCCTCGACCGCTGCCGCTTCGGCGCGGTTGCGGATGAAACCGCCGCGGGTAAAGCGCTCGAGAAACGGCAAAGTCAGGGTGCGACGCAAAGTGAAATCGGGTACCAGCGATCGACTGGCGCGATCTTCGGCCGCGAAGAAAACCCCGCTTTGGATGGCCTGGCGCGGTGAGTCCGCACGCCAGTCAGCACCATCCAGTTGCAAGCGGCCCGAGGTCGCTTTACGCAGGCCGAACAGCACCTCGGCGATTTCACTTTTACCGGCACCCAACAGCCCGGTCAGCACCACCACTTCATTCTCGTGCAGGCTCAGATCGAACGCGGCGGAGCGCGGCAGAATTTGCATGGCGTTGAGTTTCAACACTTCGCGCCCGGCCACGCGTGGCAGGTAAACATGCTCGGCCAGCGCCTGCCCGAGCATGGCGCTCACCGCGTCGGGTAATTGCCGTGCCGTGAACTCGCCCGCGAACTGGCCATCGCGCAGAACGACGGCGCGATCCGCCACGCGCTGCAGGTCGGAGAGTCGATGGGAGATGTACAGAATCGCCACGCCGCGAGTGCGCAAGGTGTCGATCAAACCAAACAAGCGCTGCGCTTCGGCATCGGAAAGTGCTGCTGTCGGCTCATCCAGAATCAGCAGGCGCGGCTGCAACGCCAAGGCTCGAGCGAGCACCACCAATTGCCGTTCGGCCTGACCGAGATGCTCGATCGGTTGCTCCAGCGGCAAAGTCAAACCCAGCCCGGCGGCAATGCTTGCGGCGCGCTCCAGCAGGTGTTTGCGATTGAGCCAGAAGTCCGCGTCCGGCTTGCACAGTTCATCGAGCAGGAGGTTTTCCGCGACACTCAAACCCGGTGCGATGCCCTCGTTGATCTGTTGATGCACCGCGACAATACCGAAGCGCCGCGCCGACAGCGGCGAACTGAAATGCCGTGGCGCGCCCTCCAGCCAGATCTCGCCAGCGTCGGCAGTCTGGCTGCCCGCGAGGATCTTCACCAGAGTCGACTTGCCCGCGCCATTGGCACCGAGCAGCGCCACCACTTCGGCGGGATAGATGTCCAGGCTGACGGCATCCAGCGCCCGACTCGCACCAAACATTTTGCTCAACTCACGCACACGAATCAGTGGCTCGCGAACTACAGCGACCGGCACACTCATACAAATCCTTAGCGGCGATGCGCCAGCGAACGAACCAATCGATCACCCAGGCTTTGCACGCCCTGAACGAGGATCACCAACACCACCACCGTGGCAACCATCACTTCATTGTTGAACCGCTGATAGCCGTAACGGATCGCCAGATCACCGAGCCCGCCACCGCCGATCACCCCGGCCATCGAGGAAAAACCGATGAGCATCACCAGCGTCAAGGTGATCCCGGCCAGCAACGCCGGCAGCGCTTCGGGCAACAACACTTTGAAGATCACATGACCGATGTCGCCGCCCATGGCGAGGATCGCTTCGATGCGACCCTTGTCGACTTCGTCCAGAGCGTTTTCGACGATGCGCGCGAAGAACGGAAACGCACCGATGGTGATCGGCACCACGGCGGCGGTGCTGCCCAGCGTTGTGCCGACCACCAGCCGCGTCAGCGGGATCAGGGCAATCAGCATCACCACGAATGGCAGTGAACGGCCGAGGTTGACCACGCCACCCAGCACGGCATTCAGGCGTGGCATCGGCAACAGTCCGTCGCGACGACTGATAAACAGCAACACGCCTAACGGCAAGCCGATCAGCAGCGTGAACAGCCCCGCGAGCAGGACCATGTACAGGGTTTCACCGGTGGCGTTGAACACCAGTTGTAGGATTTCATCCCAATTGACCGTACGGTTCATGAGTGCGCAGCCCGTACGCCGTATTGTTTGAGAAAACTCAGGCCTGGCTCAGCGTGGCCCAGCGGCAAGCCGCAGGTCGGCCGCAGCGAAGCGCCCAGCTGGGATTGCGGATCGGCCAGCAGCCGTGGCACCGGCCCGGCTTCGACCAGACGTCCGTTGGCCATGAAAGCGGCGTGGTCGCAGATCGACTTGACCACCTCCAGTTCATGGGTGATCAGCACGATGGTCACGCCCAGTTGCCGATTGATGTCGCGAAGCAATTGCAGGATCGATTCGGTGGTTTCCGGATCGAGTGCACTGGTGGCTTCATCCGAAAGCAGGTACGCCGGCTCTGCGGCCAGGGCGCGGGCAATCCCGACGCGCTGTTTCTGGCCGCCGGACAATTGCGAGGGAAAGGCCTGCGCCTTGTCACTCAAACCGACCAGTTCCAACAGCTCGCGAACCCGCACGTGGCGCCACGGTTTGCCGACATTGGCAATCTCCAGCGGCACCGCGATGTTGTCGAATACCGTGCGCGAATGCAGCAGGTTGAAGCCCTGGAAGATCATGCCGATGCGCTGGCGTTGTTTGCGCAAGTCACTGTCGGACTGCTTCAGCAGATCCACACCGTCAATCAGGATCCGTCCGCTGTCTGGCCGTTCGAGCAGGTTGAGGCAACGCAGCAGCGTCGACTTGCCCGCCCCGCTACGCCCGAGAATCCCGTAGACCGCACCGTCGGGAATGCTCAGCGAGACCTGATCGAGTGCCGGTTGCGCGGCCGAAGGATAAGTCTTGCTCAACTGCTCGACGGCGATCATGGCTTGCTGCCCGCCACCGGAATCACTGAACCGGCGAAGTTATCGGTGATGTATTTGGCGACCTCGGGCGACGTCAGGTCCTTGGCCAGTTGCGCGATACGCGGGTCGTGCTCCAGCTTCGGCGTGGTCACCAGAATGTTGGCGTAGGGGTTGTGCTCGGCTTTCTCCAGACCCAAGGCATCCTTGGCCGGCACCAAACCTGCGTCGAGCGCGTAGTTGCCGTTGATCACGGCCAGATCGACGTCGTCCAACGAGCGCGGAATCTGCGGTGATTCGATTTCCAGGATCTTCAGCTGTTTCGGGTTCTCGGCGATGTCCTTGGGCGTTGCCTGGTCCGCCGCCGGGTCGTTGAAGCCGGATTTGAGTTTGATCAGGCCGTTGTCCTGCAACAGGTACAGCGCGCGGCTCAGATTGGTGACGTTGTTGGGCACGGCGACGGTGCCTTTTACCGGCACGTCGGCGAAGCTTTTGTGCCGGTGCGAGTAAATGCCCAAGGGTTCGATATGCACCGTGGCCGCCACCGCCAGTTTCTCGCCGAGGGCCTTTTCCTGGGATTTCAGGTACGGCAGGTGCTGGAAGTAATTGGCGTCGACGTCACCGTGCACCAACAGCTCGTTGGAGTTCACGCCGTTGGGGATCTCGATGACTTTGAGGTTCAGCTGCGGATCGATCTTCTGGATGTACGCCAGAATCTGCGCGTGGGGCACCGGGTCGGCAGCCACGCGCAGCGGCTCAAGCGCCTGCGCACCGAACGACGTCACCAGCGCGCCGAGCACGGCCAGGGTCAAACCTGCTTTCTTGATCATGTGCGGAGTCCTTGAGCGGTGGTTGAGTCAGGCGGATTTACGAACGGGCGGTGGTGGCAGCAACGCATCGGCGTAGAAGCGCTGCGCGACATCGGGATGCGAGCGCAAACGACCCTTGAGGTAGTTCCAGCCGACATCGCGAAACAGCGGATTGAGCGGATCACTCGCCGGCCCGCGCGCCTCGCGCAACAGTGCGGTGGGCAGCGGATACAGCGGCACCACGGCATCCAGTTGCGCACCGAGGAAGAACGCGACAGACAGACGCTCACTGCCCTCCGGCGGCGACACGACTCGGTGCACCGTGGCCCGCAGATAACCGTTGCTGGCCAGTTCGAGCAGTTCGCCGATGTTCACCACCAGGGTGTTCTCACGCGGCAACGCGTCGATCCAGCGCCCCTCTTCGATCTCGACCTGCAGCCCGGCCTGCTGGTCTTGCAGCAGGAAGCTGAGGAAACCGGAATCCTTGTGCGCGCCGACACCCTGGTGGCTCGACTCGCTGGACTGGCCGGGATAGCGCATCAACTTGATGTGTTCGTTGGGTTTGTCGCCGTAGAGTTGATCGAACGCATCGGCGCGCAGCGACAACGCCTGAGCGAACGCACGCAGCAGGCGCAACGACATCCGCGTCATCGCCTCCTGCCATTCCAGCAGCAACGGTTTCAGTTCCGGCAGTGCCGTCGGCCATTGGTTGGGGCCTTGCAGCCTCGCCCAGAACGGGCTGCCCGCCGTCAATGGCAACGCCTCGCGCTCGGCACCCAGATCAAACTGCTCGCGCAGATCGGGCTGGCCACGGGTGATCTCCGAGGCGGCACGGTTGTAACCGCGAAAGTGCGGTGAATTGATCATGCCAACGGCGGTTTTTTCGCTGTCGGGCAAGGCGAAGAACTGCCGGGCGTGGGCTTGTACTTGCTTGAGCAAGTCACTGTCGATGCCGTGGCCCGTCAGGTAGAAGAAGCCGACGTCGCGGGCGGCGTGGCGCAGGTTTTCGAGAAATTCGTAGCGCTGTTGCGCCGTGCCTTCGAACAGCGACAGGTCCAGCGTCGGTAATGCGGTGATATCGAGGGTATGCGGCATGATTCACTCCCGTGTGAATCAAACCTGAAAAACCTGTGATCGATTCAGCGTGTGCCGTCATGGCAATCGGGGGTCTATCGGTTTGATGCGTTTTGATTCGTCGTTGAGACAAAACTAAACGATCTTAAAAATACGTAGCCAATATCTTTTTCGCATTACCTTAGGCCTCTTTTCCCCTCACCCCAGACCTCTCCCAGAGGGAGAGGGAGCCGACCGGGTTGTCTTGCGGTATACGGCGACCTGAACAACCGGGTTGGATTCGGCGAAGATCGTTCAGGCCGGCGTAGCGTTGAAGATCACCTTGACCAGTTCCCCTCACCCCAGCCCTCTCCCGAGGGAGAGGGAGCCGACCGAGGTGTCTATCGCGATACATCGACCTGAACGACCGAGTCGGTTATGGATTCGACACAAACTGTTCAGGTCGGCGTGATGCTTAACAACAACGCGGTCAGTCCCCTCTCCCTCTGGGAGAGGGCTAGGGTGAGGGGCACTGACGACTCGGTATCAAGCGTCTTGCAGCGCACGCGGCCGTTGGCTGCGTTGTTCGGCACTGGCGTCCGGCGCCTGCTGCAACTGGAAGTCGAACTTCAGCTCGGCATAACGCCCCGACGCTGCATCCTCACCAAACACCACCTCCCCGACCAAGCCTTCACGGGTCGCGTAGGCGAAGTCATCCCACAGGTATTGATCACCCGAAAGATTGATCTGCGTGGTCAGATGCCGATGCCCCGGCGCGCTGATAAAGAAATGCACATGGGCCGGGCGCTGGCCATGGCGGCCGAGCTGGTTCAGGCATTCCTGGGTCGGCCCTTGCGGGTCGCAGCCATAACCGGACGGCACGATGCTGCGAGCGCGGTAACGGCCTTCGGCGTCGGTAATGATGCGTCGACGCAAGTTGTACTCGGACTGGCTCGGGTCGAAAAACGAGTAAGTGCCCTTGGTGTTGGCGTGCCACAGATCAACGGTGGCACCGGCCAGCGGCTGGCCATGCAGATCGAACACCTGGCCTTCGAGGTGCATGACGGTGGCGGCACCCTCCTCGCTGCCGTCATCCATGCGGCACTCGCCTTCACACAGCGGCGCGCCGGCAACGTACAGCGGGCCTTCGATGGTGCGTGGTGTGCCGCCGGTCAAGCCGATCTGTGCATCCTTGGCGTCCTGCAACAGGTCGAGGAAGTGCTCGATGCCAAGGCCGGCGACCAGTAATCCCGCCTCCGAACGAGCGCCCAGACGGTTGAGATAGTCGACCGCTTTCCAGAACTCGTCCTCGCTGATGTCGAGGTCTTCGATGATTTTCGCGCTGTCCTGCAAGATGCGCAGGACGATGGTTTTCAGCCGGGAGTTACCCTCGTCGTTGGCGAAACCGGCGGCTTCTTTGAAGAAGGCTTGCAACTCGGCGGTGTGGGCAATTTTCAAGGTCATGGTGGTTACCTCATCTTGTTGTTGTGTGGTTCTCGCGAATCTTCAGGACAGACAACCTTCCCTGTGGGAGCTGGCTTGCCAGCGATTGCGGTGTGTCATCCAGCATTGATGGCGGCTGGTGTATTGCTATCGCTGGCAAGCCAGCTCCCACAGTGTTCAGGGATGGATTCGAAACCATGGATCAGCGATCGTCTGTATGGATCGACGACGGATGCCGACAGAGGCCGTCAACCTCGATGTCCATGTAGGGAAACAACGGCAAGCGCATCAGCGTGTCGTGCAGGGCCTCGACGCTCGGCACATCAAACACGCTGTAATTGGCGTAATGCCCGGCGATGCGCCACAGGTGCCGCCAGACGCCTTCGCGTTGCAGCCGTTGCGCCAGCTCCTTTTCGTCAGCCTTGAGCCGGGTGGCCAGCGACGGGTCCATATCGATGGGCAATTTCACGGTCATTTTTACGTGGAACAGCATGGTCACTCTCCTGATTCAGTGGCGACGAAAACGCGCCAGACGCTCTTCGTCCAGCGTCAGGCCCAGGCCTGGAGTTCGCGGAATGTGCAAGTGGAAATCGCGGTACTGCGGCGTTTCGGTGACGATGTCTTCGGTCAGCAACAACGGGCCGAACAGTTCGGTGTCCCAGGTCAGTTGCTTGAGCGTGAGGAAGGCGTGCGCCGAGGCCAGCGTGCCGATGGAGCCTTCGAGCATGGTGCCGCCATACAGCGCAATGCCGGCGGCTTCGGCGATCTGCGCGGTTCTGAGCACGGCACGCGGACCACCGTTCTTGGCGATTTTCAGGGCGAACACACTGGCGGCGCCGTCGGCGGCGAGGCTGAAAGCATCCTCGACGCTTTCGATCGATTCGTCGGCCATGATCGGCGCCGGGCTGCGCTGATTCAGGCGAATCTGCCCGGAGCGGTTGACCCGCGAAATCGGCTGTTCAATCAGGTCGATACCGTTGTCACCGAGCACCTGACAGCCGCGAATCGCTTGGGATTCATCCCAATACTGGTTGACGTCGACCCGCACACTGGCGCGCTCGCCCAAGGCTTTTTTGATCGCCAAGACGTGCTTGAGATCCTGCTCCAGCGGGTTGGCGCCGATTTTCAATTTGAAGATGCGATGGCGACGTGCTTCGAGCATCTGCTCGGCTTCGGCAATGTCGCGGGCGGTGTCGCCGCTGGCCAGGGTCCAGGCCACTTCAAGGCTGTCTCGCACGCGGCCGCCGAGCAACTCGCTGACCGGCAGACCGAGGCGCTTGCCTTGCGCATCGAGCAGTGCACTTTCGATGCCGGACTTGGCGAAAGTATTGCCCTTGGCGATCTTGTCGAGCCGCTGCATCGCCGCGTTGATGTTGTTGGCGTCCATACCCACCAGCGCCGGCGCCAGATGCGCATCGATATTGGCTTTGATGCTTTCCGGGCTTTCATAACCGTAAGCGAGACCGCCGATGGTGGTGGCTTCGCCGATGCCTTCAATACCATCGCTGCAGCGCAGTCGCAGAATCACCAGAGTCTGCTTCTGCATCGTGTGCATCGCCAGTTTGTGCGGGCGAATGGTCGGCAGGTCGACGATGATCGTCGTCAGGTTTTCAATCAGAATTCGCTGCATTTCAATGTCCCTTGAAAAGTAGTCAACCGAGGTCGCCGCCACCGACCGGCAACGTCACGCCGGTGATGTACGAGGCGTCATCGGAAGCCAGAAAGAGGATCGCGCCGACCTGTTCGTCGAGGCTGCCGTAGCGTTTCATCAGGCTGCTGTTGAGGGTTTGCGCGACGACTTTCTGATACCAGGCCTGCTCTTGCGCTGACGGTTCGGCGGCATTGCGCGGGATGCGCCGGGGCGGCGCTTCGGTGCCGCCAGGAGCCGTGGCGTTGACGCGAATGCCGCGCTCTGCGTTTTCGAAGGCCAGACATGCTGTGAGTGCGTTGATGCCGCCCTTGGCGGCGCCGTACGGCACCCGATTGACGCTGCGGGTGGCAATCGACGAGACGTTGACGATGGCGCCGCGCCCTTGCTTGAGCATGTACGGCAGCGCTGCGTGGCAGCACCACAGCGTCGGGAACAGCGAACGGCGCACTTCCGCTTCAATCTGTTCGACTTCGTAATGCTCGAACGGCTTGGCCCAGATCGTGCCGCCGACGTTGTTGATCAAAATGTCGAGACGGCCGAAGGTGTTGATGGCTTCAGCCATGACCCGCGCGCAATCGGCGTATTGCTCAAGGTCGGCGGTCAGCGCGAGAACGCCCTCGGCTTGCAGTTCGTGAACCAGTTCAGAGCGATCGACGGCGACGATTTGTGCGCCTTCGTTCAGCAGGCGTTCGCAGACGCGGCGGCCGATACCCTGCGCCGCGCCGGTGACCAGCGCGATCTTGTTGGAGAATCTGTTGTTCATGACAACCTCGAAAGAAGGGTTTCAGGCAGCCGCAGCAGCGAACTTTTCGTAGTAGAAGTTCGCCGGGGTGATGCCCTGCTCGCGGATGTATTGGCTGACCGCTTCGACCATCGGCGGCGGGCCGCAGAGGTACACGTCGACATCGCCTTCATTGAGGTGGCGCGGTTCAATGTGCTGGGTGACGTAGCCCTTGAGTGGATGCGCACTCAGCGGGCTGGCCACGCAGGCGCCGAAACTGAAGTCGGGAATGCGGGCGGCGAAGGCTTCGAGACGATCGATTTCGACCAGATCGAAATCGTTGGTCACGCCGTAGATCAAATGCACGGGATGATCGCAGCCCTGCTCGGCGATCTTTTCCAGCATCGCGGTGAACGGTGCCAGACCGGTGCCGCCCGCCAACAACAGCAGCGGCCGCTTGATCTCGCGCAGGTAGAAACTGCCCAACGGCCCGGCCAGGTTCATGCTGTCGCCGGCCTTGGCCAACCCGGTGAGAAAGCTGCTCATCAAGCCACCAGGCACGTTACGAATCAGAAAGCTGACCTCGCCGTTTTTCTGCAATGAGCTGAAGGAATAAGCGCGGGTCTGCTCGCTGCCGGGCACTTGCAGATTGACGTACTGGCCCGGCAGAAACGCCAGTTTGCTCAGCGCCTCGCCCTTGACCGACAAGGCAATGGTGCTCTCGGACAACTGCCGGACAGCGCTTATCGATGCCTGGAAGTTCGCTTGTTCGGTCTTGCACACCTGCGAGCCTGCCGGTACTCGCACCACACAATCGCTTTCAGCGCGCATCTGGCAGGTCAGCACATAACCTTGTGCGAGTTCGTCGGCGCTCAAGGCGTCTTCGATGAAGTTGTCGCCCATGTCGTAACGCCCGGCCTCGGCGAAACATTTGCAGGTGCCGCAGGCGCCATCGCGGCAGTCCAGCGGGATGTTGATGCCTTGACGATAGGCCGCATCGGCGACGGTTTCATGGCCACCCGCCTCGATGAAACGAGTGACGCCGTCTTCGAAATTAAGCGCAATCTGGAAATTCATGGTGCACCTCGCCGTGTCGACTAGATGTGGTAGATGTCGATGACCTGACGGACGTAATCGTTTTTCAGCACGACTTTCTTGGCCTTGATCAGCGGCTGTTCGTCACGCAGATCGAGGGTGTAGAAACTGCTGCCGAAGTAGCTGTCGGTAACCTGATAGCGGAAGCTCAAGGTGTGCCAGTTGAAACGCACCTGGCATTGCCCTTCGCTGCGCTCGACGATTTCGATGTTGCTCAGGTTGTGTGAGGTGCGGGTGTCGGGAATGGTCGCGCTGGAGCGTTCGGTCTTGATCCGGAAGATGCGGTCTTCGAGACCGCCACGGTTGCCGTACCAGATCAGCGAGATTTCGCTTTGCGGGTCTTCGGTGAGGGTGTCGTTGTCGTCCCAGGCCGGCATCCAGAAAGTCGCGTCGGCGGCGTAGAGTTCCAGCCATTGATCCCACTGGCCGTCATCGAGATAGCGCGCTTCGCGGTAGAGGAAATCGCGCACGCTGTCGTAGAGGTTGCTCATCACACGGCCTCCACAGGGATCAGTTGTGATTCGCTGGCAGCGGCTTTGAGCATGATTTCCTGCCAGTACTTGTGTTGCAGCACGAACAGGCCTTCGTCTTCGGTGCGCATACCGGAGAGCAGCGGCTTCAAGTCGATTTCCTCGGCGGCGGCATCGGCGCCTTCGACCCAGTGGGTCGCGCCCCGGGACATGTCGTTCCAGCCACGCCCGGCGCCGTAACCGGTCTGGCACGAGCGGAACTCTTCCAGATCATCCGGCGTGGCCATGCCGCTGACGTTGAAGAAGTCTTCGTACTGACGAATGCGTTTGGCACGGGCCTCGGCGCTCTCGCCTTTGGGGGCGATGCAGTAAATGGTGATTTCAGTCTTGTCGACCGAGATTGGCCGGGCGATGCGGATCTGCGAACTGAACTGATCCATCAGATACACGTTCGGGTACAGGCACAGGTTGCGCGAGTTTTCGATCATCCAGTCGGCTCGAGCCTGACCGAAATCACGGGCGAGTTCATCGCGGCGCTCGTAGGCGGGACGGTCTTCGGGGTTGGCCCAGCGGGTCCAGAGCAGCAGATGGCCGTGATCGAAGGAGTAAAAACCGCCGCCCTTCTTCGCCCAGCTGCCGGCGCTCATGGTCTTGATCGCTTCACCCGCTTCGCGTTGCTGGCGCTGGTTCTGGGTGGCGGCGTAGTTCCAGTGCACCGAGCTCACGTGGTAACCGTCGGCGCCATTTTCAGCGGTGAGTTTCCAATTGCCTTCGTAGATGTAGGAGCTGGAACCGCGCAGCACTTCCAGGCCTTCTGGCGACTGGTCGACGATCATGTCGATGATTTTTGCCGATTCGCCCAGATGCTCAGCGAGGGATTTCACATCGGCATTGAGGCTGCCGAACAGAAAGCCGCGATAGGACTCGAAACGCGCAACTTTGGTCAGATCATGGGAGCCTTCGCAGTTGAAGCCTGCGGGATAACCGGCTTCGCTCGGGTCTTTGACCTTGAGCAGTTTGCCACTGTTGTTGAACGTCCAGCCGTGGAACGGGCAGGTGTAGCTGGAGCGGTTGCCGGACTTGTGCCTGCACAACATGGCGCCGCGATGGCTGCAGGCATTGAGGAACGCATTGAGCACACCGTCCTTGTTGCGCGCGATGAAGATCGGCTGACGCCCCATGGTCGTGGTCAGGAAATCGTTGTTGTTGGGGAGCTGGCTTTCGTGGGCGAGGTAAATCCAGTTGCCTTCGAAGATGTGCGCCATCTCCAGTTCGAACAGCCGCGGATCGGTGAACATCTCCCGCTTGCAGCGGTAGGCGCCCTTCTCCTTGTCTTCTTCAAGCATGGCATTGAGGTAGTCGATTCCCAGGGACATGGCCGGGGCCTCCATTGTTATTGTTCAGGCCAGGTCAGATTAGGGAGGCGTAGCACGGGGCAATAGCCGAATCCTGCAGATCGCTATCCGTTTTGTGCAGGACGGCGCTGCAGGTGATTCAGGGAAGTTTCAGCGGGGAGTTTTAGTGGCGGCGTTTGAAGGTTTTCGACGGCAGTTCACCGAACTGCTGGCGATAGCTTTCGGAGAAACGGCCCAGGTGCAGGAAGCCGTAGTCGAGCGCCAGCTCGGTGAGGTTGCGCACCGGGCAGCTTGGGTCACTGAGGCAGGCGTGGATGCGCGCAAGCTTGCGTTGGCGGATGTATTGCATCGGCGTAACGCCCAGTTGGCGTTCAAACAAGGTGTACAGCGAGCGCGGGCTCATGCTCGCCTGAGCGGCCAAATGTTCAGCCGGCAAATCCAGTTTCAGGTTACGTTCGATGTAATCGACGATGCGTTCGAAGCTGATGTTCGGTGCACTCAGGCATTCACGGCTGACGTTGGTGTTCATCAGCGAAATCAGTTTGCTGCCGATGATCTGGGCGTAATGCTCCTGCACCCGAAGCAACGGATCGCTGGCCTCGGCTTCTTGACAGATCATCGCGAGCAGGTTGGTGAAGCCTTCCAGTTCATCAAGCTGATAGTGATTGCGCAGGAAACGGATACCGCTGGAGGGGTGCTGCCAACGCTGCTCGTTGCACACCGATTCGAGCACGCTGACCGGCACCTTGAGGATGAATTTCTCGCAGTCTTCCGAGTACGTCAGATCAACCGGATCATCCGGGTTGATCAACAACAACTCGCCCGGCACCAGATGCTGTTCGCGCTTGTGCCCGCGCCACAGGCAATTGCCTTGCAAGAGCACTTGCAGGTGGTAAACGGTCTCCAGCGCAACGGAGGTCACGCGCACGCTGCCGCCATAGCTGATGCGGGCCAGATCGAGATCGGCGAGTTTGCGATGGTTGAGGCTGGCTTGCGGGTGGGTGGTTCTGGACAGACCGATGAAGTGCTGGCCGACGTGCTGATTGACGTAGTCGGAGACGGCATAAGGGTCAGCGTGACGAAACACGCTGCTGCGATCGCTCAGCAGATGGCTGTCCATGGGGCATTGCTCATTGTTGTCGTTATTTTGGGATCACGGGGTTTCAGGCATCACCACTCACAGTACGCCGGAGTGTCACGGTGGGCAATTGGACGAAGGTTTGGGTATTCGATAATCGAACACTTCTTGCGGATTACGGCGTGGTTTGTCCAACGCCTACACTTGCCGAAGAAATGCCCTACACGCCAAAAAAACCCGATACAGAAAAATCCTACTTATGACAGTTTTAGAAAACAAAAAAAGCCCGTTTCAGTCGAAACTGAAACGGGCTTTTCCCACCTCAACGGCCTTTACTTCAGGTCGTCAAAGTGGTCTCGCAGGAACTCGTAAAAGCGAAAGGCTTTAAACAATCTCCATACAAGGCTCAGCGTACGCAGCAAAAGCTTCATACGTTTTGGCCTCCAGGGCTGGGGGCCAAACCTCCAGCAAGCTTACCGGATCATGCTTGCTTTCAGCCTGAACGTCAGTTCGACTAGTGAGGCGGCCGGTTGAAAGCCCTCTGAGCCATCATCCCGGCACGGGTGCAAAACCGTGTCAAAGGGAATGAAACTGTTAAGTTTTCCAGCCAGACCTCACTACCGAACCAACATACGAGCGCCTGCATCATAACCTCAATAAAAGGATTTCATGCAGAGAGTTTTATTGCCTTTGTAAACCGTTATTTCTGTCTGCTTATTAAAATAAACATACCTGGAAAAAGTCGTTCAAAAAAAGCTATTACCGTTGCAAGGTGGCGCAAAGGCTCATACTATCCTCACACGTCAGTTCGGCTAGTGAAGCAACAAACCTCGGTCGCAAACCAGGGTTTACAAAAAGAACCGCCCCGCAAAGGCGGTTTTTTTTCGTCTGTCTTTTTACTGCACCCGACGACGAAAAACAGCTCACAACACCCGCGCCCACGTCTGACTCAGCAGATCCTTGCCAAAGCTGTGAACCGCTTCTTCCTCCACCAACTCAAACCCGGCCTGCTGATAAATCTTGCGTGCAGCCGTCAGGTTGCTGGTCGTCCACAAGGTCATTTTCCGGTAACCCATCTGCCGGGCAAAGCGCAGGCACTCCTCGACCAGACGACTGCCAATGCCCAGACCCCGCGCGCTGGCGTCGACGTAGAGCATGCGCAGTTTGGCGGTCGTTTCATCCTGGCGGACGATGAACACGGAGCCGATGACCTTGCCGTCCTTTTCGGCAATCCAGCAGCGCTCACAGGTGGGGTCGTAATCGCGCAGGTACTTGGCGACCACCTCGGCCACTAGCGCCTCGAACTCCGAATTCCAGCCGTATTCGCGGGTATACAGTGCGGTTTGCTGTTGCATCACTGTACCCATGTCGCCGGGCTGCGGATCGCGTAATACGTAGGTTGAGTCTTTGTTGCCTTGCAGCAGTGTCTGGATCAGCGTCATGGCGCCGATCAGTTGTTTCTGCTGCGGTTCAGGCAATCGCTCGAGCATGGCGACGATCTGTTCGCGGGAAGCCTTTTCCAGCGGGACCAGAATTTCGCGCCCGAGGTCGGTGAGGTGCAATTGCGCAGCGCGGCCGTCCGTAGGCGACGGCACTTTCTGGATCAAGCCGTGCTTTTCGAAACCGCTGATGATGCGGCTCATGTAGCCGGCATCGAGGCCGAGCATCTGGCGCAGTTCAGCACTGGTCAGGTCACCGCGCGACGCCAGCTCATACAAAATGCGTAACTCGGTCAGCGAATAGTCGCTTTGCAGCAGATGCTCCTGCAATACACCGATCTGATGGGTGTAGAAGCGGTTGAAACCGCGCACAACGTCGGCTTGCTCGAGGAGATGGCTGCTGGACATGGCAAACGCTCAGTTAATTGCTTAAAGCAACTATATATTTGCCAAAAGCAACCATGTCAACAGAAAGCTATCGGCACTTGGCCAACACCACCTGACAGGTGTCCGGCGTGCCCCCAGAGCGCCCGGCATAGCGGATGCAGTTGCTCATCGACTTCTGCCGGGCCATGTTCAAACTGGAGCCCCAGGCCAGACCGCCCTCACCGACCGAGGGCAAGGCTTTGGCGTAGCAGGCGTCCCCGACGCCGGAAGGCGGATAGTGTTTGCGGCCTGAGCAGCCTGCCGCCAACGCCAGGCTGAGGGCGATCAAGGTGAGTAAAACCCCGCGCGAGCATCGGTTAATCATCGCATTCCACCTGCCGCTAAAGGACTCGTGACCTGCAGAGTCTAGCCCCCTCATCTGCACAAATCTTCTAAACGTCGATGAGCATTGCGCGGTATTTTATGGGGCCGCACCGTTCAATGGCGAACACTGGAGCCTTCGTGGATAAACGCAACTGGATCGAGCTGTCCCAGGATGCCGACACCGGGATTGAATCGATTCGTGCTCATTTTCAGGGGCATGCCTACGATCCGCACTGGCATGACAGCTTCCTCGTCGGCGTCACCGAGCAAGGCGTGCAGCAATTCAATTGCCGCCGAGTACGCCATCGCAGTACCCCGGGCAATGTGTTCCTGCTGGAGCCGGGGGAAATCCACGATGGCCAGGCGCCGACCGAGGAAGGTTTTACCTATTCGATGCTCTACCTCGATCCGCACTGGCTGGAGCGTGAAATGCACGCGCTGTTCGAAGACGCACCGTCCGACAGTCAGCCCGGTTTTGCCGACACGCTGAGTCAAGACCCGCGTCTGGCCACAGCGATCAATCACGCTTTCCATGCGTTGCATGACGGCGATCTGCGCATCGTCCGGCAGACCGCCATTGACGGTCTGCTGAGCTCGCTCACGCGTCATCTCGACTGGCGCAAGCGCCAGGTTTTCGATCCGCGCCTGCCGTTGGTGGCGCAACTGGCGCGGGATTATCTGCACGCGCACACCTATGAAGATATCGGTCTCGATGATCTCGCGCGGGTCTGCGGGGTGGACCGTTTCCGTCTCAGCCGGGCGTTCAAGTCTGCCTTCGGTCTGGCGCCGCACGCCTACCTGATCCAGTTGCGCCTGGCCAAGGCGCGGCAGTTGCTGGCGCGCGGTGAAACGCCGGCGCAAGTCGCCAGCGTGCTCGGTTTTGCCGATCAGAGCCACCTCGGTCGCTGGTTCCGGCGTGCCTATCAACTGACGCCGGCGGATTACCGCAAACGCTGCTCAAACCTTCCAGACTGACGCACGCCGTCTGGCGATCATGGATACCTGTGTTGATTTTCAGGGAATCCCGATCATGGCGTCATTACTGCCCTTTCTGCTGTTTGCTTTCGTTGCCTCGATCACGCCGGGGCCGACCAATATTCTGGTGTTGAGCCACAGTTCGCGCCAAGGCCTGCTCGCCACATTGCCAATCATTTTTGGCGCCTGCGCGGCGGCGGCCCTGATCGTGCTGATGGTCGGCCTCGGTGCCGGCGAAACGTTGCTGCGCTACCCGCGTGTGCAGCAAGCCATGGCCTGGGGCGGCGTGCTCTGGTTGAGCTGGCTGGCGTGGCAGATCTTTCGCAGCACGCCGCCATCACTGAACCCGGCGGATGCCCAGGAAGAACGTTTCAGCGTGCTGGGCGCTGCCATGCTGCAACTGGTCAATCCCAAGGTGTGGATGATGGCGGTGGCAGTGGTCAGCGTGTTTGTTGGCGGGGGTGACAAGACTCTGCGGCTGCTGGTGTTGTCACTGGCGTTTTTGCTGGTGTCGCTGCCGTGCATGACGTTCTGGGCATTGCTGGGTGTGGGCAGCGCACGGTTGATGGGTTCGCCACGGGCGTTCAAACGCATGAATGCGGCACTGGCGTTGTTGCTGCTGCTCTCGGCATGGCTGACCGTCCTGGCATAACGCCCCTGCAGGAGCTGCCGAAGGCTGCTTCTACGGAGGAATGGGCTGTCAGCTCAGGCCACGTTCGATGAGGAATGCCGAGATGTAATCGATGAACGCCACCACCTTCGCCGTGGCCCGCCGATGGCTCGGGTACACCGCGAGAATGTGCGGGCCGAAGGTATCCGGGTCGATGTCGTAATCGGCCATGACCCGCACCAGTCGCCCGTCGGCAATGTACGGTGCGGCGCTCCACAGCGGCGTATGCAGCAAACCGCGCCCGGCCAAAGCACTGGCCAGCAGCAAGTCGTAATTGTCGCTGCGCAACCGCGGTGCCGCCGGTTGCGCCAGACTCAAGCGCTGCCCATCGCGCTCGGCCCACCAGAATTCGCGGCTGAGCAATGGGTGCTGATAGAGCAGCCACTCATGCTGCTCAAGGGTTTGCGGAGTCACCGGCAAATCCTTGCGCGCCAGGTACTCCGGACTGCCGCACAGGGCCAGTCGATTGCTGCCGACCACCCGCGCAATCAGCCCCGGCAAGTCATCGTGGCCTTCACGCAGCGCCAGGTCATAACCACTTTCCAGCAGGTTGACGAAGGCATCGCACAGATCCACTTGCAGGCTGATCTGCGGGTATTGCTGCAAAAAGCCGTCACACACCTGATCGAGAAACGCCCGCCCATACGCCAGTGGTGCGGTGATTTTCAGGTTGCCGCGCAAGCCGTGCTGTAACTGCTCGATTTCCTCGCTGGCCTCGTCCAGCCGCTGCAACACCAGCCGTGCGGTTTCCAGGTACACCCGGCCGATTTCGGTAAGCAGAATCCGCCGTGTGCTGCGCTCAAACAGGCGTGCACCCAGCTCCGATTCCAGGTGATTGACCGCTTTGGTCAGCGCCGACGGGGTCTTGCCCAACTGCTCGGCGGCGCGGCTGAAACTGCCGAGCTGCGCAGTGACCACGAACATTTTCAATGCACCCAGTTTGTCCATGCTTTTTCCATTCAGGCAAAAACGTTTTTCGTGAGGGAGGCGTTCTGTCGACCGCTGTCAGCCACTAATCTCGCCATCAGACGCAATAACAAGGAAATCTTCAATGAAAAGATTCATCCCGAGTCTGTTGGTAGTCGCTGTAAGTTTTGCCTCGATGGAAGCCATGGCCGCTGCTGATCTGATCCTGCTCAACGGTAAGATTTTCACTGCCGACCGCGCACAACCCAAGGCGCAAGCCCTCGCCGTAGAGAACGGCAAAGTGCTGAAGGTCGGCACCGACGCGCAGATCAAAGCCCTGATCGAATCCGGCACCCAAGTCATCGATCTCAAAGGCAAAGCGCTGATGCCCGGCCTGATCGACAGCCATTCCCACGCGATTTTCGGCGGACTGGAAATGGTCTCGGCGAACATGGAAGACGAAGTCGTCAGCCTCGACGAACTGCAAAAACGCCTGCGCGACTGGCGTGCAGACGGCAAGGCCAAACACGGCGACGTGCTGAGCATTGCCGGCATGAGTTCGGTTTACTGGGCGCAGGCCGAAGCCTTGGGCAACACCTTCAACAACGGCGAATGGGCCAATGTGCCGGTGGTGTTTATCGGCAGCGACCACCACACGGCGTGGGCCAACGACGTCATGCTCAAGCGCGCCGGGATTGATGCGGCCCTGCTGAAAACCCTGCCCGACGCAGAAAAAGACACCATCGGCAAACTGGCCAACGGTGAGCCGAACGGCTTTGTGGTCGACGCCGGTTGGGACCGGGTCGCCTCGAAGATGCCAGTGCCAAGCCCTGCCGACATGTTGAACGCCGCCAAATCAGCGGTGCGCTACAACAACAGCCTGGGCATCACCGCGTGGATGGATCCAGCCGCCAACGCCGCACCAGGTGAAGCGGTGTTCGCCCTCAAACCGACCGAGAAAACCGTCGGCGTGCTGCCGGCCTATAAAGCCCTGTCGGAAAGCGGCGACATGAGCGTGCACGTCGCGGCGCTGTTGGTGGCCAACCCGAAAAGCCTACCCGCCGACCTTGATACGCTGGACAAGGTGCGCCAGCAATTCCAGGGCATTCCCAACCTGACCCTGCCCGGGATCAAGATCTTCGCCGACGGCGTGATTGAATTCCCGGCACAGAGCGCGGCGATGATCGACCCGTACAGCAACTCGCACAAACAGGGCGAACTGCTGATCGATCCACAACACTTCGGCGAACTGGTCAGCGCCATCGACCAGCGCGGCTGGCTGGTGCACATCCACGCGATCGGCGACCGTGCGGTGCGGGAATCGCTGAACGGCATTGCTCAGGCGCGCAAGGATCGCCAGAGCGGCGTGACCCACTCGATCACTCACCTGCAAATGGTCAACCCGCAAGAGTTCGCCCGCTTCAAACCGCTCAACGTCATCGCCTCGATGCAACTGCTGTGGGCCAGTGCCGACGACTACACCACCGACATGATCAAGCCCTACGTCAGCGCCCTCGCCTTCCGCTATCAGTACCCGGCGCATTCGCTGCTGAAACAGGGCGCGACGATCGCCGGCGCGAGTGACTGGCCGGTGTCGACACCGAATCCGTTCAACGCCATGGCCCAGGCGATTACCCGTGTCGGACCGTTGGGTGTGCTCAATGCCGATGAGCGTCTGGACCGTGAAACCATGTTCTACGCCTACACCGTCAACGCCGCGCGGACCATTGGCCTGGAGAAGCAGATCGGCTCGCTGACGCCGGGCAAGCAGGCTGACTTTATCGTGCTCGACCGCGATGTGTTCAGCGTCGACAACAAGGCCCTGCATGACACCCAGGTTTTGCAGACCTGGTTCGGCGGCCGTCAGGTCTACACCGCCACCCAATAACAACATTGATCCCCCTGTAGGAGCTGCCGAAGGCTGCGATCTTTTGACTTTGATTTTAAAAACCAAGATCAAAAGATCGCAGCCTTCGGCAGCTCCTACAGGTTTACCTCCTGCCCCCATAACAATCACAACATCGGGACTTCACATGAAAGCCTTGCCCCTGTTCGCCCTGAGTTTTTTCAGTCTGCTGCCGTTGAGCAGCTTTGCGATCCCTTTAAACGATGACTTTGCGCTGTTGGTGGATCTCACTTTAGCCAGTGATTACCGCACCCGGGGCATCTCGCAAACCCAGAACGACCCTGCCATGCAGGCCGGCCTGACTCTCGCGCACAGCAGCGGTCTGTACCTCGGCGCGTGGAGTTCCAACGTCGATTTCGGCGGTGGCCTGAAAACCCGTCAGGAAGTCGATTACTACGGCGGCTGGCTGTGGCAGGCGACCGAGGAAGTCAGCCTCGATCTGGGCTACATCAAGTACGCCTACCCCAAGGAAAGCCAGTTCAACCAGAGCGAGGTCTACGGGATTCTCGGGGTTTATGGGGTGAAGTTGGCGGCGTATTACTCCAGTGATGCGCCGGGAATTGATAGCAAACAGAGTTCGCTGTACAGCTACATCGGTTATGAAACTGAACTGCCGTACGACTCGGGGTTGAAGCTGCGTTACGGCAATATGGATTTCAAGGATCCGCATTTGTACTCGGCGTCCGGGCAGGCCGAGGACAGTTATCGCGAGTGGGAAGTCAAACTCACCCATAACCTCGCCGGCGTGGTACTGGGCCTGAGCTACATCGACACCGATCTCTCACAAACCCAATGTCTGAGCAACTGGGGTTTCAAAGACGTCTGCACCGCCACCGTCGTTGCCAGCGTCAGCAAATCTTTCTGACCCAGCGAAATCCCACTGTAGGAGCTGCCGAAGGCTGCGATCTTTTGATCTTGATGTTAAGAACAACATCAAAAGATCGCAGCCTTCGGCAGCTCGTACAGGAAATGGGGGTCGAACTTGTTACGGGATGTTTACAAATTTTTTACTAATGCTCTTCTACAGTTACACGCGTAACCGCGTGATGTTCTATTCAAGTAGAGGAATGTTTGACATGGCTTTGGGCAACGGACTGCGCTTACCGTCCATCACGCCTACCCGGCTGGTGCTGCTGTTTTCCCTGGCGCTGGTGGCGTTGTACAACCTGGCGACCTGGGAGGCGCTGGGCACTCTGATCACCCTGCAAGGCGCGCACAAACTGGCGTTTTTCGCCTCGTTCGCGCTGTTTTTGTGGGCCGCGATCACCCTGCTGCTGACACTGGTGTCGTTTCGCTGGACACTGAAACCGGTGCTCACCGTGGTCGCCCTGCTCTCGGCCTGCGCCGCGTATTTCATGAATGAATACGGCATCGCCATCGACACGGTGATGATGCAGAACGTCTTCGAAACCAACCCCGCCGAAGCCACCGCGTTGTTCAGCGGCAAGCTGCTGGCTTACGTGCTGTTGCTCGGTGTATTGCCGGCGGCGTTGATCTGGCGCTGGCCGGTCAGTTATCGGCCGTTCTTTCGCGGTCTGCTCAACAAGATGCTGGTGATCATCGCCTGTGTGCTGGTGATCGCCGCCTCGGTGGGCGCGTTCTATTCGACCTACGCGCCAATCTTCCGCGAAGAAGACAAACTCACCCACTTCATCAACCCGACCAACTACATCTACGCGATCAGCAAGTACACCAAGCAACGCCTGGGCATCAAAAAGCATTTCGTGGTGCAGGCCATCGGCGAAGACGCGGTGATGAGCGCCAAGGCGGCCAGCCGCGAGAAGAAATCGCTGATGGTCTTCGTGGTCGGTGAAACTGCTCGCGCCGATCACTTCTCGCTGAATGGCTACGAGCGCGATACCAATCCCGAACTGAGCAAACTCGACATCCTCAACTTCACTCAGGTGCATTCCTGCGGCACGTCGACGGCGGTCTCGGTGCCGTGCATGTTCTCGATGTTCCCGCGTGAGGATTACAGCGACAAGAAAGGCAAAACCTACGAAGGCCTGCTTGACATTCTCCAGCGTGCCGGCGTGCAAGTGCTGTGGCTCGACAACAACAGCGACTGCAAAGGCACCTGCCTGCGCGTACCGCATCGCGACATTTCGAAGAATCAGCCGGGGCCATTCTGCGACGGCAACAACTGCCTCGACGAGGCGCTGTTGCAAGACCTGCAAAGCTACATCGACAGCCTCAAGGGCCACGCGATCATCGTCCTGCACGCCGACGGTAGCCACGGCCCCGAGTACTACGAGCGGTATCCGAAAGACATGGAGCGCTTCAAACCGATCTGCCACACCAACCAGTTGGGCAGTTGCAGCCGCGATGAACTGGTGAACGTGTACGACAACACGATTCTGTACACCGACCATTTCCTTGCCAAGGTCATCGAACTGCTCAAGCGCAATCAGGACTCACTGGACACGTCGATGGTTTACGTCTCCGATCACGGCGAATCGCTGGGCGAGAACGGGCTGTACCTGCACGCGGCGCCGTATGCGCTGGCGCCGCAAGCGCAGACCCATGTGCCGATGGTGATGTGGTTTGGCAATGGCACGCTCGCCAGTGAAGGGATCGATCGCGGTTGTTTGCAAGGCAAGACCGGGCAGGCGGACCTGAGCCATGACAACCTGTTCCACTCGGTGCTGGGGTTGTTTGATGTGAGGACGTCGGTGTATCAGCCGGGGCTGGATATTTTTCATGGCTGCCGGCCGGCGATGACGGCCACGAATTAACCAAACACTGAAGATCCCTGTGGGAGCTGGCTTGCCAGCGATAAGGCCGGCACATCCGGCATCTGTGTTGACTGACAAGCCGCCATCGCTGGCAAGCCAGCTCCCACAGGGAATGGTGCTCTCAGGAGGTGAGGTTTGCCAGATAGGCCCACGGGTAGATGCCGCGTTGATGGCCATCGCTGAAGATCATTTGCACGCCGTAGCCCTGGGGGTTGAGTTCGATCAGGCGCACGCGATCATCCACCAGTGGTGTCATGCCTTTGAGGCGAAACGCGCGGCATTGCGAGCACGGGCACTGGCGGCGCAGTTCGGCGTGATAGAGCTGTTGTTCGCGGGCGTCCGGCCAGCTCAAGCGCAAGGTGCCTTCGCTTTGCGAATTAGCCATCGACAGCGGGTTCATTGCAACTGACTCAAGGCGATGCGCACGGCTTTGCGCACCTCCGGGTCGCCGTCGTCCTGCGCAGCCTGCAACGCGGCCACGGCGCCGCGATCATGCAGTTCGCCCAAGGCCAGCGCGGCTTCCTTGCGCAGGTTGCTGATGCGATGGCCGAGGGTGTCAATCAGGGCGTCCAGCGCCGGGGCGAAACGCAAACGGCCGAGGCTGCGGGTAGCGCGCAGGCGCACTTGCCAATAATCATCGCTCAAGGCTTCGACGAGCGCGGAACCAGCGTCAATGTGGCCGACCTTGCCCAAGGTCGTCGCGGCTTCTTCGCGTACTTGCCAGGCGTCATCCCGCAAGGCCTGGCGCAGGGCTGGCAACACTTCGGCGCTGGAGGCCAAGCCCAAAGCGCCAGTCGCAGCACGGCGTACTTCGGTGTCGGGGTCAGCGCTGGCCAATCGTGCCAGGGCGGGCAATGCGTCGAGCTGCTTGAGCCAGCCGAGCACGCCCACGGCTTCACGACGAACGCTGGCGTCGGCATCGTTCAGCGCCGAAACCGCTGCCGGCGCGGCTGCGGCGAAACGCAACTCACGCAAGGCACGGAATGCGGCGATACGCACACTGACGTCGGCGTGATCGGTCCACGGCAAAATCACCTGCCCCGCCGCTTCCGTTTTGAGCAAGCTCAGGCTCTGCGCGGCGGCCGATTGCACGGCGGGCGACGTGTCGGTCAAGGCTTCACACAAGGCCTGCACGACGCCCTCATCTTCCCAGGCTTCCAGCAAACGTGCGGCTTCAGCGCGAACCTCTTCGGCGGGATCTTGCCTCAGGCGATCAACCAGCCAGAGCAAGCCATCCGGTTCTTCCAGATCCGCCAGATCAATCAGCGCAATGCGTCGCACACCGGCGTCTTCGGCAGTCAGGCGCGGTTGCAGATCGAGAATGTCCTGGTTATCGGTCACAGCAAAAATAGAGGTCATAGGGCAAATCGCGGCAAAGGGTTTTCGGGAGGCAGGCCGAGCGGGTTGAGGCGCGGCAGCGGTCGGTCGTTGTCGTGGCGTAGCAGGTCGAGGCAGTGGCGTTTGAGTCGGGAGAATTCGGGGCTGGTGACCAGTTCGCTGGTGCGTGGCCGGGCGAAATCCAGGCGCAAGTCTTCGATGATTCGCCCCGGTCGCGCGCTCATCACTAGCAAGCGGTCGGCGAGGAACAGTGCCTCGTCGATGTCGTGAGTGACGAACACCACCGTGGTACGGATACGCGTCCAGATGTCCAGCAGTAGTTCCTGCATGTTCAGACGTGTCAGCGCATCCAGCGCGCCGAACGGCTCGTCCATCAACAGCAGACGCGGGCGGTTGACCAGCACGCGGGCGATCTCCACCCGTTGCTGCATGCCGCCGGAGAGTTGATCGGGCCAGCGTTCGGCAAATCCGTCGAGGCCGACCAGTTTGAGGATTTCATCGGCGGCGCGGTGGCGCTCAGCCTTGCCGATACCACGCATTTTCAGGCCGAAAGCCACGTTGTCACGCACCGTACGCCACGGAAACAGCGTGTGGTGCTGGAACACCATGCCGCGCTGTGGAGACGGCCCGGACACCGCCGCGCCATCGACTTTCAGACTGCCGGCATGAGCACTGAGGTGCCCGGCCAAGGCGCCAAGCAAGGTCGATTTGCCGCAACCAGACGGACCAAGAATGCACACGAACTGGCCCGGTTCAATCTGGCAATCAAGTTCGCGCACGGCTTCGAACGCTTCACGCCCTGCGCCGAGGACGATGGACAACTGGCGAATGTCGATCCGCCCTTCCGGGGTTTGCATCACGCTCATCAGGCTTTTCCTCGCGGTCGATGCCAAGGCGTGAACAACCCGCCCAGGCGTTTGATCAGCAGACTGCTGCCCATGCCCAGCACGCCGATCAGCAACATGCCGACGACGATGTCGGCGTAGTTCTGAATCGTGTAGGACTCCCAGGTGTAATAACCGATGCCGAACTGACCGGAGATCATTTCCGCAGTGACCAGACAGAACCATGAGGTACCCATGCCGATCGCCAGGCCGGTGATGATGCTGGGTGCGGCGCCGGGCAGGATCACTTCCAGCAGGATCGCCCGGCGCCCTGCCCCGAGGCTTTTCGCGGAGGCGATCAGACGCGGGTCGACGCCTTCGACGCCGTGCACGGTGTTGAGCAGAATCGGAAACAGCGCGCCGGTGAAGGTGATGAAGACCATCGACAGTTCGGAGGATGGGAACATCAGGATCGCCAGGGGGATCCACGCGACGGCGGGGATTGGGCGCAGGACTTCCAGCGGTGGCAGCAGCAGGTCTTCGGCCCACTTCGAACGGCCAATGGCCAGACCGAGAGCAATGCCGATGACTAGCGCCGCGAGGTAGCCGGCGAACACACGGCTGAGGCTGGCGGTCAGGTGCTGGAGCAACTTGCCAGAATCGCCCAAACCGAGCGCCGCTTCGATCACCGCGATGGGTGTCGGCACGTTGGCGAAGGTGACCAGGCCGAGGTTCCAGTGGTGGCTGGCGGCGAGTTGCCAGAACAGCAGGCAGAGCAGCAGTGACGCGGCTCTTGATGTCCAGCGGATGGGTGTTTTCATCGAGCGGGTTTCCGGTTCTGGATCTGTGTGATGACTGATATTTACCCCCCTCACCCCAGCCCTCTCCCCCAGGGGGGCGAGGGGGAAAGGGAGCCGACCTGCGTGCTTTTCAAAACCTGAGTTCGACTCGAAGGGGAGCCAACCTGCGTGCTTTTCAAAACCTGAGTTCGACTCGGTATTTCAGGTCGGCGTAGCGAGTCCAAACACCGCGGTCAGTCCCCTCTCCCTCTGGGAGAGGGCTAGGGTGAGGGGCTTTTGATTTTCTATCAGCGGACAGCAACCGCTTGAGTAGTGGCATCGGCGAAATCGAGAACCTTGCCACCCCGCGCCGACGCATATTGCTGAGCCTGCCCCTTAAGCAAAAACGCACTCAACCGGCCCTTCGCATCACTGGCAAACCACGCCTGCTCAGCCAACAACTTGATCCCGCTGTCACTGGCCTGTGCATACACCGCACGGATGTTTTTGCCTTCCTGCTTCAACGCCGCCAACGCAGTGAAAGCGGACTCAGCGGAGGCATAGCGGCGCACTTTGTCCTCACCGCGCACCCAGATTTCCGCGACATGACTGAAGTCAGTAATCGCTTTCCCCGTCGTCGCATCCGTAGCCTTCAGTGGCGTCTGTGCGTAGTTGGCCAGCTGCGCCGTGTAGTCCAGACCCGACGCCTTGAACGCGGCGCGGATGTATTGATCGTCGATGAACGTATTCAGATCGAGGCCACGATCAGCCTTCTTCAACAGCTTCAACGTATCGATGGCCGTACCAACCGCCTGACGATATTCCGGCTTCCAGCTCAAGTCGCGGGTCTGCACGCCGAGTGGGCCGTGGAACAGGTAGTTCACTTCGGCATCGACGCCGGTGACTTTGGCGATCAACTCGCTGTATTTCTCCGGCTCAGCGGCCAATAGTTGATTGGCCTCGATGCTCGCCCGCAAATAGGCGACGACGACTTCCGGGTACTTCTTCGCGTACGCCTGATCCACCAGCGCACCATGGAACGTCGGCGCATTGGCCTGGGCGCCGTCGTAGATCTTGCGGGCGAAGCCCCGGCTCGGAAACAGCTCGGCGAACGGCACGAAATCGGCGTGGGCGTCGATCTTGCCGGCCTGCAACGCCGAGCCGGCGACTTCTGGTGGCTGGGCAATGATGTTGACGTCCTTGAGCGGATCCCAGCCCTGCTCCGCCACCGCGCGCAACAACATGCCGTGGGCGGTGGAGGCGAACGGCACGGAAATGGTCTTGCCCTTGAGTTCGCTCAGCGATTGCACGCCGGACGCACTCGGCACGACGATGCCGTTGCCGCTGCCCTTGATGCTCCCCGACAGTACGCTGATGAACAGGCTGTGCTTGCCGGCAGTTTCGAACGCAACACCGTTGAACGCACCTGGGAAATCGGCCATGGCGCCGAAGTCGAGTTTGCCGGCGACCATCTCGTTGGTCAGCGGCGCGCCGCTGGTGAAGTTCTTCCACTGCACGTCGTACTTCGCGTCTTGGTAGGCGCCGTCGTGGGGCAGATATTTGTCGAGCAGACCGAGTTCACGAATCAACAGACCGCCAGCGGCGCAATTGATGGTGGTGTCCTGGGTGCCGATGGCGATGCGGATGGTTTCGGCCGAGGCCGACAAAGTGAACGAAGCCAGTACCAGACCGGCGATTGCTGCACGCAACATGAGTGTTTCCCCTCGAATCATTTATTTGAGTTCGTCTCCGCCGCGATCAGGGCGCGGTGGGAAACGAGGGGTTTTCGGTGAATCCAGCGTCCGGGGTTCACCGGATGGCTTTGGGTTGTCACAGTTCCAAATGTAGGAGTGAGCCTGCTCGCGATAGCGGTTTTCCAGATGTTGATGTGCTGACTGACACACCGCTATCGCGAGCAGGCTCACTCCTACAGGGGATCGGGTTTCAACGCAGGAGATAGGGGATCTCGACCTTGACGGCACCCGTCGGGCAATCCTTCTCGCACGGCATGCAGTACCAACATTCGTCGAACGCCATGTAGGCCTTCTGCGTCGCCGGATTGATCGCCAGCAAGTCCATCGGGCAGACATCGACACACACGGTGCAGCCCTTTTCGGCAATGCATTTGTCCTCATCAACGGTGACGGGGGCGTTGGAGCGGAAGAAGATTTCTTGAGCTTGATAGGCCATGGTTCGGACTCTCTTTCAGTAGTGCATCAAGCGGCAAATGCGCCGACCCGTAAACGGTCGTAAGCCTGCATTTCTTCGGCGTCGAGCGGGATGATGTAAGGCTCGACGGCTTTCTTGAAACTGATCATCTGGCCGTCATTGCCCTTCTTCAGGTGGCAATGGCAGAACCATTCGCTGTCGTTGCGCTGCGGATGATCAACGCGATAGTGGTACAGACCCCAGCGGCTTTCGGCGCGGAACAACGAGGCGCGAGCGGCCATTTCGGCGCAGTCGCGGATCACGCTGGTTTCCATCGCGCGCATCAGTTCGTGGGCGTTGTTGGCCTTCATCTGCTCGAGATCGCGCTCGATGTCGCTGAAGCGTTGCAGGCCGATCTGCATCTTCTTGGTCACTTTCGGCGGTTGCAGGTAGTCGTTAACGAAACGCCGCAGCTTGTACTCGACCTGCGCCGGCGGCAGACCGTGTTCGCGATCCAGCGGTGCGTAGACCCGGGCCTTTTCCTTTTCGATTTGCGCGGCATCCAGCGCAGAAAACTCGCGGCCGGCGACAAAGTCTGCGGCGTTATGCCCGGCAAACCAGCCGTAGGTGAAGGCGCCGAGCATGTAATTGTGCGGCACAGCGGCCATGTCACCGGCCGAATACAAGCCTTTCACCGAGGTCTCGGCGCGTTCGTTCACCCACACCCCGGAGGCAGAGTGACCGCTGCAAAAACCGATTTCGGAGATGTGCATTTCGACCATTTGCGCGCGGTAATCGGTGCCGCGATTGGCGTGGAATTGACCACGACTCGGGCGCTCATTGCTGTGGAGGATTTCCTCGATGGTCTGGATGGTTTCTTCTGCCAGGTGATCGAGTTTGAGAAACACCGGGCCGTTGCCGCTCTCCAGTTCCTGGTGGAATTCCCACATCATCTGCCCGCTCCAGTAGTCGCACTCTATGAAGCGTTCACCCTTGTTGTTGGCGGTGTAGCCACCCAGCGGACCGGTCACGTAGGCGCAGGCCGGACCGTTGTAATCCTTGATCAGCGGGTTGATCTGAAAGCACTCGAGGTTGGCCAGTTCGGCGCCGGCGTGATAGGCCATCGCATAGCCGTCGCCGGCGTTGGTCGGGTTCTCGTAGGTGCCCATCAGGTAGCCCGACGAAGGCAGACCGAGTCGCCCGGCAGCGCCACAAGCGAGAATTACTGCCTTGGCCTTGATCACATGGAAATCGGCCGTGCGGCAATCGAAGCCCATCACACCGTTGACGGTGCCCTCCTCGTCAGTCAGCAACCGCGTGCAGACGAGACGATTGGTGATGCTCACCCGCGCACGTTTCAACTGCCGATAGAGGACTTTTTTGATGTCGTGCCCTTCCGGCATCGGCAGCACGTAGGCGCCCATGTGGTGGACTTTTTTCACCGCGTAATCGCCGGTCTCGTCCTTCTCGAACTTCACGCCCCAGCGGTCAAGCTGCTCGATGGTTTCGAAACTGTGGGTGGCGTAGGCGTAAACGGCGGCCTGATTGACGATGCCGTCATTGGCGATGGTGATTTCCTTGGTGTACTGCTCCGGTGTCGAGTGGCCGGGAATGATCGCGTTGTTCAGGCCGTCCATGCCCATGCTGATCGCGCCGCTGCGTTTGACGTTGGCCTTGTCGACCAGCAACACGCGCAAGTCGCGGTTCTTTTCCTTGGCCTTGATCGCGGCCATCGGGCCGGCAGTGCCACCGCCAATGACGACAATGTCGTATTCCTGTTCGAGCACGTTGCGGGTCATGCCTGCTCCCCTTTTTGCCGGTCGATCCGCAGGCGGTACTGGAACGCATCGCCACGGTAGTAAAGGTGTTCGAAGTCCAGCGGTTGGCCTTGCGCGTCGTGGGTCAGACGCTCGATACGCATGATCGGTGAGCCGGCCTCGACGTTCAGCGCCTGGGTCAGATCGCTGTCAGCCAGCACTGCGTCGATGGCCAGATCGGCATGGCCGAGGGCGATGCCGCAGTCGTTTTCAAGGATCAGGAAGATGTCGCGGGTGACCAGATCGGCCTTCTCCAGCCGCTCGCCGACGGCTTTGGGCAGGTAGGTGATTTCCAGCGAGATCGGCTCACGATTGATCAGCCGTACACGTTTGATCTGCGCGACGATCTCGCCCTCAGCGACTTGCAAACGCTCGGCGACGCGCTTGTCGGCCGGGATGAATTTGAAGCTGCGCAGGCGGTTGATCACCTCATAGCCACGGCCGGTCATCGACTCGGCGAGGCCTTGCAGGCTGCTGACGTTCTGAAAGGTTTTCGGTTTGGCGACGAAGGTGCCTTTGCCGTGGATCTTGAAGATCAACCCTTCTTTCTGCAGATCGCCCAGCGCCTGGCGCACGGTGATGCGGCTGACTTTGAACAACGCACCGAGTTCGCTTTCGGAGGGCATCTGGCTGTCTTGCGGGTATTCGCCGTCGAGAATCCGCGCACGGAGGACGTCGCGCAGTTGGGTGTGCAGCGGGACGCTGCTTAGGGAGAGAACGTTATCGGTCATCACGGGATCACTTGTTATAACGAGTTATGACGTGATCATAGAGATGTTATGACAAGGTTGAGAAATATTGTTTGGGCATAACCTTAGATGCATGACACACGCGATTCCCTGTGGGAGCTGGCTTGCCAGCGATGGCGTTCTGTCAGCCAACTGATTGGCTATCTGAACCACCGCTATCGCTGGCAAGCCAGCTCCCACAGGGGATGGTGTAAGACTGGAGGTCAGTGGCGTTTGAGGATCTGGTCCATGACCCAGTCGGTTTTGAGGGCTTGTTCGGCGACGGCGGGATGTTTGGAATCTCCACGAATATGCGCATTCATTCCGAGCACGTGATGCCACTGGATGTGCTCGTGATGGGGGATTTCCAGGCTGAGGTGTTCATCGGCATGCAACTGCACGGGATGCTCATCAAACACCGAAAAAATGATCCGCCCGAGACTGCCAATGATCTCGACCCGATCCTCACGCCGATCCGCGACAAAGCTCCAGCAACCCATGCCCAGTGCCCCGGAGGCGAAACGCCAACTGGCGCTGACGGCATCTTCCGCTGCATATAACCCTGCCTGATGCGCGGTGAATCCGGCGACGTCAACAATGTCACCGAGCAGATACTGAAACAGATCAAAGCCATGACTGGCCAGATCGGCAAAGTAACCGCCACCGGCCACCGCCGGATCTGTGCGCCAATTGCTGCGACCGTCCAGATCCGCCGGCGAAGGCGCCTTGGTCAGCGTCCAGCTCAGATGCCGCACGTCACCGATGCGCCCCTCCTCCAACCATTGCCGCACCTGTGCAAAGCGCGGCAACGAACGGCGGTAGTAGGAAACGAACAAGTGCAAACCAGACTCGGCAAATGCCCGTTGCATTTCGCGGCTTTGCCCGGCATTCAGCGCCATGGGCTTTTCCACACAGCAATGTTTGCCGGCCGCAGCGACTTTCAGGCTGTAGGCGTGGTGGCTGTCGGGCGGTGTGGCGATGTACACCGCGTCCACCTCGGGATCGTTGATCAGCGCATCGACGTCGGTGTAAACCCGCTCGATGCCGTGGCGCGCGGCATAGTCAGTCACGGCCTCAAGGCGTCGGCCCATCACCGCCACCAACGCCGAACCGGGCGCCTTGTAGAAGGCCGGGCCGCTCTTGCGTTCAGCGACGCTGCCGCAACCGATCATGCCCCAGCGCACCACGTTCATGTCTCTTCCTTTAGCCGATGCGCAAGGCGCGCAGATCGAGGTGACCGTCCTTCAGCGGCGGGCACCAGTAATAGCCGCCAGTGATCGGCCGGCTGATGCGATACAGACCATCGGTGATGCCGTCTTCCAGGCCGCTCATACGGCGCAGTTGTGCTTCGAAGGCATCCAGCGAGAAGCCGAAAGCGAGGAACATCAGGCCGGCACGATCACCTTCGATCCACGGCATCGAGCGACGCACAACGAACGCTTCCGGCGCGAAGCTTTCCTGCGCGGTGCGTTTGACGTGGGCGGAGACTGGCGCGTCGTCGATCTCTTCGTTGTCACTGAGGCGACGGCCCATGATGTTGTCTTTGTCGTCGGCCGAAAGCTTGTGGAAACCCTTGAGGTCATGCTGCCACTGCTGGATCGCGGCGAAGCTGCCACCGACCATGCCGTCGGTGCCTGCGCTTTGCAGGGCGGCAGCGATGGCGGCTTCGTCGTGGGGGTTTTCGGTGCCGTCTTCATAGCCGGTCAGGTCGTGGCCGTCCTTGTGGCGGAAGGCTTCCTGCATCTCGACCAGACGCAGGGCTGGTGCCAGTGCGGCTTCGAGAGCGTTGCAGCGGTTGAGCAGTTCACCACGGTCGACGCCGTGCAGCCACACCCACAGCGCGTGCTGGGTTGACGGGTTCTCGACGCCAACGCCGGTCAGCGCCGGGAAGCTGCGCAGGCCGTCAATCTGCACGTTGAGCGCCTTGACCAGGGATTCACCAAAACCAACCACCGCCGACGTGCCGTCCACCTGATTGATCAGGCTGTCGAGCGCCTGCGGCAGGGCTTCAACCGACTCAAGGGCGAAAAACAGGTGACGTGCTTGCGCAGGAACTGGGGTGGCGAGAATGCCCGGCTGGTAGTAACTCATGTGAACTCCTTGGGAAAGTGCGCGGGAGTTTACCTGTGGCCGGAGGGTTTGTGGGGGTTTGGATGGAGTCAAAAGCCCCTCACCCTAGCCCTCTCCCGGGGGGAGAGGGAATTGATTGGGGGATATTAAAGATCTACACCGACTTGAACGTGCTGTACCGAATCCATAATCGACAAAAATCTTTCAGGTCGATGTAACTCGCAAGACGCCTCGGTCGGCTCCCTCTCCCTCCGGGAGAGGGCTGCAGTGAGGGGATGTTCGAGGTAAGACACTGAATTGAGCGTGCATCGGTGAATCCATAATCGACAAAGACCTTTCAGGTCGATGTAAGACGCAAGACACCTCGGTCGGCCCCCTCTCCCTCCGGGAGAGGGCTGGGGTGAGGGTGTGCGTCATTACGCCAAGCGCTAGGGCTCAGCCCCGTCCAGCGCTTGAACGCCCGGCGAAAACTGCGCACATCGCTGTAGCCGACTTCCTCGGTAATCCGCTCAATCGGCATATCAGGATTGGCCAGCAAACTCAGGGTCCGCGCCTGCCGCACCTGCTCCAGCAACGCCTCGAACGTCAGCGCATGCTCAGTCAAACGCCGGCGCAACGTACGGCTGCTCATATTCAAATCGCCAGCAATCTTTTCGATGTGACTGCCGCTACTCAAATCCCGCGCAATCGCCCGTTCCACAGCCTGAATCAAATCAAGTTTCTGATGCACCTGCGCCGCTTCCAGCTCCAGCAATGCCACCGCCTGACGCAACGCCAGCGAATGATGATTGGGCAGATTCACGTCCAGCCATTGCGCATCGATCAGCATGCGGTTGTGCAGGCAACCGAAGCGCACGTCCGGCCCGAGCAGGCGCTGGTATTCGCTGAGGTAATCCGGTGCGGCATGCACAAATTCCACGGCAATCGCCTTGAACTCACCCCCCACCAGCGCGCGGCCATACACCAGCAAACTGGCGAAGAACTCCTCGACCGCAAACACCTGCACATCGGCAAATGGCAGACGACATTCAGCATCGAGATGCACCTGAGCGCCGACCACATCAACACTGGACACCACAATCCCGCCCGAGGTGTGTTGATGACGAATGCCTAGCGCAAAGGCATCACGCAAGGTCTTGCACAGCGACAACACATGCCCAAGCAGACCCAAAGTACCGAGTACGTTCTGCGCGCCGACCCACAATCCCAAACCCTGATTGGGCAGCACTTTGAGTGCGCGCTGAATCATCGCCACGGCTTGGCGATAGGAAATCCGCTGCGCCGGATCCTGCAGATCCTCAAGGGTGAAACCCAGCCCACGGCACAGGCTCTGGGGATCGATGCCTTTGTTCTGCGCGACTTCGGCGAGGGTTTGCAAAAGAAACGGCGAGACCAGCGCCAGTTCAAAGGTCGGGTCTTGGACTTTTACGTTCATGGGGGCTGACATTCCGGATCACGCTTGATTGTTATTTTTGTAACCGGTTATGTCGAAGGAAGTTAGCACAAGGTTTACGGACTGTCCGCAGATGCCCCCCTCGGTGTCCGCCAATACCCTGCCCCAACGTACGCCAAACGCTTATTTCTAGCGTACCGGCGCTCCGAGCGACCGGTACCAGGTCCCAATCACAATAATAATGAGGACAGTCATGAGCCAGAACCGTGCAACATCCTTCTTGCCGCTCGCCCTTTTCATCGCAGGTTGCACCCTGACGTTGCCCGCCCTGGCCACCGAAGCCGGGGTCGACAACATCGGCACCGGCACCGACGGCTTCTTCATGCTGCCGCTGGAAGTCGACAGCCTTCCGCAGAACATGGTCGCGTTCAATCTCTACTACAACCATTACAAGTCGACAAAGCTCAACATCAGTTCGCTGGGCGGCAAGGTACCGAAGGTCGAAATCGAATCCACTGCGGTGATTCCGCGTCTCGATTATTTAAGCCCCGTGCGCGTGTTCGGCGGGCGTCTGGCCGGTTACATCGCCCAGCCGTGGTTGAAGCAGGAAGTCTCGGTGTTCGGCTTGAGCGACACCCGCGAAGGCATGGGCGATACCACCATCGCGCCGATCATTCTGTGGGACATGGGCAAAAACCTGACCCTCGGCGCCGCCGTGGAAATCACCGTGCCCACCGGCGAATACAGCGTCGATCGACTGGCCAACACCAGCAACAATTTCTACACCTACAAGCCGCTGTTCTCGTTCACCTGGTTGCCGACTGAACGCACCGAAGTCTCGATGAAGACCACCTACAGCTTCAACGAGAAGAACAAGGACACTGACTACAAGTCCGGGCAGATCTTCCACTTCGATTATTCGGCCAGCTACAAGATCACCGACGACCTGATGCTCGGCGTCAACGGCTACTTCCTCAAGCAGACCACCGACGACAAACAGTTCGGCCACACCGTGCAGTTTGCCGGGCAGGACGTCGATGATGGTGTGCGCGGCAAGGTGTTCGCGATTGGCCCGGCGCTGCACTTTACCTTTCTCAAGTACGCCAGTGCGGAGATTCGCTGGGCCAAGGAATTTGACGTAGAGAACCGGCCGGAGGGGGAAATGTTGTGGGCGAAGGTGAGTATTCCCTATGCGTTCTGAGTGTATTTGTAGGAAACAACACCCGGTTTTGTAGCCTGAAAACCTGAAAAACGCATGGGTGGAATACGCCTACAGCGGCGGTCGAGATTACCGGACAACAGGGGGAAACGTCTGGCAGATTTAAAGGGTGCGCTTGCAGATACTGGGCTCCGTTATCCCATGGTTGCTCAAGGGTTCATGGGGTGCATCGTCAGCCAGTGACGACAACGGGCCGTTCCCCCCTTAGACTGCTTGACATTGATCACGGAGGTCATATGAGCATATTGCTTTCCCCGTTTTATTCTGAGTTCGAATCCGAAGAAGAGGCAGAGAGCTACGATCGCTGGTTTCGTGCCAAGGTGCAGGCTGCACTGGATGATCCTCGCCCAGGCATTCCCCATGAGGAAGCCATGGTGCGGCTCGACCAACTATTAGAAGAGAAACGCAAGAATCGACGCACTGCCGCTTGAATGGAGTGATCAAGCTCTGGACGATCTGGCTGACATTATCGATTACATTGAACAATACAATTCCAACGCTTCAGCGGCTCTGCAGCGCAAAGTGGGTGCAGCAACGCAAAGGCTTTCATCAATTCCCTATGGTCACAGATCCGGTCGAGTACCAGGCACTCGGGAAATGGTGGTCAATCCAAACTATCTACTGGTCTATCGAGTGAACGGGCGCATCAAAATCCTGACGTTAGTCCACACCCGACAACAATACCCACGAACCTCATAAATATAAAAAAAGGGCGACCAACCGGCCGCCCAAACGTACTACACGAGAGTCTTTTACAACGTCAGTTGCCCACGTTCTTCCTCGGTCAACTGCTGCTTCGCCTGTTCATCCAGCGCCCCGGCGCCCAGCACCTGCACCGGGCTGTTCGGGTTGTAACCCGGGGCCGGTGCACGGCTAGCGCCATCGCGGGACGGCGCAAGTTGTTCATTGCCGAAGCTCAACACCTGCACGGTGAACACCGACGCCTGATTCTGTCGCGAAGCCGCCTGCTGCTGACGCGCCACGTCTTCCGCCGCTTGGGTGGCCGACGATGCCGCCGAACTGGCCGAAGTAATCGCCCCGGTATTCACCGCCGACACCACCGGCACACCCGTCGCCTTGCCCTGCACCGAAATGTTCGCGGCGTTGACCACCGTCAGCGCGGCGATGTTGACGTTGCCCGACACGCGAATCCCCGCCTCGCCCGCATCGATGGTGCCCAGCGGCGCGATCAGGTCGATGTCGCCCGGCGCCACTTCGGCGATCGGGTTGAGCGTGGCGATACCGGCGCCGGTGCTTGGCACCGACGGCGACAGGGTCACGTTGCCCCAGGTGTCGTAGACGCGTTTCGGTGGGGTGTAGACCACGGTGGTTTTCGAGCCACGACCGGCGTTGATATCGCCCTCGGCCGACCAGCCGAGAATCGAGCCGCCGAAGGTGGTCATGATCCGGCTCTGGCCGAGCAAAATGCTGCCCTGCGAATAGAGCTGAATATTGCCCGAACCCTGGGTGATGATCCCCGCTGTCGATGGCGGCGCCGCGCCTTCGATGCCGAACACCTGACCGCCGCCCGGCGTGAGCATCTGGATGTCGCCGCCGAACAGGGTCTTGACCCCTGCCCCGCCGTACATCGTGATGTCGCCGTCGTAACGGATCGGATTGCCCGCCACATCAGTGGTCGGGAACAACGCAGCGATGGCGTTGCGACCGCGCAGATAACTGCCAGTACGCGGGCCATCGACATCGTTGTATTCCAGGCCACCGGCACGCAGTTCGGCGAAGTACACCTGGCGGGCGAAGATCGCCTGCTCGGCACTCGGCAGTGCGGCGTAGAACGCTTGCGCCTGCTCCGCGTTGCCGCTGAAGCCATAGCCGAGGGTCAGCCAGCTCTGCAGTTCGTCCAGGTACGTCTTGACCACTTTGCCCGGTTGGCCGTTGAGGGAAGCGTTCGGATCGGCCAGGTTCTGCGCGTTAAGGTAACGCGCAATGAATCGCGTGTAGTCCGGCCCCTGCACTCCTGCGCCGGCCTGCAACACGATGCTTGCCCCCGATCGGCTGTCTCCCGCCGTGATCGGTCCGAGGCTGGTAATAGCGGCCTGATTCTCCATCAGGATGTTGCGCCCGGCATTGACATCCAAAAGGCCCGGGCCGGCGATATCGAAGCTGCTGTAGAGAATGTCGCGCCCGGCAGATACGCGCGAGACATCCCGCGGGTCGTTGTGAATGAACAGGTTGCCGGTCGAACTGACGTTTTGTCGGGTTCCGCCCAATTCCTCATTCGGCGCGATTGTCGGCTGCCCCAGGAAAGTACCGGACGCGACGATATCGCGACCGGCCATCATCCACACCGGCCCCGCCGCTTCATACCAGGTACGAGCGGACGGGGAAAAACTCAGCGTTTCGCCGCTGCGTAAACCGACCAGATCACCAGTCAAGGCATAGAAACGCGCCGGGCCCTGTACATCGCTTAACCCCGAGAAGGTGTCGGCGCCAAAGGCAAACAGCGGATAACGCAGGTTTCCCTTCGGGATCACACCATCGGGGCTGTAGTTGCTGACCAACGGCACGTTCGCGCTGGCTCCGTATCCCGAGAAGGCAGGCGCAAAGGGGGTCGCAATGGCTGCCGGGCTCGCGCCGGACTGATTGATCGCATAACCGCCGGCGTAGATGGAGTCACCGGCCAGCAACGACAGTTGCCCGTTTGTCGAAGGCGCCAGCAATAACGAGTACCCCACCGCCGGAAACAGATTGCTTGATGCACCGAAAGCGGCCGACGGTCCCGCATAGATGGAACCCTGGCCTGCAACGGCCCGAAGAATCGAGGGGTATACAAAGCGACCATCAGTCGGCGAGCTGTTCATTCCACTTACGGTTTGAGACGACGTCGTGATGACTTCAGCCATCTGTGTGCTCGGTGTGAGATTGCCTCCGGCGGAAAACAGATCGATGGCCGTGTGCCCGGTCCACAACGAGAAGCCGCTCAGTCCACCACCCGCATGGACCTCGCCATTGTCAGTGGTGAACGGCGTGGAGTTCTGCAGCCTGACCCGACCCGGATCCGCCGCGCCCCCTATCACCAGGTCGCCGCGTGTGCTGATGCGCATCCCCGAATCACCCGGTATCAAGACCACGCCACCGCCGGCCGCTCCGGTGCTGGCACTGAACAAATCGTAGGCTCTGGTTTCCCGGGCGTCCTGCTGGAATTGCTCGACGCCATATTGCAGGTTGATCGCACCCGCAGCAGCGCCGGTCAGCTGTGCCGCACCCCGTAGATTGATCAGGGCGCCTTGAAGGTCGTGTCGCGGCGGTGTCGTGCCGTTCTGCCCCGACCTCGCCTGCAATGACGGATTGAGCATGCCGCCAAGACGAATGTCCATGTCGCCACCGCCGGTCAACTGCAGGCTACCGTCAGCGCCAACGCGGCCGGTGCTGCCCACTGCCACGATCAGTCCCTGACTGCGGGGGTTAAGCAACTGATCGCCTATGGCCCTGAGCATGCCTGCATCCGCGCCAGCGCGCAGGCTGATATTGCCGCCGCCCAACGTGCCGAAGCCGGTGAACCCGACCAGGTACGACCCGGTGTCGGTGCTCTGGTCCGGCAAGGGCTGCGTGGCGTAGCTGCCGAAGTTGATCCACCAGGCCGTAGGCAGATCCGCCTTTGCGTCGCCCTGACGCCAGAGCCAGTTGCCCACAGCAACGCTGGGGACCTGTTCACGCAGTGGCGCGTTCATTGCGTAGCTGCGCCGCCCGAGCGTGTCCCCCGACACCGAACCACCGGCACCGATCGTCAGGTTGCCGCCCATCTGCGGATACCACGCCTGATACAGGCTTTCTGAACCGCCATTGACCCATTTTTCGTAAGCGCTGCCGGCGCTGCCCAGTACCGATCCATCGTCAGACAGGCGGCCGCGGGCCTGGTTGAAACGTGAATCGACATCGCTGGACTGAGTGCCCGCCGTATAAACGCCGAACGGTGAGTCCATGCGCAGATTGCCCGCAGCCATCAAATCCAGATCGCCAGTACCGGTGCGCAGCACGCTGAACATCTGCGAGTGGGGATTGGCGGTTATCCCGCCCTTGTTGGCCAGGCAGTTCCCCGGATCGATGTCGCACCAGAACAGATCGTCGTCACTGACCGGGGTTCCGGCGGGTATGCCCATCATGTTGCCATCCGCCCACAGGAACTTGGCCGGTGGGAGACAGACCCCGGGAATCAGATCGCACCAGAAACTGTCCTCATCGCTGACGACGCTGCCCGCCGGATACCCCAACGGGTTATCCGCCGACCAGGTGCTGTCGAGCTTTTTCTCGGTGACGATAATCCCGAGGTGAGTGTCTGCCAGCCGTAAGTCACCGCCACTGGTGACGGGTTTCACCACACGACTGTCAGCGGCTTCCAGGTCGGCACCTGCAACTATCCGCATCGACCACGATGCGCTGCCCGACGGCAACATGCTCGCGATCGCCCAGTTCGCGCCCTGGCGTGTACCGTTCAATGAACGAAGTTCGATAAAGGGTGTGTCGGCAGCCAGCACCACATCGGTCATGGACGGAATCAGGGAGCCGCGCAGCAGTGCCAGCGACCCACTCAACTTCGCCCCCACCGCACGCTGTTGGTCATCCAGAACACTGGGCAGCGGCACGCCTTTTGGCCAGAGCATGGCCTGCATCCCGGTAGCCTGAGCGAGTCGGGTCCCGGCGCCCAGGCGGCTGCCGGCCGGCAATATCACACTGTCATTGAGCAGCGTTCCGGCGCCATACAGCAGGTTACCGGAGGCATCGTGTACGGCTGCGCTCAACACGGTGCCGGCCGGCAACGTGTAGGGGCCGGCGAGCACGCCCTCGGTGGGCAACAGCGTACCGCTGGCGAGGACGGCGGCCTGGATCGGCAAGTCATAGTTCAGCTTGACGCCCGCTGGGAACAACGTGCCCTCGGCCAGCGTCACGCCCGCCCCCGGCACAATCAGATCGCCGCCAAACGGCTGGACGCCCGGCAGCAGTTTCCATCCCGCATCGTCCACGGTTTCCGGTGGCGGCGCGAAGCCATCGTTGATGCTGCCGTAGATGTCCAGGTCACCCCCGGCTCGAATCACCAGGCTCCCCGCCTCGCCAGAACCGTAGAGCGAAGTTTTGCAGGTGTTCGGGTTGAGACTGGCGTAGCGATAGCCGGACAAGTCCAGATCGCCCTGCACCACCATATCGCCGTCGGCGGTTTTACTCGCAATCTCTACACCTGGTCGCAAATGGAAGGCATCGGCATACCCCGCATTGTTCAACCCTGCCAGTTTGCGCTGCAACAGATCAGCGTTGCCCAAGGCTGCGTTGATGAACAGGTCGTTGTCACCGTGGATGCGGTTCAGGTAAGCCTGGTCGATGATTTGATAAGGCCGACCGCTGGCCGCCGGATCTACCCCGTCGGCGGCATCGGTATAGCGGCGCACGGCATTGAGCCCGATGGACCGCGCACCCTGGATGATCAACGCGCCACGGGCATCGATGGCGATGTCATCGGCGCCCAGTCGCGGTGCGTTCAGTTCCAGTGTGCCGCGCAGGCGACCGTCATTCTGACCCGCCAGGGTGCCGACTGCCGCGTCCGTGCCATGGCGCAGGTCTATCCGTGCACCGGGAGCGAGGGTCAGCAGGCCGTCGCCGGAGCTGAGCTCGACCATGGCCCGGTTGGGCGCGTCGATAATCTTGCCGTAACTGTCGACCCGCAGTACCCGACCGTGAGCATCCAGTACCGCGCCGCCCGCCACATTCAGGCCATGGGCGGCCGACAGGCGAATATTGCCGACACGTTCGCCGCTGGCATCGACCAGGCCGTTCACCGTCAGGCTGCCGTTGTCCACCGATACCGAGACCTCGCCCGCCTTGAGGCCATCGCCGATCACCAGGTCGCCCTGTTTGAACTGGAAGCTGCGACTGCCGAAGACTTGCCCGGCGTTCAAGCGTTGGTTGAGCGCAGCAAACTGTTCATTCAGCGCTCCACCCAGGTGTTGCGCGCGTATGTCCACGCCAGCGGATTTGTAGGGTACCCACGTGCCGCCGGCATCGTAATGCCCTGTACTGCTGCCACGGATTTCGCCTTGCAGATCGACCTCGCCCGCGGTGTCTGACAGTGCCACGACACTCAGATTGCCGGCCTGATTGTTCTGCGCTGACAGATCGATGCGCGAGCCGGCCGCCTGACGAATATTGCCGTCGCGGCTGTACAACGCCACGTCGCCGCCCCAGCTGTACTGATTGATATCGTTGAATGGCAGGGTGCGGCCCGCCAAGTCTAGGGTAGCCCCGCTCGTCAGGGTCAGATCGCCCTCGGCCTTGACCTGCAATTTGCCGCTGGCCAGCGCAATCCGGCCGTCGAGCACCACATTACGCCCCTCCAGCGTCAGTTCGGCACCCAGTGCATCGGCGGGCGCCACCCCGGTCGGCCCGCTCAATACCAGACTGCCGCCGGCCTTGAGCGCATTCACCGAGCCGCCCTCCCCGGTCAGCAGAGGTGTGCGCAGGTTCAGGTTGCCGCCGCTGTAGAGATAACCCTTGATCGGGTCGTAAGCCCCCTGCGTTTCATAAACCGCGAGGCTGCCCTTGTGGTTGGCGGTAATGCGGTCACTGGCGTTGAGGTTGACGTTGGCAAAGCCCAGCGCAAGACGAGCGTTCTGATCCAGGCCGTTGGGTTGGGAATAAGGGCCGTAGCCAAAATCGATGCGCTGAGCCTCGATGTTCAGCGTGCCGTGCCCGGTGCCCGCACCGCCGCTGGCCACGGCCCCGGGCGCCTGAGTGGTGCCGTTCCAGATCAGGTTGGCCGTGCGGATGGTCGCCACGTCGCTCGTATCCCCCAGGCCGTAGATGGCCGGGGTCGTGATCATCAGATTCTGCAACCTGCTGCGCCCGGTCTGAGGATCCAGAGTGTCCAGCGCGACGCTGCCGTAGAAGTTGAACGCGTCGCGAGTGGTCAGGCTGAGCGTTTCCAGGGCTGGCGCAGCAAACTGAGTATCGCCGCGCAGCAACCGGTCCAGCACGCCCTGATTCAACGTCAGGCCGGCAGGCAGGCGACCGACCGCCGCCAGTGTTTCAGTGGTACCGATGTTGACCGCACCCACAGCCAATGCCAAGTGACGGGTGCCGAAACGCACCGCTTCGGCCAGTTCGAACTGATTGTTGGTGGCCGCCGTAATGCTGCCATTCGAATAAAGCATCGCCGGATTGGCGCATGCCTGGCGATCGCAGGTACCGATGCGGATGCTGCCAGACGCAGTGCTGACGTTGACCTCTGGCGCCAGCACATTCGTCCACCCGTTGGACACCACCAGCAGACTCGCGGCGCCGGGCTGATAGACGAAACCGCTCGAGGAGTCGTACGGCACCTCGCCGCGTCCCAGAGAGTTGACGCCGGCACCGGCCTCGACCGTGATGGCACCGTCCCCACTGTTGGTCCAGAGCAGCACTTCGGGTGCTGAAAGCAGCGCACCTTCACGCAAGGTGATGTTGTAGGTACTGCCCGTGAAACTGACGATGTTACCGGCCGTGCCGTAATTCACCGTCGGGGTCGCACCGATCGCCAGACGAGAAGCGCCCAGCCGGTTGAGCGTATCGGCATTCAGCGAGACGCCGGCAAAGCCTTTCGTGGCTGACTGCCCGGTGGCGAGAATCTCAAAGCTGTCGCCACTGCCGCCACGAATCACCGCCGTCCCGGCCACGCCTCCCTTGGCGGCTGCGAAGGCGATCCGGCCGTTGAAGTCCAGTGCGGTATCCTGCTTGCCCCCCGCGATGACAAACAGGTTAAGCGCTTTAGCGTCCATGGGCGCCAGCGCACGCGGAACACCCCGGCGCGCCGCATCGCTGACGATGAACTGCTCCAGAGTGGTTTCGTTGTATTGCGAGTAACGCCGCAACACATCCGCCGATGTCACGATGACCTGGCTGGCGAGGTTGTCCCGCACACCGGTATTGGCAATCGACATCCGCGCACTGCTTGTCCACGAGCCGTTGCGCATTGCAACCGCGCCGTTGGTGGCGCCCGGGGCGGCCTGGCCGTTCACTTCCACCCGGAACGCGCCCGGCAGCAACGTGAAGGTGGAAGGCAACAATGTATAAGTGCCTGCCGCCAACCCTGGCACGCCGCTGCCCAGGGTGATCTGCTGACCGATGCGCGGATCGACCGCTCCCGCTTCCCCCAGTATCGGTGCGTATGCACTCTGATCGCCCGGGACAATGGCGTACACCGGGTTGCTGGCCAGCCCCGGCAGACTGAACGTTCCATCGCTGGCATTACGCACCAGTGGACTGAACCGCGCATCGGTGGAGCCACCGCGACCGGAGACAAACCCGGCACCGCGCAAATCTCCGCCGCCCGACAGGTCGATCAACGCGCCGGACTGCACATCCACGTACTGCGAGCGCAGGCTCACCCCGGCGCTGTCGCCACTGATGCCTTTCAATATGATCGGCGCGCCGTTGTAAAGGTATTCGATACCGTCGGTGGTGCCGCCATAAGGCATCACCAGACCGGCCGCACTGACCGACGTCGTACTCCCGGGCAGCAGGCGCAGTTCCTGGGTTTTGGTCAGCAGATCACCCAGACTGATGACGCCCAGAGGCGCACGCAGAACACCGCCCTGATCGATCCGGCTGGCGCTCATCGCCAGCGTGCCAAACACCGAGTACGGCAGCGCTGTCGGCGCCGGACCCTGGCCAGTGATGCGCAATGTCCGATGGGTATCGGCGAGAGAACTCTGACTCTGATAGCCGACCCGGACTTCGGCCGAGACCCCGCTCGCAGGGTAGACCTGCGCGGCGCGCAGATTCAGGTCCCCCGGTGTCCACAACTCTGACTTCACCTGGCCACTGGTGGGCGCAAGAAACCGCACGTCCCCGGTGCTGGTCAGCGATACCTGGTCAAAGCCGCGACGGCTGACTTCAACCGGGGCGTCGTTGTTCTGCAAGATCGACCCTTGCGCGCCGAACGACAGGCTGTTGGCAATATCCAGTACGTTGGCATTGACGTTGAACTGCGCCGGCGAAACTTGCGCAGTCGGACTGTTCAGGACCCGGGGACGAATGGTGCCCACCACACCGTAATAAGTCCCCACACCGGACAGCCGCACCGAAGGCGCTGATAGATTGACCCGCGTCGAGTCGCTGGAAGTCTGCGCCAGGGACAAGGCCCCAGCATAGAGATTCAGACTCTGATTCATGTGCAGGTCGACGTCGCCGTCAAATGACAAGAGGCCGTTGCTGAACACGCTCAGATTGTCGAATCCGCCCGACATCAACGTATCGGTGCTCAGGCGGGCATGCCCGTAACGAAGAGTGTTCGCGGCGTCACCGGGCTTGAGGTCCACGGGCAACACTGCATCGCCCGGTCCGTGACCAATGACGATTTCCCGAGCTCGCAGAACCTCGGCACCCGCCTTCTGCGTAGCGTACAGCGGGGTCTCCAGAGCTACCTCCAGCCGTCCGCCGGCAGCACCGCTGCCACCTGAAGCGGCGCGCAATTGACCATTGATCCACAGGCCGTTATACGAACTCAGGCTGATACGTCCGCCATCCGAGGCAACGCGGGTCGGACCCTGCCCGGAGATGTCCAGCACGGCCTGCGTCCCGGAGGCATCCAGACGTGCACCTTCGCGCACAATCAGAAATGCATCGGCCGCCGTCGCCGTCGCACGCTTGGGATCGATTTCGCCGCCGATGATAATGCTGCCGCCCTTGTCGACCTGACCGTAGACCCGACCCGACGCATCGACCGCCGTGTGGGCACGCCCCGCGACGTCCAGCAGCGCCTGCTCGCCGATCCAGATCGAGCGGTTGTGCGCCTTGCTGTCGGCTTGTTGCTGTGAAGTGGCAACGTCGATCGAGCCGAACTGTTGCTGACGTATATCCAGGGTTCCGCCCCAGGCCTGCAGTTCGCCTTCCAGGGTGATCTGCCCGGTCCCGCGCAGATTGATCCGTTGTCCGGGATCGACCGTGATGCGCGATCCGCGTCCCAGCGTCAGGGTGCTGGCGGTGTCGAACCGGTCGAGTTCACTCGAGCCGGCTTGCAGCGCCAGACTCGCACCGGCGCGCTGACTGAGTACGCCCTTGAGCGGGTCTTCCTGATAAAGCGTGGGTGTCCACCGCTCCATCGCCTGGCTCGGGTCGACCCCGCTGACTGGATTCAGCGTTGTGTCGGCAAAACGGTAGACCGGCATCGTCACATCGATTTGTGTGCCCGCCGTCACCTCCAGACCGTTCAGACCCGTAACCCGGTAGGCAGAGAAACCGTTGTCGAACAACTCGGGCGTCAGCTGCAAGGCATGTTCGGGCAGCGTGTCTGCGGACGCACCGATCCGCACCCGATTGGCCTGAATAGCGAGCGTACCGCCGCCCGTCACGCCATGACCGAGAATGTCGCCGGCCATCGTCAGATGCGAATCGCCCAGCGCAGAAATCGCGCTGGACTCAAGACTCACGTCGCCACCCTTGCCGCCCCGGGTCTTGCCATTGGCCAGAATCGCACCACCGGACGACACATCGATCAAGCTGCCCGTCGCCACATCGATATCGCCACTGCTGCGGATCGAGACCCGGCCTCCGTTCAGGTATCCGAGACTTGCCACATCGTCCGGATCGGTACGCAGATTGCTCCAGAGACCACGGGTGTCGAGGCGTACATCCCTGGCGATTGTCACCTGCACCGGTTCACCCGCCGGTGCAGCAATCAGCATGTCATCAAGGGTGCTGCTGCGCAGCTGGTTCAGCACGTTACCCAGATTCAGACTGCCGCCGCGCGCCGTCAGATCGGCCGCAACACGGACATCCGGTGCGTACAGCGTGATGTCACCCCCGGTGTCTACCTTGAGCGCGTCGTTGACTTCAATCCGCTCAAGCGCCGAAATCTTCAGTGCGCCGAGATCAAAGCCATTGAGCTGGCCGGCGTCGAGAAACAACTTGCCCTGACGGTCTTGCGCGACGGCGCCGTTCAGATCCCCGGTGAATTCCTCGTCCCGCCGTTCGCCGCCGATCAGAACCTGATCCAGCAGCGGATTGAGGGTGTAGCGCAATCCGCCGGACGCCGCCTGATAGCTCGGCAGATAACTGCCGACAATCAACTGCGCGCGCCGTGCCAGCGCAGTCTGGCTCTGCTCATAACCGTCGATGACCGCACGCGGCGCCTGAGTCTGTCGTTCACCCTGGAAAACCTCACCCAGCAGTTGCCCGTCCAGCACCGCGTTTCCAGTGCTGACCACCAGTTGCCCGGCATCGCGACCCACGGTGTAACCCGACTCTGTACGACTGGACGGTGCAATCAGCGGGTTGTAGAACGTGCGGGTCTGGCCCCACCGCTCACTGTGATCCTCGTAGCCCTTGTACAAACCGTTGTAGAGCTGATCCCCCGGCGCACGCGAGACTTCATAAAGACGACCGTCTGCACCGCGCAGCCAGCTCTGTCGAATCTCGCCGCTTTGCACATCGAGGGTGCCGCCGGACAGGTTGATCAGTGATCCTTTACGCGTGACCACGTCGTTGCCGGCAAAACTCACTGTGCCGCCCTGCGCCATCCACTCGCCGATGCCATGCCCCTGGGTGCCCAGATAACCGCCGACTTCCAGCAGGCCACCCGCGGTGTACCAACGGTCCGTCGCATAGCCATTGGTGCCGGCCGGCACGTAGACCAGTTCACGCACATCGACCCAGACATCGTTACTATTGAGCGCGCCGTTCTCGCGATTGACCGACGCATCGCGCTGCTCGTTGCCCTGCACGTTGATCTTGATGTTGTTCGATTCCATCGCCACCTTGACGCCGACAGCGCCGGCAACGTCGATCACCGCGCCTTCGCCAACCAGGCTGCGACGCTGCGCGGTGACAGCGACCTGCCCCCCGGTGGCCAGGGTGATCGAACCGTTCTGGAATTCGACACTGCCGCCGCTCTGGAGATCGATACGCGACTGATCGCCGCGAATCCTGTTATTGAGGTTGACCCCGCTCAGGGCCGCCTGATGCTGACTGTCCAGCGCCGTCAGGTCGCTGCTGTCGAGCATGACCGCCGTGACACTGCCGGGCGCCAGGGTGACGCTGCCGCTCGTGTCACTCGCCGGATTGAGCAGGTGAATGGTCCCGCGAGTGGCGACCGAGGTGCTGCTCAGCAACACGCCGCCCTGCTCCACTTCATGCCCGGTCAGGGTGATGTCACCCGTGGCAGCCTGAATCAACCCGCTGTTGCTGACCCGGCCGCCACTCTCGCCAGCCTTGAAGCCGGGCGTGACTTCGTTGCCAAAGGTTGTCGAAAACGTGTTGCCTTCTGTGCCTGAGCCTTTGCGGATGTAAAAACGATCACCGGCACCCAGCACGGTCTGGCCTTTGGCGGTGTTGAGGGTGCCGTCATTGACAACGTCTTTGCCGAGCAACAGCGTATAGCCACCGGCGTCGGTCGAGACGACGGGCTTGTGGGTTTCAATCAGCGCACCGCGCTCCACCAGCACCTTGCCGGCGGCATCGCTGAACGTCGGCTGGCTGCCGTTGCTGTCGAAATACAGACCACGATCCCGGAACTGGATGTCGGTGATATTGGCGGCGGCGGCCACCAGGTTGCGCACATTGACCTGGCTGCTGCCGCTGAACACGATGCCGTTGCGGTTGATCAGCATCACCGTGCCGTCGCCCTTGATCTGGCCCTGGATCTGACTGGCGCGTGCGTTCGGATCGTTGACACGGTTGAGCACGGCCCAATTCGACTGCTGAGCAAATTCGACTGTGGTATTTCGCCCGACGTTGAAGGTCTCCCAGTTGAGAATGGCCTTGTCGGCCGTCTGCTCGATCTTCACGTTGGTCTTGCCATCGGCTTGCGTCTGCTGCGGGCCTTTGGCGTTCAGCCAACCCTGAGTCAGGCTGTTGTCGACCTTGAGGCCGCCCTCGCCCAGCCCGTCCGGAACGGTCTGCAGACTGCCCAAGGCCACCGCGCGCCCGGCAGCCTGAGCCGCCTGCTGTGCGGCAATGGCCGCCACGGTGTTGTTGAGGGTCTGCAACGAGCGTTGCAGTTGCTGGTTGGCTTTTTGCTGCTGCGCCAAGGGTGGCGTCATCCCCGGCAAACCAGCCGCACCGGGCCGGGCGGCCGCGGCTTGTTGCGCAGCGCCCTTGGCCGCGAACCAGCCAGAGCTGAACGCGGTCGCCGCCTCGGCACTGCCGGCTACCAGACACAATGCCACCGCGTGCGCCAGGGGCTTGAGCAACCACAGCGCCGGATCGGCAACGTCACGCCTGAAAGTCTGGCCGGGGATATTGCGACGGGATGGGCGAGCGAGCATCACTACGAGATCCTTTTTGATTGCCACACGAAGCTGCAGGCCAGCAAAAACCTGCTGTTACGACATAGGCTGTTGGCGAGGGCCACGACCGAACGGATGTCACACAAACTTCATGATTGAGGTGTAAATCGGCCAAAAAAAATGGCAGCAGCCCTAAGGCTGCTGCCATTTCATTGTGCGTGTAGCAGGACTTACAAAGGACGACCCACGCCGTTGCAGACGCTGGCGTTGTTGATGTCCAGGTTGTTGCCGGAGGAGTTGGTGATGAAGTTGGCGGTCACAGCGTTTTTCCAGTTGGTTGGAACCGGAATGAAGCCGTGGGCAGCGGTAGCAACAGCGTTGCCTGGAGTGCTGTAGTGCTGGGTCAGGAAGGCCTTCACGTCAGCGGCAACAGCGGCGTCCTTGTAGCACTGGCCGAAGATGAAGTTGGTGTAGGCCGCCATGGCATAGCCGGTCCCTGGGTTGGCTACGACCGGTACCCACTGCGCCGGGTTGGATGGAGTGGCTGGCAGAGCAGCCGATGACAGGGCAGCATTGACGTTGGCGCTGGTAGGCTGAACACCGTTGATGCGCGCCACTACGGCGTTGCTCGACGCGTTCACACCGTCCGGACCGACATAACCGATCGAACCGTTTACAGCGTTCACGGCGGTAGCGACGTCAGCCGTGTTGACCACACCTACCCAGTTGCCCGGCAGCGGAGAGCCACCCAGACGAGCGCTGGTAAAGGTAGTGTTGACGGCGAACTGGCCAGGGCACACCGAGTTCAGGTGACGAGTGAGAATTTCAGTGGTGCCGCTGGAAGCCGTGCGATAGACCACGCGGATCAGGGTCGGGTCGGTTTTGGCGTCGTTGTTGAGCAGTTCACCCCAAGTGGTCTTGGCACCGGACAAGGCGTCGCACAGTTGCGCGCTGGTCAGGTTGAGGGTGGTGTTGCCAGTCTTTTTGTAAGGGATCGCTACCGAGGTGGCAACCGATGGCAACTGAATCAGCGGGCCGTAGGAAGTACCGAAGTTGGCGGTGTAGTTGCTGAGTTCCGTAGCGTTGAGAATCGAATCGCTGGCAGCGAAGTGCACAGTGCCGGTGGTGCCGAATTGCGAAGCGGTGTTGGAGAGGAAAGCACTTTTGCCGATGCCGCTACCGGTCACGGCGTAGCTGAAGTTGGCAGGCAGGATGCTGTTGGCAGAACCTTTGTACAGAGCGGCAGGCAGTGAGGCGCCACCACCGGTTACGGCCATGGCTTGGGCGGATGCCAGAGCGGCGACGGTCAATGAGGCTGCGATCAGAGTGCGCTTGAACATGAAGAATCTCCTTTTCAACTAGGTTTGGGAACACAGGTTTTCGGGTGACTTGCATGACACTGGGAGGACTCACCGGGGCCCTCGCTAGCGTTGGCCTTGGTTAAGTCGCACTGAGAAATTCGCAGTTTCCGGTGACAGATAAAGGAAAAAACCTCGGGAGGTGAGCGGTGTTTCCGAAGGGATTTTCTCGGGTGTTTGTCGGATGCTGCGCAGCGTCTGGATCGGGGGTTTGGCGGAATCGGGCTGGAGGCGTTGGCGGGTGGTTGCAGATGACAGAAAGGAGAACCCGAGGATGGTTCTTTTGAGGGTCGGGTGATGCTGAAGTCCTGGAAAAAAGATTGGATTATTTGTTGCCCTGACTGGCCCCATCGCTGGCAAGCCAGCTCCCACAAGGAGCCATGTTGTCAATGCGATCTGCGACACAACACAAGAACCTGTGGGAGCTGGCTTGCCAGCGATGAGGCCAGGTCAGACACCCTAAAAACATCTGACACACCACTACTGGATCAACTCAGTGCTCTCAATGATCGAATGCAATTGACTTCACAACACAGAACACTGTGGGAGCGAGCCTGCTCGCGAAGGGGCCCGATCAGACACCATCAAAACCGGCTACTGGACCAGTTGGTTGATCTCAATGATCGGCAGCAACACCGCCATCACAATCACCAGCACCACCCCGCCCATCACCACAATCATCAGCGGCTCCAGCAACGCGGTCATGCCCATCGCTCGCCGTTCGATATCACGCGACAGGGTTTGCGCTGCGCGCTCGAGCATCGGTGGCAGTGAACCGGTTTTTTCACCGCTGGCGATGAGGTGAATCAGCACCGGCGGGAAGACATTTTCCACCCGCAACGCTGCTGCCAGGTTGACGCCCTCGCGCACCTTGGCCGTGGCCTCAGTGACGCTCAGGCTCAGGCGATCGTTGGACAACGTCTGCCGCGCCGCCTCCAGTGCCCGCAACAACGGCACCCCGGCGCCGCCGAGAATCGCCAGGGTCGAGGCAAAACGCGCGGTGTTCAGCCCCAAGATGAAGCGCCCGAACAGCGGCAACTTCAGCACCCGATGATGCCAACTCAAACGCGCCGCCGGATTGCGCAGATACAGGCGCCAGCTCCAAAACGCACCCGCCATGATCCCTGCGCACAGCCAGCCCCAACTGCGGATGAAATCACTGGCGTTGAGCATCGCCAAGGTCAGCCCCGGCAAATCCTGCCGCGCTTGGGAAAACGCACTGACCACCTGCGGCACCACATAACTGAGCAGGAAAATCACAATGCCGATTGACACCAGACCGACCACGCCCGGATAGATAAACGCCGTAAGAATCTTGCCGCGCAGGTTGTTGCGCTCCTCGATGTAATCGGCCAGCCGTTCCATGACCTGCGCCAGATCGCCGGATTCTTCCCCGGCCGCAATCAGTGCACGATAGATCTCCGGAAAGTCCCGTGGCCGCGCCGCCAGCGATTCCGCCAGACGCATGCCGCTGCGCACATCCGCACGCACAGCGCTGAGCGTATGGGCGATGTGTTTTTTCTCAGCCTGCTCGACCGTGGCACTCAGCGCCGCTTCCAACGGTAGACTCGCGCCCAACAGACTCGCCAGTTGCCGCGTGGCCCATGCCAGGTCATTGTCCGAGAGCTTGGCGCTGAACAATCCACCGCCGCCGTGCTGGGCGACGTTGCTTTCCTTGTGCACCGATAACGCGGTCAACCCGCGCCCGCGTAATGTTGTGAACGCGGCAGCCTGGCTGTCCGCCTCAAGGTGCCCGGATTCGATCTTGCCGGTGGCATCGGCGGCTTCAAAACGATAGCGATTCATCAGGCGTCCCGTGTCACACGGAGGATTTCTTCAGGGGCAGTGGCGCCGCTGCGGATCCAGCGTTCACCGTCCTCACGCAGGCTGAACATCCCGGCCTTGGCCGCCGAGGCGCGCAAGGCCTGCTCCCCCGCCCCTTGGTGGATCAGGGTGCGGATGTCGTCGTCGATGCAAAACAATTCGTGGATGCCGGTGCGGCCGCTGTAGCCGGTTTGATTGCACTCCGGGCAGCCGACCGGGCGCCAGGTGCCGGGCGCGGTGGGGTCTTCTTCCTTGCATTGATTGCACAACCGCCTCACCAGTCGCTGCGCCAAAACCCCGAGCATTGACGACGCCAGCAGAAACGGCTCGACGCCCATGTCGATCAAACGGTTGACCGCCGACACTGCGTCATTGGTGTGCAAGGTCGCCAGCACCAAATGTCCGGTCAGCGAGGCCTGCACGGCGATTTGCGCGGTTTCGAGATCGCGGATTTCGCCGATCATGATGATGTCCGGGTCTTGCCGCAGGATTGCTCGCAGCGCCAACGCAAAAGTCATGTCGATCTTGGCGTTGACCTGAATCTGGCTGATCCCCGGCAAGTCGTATTCCACCGGGTCTTCCACGGTGAGGATGTTGCTGGTACTCGCATCGAGCCGTGCCAGTGCCGCGTATAGGCTGGTGGTTTTGCCGCTGCCGGTTGGCCCGGTGACCAAAACGATGCCGTGGGGCTGGCGGATCAGGTGATCGAGTTTGGCCAGCACCTGCGCGTCCATGCCGAGGGTTTCCAGATGCAGGCGCCCGGCCTGTTTGTCGAGCAAGCGCATCACCACCCGTTCGCCATGGCCGGTCGGCACGGTTGAAACACGAATATCGATCGGTCGACCGGCCACGCGCAAGGCGATGCGACCATCCTGCGGCAGGCGTTTTTCGGCGATATCAAGCTGGGCCATGATCTTGATCCGCGACACCAGCGCACCGTGCAACGCTTTGCGTGGTGAGACCACGTCACGCAACGTGCCGTCGACGCGATAGCGCACCACCGAATGGGTTTCGAACGGTTCGATGTGGATGTCGCTGGCCTCGTCGCGCGCCGCCTGGGTGAGCAAGGCATTGATCATGCGAATCACCGGCGCGCCGTCCTGAGTGTCGAGCAGGTCGGTGATTTCCGGCATGTCCTGCATCAGTCGATCAAGGTCGACTTCGTTTTCCGCCGCGCCCACCACCGCTGCCGCACTGCCGGTGTCGGCATAGGCAGCGGCGAGCAAGCCATCGAGTTCGTCATCGCGCACGCGCTGAATCGTGGTCGCGCCAAACTGACGCCGCGCCTCGCTGATCGACCAGCCCGGCGTCGACGGGCACACGGTCAACACGCCATCGCACAACAAAATCCGCTGCGCCTTGGCCCAGGCGTAAGGCAACACACTCATCTCATGCCCTCCCCAATCCCTGTAGGAGCTGCCGAAGGCTGCGATCTTTTGATCTTTGGTCGTTTGGATCCGTCGAAGAGCAAGATCAAAAGATCGCAGCCTTCGGCAGCTCCTACAGGTCCGTTTTCCAGATCAAGGGGCGATGGCGGAGTCATTGGATGGGCACCGCTTTGATAGTGGCGCGCGGACCCGCCCCAGGTAACACCGCCGGCACACCCTGCGCCGCCGTCGGCAACTGCGGCGCTTGCATGTCTGGCATCGCCCAGCTGCGCTCCGGCTGCAAACCACCTTGTGCGCGGCGCATGAAGTCGTAGCGGTTGAGGGTGATGCTGCGCCCTGCTTCGCTATCACGAATGATGTACGGACGCAGAAACACCATCAGGTTGGTCTTGGTGATCGCTCGGCGTTCGTTGCGAAACAGGGCGCCGATCCCCGGAATGTCGCCCAGCCACGGTACCGAGTCATTGCTCTGGCTGTAGCCGTCCTGCAGCAAACCGCCGAGCACCATGATCTGCCCGTCATCAAGCAGAATGCTGGTGTCGATCGCGCGTTTGTTGGTCACAATCCCCGCCGAATTGGCACTGGCCGAAGCCCGCTCATCAATGCTGCTGACTTCCTGATAGATATCAAGCTTGACCGTGCCGCCCTCGGAAATCTGCGGGCGCACATTGAGCTTCAAACCCACTTCTTCACGGGTCACGGTCTGGAACGGGTTATTGCTGGTGCCGCCACCGCCAGTGACGTAACTGCCGCTGACAAACGGGATGGTCTGCCCCACAAAAATGCTTGCCGCTTCGTTGTCGAGGGTCAGCAGGTTCGGCGTCGACAGCACGTTGGTGCCACCCTTACTTTTCAAGGCCCGGGCCAGCACCTTCAGGTCGAGAATCTTGCCGATGCCGGGGATGTCGACAGTGCCGTTGACGTAACCCAGGTTCAAACCCTGCGGCAGTACGTCGATGCTGGTTTTGCCGCTGACGTTGATCCCCGAGCCACCCAGATTCGCGCCACCGATCACGCCATTGCCACCGAGGTTGCCGGTCTGCCACTGCACGCCGAACTCACTGGCATCGTCCTCGCCGACTTCGACGATCAGGCTCTCGATCACCACTTGCGCGCGGCGCTGGTCGAGCAGATCGATGACTTCGCGCAGGTTGCGGTACAACGGCTCCGGCGCAGAAATCAGCAAGGTGTTGGTGGTGGCGTCAGCCTGAATGGTCACGCCGCCGGCACTGAAGGCGACGTTCTGTTCGCTGTTCTGCGTACCGCCGCTGCCGGTTGCGCTGCCACTGCTGCCCTGCGCGTAACTGCCACCCGTGCTGCCGCTGCTGTTGGTGGTCGAGGTGCTGCCGCTGGTTTGCGTGCCGCTCTGGCCATTCTGTCCAGCGCTGCCGCCGGTACTTGCGCCCATGGCACTGAGCACCGAACGCGCACTGTCACTGGTGCCGCTGTCGCTCTCACCGGTGAGCAAACCGCGCAGCGCCTGCGCCAGTTTCGCTGCTTGCGCGTTACGCAGATAAACCACATGCAGATTGCTCGGATTACTCTGCGCGTTATCCAGTTTGTAGATCAGGTTGCGCGCCAGTTCCGTGCGCTCCGGGCTACCAGCGCGAATGATGATGGTGTTGGAACGCGGATCACCGATCACGGCGATTTTCTGCGTCGGATCATTGCCCGGCGCATCGAGCAAATCAGCCACCATCGGCGCGATGTCAGCGGCAATGCCGTTCTGGATCTGCACCACATCGGTGTCGATCGCGCTCGGCGAATCTATGCTCGCAATCAACTGCGCAACGCGGGTCAGGTTCTCGGCGTAATCGGTGATGACGATGGTGTTATTGCCCGGATAGGCATTGATCGGGTTGTTCGGCGAAACGATCGGGCGCAGCACCGGAATCAGGTTCACCGCGTTTTCGTATTGCAGACGAAATGTGCGCGTGAGCATGCCGTTACCGGCCGGTTTGTCGGCGCTGTAAATCGGCCCGCCAAGCAACTTCGCATCCGCCTCCGGCACCACCTGCGCCACACCGCCAACATCGACCACGCTAAAACCCTGCATGCGCAACGCCGCCAACAACATGTCGTACGCCTGCCGCGCCGGCACCTGACCTTCCGAGACCAGCGTCAACGTGCCCTTGACCCGAGGATCGACGAGAAACTGCTGCCCGGTGGAACGCGACAACGCGCGCACCACCGCTTGAATATCCGCGTCGACAAAATTCAGCGTTACCGGTTGATCACCCAGAGGATTACTCGGCAAGGCAATGCCCGACGGTGCCGCGCCGCTGCGCGCACGCTGGGTGATGTTGTGCAATTGCTTCGGCACGGGTCGCGCCTGAGCCTGCGCGCGCTCGCGATCGAGCACCGCGTCGCCGCTGCGCTGGGTGTTGGCCAGCGGCCGGCCCAGCTCGCTGTCGACCAGCAACGGCGGCTGATTCTGCGGTGTGGTGGTGTTGCTGCACGCGCTCAACGCCATCAGCAGCATCGGCAACGCCAGACGTGCCGGTTTGGATCCTGACCCCTTCATGAAGCTTCCTTAGCGCCCAGCGCCTGATCCATGCGAACGGTGCCTGACAAAGTGCCGGCAGTGACTTCGGTCGAGGGGTTGTCTGCGCGTTGCAAACGGGCCTCGACCACTTGCAGAGAATGTTGTGCCGGGTTGCTCAACAGCCAGTCGAGCACGGCGTCGGCCGGTGCCGCGTCGAAGGTCAACTGCCAAGCGCCCGCCTCCCCGGCTTGCAACTGATAGTGCCCGGCGAGGCCGCTGGCCTGCAGAGTCTGCTCCAGCGACTGCGCCACGCTTTGCCCGGCGGGACGCACGCTGACTTCACGCAGCAATACTTCCAGCGCTTCAGTCTGAGCGCGCAGCTTTGGCGTCTCGGCTTCCCAATAAGCGATTTTCTTCAGCGGTGGCTGGATCAGCGCAACCCACAGCAGCAGGCCCACCAGCGCTACAGCCATACCGCCAACCATGCGTTTTTCGCGCAGCGCCAACGGCTGCCAACGGGCCTGCACCTGAGCGTTAAAGCGTTGCCACTTGGCGCGATAGAGCGCGAGCGAGGCCTTATTCATCTTCTTCTGCTCCGCCGTTGTCATCGCTGTCGCTTGGGCTGGCTTCAGTGGCCGGACGCAAGGTCCAGCCCTCGTCATCCGCCGTAACGCTGATACCGGCCTGGGCCAAGGTACTTTGCCACTCCTGATCATTGCCGCCGCGACGGGCTTCACTCAGCAGACTCAGTTGCAAGACGCCGTCGACAAACGTCAGCCGCTCGACACTGCCGGCCATCGACGGCATGCCACTGCCGGCCTGCAACACCAAACGATTGAAGGTCTGCGCCGGATCATCCGCCGCGCCCTTCTGCCGCGCCGCCAATTGCTGGCGAGCCTGTTGCAACGGGTTGAGAATCACCGGCAACTCGGGAAACGCCTGCTTTACCCGCAGGTTCATCTGGGTTTTCAACTGCTGGCCCTGCCCGGCCTCGCGAGCGGCGTAAAGGTTCAAACCGATCACCCAAATGGCCACGGCCAACGCTGACAGGGCGATCGCCCTACCCCAGCCGCGATGCTCGGTTTGTTGTTGCTGGACCGCGCCATGCAGCCCCCAACCCGGAAGCGGCCCGGTCCAGCGCTGCGCATCCGCCATCGGCAGTTCAGCGCCCGGCGGCGGTTGCTCACCGATCCAATGCAAAGTGACGCCCGGTTCCCACACAACACCGTCAAAACCGTCATCGAACAACGGCTGCACCCGCGCCGCTTGTACGCTATCGCGCAGCAACAAATGCCCGTCCTGCACGCACGCCACGGTGCCGGGCAGCACCGGCAAACGGTACGGCGCCGGGTAGAGACCACGCAGGTTCAGCCCGGCGCTTTTCAGCAACTGGCCAAAGCGCAACAAGTGCTGCCGCGGCGCCCAGGCGATCTGCACCTGCCCGGCCTCGTCCCGCGAACTGTGCGCGATGTGCATCTCGCTGCTGTCGCCCAGCATCAATGCCTGCGCCGCACACTGCACCGCCGCGACAATCTTGTTCGCAGGCAGCGGCGGTAAATCGAGACTCGCCAACAGGCTGTCAGCCGGGTGCAGAAAACACACCAGCGGCGGCAGTTTCGACTGCTGGCTCAACTGGCTGAGAGTGTGGCGTTCTTCCCGCGTGACCTGGCCCTGACGATCCAGCCAAGCACAGTGCAATTCACTGTGCAGATCCAGTTCCGCCAAGGGCGGCAACGCCACTTTCAACTGGCTCATACGCCCACCCGCGACCAGATCACCTGCGGTAAGCGGTCCTGGCTGCGATGCAACAACGCCTCAAGACTGACCCGCCGCTGATCGCGCCGCGCCTCACCGCGCAGGCGAAACCAGTCACTGGTGATGCCGACCTTGACGCTGGTCAGCTCCAGTTGCGGCATGCGCAAGCGGTTAACGAAGTCGCCACGGTTGATAAACCAGCGCCCGGCATCGCGCTCGGCGATCAGCGCATTGGCCCGCTCCAGCGACAACCCCGGCACATAAGCGGCCAACACCGGCGCGGTGGCCGTGTTGCCGTTGAGCCAAGTGGTCGCGGGGATCACCGTCAGGTACGGCGCCAGTTTGCTCATCGCCGCCTCATTAACGCCGTCGACACTGCGCAAATCATCGATGCTGCGCAGCATCGGCAACGTCGGTTTTTGCGGTTTGTGTGAAGCGTTGGGCGAGGTCGCGCGGCCACTGTCGAAACCGCTTTTCGGCGCCTCGGCTATCTGCGGATTCAGCAGTCGCGGATAAGAGGCAATCACCCGCTGACTGATGCGCTGACTCAAACCGGCGCTGACCCCGATCAACTCGCACAAGCGCTGAAACGCCGCCACCTGCGCCTCATCAACCCGCTCATTGGCCACCAGATTGCGCAAGTTGAACTTGCCCTGCTCATCCTCCAGCCGCCCTTCAAAACCTTGCGCGGAGAGCCGCTGCGCCCACGGCTGATCGAGCCGGGTCAACGGATCGCGCTGACGTGCGTCCCACAACAATTGACGGTTGATCTCCAACCCGCCCTGCACCAGCCAACGCCCCTGCACACGCTGCAGATCCGCCTCCAGCGCACGGGTCGACACGCTCTGGCGCGTCAACATGCCCGCCGCAATCACCGCCACCACGGCCGCAATCAACAACGCGCTGATAATCGCCATGCCCTGTTGCTTCGCCCCCTCAGGCGAGCGGCTGTTCATGGCCGGCCTTACAACTGCCAGGAACCGATATCGGCATTCACGCCGTCGCCTTCCGGCTGACCGTCGGCACCGAGGGAAAAGATGTCGATCTCGCCATTCGCGCCAGGGTTGAGGTACTGATAAGGACGCCCCCACGGATCGTTCGGCAAGCGCTCCAGGTACGAGCGCCAATTGCTGTTCTTCGCATCCGCCGGCCGCTCCACCAACACCTTCAGCCCCTGGTTCATGCTCGGGTAAGTACCGTGATCAAGGCGATACAACTTCAACGCCTGCATCAACCCACCAATATCCTGCTTCGCCGCCGTCGCCCGCGCCTGATCCGGCCGGTCGAGCACCTTGGGCACCACCATCGCCGCCAAAATCCCCAAAATCACCACGACCACCATGATCTCGATCAGGGTAAAACCATGCTGCCCACGCGGCGTGCGCATCGGTTGCTGACGCGATTTGAAAGGTGCGATATCCATCTCGACATTCCCTGGCTTGATTCGATTCGACGCGCAGTGTTGCAAGAAGATATGTCAGTGATGTTGAAAATCCTCGGGTGTTTTCGTCGTCAAGCCGTCAAGGACGCGGGTTAGCGTCGAGGGCTGGGTTTTGGCTTTGGGCCGTTTATGTGTGCGCGTTCGCGGGAAGAGGGTTTCACGTTGATTGAGGTGCTGGTGGCGCTGGCGATTATTGCCGTGGCGATGTCAGCGGCTGTGCGGGTGGCGGGGTTGATGACGCAGAGTAGTGGGGTTTTAAGGGATCGGTCGGTGGCGATGATTGCGGCGCAGAGTCGGATGGCGGAGTTGCGGTTGGAAGGGAAGTTGCCGATGGGCATGAAAGCGCAGGAATGTGATCAGGGGCGGTTATTGCTGCGGTGTGAGCAGGTGATTGGTGCAGCCGAAAACGGCCGCTTACTCAAGATTGGCATTCAGGTATTCGACCGCAACCAAGATGCGCCGCCGTTGGCTAGGCTGGAGACTTTAATGTCCCGAACGGAAAGCCCCTCACCCTAGCCCTCTCCCAGAGGTAGAGGGGACCGATTTGGGGATATTCGAAAGCTACACCGACTTGAAAGCCATTCATTGAATCCAAAATGGCCAAGCTCACAAAGCCATATCGAAGGTCCTTCACCAAAGCCATAATCGCTAAGGCCTTTCACCAAACCCATAATCACCAAAATCTTCCAGGTCGACGTACCCCGCAAGACACCTCGGTCGGCCCCCTCTCCCTCCGGCAGAGGGCTGGGGTGAGGGCCGCTTTAATCGCAAGCCCCCAAACCCGGCAACAGACTCGCCACGTTCTGCGCAATGGCCTGAACCAAAGCAACCAATCAATCAGCCCCATCCAAATCAACCAGCCCCACCACCGGAATCTGCCACGAAGGCTTTCTTCCACTCTGACCATCAAACACCCGGCGCGCCTCGCGAAAATCATCGACGTGCTCCACAACCCAAGTCCAAATCGGCGACATGCGAACCAACAGCTCCATACCCAACGCCGTCAGCTCATACTCAACATGGGGTGGCACTTGATCCAACTCCCGCCGTATCAGCAAACCATCGCGCTCCAGCGCACGCAGCGTCTTGGTCAACATGCGCTGAGTCACGCCCGTCATCTGCCGTTTGATCTCGGCATGACGCATCGTGCCGTACACACCCAGGGCATGCAGGATACCCAGTGACCAGCGGCTACCGGCGTGCGCCAGGACTTCGCGCCGCACGCCATCATCGTCTCGTCTTAGCGTCTGGCAGATCGCTTCTGCCTGGCTAAGGGTTTCCTCATCGGTCATGTGTCCCCCTGGTATCACGCGTGTGCCTTCTTCTGAGCGCTGCGCAATCGTGCCAGCATCGACAAATCATACAGACGAATCTCAGGAGACATCATGACCGCAGCGACCCACCCTTCCCCACAATCCATTCTCGTACTCGGCGCCGGCGAACTCGGCCTGCCGGTGCTGCGCAATCTTGCGCGGGTAGCCAAGCGCTCGCCCGGCAGCACCATCAGCGTCCTGCTCAGGGATTCGACCATCAACACGCAAGCTCCCGAGAAAAAACTGGAAGTCGATGAACTGCGCAGTCTGGGCATTCAGCTAGTCGCTGCAGACCTGGTTAACGATTCCATCGAGCAACTGGCCGAAGTGTTCGCAGCATTCGACACCGTCATAGGCTGCGCAGGCATGGTCGCGGGCCGTGAAACGCCGATGAAACTGGCGACAGCAGCGCTAAAGTCCGGCGTGAAGCGCTACTTCCCCTGGCAGTTCGGCGTCGATTTCGAAGTGATTGGCCGGGGCAGCCCGCAGGATTTGTTCGATGCGCAACTCGACGTGCGCGAGTTGCTCCGCGCCCAGGATAAAACCGAATGGGTGATCATCTCGACCGGCATGTTCACCAGTTTTCTGTTCGAGCCGGTCTTTGAGGTCGTCGATTTTGAGAGCGACACCGTCAACGCCTTGGGCAGCCTGGAAACCAGCGTGACGCTCACGACACCGGAGGACATCGGCAAGCTGACAGCGGACATCGTTTTCTTCGAACCGCGCTTTCGCAATGAGATCGTCTACCTGTCTGGCGACACGGTGACCTATGGACAAGTGGCGAGCCTGCTAGAACGTGTGCTGGGGCGGCCGTTCAAGCGTAACGTCTGGACGGTTCCGTACCTGATGCAGGAACTGGAAAAAGACCCCACTCACCACATCAAAAAATACCGCGCCGTATTTGCCCAAGGCAGAGGCGTGTCGTGGCCGAAAGCGGGGACATTCAACGAACAGCAATCGATTCAGGTCACAACGGCTGAACAGTGGGCGCGGGACAACCTGGCAGTCGACTGACGCAAAGAAAAAACCCCGCCATTCGCCGGTACAGATACGCGTACATCGTCTCGACATTTATCGCGGCTGAAGAGCCAGCCCGCTCCCACCTTGGAACACGCTCAAAGGTGGGAGCGAGCCTGCTCGCGAAAGCGCCAGAGTTCACACCTGATCAATCACCAAGTGCCCCGACACCCGCATCACTCCGGCAATTGCAAATTATCCAACGCCCGATTCACCGCCAACTCCCCGAGCATGATCAACTGCGCAATCCCCGCCAGCGCCTGGCGCTGCGATGCCGGCAACAGGCTGGAGACGTTCTGGGCGATGGTTTTGGCCGAAGCGAGTGTTGCACTGGCATCGACCAGCAGTTCTTCGGTTTTGTTGTCCGCCGTCACGGCGTACATCCCACGGTTTTTACGTGGGGGCGGCGTGGAGCCGGGCGGACAGAGGTAATGGTCGAGCGCGCGATCGGCGGCTTCGTGGAGTTTTCTGGAATCGATGGATTCGTAGGGGGACGTGCAGTTGGATTCGGGCGGGTTGGGTGTTGGTTTGATCATGGTAAAGCTCCTTGATGACTGGAGCCGCCACCGTTCGCGGTCAAACAAACAGGGTGGCAGCTGTACGCGGGTTGACCGACCGGACATCAAGGACTCCGGCACACCCGAAGGTGTCCCACGCACAGCCACCGCGACATGATTTCAGACAATGCCTGAACACGTGCAGAACGCTGGCGCGCCTTGATATTGGGCGGACGGTCAAATCCGATCACTGATTCGTCAGTGACCGGACCACAATAGAATCCGACCCAAAAGCGCACAAGCCGGCGGATTCTGGCGTAGCTGTAGGCAAAGGCGCAAGGATAGGTAGCCTGGGAGAGTGTTTGGAGATGTCTTTTTAAACGTTGGTGTTTATCGAGACAGCATTCCACCACTTGCCCCTAAATAGATCCGTCCCCCTATCCTAGGCGCCCGCTGTCGCGGGTCAGGTCTATTGCGACTTTAGTCACTGTCGAAAACGGGAAGTAATGCAGGTAGTATGCGGCGGCCTTGTGCCACTATCATCAAGGTCACGCTACACCTTTGATAGAGCTGCCCTACCCCCCTACTTTTCCCCGCGAACCTGGAACGGTGACACGCAATGGATGCAAGTATTCAGAAGATCGAACTCTACGGCCACGCCCTCGACACTCCGCAGAGCAAGCTTGATACCAACCTGGTCAGGCAAGCATTCTCGACGATTGCCTCGACATGGTCGCGGAAAATCAATGGCGGCTTCTACGACCTGTTTTCCGACCTGGATAACCTCTACGAAGACGGTGACGATCTGGCACACGAGATCCGCATCCAGGCAATAGGTCAAAGTATCAAACTCACCGTGGCCCACGGGATCTACGATATCGACGAAGAACGTTTCTATGACGCCTTCATGGAGCGCTACGACTCGTGGGATGAAGACTTCGGCGTATTGGCCGAGCAATACGAGGCCATTGTCGAGCGCACTGCCGAGCAGGATGCGCATCGCACCAATCGCCGCCATGGCCGCCGCCAATGGGTAGGCTACGGCTCAGAGAAAGCGGTATACGATGCCGACGCGAAAAACCTCATGTCCAATATTGGTCATGGTGTATTCAACCTGATGGCCAAAGGGGTCAGCGCACTCGGCAACTCGTTCAAGAAAGACGAGATTTTCAAGAGCCCGGCAACGGTCAAGGCTTTTGCAGACGGTGCCAGCAATATCGTCAATGCGGCGTACCTCGCGACGCTCGACGCCATCAATGCCGACTCACCCGGAAAGTTGCATGGCTACTCGAAGGACGAGATCAGAAAGTCCCAAGCGATTACCGAGAACATTGAAAAAGGCCTGATCCCCGACGATGCCGTGCTGCCGTCGGCGATCAAGGCGATCAGTGCTTATCCCTACAACGAGCGCATCTACCCGATCCTGCTGCGCAAGTTCGGCGGTGATCAAGGGCGGCTGGATGATGTAGTGGAGTTTTTCGGCATGGGAGGCCTGCTCAAGGAAAAGCAGACGCTGATCCAGGAGCAAATGCGCCAGTGCGATCTGAGCACGGTGGAAAGTTTCAACGCCAGTCGTCCGGACATCGAACGCTATGCGCAATTCATCTGTTACGACCGTTTCGACGAACACTGTGAGCGAGTGATCGAGAAAATCGTGGCGCGCGAGACTCAGACAAGCTCGCCATCTGCCATAACCTCCGCACTACCGGGCGCCGCAAAACACAGCGCCAGCGGGTTGACCGTAGCGATGGCCGCTGAGGGCTTCAGGTCCAATGCCGACCACAAGTTCTATGCAGCGCCAGACTTACCGGCGAAGAAAATTTTGACATTCGAATCCAAAAACGCGCTGAACATTGCCAAGGACGAGGTGGTGTTCTACTTCGACGACACGGTGTTTGGTTCCGGCGACAAGGGCGTATTGGTTGATCTTGAGCGCGTGTATGCGTACTTGCCATTCAAGGAGTCGCACCGCGTGGCACTTGCTGATATCGCCGACGTTACCATCAGCGGTCTGATGAATAAAAAGCTGACGATTGCCAAGCGTGATGGAACCAAGGTGGATGTGCCACTGACCCAAAGCAACAAGGGCGCGACCAGCCTGTATGAGGCCATTCTTAAGCTGGTGCGGTTGAGAGAAACGGCGGGGAACTGATTTATCAGGTCTGCCGAAGTTCAAGGTCGGTGACATACCGGGCGCGATGCTGAAAGCAGCAATAAACTGATCCGCAACCTTACGCCGAGTATCCGAAGTGTCTGTCGTGCTGAAAATCGGAGATAGGAGCTATCAAATGAAGGCTTCGATCCTCGTACTTGTCGCAGTTTATTGCATGGGTATCAGCGCAGCGTTTGCCGGTGGCTCACAGGCGTCACGCGAAAAGCACGGGCCAGCAGGCATCGTCGTTGGTGAGCGTTTAGTGGCGGCCAGGGCCAAGCTAGTCAAACAAGGCTGGAAGCCGACGCGGATGCATACCACCGATGGCTATGAATACAGTGGCGTGGAGAAGGAGTTGGCTGCACGCAAGTTCTTCGAACTGGATGCCTGCTCGTTTGATAGCTCGCGTTGCATCTTGTACTACGCGAAGAAAGGAACTTGCCTACGCGTCGATACCATCGGAGAGCAATTCAATGACATGACGGTGACGCGATGGACCCGCGAATGTCCTGAAGCGACTCAATAACCACACGAGGATGGCACGGTTATAATCAACTGCTCCAACAGGTTTCAGCGTCGTACACAACATCTGCCATCAGCATAAAACCCTGTGGGAGCGAGCTTGCTCGCGAAAGCGCCAGAATGAACACCCGATCAATCACCAGGTGATCCCGACACCCGCATCACTCCGGCAATTGCAAATTATCCAACGCCCGATTCACCGCCAACTCCCCGAGCATGATCAACTGCGCAATCCCCGCCAGCGCCTGGCGCTGCGATGCCGGCAACAGGCTGGAGACGTTCTGGGCGATGGTTTTGGCCGAAGCGAGTGTTGCACTGGCATCGACCAGCAGTTCTTCGGTTTTGTTGTCCGCCGTCACGGCGTACATCCCACGGTTTTTACGTGGGGGCGGCGTGGAACCGGGTGGACAGAGGTAATGGTCGAGCGCGCGGTCGGCGGCTTCGTGGAGTTTTTTGGAATCGATGGATTCATAGGGGGAAACCGAGGCGGTTTCGGGCGGGTTGGGTGTTGGTTTGATCATGAGTGAATCTCCAAATCATAGAAAAGGAGCCATCATCTTTCGCTACCAAACGAAGGGGTGGTGGCCATACGAAGGTTGGTAGACCGGTGACTTGGAGAACCGGCGCGCCCGAAGACGCCCTGCGCATGGCCACCATAAATACACAGCCCCAAAAGGACCTGCATCGGGTGACGCTATGCGCCAAGTCAAAACCGGGCTACCAAACCCGATCGCTGAGTCGTCAGCGACCGGACCACAATAGAATCCGACCCAAAAGCGCACAAGCCGGCGGATTCTGGCGTAGCTGTAGGCAAAGGCGCAAGGATGTGTAGCCTGGGAGAGTGTTTGGAGATGTCTTTTTAAACATTAGCGTGACCGGTTCTGGTCGAAAGATGCAGCGCTGACAGTCTGCTTTCGGCCAGGAGCGGACATTTAGAGTAGAGAAAAATAAATCTGCCCCCAAACCCTAATGTCCCATACCGTCAGACAGAGTCTCGGCGCGGATTACCCAGAGGGAGTTGCCCCAAAACCCAATCAATCTGTGGTCTGTGGAATACGATTCCATCGTTATGGGGGAAGTCTTGGGCCAGATCTGGGCTGTCTTCGAAGTCCCACGCTTTGAGTGTTTCGGCACACAACAATCCAAATTCCGTCACTGAGCGGAGCGAAAGCAGCCAGGATATTTCATCGCGCGTGAAACCCACGAGTGGGAATTCACGAGCAGCATCTCGATGTATCACCCAGTCGCTGGGCTCAGACAGAAACACCCAACCATCCCGGGCCTCAGGTTCAGACCTTTGGATCACGCCCGCCATATGATCGAAAGAATTCTTCACCCGCAACGCCAACCAGGCAACGGAGGCAAGCAAATCCTCCTTTTGCTTTCGTACTCGCATCTGTTCGTGCTGATAAGGAATCAACCAAGCAGCAATAATCGCGGCTATAGATCCGACAGCCTGAACCCAGGCAGGGGCATTCGGGCTGTCCCACGGCAAGTAAAGCAAGAGGCAGATGGGCACCACCACTGCGGGTGAGATAAAGAGAACCTTCACCACAGTTACCCAGTTGAACCTGATGACGATTTCCGTTCCCTGCATGCCTTGTTCCCAACATTAAAATCCAGAGCATGCAGGATGCCGATTCCGCCGTCCATGGGAGGAGCAGCAAAGATAACCTCCAGCTCTAATGGCAGTTTCGGGTCGTTTTCAGCCGGTCGTCACAGGCGGAAAACGGCCAAAAGCGGTCAGTCAGCGCCTACAAAATTAGGGGTGATGCACGTGCTATTTTTTACTCAAACGCTAGTGCTTTCAATAAGCATTTTGCGAATAGTCAGGTTTTCTAGCTTTGCAACTATAGGGCTGCTGTTATCAATATGTTCTTTTACATGCATTCCTTCATTGTAAATTACACCGAGCAAGTAGAGCGTCTCGTTCACCTCAACGCCAGCGGATTCTGCAATATCTAATTTTGCTTTTGTTCCATTGGTTGTTAGAAAAGTATTTCTGTCAGCCTCTAAGGTGATTTTTCCGAAAAGGATATTTTCTATTTTTACTCGAACATAACAACAAACAGCAAATGGATCATAGTCATCGCTGCCATTTAAGTACTTCTGCCATTCACCGTGGGTGTGTGTATGGAATATTGTTGAGTCTCCCCATGTCTCTTTCAACCCGAGGGTTTGAAACTCCGCCCTTAAGTTTATATCTGCAGGGTAATAATGCAGATGATATCTATCTACACCAGAAGAAATTGTAGGATCAGACCTCTTAACAATCAATTTCTTGAAGTGTTCATTCAAAGCAGGTTTAGACCTTTTGAGAAAATAAATTTTTTGATCTTTGAATGTGAAATTTTTGAAGTAAATAGGATTCAAATGGGTAAGGATAAGTGGATATATTTTTTTCCCTAGAGATTTTTTTTCTTTTATAAGATTTGATATGTAATATTGCACCGCCACAAGGTTTGCGTCATCTAAGTAATCAAATACTTCATCTATAACTAGTATGCAATCCTTTCGATTTTGTGCGGTGTTTACTTTTTGAAGCCACACCGCAAAGCACAGAGAGTCTCGTTGCCCATTTGATATATTGGATGCCGCTGGGAATTCAACAATGAGCTTTCCTCCCGACTCTGCTGGGCGAATGTTTTTCCATGTTGTGTCAAAAGAACTAATAACTTTTTCGTACCTAATTTTATCATTGAGATACGATCTATACTTACAAGCTTTCTTAAAGGTCTCTTTGTCCTGATTGTAATTTAGACATATTTGATAAGCGTTCAGGAGCGTATCGATTCTATCTTGCTGAGTTGAGTCGATTCTGGCTAGCAATGAGGAAACTGAGCTTATGCATTCGATGTTTCCAAGTTCTTCTGCTATATGATTAGCGGCCCATAAACGCAGGCTGTCGGCAGTGCCAGTCTCTTGATTGATTCTTCCAATTATGGTGCTTACTTTTTGCTGAATGCGAATTCCTGAGTACTTATCCAAAAGGATATATAAGTTTTGAATTTCTTCTATAAACTCGGGAGCTATTAGTAACTGATCAATATTTCTCAGTATTTTTGCATTTGTGCCGAAAGTCGACTTTGTCTGCGTAAAGCTGTACAAGAAACTTGTTTTGGCCGGGATTCGGGCGACGAGTACAAATGGATCAATTGCGATTGATGCCGAAGCAGTTGTGAAATTCCCCATATTTCTTTTTGTACTTTTGGCTATTAGCCTATTGCTTATCACGTGAACGTCGAATCTGTCGCTTATAGAGTTCGATGTTCCGTCAGCGCTTAATGTAGTAATTGAATCATCTTGGGAGATAGTTATGGATAATTTGGGTTGTAGATCTTCATTGCCTTGATGTATGTGTTCTTTAGCCAGGGTCAAGCGTACAGAATTGAGGCCTGCAAAGGCTGCAGCGAAGGAGCTTTTCCCAAAACCATTAGGCGCGACAAGCAAAGAAGGTTTGTTTGGGATTATATTAAGCTCAAAGAGCTTATTCTCAATACCCTTTACATTTTCAATGTGGATAGACCTGATCGTCATATGTCACTCCGATGCTTTTTTCTTATCGCTTTTTATTTTGGAGGGCTACTCAATATTTAGAATCAAGGAATACTAATGTCAAAAAGACAGGCTAGGCAAGATTGTTTAGCCCCTTGTATGGGGCCAAATTTTTAGGTAATTGGAGTAAATTATTTTTGTAGCTCTTCGACAATCTTATCCAATTCTTCTTGTGCTTTTTTTATTATCGCAGGTGCGCACTCCATGCAAATATTTAGGCGCTGTCCCGGGACCTTTTCATAAGCAAAATGTTTTTCGCCTTTGGATATTGTATGGCTGCTTTTTGCATCACACTTGCGGGTACCCGCGCTAATTTCAAACCTGAAGTCGCTGATGATGTTTCTAATATTTGACATGTTCGTCTCCCTGAACGTGGCGTTATGCCTTCTTGGTTGGCGTCGTGCCAGCATGCCACAGCTCAACACACGAATGATAGGGCATTAATTCGAAGCTACAGAGCCTCTCGGGAGTGTAGGTCCACCAAGGTCTGCCGCTACCAGCACGGGGCTGATTCAACTCACATCCATCGACTAATTGCCTTCGTTGGACAGGTGCCCTAACTGACTTTCGACCATAATCAACTTTTGTTTGGGAGCCGCTTTGGACAACACCGGTCGCCCTTGAACGTCCGCTTCTGGCCGATAGCAGGCATTCATAACGACCTACTTCTGGTCGAAGGCAACAACAAATACTTTGCTTCTCAGTCCATTTTTTTGCTGAGACAGTTGAACTGCCCCCCCAACCAAACGACCAAAATAAATGAGCTCAACTCCCCAAATCACTGCCTCACCAACCTAGGCAACACCACTCCCTCCGCCAACTTCTCCACTCCCAACCTTACCCTCTCCCCACCCTGCTCAATCACCACCCCATCCCCCTCCACCGCCACCAACGTCACCCCAGGCCCCACCTTCTCCCCCTGCAAAAAACTCCTCGGCGGCCCATCGTTCAAACTCAATATAGCCACCGCCCCCCGACTCCCCGCCATCACCCCGCTCACCTTGATATCCATCGGCGCCGTTTGATTGGAAAACCACTGCAACGCCGGGCTATCACTTCGCGCCGCCAGCAATTGCGGGGCCGCTGCCGGGGTGTGTGATTCGGCGGAGGTCAGTAGCAGCGACGACCATGTCGCCACGCCGACCAGCGCTGCGAGCAGTGCGAGGGCCTGGACCATTTGGGGTGGGGAAATACGTGCGGTGAAGGTCATGGGTTGAATCTCCTTTTTATCCCTGCTGTCAGCCTACGCGGCAATTCTCTCCGTTTTATTTCACACGCCTTACATGTTGGCCGTGCACGATGGCGCAGGACGCAAAGGAGCGCGCGCGCGATGAACAGGCAAGAGGGTTTTACGCTGATCGAGTTGATGGTGGTGCTGGTGATCATCGGCATCGCCAGTGCGGCGATCAGCCTGAGTATCAAGCCCGATCCGTTGCAGTTGCTGCGCAAGGATGCCGAGCGTGTGGCGCAGTTGCTGCAGGTGGCGCAGGCCGAGGCGCGCGCGGATGGGCGGCCGATTGTGTGGGTGAGTGATGCCAAGGGGTTTCGCTTTAGTCGGCGCAGTGACAGTGGCAAGGGGTTTGATCATTTCGCGCAGGATCCGCAGTTGCGGCCGCGTGCCTGGCAGAGTCCGAAAATGGAGGTGCGGGTGGAGCCGAAACAGAGGGTTGTGCTGAACGCTGAGTGGATCAATCCGCCGCTGCAGTTGACGTTGTCGGATGGGGTGAATCGCTTGAGTGTGCTGCGTGATGGTAGCGGAAGGATCAGCCTGCAATGAAGCGCCAGCAAGGGTTTACGTTGATTGAGGTGATGGTCGCGATTTTGTTGATGGCGGTGGTGAGTCTGATTGCCTGGCGGGGGCTGGACAGTGTGACGCGGGCGGACAGTCATTTGCAGGCGAGCAGTGAGCAGAGTGACGGTTTGTTGCGGGCGTTGAATCAGTTGCAGCGGGATGTGGAGATGCGGGCGGGGATTGAGTTGACGGAGCCGAAGAAGGTTGGGGTGGATGATGAGCCGCCGAGCGCCCCGCCCGCTTTGACTGTGCGCAGTAGCGACAGTAAGGGGTTTCGGCTGGACATCATTCGCACGGCGGCGGATCAGCCGGGGGCTTTGCAGCGGGTGCGCTGGTGGGTCAAGGGCGACACGTTGTATCGGGCGGTGGCTGAGGCGCGGAGTCGGTATCCGTTGCCGGCGCCTGGGAATGGGGTGGCTGTTTTGAGTGATGTCAGTGATGTGCAGGTGCGGGTTTGGGAGGTGGATAAGGGGTGGCGGCAGTTGAGTGGGAATCGGCGGGAGGATCCGTTGGGGTTGGAGATTCGCTTGAGTCGGGGGACGGCGCAGGGGGTGGAGAAGTATCGGCAGGTGATTGGGCCGCTGGATTGATGCGTATCCCTGCAAAGCTCCTACATTGGGATTGGTTGAAATCAGTTGGAAATTGGTCGGTTTTCAGGCCGCCATCGCTGGCAAGCCAGACTCCCACAGGGATTGAGTACAACCGGTAGATATTGGTTGGCTGGCAGGCCGTCATCGCTGGCAAGCCAGCTCCCACAGGAATTGGGTGAGGTCAGTGGGGATTGGTTGGCTGTGAGGTCGTCATCGCGAGCAGGCTCACTCCTACAGTTGGATCGGGTGCATCAGCAAGAGATTGGTTGGCTGGCAGGCCGCATTCGTGAGCAGGCTCGCTCCCACAGTTTATAATTTGCGTACAACCCAAGCGGCAAAGCCGCCCCACTCAACAGGATGAGCGTTAGCTCGGCTGCAGCTTTTGATCTTGATCTTGATCCACGGGCGACGTCGGAAGGCTGAGTGGAGGGATTCATCCGGGGGTGGGAGCGCAGCGACCGTTTGGCGAAGCCAAACACATCGAGAGGAGGTGCAGCGAAGCAAACCGTAGGCGATGCGCCCGGATGGATCCCGCAGCGAAGGTACCCCGAGCTTTAGCGAGCGGGCCGTACGTAGGAGCAAGCGTTTTTTTGCTTACTTTTTTTAGGCGTTTGTAAAAAAAGTGAGTCGCCGTAAGGGCGAAACCCTAAGCGGCCTTTACCGCAGCAACGGATATGTACCCAGTCAAACCCACTAACTCAAAACGACAACGCCACCCGGCAACTCAGTGCATTTAACGCCATAAGCATCGCGAATCAGCAGCGCAACGCCGGCGAGCTGATCAAGGCTAAAGCGCGCCTGGACGCGGCGTTGGCCGAGTTCGCGGTTGAGCAGCAGCAACATGCCGGGGCGGTAGCGGTTGATTTCGTCGATCATCTGGCTGAGGGTCGCGCCGTTGAAGACTAGCACTTGTTTGCGCCAGTTCATCACGACGGCTGTGTCGACACTTTGCACACTGCCAACCTGCCGCGCGTCATAGGTCACCTGCTGCCCCGGTTCAAGCCGCAAACTACGACCTTCAACATCCACCTCAACCGCGCCATCAAGACAAGTCACACAGACTTGCTGATCAGTATTACGCAGGTTGAAACGCCCCTGACTGGCCCGCAACCACCCTCCCCCAGCCTGCATCGCCAACGGCAACCGCGCGGTCTGCACTTCAACTTCACCACTGACCAGCTCAAAACCCTGCACACCGCCAGACACCGCACGCTGATTAATCCGCGTCTGAGTGTTCAGCTCCAGACTCACACCCTGCACCGGTTCAAAACGCCGCTGCTGGCCGACTTCAGTAATGTAGTCCGCGCCCAGCCCTTCAAAACCACCAGGAATCGTCCCGCGCACCAGCAAAAACGCCGCCGAAGCAGCAATCGCCCCACCGAGAAAGGCACGGCGACCGAAACGCCGTGGCGCCTGCATTTGCTCCACGGCCGGTTGCAGCTGCTGCCACAACCGCTTGGCCTCTTCGAACGCGCGTGCATGCTCGGCACTCTGCGCGCACCATTCGCGCAGGGCGCGGGCGTCGGCCACGGTGGCGCGGCCGGAGGTCAGCAGGACCAGCCAGTCGCGGGCTTCGCTGTGCAGATGGTCGGCCGCCGATGGCTCGGCAGGTGTCAGTCGAAAGATGTTCAAACGCGCAGATTCTCAACGAATTGATCGGGCACTATTCAGAAGACGGTTTTCCGGCCCCGCGACCGAACCGCTGAAACACTTTTCTTTCCAGTTTCGCGGCGCAGAAGCCCAACGCAGCTTTGATTTCCTTCTCGACCATGCGCGTAGAAATGCCGAAACGCTGCGAGATTTCCAGATGCGGCGCCTCTTCCAGACGCGCCGCGATGAAGATCTTCCGGCGCCGTGCGGGCAGCTCGTACAACGCACTGAGCAGCGACTGGATTTCCTTCTGCCCACCGACCACCCGCGCCGGGTCCAGCGCTTCGTCGCCGATTTGCAGCAGCTCCTCGACTTCCTCGCCGGTGAGCAGACGCGCATCGGCCTGACGGCGGTCGGCGGCGATGTTCAGGGCCATGCGATAGAGGTAGGCATTGGGCCGCAGGACGTTCGGCGGAGTCTCCATGCGGTCGACCCGCAGGTAGGTTTCGTGCAGCACGTCGTTGGCCAGATCTTCCGAACCGAGACGCCTGCGCAGGCGCACCCGAAAGTCCTCGTAGGAGGCCAGGAACAGTTGGACCATCGAACCTTGTCCGGTGTCTTTCATCCCCCGGAAACTCCTTCCCATTTGGTGCATTCCATGCGTTTCCCTGACGACTCCGGTAACAACAGCAACGTGACCGGCTGACGCAAGGCGCTGGGCGTCGGCCGGTCGATTTTGAGGTTGCGAAAACTTTCCACCAGCGCGTTGTCGCGCCGTACATCTCCGGTCGAAGTGACCAACCGGTTGTGCTGCACCAAGCCGTCGCGGCCGACCCACACCTGCAACACCGCGCGATAACTGCCCGGACGGGTCAGCGGCGAGCGGCACAGGTTGCGCTCGATCGCCGCTTGCACCGCCGTCGCGTAACTGCGGTTGACGGCGACGCTTTCGGGCGTCTGCTTTTGCGGCGGTGCCGGCACGTCTTCGACCTGCGCCACTTGCAACGTAAACGCATCGTCGCGGGCATAACGCGCCATCAACCCACTGCCGCCGAGCAAGCGACGCAGGGCATCGGCGGCGGTGTATTCACCGTCGACCGCCAGCGAACGTCGACCGCGACTCAACTGACTGTCGACCAGCACCGCAACGCCAGTGGCGTGGCTGTACTGATCCAGCGCGTGCGCCAGATCCTGTGCCGGAATGTGCAGCGTCATGCGCAAGTCCGCCGGCACCGCGTCGGCCATGGCGTGGCCCGCCGCACAGCCAAGCAGCCACCCCAGACACATCCGGCGCACAAGCCTCGTTGAACGCTGAAAACCGTCCGTGGAATTGCCTCGCTGCACGGCTGACGAATCCTTGGAAATCGTCATCCTGAGGGCTGTTTATGAATCTGGTGTGACGGGCGGTGCAAAAAAACCATCACGGGAATTGCGCAAGGCTTGCACTAGACTCAAGCCATAGCGCGGCCCCGTCGGGCCGGCCAGGAGGCGAGCATGAACACACTGTGGCGATTGAGCCTTGGCGGGCTGTTGTTGATGGCGCTGTCGAGCGCTTATGCCGAGGAACCCTTGGGCTGTGTCGAGGTGACGGTCGGCGGCTACAAGGCGCCGAATTACGACTGTTTGAGCCAGCAGATGGGCAACAACCCGGAAGGCGCGGCGGCGGCGGAAAAGAACCAGGAGGCGCTGAATGTGCCGGTGAACAAACGGCCGCCGAATCAGGTTGGACTGGCGACGCCGGCCGCGACCAGTACGCGGATGGGCAATACCTTTGGCACATCAGTGAAACCACAACGCCCACCGCAATGACACGCCACCGATCATTCCCACGCTCCGCGTGGGAATGCAGCCCGGGACGCTCTGCGTTCCATCCGGAGCCGAACGCGGAGCGTCCGTTGAGGCATTCCCACGCGGAGCGTGGGAACGATCCTGTGGTGTTCAGTCGCTTACCGATCGTTCCTACGCTCCGCGTGGGAATGCAGCCCGGGACGCTCTGCGTTCCATCCGGAGCCGAACGCGGAGCGTCCGTTGAGGCATTCCCACGCGGAGCGTGGGAACGATCCTGTGGTGTTCAGTCGCTTACCGATCGTTCCTACGCTCCGCGTGGGAATGCAGCCCGGGACGCTCCGCGTCCCATCCAGAGCCGAACGC